>Ga0070741_10000598_pt1 | contig 125554 bp, 94 predicted proteins | sample Coa_R1_4_FD_66440 | JGI IMG/M metagenome (GOLD analysis project Ga0070741, IMG submission 66440) | Surface soil microbial communities from Centralia Pennsylvania, which are recovering from an underground coalmine fire - Coalmine... | ecosystem: Environmental > Terrestrial > Soil > Unclassified... | reverse complement strand
CCACTTCGGGGTCTCGCCGAAGTGCAAGCAGACCAGCTTCTGCCGGCACTCCTTGGATTTCACAAAGTGCTGAATGTCGCGCCAGCGCCGCCACGCGCGCGCCTGCTCGTCCTGGTCCGCGATTTGCTTGATGAAGTGCGCATGCAGCGCCGAGTCGCGCGGCTGCCAGAAGAGGAAGCAGTCGGCGGGCAAGCCGTCGCGCCCCGCGCGCCCCGCTTCCTGATAATACTGCTCGATGCTTTTGGGCATCGCCAGGTGAATGACGGAGCGAACGGCGGCTTTGTTGATGCCGAGTCCGAAGGCCGTGGTGCCGACGATGATGCGGACTTCGTCGGCCATCCATTGTTCCTGGTTTTCGCGGCGATCCGCCGGGTCCATCTGGCCGTGGTAGCCTGCGGCGGCGATGCCCCGCTCTTCGAGGAGATCGACGATTTCGCCGACGCGCCGGATCGTAGGCGCGTAGACGATGACGCTGCCATCTTCGACGCGCCGCACCGCGCGCAAGAGCAATTCTTCCTGCGTGCGAGGTACGGTTTCGCACACGAGGTATCGGAGATTCGAGCGGCGGAAACTGGCGATGTGCTTGAAAGGGTCGCGCAGGCGAAGCTGCTCGATGATGTCGTGACGGACACGCTGGGTCGCGCTGGCCGTGAATGCGGCAATCGGGAGATCCGGGAAGGCTTCCCGCAAGCGGCTGAGCAAGCGGTATTCGGGACGAAAATCGTGGCCCCATTCGGAGATGCAATGCGCTTCGTCGATGACGAAGAAAGAGATCGGCACGCGCTTGAGCCAGTCCACGGTGCTATCGAGCGCGACGCGCTCCGGCGAAAGATAGACGAGGCGAAATTCTCCGGCCGCCGCGCGGCGCTTCACTTCGCTGCGCTCCGCGGCGAACGTGGCACTATTCAAAAATGCCGCAGGAATGCCCATCTGCGAGAGTTGCGCGACTTGATCTTGCATCAGCGCGATGAGGGGAGAGATGACCACCGCTGTGCGGCCCTCGGCAAGCGCCGCCGGCAATTGGTAGCAGAGCGATTTGCCTCCGCCGGTAGGCATGATCACGCAGGCGTCGCGACCGGAAGCAATGCTGCGCGCGATTTCTTCCTGACGCGGAAGAAAGGAATCGTAGCCCCAATATTTTTTCAGCGCTTCATGAAAGCGGTGGGTCGCTGGAGGCGTGGCGGTGGAGAAGGGCAAAGCGGCTCCTGAAGTTCCGCGAGCAGTGAATCCAGCGCAGATATTCGCTTTTGCTTCGCGGAGTGTCAAGTTCCCGTGCAAGCGAGGGCAATCTGCTAAAATCGAGCGAGGCGAACGGATGACTATACAACGCGAGCAACTGGAAGCGGACGTCCTTATCGTCGGCGCGGGACCCGCCGGGCTGTCCTGCGCGCTGCATCTGGCGAACCTCATCCAGAAACACAACGCGAGCGGCGGAAAGCCGGAGCTTTCCACGGAGAACATTTATGTGCTGGAGAAGGGTCGCGAGATCGGAGCGCACCAGCTTTCCGGCGCGATCATGAATCCGAAAGCGCTGGCGGAACTCGTGCCGGATTTCGCCAAGCACGCGCCATTGGATACGCCGGTGACGGATTCGGCCGCGCTGCTCTTCACCAAACGCCGGGCGATGCGCTTTCCGGTCACACCGCCGCCCTTTCAAAACGCGGGCAATTATCTTGTTTCGCTGAACCGCCTGACGAAATGGCTCGGCGGATTGGTGGAAGCCGCCGGCGTAAACATTTTCAAGGAATTTGGCGGCGCGGAGCTGGTGTACGAGGGCGAGGGCATCGCCGGGGTAATCACCGAGGACAAGGGACTCGACAAGAACGGCAAGCCCAAGGATAACTTCACGCCGGGTTATGAATTGCGCGCGAAAGTGACGGTCCTGGCGGAAGGCTCGCGCGGCTCGCTGACCAAGAAGCTCGTCGCCGCCAAGAAGCTCGACAACCTCAATCCGCAAAGCTACGGGATCGGGATCAAGGAGCTGTGGGACGTGCAGCCGGGGAAGATTCAGACCGGTTACGTGGCGCACACACTCGGCTGGCCGCTTTCGATGGACATGTACGGCGGAGGGTGGATTTACGGGCTCTCGAACAATCGCGTTTCCATCGGGATGGTCATTGCCTTGGAGTACGCGAATCCGCAATTCGATCCGCACACGGCGTTTCAGACGTGGAAGACGCACCCATTCCTGAAAAATCTTCTGGATGGCGGGAAACTCGTGCGTTACGGCGCCAAATCCGTGCCTTACGGCGGATGGTATGCAGTACCCCGCACGTACGTGGACGGCGGATTGATCATCGGCGATTCAGCGAGCTTTCTGGATTCGCAGCGCCTGAAGGGCATTCACCTGGCCATCAAGAGCGGGATGCTGGCCGCGGAAACCATTTTCGAGGCCCTGAAGGCGGAGGACACTTCGGCAAAAACGCTCAGCGCATTTCCGAAAAAAGTGGAAGCGAGTTACGTAAAAGACGATTTATGGAAAGTGCGCAACTTCCACCAGGCGTTCTCGCACGGAATGATTCCGGGATTTTTTCAGGCGGGCTTGCAGTTTGTGACGGGCGGCCGTGGATTGATCGATCCGATGCGCGCCGAATCCGGTTACAAGCACTACCACAAAATTAATGGACGGGCCGCGCCGGAGCGCTTCAAGGGCGATGGCAAACTGACGTTTGACCGCTTGACGGACGTGTATCACTCTGGAACGCGGCACAACGACGATCAGCCGTGTCACTTGCATGTATTGGATCTAGATATTTGCGCGAACCGCTGCGCGGCGGAGTACGGCAATCCCTGCCAGTATTTTTGCCCCGCCGCTGTTTACGAGCCGGTGCAGGAAAAGGACGGTTTCAAGCTGCGCATCAATTTTGCGAATTGCGTGCATTGCAAAACGTGCGACATCGCCGATCCCTACCAAATCATCGACTGGGTCGTGCCCGAAGGCGGCGGGGGGCCAAACTACGAAGGTATGTAAGCCCCCGCGGTTAATGGCGGGGCTTCCCGCGTGGTCACTATTAACGCCAAAAGGCTTTGTAGGCCGGCTAGTTGGGGAGCAGGCCGTACACGGTGATTTGGCTGCCATTTCCAACGTAGACTTTTCCATTTGCGACGGTCGGCACGGTGAACTTCACGTAAGAACCCGCCGCATTGCCGGTTCCCTCGGTGCTGTTCCAGAGTTCCGTGGCGAGATTTGCGGCGTCGTAGGCGTGCAGGACGGCGGGAGACGCATTTTCAATCAGCCACACGATGCCGTCCGAAGAGCCTTGCGAAGAGATGGACGGAGTGGCCCCCGGCCAGCCGAAGCTCGTGCCGGACTGCGAGGACGCCGCGCCGAACGTGCTCGTCGCGGCGTTTAGCGGATAGCTGCGCAAAGGAGCGCCCGCTGGCGCGAGGTAGAGTGAGTTTTTCCAGAACGCGGCAGTGGAGAAGATGCTGTTGCCTACGGAGATGACCTGGACCGCATTGGAATCGCCGAAGTGGCCCATGTTGTCGCGATTTAGAACATAGAGCGCGCCGTCCTTGCCGCCCCCAACGGCCAGATTCGGAAGAGTCGGATTCGGCGAATTGACCAGAATAGCCGCGCCGCCGGAGCCGAAATCCGCATCGGTGCCTTCGTCGTTGGCCTGGTCGGAGGGCGTGAAGTAATCGCTCAGGGTAAGCCCGCTCGAGAGCTTCAGGAAGGAATCGCCGAAGTTCGAGTTGGCGGCGTTGAAGGTGCCGTTGCCGGTGATGAGATACAGGTTGCCCGCGGAGTCGGCCGCGGGAGCGGCGCCCGCCATCCAGATGCCGCCGAGAGTGCCGTTCGGAGTGTCGTTGAAGCTGGCCAACTGGTTCAGGGATGTTTTGTCATAGGACTGGACGAACCCGTGATAGGGACCGTTATCGCCATGGGATGCCCAGGCGACGTAAACGGCGTTGCCGGAAAGAACCAAACCGGAGCGCTGATTCTGAATCAGCGCGAACGAGTTGGCGCCGCCGGAGGCGATGAGAGCCGGCGAGTTGGCGCGGTTACTGCCGTCCACCAGACTCAGGGCGTACAGGCGTTGGAGGAAGGTGCCAGTGCTGGTGTTCTTAAATTTTCCGACCAAATACATCGTGTTCGTGGCCGGGTCAATGACCGGAGTTCCGACGATGCCAATGGCGGGCGTGATGTCGTTGGTTCCGACATCGCTGCTGGTCACCCAGGTTTCATTCGTTCCCAGCAGGCTCTTGGTCCAGAGAGTTTGGCAAGGCGAAGCATCGGCGTCGAAGGCATAGACCGTATCGTGCTGAGTGACGGCGAAAAGCACATTGTGTTTTGCGGCGGCAATGGTGAGATTGGCGACCCAGAGAGGTTGAGCGTAAACCGCGGCATCGACCGGGCACGTGAACAGCTTGCCGAAAGTGGCCGTGGTTATGAGAGCAGGCGTGAGGGCGTACTCCTGCATGTTGCTCCCGTCGCGAGAGAGATTGTTGTGTTGAGTGAAGACACCGGCGAGATCGGTGACCTGGAAAGTGGAGGCCGAGCTTACCGATCCATCCGCGATGCTCGTTGCGGTCACGGTGACCGGCCCCGGCGCCGCGGGCGCGAAAAAGACGGCGCTCGTCGCGTTCGTGGTTGTGAAAGAGCCGGCCGAAGCGGACCAAGACACGCCGGCGTTGCCGATGTCATTCGCGACCGTGGCTTGCAGAGAGATGGATTGTCCGATCGTCAGGCCGCCGCGTTTGGGCGAGAGGGTGACGCTAATGTTGCCCGAAGAGGCAGGGACGACGGTTATGGTGGCGGCGGACGAGCGCGCCGGGTCACGGATAGATTGCGCCGTGAGCGTGACCGCGGCGGGGTTCGGAACCGCGGCCGGGGCCGTGTAGGTAATTGGAGAGCCTGACGCGCTGGAGCTTGCGGAAAGCGTGCCGCACGCAGGTCCCGAGCAACCGGCGCCTGAGAGACTCCAGGTGACGCCTTTCGAGAGAGAGTCGTTGCTGACAGTGGCGGTGAAGGCGGCGGACTTGCCGGTTTGGACTGTCGCGCTTTGCGGCGAGACGCCAACGGAAACGGGCGCGGAAAGGGTAATCACGGCAGCGCCGCTTCTGGTGCTATCGGCGATCGATCTGGCCGTAAGAGTAACGGAAGCAGGGTTAGGAAGCGTGGCGGGCGCCGCGTACAGGACGGACGTGGCTGTTGCATTGGAAAGCGTACCGCAGGCGCTGCCGGTGCACCCCGTTCCGGTCAAGGACCAAGTAACGCCTTGCGATGCCCGGTCATTTTGCACGGTAGCCGTGAAGGATTGCGTTCCGATGCCCGTCTGAACGGTGCTACTCGAGGGAGAGACACTGACGCTAATGTTTGAAGTGGACTCCGGAGGAGTGGAGGCGCCGCCGCCGCAGCCCGAAGAAACACCCGCGGCAAGCAGTGCGAGCAGAGAGAACTGCGCAAGCGCGGACCGGTACATGATCCCCTCTGGAATAGGCCCTGAACGAACCCACTAACCACCCGGGAACGCGGGCGAACGTGTGGCCGAATTATAGAGAGGAGAACGCGGGCAGCGCCAGTTGGCGGGCAGAACAGGTACGAGGTTGTTCGCCGGGACAGGGGGGCGGAGGGCGTTGAGCTGGGCCAGCTAGAGGCCGCTGGACCAGATTTTCCGCAGGAAGCTGCGAACACGGTCAACGAAGGAGCTGCTTGCAGTCGCAAGTTTCTGAGGCTGAGGCGGGGCTTGTGCCGATGCAGATTGGGACGATAAAGGCGCTTGCGCAACTGGTAGCGTGGCGGCCGCGACGCTCTCTCCCTCCACACGGCCGCGGAAAATCAGCGTTGGCCGAACGTGTACGCGGCGAACGAGGACGATCATAGCGGGATCGACTTCCGGCTGAACTTTGGCTTTGGCGTCGTAGCGGAGCGGCGGCATAAAAACCTGGTACACCGGTTCGTCTTTTTCACGCGCGTCATCAACGGGGGCCGGATTTGTGACGGACGGAGGGGCTGCCGCCCGGAAACTCTGGTTGGCTGCGGGTGTCGGCGGGGCGCTCGTCCCGGTCACGTTACCGGAGCGAGGCAGTTCGCCGGGCGATGGTTGCGCCGCCTTGGCCAGTTGCAATTCGCAAGCGCAATGGCCAGCGGAGGTGCGCAGGGACTCCAGCTGTCCATTGTTGACCAGAACGTCGGCACCCTGCGGGACGACGACGCTCTCACCGGTGAGCTGCTGCTCGAGGCGCATGGCTCCGCGCTGCGTGCGGACGCACAGGGCGCCCGTTGCGTCAAAGCCGACGAGGGCATCGCGCGGCTCGCCGCCAATCGGAATGGACTGCGCCTTGATTTGAGCCGTATAGACGGTGATCGCGGGCTCCTGCTCCGCATAGAAGTGGACGGTGCCTTGGTCTATCGCAATCGTTAGGGCGCCGCCGGACTTCAGCACGGAAAAATGGGCGGGGCCGCAAATCACAATTTGACCGCCCTCGATTAGCGCGATGCGAGCGCTGCCGGACTTCACTTTGATGTCGGCTCCGCTGCGGAGAACCGTTCTTACCTGGCCGTGCGCGGCTTCCACGCTCATCGGACCGGTGACGGAAATGGCATCGCCTTCGATGGAGCCGACGGCATCGCCCGCAGGTTCATCGGGCTGGCGAGCGGCAAGCCCGCAGGCACAGAACAGCACTGCGGCGATGCCCGCAAGGCACAGTGCGCGCGGCAGACGTTCTTGAGATCGGCCTTCGAGGGGCACTTCGTTCTTTCTCCGGCTCGTTCACCGTCCGCCGGGGGACCCTTGCAGGAAGGGGAGCGGGTTCCGCCGCGCAACGGATACGTGGCGGAAGAACAGGCTACCCGGCCAAGCCCAGGGTGGCCGCCTAAGGGTGTCCACGACAGTCGGGCTGCACGCCTGCGTCATGAGCACACTTTTTCCCCACGGAACAGCAAACAGCGCTACCTCTCTCGCGAAAAATATCGCCTTATACTATACGCCGATGGCTTCCGGCGCAGTTGAGCCCCATGCGGAGGAATCGGTCAACGTCCACTATGACGTGCGGCTGCCGGACTTGCCGTGGTCGCGCCGCGCGCAGATTCCGTTCATTGCGGCCGCCGTGTACGCGGTGATTTGCGTGCTCGGGCCGACGCTTCGCTACGAAATCCTTGGCTGGCAGCATATCGAGCGGACTTATGCGGCGAAGCGCCGCTGCATTTGGGCCTTCTGGCACCGTATCATCATTCCGATCGTTTGGTGGGCGAGGAACCGCGGAATCGTCGTAATGAACACCACCGCGTTTGACGGGCAATGGACGCGGAAGGTGATCGAGTGGCTGGGATTCGGCACGGCGCAGGGAAGTTCGTCGCGGGGCGGATTGCGCGGACTGGCGGTAATGGCCAAGCGGCTGGCTGAGGGCCGCGATTGCGCGTTCACGATTGATGGCCCGCGCGGGCCGCGTTACGTCGCGAAGCCGGGTCCGGTGCTGCTGGCACGGAAGACGGGATGCCCGATCACGGTGTTCCACATGGGAGTGGACCGGGGCAAGACGTTCGAACGAACGTGGGACCATTTTCTGCTGCCGGCGCCCTTCGCGCGGGTGGTGATGCTCTGCGCGCCGCCGATTTACGTGCCGGCAGACGCGGACGCCGCGGCGATCGAGGAAAAACACGCGGAGATGCAGAGGGCGCTCGAGCGAGTCCGCGACATTGCCGAGGCGTGGTTTGCGCTAACCGAGGCGGAGCGGCAGCGGTATCGCGAGGAATTTTGCCGATAAGGCGGCAGCTAAGTTGTTGCCATGCCGTGGCTTAGCCTGTTATTGAAGATTTTCAGCGACGGAGGGTTTTCCTCGCCCTCGTTTCCGTTTATCCTGAATCAAAATTAATGGAGGGAACTATGCGATTTCGAACGAGCCCCGTGCCCGGCTTATCGTTCGTGGCGTGTTTCGCCTTCCGTTCATTTTCAACTCCTTCCGGCTTCGGTCTGAACACGCCTAGCAGGAATGCTGAGGCCTTATCGACTCCCTAGCTCCAGGCAGGGAGTTTCGTTAAACGCCGGGAGTGCCCGGCGCATGTCGCAGTTGAAGTCGTTCCGGTTCGATTGTCAAAGCGGAAACGTGGGTTTCGTTCAGCCGTAACCAGCACCAGTCGTCGAGGGCCACCATGCGAACGACGCTAAAACTGGTTTTGCCGTTGATCATCAGCGTCGGAATCGTGTCGCTGTTGTTCGCCGGGTATCAAGTGCGCACGCAGAGAAAGAACCTGCGCAACGACCTGATGCACCGGTCGGCAATTCTGGCGGAGAGCCTGCAGGAAAGCGTGGAGCCGCTGATCGATCGCGGAGCGGAGAAGAGCTTGCAGCGGCTCGTGGACCGGTTCAGCGAGCGCGAACACCTGAAGGGCATCGCAGTGTACGACTCGACGGGGACGGCTATCGCCATCACTCCGGGGCTGAACCCGCAATTTCATACGCAGCCGCACGCAGCGGTGCAGGCGTCGCGTGGGGGATCGGGTTACGGGGAATTCACGAAATCGAGCGAAGGCGCCCTGCAAATCTACGCGGTGCCGCTACACCGGAACGGGCAGCCCTTGGGCACGCTCGTGATTTTTCACGACGCAACCTACATCAACGACCAGATCTCCCGGATGATCCGGGCGGTGGGACTCGATGCGCTGGTGCAAACGGGCTTGATCGCAGCGCTGGCGTTTGTGCTGGTGAAATGGACACTGACGGGGCCCATCATGCGAACCGCAGCCTGGCTCCGAACTTTGCGCACGGGCCAGCCGCCGAATACGGCGCCGCCACTGCCACAGGGGGACATTTTCGAGCGGCTGCGCGGGGAGGCGACCCGGCTCGCGCGGGACTTGCGGGCGGCGAGAGCCTCGGCGGAATCCGAGGCCCGCCTCAGGGAATCGCACGCCTCGCAATGGACAGCGGAGCGGCTTCGGGTGAGCTTGCGAAACAAATTGCGGGGCATGCCGCTGTTCGTCGTGTCCAACCGTGAGCCGTACGTGCACGTCTATCAGGGCGGCGATCACGACATTCGCGTCCTGGTCCCGGCAAGCGGCCTGGTGACCGCGCTCGAGCCGGTGTTGCTGGCGTGCGACGGCACGTGGATTGCCAACGGCTCGGGCGACGCGGACAGGAACGTGGTGGACGAGCGCGACCACCTGCGCGTTCCGCCGGATCATCCTTCTTACACGCTGCGGCGCGTTTGGCTAAGCCAGGAAGAGGAGAAGCACTACTATCTGGGTTTTTCCAACGAGGGGCTCTGGCCGCTCTGCCATATCGCGCACACGCGGCCGATTTTCCGCCCCGAGGACTGGGCGCAGTATCAGGCAGTGAACCGGCGGTTTGCGGACGCCGTTCTGGAAGAGATGAATGGAGTCGATTCGCCCATTGTGCTGGCCCAGGACTATCACTTCGCACTGCTGCCAAGAATGGTAAAAGAGACGCGGCCGGATGCTCGAGTGGCGATTTTCTGGCACATTCCGTGGCCGAATGCGGAAGCCTTTGGGATATGCCCATATCAGCGGGAAATCGTAGACGGACTGTTGGGCGCGGACCTCATCGGGTTCCACATTCAGACGCACTGCAACAATTTTCTCGCGACCGTGGACCATGCCGTCGAGGCGCTGACGGAGTGGGACCGCTTTACGGTGAACCGGCAGGGCCACGTGACGCGAGTGCATCCCTATCCGATCAGCGTGGCGTTCACGGAAAACAATCACATCGCCACGAACGAGGTTCCAAACGCGGGTGAGTTGCGGGCGGCCATCGCGCATGAACTGGGCGTGGAAATATCGCTGCTCGGCGTCGGAGTCGATCGCGTGGACTACACCAAGGGCATTCTCGAGCGCTTCCGGGGAATTGAGCGGTTTCTCGAGGCGAATCCGGGCTATCAGCGGCGGTTCACGTTCGTGCAGATAGGCGCACCGAGCCGGACGGACCTGGACCGCTACCGCTCGTTGCTCGAGGAAGTCACTTCGGAAGCGGAGCGCATCAACGGGAGATTTCAGGCGGGACGATGGAGACCGATCGTCCTCTTAAAGAAACATCACACGCACGAGGAAATCTCGAGGTACTACCGTGCGGCGTCGGTCTGCCTGGTGACGTCGCTGCACGACGGCATGAATCTGGTGGCGAAAGAGTTCGTCGCAGCGCGCGAGGACAACCGGGGTGTGCTGCTCCTGAGCACGTTCGCGGGCGCGGCGGAGGAGCTTTCGGACGCGATTCTGGTGAATCCTTACGACGTGCAGCAGCTTGCCGACGGCATCCTGCGCGCATTGGAGATGACCGAGGAGCAGCAGATCGAGCGCATGACCCGCATGAGGCAGAACGTGCGGGAGCACAACGTGTACCGCTGGGCAGCGAATCTGCTTTCGGACCTGACGAATATCCGCATCGACAACACGGAACGCGTCGAGGTGTCCTAGCCGGTTTGCCACCGGCCCCGCTGTCCGGTGGTCCCAATATCCCTTTGAGCACGCGGAAGAAATGCTTGCCGGAAGGTACGGGTTCCGTTGCAAAATGACGCGTGCAAGGTCTGCGCGCTGTTCTTCCGTCGAGACCTTTCTCGCAGGGCCAGGTCCCAGCCCCGATCGCGGCGTGTCGCAGACTCCGCCGCGCGAGGTGTCTCAGATGCCGGAAGCTTGGAAGAACTGGGAAAACCAGATCGTCAACTCACGGTTTGTTCTGCGCCGGTTCCGCGGCGCATCGCTCCAGAGCGCCGTGTTTGAAACGGAACGCCCCGGGCCTCCGCAAGAAAAAGCCGCCATCAAGCTCATCGCGTGCGATCCAGGAACGAAAGAATTCGATTTTTCGCGCTGGCATGCGATCGCCAGGCTCTCGCATCCGAACCTGCTGAAACTCTACCACTACGGCCATTGCCGGCTGGACGGACAGGATTTGCTCTACGTGGTGATGGAACTCGCGGACGAAAGCCTGGCGGAGATTTTGCCCGTGCGTCCGCTTTCACCACTCGAAGCGCGAGAAATGCTGATCCCCACCGTGGATGCGCTGTCCTTCCTTCACGCGGCCGGCTTCGTCCACGCGCGAATTCATCCCTCGAACATTTTGGCGGCCGGCGACCAGATCAAGATTTCGAGCGATTCGCTTTGCGCGGGCAAGGATACGGTGACGTTGCGCCCAAAGCCGGGCCCTTACAGCGCGCCGGAAATTGCGGCCAAAGGGTTCAGCTCGGCTGCGGATATTTATGCACTGGGCGTGACCCTGGTCGAAGCACTGACGCAACGAGCACCGTCGCCGGGAGCTGAAGCGCTGCCATCGCTGCCGATTCCATTTCAAGAAATCGCCGAAAAAGCGTTACTCCCGGATGCCGCACTGCGGTGGACGGCCGGGGACATCGCGTCTCGGCTCAGCGGGAATGTCCGCCTGGCTGATGCGCGGGCGGCCATCGCGGAGAACGCCGCCGGCCAGAAGCTTTCCGCCGCGGCTGCCGCGCGCCAAGCAAAGCACAGCGATGCGACGGCTGCCACAAAGCCCGGACACCCCCTCTCCGTGGCAACGCCGGAATCCGTGCCGCTTTCTCCGGTGAGCCCGCATCCGCCGCGCGGCCCAGCTTCGGGACCCGTGACCGGCTACTTCAAGCCGCTGCTCGCCTTCGCCGTGCTGATAGCCATGGGCGTGTTCGCGTATCGAACGCTTCATCATTCGGATGGACCGGTGGATGCAGTCGCGGCTCGAATGGGGCACGGGGAATCAGCGGCTCCGGCGCAGTCCAGCACCGAGCGAGCGATGCCTCGGCCCGCGCCTTCGACCACATCTGCGGCATCGCCAAAGGTTGCGCCCGAGCCTGCGCGCAGTTCAGTTGCTCCCACGCGAGCTCCACGTGAGCGGAGTGCCGCCGGTTCGTCGCATGCGGAATCGGCGGCCTCTTCAAAGAGAGAGCCGCAAAACTCCGCGCTTGGCGCGAAGGCGGTATCGAGCCTTTCCGATTCCACACCAACCGCTCCGAAACCCGTGAAGGACAATGCCACGCCGCCCTTTGCGCCCCAAGCGTCTCCAGCGGAGCTGCGCTCGCCTGCGGAACGACCCGCACCGGCTGTTTCTTCCGCCTCCGCAGTGTTGCAGCAGGTCATGCCAGAGGTGTCGCAGAAAGCGCTAAACACGATTCATGGCTCGGTGCGCCTGGCAATAACCGTCCAGGTGGATGCCTCCGGGAAAGTGTCCTCTTCCGAGCTCTCATCGCCGAGCGGGAGCTCCTACTTTAATGAAGCCGCGCTGAAAGCCGCCAGCCGATGGCAATTCCTTCCGGGCACAGAATCCAGCTACGTCATTCATTTTCAGTTCACAACGCGGGGCGCACAAGCGACGCTTTCGCATCGGCCGTGATGCGGCGTTCGCCCGCTATCGCGGAGAAGCCGAGTTTCCCGGCTGAATCTGCACGAATTGCCAGCCGAAGCGGCCCTTAATGCAGAGATGGCCGCGCGTGACGTCGTGATCAAGCGGAGATGTAACGCGGACGATTTTGCCGTCCTGCGCATGGACGGTGAGTGTGCAGCCCACGCCGCAATAGGGGCAAATCGTATCGGTTTGCGTTTGCGCGGATTCGTTCCAGGTTCCGGCGGCGCGCATATCGAATTCGGACTTGAACATGAGCGCACCCGTGGGGCAGACGCCAATGCAGTTGCCGCAATAGACGCAGGCGGATTCGGGAAGCGGGATTTCAAATTCCGTTGCGATATGGGCGGAAAAGCCGCGGCCGGCGACTCCGATGGCGAACGTGTTTTGCGCTTCCGCGCCGCAAGCCTGCACGCATTTGTAGCAGAGAATGCATTTGGCGTAGTCGCGGACGTAAAGATCGTTATCGATTTTCGCGGGTTGCAAGACGTTAGCGGCGGCAGCGCCAAAGCGCCCGGGATCGGCGCCATACCGCTCCAGGTATGCTTGCAGCGATGGAGCGGTGGAGACATCGGCGCAGGAGGCCAGAAATTCGAGAACGAGCTTGCGGCTCAGCCGGACGCGCTCCGAATCGGTCTTGATGATCATGCCCGGCTCGACTTTGCGAGAGCAAGCTGGAACGAGCGCGCGCGAGCCTTCAAGCTCGACGACGCACACGCGGCAGACGTTGACGGGGGTGAGGTTTTCGAGGAAGCACAATGTGGGCGTGTCAATGCCGGCCGAGCGCGCGGCTTCTAGGATCGTGGAATTTGCTGGAGCGCCGATGGAGCGCCCGTCGATTTGAATCTGTACCAGCGGCGGCGCGGGAACCGGCGGTATTTCGGGCAGCGGCCCGCGCGAAACGGGAACGGTCGGCGACGGTGCGTCGAGTTCGCTCATGGGTAGAGGCTCCAGCGGGAAATGGCGGAGAGAATCGCGGAGGACGCCGTCTGGCCGAGCCCGCAAATCGAGGCGTCGCGCATGGCTTGCGCGACTTCCTTGAGCAGATGCAGCTCTTGGTCCGCTGATTGCAGAGGCTTGCGCGACGCGAGCCGTTCGAGAATCTCCGCCTGGCGCATTGTGCCGACGCGGCAGGGGACGCACTGGCCGCAGGTCTCCTCCTGAAAAAAGCGAGCGATTCGCGCGAGAACTTGCCTCATGTCAATGGAATCATCGAACACAACGACGGCGCCGGATCCGAGAGTTGCGCCGGCTGCGCGTGCGGCCTCGAAGGATAGCGCCAAATCGAGTTCATGGGGCGCGAGGAACGTGCCGGCGGCGCCGCCGAGCAGTACCGATTGCAGGCGACCCGAACCGGAAACCCCGCCGGCGAGTTCGAGCAGACTGCGCAGAGTGACGCCGAGCGGCACTTCATAGACTCCGGGCCGGAGGATGTTGCCGGAAACGCAAAAGAGCCTGTAGCCGGAGGATTGCGCGGTGCCTACGCGCGCGTAAGCCGCGCCGCCGCGCAAGATAATTTCGGGAATACTCGCGAGCGTTTCGACGTTGTTGATCACCGTGGGCTGCCGGAAAAGGCCTGCTTGGGTCGGAAAAGGGGGTTTGTTGCGCGGCTCGCCGCGGAAGCCTTCAATGGAATTGAAGAGCGCGGTTTCCTCGCCGCAGATGTAAGCCCCCGCGCCGCGGCGAAGCTCGATATCGAAGGCAAAGTTTGCGTCGAGAATCTTTTCGCCGAGCAGGCCGGCGGCGCGGGCGGCGCCGATCGCGCTGGAAATTCGCGCGGCCGCCGCGGGATATTCTCCGCGGATATAGATGTAACCTTTCCGCGCTCCGGTGGCGAAAGCGGCGATGGTCATGCCTTCGACGATGGCGAAGGGATCGCCTTCCATGAGCACGCGATCCTTGAACGTGCCGGGCTCGGATTCGTCGGCATTGCAAACCATATAGTGCGCGGCGCCCGCGCTGCGCTGGCGGGCCAGCGACTCCCACTTCCTGCCCACCGGAAACGCGGCGCCGCCGCGGCCGAGAATGCGCGACTCAGTAACCTCCTGAAGGACCCGGTCCGCGCCGATTTCGAGAGCCCGCCGCAGCGCGGAATAGCCGCCGAGGCGCTGATAATCTCCAAGGCTTTGCGGATCGGCGTTCCCGATGCGGCGCAAAAGAGGCGCCGAATCCGTCGAGCGGAGCACCGCGGGAGAAATGCCGCCCGGCCGTTCGCCTTGTGGTCGCAAGCCCTTCCCGGACTCTTGCAATACCGTCTCGATCGCTTCGCGGGTCGCTGGGGCGAGAGCGATTTCTTCCGCGGCTTCTCCCGCCACGGTGACGAGCGCGGCTGGCGCGCGGTCGCACAAACCCAGACATGGACTTCGAAGCCAAGCTGCCGCACGACTGGGCGCCGAGGGCGATCCGCCGTGAGAGAGCGGCGGGCCAAGCCGCGATGCAAGGTCTCTGCAAACTTGTTCTGTTCCGCGCGCCAGGCAAACGATGTCGTCGCATACGTGCACGACCACGTTCGGCCTCGGCGCGAGCGAAAACATCGCATAAAACGAAGCGACGCCGTGAATTTCGGCTGGTGCGGTGTTGAGGCGCTGCGCGATGTAGTTCACCGCTCCCGGGCTGATCCAGCCGATGCGCGCCTGGACCGCGTGCAGCGCGGGAAGAAGCTGGTCGCGGCCTGTGGAAGGAAGCGTGGCGGCACGGCCGTCTCGGGAAAAATCGCGCACACCGCCTTGCCAGCCTGAATTTGCGGCGCCAAGAACGGAATCCACCGCGGCTTTTTCCACTTCGCTTGGCCGGTCCGCCGTGGTGTGCAAATCCACTCAGGCCTCCTGAAACTTTTCGATGCGAATCGCGGCGGCTTTGAACTCAGCGGTGCCGGACTTGGGATCGACAGCGTCAATGGTGAGATCGTTCGTCGCGACCTGGCGATGCGAATGCAGCGAAAGAAACGCGAGTCCAGGCCGCAGCGCGGGATCGAAGCGAACCGGCGCGATGACCGAGCCGCGCCGCGAACTGACGCGGACCTTTTCGCCTTCCCTCAGCGAATAGCGTACGCCGTCTTCTGGCGAAATCTCGAGAGCTTCCTCGCGGCGCATCGGCGAGGCGTACCGCTCGGTCTGGACGCCGGTGTTGAAGGAATCAAGGCGGCGTCCCGTGGTAAGGCGAATCGGGAAATCGGCGTCGAGCGCGTCCACCGGCGGCTCGAACTCGACGACGGAAAAGGGCGCGCGCGGGCCGATGATTGGCCGCTGCCACAGGCGGCTGTGCAGGTACAGCTCGCCAGGATGCGTCTCATCGTAACAGGGCCACTGGATACCCCCCATGGCTTCCAGCCGTGCGTAGCTCATGCCCGCGTGCATGGGGCTGAGCCGGCGCAGTTCGTCCCAGAGGCGCTCGGGTGAAGGAGCGCCCCAGTCCGCGCCGAGGCGCCGCGCAAGATCGAAGAGAATGTCAATATCATCTCGCGTTCCAGGCGGCAGCGGGACGGCGCGGCGGACACGCTGGACGCGGCGCTCGCTCGAGGTGACCGTGCCTTCGCTTTCGCACCAGCCGGCGCCCGCGGGCAGCACCACGTCGGCGAGGGCCGCGGTCGAGGTGTAGAAGAGGTCTTGCACGACCATGAACTTCAGCCCTTTCAGCAGTTGAATCGTGCGATGGCGGTCCGCTTCGGAATCCGCGGGATTTTCCCCGAGCACGTAAAGCGTGGTCAGTTCACCGCGCTCCATCGCCTCGAGCATGGCGCTGATGTGCATGCCGCGTTTGGGATCCAGCTTGCGGCCCCAGGCCTGCTCGAAGCGCCCGCGAATTTCGTCGTTTTCCACGTGCTGGAACCCTGGCAGGCGGTCGGGAATCGCGCCCATGTCGCCGCCGCCCTGGACGTTATTTTGGCCGCGCAACGGATTAATGCCGCTGGCGTAGCGCCCCACATGGCCCGTGAGCAAGGCGAGATTGATGAGCGCGAGGACGTTGTCCACGGCGTTGTGGTGCTCGGTGATGCCGAGCGTCCAGCAAAGTTCAGCGCGCGGTGCTTTTGCATAGGCGTGCGCCACCTCGCGGATCGCTTCCGCGGGAACCCCGGTCTCGCGCTGAGCTCGCTCGAGCGTGTAGGATTCGACCGATTCGCGGTAGGCTTCGAAGCCGCTGGTGGCGTGACGAATAAATTCCGTATTCGCCAGGCCGGCCTGAAGAATTTCGCGCGCCATGGCGTTGGCGAGAGAAATATCGGATCCAACGTCGATCCCCAGCCAGCGGTCCGCCCATTGGGCGGAGGAGGTGCGGCGCGGGTCCACCACGAAGAGTTTCGCACCCCGGCGCAGCGCCTTCAGCACATGGTGGAAGAAGATGGGGTGCGTTTCCCGCGCGTTCGAGCCCCACAGCAGGATCACGTCGGTCTCCTCGACCTCGCGGTACGAGCTTGTTCCGCCGCCTGCTCCGAAAACCGCCGCCAGACCGGCGACGCTCGGGGCGTGTCAAGTCCGGTTGCAGCTGTCGATGTTGTTGCAGCCGATGACGGCACGGACAAATTTCTGCGCGGCATAGTTCAGCTCATTGGTGGTCTTCGAGCAGCTGAACATGCCGAACGTTCGCGGCCCTCGCGCGGAGACTTCCCGCTGAATGCTCCGCGCAACGGTGTCGAGAGCTTCGTCCCAGCTTGCCGGGACGTGCTCTCCGTTCTTGCGTATGAGGGGGGTTGTCAGCCGCGGTTCGCGCCTGGTTTTCATCAGCACACCTGCCTTGCGATACCCAACAACAGCGAATGTTAGCGCGCATTGCGGCGGCCTGCCAGTGGTGAGTGTCTCGCCGCGAGTTTCGCGCTGTGATACAACAACCCAGGTTTAACGGCGGCAAAGGGTGGCGAAGTCCGGCATGGGCTTTCTGCAAACGGCGGTTGCGGTGCGCCAGCAAATTTGCCGCGCGCGGATTCACGGAATGTCTGCGCCACGAACTCGAAGGAACAGGCATGTTCGTAACCAGCATCCATCCAGTGAGAGGTGCGACCCTCCGCTTCGGCTTTGACGCTCGCCACCTTCGGCGGTACACTCCGCCCGGCTTCGATACGGCAACCTCGATTCTCAGGAGCACGTATGGCATTTGTGCGCGTGGCAGGCACATCGGACATCCCGGCAGGAACCATTAAGGAGTGCACGGTCGGCGAGGCCGTAATCGCCTTGGCGAACGTCGGCGGCAAGTTTCACGCCATCAGCAACACTTGTCTTCACCGCGGCGGTCCCTTGGGACAAGGCTTGCTTGATGGTAGCGTCGTTACTTGCCCATGGCACGGGTGGCAGTTCGATGTGGCTACCGGCAAAACGGTCCAGAACGCGAAATTCGGCGTGGACTGCTTTCCGGTCGAAGTGCGGGGAGAGGAGATTTTTGTTGACCTTTCCGCTTCCAAGTGAGCGTCTGCCTTAACGCCTGCATTCTCAGCAGGTTACACGCCACTGCGCCTTCGCACTGCCGGGAGGCTCTTGATTGATTCTTGGAAATCCGCGTAACCCACTCGTTTTCAGTAATATAAGTGGCATTTGGCCGCTCTTCCGCTAACCCTAACATTTTGTTTCGCTTTTTCGTTGGGTATGTGTATATTGCCGCTGCAAAGCCTCAATGGCTACACTCACAACGCAACAGCGGCACTATTGGATCTTTAGCGCAGACCCTCATCACTACCACTGGGACACCCTTTTCGTTAAGGGTAAGGAGATGTGGCACGGCGCCAATGGCAAGCCGGACGCCATCCGCGCGCTCAAGCAGGTTCGCAAAGGGGACCGCGTGCTTTGCTATCACTCGGCCCCGGACCGCTCGCTCTACTCGATCGCCGAAGTCACGCGCGACCCCTACCTGGACCCGCACGACCACAAGGGCAAGAACCTGGTGGCCGATTTGCGCGCCTTCGAGAAGCTGCCTCGCCCGGTGACCCTGGCGGAGCTCCGGGCCAACTCCGGGCTCAAGAAAGTTAAGCTCCTCAAGAATGTGCGCTTGATTGTCTCTCCGATCACAGACACGGAATATCAGGAGATTTTGCGCATGGCCGGAATTGTGGCGACGCCGGGCATTCCTCTGCCGTAGGTGGCGGCGGGCAGAAACCCAAAATGTCCGCCGGGTCAAGCCCGCGCAAGCGTCTCCGGCCCGCTGCCTTGCTATGCGTGTGACGTTGCCTCGACCCAATTCGCGTCCCGATTCACTCCTCGACGGCATTGCAACTGGCGAGACGCGTGTTATTGATCTCAGCTACGCGATCAATGACAGGCTGCCGCCCTGGCCGGGCGATGACAAGTGGTTTGAAGCCCGCACCAACGCGACAATCGAAAAAAACGGTTACTTCACCCGCAGCTTCTGGATGCTTGAGCACTACGGAACGCACCTGGACGCTCCCGCGCACTTTCCGCCCGGCAAGGCCACCGTGGATCAGATTCCGGCGAAACAATTCTTCGGTTCTGCCGTAGTTCTGGATGCGCAAGCCGAAACCGCAACAAATGCTGACTACCAGGCTCCAGTGGCTAAGGTGGAAGAATGGGAGTGGTGCAACGGCCGCATTCCCGCCGGCGCGATCGTGCTGTTGCGGACTGGTTGGTCCTCGCGCTGGCCGGACCCCAGGCGTTACCGCAATCAGGACGCGCAGGGGAAGATGCATTTCCCCGGGTTTTCGGTGGAGGCGGTGGAGCTGCTCATTGAGCGAAAAATCAGTGGGCTCGGTTGCGACACGATGAGTGTAGACTATGGCGCCTCCGGGGACTTCGCCGTGCATCACTTGGCGCTGGGTGCGGGCTTGTACCATCTTGAGAATCTGGCCGATCTGAGCGGGGTGCCCGAGTCCGGCGCCTATCTGGTGGTCGCGCCCATTAAGCTGGAAGGCGGCTCAGGAGGGGCGGTGCGGGTTTTCGCGCTCGTGTCCGGCCACTAAAATTGTTTAGAACAAATCCGCCGCGTGTGCGTCTACACAAGGTTCGGTTGCTGGCGTTCCAGGCAGGGGAGGAGACATGAGGAAGGTTGTGCTTGTAGGGGTGTTGTGCTTCATCTGGATTGCAACGATGGCGAGTGCCGTCCGCGCCGCGAGCGAGACGCCGCTGCTGGTTCAGTCGCCCACCGTGAATGCAACGGATGTTGTTTTTGTTTACGGGGGCTATTTGTGGTCCGTGCCCCGCGACGGCGGAGCGGCGCGCCAGCTCACCACGGGAGGACACGAATCCTCGCCGGTCTTTTCGCCGGATGGCAAGTGGCTCGCATTCACCGGCCACTATGACGGCAACGCCGACGTCTTCGTGATGCCGGCCGAGGGTGGCGAGCCGAAACGCCTCACCTGGCATCCGGGACCGGATGTGGCCATCGGCTGGACACCCGATGGGAAGCGGGTCCTCTTTACCTCCGCTCGCGATGCCTACGCGGATTTCACGCGCTTCTATACCGTTCCTGCCGAAGGCGGAGTCGCGGAGCCTCTGCCGATGTGGCGCGCCTCGGAAGGTTCGTACTCTCCCGATGGCACGCACATGGCCTATGTTCCCAATATCAAATGGCAGGTGGCGTGGAAACGCTATCGCGGCGGCCAGACGACGCCGATCTACATCGTGAATCTCAGCGACCTCTCGATCGAAAAAGTTCAGCGCAATAACTCGAACGACTCGCAGCCCGTTTGGTTCAAGAATACTGTCTACTTTCTCTCAGACCGCAACGGCCCGGTGACGCTCTTTTCTTACGATCCAAAGACCAAAGCTGTAAAGCAGCTTATCGAAAATCGCGGCCTCGATTTCAAATCACTCTCGGCCGGCCCGGACGTCCTCGCGTACGAGCAGTTCGGCGGCATCTACCTCTTCGATCCGGCCACGGGCAAATCGCGGCAGGTAAACATCACGGTCAATGGCGACCTGCCCGCGACGCGCGGACACTACGAAAAAGTCGCGGACAAAATTCACAATGCCGCGATTTCGCCGAACGGAATGCGCGCTGTTTTTGAAGCCCGTGGCGAGATCCTGACCGTGCCTGCGGACAAGGGCGACGTCCGCAATCTCACCAAGACCACCGCCGTCGCCGAGCGCGACCCCGCCTGGTCGCCCGACGGCAAGTCCATCGCCTTTTTCTCGGACGAGTCCGGCGAGTACGCGCTGCACATCATCGGCCAATCCGGCGAAGGACCGGTGAAGAAGATTAACCTCGGCAATCCGCCTTCGTTCTTCTATTCGCCGCTTTGGTCGCCGGACAGCAAAAAGATCGCCTACACCGACAAGCGGCTGAACCTCTGGTATGTGGACCTCGACAAGGGCACTCCCGTAAAGGTCGCCACCGAACGCTTTGAAGACCCCTCCAGTTCCATGAATCCCGCATGGTCGCCGGACAGCAAATGGCTGACCTATTCCCGTTTGCTCGACAGTCATTTCCACGCCATCTTCGTCTATTCGCTCGACAACGGAAAGGAAACGCAAATTACCGACGGCCTCAGCGACGCCCGCTATCCCGTCTTTGACAAGAACGGCAAATCGCTTTATTTCGCCGCAAGTACCGACTTGGGACTTGGCGTCGGCTGGCTTGATCTCTCGAGCTTCCAGCATCCCTTGCTGCGGAGCATCTACGCCGTCGTGCTGAAAAAAGGTGATCCTTCCCCAGTCGAGCCGCAGAGCGACGAGGAAAAAACCGCCCCCGAGAAAGGCAAGGAAGGCGGTCAGTCCGCCGACAATTCCCAGGAAAAGGGCAAGGAGGGCGAGAAAAAGGAAGAAGCCGCCAAAGTCACCATTGACCTGGATGGTATCGGCCAGCGCATCGTCTCACTTCCCATCCGCGAAGCCAACTACATCGGCCTGGACGCCGGCAAATCGGGCGTCCTATTCCTGAGCGAGATTACCGATGTGCCGCGGTTTCGAGAGCCGAACTTGGCGAGTGTTTCGAAGTTCGAACTCAGCACGCGCAAGACAGAGCCGTTCATTAGCGGCGTAATGGCATTCGTCGTCTCCGCCAATGGCGAAAAAGCTCTCTACCGGCAAGGCCGAGGCTGGTTCATTGTGGGCACCGCGCAAGCCGCGAAACCCGGCGATGGCGCGCTCAAGCTCGACGGCATGGAGGTTTACGTCGATCCGCGCGTCGAATGGAACCAAATGTATCGCGAAGTCTGGCGCATCGAACGCGACTTCCTCTACGACCCGAATCATCACGGCCTCGACATTCCTGCCGCCGAGAAAAAGTACAGCGTGTACCTCAAAGGCCTGGGCGGCCGCGCTGACCTCAACTATCTCTTCGAGGAGATGCTCGGAGAGATCACGGTCGGCCACATGTTCATCGGCGGCGGCGACGGCCCCAAGCCCAGCCAGGTCAAGGGCGGGCTGCTTGGCGCCGACTACAAAGTCGAAAACGGACGGTATCGCTTTGCTCGCGTTTTCAACGGCGAAAACTGGAACCCGGAGCTCCGAGCGCCTCTCACACAGCCGGGTATCGACGTGAAAGCGGGTGAGTACCTCCTCGAAGTCAACGGCCGCGATGTCCGGCCCCCGCAGGAAGTTTACAGCTACTTTGAAAACACGGCCGGCCAGCAAATCAAAATTAAGGTCGGTCCCAATCCCGACGGCAAGGACGCGCGTGAAGTCACCGTCGTGCCGGTGGAGAGCGAATTCGAGCTCCGCAACCGCGCCTGGGAAGAGGACAATCGCCGCAAAGTGGATGAACTCAGCGGCGGCAAGCTCGCCTATGTCCACGTTCCAGATACCGCCGTGGGCGGCTGGACCAATTTCAATCGCTACTATTTTGCTCAGGTTGGCAAGCAGGGCGCCATCATTGACGAGCGCTACAACCATGGCGGCGAGATCGCCGACTACATCATCGACCTCCTCAAACGGCCGCTGCGCAATTGCGCCATTTCGCGCGAGGGCGAAAAATTCTGCTCGCCGCTCGGGCAGATCTACGGTCCGAAAACCATGGTCATCAACGAAATGTCCGGATCGGGCGGCGACGCCTTGCCTTGGATGTTCAAGCAAGACGCCGTCGGCCCCCTCGTTGGCACCCGCACATGGGGCGGCCTTGTCGGCATCTACAACTATCCTGTGCTGATGGATGGCGGCAGCGTCACAGCGCCACGTGTCGGCATCTACGGCCTGCACGGCCAATGGGAGGTGGAAAACCACGGTATAGCGCCGGATATCGAAGTCGAAAACGATCCGGCCTCCGTCGCCGCGGGTCACGACCCGCAGCTCGAGCGCGCCGTCCAGATCACGCTCGAAGCGCTAAAGAAGAATCCGGTCACCATCCCGGATCATCCTCCGTTCCCGAACTATCACAAGAAATAGCTTGTCATCAAACTGAGCATCGAGAGGGACGCGCCAGTGTGTCCCTCTCCTTCTTTCTTCCAGGGACGTGTTGCCCCCGGTCCGCCTGTGCTAACTTGAATGCTCTTCCATGCCCGAGCTTCCCGAAGTCGAAACCGTCGCCCGCGGCCTGCGCGAAACCATTCTCGGCCGCCGGATCCTTTCCGTACGGCTGAATAAGACCGATTTCATCGACGATCCCGCGGCCATCGAACGCAACGTCCCGGGCCGCCGCATTGAAGCCGTCGAGCGCTACGGAAAATTCATGCTGCTGCGGCTCTCCTCGTCCTCGGATAACGACTCGGGTGCTTCGCTGCTCGTTCATCTTGGCATGACCGGCCATCTCGTGCCGAAACCCGCCGCCGCACCCAGCGAAAAGCACACGCACGTCTGGTTCGCACTCGATGACGGCAGGGAACTTCGTTACACCGATGCGCGCCGCTTTGGCCGCATGGCCTATCTGGCTGGCAAAGAACTCCGCGATGAATTGCAGCGCTTCGGCGCCGAGCCGCTCGATATCGACGACGCCGAATTTGCCCGCCGCATCCGCGGCCGCCGCGCGCGCATCAAGTCGTTGCTGCTCGATCAAAGCGTCTTGCGCGGTGTCGGCAATATCTACGCGGACGAAAGCCTCTGGTGCGCCAAAATTCATCCCGCGCGGCTCGGCTCGAGCCTCAACGCCAGGCAAGCAGCCGCGTTGCGCCGTGCCTTGCAGGAGATCCTGCGCAAAGCCATACATCTCCGCGGCTCCTCGATTTCCGATTTTCTGGACGCCGAAGGCGAGCCCGGAAACTACCAATTGCACCACCGCGCCTATGGCCGCGAAGGGAAGAAGTGTCATCGCTGCGGTGCGCTGATTCGCCGCGCTATCGTCGCGGGCCGAAGCAGCTATTTTTGCCCCTGCTGCCAGCCGGCTCCGCGCGGCGCGCGGGCGCTCCCCTTGCCCAAGAGAGTTCGCAGGTTGCCGCCGAACTGGGCCGAGAGCCGCCGACTCAGCGCCGGCCGAAACGCAAAAGGGGGCGCGGCGCGTCTATAGAATCGTCTGTCCGGTGGCCGGACGGGAATGGCGGCAGTCGGTGGACCCCGTGCGGCGCGGAAACCTTCCCGGAACATCGGCACAGGCATTCTTGCCTGTGGGGTTGTACTCATGCCGCGGAGGCTAGGCACGCCTGTGTCACTTCCGCGGCAAACAAGGAGACGGAATGAATTCACGTCGAGTGGCTCTTTTCGTGTGTGCGTCGCTGCTGTTGCTCGGAGGCGTCTGGCTCGGGCACGCGCGCGCGGCGGACGATGCAAGGGGCTTTGCTGCTGTCGATGCGCAGATCCTGAGCGAGATTCGCGATCACAGCGAAGCCATGCAGAATCTCGAATATCTCTCGGACAACATCGGTCCGCGCCTCACCGGCTCCGATCGGCTCAAGCAAGCAAACGACTGGACCGCCGAGATGTTCCGCAAGTACGGTCTCACCAACGTCCACCTCGAACCATGGACCATTTCGCATGCCTGGACGCGCGGCACCGCTTCGGCCAGCATCATTTCCCCAACTGAGCATCCTTTGACGATCGCTTCGGCGGCTTGGTCTCCGGGCACCAAGGGCAAGGTTCGCGGCCCGGTCGTGCTCGTCGAGATCCGCAAAAAAGAAGACCTCGAGCAGTACCGCGGCAAGCTCAAGGGCGCCATCGTCATCATGGGCGAGCCAGCGAGTCTTTCGCCGCCGCGTCCCGATGTCCAGGACGGCGCTATCTTGCGTCCCATGCAGACTCCGCCGCCCCTCAAGGGCGAACCGGCCCCGCCTTCGCCTTTCGTTCAGTTCGAGGAACTGGCCCGACTCCGCAATCAGTTCTTCGAATCCGAGGGCGTTGCCGCCGTCCTCCGCGATTCCAATAAACCCCACGGCCTGCTGAACATGACCGACATCAGCCCCGAGCCTTTCGCCGAGGGCCTTATTCCCACCGCCTTCGTCACCGGCGAAGGCTACCGCATGCTCTATCGCATGCAGAAACACGGGCCCGTGCAAGTGGAAATCGAAATGAAGAATGCCTTCAGCAGCAAGCCGGTCGAGGTCTATAACACCGTGGCAGAGCTCCGCGGAAGCGAGAAGCCCGATGAAGTCGTGATCCTTGGCGGACACCTGGACTCCTGGGATCTCGGCACCGGCACTACCGATAACGGCACCGGCTCCATCGCCGTGCTCGAGGCCGCGCGCGCTCTCGCTAAGCTGAATCTCAAGCCCAAGCGCACTATTCGCTTTGTTTTGTTCAGCGGTGAAGAAGAAGGTTTGGTTGGCTCGCAAAAGTACGTCGAAGCTCACAAAGCAGAGCTCGACAAAATCTCCGCCGTCCTCGTGCATGACACCGGCACCGGCCGCGTCCTCACGCTCGGCCTCCACGATAACTACGAATCGCGGCAGATCGTGGACGAAGTCATCGCGCCTCTGAAGGAACTGGATTTACTCGAACCGAGCATGAGCCGCTCGTTCGGTACCGATCACGCCTCCTTCGATGAGGCTGGTGTGCCCGGCTTCTATTGCATTCAAGCGCTCGCCGAGTACAACAAGACTCATCACAGCCAGTCCGACACGTTTGACAAAGTCTGGAAAGACGATCTGAATCAGGGAGCGCAGGTCCTGGCCGCCTGGGCTTACAACACCGCCCAGCTCCCCGCGATGATGCCCCGCCGGCCGCTTCCGCCGCGCCCCGCCCAGCCGGCCAAGGGCGAAGCCGCCAATGCGCCCGCCCCGAAGCCCGATCCTATCGCCGAAATGGACGCGAAAATCATCGCTCAGGTGAAGGCGGACGAGGGCGAGCTCAAAGCAAATCTCACCTATCTGGCGGACAGAATTGGCCCTCGCCTCACCGGCTCGAAGCAATTGGACGAAGCCAGCCACTGGACTATGGAGCAGTTCAAACAGGCCGGCCTCGCGAATCCCCACCTCGAACCCTGGACCATCGCCAACAGTTGGACTCGCGGTCCCGCAAGCGGCCAAATCACCTCGCCTGCCGTCCACCGGCTGACTTTGGAAACCGCGGGCTGGTCCGCTCCAACCAACGGCACCGTCCATGGACCCATCATTGGCATCACCGCAAAGTCCGTCGAGGACCTCCAGAAGTACAAGGGCAAGCTGCAAGGCGCGATTGTCGTCACCGGCCCGTCGGCTGAGGAAGTTCCGCCGCTCAATCCCCTGCTGACACCCTGGGGCGAGGGATCGCTTCCCCTGGCCCACGCCAAAAACGATCAGCCTGTTAATTTCGAGGAATTGATGAAATTGCGCCGCGCCCAAACGCAGTTCTTTGCGGACGAAAAGGTCGCGGCCGTGCTCAACGCCTCAGAAAAGTGGTTCGGCGAACTCACCATGAGCGCTTCCGGGCGCCAATACGAGCAGGGAAGAATTCCCACCGCCTATATGACCCGTGAAAACTACACGATGATCTGGCGCTTGCTCGATGCAGGCCCAGTGGAAGCGGACGTCAACATCCAAAGCTCCTTCAGTGGCAAGCCCATCGAGGTTTACAACACCGTTGCTGAAATTCCCGGCAGCGAAAAGCCCGATGAAATCGTCATCATCGGAGGACATCTCGATTCATGGGATCTGGGCGAAGGCGCGACCGACAATGGCACGGGCTCCATGGCGGTGATCGCCGCGGCCCGCTCTCTGCAGAAGCTTGGCGTCAAGCCGAAGCGCACCATCCGCTTCGTGCTTTTCACGGGAGAAGAGCAAGGCCTCAACGGCTCGCGCGCCTACGTCAAGGCGCACCACGATGAGCTTCCCAAAATCTCGGGAGTTCTCGTTCACGATACCGGAACAGGCAAAGTGTTGACCGTCGGACTCATGGGCAACTACAACGCCCGCGAAACCGTGGATCACGTCGTCAACGCTCTCGCGCGCGATAAGGACGTTGCCTTGCACGAACCGACCCTTCGCAGCGAAGGCGGCAGCGATCACGTGCCCTTCGATCAGGAAGGCGTGCCGGGTTTCTGGTGCGTGCAGGAGGTTGCACACTATGACCAGATGCACCACTCGCAGGCCGACACGCTCGATCACGTGGACTGGAAGGACTTGACCGAAGGCGCACAAGTTCTTGCCGTCTTCGCCTACAATGTCGCGGAGCTTCCCGGCCTGCTGCCGCGCAAGCCGCCTAAGGCCGCGCCTGCTGCCGCACGTTAGCGCCATCGCCGCCTCCCCCCGATGTGGTGGTGGCGGATCTCGCATCGGCCCTGAATCGGTGTTTGGAAGTCTGGCGGCGCGCTGCCGGCGAATGTCCCCGGTTGAGCGTCCGGCCCGAGGAGCCGCTCGAGTACGCAATGAGAGCTGTTCTGCAACGCGTTAGCCGCGCTCGCGTCACTGTCGAAGGGCGCGTTACCGGCGAAATCGGCCCCGGTCTGATGATCCTGCTTGGCGTAGGCCACGCGGATACGCTGGCCGTCGCGCAGTCCTTTGCCGCGAAATGCGCCAACCTGCGTATCTTCGAAGATGATCAAGGCAAGATGAACCGCTCGCTGCTGGAAACAAACGGCAGCGCCCTTGTGGTCTCGCAATTCACCCTCTACGGTGACGCCCGAGGACAGCGTCGCCCCAGCTTCATCGCCGCCGCCCCTCCCGGGCAGGCCAAAGCGCTCTACGAGTCTTTCAGCGAAGCCCTTCGCGGCCTCGGTGTCACCGTGGCCAGCGGCGTCTTCCAGGCTATGATGTCCGTCGAGCTGGTCAATGAAGGGCCGGTCACGATTCTCCTCGATTCGGATAAGGCATTTTGAGACCCTCAAAGCCTTCGAGCTTTAAGTGCCGGAGTACTCGCCGCAAGGTTTACTTTCAGCGGACTACACACGCCTCCACGCCATGACCCTCTCCATTGCCAAACCGCCGGTCGTGAAGGTCCGCAGGGCGCGCTCCAGCGATGCCCCGGCCCTGGCTGAACTCTCCGGCCAATTGGGCTATCCCGCCACGGAGAAAGAAATTCGAGAGCGCCTGAAGCGCCTGAGGCCTCCCGCTCTCCATGCTGTTTTTGTGGCGGAAGCGGAAAGCGAAGTCATCGGTTGGCTGCACGTAAGCGTTTCGTGCCTCCTCGAATCTCCGGTGCGGGCTGAAATCAACGGCTTGGTCGTCACGGAAGCTCGCCGGAGCTGCGGCGCGGGCGCAAAACTCCTGGCGGCCGCGGAGGATTGGGCGCGCAAACGCAAATGCACGGGCATGTCGGTCCGTTCCAACGTCATCCGTGAGCGCGCTCACGCCTTCTATGAACGAAACGGCTACGAGCACTACAAAACCCAGAAGGCTTTTCGCAAACCGCTTTAGCAGGCTCCTGGTTCATCCCTTAGTCAAGGCGCGGCCGTAACCAGCACGAAACATTCGGCGCAGCCGATATATCGTGAGGGTTGGCAGATATATCGTAATGCGATATGCTGGAACAAATGCCGAGCATAACGACGGAGGAGTACCGGGCACTGGCGGAGCTGCGCCATCGCATACGCCTGTTTCTCCGTGAAGGCGACGCGAAGTCCCGGAAATCCGGGCTCGAGCCACAGCAATATCTTCTCCTGCTGGCGCTTCGCGGCCTGCCGGATGGAGCGGAAGGCACGATTCGTACCCTGGCCGATCGCCTCGCGCTGAAGCACCATAGCGTCGTCGAGCTGGTTGACCGCATGAGCATGCGAGGCTACGTGAGGCGAAACCGCAGCCGCCACGACCGCCGCAGGGTGCTTGTCTCCATTCTGCCGCGCGGCGAAAAGCTGCTCGAGGACGTCGCCAAGCAGCGGATCAGCGAATTGCGATCGAGCGGTGCGGCGCTCGTACGAGCCATCGAAGCATTGCTCGAAAAAAAGCCAGGGAAGTACAAGGAGGCGAAGCGCTCGCCGCGGCGCCGGGGAGCTCGTGTTGGAAGATAACGGGAACGTGAGAAGCACGGAAGTGGCAGTGGTGGACAGCGGTTCGGGGCATGAGCTTGGCGATTTCACGGCGACGACAAAGGAAATTCTCCCGATTTGCGGGCTGGCCATCGGAATTGGCGTCCTGGCCGCGTTTGTCGCACTCGCGCTCCTGCGCCTGATCGGACTCTTCACCAATCTCTTTTATTACGGACGCTGGAGGACCGACCTGGTTTCGCCAGCAGGAAATCACCTCGGCTTCTACAGCCTGTTCGTACCGATCATCGGTTCGCTCATTGTTGGCTTGATGGCGCGTTACGGCTCGGAACGCATCCGCGGTCATGGCATACCCGAAGCGATCGAAGCGATCCTGATCAATGGCAGCCGCGTCGAGCCGAAAGTTGCCTTCCTCAAGCCGCTCTCCTCCGCCATCGCCATCGGTTCCGGCGGACCGTTCGGAGCGGAAGGCCCCATCATCATGACGGGCGGCGCGTTCGGTTCGATGATCGCTCAGCTCTTTCACCTGACGAGCACGGAGCGCAAGACGCTGCTCGTCGCCGGAGCGGCAGCGGGCATGTCCGCCACCTTTGCCGCTCCCGTCGCGGCGGTGCTGCTTGCCGTCGAGCTGCTCCTTTTCGAGTGGAAGCCGCGCAGCCTCATCCCCGTGGCTTTGGCGAGCGCCGTCGCCGCCATGCTGCGGCGTTATTTACTCGGCTTCGGTCCGCTTTTTCCTGTCCCGGAGCACCCTCTTTTCATCGGTGGCAAGGGCTTGCTGGGCTGCGTTATTGTCGGCTTGCTCGCCGGCGTGCTCTCTTCCTTGCTCAGCCAGTCGATCTACAGCGTCGAGGATTTATTCCACAAGCTGCCTATCCATTGGATGTGGTGGCCGGCCATCGGCGGCCTGGCCATCGGCATTGGCGGCTTGATTTTCCCGCAGGCTCTTGGCGTCGGCTACGACACTATCGGCAATCTCCTGCAAGGCAGCGTCACAAGCCACGTGATCCTGGGAATCCTGCTCGTCAAATGGTTCATCTGGGCCGTGTCGCTCGGCTCAGGAACTTCGGGTGGCGTGCTCGCCCCGTTGCTCATGGTGGGCGGCGCTCTGGGCGGCCTCGAAGCGATGTTTCTTCCAAACGAAGGCTTGGGTTTCTGGCCGCTGATCAGCATGGGCGCAACGCTCGGCGGCACCATGCGCGCTCCGTTCACCAGCATCATCTTCGCGTTCGAGCTGACGCACGACGTCAACGTCTTCTTGCCGCTGCTCGTGGGCAGCCTGATTTCCTACGCGTTCACGGTTCTCGTGATGAAGCGCTCGATCCTCACGGAGAAAGTCGCGCGCCGCGGCTATCACTTGAGCTGCGAATACGCGGTAGACCCGCTCGAAGTGCTCTTTGTGCGCGAGGTGATGCGCAAACAAGTTGTGGCGCTTTCCGCGAACAGCACGCTCGCGGAAGTTCACTCGGTTATCGGTTCCGAACTGAACCGCAAACAGCGCTTGCTGCCCGTTCTGGACAACGAGAGCAGGCTCGCCGGAGTCCTGACGCGCGGCGACATCCGCGAGTACACCGAGAAAGAAGGCGCTGACGCTTACGTCAGGCAACTTGGCGCACTGCCGCTGTCGCGCGCGGTGGAAGCGTATCCCGATGAGCCGCTCCGCGCCGTGGTATACCGCATGGCGGAAAAAGGCTTCACGCGATTACCCGTAGTGGACCGCCGCAGCCGCAAATTCCTTGGCATGGTAGCGCTCGACGACTTGCTCAAGGCTCGCGCACGGGACCTGAAGGAAGAGAAGAACCGCGAGAGACCTCTGAAAGTCGCCTTCTTCTTGCCGGGCGGGCACCTGCGCCGGGAGACCGCCGCAGCGGAAAAAAGCACGCCACCTGCCGTGGGCCGGAATACCTAACGGGTGCCCAAAACTCCGAGGAACTTCGGCAATTGCTTCCACGCCGTCCACGCGCAGGCGAAGGGCCCGGCGCGAAATGCGGTTGAAGCGGGTCGCACCGGCTGTTGCTAGAAGCCGCCGCCACCACCGCCGCCAAAGCCTCCCCCCGAGCCGCCGCCTCCACCAAAGCCGGAGCCTCCGGAGCTGCGCGGGGCCGAGGCCATCACACTGCCGGCAGAGGCAGACATCACGTTCAGGTCATTCACGAACATGGTGGGATGGAAATTGGGTCCGTAGCCGCCCTGGTACCAGGCGGGCGGCTGTGTGTAGATGCCCTGGAACGCCTTGCTCCAGTTTTTTTCTACGCCCAGTGCCATTGCGAAGGGAAGAAATTTCTCGAACATCTCCGGCGTCTTGACCATGCGGTTGAAGCGGTCGGCTTCCACATGGCTCAGAAAGTCCTCGAAGCCGAGCGTGCTTTCGAGCGCACGGGCGCCTTGCTCCGTGTGCGCCGGCATGAACCATCCGAAGGCGCAAATCACGAAACCCGTGAGCACGCCCGCGATAATAAAGGTGAGCGGCGCCATGCCGAGATTCGACCCGATGGCGTTGCCGCCCCAGATGATCAGGAAACCGATGACAAGACCTGCGCCGATATAGCCAGATCGCACGGTATCCGGCCGCCGCTTGTAATAGCCGTCCTCGATCAGCGACCCGAAAATGCCGCTCTTGATCGCGGGTAACGATCGGTAGAAGCGGTTGTGGAGGTCCGAGAGGTTCACGCGATCGTCATCGAGGAAGAACATGCCGGAAAGGAGTTCCTGTTCATGCGGTTTGAGCGCGGCCCACTCGCTCCGCGGTTTCTTGAGATGAAAGACGTAGTCCTTGTCGTGCCAAAGACCCAGCATGTGGTCCTTGCGTTTTTCCTCGATGACGAGATAGCCGCGCACCGCGAGATCGACGATAGTGGCGGTGATGTCGCGCATATCAACCGAATTGTCCACGAGCGTGCCGGCTTCGGCGGGTGTGAGGTGGTTCGGCGGCTCGTATTGGGTGGCAATGGGGCGCAGCCTCGGATCGCGCCCGAATTTCCACCACACATAAAACATGATGAAAAATGCGGCGACGGGAATCAGCAGCGGGAGGTTGCTCCGGAGGGCCAGAAGCCAGCGCTCGGAGGCCGTGGGTTCATGGACGAAGCCCTTGTCAAAGGCGACCGCGACCGTTAGCCCCTCGTGAAAGCCAAGCGGGCCGCGCGTTTGCACATCCACGCCGTTTCCGGCGACCTGGACATCGGCTTCGTGCGCCGTCGAGCGATAGGCGCCGGTGAAGACATTGGCGCGAATGTTCGTCGTGTTTTCAGGAAGGACAATGTGAGCGGAAGCGGACCGGATGGGCACGTCCCACTCATCGCCCGTGATATTCCAATACAGCTCGTCGTGATCCTCGAAAAATTTCAGTCCGTCGGCGACGGTGTACTCAATCACGATGGTCTGCGTGGAATTATCCGCATCCGGAACGTAGATCTTGAGTTTGCGGTACTGCCGCACGCGGCTGGATTCGTACCGCAGCTTGCGGCCGTTGGCGTCTGTAACGCTCTTGACATTGAGAAAGAGCGTGTAGGTCAGCCCTTGCGGCGTGCGGTATTCGACCGGAATGGTGCGATAGAGGCCATGCCACGGCCCGCCGACGAAATGCGCCTGAATGTGCTCGGTTACGCCGATGATGCCGCTGGGCTCGACCACGATTTCGGCATCGAATTTCTGGATGCGAAGTTCCTTCGTGGAAATCGAGAACGCTGGGCCGAAGCCGGAGAGAAAAAAGAATCCGAAACCGAGAACCGCGCGCCACAACGTGCTTGCTGCGCGGAACGAGCCTTTGGCGGCGGGCCGGGACATGCCGTTTTCAGGCCGAGGGCGACTGCGGGGTAAAGCTGACCTTGGGCGCTTCGCGCTCGGCCGGCGCGCTGACTTCAAAGAATTCACGCGGTTTGAAGCCGAGCATGCCGGCGAAGATGTTCGTCGGGAATTGCTGGATTTTGGTGTTCAGGTCGCGGACGACCGCGTTGTAATAGCGCCGCGCGTTCTGCACGGTGTCCTCGATCTGGGAGAGGGAATTCTGCAGGGAAGTGAAGCTTTCGATGGCGCGCAACTGCGGATAGGCCTCGGAAAGAGCGAAGAGGCTCTTGAGCGCGCCAGAGAGCATGTTTTCGGCCTGGGCCCGGTCGGCGGGGCTGGTGGCGGACATGGCGCGGTTGCGCGCGTTGACGACGGCTTCGAGCGTGCCTTTTTCGTGAGCGGCATAACCCTTCACGGTTTCCACGAGATTGGGAATCAGGTCGTAGCGGCGCTTGAGCTGCACATCGATATCGGCCCAGGCGTTGTCGACCTGTATTTTCAGCCGGACCAGGCTGTTGTACATCCCAATCAAAACAAAAACGAGGATGACGAGAATTCCGAGAATGATCCAGCCGATCATAGGCGTGTGACCTCGGGCATTTGACCTCGGGCCATGAACTCGGCTGACAGCTTCGCGCGACCGAGCGGCCGTCCAACGCGTTAATAAGCCCAATATACGTGCCGCGCGGTGCAGTGTAAAGCGAACTCAGGGGCGGTCCGCCGGCGATTCACGATTCTCACTAGCGTTATATTATCCGAGTGGTATATCCTTCACAGGTTTTTCCGTACCGGAGCCATGCTCTTCAAAACGATCAGCGCATCCGTTTACGGCATCGACGCCTACGCCGTCGAGGTGGAAGTTGATGTGGGGTCGGCGCGCATGACGGACTTTAACGTGGTCGGCCTGCCGGACAACGCCGTCAAAGAAAGCCGCGAGCGCATCAAGAGCGCCATGCGCAACTGCAGCTACGAATTTCCGCACGGGCAGGGCGTGACGATCAATCTGGCGCCGGCGGATGTGCGCAAGGAAGGTTCGGGCTTCGATCTGCCGATGGCGCTCGGCCTTTGTGGATGTATCGGGCAGTTCTTCGGCAAGCAGATCGACAAGACGATGTTCCTCGGCGAGCTATCGCTGGATGGGAGCGTGCGCCCGGTGCGCGGCGCTCTCTCGGCGGCCTTGGCGGCGCGGGAGATGGGGCTGAAAGCGGTGGCGGTGCCGGAGGCCAACGCGAAGGAAGCAGCCGTCGTGGAGGGAGTGGATGTCTTCGCGGTGAAGTCGCTGGTGCAGGCGGTGGATCTGGTGAACAGCCCGGAGTCCTTCCGGCCGGTGAAGGTGGACGCGCGGCAAATGCTGAGCGAAGCGGCGCAATATGCCGTGGACTTAAAGGACGTGCACGGACAGCAGGCGGCGAAGCGCGCGCTCGAGGTGGCCTGCGCCGGCGGGCACAACATTCTGTTCATCGGCCCTCCGGGAGCGGGCAAGACCATGCTGGCCAAGCGCATTCCGACGATTCTGCCGCCGATGTCGCTCGACGAAGCGATCGAGACGACGCGCATTCACAGCGTGGCGGGAACGCTCGAGGAGAGCCGCGGGCTGGTGGGCACGCGGCCCTTTCGCTCGCCGCACCACACGATCAGCGATGCGGGCTTGATCGGTGGAGGAGCAGTGCCGCGGCCGGGCGAAGTTTCTCTGGGGCACAACGGGGTGCTTTTTCTGGACGAGTTGCCGGAGTTCCAGCGGAACGTGCTCGAGGTGATGCGGCAGCCGCTCGAGGACGGCGCGGTAACCATTTCGCGCGCGGCCATTTCCGTGACGTTTCCTTCGCGTTTCATGCTGGCGGCCGCCATGAATCCATGTCCCTGCGGCTATTTCGGCGACCCGACGCGGGAATGCCATTGCACGCCGCCGATGATCCAACGTTACGTCTCAAAAATTTCCGGGCCGCTGCTCGACCGGATTGACATTCACATCGAGGTGCCCGCTGTGAAATACAAGGAGTTGCGCGCGGCGGCTTCATCGGAGGATTCCGCCGCGGTGCGCGCGCGAGTGATGGCGGCAAGAGAGAGGCAAACCGAGCGCTTCCGCGGCGAAAAGAAGATCTACGCGAACGCGCAGATGATGCCGAAGATGATCCGAAAATACTGCGCGGTCTCGCCGGAGGGCGAAAAGCTGCTGGAGAATGCCATTACGCGGCTGGGGCTTTCGGCGCGCGCGCACGACCGCATTCTCAAGGTGGCGCGAACGATCGCGGATCTGGACGGCGCCGAAAACGTCGAGCCAAAACACCTGAGCGAGGCCATCCAGTACCGCACGCTCGACCGGTCGTATTGGGCTTGAGGCCGCAGGCCTGGGCTTTCCAGGCAGAACCCCTGCTCCGGCTAGTCCATTGACTCCGTTTCAGGCGCTATGTTACCCATAGTTCGCTCGATTCAGGGACTTGCTGCACGTCAAAACCGCGATGGCGCCGGAAACCACGCACCTCGAGGTTACGCTGGAGACGCAGGTAGAAAGCGTCAATCTGGCCGAGGAGATGTGTCTGCGGGTGGCGGAGTCAGCCGGGTTCGGCGAGGACGATTGCTACCGGATTGGCATGTCGGTGCGTGAGGGCGTGATTAACGCGTTTCACTACGGCAACCAGGAGCGTCCGGAGAAAAAGATTCATTTGGCGGTGGACCTGACACCCGAAAAGATGATCATTCGCGTAATGGATGAAGGCAAAGGCTTCAGCCTGGCGGACGTTCCCGATCCTCTCGCGGAGGAGAACCTGCTGAGCACCTCGGGCCGCGGGATTTTTCTGATGCGCGCGTTCATGGATGAGTTTGACGTGATTACCGCGCCCAATGGCGGGGCGGAGATTGTGATGTCCAAGAGGCTGCCGCCGCCAGCCAGCGCCTCCGGCGGAAGCGGCGGCTGGAACGCGGCGCCGCAGGAGCGGACGTAAACCAGCGATGGTTCTCCATGCGACTTATCGCGACTCCGGGCGCGTGACGGTAATCGACTTCAGCGGGCGCATCACGCTGGGCGAAGGAAGCGCTTTGCTGCGAAAGACGGTACGCGGCCTTCTCGAGGAAAAGCGCAATCTGCTGCTGCTGAATCTGGGCGACGTCGATTACATTGACAGCTCGGGGATTGGGGAACTGGTCAGCGCGTACACGGCGGCGAAAAATCAGGGCGGCGAAATGAAGCTCTTGAACCTGACAAAAAAGGTGAAGGACCTTCTCCAGATCACCAAGCTGTACACCGTTTTCGACGTGCACTCGGAAGAGGGTGCCGCCGTGAGGAGTTTTCGCTGAAGAGCGGGCCGAACCGGCGCTTTGATTCTTCTTGGATTTCACCGTCTGCCTGCCCTTGCTTCACAATTACCCCTGGATGAGTTTGTGTGACGCAGAACGGGTCATTGCGCGCGCGAAAGCGCTGGGCTTCGACTTGTGCGGCATCGCCAAGCCGGACGAATTTCCGGAACTGGCGCGCGCGAAGGATTGGGTCGAGAAGGGTTACGCCGGGGACATGGCCTATCTCGCGGACCCGCGCCGGGAACACCTCGAGCGTGTTCTGCCGGGCGTGCGCAGCATCATCGTTTGCGCGCTCAACTACAACACGTCGCGGCCGCTTTCGATCGAGGCATGTGGCGCGGCTCATGCGGATGGAGAAACGCCGCACGGCTGGGTTTCGCGCTACGCCTGGGGCAACGACTATCACGAGGTTGTGCGGCAAAAGCTGGAACAACTGCGCAGCGCGCTGCATGAATCGTTTTCCAGCCAGTTCGAAACGCGGGTTTACGTGGACACCGGGCCAGTTCCCGAGCGAGTGCTGGCGAAGTACGCGGGCCTCGGTTGGATCGGCAAGAACACGCTGGTGTTAAATCAGCGCCTCGGCTCATTCTTCTTTCTTGGCGTAGTGCTGACCACGCTCGAACTCGAGTCCTATCTCGATAGAGCTGCCTCGCCGCCGCCGGACTTGTGCGGAAGCTGCCGGCGGTGTCTCGAGGCTTGCCCGACCCAAGCGCTCATCGAGCCCTACGTAATGGACGCCCGACGCTGCATCTCCTATCTCACGATCGAACTGCGCGGCAGCATTCCGCAGGAATTTCGCGGGCCGATGGGCCATCATGTCTTCGGCTGCGATATTTGCCAGGATGTTTGTCCGTGGAATCGCAAGGCGCCGGCCAGCGACGAGCCGGCTTTCCAGCCACGCGCGCTGCCACCGGTTGCCGATGTACGCGAACGAGAGACTGGCCCCGCGGCGGATTCCCTGTATCGGCCTCCGCTTGAACGCCTGGCCGCCATGAGTGAAGCAGAGTTTCGAGAGGTTTTTCGGGGCAGCCCCTTGAAGCGCGCGAAGTGGCGCGGTCTGGTGCGCAACGCTTCCATTGCCCTTGGGAACAGCGCCGCTTCCGCGAGTCCCGCGGCACGAGCGAGGATACGCCGCCTGCTCGAGGGGCTGAGCGCATCGCCGGAAAATGTGGTCGCGGAATCCGCCCAATGGGCGCTTTCTCGCATCCAACAGGTCGAGGGCGCCGAATCGTCCGCGAGATCCGCAACGCCGCAGACCACCAGTGCGCGTCAGTTCGGTCAGGGATGGGCCGGGGAACCGGCCACTACAAAGCCATGATGGCTCGCGATATAATTCCGCCGCACGTCAGGCAGCCCCGCCGCGCTAGTTGGGACCGATGTTTCGCCGGCAATTTTTGGCGCTAGCAGCAGGTTTCGGCGCACGATGGCTCGGAGCCGCCTCCGCGGCTTTCGGCTTTCCGAGCGCCAGTACCGGTTTCCATCAGGAAGCTAATTTCACAGGAGGAAGACCCGTGGCATTCACACTGCCCCCGTTACCGTACTCGTTCGACGCACTCGAGCCCCACATTGACGCCCGGACGATGGAAATCCATCACGACAAGCATCACGGCGCCTATGTGACGAACTTGAACAAGGCGCTCGAAGGCCATCCCGATCTCCAGGGCAAATCGCTCGACGACCTGATGAAGAACCTCGACGCCGTGCCCGAGAATATCCGTACCGCCGTCCGCAACAATGGCGGCGGGCATTGGAATCACAGCCTTTTCTGGCCCCTGATGAAGAAGGGAGGCGGAGGCGAGCCGAAGGGAGATCTGGCCAACGCCATCAATGCTTCGTTCGGATCGTTCAGTGGTTTCCAGGAGAAATTCGCAGCCGCCGGACTCGGCCGATTCGGCTCCGGTTGGGCCTGGCTGCTGGTGCGCGACGGCAAACTGGCCATCGAGTCCACGCCGAACCAGGACACCCCGTATCAGCTCGCCGGCGGAGGCAAAGCGGTGCTGGGGCTAGATGTCTGGGAGCATGCCTACTACCTGAAGTATCAGAACGTGCGCGGCGACTACATCAAAGCATGGTGGAACGTGGTGAATTGGGATCGCGCCGCCGAACTCTACGCCGCGGCGAAGAAGTAAGGCCTGGACGCGAAAGATCGCGGCGCCGAAAGCCGTAACGAAAAAACAAAAGGGCCTGCCTCGCGGCAGGCCCTTTTTCCTTACCCTAAACTCTTCGGCCTATGCCGTCAGCGGCCTTCTCGGCGCCAGCGGAAGAATGGAAGCCGTGCGCGGAGCTGCCGCGAAGTCGCCGCCCTCGCGTGCTTCGCGTGTGGCCACCGGCATAGGGGCCGGGATCGCGCCGGGCGTGTGCCGCGCGGCCTCGCGGACCAGCTCCATGCGGCCGCGGACACGGAATTTCGCGAGCAGCGAGGAAACGTGGAACTTCACGGTGCGCTCGGAAAGGTTGAGCGACGCGGCGATTTCCTTGTTGGCCAGGCTGCGCATGACGCCGCCTAGGACTTCTTCCTCGCGGCGCGTCAGCTTGATTTCGCTGTGAACGGACTTGCCGGCTTGCAGGAGCATGGCGGCTTTCTCGTACACGCCGTTCAGCAGATCGCTCTCGGCCTGCACCATCACGACGTAGTCGGTCGGCGACTGCCCGCGCACCATGCAATGCATGGCGAGCAGGCCGGCGGCCTGATCCACGGGGAAGCTGCCATCAGGGCCGGCTTCCACGTGAAAGTGCGCTACCCCTGAGTTCTTCTCGTAAAAGTAATAGTGTTCCCGGGCAAAGACGCGGCTGGGTTCCGTGATTTGATGCGGCTGTTCAGTTCTGCGGATAACCTTCACTTCTCCCTCCGAATACAGCCTCGTTAGAACGCATTCCGAAGCTTGAAATTTGGTGCTTGCCCCTAGGCGCGACGCCAGGGCACTACCGGAGTAAAAGGACGCAGGCCCCAGCCAAGTTTGAGGGCTCGGACTTGGCCAATAACCTTGAACGGCAACGCCGAGGAGAGAAGGAGAAGCTTGAAAATGAGTGCCCCCGGACCTTTGGCCGAACCACGTCTGGGGTCTGCACGAACCCTGCCGAAGGGGTACTACAGAGAATCCCTTAAAAACGTGGAACTTACAGATGGACAAACTGACAGCTGGAGATATTCACAGGTAGTATTTTCACCGCACGCGAAAAATTTGCATACGGTAAGGAGCGTAGGACTGCTTGAATTTGTTTGTTCTCGTCCGTGCAAGACCCTTTATCTCTGCCAGGCAGCAACCGGATGGGGTTCCCCGAGCCGTTTCACGGATACCAGCATGGTCAAACCTGAGCGGCAGTTCCCGCGTTCAGTAAGCCAGGATGCGCGTTTGCTGGGGGGAGACCAATTCGTACTGCACGCCCCGCCAGGAGACTTTCCGGGTGAAGAGCGAATGCGCAAAGTTGTAGAGGTACAAAAAAGGAAGGAAGACGTTCAAGACGATATATATCCAGGATTGCGACATGATTTGTGCGCGCTGGGCGGGCAACGCTTCGGTGACGCCGAGAACGCGCACTGCGCCGCGAATCGCGGAGAGCAGCATCGGAAGAAACGTAAGAAGCGCGAGCTGCATCGAGGGGCGCCCCGCGATGAAGTCGGAGAGTGTCATCCACGCGCCGAGCAGCAGGGTGACGCAATAGAGCAGGTGCGAACCTGCGGCAATGCCCCACATTTTTTCGGAATAAACGCGAGTGATCAGGATTTGCCGGTTCGTGAACTCGATCAGCCCGCCGAAATCGGTATTTACATACGAAACCGTGAGGCAGTCGGGCAGGAAGATGATGGAGCGGCCGGCGTTTTCCAGCGCGCGTGTCATCGAGAAATCGTCGCTCACGGAGTTACGCCATTCCTCCAGCACGCCGGCCTGATCGAAAACCGAGCGGCGAATCGCCGTGCCGCCGCCCCAGCAGAAATTCCTCCCTTTTTCGCTGAGCATGGAAACGAGCGGCGCGTTCCATGCCGCCAAAAGCAGCGTCGCGAAATTATTGCTGTTCGGAATCAGCCAGCGCATGGTCGTGGTGGCGCCGATGCGCGAGTCGCTGAGCGGCGCGACCAGATGGTGCAGCCAGGATTTCCCGGGGCGGCCGTCGGAATCCGCGAAAACCAGCACTTCGAAATCCGCCGGAAGCTGCTCGATGGCCGTGCGCAGGTTATTCACCTTCTCACCGCAGCCTTCCGGCTTTTCCGCCAGGATCAGGTGCGCCTTGACCCGCGAGGCTTCCGCCACTCGCTTTACGACGTTGTAGGCAGGATCGGAGCGCGAGGCGAGAACGAAGAAAATTTCATAGTTCTGGTGATCAAACTCCGTCAGCGCAACTAGATTGCGTTCGAGACCCGGCTCCATGCCCTTGCAGGGGCAGAGCACCGCCGTGCGCGGCGCATAGAATCCGGGGTCCATCGAAGCGCGCCGCCGAACGTACGCCAGCCACTGCAGGGCCTGCCAGACGGCGAAGAGGCCAAGCGTGATCTGCGCCGCGGCCAGAATGTAGAAGAGAGTCTCCACGCTGTTTTTGAGCATAGCAAACACATCGCGCTCGCAAGCGCCGGCCTTACCCGGTAGAATCGCACCGGTAAACCCACCCCCAAAGGAGAACCAGAGATGCCTGGACGTGTGGACGCAGTGATGGTGACTTCCGCCCTGGAATTGCCCGGCTATCGGATTGTGAAAAACATCGGAATCGTTCGCGGCATCATCGTAAGGTCACGCAGCCTGATCGGGAGCCTCGGGGCCGCGCTGCAAACGATTGTCGGCGGCAACATCACGCTGCTGACGAACCTATGCGAGAAGACGAGAGAGGACGCATTTGAATTGATGCTGCAGCATGCTGCCGAGCACGGAGCCAATGCCGTGGTTTCCATGCGCTATGACGCCACCGAGGTCATGCAGGGTGTGACCGAGGTGCTCGCGTACGGCACGGCCGTCGTGGTCGAGCGTATCGCCTAGTTCTGACTTTGTGTTTTGGCGGATTCTGTGCCCCTGATGATAGAATCCGCTTCCCCATGTTCTGCCAGACCTGCGGCTCGAAACTGCTCGAAACGGCGCGATTTTGCAGTGGCTGTGGCACGGCGGTCAATTACGGCTCGGGTGAAACACTGCTCAACCACGGCGGCCAGGAACATGAGGACGCCACGCTGGACGGGGCGGCAGCGCCGGCACGCACGGCCGCAGGTTCCGGTTCGCAGCGCAGAGCACGCACCCCCGCGCCTTCCGGCACGTTATCGAGCTCGGACCCAATTACCGGCGGCCGCTTCGTCCCAGGGCAGATCGTCGCCGAGCGCTACCGCATCGTTGCGCTGGCGGGTCGCGGCGGCATGGGCGAAGTCTATCGCGCCGAAGACCTCAAGCTTGATCAAGCGGTCGCTATCAAATTCCTCCCGGTAACGCTTTCGCAGGACGCTCCCGCGCTTGCTCGCTTCCATTCCGAAGTCCGCATTGCCAGGCAAGTCTCTCACCCCAATGTGTGCCGCGTCTTCGATATTGGCGAAGCGGAAGGCGTTCCCTTCTTGACCATGGAGTATGTGGATGGCGAGGATCTCGCATCCGTCGTGCGCCGCATCGGCAGGCTCTCTCCCGACAAAGCGGTCGAGTTGGCGCGACAAGTATGCGCGGGGCTGGCCGCTGCCCACGAGCGGGGGGTCATCCACCGGGATCTGAAGCCCGCCAACGTGATGCTGGACGGCGCGGGCAAAGCCCGCATCATGGATTTTGGGCTCGCCGGTGTCGCAGCCAGCTTCAAGGGATCGGAAATCCGCGCCGGAACTCCCGCCTACATGGCGCCGGAACAGCTCGCTGGCGCCGAGGTCACCGCCAAGAGCGATCTCTACTCGCTTGGTCTGATTCTCTACGAACTGCTGACAGGAAAGCGCGCGTTCGAGGCGGCGACGCTTCCGGAGCTGATCAAACGCCGCGAAGAGGGAACCCTGACGAGCCCCTCAACGCTCGTGCGCGACCTCGATCCGCTGATCGAGCGCGTGATCTTGCGATGCCTCGAAAAGGATCCATCCGCGCGACCCGCCTCGGCGCTGCAAGTAGCCGCCGCCTTACCTGGAGGCGACCCGCTCGCTGCCGCGCTGGCAGCGGGAGAAACGCCTTCTCCCGAAATGGTCGCTGCCGCCGGAGCCAGCGAAGGCATGAGGCCGCCGTTCGCCGTCGCCCTCCTTGCCACGGTCCTCGTCGGTTTGCTTGCCTACTGCTTCGCCTACAACCGCTTCCGGCTTCAGAATATCGTGCCCGCCGACAAGTCTCCCGATGTATTGATCGCTCGCTCTCAGGAAATCATCCGCCTCCTTGGCTTGCCCGATGCTGCCGCCGATTCGGCGCACGGCTTTCAACACGACGTGGAATACCTCAACTACATCCGGGACCACGACAAAACGGCCACGCGTTGGAATCGCTTTGCTTCCGGCCGTCCCGCTCCGCTGCAATTCTGGTATCGCCAGAGCCCTCTCCAGATGCAACCTCTCGATTTCTTCGGGTTTGGGGAGGCCAGCCCCTCGAACCCTGCGCTTGACGTTACCGGCATGATGAATGTTGTTCTGGACTTACAGGGACGGTTGCTAGAGTTCCGGCGCATACCCCGGCAACATGACACCGCTCCTCCGGCGCAGCCGCCGAACTGGCAAGCGCTTCTCGCCCCATGCGGAATCGACCTGAGCGCCTACACGCCCGCAACTCCGGAATGGACGCCGCTGCTTTTCGCGGATAGCCGCGCGGCTTGGACGCGAACGCTTTCCGACCCGCCGGGAGCGATCGAACGCGTCGAAGCCGCGGCCTATCGAGGCGCGCCCGTTTACATTGACGTCCGCTACCCCTGGAACGCGGCAACCCGTGACCTGCCACTCGAGCAGTCCGCCCAGCAGCGATATGCAACGTGGCTTTTAGTTGCACTCTTCCTGGCGATTTTTGGCGCCAGCGTCGCCGTCGTGCGGCGGAACCGCCGGCTGAAACGCGGCGACGAAGCAGGCGCGACACGGCTCGCCAGCTTCATTACGATCACCGCCTTGCTGGCGTGGCTCCTTCGCTCGCATCACATCGCGGCCATCGGCGAAGTGAATATCACCATGATTGGCGTGGCTTGGGCCACCATGGTTGCGGCTTTGGCCCGGCTGCTCTATCTGGCGCTCGAGCCTTTCGTGCGCCGGCATGATCCGCACACCATTATCTCCTGGACCCGGCTCCTCGCCGGGAAGACTCGCGATCCGCTCGTTGGGCGCGATGTATTGATCGGCGCGACTTACGGCGTGCTTCTCTCGATCTTCGAGTCCGCCGACAACTATATCCTCCCGCTCTTCGGCAAGCTGCCGCCCACGCCGAATACGCCTTTTACGGATTCCCTCTTGGGCATACGGCTGGCTCTGAGCGCCGTTTTTCAGTATGTATGGGTCTTTGTCCTGTACTCGCTGCTTGTTTTTTTCCTCTTGTTCCTATTGCGCCTGGCCGTGCGCAAGGACTGGATCGCCGGTCTCGTCATTGTGTTTCTGGGAGCCATCACGAATACCGGCGGCGAGTATCCGCTATGGACATTTGTTGCCTCAGCCGCGGTTTGGCTGTCCATCTATTTCATGCTGCGGCGGTTTGGGCTGGTCGCGGTCGTGGTTGGCCTGGTCATCCAGAATATTCTCGCGGTGTTCCCAATCACCTCGCATTTTGACCGCTGGTACGCCTCCGGCGCGCTCACTGGCCTGGCCGTCATCGCCGCGATTGCCATCTTTGCCTTTCGGGCCGCGCTCGCCGGCCAGCCGCTCTTCTCGGAGAACGTGCTCGATCACTGATCTCTATCGCTGATTCGGCCGCGACCCAGCCGTGAGCTCCGCGATGGCTGTGGCCAGTTTTTCCAGCTCCGCAAGCGCGCGGCTCGCGGCAAGGCGCGCCTTCTCCAGAAACGAGGAATCCAGCAGGAACGCACAACGGTCCACGAAAGGATGATTCGCCGCTTCGAAGGGCTTGCGCGGCCGGCGCGCCTCGGCGGCGCGCGCGATCAAGTGCTCATACATCTGCAAATCGCTTTGAAAATCCAAAGCGTCACCCGCGGTCCACCGCTGCTGACGCGCCATTGCCGCCAAAAACTTCCGCCGGAAGGCGCCGATCTCGCTTCGCGGCTTGAGCTTGGGTTTCGAGCGCGAATCGCGCGGCTTCTCCCACGAAGATGCCTCGAGCGCCCGGGCGCTCGCCGCCAGTAATGCTTCTCGATGCAGCAGTCCCAGCAAATCGCGATACATCCCCGCGTGTACCTGCAGCGCTTGCCGCCCATGCTCCACCACGTAGGAATCCACAAAGCGCGGAACGATCCGTTCGCGATGCAGACTCTCGACAAGCGCTTGCGCGAGTGCCGCCGCGCGATCCGCCGCTTTTGGCATTTCCGCCGTCATGCCTGGACTCATGGTAGCAGGAGTTCCAGGCACGCCTCTGGCCACAAAAAACCGGGCGATTTGCCCGCCGGGCTTTTGTCAGGTTGCGTTCAGTAACTTAGTGAATCGGGCTCACGCCTCCCGGGCTAACGTGCTTCGGCTTTGGTTGCGGCGGCACCGCAGGCGACACCGCTTCCTTCTGCAAAGCATGCTCGAGCACCTCGTCGAGCGTTCGCACGTACGTGATCTTGATGTCCCCGAGAATTTCCGGCGGCAAGTCCGCCACTGCATTCGGCTCGTTATCTGCCGGCAGGAGCACTTCCTTGATTCCCGCGCGTTTTGCCCCGAGCACCTTCTCCTTCACCCCGCCGATCGGCAGGACAACGCCCGACAGCGTCATCTCGCCTGTCATCGCCAGGCGGTCCTTCACGGGCCTGCCGGTCAGCAAGCTGACGAGCGCCGTGACCATCGCCGCCCCCGCGGAAGGTCCGTCCTTGGGCACCGCGCCCGATGGAACGTGAATGTGCACGTCGTATTTTCGGAAGAAGTCCGGTTCGATTCCGTACCGCTCGGCGTTTGCGCGCGTCCACGTCAGTGCCGCGGTCATCGACTCCTGCATGACCTCGCCCAAATGCCCCGTCATCGTGAACTGTTTCCCGCCGCGCATCCGCGTCGCCTCGATGAAGATGATGTCGCCGCCCACCGGCGTCCACACCAGCCCCACCGCAACGCCCGGCTTCTTGACCCGCTCCTCCACTTCCTTTTCGGTGCGGAATTTCGGCACGCCCAAAAACTGACGGACGATTTCCGGTGTCACCACCATTTTGTCGGTCTGCCCTTCCGCGATGCGCCGCGCCTGCTTCCGCGTGATGGTCGCAATCTCGCGCTCGAGATTGCGCACGCCGGCTTCACGCGTGAAGCTGTGAATGATCTCCTGCAATCCTTCCTCGGTGAACTCGATCTGCTCGCCCACTTTCAGGCCATGTTCCGCCGCCTGCTTCGGAATCAGGTATTTGTGCGCGATGTGGATTTTCTCCTCACCCGTGTACCCGGGCAACTCGATAATTTCCATGCGGTCGCGCAAGGGTTCGGGAATCGGATCCATCCAGTTGGCGGTGGCGATGAAGAGCACCTTGCTCAGGTCGAAGGGCACATCCAGATAATGATCGCGGAACGAGGCGTTCTGCTCCGGATCGAGCACTTCCATCAGCGCCGCGGATGGGTCGCCGCGGAAATCGCGCCCGAGCTTGTCCACTTCGTCCAGCATCATCACCGGGTCGTTCGTCTCCGCTCGCCGCAAGCTCTGGATAATCTGGCCGGGCAGGGCGCCGATGTAGGTGCGGCGATGGCCGCGAATTTCTGCTTCGTCGTGCATGCCGCCCAGAGCAATTCGAACAAATTTGCGTCCGAGCGCGCGGGCAATCGACTTGCCCAGGGAAGTCTTGCCAACACCCGGAGGTCCCACGAAGCACAAGATCGGCCCCTTCATCCCGGGCTGCAGCTTCTTGACCGCCAGGTAATCGAGAATGCGCTCCTTGACCTTGGTCAGGTCGTAGTGATCTTCATCCAGAATCTGCCGGCCCTTGGGAATATCAATCTCCTCCACGCCGGAAGACTTCGCCCACGGGAGCGCCGTCATCCATTCCAGGTACGTCCGCGAAACCATGTATTCGGCGGAAGCCGGAGTCATTTTTGCGAGCCGTTTCAGCTCGCGTTCGCACTCTTTCTTGGCCTCGGCGGGCATGTGGGCTTCTTCCACTTTCTTGCGCAGCTCGTCGATTTCGGCCATGGAGTCGTCGGATTCGCCCAGCTCTTTCTGGATGGCCTTCATCTGCTCGCGCAGCAGGTACTCGCGCTGATTTGCACTCACCTGCTCTTGCACCTGCTCGTGAATCTTCGAACGCAGCTCGAGAACCTCCAGTTCCTTCGAAAGCTCGCGAACAAGCATTTCCAGGCGCTTGCGAACGCTGGGAGTTTCGATCAGTTCCTGCCGCAGGAGGGTTGAAAGAGAAGGGAGAGTGCCGGCAATGAAATCGGCCAGCCTCCCGGGATCGTCAATATTGGTGGCCGCCGTCTGCAAATCATCGGAGAGCTGCGGTGAATGGCTCACGACGTCGCGGAAGAGTTCTTGGGCATTCCGCTGGAGGGCCTCAAGTTCGGCGTCATACTCTCCGATGAAGTCCGGCTGGGCCTCGACCTTGGCGCGAAGAAACGGTCGCAAGCCGATCAGCTCTATGATTTGAATCCGCTGCAGCCCTTCCAGGAAAATGACCACATTTCCGTTGGGCATTTTTACGGTTTTGTGGACCTTGGCCAGTGTTCCGACCTTGTGCAGGTCGGCGGCGGTCGGGTCTTCCACCCGCGGATCAAGCTGGGCCACCACGCCCATCAATTTTTCGTCGCCAGTCAGCGAATTAACGAGCGCCAGCGAACTCTCCCGGCCTACCGTGAGAGGCAGAACCGCGCCCGGAAACAGGACTGTATCCCGAACTGGCAGAACCGGAAGGACCTCCGGTATCGCGAATTTTTTTTCAGCCATGAAATCCCCCAAAGAACCACGCCAAACAGCCTCGATCAGTTAGATGCAACGGACGGGCCTAAGGTGCAAATCCTACGAACGTTTAAGGCAATAAACCTTAGCGTATCATACTAAGATGATGGTTTGCTGTATAAAACTGATAACCTTATTGTTTTCAACGTGAAGCGAGAGTGCTACCGGAGTCTATCGGCACTCTCACTCCGACTTTTTCATGAGATGCTCGACCGGAAACCGCGATTTCACAAATTCCAGAGCCTCCTCTCGGCTGGTGATCTGCCCATCAAGTTGTGCATCCTCGATTTCCCGAAGTATTCCAGAAAACGCCGGACCGGGTTGATACCCTAAGCTGATCAGGTCATCCCCTGTCAATAGGCGCGCCGGCTGAACTTGCTCGCGAGGGGTATCCCGCAGGAAATTTTGCACAAACTGATAGTGATCCAGGTTGCGGTGACTCCCGAGGCAGTCCAGCCGGTGCAGTGCCAAGTGCTCCTCGAATTTTGGCAGCCGCACGAAGCGCTTGAGCGTCGCCTTGCGCATATCCCGCACATCCTTGAACTTCATGTGGTTCGCTACCAGGGCAACAATTTGCTCCGTATCGTTGGTCGAGAAACGCAATCGGCTGCAAATGGCTCTCGCCATCACGGAGCCAACGCTGACGTGGCCGTCGAACCGGATGCGGTCACCGGTTTCCGCCGCTGAACGGAACGTGGGCGGCTTACCGACATCGTGGAGCAGCGTACCCCAGGCGAGTGTAGCCGAGCAGCCGGCCGGCAGCCCGCCAATCATCAGGAGTGTGTGCACCCAGACATCCCCTTCCGGGTGAAATTGCGGTGGTTGCGGCACGCCTTTCATGGCTGCCACTTCGGGCAGGATGATGGGCAACAGCCAGCTCTGGTCCAGCAGTTCGAAAGCGGCGCGCGCCGCGCCCTCCGTGAGGAGCTTGGTTAGCTCTTCCCGAATCCTCTCGGCGGAGATTTGTGGAATCTGGTTCGCGTGGCGCCGGATGGCACGGAAGGTCGCCGGCTCGATGCTGAATCCGAAGCGCGCGGCAAAGCGGACCGCGCGGAGCATCCGCAGCTTGTCCTCGGCAAAGCGCCGTTCCGGCTCACCAATGGCCCGAATCACGCCTTCACGGATGTCCTTTTGACCGTCCACGAAATCCAACACTTCTCCGGTGTCGTGCCGCATCAGCAGGCCGTTAATGGTGAAGTCGCGCCGCTGGACGTCTTCTTGGGGCGTCTTGGCGAATTGCACGTGATCGGGATGACGGCCATCGGTGTAGCCGAGATCCGAGCGAAACGTGGCTACTTCCACCTTGAAGCCGTTTCCTGGCAGAAGCACCACGCCAAAGTGTGCGCCGACAGCGATGGCATTCGGAAAAAGCTGCATCACGCGCTGCGGGCTGGCATCGGTCGTGACATCGTAATCGGCGGGCTTCCTGCCCATGACCAGGTCACGCACGCAGCCTCCCACCAGATAAGCCTGATGGCCCTGACGGCGCAGGCGATCGCAAATGATGTTGGCAAGCTCTCGCGCTTCCATATCCCTTAATTATCCGTCAAACGGTTGCGGGACGCCTGCCGGGCTTGTGCGGGAGTTTCCGGCTTGGGGCCCTGCTAATTGCTACGGAACACCAGGCAGGTGATGTCGTCAGATTGCCGGGTGGCGCCGACGAATTCATCGACGCGGCGCATCAGAAAGCGCAGTGAGTCCTGTGCGGAGCCTGCCGGCAGGGAGCGTATCGCGGCAAGCCAGCGTTCATTGCCGAACTCCTGGCCGCGTTCGTCGAAGGCCTCCACGACGCCATCCGTGAAAAAAATGAGCGCGTCTCCGGGACGCATCTCTTTGCTGCCGCCATCGTACGCGGCGCTTCCTTCGATCCCGAGCGGGAGGCCACCGAGATCGAGCGATTCCAGGTCGCCGTTGGCGCGCCGCAGGATTGGGGCGTTGTGGCCGGCATTAACGTACGCAAGCCGCCGCGTTGCGGAATCATACTCGGCAATGACCGCGGTCGTGAAGCGGCGGCCATCGAGGCTGTGCGCGCAGGCGTAGCGATTCAATCGCAGCACCAGGTCGCTCAGGCTTGCGCCTTCGCCCGCGATGGTGCGCAAGCTGGCTTGCAGAGTCGCCATCAGCAGGGCCGCCGGGACGCTCTTGCCGGCGACATCGGCGATCACCAGCAGCAGCCGCGTGCCGCCCTGCTGCGGGTAAAAGGCGTCGTAGTAGTCTCCGGCGACGGAATTCTGCGGGCGTGTGGCAAAGGCGATGTCTGCGCCGCTCACTTCCGGAGGACTTGAAGGCACCAGCCAAGTCTGAATTTCGCGGGCAATTTCCAGATCGCGCTTCATGGTGACCTTATCCGCGAGTTCGAGAGAGAGCAGCAGCAGGAAGAGCAGTGCGGCGAATATCTCGAAGCGAAAGTCCAGAGCGACGTTGCCGAACTGAACGCGGAATCCCGAGAGCACGAGGAGCACCAGCGCAAACAGCAAGAGTACACGCCGCGCCGGAGTCATCTTCAGCAGCAGGGCCCAGAAAAACTGCCGTGCGACGTGAAATGGCCGGCGCCAGTGCGGCAGCTTCTGGATCTCGTCCCAGTCGACTTCCTTGCCATAGAAGCCATAGCTCGCGCGGGCGTCCGCCGCGAACTGCGACCACAAGTCCTCGATTTGGCGGCCTTCGCTCACGCGGTCCCAAAAGTGGCGCAGCCGTTCGGCCCCGCGGTAGCGGCACGGAGGCGCGGCGAAGGGAGGGGGCGTGCTCATGGAGGCAGTATACGGGAACCGGCGCTTGGCGTTATCAGCCGCGCGGTCTTTCGCTGGGCCCGGAGCGCCGGTGTTCGAATTGGCGCTGCGAGCGGAGCGAACCGCCGAATTGAACTTTGGCGAAGCCGAAGCGGTCACGCAGGCGGTCGGTGGCGCGGGTGAGATTTTCGAGCTTGGCGCGGCGCTCGGAGTCGAGCAGGTCCAATTGCCGTTCGCCGTGCGTGAATCCGCCAAGGCTCACGCCGAGAAGGCGGATTTTGCGCTTGCGGTCACGATGACGCCGAAAGAGTTCCTGAAACGCCGCGAGAATATCGCCGTCTAGCGCGGTGGACTGGGGAAGCGTTTTCGCGCGAGTGCGGGTATCGAAGCCGGCGTAGCGAATCGTGAGGGTCAGAGTCTGCGCGGCGAGACCTGCTTCGCGCAGACGCTTGCATGCTTTCTGGCAAAGATGGCTCAGCATCGCGCCGAGCGTTTCATCATCATCGGTGTCTTCCCCAAATGTGTGATTGTGCGAAATTGACTTCGGCTCGGCATCCATCACGAATTCATAGGAATCGCCGCCGCGCGCCTTGCGGTAGAGCGCATCGCCCCACTGGCCGAAGACGGATTCGAGGGTCTGGCGGGGAGCGGCGGCAAGCTGGCCGACGGTCTCGATGGCCATGGCGCGGAGCGCGCGTTCGGTGACCTTGCCAATTCCCGGAAGTTTGCGCACGGGAAGCTGTTCGAGAAAGCGCTGCTCGCTTCCCGCGGGAACCCAGAGCAAGCCGCGCGGCTTCGCCTGGTCGGAAGCGACTTTGGCGATGAGCCGGGTGGTGCCGAGTCCGCCGGAGCAGGGGAGCCCGGTCGAACGCGTGATGGTGCGCAGGAGTTTGTCGGCGGCGGCAAAAGGCAGGCCGTGCATTCGCGCCGTGCCGGAGAGATCGAGATAGGCTTCGTCAATCGAGACCATTTCGACGACCGGCGAAAAGGCCCCTAGAATTTTCGCCACGCGGTCGCTCCATTCTGAATACTTGTGGTGATGCCCGTCGAGAAAAACCGCGTGCGGGCAGAGCTTGCCCGCCGTTCGCAGGGGCATTGCGGACTGGATTCCGTATTTGCGCGCTTCGTAGCTCGCGGCGGTAACGACGCCGCGCTGATCGGGCCTTCCGCCCACAACGACGGGCTTGCCGCGCAATTCCGGGCGCTCGAGCAACTCCACGGAGACGAAGAACGCGTCCATATCCACGTGCAGAATGCACGCGTTCGTTTCGGCGGAGCGCTGCCCCAGCTCGCCATGTTTCGCTCGAAATCGCGCCAGCTCTGGCATAGCGCTAGCGTACTCCTGGGCCGGGGCATCCGCCACAAGGCGGGAGAGCTTCCCTAGAGGCGCGGGCGAAAAGGATTTGGTTTCGGCGCGGCCCTCAGGCCTCCCAGCGAAGGACGCAAGGCTGTGGACTTCTCCGCTACTCGGTGTAGAGCAGCAGGAGTATGCCGAGCACGATCATCATCATTGGAAAAAGTTTGGCGAAGAGAGACTTGAGGCGCGTGGGAAACTCGGAGAGGCCCGCGAAGAGGCCGATGCCGGCGCCCGTGGCGGCAAAGCTCAGGTGCTCGCTTTGAATATGCTCCATGATGGCCATGTGGCCGGGACCGTGCATGCCGGTGTGGTGTTCATGGAAGAGGAGCAGGATGGACCCAGCCATGGCGAGAACCGGGAAAACGAAGCCGGTCCAGGCCGCCTTGACGATGCCGCGGGCGCGCTGAATTTCGAGGACGCCGAGACCGAGGAGGATGGCGGCGAAGGTTTTGTGCTGGATGATTTCGGGATTGTGGGTGAACCCGTACCACCACGTTTGGGGGCCAAAGGGCCAGAGCTCGGTGTCGCTATAAACGAGGAGAAAAATGCCGGCGGCGAAAAAGCAAAGCGGCCACGCAAAGCGAACGCCGGGCCAGCGGCGGCGGAGAGAGGGTTCGGCGAGCATGAAGATGGCCGCAAGAATGACCAATGCTCCCGCGATGTGGTGATTGCCCTCGCTCTCTTTCTTGTCGGCGAGCAGCTTAGCGCGCTCGGCGGGAGTCATTTCGGCGGAGTGATCCATCGGCATGGACATGTCTCCGTGCATGACGGTGCCATCGGGCATGACGTGGTCCTGGGCACGAAGGAGCGCAGCGGGAGCAAGGGCCGAAAGAGAAAGCAGGAGCATCGCAAGGTGCGGAAGAGACCGAGTGAACGGGGGCAGGTTCATGAGCAGCTCCGAAAAAGTGGTTTCGCCAGAGTGTGGTGCAAGCGGCCGCGGCGTGATGATACGCCTTTCACGTGCGAAAAGACCGGCGGCGATTTTCTCGCAGCCGGCGGGCGACTTTCAAGATGAAATCGGATTCGGGCGATTGGATGGACCGCTCCTGAATGAGCAGGCGCGGCGGCTGCGGCGAAGTCTAGAATAGCGCGCGCTTGGATTCGCGGAAATGACGAAATCGTACGCCAGCGTGACGACCTTGCCTCGAAGGGCTGCCGTCCGAGTAGCTAGGTCCGCGTCCCCTAAAAGGGGATAGAATCGCCAGGTGTTCCGACTTTCGAACCGGAAACCCTGGAGTACCGTCATGAAGAACACTGCGCTGAGGAATATTGCGATGCTCAGAGTGGTTGGCTTGGCGGCGGTGACGATCACCGGAAGCTCGGCAGCGCGTCAGCAGCCGGCGGCTTCGGCCCAAAGGCAACACCCGCATCACGGTGGATTCATGCAGAGCGGGATGCCTCACGCGACGGCGAAAGGTGTGAGACTCGAGCAGCGAGTGGACGAGCTTTCGCATACCGTGACACTCGTAATAGGGCCGATGCATCTGCCGGCGAAAACAAGCCACATGAAAATGCCGCAGCCGCCCGACTTGATCTGGACAATTCCTTTCGACGGGTGGCTGCTGGCCTATCATCCGCGGCTGGTGGACGCGAACGGCGGATCTGTGCCGGGAACGGTGCTGCATCACGTAGCTTTCTGGAACGAGAACCGGCCGGATTTTTTGTGCCCGAATAAAGAAGAGCATATCTTCGGCGCGGGCAGCGAAATGACCGACTGGGCGGAAGTTCCGGGCTTCGGGTATCGCGTGCAGAAGGACGACAAGATTCGCATCGAGACGATGATCCACAACCCGACGAATCGGTCATACGACCAGGCTTATCTGGAGGTGACGATTCCGTATCTGCGGGCAGGAGGAACGACCACGGTGAAAAGCGTGTATCCGGCGTGGATGGACGTCCGGGAGTGCCGGGATTCGGGATACGACTTGAAGCCGGGAAAGAGCGTGCAGACGGGAACGATAGCCGTGAAATACGCCGGTGAGCTGCTGGGAGTAGGGGGGCACCTGCACGACTACGGCAAGGAAGTGAAGCTCGAGAATGCGACGCGCGGCGAGACCATAGCGACCCTGGACGCAAATACGGATAGTGCCGGGCATCTGCTGAGTTTGCCGGTAAAGACATTCTTCGATCGCGGCGGCTACCACATTGCGGCTGGGGACAAGCTGCGGATCACGGCGACCTACGACAATCGGACAGGCAGGCTGCTGCGGGAGGGAGCCATGGGGATCGTGGTCGGATATTTTTTGCCGGCCGATGAAGCGCAGATTGCCGGGCTGCGGCACGCGGAAAGGCCGCCTATGGCGGGGATGGTGCATGAGCACTAAGAGGGCAACCGGGCGGGCGTGATTGGACAGGAAGCGGCTTTTCCGCGCTGGCGGGGTCTGCTAGACTAAAAGCTCTCGAATTTCGAGGTATTCTTCACAACAGGACGCGCTGATGGCACAGAGGTGTGAGATTTGCGGCAAAGGGCCGCAGTATGGGAACGTGGTCAGCCACGCGAACAACACGCGGCGGCGGCGGTGGAATCCGAATCTGCGCCGCGTGCGCGCGGTGGTGGGCGGAGCGAGCAAGCGCGTTCGGGCATGCACGGAATGCATTCGGCTGGGCCGAGTGAAGAAAGCGGCCTGAGCTTTACACCTTGAAGCACTCCCTCTCGTTTTCGGAGCGCAACCGAACGCGGCGGTCTTGGCGTGCGCTGACCTTTGCCGCGCTGGCCTTGTTGGCCGTTCTCGGCGGATGCAAGCAACAAACGGCGCCCTCGCCGGACGTGTGGGCCGTGGTGAACGGCAAGGAGATCAAGCGCGAGGAAGTCGAGAAGTATTACCGCACACCCGCGAACCCCGAAGGCCAGGAGCCTTCGCCGGAAGAGGCGCTTTCGCTCAAGCTGAACGTTCTGGACCAGCTCATCAACAACGAAATCCTGCTGGAACGCGCAAAGAAGCTGAATCTCGAGGCAAGCGACGGCGAGGTGGAAGACAAGTTCACCGAAGTGAAGAGCCCGTACACGGAAGAAGAGTTTCAGCGCCAGCTCAAGGAGCGCGGAGTCACCGCGGACGACCTGAAGAAGGACTTGCGGCAGCAGCTCTCGATCACCAAGCTGCTGAACCGCGAAGTGGTGTCGAAGATCACCATCACGGATCAGGACGTAACCGACTTTTACAACGCGAACAAAGCGCAGTTCAACGTCGCCGAACCCACGTACCATCTCGCGCAAATTTTGGTGACGCCGCGGAAGGAACCACAGGTCCGCAACAGGAAAAATGACGACGCCACAAACGACGCCGAAGCGGCGCGGAAAATCAAAATGCTGATGGACCGGCTGAACAGCGGCGCCGACTTCGCCCAGCTCGCCGCGGATTACTCGGAAGATGCGAATTCCGCGGCCACTGGCGGAGATCTCGGGTACGTGCCGGAATCGGGCTTGAATCCGCCGCAGGTCGATCCGGCCCTGAAGAAAGCCGTGCTGGCGCTCAAAGCGGGACAAGTCAGCCAGCCCATCGAAGTCCGCGACCGCGAGGGCATGAGTTACCGGATTCTCAAGCTGATCAGCCGCGAATCTCCCGGACTGCGCGGCATTTCCGAGCCCCAGGTCCAGCAGAGCATCCGCGACACCCTGCGAAACCGGAAAGAGCAGTTGCTGCGTTCGGCGTATCTGACGGTCGCGCGCGACGAAGCGCACGTGACGAACTATCTGGCGCAGCAGGTCATCGAAAGCTCCGGCAAGCTGCCCGGCGCGGCGAAAGCCCCAGCGGCGCAGCCTGCCGCAGACAAGCCATAGCTTAGCCGCTCCGCCAGCGCCTGTCGCTACAGGCACGGGCGTGCCAGCACCTTGCGATTCGAGCTGCTTCGCAGAACGGGACGCAATACTCTGCCCGGCTGTCAAGGACCAGCACGCAGCACGCGTCCTTCAAGACTCCAATCACGTCACGCCACTTCTTGTTCGGAAATGTGCTGATCCTCCCGCCAATCACACCCAGAGGGCCCCAATGCTGCCGCGCCATCCTCTCGTTCATCGTGATGAGAGCCTTTCGCCGCAGCCCGTTCACCTGGTTATTGAATCGAACTTTCGTCACATTCCGGTTGTTAGGCCCGCGCGCCCTGCGCTAGTCTTTTTGGGCCTTCTCTCAGTCAAGGCACGGAAATCCGGAGAGTCCGCGAGTGGAGTCTGGGGGGAAAGTGAGTCGCAGTTTTCTGGTTGTGCTGCTGGCCGTGTTACTGGCGGGTTCGGGCCTGCTCGGCTACACCTTTCATCTGCGCCTGGTCACCACAGGGGAACTCGATCGGCAAACCGAACTCGCCAGGGAGGACGCGGAGCGCTACCGCAAGGAAGCCGTGGTGCCCACGGAAGAGAAAGTTCCGCGCGGCGGCAATTTTGCGGCCGCCCTCCAGAAATTTGGCTTGACGCCGGAGGAAGCCGCCGGCGCTTCCGCGGCCGCGCAGCGCGCCTTTAATCTGCGTCAAGTGCGCGCCGGAAATACCATTACGGTTGGCCGCTCGATCGAAGGCACCCTTCGTGAAATCGACTACAAAATTGATGCGGAGCGCATGCTCAAGATTGTTCCCGCGGCATCCGGCTGGAATGCCGAAGTGCGGGAAATTCCCGCGCGCACGGAGACGGTTGCCGTTTCCGGCACGCTCGACGACTCTCTCTTCAATGCCGTCGAAGACGCCGGGGAATCACCCGAGCTTGCGATGCGCCTCGCGCAAATCTTCGGATATGACCTCGATTTTTATACCGATCCGCGCAAAGGCGATACCTTCCGTGTCATCCTCGAAAAACGCCGTTATCGCAACGGCCAGACCGCCGGTTACGGCAAGATCTTCGCGGCAGAGTATGACAACGGCGGCAGAAGATATCAGGCTCTTCTTTACCATGATCCTGCTGGACAGTCCGGCTACTACAACGCCGATGGCAAATCGCTGCAGAAAATGTTCCTGCGGTCGCCCCTGAAATTTGGCGCGCCCGTGACCTCGCACTTCAGCCACGCTCGCTTTCATCCCATTCTGAAGATCTATCGCGCTCATCTCGGCACCGACTATGGCGCGCCTGCCGGGACGCCCGTGCAATCCATCGGCTCAGGCCGCGTCGTCTTTGCCGGACGCAAGAGCGGCGAAGGCAACATCGTCCAGATCGCCCATGCCAACGGTTACGAGACGATGTACTTGCATCTGTCCCGCATGTTTGTTCACGCAGGCGAGCGCGTCGAAATCGGGAGAGTGATTGGCCTTGTCGGCAGCACGGGCCTCTCCACCGGCCCGCATCTCGATTTCCGCATTCTGCACAACGGGCAATACAAGAATTTCGAAAGGCTCGGCTTGCCGCCCTCGGATCCGGTTTCCAAGAAGAATTGGCCTGAATTCGCCGCTTTGCGCGAGAAGTTCCTCCCGCTGCTAAGGAATCCCGAGCTATTGCAAGCCGCAGGGGCTTCTCCCGCGGATAGCCCGCAGGGCTCGGGCGGGTTCAATAAATAATCGGCATTTTCGAGAAGTCGGCCGCGGAGTCCTCGGTGACGCGCATCACCACGAGCGTTCGATCATCATAGGCAGCCGCGCCGCGGCCGGCGTATTCATCCGTCGCGGCCAGGATCTTCGCGGCAACCTGCTGCGCCGAATCCTCGGCGGCGAAAGAGATCAGCAATGCGTTCAGCCGCTCCGCGCCGAATGCTTCCTGGCTAGAATTTTCCGCTTCGAGAATGCCGTCCGACGCAAAGAGCACCAGGTCCCCTGGCTGCAATTCCAGCGTGGTTTCGTCGTACGCGGTATCCCTCAGAAGCCCGAGCGGGACGCCTTCCAGGCGGATTTCCTCCACCGCGCCTTCGCGGGCCAGCAACGGATACGGCGCGCCTGCATTCGCCAGGCTCAGCTTCCTCGTGCGGGCGTCGTAGACTCCGAAGAGCATCGCAATGAAACGCGCATCGAGCCGCGGCATATGCAGGCGGCTATTCAGCAGCGCCAGCATCTCGCCGGGCGGGCAGGCGTGCACGACGGCGTGCTCGCGCAACACCCCGATTGCCAGCGAGCCGTAGAGTGCCGCCGCCGTACCTTTCCCGGAAACGTCTCCGAGCGCGAACCCCAGCCGCCCTTCGCCATACGGAAGAAAATCGTAGAAGTCGCCGCCCAGCATCCGGGCCGGCAAATACGCCGCCGCCAAATCCAGACCCGGAACCTCCCGCGCGCCGTTTGGCAGCAACTGCCGCTGGATCTCTCGCGCGGTGTCCAGATCGCTTCTCAGCCGCTCCGCGCTCTCCCGCGCTTCGTGGTAGAGCCGCGAATTTTCAAGCGCCACGGCGATAAACGAGCCGAGCGTTGTCAGCATCCGCTCATGTTCGGCCGTGAAGGCGTGCAACTGCGTGCTCTCCAGATCAAGCACGCCGATCAGCCGCTCTTGCAAAAGCAGCGGAATCACCATCTCCGACCGCACCTGCACGGGCGACCCGCAATCGCCGATGAATCGCGGGTCCCGCGCTGTGTCGCCGATGCGCAGCGCCCGCCGCTCGCCTGCCGCCGTTCCCGTGATGCCTTTGTGCAGCGGCACTCGAAAGCGCGCCGGAATCGAATTCTCATAGTGCATCGCAAAAACGCCTTCGAGCAGTTGCGTCGCTTCGTTCCACAGCATGACCGTGAAGACGTGATAGTTCACGATCTTCTTCACCCGCTGCGCGATCTTTCGCAGCAAGCGTTCACGGTCGAGAATGGCGGTGAGTTCCCGGCTCACGTCGTAGAGCAGCGCCAGCGTCTCAGCCTGCTCCGGGCGCGACTCCCGGAACGTCTCCGGCGCCGGGTCCGCTTCTTCGATCAGATAGCCTCCGAATTGCGCGAACTGGTTCATGCGAAATGCACCTGTAAGGATATTTCCATTGGATGCGCCGGACGGCAATGGGGCAACGCCAACCGGGCTGTCAGAAACCCTCAATTCGCGGGGCCAAAATGGCAGCCAAATACGCGCAACCTCTTGGGTTGCTCCTCGTGGGGTTGCGCGCCGCTTAGTTTTTCCTAGGAGGTGCTGTCCCCGCGCCCGCGCCTGGCGTTGCGTGGGGCGGAGCGAAGCCGATCTCGAGCGGCGTGTCCTTCGGGAAGACCACATCCCGGCCCCGCGAAAGGAAATTCGCATAGATCGAAGCCGATGCCCCGTAGACCCCGAAAATCGCGGAAACCGCCGGCGATTTTGCCGCCAGGCTCACCAAACTCCCTGTCACGCCAAATCCCGAGACGCCCGCTCCCGCCCGCACCGCAGGATCCCCCGCCTGATCCACGCCCCCGTGTTCCGCGTCGGGACGCGACGCCGCGGCCGCCATCAAAATCGCAAGGCCCGTAGAAACGTACCGTGTTTTGCCGTCCGTGGTATGCGCGCCGCCTTCTTCGTCGAGTTTCATATTCGCCGAACGCTCCACCTCCGCTCCTTCGAGGCTGCCTTGCATGGGCTGCAGCATGCCGTCGGGCGTCTCGATATGCTCGAAAATCACGCGCAATTCGCCGTTGTGATGCAATTTGCGCGCTGGTTTTGCCTCCAAGACCTCCCCGATCAGCCGCGTATCTGCCGGCAGAATGAGCCGGTGGTCCGGTGAATAAAGCGGTTCGGTCAGCGCCGCCACAACCGGGTTGCCGCGGTGCGCCGTTGCCGAGCTGACCTCGATCACCAGCCTTGCCCGCAGAAGGCTTGCCGGAGGCGGCTCCGTTCCCACCGCGGCAAGCTGCTCGCTCGTTCGCGTCGTTGCGCCAAAGTTCAGCGGATCCTCAATCGATGCATTGAATTGCGTCCCTGCCTCGATGTACTGCCGGCGGTACGGCAACTGCGCCAGAAGGAACTGCTTGATGCGATGCAGCTTTCCCGGCGCGCGGATTTGGGTCATCGTCTGATGCAGCGCCGCGTCCGCCTCGTGGAGCCGTTCCTGCGCCTCTTGCTTTGCGCGCGCCGTCCCTTGCCCGACCATGCCCCTTTTCTTTTCCTCTCTTGTCGGGTTGCTCACCAGATGCACCACGTCCGCGCTTCCCGGCGAAACCTTCGTGTGAATTGCTACCTGCCTTCCGTCCGGGAGCGTTAACGTATCGAACTCGATCTCGTACTTGCGAAAAGGGGAAAAGTTTCCGTTTGCATACGCGAGGGTGCGCCGGCCAGGGGATACCGGCTCGATTTTCGTCACCCGTCCCGTCACAATCGAACCCGCCGGCACCAGCGGCTGATCGAAGGCGTACACCGTCCGCACCACTTTGCCGTGTATCGGTTCGCCCACGCGAGAAAGCCGCGTCCTCCGGTCAACCGCGATGCGCAGCGGCGTCCCGCTCGGGATGATCAACGGAATCACGGCGACTGGTTCGCCTGTCTCCGCCGAAGCCGTCGCGTCACTCGGCACACACAGCGAGGGCAAGGCATCTCCCCCTGGTGCCTCCGTACAACCGGAGGGCGCTCCAAGTGGCGTACTCGCCGCAACCGGCGAATCCTGGTTTGAATTTTGTGCGGAAAGCGACAGGGCACAAATCAGACAAGCCGCGCCGGTGAAACCGGCAAGAACGATACTGCGCATTGCAACACCCAAAGCGCCGCTGATTCGGCGAGCCGTAAGCCCGCCTGCCGGCGGCACCAGTTTCGAGGATTGGAAGATAACGCGCTGCGGGCGCGTTGTCTACCAGGCTTCAGGCAAACGGCTTGACACCGGCGCCGACGGGAGGCACGCGACGCAACAGGTGTGGAGGAACGATAGGGCCCCCGGGAAACGGCGTTCTGGGACAGCACACCAGAGCTGCCTCGAGCATGAAACTCGGAGGCTGATCGCAAACGCGGCCTTGCGGTTTCAGGGTTGCGCCGCATCCTCGGAGAGCACTTCATTCAGCATCCGCACAAATAAGTCCGCATCGGCACGGCTAAAGATCAGCGGAGGCCGCAGTTTCAGCACGTTGTGATGCGGCCCATCCGTCCCCGCCAGCACTCCCAGCTCTCTCAGCCGGTTCACCACGTAACCTGCCTGCTTCGTCGCCGCTTCCCGGGTTTCCCGGTCGCTCACCAGATCCACGCCGAGGAAGAGCCCCGAGCCGCGCACATCGCCAATCAATTCGTGGCGTTCCTGCAATTCCCTGAGCTTCGTTTTCAGGTGGCTTCCCACCGCAAGGGCGTTCTCCTGCAAACGCTCGTCGCGCAGCACGTCCAGCACGGCGAGTCCGGCCGCGCACGCCACCGGATTCCCTCCAAACGTGCTGAAAAATTCCATTCCGTTCGCAAAGGAATCCGCGATCTCGCGCGTTGTTACCACTGCCGCCAGCGGAAACGCATTCCCAATCGGTTTCCCCAGCACCACGACGTCTGGCACGACGCCCTGCGTCTCAAATCCCCAGAAGTGCGTGCCCAGCCGCCCGAATCCAACCTGCACCTCATCCGCGATGCACACCACGCCTGCCGCTCGCAAATACCCGTACGCGGCCTTCAAATAACCGGACGGGAAAACGATCTGCCCGCCCACGCTCGGGAGCGTCTCCGCCAGAAACGCCGCTGCTCCGCGGTTTTCCCCGCTGAGCTGCTCTAAAATTTTCGCCACGCCCGCGGCATATTTCTCTCCCGCTCGCGGGTCGTCCCGCCGGTACGCGCCGCGATAATCGTCCGCAAGCGGCGCCACGTGCACCCAGGCCTTCCGCCCGGTCCCGCCGGGTCCGTCGAATTTGTACGGACTCACGTCAATCAGGGTATTGGTGTGTCCGTGATAAGCGTGCTCCAGCACGATCATGTCTTCGCGTTTTGTGTGTGCGCGCGCCAGCCGCAGCGCCAGCTCGTTCGCTTCGCTGCCCGAATTGACGAAAAAACACACCCGCAGCGGCTCCGGCATCAGCCTGGTCAGCCGTTCCGCGTACTCGGTGATCTTGTCGTGCAAATAGCGCGTGTTCGTGTTGAGCAGCGCAAGCTGCGCCGCTGCCGCTTCCGCCACCCGCGGATGACTGTGCCCCACCAGCGGCACGTTGTTGTACACATCCAGGTACGCGCGCCCCGTTTCATCGTACAGATACTGCTTCCATCCGCGCACGATTTTCAGCGGCCGTTCGTAGGACAGGCTCAGGTTTTTCCCGAAGAGCCTCGTCCGCGCGGCAAGCGTCTCACCAGCGGACAGATCCTTTCGCGGAAAACGCTTGGCCGGTATCCCCAGCAGCAGATTCGGATCGGGAGAGAGGCTCGTCCACACCTCTCGTTCCGATGCCTTCACCACGCCCGGAAAATCCGTCCCGAGTCCCAACAAATCCAGAATCACCTGAAAGTGCAGGTGCGGCGCCCAGCCGCCGTTTTCACCCGTTTTGCCGAGCTTGGCGAACCTCTTCCCTCGCGCGATTCTCTGTCCAACACGCAGCTTCTTCAGCGAATCGCGCGAGAGGTGTCCGTACAGCGTGTAAAAGGCGGGCTCCTTCGCCTTGCTGCGATGCTCCAGAATCACCACCGGACCGTAATCGAGTGCCGCCGTATTATTCGCGAACGCATGAACCACGCCGTCGAGCGGCGCATGCACTTCCGTTCCCGCCTCCGCAAACAAATCGAGGCCCAGATGAACGGTCCGCCGCTCCGCTACCGGATTCTCATTGCTGCCAAACAGCGGTGAAGAATAGAGGAGCCGCGCTTCATCGTACCGCCCGATAGCCACACTTGCCTTGACGCGCCGCAGCGCCTCCGCAATTCTTCGCTCCAGTTCGTCCGGTTCGGTCGCGCGCGGATCTGCTCCCAAAAACGCGCTTCCTGCGCTGAGATCCAGCACCAGGCCCGGCTCCCGGCGCAAATCCTGCGCCAGTACGGAAGCCGCCTTCAGTACCGTCTTTCGCAGCGCGCCAATCCGCCGTTCCTGATCGGGCAGAGCGGAGAGTCCGCACGCCTGGCGAAATGCGTACGTGGCGAATCGCGGCGGAATCCATGCCCACTTCTCGAGCGCTTCCCACGCCGGCGTTTCGCTCACCGTCACGTATGCGTCGTCCGGTTTCACGCGCTTGCGGTGCGCCGAATTGGTCACGCTCACTGCCAGCCGCATACCAATCAGCGTGTACAGCGCGCTCAATTCTTCCTCGTGCAGCGGAAACGCCGAATGGTATCCGCTCACCAGCGCCGTTGCCGCCGCCAGTGGCTCGCTTTTCCCTAGTATCGCGTACGCCGCGGCAATCGCCGGTTCCGAAACCACCAGCCCGTGGTGCATGTCCCCGAAATCAATCACTCCGGCGATTTCGTTAGTCCTGTCGTTGCCTTCCGACCGGCGCGCGCCGCGAGCGTTGACCAGCACGTTGTAGTCGTTGGCGTCCCCATAGATCACGGACCGCCGCAACTCCGCCATTCGCGGCTGCACCTCCGCCTCGTACCGGGCAAGAAATGTCTCCACCAGAGCGCGCCGCCGCGTTTCGGGGATTTCCCCCAGGTACTCGCGAATCCACAATGCCCGCGAGGAATCCCATTTCAGCTCGCGATGCGCCGCGGGATGCGAAAACGACCTCAGCGCGGTATCGAGTTCGCCGAGATACCGGCCCAATTCCCGCAGCAGGCCCGCGGTATGCGGACGCACCTTCGCCAGCGGCATGCCCGGAAGGAAGCTCAGCATCCACACAAGCCGCGGCGCTCCCCCCAGTTCCACAGCCGCGAACGCTTCATTTTTCTTGGTGGGAATCACGCGAGGCACGGGCAGGTGCGCAGCCTTTTTCGCCAGATGCTCGAGCGCGCTGCACTGGGTTTGGACGAGCGTCCGTTCGCGCGCCGGGTGCATCACTTTCAGGACGAATTGCCGGCCATCGCCCGCGGTCAAATGAAAATTGTCGTCGTATTCGCCGGGCAGCGCCGCTGCCGTGGCCTCGATGCCGTGGATCTCCCGCGCCAGGGCCGCGGCTTCGTCTTCGGAAGTGCGCCGCGCCGGCGGCGTCTCGAGCAGCATGCTGAGAAGTGTAGCCGCAACTCTTCTCGCCCGTCCACGCGTTCGCCGTCAAGCTTGCACTTGGACACGGACCTTCGGTTCCTGCGACTGGCGGTCCCCTACTCCCGTGCGTTTCTCACCGAGACGGGCCCGTTATAGCTGGAGAGGTGAATCACCGGCGGCGCGCTGCCAAATTCAATTCGCTTCCGGTCGTCGTCCCATGTCTTGCGCGATTCGCCGCAGATGCTCGCCGCGCAGCTTACCGGCCCGTTTCCGTTTGATTCCACCAGAAAGCTCGATTGAAAGCCGGCCGGGACCTGCAACGTCACAGGCCCGTTTTCCGCATCCGCCGTCAAGCCCGCGCCGGTCCAGGTCGTGCTGCGCAGAGCTACGGTGATCGGCCCGTTTTCCGTGTGTACACGAAGGTTTCCCGAGCTCCCGAAAATCGAAATGGGCCCGTTCTGCGCGCGCAAGTCGCCGTCGCCGGTGAAGTCCTGGATCGTGATTGGTCCATTCGTCGCCTTTGCATTCAGCTTTCCATCGACGCCGTAGAAGGAAACGGGCCCGTTTCTCGTCTCCAGATCGATCGTCGCCGCGCGCGGCGACCGGATCAGGAAAAACACGCTCCAGCGGTCCCGATGCGCGGGTCCCGAGGCGGAAACCTCGCCGTTCGCGGTCGAAACGTGAATCTGTGAAAGCAGCGCGTCGGCATCCGCGTCGCGCACGTCGGCAAACTTGCACGCCGTCACCAAGTACGCGTCCTTGTCCCAGCCCCATATCTGCACACCGCCGTTCGTTTCGGCCTGTACGCGCAGCGTCGGCGCTTCCGCCTTCGTAAGGGTCTTCTCCTCGGATTTGATCAGCGGCTCGCCATGGTCATACCGGATGTTCAGGTCGGAGCAACTTGCCGCTGGACCTTCGTGGCTCGACCGAGCCGCAGCAGGCGTTCGAACCGCACTTACCCCGCCAGGGGAAGCGGCTCCGGAAACGCCGGTGCTCCTCGCAGAGAGTGTGCTTGCCGCCGAAGCGGCTAAAATCGCGGAACCGAAGATCAGGGATAGCCTTAGAACGAAGCGCATAAGGGGCCTCCTGCCGCTATAGACGAAGCGGCAGGCAAATAGTCACGTCACACGGGGACGTGTGCTCTGAGTTCGGGTTCGGCGACGCGCGGTTCGCCCGAAAAGAGTGTTTGTGCTACTGGTGGCCAAGCTTTGTTTCAAAGAAATGGGACATAAGGTGAAGGGCTTCCGTGGTTTCGGGAAGCTCGAAGTGATACCAGAACGCGTGGGGGAGGGCTTCGTAGACGACAAGTTGGGAATCGACATTGGCGGCGAGCAGCGCGCGATGGAAGCGGGCGGTATCGCTGAGGAGCAAATCGCGTGTACTAGTAACGAGCAAAGTGGACGGCATACCGTGGAGGTCGGCGAAAATCGGCGAAAGGACGGGATCGCGGCGATTGGTGTCGCGCGCGTATTCATCGCCGATGGGCTTGTTCGGGTCCTGCGGCTGGAGGATACCGGGGAAGCCGTTGAGCGTGAAAATCTGGAGGGAGTCCGAGGGGTGCGAGTAGTCCACCAGCACCGAGAACAGGCCAAGCGCGGCAGGCATGGGCAGCTTGAGCTGCTGGAAGCGGACCGCGGACTCAGCCGTCAGAATGGCGCCTGCCGAAGTGCCGAAAATGGCGATGTCGCGCGGTTGGTGCGTCTTGAGCAGTTCCTTGTAGACGCCCACCACGTCGCTAACGGCGGCGGGAAATGGATTTTCAGGCGCGAGCCGGTAGTAGACGGAGACGACTTTCATTTTGGCGAGATTGGCGATGGGAACGCCTTCAATGAGCGAGCCCGAATCGGAGTTGAAGCCGCCGCCGTGAAGATTGATGAGGACGCGATTTCGGTTCGCGGACGGCGTTTCGAGCGGCGTGATGATGGGTCGTTTCCTCGACGTTGACCGGGAAAAGGCGCCTTGCCTCGGCGGATTGCTTTGCGCGCCACTCGTCGGTGCGCTTGCGGCGAACTTCGAGGGTTTCCGCCGCGGCATTCGAGCCTTCGAGCGATTGGAGCCACTTCCGAGCTTCTGGGCTGATGGTCGCAGGCATGGGAACGACGCGCGTGATATGCGCGGTGCCGTCCGAATCAAAGGTTGCGGAGTCGGCCGCAGGGGAACTAGTGGCCGAGGGATTCGTGGCTGCGCATCCCGCGAGGAGGAATGCGAGGAACAGGGACAAAGAAGCTTCTGGCCGTTGCATGGGGACCTCCAAGAGCGGCATTGACGCGCGCAGCTTGCAAAAAACGCCTCCATCTTACTTAGCTAGCGGCAAGCGCGCCACATCCGGCGAATCCATCTCGTTATGTATAATCGATGGAGAGGCAATCCAGCATCGTGGTTCCAGCGCCCATAACGGAAAAAGAACCGGCGAAGGTCCGCGCAAGCGCCGCGGTTCGGCGCGAACGGCGGCGGCGGTTTTGGCAAACGCGCGCGCTCGAGCTCAAGATGATTGCGAAAGCGCTGCTTTCCACGAAACATCCGGTGCTGGCGCACGTGATTCCCATGCGGCGCTGCAATCTGGATTGCGGGTATTGCAACGAATACGACGACGTTTCAAAACCCGTTCCGCTGAAGGAAATGGCGGACCGGCTGAGCATTCTCGCCGGGATGGGAACCTCGATTATTACGATTAGCGGCGGCGAGCCGCTGATGCACCCGCAGCTTGAGGACATTATTCGCGAAATCCGCAAGCACAAGATGATCGCGGGAATGATCACGAACGGATTTTTGCTGAGCCGGGAGCGGATCAAGAGCCTTAACGAAGCGGGTTTGCAGCACCTGCAAATCAGCATCGACAACGTGACGCCGGACGAAGTCTCGAAGAAGAGCCTGAAGACGCTGGACAGCCGCTTGCAGTGGCTGGCGGAGTTGGCTGTCTTTCAGGTGAATATCAATTCGGTTCTGGGCAGCGGGGTGAAAAATCCCGAGGATGCGCTGACCATCGCGCATCGCGCGGTCGAGCTGGGATTCACGAGCACGGTCGGGATCATCCACGACCACAACGGGCAGTTAAAGCCGCTGGCGCCGCGGCAGATCGAGATTTTCGAGGAGATCATGGCGCTCGGGAAGCGCTCGTTTTCGCGCTTCAACGATTTTCAGCACGACGTGGCGCGCGGCCGGGAGCATGACTGGCGATGCCGCTCCGGCTCGCGCTATTTGTACATCTGCGAGGACGGATTGGTGCACTGGTGCTCGCAGCAGCGAGGCTATCCGGGGATCCCGTTGCGCGAGTACACGGATGAAATGAGGCGGCGGGAGTATTACACGGCGAAACCCTGCGCGCCGCGTTGTACGGTATCGTGCGTGCAGCAAAGCGCCATTTTGGATAACTGGCGGGGTCCGCAGAATCTGAAGCCGCTACCGATGGGTCCTCCGGCATCGCCAGCGCAGTCGCAACTCCTGCAAATTGGACGAAGCAACCCGTAAAGCGCGGCGGACTTTCCTATTTTTCGTCAAAAGCATTTTCTCTCTGGAAACACGAGGCGCAACGCGGATTGACGCTCCGGGTGACGCTGCGAAAATAACGACATGCCGGGCCCAGCCATTGAAATCGACGGCTTGACGAAGGTTTACCCATACGGGTTCCTGGACCTGAAAAAACGCGCGGCCATCGAAGGCCTGACGATGCAGGTCGAGTCGAGCGAAGTGTTTGGCTTTCTTGGGCCGAACGGCGCGGGCAAATCCACAACAATCAAGCTGCTGATGGGGCTGATTTTTCCGACATCCGGAAGCGCGCGGATTCTGGGAAAGCCGATCAGCGACGTTTCGATGCATCACGAGATCGGCTATCTGCCGGAGCAGCCTTACTTTTACGACTATCTGACGGCGGCGGAACTGCTCGATTACTTCGCGCGATTCCACAACATTCCCGCCGCGGAGCGCAAAACCCGCGTGCGGGATGTATTGCGGAAGGTCGGCCTGGAAAAAGCCGGCAAAATTCAGCTCCGGAAATATTCCAAGGGGATGCTGCAGCGCGTTGGCCTGGCGCAGGCGATTCTCCACGACCCGAAGCTGCTGATTCTGGATGAGCCGATGTCCGGGCTGGATCCGGTCGGACGAAGGGAAATCCGCGACATCATCCTGGAGCTCAAGCGCGCGGGCAAGACAATCATGTTTTCCACGCACATTCTTTCCGACGCGGAGATGCTGTGCGACCGCGTGGGCGTGGTGGTCGGCGGAAAGCTGCGCGGAGTGGGCGCGCCGGAAGAGATCGTCGGAGTGAAGGCGCATGGGCTGGAGATCCTGTTTGAACTGACGGGCGGATCCGGTCCCCCCGCGGACGCGCCGCTCCTCGCGAAAGCTTCGCGGAGCGGCGCGCGCTACCGGGTGCAGGTCGAGGAGAAGGATTTCTACCAAGCGCTGGCGCAGTTGCAATGCGCGAATGCGCGGGTCTTGCTGGTGACGCAAGTGAAGCCGTCGCTAGAAGAATATTTCATGGATCTGGTTGCGGCGGAGCGCGTACAGCCGGCGGCAGTCGAGGTCAGCGGAAAATGAGAACCATCGGCGTGGTTGCGCTGAACACATTCCGAGAAGCGGTGCGCGACCGCGTGCTCTACAACTTGATCTTTTTTGCTCTGGTGATGATAGCCGCGGCGATTCTTGTCGGACAGATTTCGATCGGGATCGAAGAGACGGTGATCGCCAGCTTGGGACTGAGCGCCATTTCCTTCATTGGCCTGCTGATCGCCATCTTTATCGGCGTGGGGCTGGTCTACAAGGAAATGGACAAGCGCACGCTGTATGCGCTATTGGCCAAGCCGGTGCGGCGCTGGGAATTTTTGCTGGGCAAATTTGGCGGCTTGGTTCTGACGCTGGTGGTCAACACGGCGGCGATGGCGGCTGGGTTGTTCCTCGCCTTGCTGTACGTGAAGCATTCGCTCGAGCGCTCGGATTCGGTGTTGCTTGTGGCCGTTTACTTCATCGCGCTGAAGCTGGCGCTGGTGGTGGCGCTGGCGTTGCTGTTCTCGAGCGCGACCGCGCCGCTGCTCTCCATTCTCTACACGGCTGGACTCTATATTGCCGGGCAGTTCATCCAAGAGATGCGCACGCTTCACTCGAATCACCTGAACCCGGCGGTTGCCACCGTGATGCGGTGGCTTTCCTATATTTTGCCGAATTTCAGCAATTTCGACGTAATCGGCGAGGCGGCGCACGGCCGCGCAATTCCATCGAAGCTGATTTTGCAAAACACGGAATACACCGCGCTCTACTGCGCGATTTTGCTGCTGGCGGCCGCGGCCATTTTTGCGCGGCGAGATCTGAAATGAAATGGCGGGTGTTTCCCCTGGTGCTGGCGGTTGTGCTGCCCGCTGGGTTTGCGGGGCTCTGGCGGTTGCAGCAGCGCATTGATGTGACTCTTGGCGGGTTCGCGCAAGAGGAGGATTCGCTGCTGCTGCGCTCGCCCAAGCTGCTGAAGCTGGCGAGTATGGAATACGCGCCGCTGGTGGCGGAAATTTATTGGACGAGGGCCGTGCAGTACTATGGGGACAAGCGGATGAAGCAGGAGAGAGGCCTGAGTCTGCTGTGGCCGCTCCTCGATATCGCCACCACTCTCGATCCGCAGTTGATTCCGGCGTATCGCTTCGGCGCGACGTTTCTGGCGGAGAGAGAGCCTCAGGGAGCGGGACATCCGGAGCTTGCGGTGCAATTGCTTGAACGCGGCATCAAAGCAAATCCAGACTTCTGGCGGCTGTACCAGGATCTGGGCTACGTGTACTACTTCGATTTGAAGGACTATCCAAAAGCATCGCAAGCCTTTCTGGAAGGCAGCAAGAATCCGAAGGCGATGATCTGGATGAAAGTGATGGCGGCGAAGATCGCGGCCGAAGGCGCATCGCTCGAGACTTCGAAATTTCTGTGGACTGATATCTATCGCACCGCGACGGACCCGCAACTGAAGAAGAACGCCGAGAACCATCTGCGAGATTTGCAAATCGAGGAGGACCAGCAGCAAATCGACGCGCTCTCGGCGGAGTTCGAGAAACGGATGGGCCGCAAGCCGCGGCACATGCGAGAACTGATCGAGGCAGGACTTTTGCGGGGAACCCCGGTCGATCCGGACGGTTATCCCTATGTGCTGGACGATGACGGCCGGGCGCAACTGAACCTGAACAGTCCGCTCCTCGAAGAACGCTTGATGGAGCACCGGAAGTAGCGGAGGCTATTCGGCTGCGCAAAGCAGGGTGAGTTGCGGGTCGATGAGGAGCTTGCGCGGCGCGGCGGGCGCGGGGAGGCGAAAAGGCGTCTCATTTCCATTGGTCACGACCGTTCCGAGGAAAACGGTGCGGCCCGTGACGAGATTTGCATAAATGGGGACCGGCGCGATGAAGGAGCGCGGAACACCGCTCTGGAAAAGTTTGCCATGCACGACGACGCCCTTTTCCGAAGGGCGCGCTGAAAACTCGACTCGATAACGCGGAATGCCCGTTCCGTTGATCCACTGATCGAAGAACCAATCCATCGAGCGGCCGCCTTCCAGGTCCATGGATTTGGTCATGACCGCTTCAACTTCCTTCTGCAGGTCGGCTGTGGAAAAGGACTGGAAGGCATACTTGCGCAGGATAGTTTGCAGCAGCTGGATGAAGCGGTCATCCGGATGTTTCGCTCTTGGCTCGCGGAGCATTTCGCGAATCATGTGGATGACCCAGGCTCCCTTATCGTAGATGAGCGGCTGATAACCATCGGGCGAACGGGAGGAAATGAGGCGTGTGCCGAGCGTAAGGGCGCCGGCGTCGGCAGGCGCCTCGTCAGAATCAATTCCTTTCGTGAGCAGGCGATCACGGAAGCGAGCCAGCCAGACGCGGAGCGTCTGCTCGGGATTTTTCTGCGAGTCCGCAAAAAGCAAGGCAAGGTAATTGGCCATAGCTTCGTCAATCCATTGATCGCGATAGCTGGACCAGCCTACGACATTGCCCCACCACTGATGGGCGACTTCATGGAAGGGCACGAGTTGCGTGAAATGCTCCTGCGTGCTGGTGGCGAGGCCGGCGCGACGCTGAGCCTCAGGCGGCAGATAGGAGAAGGTGGAGAGATACAGAAGACCGGGCCAGCCTTGAGCGGTCGTGCCGGGAATCTGCGAGACGTTGAGGCTCTTGAACGGAAACGGGCCATTGAATGCTTCGTAGAACCGGATGGAGGAATCGATGTCGCGGCCGAGTTGCTTGAGTGTTTCGGCGGGACTTGGCACGGGTGCGGGCGCGCTGGGAAAACGCTGCGCTCCGAGAGTGCCGGGGAGGGGAAGAGGACTCAGGGGAAGGGGCAGGCGTTCGTCTTCTGCGGAGAGTCTGTTGGTGAGAGCCTGCTCGAGCTGGCGATTGGCGTAGACGTCAACCGAGTAGCGCGATTCCGGCACGGAAACAGAGGCGTAGTCGCCGACGTTGAAGCCCACAACGGAGGCAGGCTTTTCCGTGCGCCAGTGGCCGAGGCGAAAGTCGCCATCGTCGCGTTGGTCGAGCTTAACGCCCGTGGCGACGAGTTGCAGGCGGCGGGGCCAGCGAATGGCGAGATCGTAATCGGCGAATTCGGAACTGTCACCGAGCCGCGGGTACCAAGATTCGTGCGCGCCGACATAGAGGACGCCATTGCCGGCATTCTCGATGACGTTGCCCTGATAGCTGATTTTGATGGTGAACTCCCGGCCTTTGACGGGGGCCTGGGGCAGAACGACGTAGAGGAAATCGTTCCCGCGGGCGGTGCGCTCCCGCGAGGTGAGGCCTTCGTTCTGAAAGGTTTCCAATTCATGCCCAGCTTCATCGCTGGCGTGTTGCACGGAAAGCGAACGAGCCAACTGGAGAATGAGCACGCGGGCCAGACCGGCTTCCGGAAGAATGCGAAGAGCTGTGGTGCCTTGCAGGGAATTGCTGGGAAGCAGAGTTGCGTCAATGGAATAGTGAAGGGCGCGAAAATCCGGGCGCGGGGGCGCCAGACCGGGCGGCTCGTAGGAGGCCCAGACATCGTAGTAAGGTTGCCCGGTATTTTTCCGAACTTGCCCGAGGAGCAGCGCTTCCGCCCGATCCATGTCCAGCAGAAAATCAAATGGACCGGTGACGGCTCCTTCGAGCGCGGCGTAGAAATAGGGTCTGGAATCCGTCCTCATGCTGTCGAACAGGAGACGCAAGGAATGAGGCGGGTTGAGCCTGCCGACAGGAGAGTCCCACTCGGCGGTGAAGGCGGGGTCGCCGACCGGCTCGCGCTTGGCCGTGCGCAATTGGCGCAAAAGGTCCTCCGCGGCGCCATCGGTGAAGCGTAAATACGCGGTGGTGAATTCCTGGTCGAGAAGCGGAGCACCTAGGAAACGCGCCATCTGCTGCTTTTCCACAACGTCGCGCGGAAGGGCGAGCGCGTGGCCGCGGCCGGAGAAGACCGCGCCAGTGACGCGTCCCTCGCAGGGAGCAAAAAATGCGAGCTTGCCCTCTTCGAAGGCGAGCTTAACGTCGCTGCGGTGCAGTTCGATGCGGTCCCCTGCCTGAACGGTGTAAACAGCGGAGGAGTCGGGACGCAGGGCGTTAAGGGCAGCGTAGCGCTGATGCGCAGTCTTTTCCGCGGCGGGGCATATCCCTGCGATTGCAAAAAGTAGGACAACAACGGCAGCGGCCCGTGGCCTCATGTCCCCGCCTATGGAGAAAAAGTGTAGTCACTTTCGGCATGGCACTACAAGGCCCGGTGTCACGAAGGCTTGGGGGCGCCTACAATAGGAATATGCGGCGTTCCCTCTTCCAACGCGGTTTGCATGTGCGCATTTTGGTCTTGGCACTGTTCGCGGTGACTGCTTTTGCCGTGCGCGCGAAGGCCGACACCATTGTGCTGAAGAATGGACGCCGGATCACCGGGTATCACGTTGTTGAGGAGGGCGATAAGGTCACCTATCAGACGAGCGCGGGGGAGCTGACCCTGCCAAAATCGATTGTCGACCACGTGGAGCGGGACGACGCGGCCATGCCGGAAGCGCGCGCGGCAGCCGCCGCGAGCCTCGAGATTGCCGCTCCGCTCGTGGATGCGCCGCGCGGCGGGGACTCCAGCGTGAACGCGCAGGCGGTGCATGGCGGCTCGGTGGACCGGGAGTATATCGCGAAGCTGGAGAATGCCGCGAGAAGCGGTGCGCCACAGGCGAACGCGAACGCCGCTCTGGCGCATCACGCGGCGGCCCAATTTGAGCTCACGCAGGGCGACCTCGAGCACGCGTTAAGCGATGAGCGCACGGCCTTGAATTTCGAGCCGGACGAACCGGCGCTGCTGGCGAACGTCGCGTACATGTACTTGCGGCGCAGCGAATACAAGCAGTCGCTCGAATACATTGACCGGGCCAAGCGGAAGGCTCCGCACGACCCGGAAATTTGCAAACTGGCGGGATGGGCCTACTACGGGCTTTCCAAACTGGATCAGGCCGTCGAGGAATGGCAGCGGTCCTACGCGTTGCGGCCCGACCCGGAAACCAAGGCCGCGCTCGATAAGGCGCTGCGGGACAAGAAGCAGGAAGAAAGCTACAAGGAAAACGAGAGCATTCATTTCCGTCTCAAGTACGACGGCTCGGAAGAGCCGGAACTCGCGAAGGACGTTCTGCGCACACTCGAAAGTCATTTTTCCGCGATCGAATCGGAGTTGGGCTACACGCCGCCGGATTCCATCGGCGTGATTTTATATACGCGGCAAGCGTTTATCGACGTGACCCAAGCGCCGGGGTGGTCGGGCGCGTTGAACGACGGGCGGATTCGCGTGCCTGTGCAGGGGCTGAGCGGAATGTCGCCGGAGCTTTCGCGGGTCCTGAAGCACGAGCTGACGCATAGCTTTGTGGACCAGAAGACGCACCAGCGGGCGCCGGCGTGGATTCAGGAAGGTCTGGCGCAATGGATGGAAGGAAAACGCAGCGCCGAAAACGCGCCCACGCTATCGCGGCTTTTCGGGCAAGGGCAGGTGGTGCCGCTCGGAAGCCTGGAAGGTTCATGGATGAGCTTCGACAGAAATCAAGCGGCTTATGCGTATGCCTGGGCGCTGGCCAATGTGGAATACATCGTGGCGACGGGCGGCATGAGCGACGTGGATCGGATTCTGGACCGAATTGGAAGGGGCGAATCCGCTGAATCCGCTGTGCGCGCGGTGCTTCATTCGGACTACGGCGACCTCATGCAATCCACCGCGGCCTATCTGCAGAAAACCTACGGAAACTGACCGGGCAACGTGCCCTGCCGCGCTCCTTCCCTCAACAAGCCAGCAGACTTGCCAGAAGGGCCGCGCGTTCAGGCATGGCACGCGTGATGACGTGTTCGCGCGGCGAGTGGGCGCCGTCGCCCACCGCGCCGAGGCCATCGAGCGTGGGAATACCCAGAGCGGCGGTGAGGTTGCCGTCGGAGCCGCCTCCCGCCATGGTCTCGCCGAGTTCGAGGCCCATTTCGTCCGCGAGGAGCTGTGCCAGCCTGAAGAGAGCCGCGCTGGCCTTGCGCTCGAGCGGCGCTCGATTGAATCCGCCGTGAACTTCGAGCCGCGCGCCGCGATGGACGGGCTTGAGCGCGCGCAGTTTGCGCTCAATCGCACGCATATCGGCGGCGCGGAGGGCACGCAGGTCGATGACCGCGCGGGCGCGTTCCGCAACGACGTTTGCGCGGGTGCCGCCTTCGACCACGTCCGCGTTCACGCTGATGCCGCGCGGCAGGTCGTTCCACCTCTCGATGCGGTTGATTTGCGCCGCGAGCTCGTGCACCGCGTTGACGCCTTCTTCCGGCGCAAGTCCTGCGTGCGAGGCGCGGCCATGGACAATGATTTCGGCTTCGCCGACACCTTTGCGGGAAGTTTTGAGCAGCCCGCGGGGGCCAAGGGAAGGCTCGAGCACAAACACGGCATCGCTGCGGCGGGCCTCGCTTTCGATGAGCCTGCGGGACGAACCGCTGCCGATTTCCTCGTCCGAGGTCCAGAGAAAGACAATCCGTTTGTGTAAGGAGATCTGCAAGCGCTGCAGAGCCTGAAGCGCAAAGAGCGCCTGCACGATGCCTGCTTTCATGTCGAAGGTCCCGGGACCATAGGCTTTCCCACTTCTCACACGAAACGGCGTCTTTTCCAGCGTGCCAGTGGCATAGACCGTGTCATAGTGCCCGAGCACGAAGAGCTGGCCCCGAGGACGCCCGCCGCCGGACCACCAGGTCATCCGAAGATGATCGCCACGATGCTTCTGCGGGATGCGCTCGACGCGGACGCCGTATTTTGCCCACTCCGCCGCGATGGCGGTGCAGCAGCGGTCCGTTGCTTGCTTTTCCAAGCTAGGCGACTCGATCTCGACAAACCGCCGCAGGACCTCGACCATTTCCGGCAGACGAGGTCTAAGCGCTTGCAAGAGTCTCTTCGGGTAATTGGGTGCAGGCATGGCCGGGACATGCTAACAACCGATGGCTAGCCGGGCAACCCGCTTGGCAACTTCGCGCGGAAGCTCGCTTCGCGAAGCGGTGCGGCGTGTATAATTTAGGGTTTGCAGAGTTCCTCACAACAGGCAGGGGCACGGGCTGTTTCGGAGACAACGCGCATGATCTTTGACGTGACACAAATCCAGCAAATCCTGCCCCACCGCTATCCGTTTCTGATGGTTGACGGCATTCTGGAAATGGAGCGGCTGAAGCGCATCGTCGGTATCAAGAATGTCACCATCAACGAATCGCATTTTCAGGGGCACTTTCCAGGCCAGCCGGTCATGCCGGGGGTGCTGATCATCGAGTCCATGGCGCAGACGGGCGGGCTGCTGCTGCTGCTCGAGGTGCCGGAACGCCACAGCAAGCTGCTCTATTTTGTCGCGGTGGACGGGGCGCGTTTTCGCCGGCCGGTAGTACCGGGCGATCAGTTGCGCATCGAAATGGAAGTGCTCTCCTGGCGCGGCGACTTCTGCAAATTGGCCGGCAAGGCGCTGGTGAACGGGCAGCTCGCCGCCGAAGCCACGCTGATGTGCAAGATGATCGACCGGGCGGCGGCGGAGAAGCCGCCGGTTGAAAAACCGGAAGAAATTCGCAAATGAGCCTGGCGCAGTTGCATTCGCAGGCAGTGGTCGCCGGGAGCGCGAAGCTGGCCGCGAGCGTGCAAGTAGGGCCGTACGCCGTGATCGGCGAGGGAGTCGAGCTGGGCGAAGGCTGCATCGTTCACGCGCACGCCACCATCGGCGGCCCTTCCGTTTTCGGGCGCAACAATGTCTTTCATCCCTACTGCGTGATCGGCGGCGATCCCCAGGACTACACCTATCGCGGCGAGCGGACGGAATTGGCCGTCGGGGACGGCAACATTTTCCGCGAACACGTAACCATCAGCCGCGGCACGGCGAAGGGCGGCGGCGTCACGCGAATCGGGAACAATAATTTCTTTTTGGCCGGCTCGCATGTAGGCCACGATTCGCAAATCGGCAGCAACAGTCTCTTCGTAAATGCGGCGACACTTGCGGGGCACGTGATCGTCGAGGACTTCGTGACCCTGGGCGCTTTCAGTCCGGTGCATCAGTTTTGCCGCATCGGCCGGTACGCTTATATCGGCGCTTCGACGGTGATCACACAGGACGTTCCGCCGTTCGCCCTGGTAGTTACCGAACGCGAAACAAGACTCTTCGGTCCGAATACGATCGGACTCGAGCGCAAGGGCTTTTCCCCGGAACGCGTTAGGACGCTGCAGCGCGCCTTCAGGCTGCTTTCGCGCTCAAAACTCAATACCTCGCAGGCACTGGCCGAAATCCGCAGAGTCTCGGGCGGTTCCGAGGATGTCGCGGAACTCATCCGCTTCATCGAGTCCAGCGAGCGCGGGATCATCAAGTAGGGCAATGCCCATGCCCGAGTTCACTGCAAGCACGAAGGGATGGGGACTCATCGCCGGGAACGGCCGCTTCCCGTTTCTGGTACTCGAAGGCGCGCGCAGCCAGGGCATTGACATGGCGGTGATCGCCCTGAAGGAAGAGGCGGAGCCGGAGCTCGAGCGCAGCGCCAGCCGCTTCCACTGGGTCAGCCTCGGCGAACTAAGCAAAGCCATCGATCTGATGCACAAAGAAGGCGTGACGCAAGCGGTGATGGCCGGCCAGGTGAAGCACAACAAAATTTTCAGTGCGATTCGGCCGGATTGGAGACTGGCGAAACTCCTGATTTCGCTGCCGCGCAAGAACACGGATGCGCTGATTGGTGCGGTCGCGCGGGTCCTGGAAGACGAAGGCATTCGGCTGGTGGATTCCACCTTGTTCCTGAAACCGCTCGTGCCGGAGCCGGGCGTGCTTACGCAACGCGCCCCGAATGAACACGAGGCGGCTGATATGACCTACGGGCTCGGCGTAGCGCGTCACATCGCGGCCATGGACATCGGCCAAACCGTGGTGATCGCGGATCGCGCGTGCGTGGCGGTGGAAGCGATGGAGGGTACGGACGAGGCCCTGGCGCGAGCGGCTCGGATCGCGGGGGGCAAACCCCTTGTCGTTGTCAAGGTCAGCAAACCGAAGCAGGATATGCGCTTCGATGTACCCGTGGTCGGTTTGCCCACCATCCTACAAATGAGACGCGCCCACGCAACCGCGCTGGCAGTTGACGCCGGAAAGACGCTCCTCTTCGACCGCGGGCAACTGATCGCGGAAGCCGATGCGGCGGGCATCGCGATTCAGGCGTTTGCGCCCGCCACGGAGGCGATCGCGGCCGCTCTGAAACCAAACGCGCCGCCGAAGGGAATGAACTCCAGATGAGCGCCGGGGCGGCAGAAGCAAAGAAAATTCGTGTGGCCGTAGCCGGCGTTGGGGAGTTTGGGCGTAATCATCTCCGCGTGTATCGCGAAATGGAAGGCGTCGAGGTTGCGGCCGTCTACGACCGGGACGCCGCCAGAGCGGAAAGCCTGGCGAAAGAATTCGGGACGCGGGCGGTACGAAATCTCACGGAACTCCGCGGCCTGGCCGAAGCCGTAAGCGTTGCGGTACCCACGGTGGCGCACGCCGAGGTGGGCTGCCAGCTCATGGATTGCGGGATTGACGTGCTCGTTGAAAAGCCGATGGCCGCGAGCCTTGCGGAAGCGGATGCGCTGCTTGGGACAGCGCGCCGGAATCGCTGCATTCTGCAGGTCGGGCACGTCGAGCGGTTCAATCCCGCCGTGATTGCGGTCGAGCCGGTTCTCAACAGGCCGCTCTTTTTTGAAGTGCACCGGCTCGGCGTTTTCACGCCGCGCAGCCTCGACGTGGATGTGATCTACGATCTCATGATTCATGATCTGGACATTCTGCTGGCTCTGGTGCGGCGGCCCGTTGCGGAAGTGAAGGCCGTGGGAATCCCGGTGCTGACCGATAAGGTGGATATTGCCCATGCCCGGCTGGAATTCGAGGACGGCGCGGTTGCCAATGTAACCGCCAGCCGCGTTTCCACCGAACGCGTCCGCAAGATGCGTTTCTTCCAGCAGCATGAATACATTTCGCTCGATTACGCCCGGCGGGATGCGCTTCGCGTTCGCGTGAAGAAAGCGGGTCCGCAGCCGGAATTTGCCTTCGAGAAATTGGCCGCGCCAGCCACGGAACCATTGCGCGCCGAACTCGAGGCGTTCGTGAGGGCGGTAAGGTCCCGTGTGCCACCCGCAACACACGGGGAAGCTGGGCGTGAAGCGCTGAGCCTGGCCAATCGCGTGATGGCAAGCATCCAGGAGCACGGCGAACGCGTCCATCCTATGAGCAATAGCGGGCCTATGGGTGTGTTTGCGGCAGAGCACAAAGCGGAAGCATGATCCCTCGAACTCTAGTTCCCGTCGGCGCACGGCCTCCCGCCGATCCTGGGGCCACCTCGCGCCGCCGTCCGACCAATCTCGACGAACGGAAGCTTGTTCCGGCCATGCTGCCGGTGATTCCGCTGAATGGGCATTCCTCGATCCCGGCAAATCTGCCGCTGGAATCGATTGCCGCGCGCGTCGTGGTGCCGCGCGACGTGAAGCCGGAAGCGTACGCGCCGGGCAATGAGACGGCGCTTCCGCCGCAGCCAAGCGAACTGGATGAGCGCATCGCTGTTCCTGCAGGCGCGGCACCTCCCGCCGTGATCGAACCGATTAGCGTGCCGCCGCCCGCGGATATCGTCGAACTCGACGTCTTCATGACCGGGGAAGTCAACCTCATCCCCGAGCCTCCGAAAGAAGGCACCGCTTGGAACCAGATTGCAACGCGAGCCTTCTCGATTTCGATGCACCTGCTGCTGGTGCTGCTCATCATTTTTCAGGCGAAGCTCTTTCCACATCGCGAACCGACCCCACAGGAAACGGAATTTGCCAAGAATCAGCTTCGGCTTCTGCTTCCACCGGGAGCATTCGAGCCCGCGCCGCCGCGGCCGCCGCAGCCGCGCGTGCGCGTCGATCCGCGAGTGTTGAAGCGAGTCGCGCCGCCGGAGCCGGCTCCCGCGCCGGTGGTTCCAGCGCCCGCTCCGGTTCCGGAGAAGCCCAAGGAACTGCCAAACGCTCCGACTCCGCAACCAAATGCCTCACCCCCGCCTGCCACCCCAGAACCGAAGACGGAGGCGCTGGCACCTAAACCGAAGCTCGAGACGCCCGACACGCCGCAGCCGCGTTCCCAGCTCATCCTGCCGAAGGACACTTCGCGTTCGCTCCAAGACGTCATTCGTGAGGCGCAGCGCAATCCGAATGCGGGAGGCCGCTCGGGCGGCGTCATCGGACCCATGCCGAAGTCCCAGGCACCCGGCGGTCTGGGCAGCGCCGGGCAAGGTTCGGGCACATACGGCAACGGCTGGCAGATCCTCACGCCGACGGAAGGCGTGGATTTCAGCGATTACATGGCGCGTGTGCTGGCAAGCGTGCGCCGCAACTGGTATGCGGTCATGCCGCAATCCGCGATGATGGGTGAGCAGGGGCGTGTCGCACTGCAGTTCCGCATCATGCGCGACGGTTCGGTTCCAGATGGCGAGCCGGTGCGGCTGCTAGGGTCCGGCAAGGAGCCGCTGGATCGTGCCGCTGTTTCGGCGATTCGCTCGTCGAATCCTTTCGAGCCGCTGCCGGGCGCCTTCAAAGGCCCGTATATCGAACTGCGTTTTTATTTCCTGTACAATTTGCCTCTCGAAGCTGCGTATCAGTGAAGCTCAACCGCCAGCAGGTATTCGGCGCCATTCTTCTTGCGATATTTGCGCTCATTTTTATTTTTGTGCGCGCCCGCCATTTGCTTTTCCGATGAACCATTCCTTGCCGCGCCCGCCCGCCGCTGACCCGCTCATCGCCATTCTCGGACCGACGGCCTCCGGCAAATCAACGCTCGCGGTCTTTCTGGCGCAGCGGCTCGGGGGCGAGGTGATTGCCTGCGATTCCACTCAGCTTTATCGCGGCTTTGATATCGGTACGGCAAAGCCGAGCGAGAGGGAGCGCGGGGGAATTCCTCATCATCTGATCGACGTCCTTGATCCGCCGGAGGCCGCGACGGCGGGGGGATACCGTGACATGGCCATCCGCGTTCTCGAGGACTTGCGCCGTCGCCGGAAGTTGCCGATATTCACCGTTGGCACCGGGCTTTACTTCCGCGCGCTGCTCGATGGCCTTGCCGACGTGCCGCAGCGCTCGGAAGAGCTGCGCGCGCGCCTTCGCCGGTCTGCTTCGGAGCACGAGCCTGGTCATCTGCGCCGGATTCTGCGGCGGCTTGATCCCGAGGCTGCCGAAAAGATAGCCGCTGCCGACGAGCAAAAGCTAATTCGCGCCATCGAAGTCTGCCTGCTGGCGCGCAAACCGATCTCGGAACTCCATCGCTCGGGACGCCGCGCCCTGGAAGGTTGGCACGCGATCAAGATTGCCTTGCAACCGGAGCGCGACAAGCTCTACCAGCGCATTCATCAGCGGGCCGGTAAGATGCTCGATAGCGGCTGGCTCGAAGAGGTTGAGCGCCTGGTGGCGAGCGGTGCGCTCGCGGCTTCCAAGGCCCGGGATTTCATCGGATACCGGGAGCTTCACCGCGTGCTCGACGGCGAAATGGATATCGAACAGGCACGCATGGCAATTCAGCAAGCAACGCGGCGTTACGCGAAGCGCCAAATGACGTGGTTTCGCCGGGAAACCGGTGTTCATCGCTTTGCTGGTTTCGGAGACGATGCGGTTTTGCAGAACGACGTCCTCCAGGTCGTGGCCCGCGAGCTTGCGGATGCCGCTCGCCGGCCCGAAGAGGGAAGCGTATAATTGACAAACGATGGTGAAAGTCCCGCCTGCTCCTCTGTTGCTTTCCCGATGACGCTAGGTTTCTGTTTGTGACCAAGACGCAACACCAGGTTCCCGTGACAGAGCGCGCCCTTTTGGTCGGCGTGGGATGGAAACGTGCGCCCAGGATTCCGGGTATGCCCGCCGGGGAGGGAGGTCGCGAGTCGCTGGCGGAATTGGCCGAACTGGCGCGCAGCGCAGGAGCGGAAGTCGCGGGCACGGTGTTTCAGGTTCGCGATTGCGCGGACCCGGCTACCCTCGTTGGACGAGGTAAGCTGGACGAAATTCACGCGGAAGCCACTGCGCACAAGGCTCCCCTAATCATCTTCGACAGCAATCTCACGCCTGTTCAGCAGCGCAACATCGAGGATGCCACCGGGCGCCGCGTCATAGACCGGACACAGCTCATTCTGGATATTTTCGCGCGACACGCGCGGAGCCGGGAAGGACAGTTGCAGGTCGAATTGGCGCAGCTCGAGTACATGCTGCCGCGGCTGGCCGGAAAAGGCGCGGCAATGTCTCGCCTGGGCGGCAAGAGCGGGGGAGGTGGCGCCGGTGGCGCGGGTGGCGGAGCGGGCCGCATCGGCGTCCGCGGCCCTGGAGAAAAGAAGCTCGAAACCGACCGCCGTCGCATTCGCGAGCGGGTGCGAAAGATAGGAGCGGCGATTGAGGAGGTGCGCAAACAGCGCGCGCTACGGCGCGAGGCCCGCAACGCGGTGCCGCTTGGCACGGTCGCCCTCGTTGGCTACACCAATGCGGGAAAGTCGACCCTCTTCAACGCGCTCAGCCGCGCTGATGTCCTCGTCTCCTCTCGCATGTTTGCCACGCTTGACCCTACCGTGCGCGCCTTGCGCTTGCCTTCGAATCGCCGAATTCTTGTTTCCGATACGGTCGGCTTCATTCGGGATCTGCCGAAAGGGTTGATGACCGCGTTCCGCGCCACGCTCGAGGAGGTACAGGAAGCCGCGCTGATCCTGCATGTCAGCGACGTCTCGAATCCGCGTCGCGATGAACTCGATCACGAAGTTGAAAATATATTGAATGCGCTGGGAGTGGGCGACCGCGCTCGCCTGTACGTGCTCAACAAAATGGACCGGCTATCACCCGACGAGCGGCAGGCCATGGAAGCTACCGCCGCGATAGCCGGCAAGGGAACCGGCGCGAATGGCTACCCGGCTCTCCTCGTTTCCGCAAAGACCGGCGAAGGCATGGAGAACCTCTTGTGCCGAATTGACGCCGCCATTCCCGTGGACCCCATGATCTCCATGTCGCTCCGCTTGCCCTTGGCGCAAGGGCGTACCTTGGCCATGATTCACGCATTGGGCCGGGTTCGGCGTTCGGAAGTTCAGGACTCGACGATGCTCCTCGATGCCGACGTCCCGGAGTCTCTCGTGCGCCGCCTGCGCCTGCAGGAACACGCGGTTCTGTGAACTTTTCGAGTCCGGTAGTCGTATCTTGTCTGCGAAAGGGAGCGGGTCATGGTTGGATTTCTGCTTTGGTGCATCCTGTTTGTGCTCTGCTGGCCTCTGGCGCTGTTCGCGCTAGTAATGTATCCGCTCGTGTGGCTTGTCCTGCTGCCGTTTCGTGTTGTTGGAATTGCCGTCCACGGCGTGCTCGGGTTCCTTGGCGCGCTTTTTTTCTTACCGGTGCGTTTGTTGCGCGGTCCGAGAACGATCTAAGATTCACTCGTATATCCTTCCAGTTACGTCTGGGTAACAGGGCAAGTCTCGTGTTTTGAGCGAGCTAAACGAAGCTCAAGGGCATCACAGTCGCTGGCGTGCGCACGCCTTCGGCGCTGTGGAAAATACTGTGGAAACCGCCGGCTGTGTTTTGGGGCGCTTCCTGGACCGGGCCAGGTCAAGAGGCAATACGACGGCTTGCTACATCGCCTAAGTCCTGTGGATACATGATGTTGCCGGGCTTTCGCGGCAAGCTTCTCCCCGTCGTCCTGGCCGTACGGAGAGCAGGACGCTCCCTGACATTTGCACAGTTTCACTTGTGGGCCGTTGCGAACCCGCGCCGAGACGCCCCGGGCTCTCCGGAATCGCTCGGTTTACTGAAATTATATCTTTCCCTCCCACCCACGCCAATTTCTCCTGGGTCTGGCAGCGTTGACGCTGACTTGGCGTGCGGTCTATAGTGAATTTGCAGTCAGGGAAGCGGTCCGGCGCGTTCACAACTCCCTATTGCCAATGAACCTTCCCAACTCATTGACGCTCCTGCGCATCTTTTTCGTTCCCCTGCTCATTGTGGTTCTGCTCACGCGCAGCCCAAATGTGGAAGCGTTCGGATTTCCCATGCACTTCGAGTTTTGGGGAGTGCTGATTCTCTTGACCGCCGCCGCAACGGATTGGGCCGACGGCTTCTTTGCGCGGCGCCGTTCCCAGGAGACCACGCTGGGCATTCTTCTCGATCCCATCGCCGATAAATTGCTGATTTCGGCGGCGTTCATTTCCCTTGTGGACATGCAGCTGGTGCCGGCGTGGATGGTCGTCATCATCATCGGCCGAGAGTTCATGGTCCTGGGCCTCCGCAACATTGCTTCCGCCGAGGGTGTCACCATCAAGGCATCTCTTTTGGGGAAGACCAAGATGATCTTGCAGGTGTGCGCCGTTGCCGTGCTCATTGCGGCCGCGCCACCTCAGCGGGCCTGGCTCAAGCCGTTCGCGCTCGCTTTGTTGTGGCTCGTGGTCGTAAGTGCCCTGGTCTCCGCCGGCCAGTATTTCCTTCGCTTCTGGAGCCAGCTCGACGACCGCATCAAGCAGCGCCGCAAATTGCGCATGATGGAGCCGCACAAGAAGCCGGAAGAGGCGTAAGCGCGGCCGGAAGTCCTTCCATGAGGCAGATTGCAACCCGCACCACGCTCCCTCAGATATCGGAGGTGGACCGCCGCGCGGCCTTGGCTCTGGCCCGGCGCGCAGTGACGGGGGCGGTTGCCGGAGGATTTGTTAAAGACCTTCCCCGTCACGGCCTGTTCGGCGAACGGCGTGGCGCCTTTGTTACACTTCGCGTCTCGCGCAAACTGCGGGGGTGCATCGGCGTTATCGAACCGGAGTGCAACGTGGCGGAAACGCTGGTGAAATGCGCGAGGAGCGCGGCTCTCGAGGACCCGCGGTTTTCGCCGGTCCGCCCGGAGGAACTGGGAGCCTTGATCATCGAAATATCGCTGCTTTCGCCGATCGTTCCGATTCAGCCCGAGGACATCGAGATCGGCCGCCACGGTTTGTTAGTCGCGCGAGGCGGCAGCCGAGGAGTATTGCTGCCGCAAGTGGCCGTTGAACATGGCCTGGACCGCGAGCAGTTTCTCACGGAAACCTGCCGTAAAGCAGGATTGAACGATGACGCCTGGCGCGATCCGAAAACCGCCGTTTTCGGCTTCACGGCCGAGCATTTTTGCGAAGAAGCACCGGCATAGGACAAGCAGCGACGACTGTGTACAAGGCAATCCTAATAAGAAGGCCCGCCGGAGGAACTCCCCAGCGGGCCCAAAAAAGCCTTGCTTTGCCGCAACTATTCGATTTCGACGTAATCTCCCGCGTACATATCGCCGCTGCTGAAGGTAATCAGCAGCGTGCAGGAGTTCCGGCTGACGCTCAGCACAATTCCTTCACCTAGAATTTCACGGGGCAAATCCTTCCACATGTAGCGCTCCGGGGCGCTGCCGAAACCGTACATTTTGAACTGATAGTCCCGCGTTTGCGGCGCCGTTTCGGCCATGGAGCCTTGGTAACGGAAAATGCGCATGTAGTCGCCGACTTTCACGCCCTGCGCCGCACCGAGATTCACATACACGGTGCTGTTCATTCCGTAAGCCTGTGACCAGTCATAGCCGACCACCAGCATGCCCACGGACTTCCCGCTGACGGGCGCGAAATGATCGAACGTCGCCGCATCCTTAAAGGGAGGAGCTGGCCGGTCCACGTACGGGCGCACGACGTCGCCCCGCTGCATGTAGTCGCAGGAAAAAATCACTTCGGCGATGGAGGTCTTCGGCAGAACGTTGACGACGCGGAGTTGCCCTGCATCGATGTAGGCCTGTCCCATGGCCTTGAGCAGCTTTTCCTGCCACTTGAACCAGGAGACATGAAGCGGATCCTGCGCGGGCCGCACCACCGCGAAGCGGTCGCCAACGCGCACACCCTTATCTTGCCCCTGGTTGATGTACACATAGTCGCCGCGTGCAAAGGTGATCTTGTAGTTCGATTGCTCGCCAGAAATCAGCCGAATCGCATCCGGCACTTTCTGGTCGGTCACGAAGCCAGCGCAGTTCACCGTGGAGTACCCGGGCTGCGTGATGGGCACGGCCGTGGGCATATTGGCGGGCGCAGCTCCCTGCGGAGCGGCTGGCGCGATGCCAACCAGGGCGGCGAGCCCCACTAAGAGACCCAATGCAGCAAATTTTGCTCGCATGCGAAAAACTCCTTCGATGACACGCCCGAATGGGGCCGTGCGGGGACGTTTCTATGCGAAAGTAGCAGGGGCGGCCAGGGGCGTCAATCAAATGCCCGGCGCTGCTTTACACTTTTGATACGGCGTGTTACAAGCTTTGTTTTCAATTATTTGGCGGGCAGAACACGAGAATGGGCGTTTTCGGCAGGGGCGTAAATCGCATCTGCGCCGTAGTTGCAGCTTCAACAGCAACAGAGGCCCGGCAGCAAGTCCGTCGCGCACTCCGGAAAACCCGCACGCTCGAACTGCGGCTCGACTGGCTGCGCAGCGATGCAGAACGCAAGGCACTGCTCGGCTGGCTTCGGCGGAGCGGCGGACATCGTCGCGCGACTTTCCTGGCAACCTGCCGCCGGCGGGAAGGCGGGGGAAAGTTTCGCGGCAGCCCCGAGGCCGAGCTTGCCTGGCTGGTTCGCGCGAAAGAGGCCGGCTGCCGCTGGTGCGATCTCGAAATCGAGACGCTGCGCCGTCTGCCTAAGCGAATGCTTTCCGAAAACGCGGCGCTTCCCAAGGTTTTGCTATCGCTTCATCGGTTTAACCGCACACCGCCGCTTTCGAGACTTACTCTTCGCCGGCCTGCGAATGCCGCCGCCATCAAAATCGCTGCGACTTCGAGGACCATCCGCGATAGTTTGCGCCTTCTCCTTCTGACTCGCGGCTCCAAGAATGTGATCGCCGTCCCCATGGGCGAGGTCGGCCTGCCGGCCCGCCTGCTCGCGCTGCGTGAGGGCAGCGCGCTCGCCTATGCACCGGTTTCGCAGTCCACCGCTCCCGGCCAGGTCTCGCTCAAGCAGGCCATTGGGCTCTACCGCGCCCATCGACTGACACGCCGCACGGGTGTTTATGGCGTCATCGCCAATCCTGTCGCGCACTCGCTTTCGCCGCTCTTTCATAACGCCGGCTTCGCTGCGCGCCGAGTCGACGCTGTCTATCTCCCATTCCTGGTGGAAGATCTGCGTGATTTCATAGATGCCGTTCCCGAACTTGGCATCCGCGGCTTCAGCGTAACCATCCCCCACAAGCAAAATATTCTTCGCTACCTCGCCGAATGCGAGCCGCTCGCGGAACAAATCGGCGCCGTGAATACCGTCGTCGTGCGACGGGATGGCAAGCTCATCGGCAGCAACACGGATTATCTCGGTGTGCTGCGCGCGTTGCGAGGCAAGTTACAGCTTCACGGCAGCCGCGTTCTTCTCTTCGGCGCGGGCGGAGCTGCGCGGGCTGCGGCTTTCGCTCTGGTCCATGCCGGTGCCCGCGTTTTCATCTGCGCGCGCCGCCAAAGCGCGGCCAAAGACCTTGCCCGCGCCGCCGGGGCCGAAACCATCCCCAGAAACCTGCTGAGACGCAGCTCCTTTGACGCCATCGTCAATGCGACTCCAGTCGGCATGGCTCCGCACGAGAGCATCTCTCCTCTCGGCCCCAGTGAGCTGAACTGCCGCGTTGTCCTGGATATGATCGTTCGCCCGCTAGAAACGGAACTTCTCCGCATGGCGTCCCGCAAGGGCATCTTGACCATTCCCGGTATCCGCATGTTCTTCGCGCAAGGTATCGCACAGTGGGAGCTCTGGATGGGACGGCGCGCGCCGGCCAGCGCCATGCAGGCAGCCGTTCTGCGCCAGTTGCGGACGGAGGGCGCCGCCCGAAAGCGCAATGCAACGGGAAATGCGATAATGCCAAGCTCAACTTGAAGCTTGGCGTGATTGACTGATGATTGAGCCCAATTTCCGCGAATTCGAGCGCCTCGAAAAACAAGGCAATCTCATTCCGGTTTACGACGTTTTCTCCGCGGATTTGCTGACCCCCGTGAGCGCCTATCTTCGCATTGCGCAAGGCGCGCGCTGTTCGTTTCTCCTCGAAAGCGTCGAAGGCGGCGAAAAGATCGCGCGCTACACGTTTGCAGGCGCGAATCCCGAGGAAGTCTTTCGTTATGCCAATGGCGCCTGCGTGCTGGAAGGCCGCAATCGCGTGGTCTGGGAAGAGCGCGACCCCATCAGCTTTCTCCGCTCGCATATCGAGCAGTTCCAGCCCGTGCGCCTGCCAGGTTTGCCGCCGCTCATCGCCGGCGCTATCGGCTACTTCAGTTACGACATGGTGCGCCTTATCGAGCGATTGCCCAGGCGGCTCCGCGACGAAATCGGCCTCTATGACGCCATGCTCGCCTTCTATCACGGTCTCCTGGCCTTCGACCACGTGCAGCATCGCGTCTGGGTCGTGCGCAACGTTTACACAAAGGGTGCCGGCTCGCTGAAATCGAAATACGAGGCTGCTGTCCGGGACATCCAACGCACTCGCCGAATGCTCGAGCAGCCCGCTCCCGCCGAGGCCCCGCGGAAACTGTCTGCGGCGCGCGCCCCTTCCCGTTCCGATTCCTTGCAAATCAGCTCCAATTTCGCCCGCCCGGAGTACCTCCAAGCGGTTCGCAAATGCAAGCGTTACATCCGCGCCGGCGACATCTTCCAGGTCGTCATCAGCCAAAGATTTTCCGCCAAGACCGCCGCCGAGCCCTTCGCGATCTATCGCGAGCTTCGCGCCCTCAATCCGTCGCCGTATCTTTTCTTTCTCCAGATGAACGACGTGTCCATCGTCGGTAGCTCGCCGGAAATGCTCGTCAAGGTTCAGGGGCGGGACGTCTTTTACCGTCCGATTGCCGGCACGCAGCCCCGCGGCAAGGACGAAGCCGAGGATCTTCGCAACGAAAAAGCGATGCTCGCCAGCGAAAAGGAACGCGCCGAGCATATTATGCTCGTGGATCTCGGCCGCAACGATCTTGGGCGTGTCTGCGAGTACGGCAGCGTCCGGGTGGATAAGCTCATGGCCGTCGAACGCTACTCCCACGTGATGCATATGGTCTCGAGTCTGCGCGGCCGTTTGCGCGAGGATGTGGATTGCTTCGATGCGCTCATGGCCTGTTTTCCGGCCGGTACGGTTTCCGGCGCGCCGAAGGTTCGCGCCATGGAAATCATCGAAGAGCTCGAGAAAACGCGGCGCGGCATCTACTCCGGCGGAGTGCTCTATCTGGATTTCGCGGGCAATCTCGATTCCTGCATCGCGCTGCGCACCATGGTCCTCAAGAATGGTGTCGCCTACGTGCAGGCTGGTGGCGGAATCGTTGCCGACTCAACGCCTGAAGGGGAATACCAGGAAAGCGTCAATAAAGCGCGAGCGCTTTTCACCGCACTTGCCGCCGCACACGCCAAGGCGCCTCGCCAATCGTCCCGCAGCCGCGCAAGGAATCGCCGATGATCCTCCTGCTCGATAACTACGATTCCTTTACCTACAATCTCGCGCAGTATCTTGGCGAACTTGGCTGTACGGTGGAAGTGCATCGCAACGACAGAATCGCCGTTGACGAAATCATTCGCCGCAAGCCCGAACGCATCGTTATCTCGCCCGGCCCGTGCACGCCGCAGGAAGCCGGCATCTCCGTCGAGCTGGTGCAGCGCCTCGCCGGCAAATTCCCAATTTTAGGCGTGTGCCTTGGGCACCAGGCGATCGGAGCGGCTTTCGGCGGCAAAATCATTCGCGCGCCGAAGCTCTTTCACGGCAAGACCAGCAAAATCCACCACGATGGCAAAACCATCTTCCGCGGCCTCGAGGATCCCTTCATTGCCACGCGCTACCATTCGCTGATCGTGGAGCGAAAAACGCTTCCGCGCGAACTCGCCATCAGCGCGGAGACTGACGACGGCATCATCATGGGTTTTCGTCACCGTCGCTACAGACTCGAAGGCGTTCAGTTCCACCCCGAATCCGTGCTGACCGAGCCCGGAAAGCAACTCCTCCGTAACTTTCTATCTCTGTAGCAGCGCTTGGGAGAGATCTTTCGCTGCCTTGCAACGAGAAGCGGATTGCCAGGGGGTTGGAATCGCGTTTCACCAGTTCAATCCGGCCAGAATAGCGCCGTACGTTTCGATGCCCTGCCACAAATTGCCGAGCCGCAAATTTTCGTCTGAGCTGTGCTGGTGGTTGTCGTAGTTCACGATCGGCACGCCAATCCATGGCAACCCCAAATCCTCGAAAATGTACATCGGCACGCTTCCGCCGAGCTGCGGCGCTACCACGATCTTTCCTCCGGTGGCGTCCTGCAGTAGCTGGATGAGCGCCTGGGAAACCGGCAGCTCCATGGATGTTCGCGACGCCCGGTACCCTCCTTCGTCCACCACTTTCGCGATCTTCGGATGTGTTTGCCGTTCTTCCATCGTCGGTTCGCGGTCAATCACATAAAACCCGCGCCTCTCGATGAACGCCTTGATCTGGTCGAATTTCGCCTTCGGATCCTCGCCTTTCACCAGCCGGGCGTCGAGCGAGGCTTCCGCCGTGTCGGGCACGACGTTCTGCGCCTGCGCCCCAACGTACGCGCTCCTCAGTCCGCGAATATTCAGCGATGGCTCCATGAGCAGCTCGGTCAGCTTCTTTCCTCCTCCCTCCGGCTTTGCGATGCCCAGTTCTTTTTTCAGTTCTGCGTCGTTCGCGGGCATCGCCTCCAGCGCGCGTTTTTCCGATTCGTTCAGCGGCGTCACGTCATCGTAGTAGCCGTTGATGAGCACGCGCCCGTCTTCGTCCTTCATGCCTCCGAGTAGCTGGGCCAGTTCCATGGCCGGATTTGGCGCCCAGTTTCCGTAGTGCCCGCTGTGCAGCGCGCGCACCGGCCCATACACGGTCACCTCCAGCCCGATATCGCCGCGCGCCCCGAAGAAAATCAGCGGCCGTCCGGATGGATGCACCGGACCGTCGCATGTAATCAGCAAATCCGCGCCAAGCAAATTCTTATGCAGTTCAAGCGCCTGTTGCAGATGCGGCGAGCCGGCTTCTTCCTCGCCTTCCAGGATGAATTTCAGATTCACACCCAGCGGAATATGGTTCGCGCGCAACGCGTCGAGCGCCGAGAGAATAGCGACAATCGGGGATTTATCATCCGAGGCTGAGCGCGCATAAATTCGCCAGTCGTCCTGATAGATCGCCACGCCACGAGCATCCGGCGCCGGGAAATCGATCCGCTTGCCGCCCGCTTCAATCGCGCCGCTGCGCAGCACTGGGTCAAAAGGCTTTCCGTCCGTCCAAGCTGCGGCGTCCACTGGCTGGCCGTCATAGTGCGCGTAAAAAATTACGGTGCGCTTGGCGTCGGGCGCTTCGAGTTTGCCAAACACCACGGGTCCGCGCCCGGTGATCGGAAAGAGATGCGTTGCGATTCCGCGAGCCTCCAGCATTTCGACCAGGTGCTCGGCATTTTTCTGAATATTTTCCGTATCGCTCGCCACATTGGGAATCGCCAGCAGCTCCGTCAGCTCCCGCATGATGCGATTCTCGTTCTGCAGGCGGTACTCCCGCACTTGTTGCACGATTTGCTCTGGCGAAGGCGGCGCTTTCTCCGCGGCGCGGGTGGTTGTAGCTTCAAGGCACGCAGCCGCCCAGCAGTACACCGCTATGCCCAACACGAGCATCGCTCGTTTCTGTTTCAAGTCCCTTTCCCGGACGACCCGCGGGCCACCGCCGCAACGGTCTTGCTCGGACATAGCGCTCATCCTCATCCCAGACCTCTCCCTTCCTCCTGCTTTCTCTGCGCCGGGAATCTGTTTCCTGATTAGCGCAACGCTCCGGTGCGCAGAGAGCCGAGCAACCGCGTCTTGCTATGGCCGTCTATCCGAACGTTCCGCGGAGCGGTGCGTGAATTCCGCCAGCGCGCGCAACTTCTCGGCCGCGCCGCCGTCCGCAATCACTCGCGCTGCTATACGCGCCCCTTCGCGAAAATCTTCTGCGGCCTCGCATGCCACGAGCGCCGCTGCTGCGTTTATTGCCACGATATCCCTTGCAGGTCCAGGCTCTCCGTTGAGGACGCGCCGGATGCGTCCGGCATTTTCTACCGGCGTCCCGCCTCGCACCGCCTCCAGCGGTGCGCGCTTGACGCCGAACTCCTCCGGCGTCAGCGTGAAGCGCTTTATCCTTCCGTTCCGCACTTCGGCGGCCAGCGTCTCACCCGCTAGCGAAATCTCATCCAGCCCTCCTTCTCCGTGCACCACCAAAGCGCATTCCACCCCGAGTTCCGCCAGCGCGCCTGCCAGCAAATCAATCAGCTCCGCTGAGGGCACGCCCACCACTTGGAACGCGGCGCCCGCCGGGTTCGTCAGCGGTCCAAGCAAATTGAAAACCGTGCGGACACCGATTTGTTTACGCGCCGGGGCCGCATGCCTCATCGAAGTGTGCGCCACCTGCGCGAACAAGAACCCAATCCCGATTTCGCGAATGGCTGCGCCAAATCGCTCAAGCGGCAAATCAATTCTCACGCCGAGCGCTTCCAGCACGTCCGCCGACCCGCTGCGCGAGCTCATGCCGCGATTGCCGTGCTTTGCCACACGCGCGCCGGCGGCCGATGCCACAATCGCCGCCGCGGTTGAGATGTTGAAGGTGCTGGTCGCCTTTCCGCCTGTGCCGCAGGTATCCACCAGGCCCAGCGATGCTGCGTCTCCATTCGGGAATACCGGCGCGGCGTGCGCGCGCATCACATGCGCAAATCCTGCCAGTTCACAGGCTTGCACGGCGCGACGGTTCATTGCTTCGAGCATCCGCACGATGTCCGCAGTGGGTACCGCGCCGCTCAGCAATTCCTGCATCAATGCCTCGGCTTCCGCTCGTGTCAGGGCCCGCCCCGTCTCCAATTGATCGATCAGATTGATCATCCTCGTTTTTCACCGTGCTCCGCGCGACCTTGCTCCGCTTCCGCGTTCCGAGTACACTCTTATGTTTTGCAAAGACTCAAATTCTAGCACTTGTGCGCCGGCTCGCGGTCGCGCGCCCAAATGGACTCAAAATGAAGATCCACGAGTACCAAGCCAAGGCGATTCTTGCGCGCTACGGCGTCACCACGCCGCGCGGTGAAGTCGCATTCACCAAAGAAGAGGCGCGCGAAGGCGCGGCCCGGCTGCGATCCAATGTTGTCGTGGTCAAAGCCCAGATTCACGCCGGTGGCCGCGGCAAAGCCGGCGGCGTTAAGATCGCGCATTCGCCCGATCAGGCCGCCGAAATCGCGTCGCAAATGCTGGGGATGAATCTCGTCACCGTGCAGACCGGCCCCGCCGGACGCATCGTGAAGCGCCTGCTGATCGAAGAGGGTCTGGACATCAAGCGCGAGTTGTATCTAAGCATTCTCGTGGACCGCTCCGCGGGTAAGGTGGTCTTCATGGCCAGCGCCGCCGGCGGCATGGAAATCGAGGAAGTCGCGAAAACCAATCCCGAAGCCATTATGCGCGAATCGGTCCATCCGGCCGTCGGCCTCCAACCCTATCAAGCGCGCAAAATCGTTTTCGGACTTGGCCTTTCCGGCGAAGTCGCCAGCAACGCCGGGCCTTTCCTCCAGGCCTTACATCGCGCTTTCGTGGATACCGATGCCTCGCTCCTTGAAATCAACCCCGCCGTCGTGACCGGTGACGGCCGCTTGGTCGCGCTCGATGCCAAGATGACTTTTGACGACAACGGTCTGTTCCGGCATAAGGAGCTTCGCGAACTCCGCGATCTCGACGAAGAGGATCCGCTCGAAGTCGAAGCCTCAAAGTACGGCCTCAACTACATCAAGCTCGACGGCAACGTGGCTTGCATGGTCAACGGCGCGGGCCTCGCCATGGCCACCATGGACATCATCAAGTATGCTGGCGGCTCTCCCGCCAACTTCCTCGACGTCGGAGGCGGCGCTTCCGCCGATCAGGTGAAGAACGCCTTTCGCATTCTCATTGGCGATCCCGCCGTGAAGGCCGTCTTCATCAATATTTTCGGCGGGATTCTGCGCTGCGATGTGCTCGCCACCGGCGTCGTCGCCGCTGCCAAGGATTTGCAGCTGAAGGTTCCCGTGGTGATTCGCATGGAGGGCACCAACGTCGAGCTTGGCCAAAAAATCCTGCGCGAGAGCGGGCTCAACTTCACCATCGCCGACGGCATGAAAGACGGCGCCGAGAAGGTCGTTAAGCTGGCAGGAGGTGCGCGATGAGCGTACTCGTGAACGAAAAGACCCGCGTCATCGTGCAAGGATTTACCGGCCGCGAAGGCACGTTCCACGCGCAGCAAATGATCGAATACGGCACCAACGTGGTTGGCGGCGTCACTCCGGGCAAAGGCGGCACCAAGCATCTCGAACGCCCGGTCTTCAATACCGTCTCCGAAGCCGTGAAAGCCACCGGCGCCGATGCTTCGGTCATCTTTGTCCCTCCGCCTTTCGCATCCGACGCCATACTGGAAGCCGCCGACGCACAGCTTCCGCTCATCATCTGCATCACCGAAGGCATTCCGGTGATTGACATGGTACGCGCCACCGCATCGGTGGACTTCACGAAAACTCGTCTCATCGGCCCCAACTGCCCCGGCGTCATTTCTCCCGGCAAATGCAAGATAGGCATCATGCCAGGTCGCATTCACAAGCCGGGTCACGTGGGCGTCGTCAGCCGCAGCGGTACGCTCACCTATGAAGCCGTCGACCAACTCACGCGGCTCGGCATCGGTCAATCCACTTGCATAGGCATCGGCGGTGACCCCATCATCGGCACGTCATTTCTCGACGCCATTAAACTCTTCAACGAGGACCCCGACACCCATGCCATCATCATGATCGGCGAAATCGGCGGCAACGCCGAAGAACGCGCCGCCGCGTGGATCCGCGCGAACGTAAAAAAACCCGTCGTTGGCTTCGTGGCCGGCCAAACCGCCCCGCCGGGCCGCCGCATGGGCCATGCCGGGGCTATCATCAGCGGAGGCCAAGGGACCGCCAAGGACAAGTACGCCGCCATGGCCGCCGCGGGCATTCGCACCGTGGAGACGCCGGCCGACCTCGGCTCGACTGTCGCCGCCGCGCTGAAATGAACAGGACGATAAAGAGAGCCCTCTTGAAGCCGCCGGTTTTTACAAAGCGGACGTGATCAACTTTGCGTCGCCGGTGTCTTGCCGGCGCACTTTTGCAGCCCAAAAGAGAAAGGATTTCTCGTGGCAATCGAGCGCACCTTCGCAATCATCAAGCCGGATGCAGTCGGCCGAAATCTTCAAGGCGAGATCTTGTCTCGCATCCACAAAGCTGGCTTCAAGATTGTAGCCATCAAATCCATGCGCCTCACGAAGGAGGAGGCGGGTGGATTCTACGCCGTTCACCGCGAACGCCCCTTCTTTGGTGAACTCACGGACTTTATGTCTTCGGGCAAGATTTTCGCCATCGTCCTTGAAGCCGAAGGCGCCATTCAAAAGTGGCGCGACACCATGGGTGCAACCGACCCCAAGAAAGCCGCGCCCGGCACCATTCGCAACGATCTCGGTACCAGCATCGGCAACAACTGCACGCATGGCTCCGATGGGCCCGATACCGCCGCCTTCGAGATTGGCTATTTCTTCTCCGGTCTCGAACTGATCTAGGACGCTAACATATTCGTGGTTGTCAGCGTGCGTACAATACTCGCTATCCTATCTATAATGTACAGATGGAGCCGTTGCGCGAACTTGGCCGCGGGCTGATTGCCGTCGGCATTCTCGCCGTCATCCTGGGCGCGCTTCTTTACTTCGGCGGACGTCTGCCATTCCGCCTGGGCCGGCTCCCGGGCGACATTGTTCATCGGGGCGAGCACACGACCTTTTATTTTCCCCTGGCGACCTGCATCGTCGTGAGCATCGTCCTCTCGGTCCTTTTCTGGCTGTTCTCTCATTTCCGCCGCTGACTCCGCGCCCTCGCGTCCCTCTGGCCGTCGCCGGCGCGGCGCAACGATTTTTGGCCCTTCTCTTGACTTCGCGGCGATCCGCGTTACCCTCCATTCGTTCATCACTGCCGCATCAACCTTGGTTCGAGGTTGCGCCATGTCCGCTTTCCATTCTCGCCGCGATTTTCTTTCGGCTCTAGGCGCTGCTGCCGCCGCGTGCCTGGCCGGTTCCCTCACTCCCACGCCCCTTTTCGCGCGAACCTCGCTATACCCACCGATGGACCTTTCGCATTTCGATTCACCAATTCCTCCGGCGCCGGCTGAAATCAAGTTCGGCTACGCCGCCATCACGTGGGGCGGGAACGACCGCCAGGCAATCGAGGATATTGCCGCTCTTGGGTTTCCGGGCATTCAGCTTCGCTCGAATTGCATCGCGGAATTTGCTTCGCCCGCTGCGCTCCGAGATCTTTTGCAAGAGCACGAATTGCACTTTGTCGCCCTGTCGAGCGGGGGCGTCAATATCGACGCGCCGGAATCGGAAGAAATTGCCAAGCACCTTTCGCACGCAAAATTCTTGCGGGAGGCCGGCGGAATTTATCTGCAGGTTACCGACGACCGCCCCAGCCATCGCAGCATTGCCGCCGCAGACCGCCAGAAGCTTGGAAGACTGCTCAGCGAACTCGGCAAGCGCACCGCCGACCTTGGCATTCCACTGGGCTACCACAATCACATGGGTTCGCTCGGCGAGCATCCGGAGGAGGTGGCGCAAATCCTCGAATCGAGCGATCCGCGCTATGTGAAGCTGGAACTCGATATCGCGCACTATTTCCAGGGCGGCGGCGATCCCGCGAAGGCCATCGAGACCTATCGCGACCGCCTCTTGTTTCTCCATTTCAAGGACGTCGAGCCGTTCCTCCTCGGAGACAAACGCACGTACCGTTTCGTCGAGCTTGGCCGCGGCCGCGTGGATGTACCCGCCGCGCTCGCCGCTTTGCGTCGCGTCCATTTCCGCGGCTGGGCCATCGTGGAACTCGACGCCGTCCCCGATTCATCGCGCACTCCAAAAGCATGCGCCGAGATCAACAAGACCTATCTCGAGGACAAGCTGCGGGTGACCCTGTGAACTCGCCATTCCGCGTCGCCGTCATCACCGACGAAATCACGCAGGATTTCGGGCGTGCTTGCGAAATCGCCTCGCGCGAATTCGGCATGGAGTGGGTCGAGCTTCGCGGCATGTGGAACAAGAACCTCCTCAGCCTCGATGCGAAAGAAGTCGGCGAAGCGCGCCGCATCCTCGAAAACTACCAGCTTCGCGTCACCGATATCGCCAGCCCGCTCTTCAAAGTGGACTGGCCCGGCGCGCCGCGCTCGCGCTTCAGCCCTAAACGCGACCAATTCAACGCGGACTTCACCTTCGAGCAGCAGCAGGACGTGCTGGATCGCAGCATCGCGCTCGCCAAGGCCTTCCGAACGGATCGCGTGCGCTGCTTCGATTTCTGGCGCCTGGATGACCAGACTCCCTTTCGCGCCGCCATCAACGAACAGCTCCGCCAAGCCGCCAACAAAGCCGGCGAGCAGGACATCGTTCTTGTCGTCGAAAACGAAATGACCTGCAATACTGCCACCGGCGCGGAGGCCGCTCAGCTTCTTGCCGCAATTCCGTCGCCGCACCTCCTTCTCAATTGGGACCCCGGCAACGCGGCCATGCGCGGCGAACAAGCTTTTCCCGAAGGATACGGTTTGCTGCCCAAGAACCGCATCGGCCATTGCCACTGCAAAAACGTCCAAAAGAAGCCTGGCGGCTCGGGCCTCGATTGGGCCCCCATGGGACGCGGCCTGATTGATTGGACCGGCCAGTTCCGCGCCCTCAAGCGTGACGGCTATCATCTGGCCGTCAGTCTCGAAACGCACTGGCGCGGCGCCGCGACACCGGAAGAAGCCACGCGTGAGGCCTGGGCCGGCATGAAAGCCGAACTCCAGGCCGCCTCCGCCCTGTAAGCGAAAGCTATAGCCTCCGTCATTTCACACGTCCTTTTCCAAAGTTCATCATTTCAGTCATCCGGCGAAAGCTCTTCCGCGCCAGCGATCGGTTGAGCGTCAGCTTAGTCGGCTGAAGAGAAGTCCGCCGGATTTTTCTTGCAGGCATCGTTCCCAAAACGCGTTTGTTGGGGCAGAATACGGGCGCGTTTCAGGGGGATTTATGAAAAGGAGTGCTCTGTTTGTTGCGATTGTGTGTGCCGCTGCGACATTTGCGCCGTTCGGCGGGCATGTGGCCGCCGATGAGCAGCCGCTGTATGGCTATTCCGCCGCGTCTTCGCGCGCGGAGCGCCAGTGGGAAGAAAAAATGCGCGCCATTCCTTCGACCGACAATCTGCGCGAATACATGAAGCATCTTTCCGCGCGGCCGCATCACGTCGGCTCGCCCTACGACAAGGAGAACGCCGAATGGATCCTCGCCAAATTCAAGGAATTCGGACTAGATGCCCACATCGAGCAATTTGATGTGCTCTTCCCCACGCCCAAAGAGCGCGCCGTCGAGTTGGTCGAGGGCGGGCCAAAGTTCACCGCAAAACTGCAGGAACCTCCCGTGAACGGCGATCCAACCTCGGACCAGCAATCCGAGCAGTTGCCGACCTACAACGCCTATTCGAAGGATGGTGACGTAACCGCGCCGCTCGTGTACGTGAACTACGGCATTCCGGAGGACTACGAACAGCTCGACCGCATGGGCATCTCCGTGAAAGGAAAAATCGTCATCGCGCGCTACTATCACTCGTGGCGCGGCATCAAGCCCAAAGTCGCCGCGGAACACGGCGCCGTCGGCTGCCTGATTTTCTCCGACCCGCATGAGGACGGCTTCACCCAAGGCGACGTCTTCCCCCAGGGCGCCTATCGCCCGAGGGACGGTGTGCAGCGCGGCAGCGTGGCGGATATGCCGCTGTACCCCGGCGATCCGCTAACGCCCGGCGTGGGCGCCACAAGAGACGCCAAGCGCCTCAAACTCGAGGACGCCGCAACGATCACCAAAATTCCAGTGCTGCCGATCTCCTACGCCGATGCGCAGCCCCTCCTAGCCGCCCTCACCGGTCCGGTTGCTCCGCCGGAATGGCGCGGCGGACTCGGCATGACTTATCACGTTGGCCCCGGTCCCGCGACAGTGCACCTCAAAGTGACGTCAAACTGGGATGTGAAGCCGGTGTACGACGTCATTGCCAGGATTCCGGGCTCAACGTACGCGGACGAATTGGTCATTCGCGGCAACCACCACGATGGCTGGGTTAACGGCGCGGACGATCCTTCCGCCGGCATGTCCGCCGTACTCGAGGAGGCGCGTTCTCTTGGCGAGCTTATAAAACAGGGCTGGAAGCCGAAGCGCACCATCTTGCTCTGCGCATGGGACGGCGAAGAACCGGGCCTGCTCGGCTCGACCGAATTCGCCGAAGAACACTACGCCGACTTGCGCGCGCACGCCGTGATCTACATCAACTCCGATACGAACGGGCGCGGCTATCTCTTTGTCGGCGGCTCGCACTCGCTCGAAAAATATATCAACGATGTCGCGAAAGACATTTCCGATCCCGAAACAAAACTCTCCGCGTGGAAGCGTCTCCAACTGCGCGAAATTGAGGATGCCCGTTCGCCGGAGCGCCGTCAGGAACTTCGGCAGCGCCCGGACCTCCGCATCGGAGCCATGGGCTCCGGCTCGGACTACACCGCGTTCCTCCAGCATGATGGCGTGCCGTCTCTCAACATCGGCTTCGGAGGCGAGGATGGCGGCGGCGTGTACCATTCCATCTACGACGATTTTTACTGGTACACGCACTTTAGCGACTCCACCTTCGTCTATGGCCGCGCCCTAGCGCAAACCGGCGGTACCGCCGTCATGCGCATGGCGGACGCCGACCTCCTCCCCTTCGAGTTTGGCGATTTCGCCGACACGCTTCAGATGTACCTGAAAGAGCTCAAAACGCTCGCCCAGAAGATGCGCGAGGACGCCATCGAACGGAACCGCGAACTCGAAGAAGGCGTCTTCGCTGCTACCAACGACCCACGGCGCCCCCTCGTCCCCCCGGCGAAGGAGGACGTCCCCCCTCACATCAATTTCGCGCCGCTGGAAAACGCCATCGATGCGGTCAGCGTCGCCGCCGAAGAGTACAAGCACGCTTTGGCCAAAGCCTCTGCTAACGGCGGCGCAGCGCTTGCGGATTCTTCTGTCGCCGATGTTAATCGCATGTTGATTGAGAGCGAACGCAAGCTCACTATGGACGCCGGTTTGCCCGGCCGTCCCTGGTTCAAGCATCAGCTGGACGCTCCCGGTTTCTACACCGGCTATGCGGCAAAAACCATGCCGTACGTCCGCGAAGCGATTGAGCAGAAGGAATGGCAGCAGGCCGAAAAAGGCGTCCAGGTTATCGCCGGCGTCCTTCAGGACGAAGCGCAACTCATCCATGCAGCTGCGGCAAAGCTAAGCGCCGCAAAATAAACTGCACTTCGATAGGGTTCGTTCCCGTGTCTCGCAGGGGCGCAGCACCGCTGTGTCCTCTTTAGGCGGCCCCGTCCGCCGGTTGATGACAGGTCAAAACTGGGATTCTATCGCCGGTAACGCGCGACGTATTCCGGCGTTGGAATTGCGGCATCGCACCGCTCGTCGCGAACCGGCGCCCCCGCCGTCAATTGCACCGGAATCACGCCCGCCCAGATGCGCAGCGCGTAATCTTCTTCATCATCCTGCGGCGGCCCGGCGCGCAGCTTCGCCGAGGCTTCCGTAATGGGCACGCGCAAGATGCTGGTCGCCTTCAGCTCCTTATCATTCGGCTGGCGCGCATCGTTCCAGCGCCCCGGCAAAAGCTTTTCCGTGAACGCCCGCAGCGCCTCGAGCTTTTCTCCCGGCGCATCAATCAGCGTCGCCGTGCCTAGCAGCACCACCGACCGATAGTTGATCGAGTGATTGAAAATTGAGCGTGCCAGCACGATTCCGTCCATCAGTGTCACCGTGAGGCACACCGGAACACCCGCGCCAAGCTGCCGCAGCATCCGGCTCGCCGCCGATCCGTGAAAGTACACCGCTTCTCCGACTCTCGCGCAGAGGGTCGGAATCACGTAGGGTTGCCCGTTCACGCTGAACCCGGCGTGGCACACCATTCCCTCATCCAGGATTTTGTAAATCGTCTCGCGGTCGTATACTCCGCGATGCGGCTCGCGCACCACTCGGGTGCGCTCTGTTGGGGAAAAGTTCTCCGGCACAATCAGCCTCGGAAAAAACGCGGCGCAAAGTTGATAGCCGGCGCCGTCCCGGCATGAGTGAGAGCTAATCCGATGCTATCACGAGCGTATCGCCGCCAAGGCGCTGCGCGGGTTCTTTCGACTCCCCTACAAAGTCTGCTTCGACGTGTGAGACACTAACGGGTCGGAATTTCGCCACCATCGCCGAGGAGCAATGAGCACACCGGTCATGCACGGAACCGAAAATCCCGCGGCCCGCGCCGCACTGGATGTCGCGTGGGTACGCGAACAATTTCCTTCACTAACGCTCCAAGTCAACGGCCGGCCCGCCGCTTTCCTCGATGGCCCTGCCGGCACGCAGGTGCCTCGCCAGGTGATGGACGCCGTCCAAAACTACTATCTCACCGCAAACGCAAACACGTGCGGCGCGTTTGAAACCAGCCGTCGTAATGATGCCATGATCGCTGCCGCGCGCGCCGCGATGGCCGATTTTTTCAATTGCGTGCCCAATGAGGTCGTCTTCGGCCAGAATATGACCACCATCACCTTTGCTCTCGCGCGCTCCATTGGCCGCGAGCTGCGCCCCGGCGACGAAATCATCGTCACCACCCTCGACCACGATGCCAACGTCGCCCCCTGGCGCGCCCTCGAGGAAAACGGCGCGGTTATCCGGCAAGTTGATATCCGCGAGCAGGACTGCACTCTCGATCTTGACGACCTGAAGCGCAAAATCACGCCGCGCACGAAGCTCGTCGCCGTCGGGTACGCTTCGAATATGGTTGGCACGATTAATCCCGTTGCCGAAATCACCAGGCTGGCACATGCCGCCGGCGCACTCATGTTTATTGACGCCGTCCACTACGCGCCCCACGGCCCCATTGACGTCCGGGCGCTCGACACCGATTTTCTCGTTTGCTCGCCGTACAAATTCTTCGGCCCGCATATGGGCGCGCTCTACGGCAAGCCCGAGCACCTGAGGCGCTTCAAGCCTTACAAAGTGCGCCCAGCCTGCGACACACCGCCCGACCGCTGGGAAACCGGCACACAGGTCCAGGAGTTGATTGCGGGCGTCGAAGCCGCCGTCAACTACATTGCGGAGCTTGGCCGCCGCTGTGATCCCGGCGTCAAGTCTCGCCGCGAAGCTCTCCTCGCGGCGTACACCGCCACCGTTCCCCACGAACGGGCCTTGCTCACCCGCTTGCTGGACGGCCTGCGCGCCGTCCCCGCGGCGAAAATCTTCGGCATCACCGATCCCGCTCGCTTTCACGAGCGCTGCTCGACCGTTTCGCTGCGTATCGGCGAACACCATCCCACTGACATCGCCAAGTTCCTGGGTGATCGCGGCCTCTTCACCTGGGATGGCAATTTCTATGCCCTCAGCCTCTCCGAGCGCCTCGGCCTCGAGGAAAAGGGCGGCGTCCTTCGCATCGGCTTCGTTCACTACAACACCTCTGAAGAAGTCGATCGCCTGTTGGCAGCCTTGCGCGAATTCGCGACCCGTTAAAAGTTCCTGGAAGAGTTAAGCATATGACCATACGACCGAAGCCCATCGTGCTGACTGTCCTCGACGGCTGGGGTTATCGCCCTGGCACCGAGGGAAACGCCATCGCTCTCGCGCGCAAGCCTCATTACGACGACTTGCTCCGCCGTTTCCCTAACACGCTCATTCAGACCTCCGGCCCATTCGTCGGCCTTCCTGAAGGCCAGATGGGAAACAGCGAAGTCGGCCACATGAATATCGGCGCTGGGCGCGTCGTGCACATGGATATCACGCGCATTGATCTCCTCATCGCCAATAAGCAGCTCGAGCAGGTGCCTCTATTCCGTCAAGCGATGGAGCGCGGCCGCCAGCGGCAATTGCACTTCCTGGGCCTCCTCAGCGACGGCGGCGTGCACTCCCACATCCAGCACCTCTTTGCCTTGCTCGAAATGGCCCGCCGCGAGAGAGTCGAACGCGTTTTTGTCCACTGCTTCATGGATGGCCGGGACACTCCTCCGCACAGCGGCCGCGATTTCATCCGCCAGTTGCAGCAGAAAATGCGCGAACTCGGCGCCGGCGAAATCGCCACCGTGGTCGGCCGCTACTATGCCATGGATCGCGATAATCGCTGGGAGCGCATCGAGCAGGCCTATCGCGCCATGGTTCACGGCGAAGCGGAGACAAAGACCGGCGATCCCGTCGCCGCGCTCCAGCGCAGCTACGAGCAGGGTGTCACCGACGAATTTGTGAAGCCCATTGTCGTCACGAGCGGAGGAGCCGGCAATGCCGAGCCCGCCGGCCTGATTCGCGATGACGACGCCGTCATATTCTTCAATTTCCGCGCCGACCGCGCCCGCCAGATGACCTATGCGCTCGCCGGTCCCGATTTCGACAAGTTCGCCGATCCCAGGCGCCCGAAGAATCTTTTCTATGTCTCCATGACCCGCTACGACAAGAACTGGCCATGGCTCCAATACGTCATCGCCCCGGAAAAACTCGAGCACATCCTCGCCCAGGTGTTTGCCGACCTGAACTGCAAAAATTTGCGCACGGCGGAAACCGAAAAATACGCGCACGTCACCTATTTCTTCAACGGCGGGATCGAGAAGCCTTTCGCTGGTGAAGAGCGAATTCTCGTTCCATCGCCGAAGGTCGCCACCTACGACTTAAAACCCGAAATGTCCGCCGAAGGCATTACCGACACCGTCGTGAAAGCCATCGAAAAAGGCGAATTTGACGCCATCATCATGAATTACGCCAACGCCGATATGGTTGGCCATTCCGGCAAGCTCGAAGCCGCTATCAAGGCGGTGGAAGCTGTCGACGCAGGTCTTGGCCGCATCTATCAAGCGCTAAAGCCGCGCGGCGGCGCCTGGATCATCACCGCCGACCACGGCAACGCCGAAACCATGATCGACCCCAAAACCGGCGGCCCGCATACCTATCACACGACCAATCCTGTCCCGCTCATTCTCGTTAGCGACGAAGATGGCGTTTCCTTAACCCCTGGCGGAGCGCTCCGCGACATTGCCCCAACCCTTCTCGGCATCCTCGGGCAGCCTAAACCGCCGGACATGACCGGACGCGACCTCCGCGCCAAACGCTAGCGCCGCCATGTCAGCAATCAAACGGCCCGCTCCTGCCGAAACGAAGCTGCTCATTTGCGTCTGGCATCCCTTCTCCCAGTGGCGCCCCCAGCCCATCATGCCGGAGACGATTCGCCGCCGCTGGCCCGAAATGCGCGTCGTCCATCTCCCCAACTACGATCACATCGCTCGCGAGCTGCCGGACACCGATATCTTTGTCGGCTATTCTCTCCGCGCACCACAGCTCAAGGAAGCGCGCAAACTCAAATGGATTCACTCCACCGCCATCGGCGTTTCGCAACTCATGTATCCCGAGCTGCGCGATTCCGGCATCATCGTCACCAACCCCAAAGGCATCTTCTCCATTCCCATGGCCGAGCATTCGATCGGTTTACTGATCGCACTCGCCCGCAATTTCCCCGATTCCGTCCGCGGCCAGGACCGCCGCGAATGGGTTCAGCAGGAATTGTGGGACAAGCCTCAGCATCTCGCGGAGCTTTCCGGCAAGCTCCTGCTCATCATTGGCTATGGCTCCATCGGCCGCGAAGTCGCTCGTCGCGCCAAAGCCTTTGACATGCGCGTCTGGGGCGTCACCCGCTCCGGCCTCGGCGACCCCTCCCTCGTGGAAAAAATCTTCCCTGCTTCGCAACTCGAAAGCGCTCTTCCTGAAGCCGATTACATTCTGATGGCCGCGCCCGAAACGCACGAGACGCGCCATCTCATCGGCCCCGCCCAGTTTGTACGCATCAAGCGCGGCGCCCGCCTGATCAACGTCGGCCGCGGATCTCTGCTCGATGAGGCCGCGCTGGTCTCTGCGCTCGAAACCGGCGCTCTCGCCGGCGCCGCGCTCGACGTCACGCAAACCGAGCCGCTCCCCCACGAAAGCCCGCTCTGGCGTGCTCCCAACCTCTTCATCACTCCGCACACCAGCGCCGTCAGCGACCGCCTCTGGGAACGCGAAACGGCTCTCTTGATGGATTTGCTCGAACTATGGTTCAGCGGAAAGGAACTGCGCAACCTGGTTGACTTCGACAAAGGCTACTAGCCTTGCAGGGGCCGATCTTCAGACCGGCGGCCTCGGCCATCATCCCGCTTCTTTTCCGTAATTCTCCGGCTTTGTTGTTTCTTTGATTTTCCGAGCTTCCACGGCTTTGCTTCTGCCGCTCAGTCTCCCACCGACCCCTTCGGTGCCTGATACCCTTCTCGCGCGTACACAACGTATTTCTGCTTCTTCCCCTTCTGATCCAGCACCGTCAGCGGCCCCCCGTCCGGCGCCACCAGTTCCACCTTCACCTTGTGAAACTTCCCGTCTGTCGCTCCGCTCGATGGCGAATACGAAATGCTGTACTGGTGCCGTAGAAACGCCGCGACTTCCTGCATGATGCCCGGCAGCTCGCCGTCAAACTGCGGAAACCACGCCTTGCCGCCCGTGAGTTGCGCGATCGTTTTCATCTGATTTTCCGCCTGCAAAAAATCCATCGGCGGTCCCGGACGCCCATAGAGCTCCATTTGGTTCGCAAGCGGCCTGTCCACGCCAATCACAAAGACCGTCGTGTCGCTCTGGCGCATGGCTTTCATCGTCTGATCCAATGTGTGCTTCGAGAAGGTATCAATGCCGCTGGCCAGCAAAAGAATGGATTTTTTCCCCTTCACGTCCTTGAGTTGGTCCACCGTCTCGAGCAGCGCGTCGAAGACGTTCGACTCCGAAAACCCCGGAAAGTACAGGTGATACAAGGCGTTCCGCACTTCATCCTTGTTCTGCGTGAAATCCTGTTCAAGCCGCGTCTTCATGTCGAAGGTCTTCAGCGCCACCCAGTCCTTTTGCTGCAACTGCGGGAAAAGCGCGTCCGCCCAATACTTCGCCGTGTAGGAAAACCATCCGTAAAATCGCGCGCTGAATTCCATCAGGATTACCAAGGTAATCGGCGAATCCGTCGGCGCGAAATTCGTGATCGTCTGCGGCACGCCTTCGTCCGTGATTTTGAAATTTTCCCGCTTCAGCCCTGTCAAGATGTCCCCTCGCTGCGTGGTCGCCACCACGTCCAGCGTCACGATCGGCACTTCCACGGAAATCGACGCGCCCCCCTGCTGCGCGTCTGGTTTTAGCGTGGCCGGCTGCTGCGGTGCGCTGCTCTGCGGCTGCTGGCCTCCCTGAGGCCCGGTCGCTGCCTGCGCAAAACTCTCGCTGGGCGCGAGCAACAGCAATGCCGCCAGCGCGCTCAGCACGATCTGACTGGCGCTCCTGCCTCTCATAACGCCTCCTCCCGCGGATTACCGCCCCTCATCTTACGATACTCTTGCTCTCCGCGGATTATGCCCATCGAGGTGTGCGCCTTCCAGCGATTCCGGCTCCGTTGGGACTTTCGCAATCACATGCCTCGGCGCGCGCCGGCCTGCAATCCCGTCATGCTAGTATGAAGCGAAATCACGCAAAAGAGTTGACTCGCTGCCCGGCGGCCTTATGCTCGGCGTTTCAGCCATAGGAGGACGGATTGTTTCGATCACGACCCAGCCCCCGCATCGTGTGCGGCGCGTTATCCGCTTACATGGCCTTTGCCTCGGCCGGAACTGCCATGGCGCAAGGCATTCCCTCGAACACACCGGCGAGCTCTTTGCCGGCGCGCGCCGCGGAACCTTCCGTGCTGGCAAAGGAAGCTCAGGGCTGGCTCGCCGACCTCGTCCGCATCAATACCACCAACCCTCCGGGCAACGAACAAACCGCCGCGAAATACATCTCCGAGCTTCTCGCCAAGGAAGGTATTCCGTCGGAACTGCTTGATCTCGGTCCCGGGCGCAGCGCCGTCGTTGCGCGTTTGCGCAGCGCCGCTCTGGCCGATCCCTCTCGCGCCCTCTTGCTTGTGGCCCACATGGACGTGGTCGGCGTCGATCGTTCCCACTGGACCGTCGATCCCTTTAGCGCGGTGGTGAAGGACGGCTACCTCTATGGCCGCGGCTCGCTCGACGACAAATCCATGCTCGCCGTGAACCTGGCCGCCTTTATCGCCCTCAAACGCTCCGCCGCGCGCCTCAATCGCGACGTGATCTTCCTTGCCACCGCTGACGAGGAGCAAGGCGGAGATGCCAGCATCAAAACCTTGATCAGCAAATATTGGGACAAGTTTGCCGCTGGCTACGCACTTAACGAAGGTGGCCAGGTCGTGCTGAAAGACGGCAAGGTCCAGTACGTCGCCATCCAAGCCAGCGAAAAAGTTCCTGTCAACGTCGCCGTGATTGCGCGCGGGCCTTCTGGTCACGCCTCGCGCCCCACAAAGGACAATGCCATCGTCCATCTCGCCGCAGCCATCGAAAAAATCGGCAACTACTCCGCTCCCGTTCACTTCACCACGATCGTCCGCCGTTATTTCGAGCAGCTTGCTCCGCTCGAGGATCCCGAAATCGCCAAATGGATGCGCTCGCTCGATACTTCCGACCGCGGCGAGCACGCTCAGCGCGTCATTTCCGAAGCCAATCCGCTCTGGGCCTCGATGATGCGCGACTCGATCGCTCCCACCATGCTTTCCGCGGGCATTCGCGCGAACGTGATTCCCTCCGAAGCCCGCGCCAATCTCAATATCCGCCTGCTGCCTGGCAACACCATCACGCTCTTGCTCGCGGACCTCACCAAACTGGTCAATGATCCGCAAATCCGCTTCGAGGTCGAGCCGGACACCGGCCTTGCCGCTCCGCCTTCCTCTCTCGATAACGAGTTTTACGCCCTGATCGCCAAAGCTGCGAGCGAGGAATTTGGCGGCGCCCCCGTCTTGCCGTTCCAGTCCACTGGAGCCACCGATTCTGCCCAGCTTCGCCTTCATAACGTCCAGGCATACGGCCTGAATCCGTTTCCGCTTACCATGGAAGACGCCAGCCGCGCTCACGGCGACGACGAGCGCCTGCCGCTTGCTTCGTTTCCGAAGGGCGTCGATCTGCTGACGCGCATCGTCGCGGAATTTGCCTCCGCGCGCTGACCGGGCTCATGAACTTCCGTCATTCGAAGATCGTTTGCACCATCGGTCCCGCCAGTTGCTCCGCTCGAATGATCGACAGGCTCTTCCGCGCCGGCATGGATGTCGCTCGCCTGAATTTTTCGCACGGCTCGCATGCAGAACACGCCCGGTGCATCGCTCTTCTGCGCTCAGCCGCGGTCAAGCACAAGAAAGCGCTGGCGATTATTGCCGATCTTCAGGGACCCAAAATTCGCACCGGCCCCCTGGCGGGCGGCGGTCCCGTCCAGCTTCGCAGAGGCCAGCAATTCGTCATCACCACGGCGCGTATCCTCGGCGATTCCACGCGGGTTAACACCACGTTCACCCCGCTTCCTCGCGAAGTGCATCGCGGCGATCGCATTCTGCTCTCCGATGGACTTATCGAACTTCGCGTCCGGCAGGTTCGCGGAAATGAAGTCATCTGCGAAGTCATCAACGGCGGCGCGCTCGGCGAACACAAGGGCATCAATCTTCCCGGCGCCAAGCTCCACGTCCCCGCGCTGACTCCAAAAGACCGCCAGGACTTGCGTTTCGCTTTGAAACAGGGCGCCGACTACATCGCCGTCAGTTTCGTCCGCCGCGCCGAGGACGTTGTGCTCGCGAAGCGACTCATCCGCCGCGCGCGCAAGGACACGCCCGTCATCGCCAAGATCGAGAAGCCAGAGGCCATCGAAAATCTCGACGCCATTCTCCGTGCCGCCGATGCCATCATGGTCGCGCGCGGCGATCTCGGCGTTGAAATGAGTCCCGAGCGGGTCCCCGTCGTGCAAAAACTGATCATCTCTCGTGCGCGCGAATTCCGGCGCCCGGTCATTACCGCTACGCAGATGCTCGAATCCATGACGGAAAATCCCCGGCCCACTCGCGCCGAGGCTTCCGATGTCGCCAACGCCATCTTCGACGGTTCCGATGCCGTCATGCTCTCCGCGGAAACCGCCACGGGAGCCTACCCCGTCGAAGCCGTGGCGATGATGGCGCGCATCATCGGGCAAGCGGAACAGAGCATTCGTGAATTTCCCGGGCCTTCCGCTGTGCAAGAGCAGCTCAAGGTTGCGGAAAGCGTCGCCGAGCTCGTCTGCCACGCCTCCCGCGAATTGCACATGAAGCTGATCGCCGTCTTTACGCACAGCGGATTCACCGCGCGCCTCATCTCGCGCTACCGTCCGCTGTTGCCCATCATCGCGTTTTCGCCGGAAGCCGCGACGCGCCGCCGCATGGCATTGATCTGGGGCGTGCGCCCATGCAGCATCCCGGATGTGCGTAAAATCGACGGCCTTGCCGCCATTGCGGAATCGCGGCTGCTCGAGGAGAAGCTTGTGCGCAAAGGCGACGTGATCAGCATCGTGGCGGGCACGCCCATGGGCATCCGCGGGACCACCAACTTCATGAAATTTCACTCGATCGGCGACCCCGCCTGAAGCAGCGGTTAACGTTGGATTTTGTCAGAACCTCAATTGACCCAGTTATCCGGACGCGAGGGCGGATCTTTGCGGTGCTTATCCATGTACACCTGGAAGCGCTTGCGGTTGCGCCGGTATTGCCAGTCGGAAACCGAGTTGCGCACCCCGTAGAAAAACGACCCGCGCCGCACGTACAAATAGCCGACAAGCATTCCGGCCAGATGGCACACGTGCGCCACGTTGTCTCCGCCGGAGCCCAGCGTCATGAAAAATTCAATCGCGCCCATGACCGCGACGTAGGGCCGCATGGGAATGGCCACCGGCAACGGGAAGAGCCAAACGCGCCGGTCGGGAAACAGAATGGCATTCGCAATCAAAATGCCGAAGATAGCTCCCGAAGCACCGACCGTCGGCACGTCCGAGGGCGGGTTGCCCCACGCCATCGGCATGACCTTCACCGCAATTTCGATCAGGCCCGCGCCCACGCCGCACAGGAAAAAGTAATTCAAAAACCTTCTTTGGCCCCACACCAGCTCGAGCTCGCGGCCAAACATCCACAGAAACAACATGTTGATGAGCAGGTGCCAGATGCTTCCGTGGAGAAACAAGTATGTAAAGGGCTGCCAGAAACGTAGTCCGGGGAACGGGCCAAGGGGTACCAGCCCGAAGTAGTGAACGATAAACGAATACGCGCCCACGCCGCCGAACAGCAGCGCCAGAGTCTGCACCAGGAAAACGCCTGAGCAGGCCAGCACGAGCCATTTCACGCCCGGCGTGATAAAGCTTCGCCAGTCAAAGTGGTACCGACGCGAACTGTAGGACGGCATATCCGCAGTGTACGGCCCCCTCCGCCGGGCCGTCAAAGCCGATGAGGTACCTGCTCGTTGGTACCATGGCCTCGTCAGCTTTCGAGGCTCTGGTCAGGCAGCGGGACCGGCGCAGGCCGCTCCGTTCACGGTGTGCTCGCAGAGGGTTCAGTTCAGCTTCTTGCGCGCGAAATAGAACAGCGAAGCCGCCAGCAGCACGAACATCGCCAGGCCAAAGAGGTTGCTGGTCGCGAGCGGCCCCATGATTTTCGGTCCAAACGCGAACAGGTCGGCGCGCCACGGAAGACCGAACTTCGTCGCGACCCAATGCGGCACGCGGCTGCCAATCTCGGGATCTTGCAACAGATTGATGACAATGCCGAGCAGCCCAAAGACGCCGCCCGCGGCGATCAGTCCGCTGGAATAAAGCGCGCCCGGACTCGCCTCGCTGTCCGTCTTCGCTTCCTTCGAGCTGACCTCGACGAGCCAGCGCACCATTCCGCCGGCGAACATCGCCGCCGTCGTGGCAATGGATAAGTAACTTCCCGTGGCGAAAGCGAGAGACCTCACGCCGAGAATTTCCACGGCAATCACGAGCATCACGCCCATCAAAACCAGGCGCCAGGGCAATCGCTGATTCAAGATGCCGTTGATCACCGTCGCCATCAGGCGCGCCTGCGGCGCCGGTGCTTTGTCGCTCCCAATGCCCTGGGCCCAGAGATAGGCAATGTGCTGGGTTCGGGGATCGTACAAGTATTCGCCGTCGGGAATCTGGCTGGCGCCCAGCGCGTTCAGGAGCACATACGTTTTCCCGTCGTGCTCGAATGCCGGCCGCTCCACTTTCAGGCCCTGAGGGAGCGATTGCACATTCACCGGAATGTCCGCCGGCACGTACTTCTCGAGACCCGTATTCATCAGCTTCAGCGTTGAGCCAATGGCAATCGTTGAGATGGTCACGCCGATCAGCAAGCCCATTTGCTGCCAGGAAGGTGTCGCGCCAACCAAAAATCCGGTTTTTAAGTCTTGCGAGGTCGCGCCTGCAATCGCCGCCGCAATGCAGACCACGCCGCCAATCATTAACGCGAGCACGGCATAATTTCCCGCCGTCCAACCGGCCACGAAGAAAATCGCGCAGGTGGCCATCAGCGTCGCGATGCTCATGCCGCTGATGGGATTCGAGGAATTTCCCAGCAGCCCGCTGATGCGTCCAGCGACCGTGACAAACAAAAATCCGAAAACTACGACGAAAACCGCGGCGAACAAATTCTGATACCACTGCGTTCCCGCGCCCTCGATTGGATGGAATGTGAGCAGCACCCACATCATCGCGATAATTAACCCGGAGCCGGCCAGGACCGTTCTCATCGGCACGTCGCGCTCGACGCGGCTGGCTTCGGTGCTCGTGCCGCCCACATCCACGCGCACGTCTTTCAGGCCGGCGCGCAGCGCGGAAATGATCGTCGGCATGGTGCGCAGTAGCGTGATCAATCCCGCCGCAGCCACCGCTCCCGCTCCCATTGGCCGGATGTACGCGCTCCAGATCTGGTCCGGCGTCATCTGCGGAATGGGAATCGTTGAAGGATAAATCGGCGTATTCCCCGCCAGTTGCCCGTAAAACTTGATGGCCGGCATGATCACCAGCCACGACACGATTCCGCCCGCGAACAAGATGCCCGAGACGCGCGGCCCAATGATGTAGCCGACTCCCAGGTACTCCGCCGTAATGGCCATGCGAAAGGATGCGCCGGGAAACCAGTTCGGGCGCGCTTCCGGCTGCCCCGTCCAGGTTCCCACTGTGTTCATCAGAAACGTATAAACTCCGCCGAGTCCCAATCCCCAGAACACGCGCCCCGCGAACGACCCGCCCCGTTCTCCCGCCACCAGCACGTCCGCGCACGCCGTGCCTTCCGGGAATGCCAGTTGCCCGTGCTCCTTTACGATTAGCTGCCGCCTCAGCGGCACCAGCATCAGCACTCCCAGCCAGCCGCCGAGCAGGGCGAGAGGAAAAATCCGCCAGAAGGTAAATTGCGAGCCGAATCCCAGAAAAATCAGCGCCGGAATCGTGAACATCACGCCCGCCGCCAGCGATTCCCCAGCCGAGCCTGTCGTTTGCACGATGTTGTTTTCGAGGATGGTAGGCCGGCCGAAGGGCGGCAAATACACGCCCAGCTTGCGCAGAATGCTGATCGAGAGTACGGCAATGGGGATCGACGCCGAAACGGTCAGCCCCGCGCGCAGTCCCACGTACACGGAAACGGCGCCAAAAAGCAGCCCGAATAACCCGCCCAGCACCACGGCTCGCACGGTAAATTCGAGCGGCGTCTGCGCCGGTGCAACGTAGGGACGGAACTCCTCCACCGCCGTGCTCGTTCCGCTTTGCCCGTCGCTCACTTGACCTCCTTGCGCTCGCGCTAGCCCTAACGCACTTCGTTGGTCCGCCCTCGCGTCGCGGGATTATGCCCCACCTGGTTCCGCTGCGGAAGTCCCTTAGCCACAGGCTGTTTATGCTCTGCCTCTGAAGGGCCGGGCATGTTGCTGGCGCCTGTTGCCACCTCGCGACTGGATATCGGCCGCTCGGGTGGTGGTGACGAAATCGATGTCGAGCTTAACGCGCCTTCCCGGCGAGCAATCTTTCCTGCAGAGGGACTACTGTTGCATCGCGAAGCGGGCGGACCAGCTTGAAAGTAAAGGAGATAAGCCAGTCTGGATCAAACCGACAAGCGACGGCAAAAATGCATTTTCCCCTTTTCCAATTCTCTCGCAGGACCAAAAAACAGCAACCGAAAGCCGCCACGAAACCCAAGTTCCGCCCATAGGGCCCTCGGGGGAGGACGAAGCGAAGCTCTCCCCCGGCACCGCATCCCTGCCGTCTGCTGCTAGAATCAGTGTCCTACTCAGGAGCTAACATGTCGGAAGCCACGCGAACTGCAACGGGTATCCCCACGCGCACCGAATCGGATTCGATGGGCAAAATCGAAGTCCCGGTGGATCGCTACTACGGCGCACAGACCGCCCGTTCGCTGATTCACTTCGCCATCGGCAAGGACACTATGCCGCCCGAGCTGATTCGCGCGTTCGGCATCCTCAAGAAGGCCGCCGCGCTCGTGAATCTTGACCTCGGCAAGCTTTCTGCGGACAAAGCCCGGCTCATCACGCAAGCGGCCGACGAAGTCATCGAAGGCAAGCTCAATGGCCATTTCCCTCTGCGCATTTGGCAAACGGGCAGCGGCACGCAGACCAACATGAACGTGAACGAGGTCATCTCGAACCGCGCGATTGAAATCGCCGGCGGCGAAATGGGCAGCAAGAAGCCCATTCATCCGAATGACGACGTGAACATGTCGCAGTCCTCGAACGACACCTTTCCTGCCGCCATGCATATAGCCGCCGCGACCGAAACCGCGCGCCGCCTGCTGCCCGCGGTGAAGAAGCTGCGCGACGCGCTGGACGCGAAGGCAAAAGAATTCGCCGGAATCGTAAAGATAGGACGCACGCACTTGCAGGATGCTACTCCCCTGACCGTGGAACAGGAGTTTTCCGGCTGGGTGAATCTGCTGGACCGCGATGGTGCGCGCATCGCCATCGCGCTTGACGGCCTCTACGACCTCGCGATTGGCGGCACCGCTGTCGGCACTGGCCTCAACGCGCATCCGGAATTTGCCGAACGCGCCGCGCGCAAAATCGCGGAACTCACCGGGCTGCCCTTCCGTTCGCATCCCAATAAATTCGCGGCCCTCTCCGCGCACGATGAACTCGTCTTTGCTTCCGGCGCGCTGAAGACGCTCGCCGCTTCGCTTATGAAAATTGCGAACGATATTCGCTGGCTCGCTTCCGGACCGCGCTGCGGCCTGGGCGAACTCACGCTCCCCGAGAACGAGCCGGGCTCGAGCATCATGCCCGGCAAGGTGAATCCCACGCAGGCCGAGGCCATGACCATGGTCGCCGTGCAGGTGATGGGCAACGACGCCGCCATTGGCTTCGCCGGCTCGCAAGGCAATTTCGAGCTGAATGTCTTCAAGCCAGTCATCATCTTCAACTATTTGCACTCCGTCGAGCTGCTGGCCGACGCGATGAACAGCTTTGTGGACCACGCCGTCGCGGGCATTGCAGTCAATCGCGAAACCATCGACCGCTATGTGCGCGATTCCCTTATGCTCGTCACCGCGCTGACTCCCAAAATCGGCTATGACGCCGCCGCCCAGGTCGCGAAAGCCGCGCACCACGCCCGCATCTCTCTCCGCGAAGCCGCCTTAAAGCTGGGCTTCCTGACCGCCGAGGAATTTGACGCCGTCGTCAAACCCGAGGACATGACTCACCCATAATGACCTGGGGCTCGGGCGCCGGCTTCTGATCGAGAGCCGGGTTATTCACTCCCAGGGAATCCTGATCATCAGTTGCTGCCTGGCACGATGCGTAAGCGCACACCTTGCTTTTTATTGCTGCGCAACGCTACAGTCTGGCTGCAATTTGCCTTTTGTTGAAAAACCATATCGCCGGAAAGGAACCCTGCCTTGCGATTGCGTCTTCGAGTTGTGCTGCTCTTTGCCTTTGTGGCCACTTTCGTTACGAGGTCGCCGGCGCAGGCGATCTATCACTTGAAGCCGGCGCCAAAGACGGTCGCTTGGGGTTATTACGATGCGAAGGCGGCGCCGGCCCTGCGGATAAAATCAGGCGACACGGTGGAGATTCAGACGCTCCTGACCAACAGTCCGAAGGGGCTGGAGCGTGCGGGGCTGCCTCCGGAGCAAGTCGAGCAATCGCTGCGTGACGTTTTCGACCAGGTCAAGGAAAAAGGTCCCGGCGGGCACATCCTCACTGGCCCCATTTACATTGAGGGCGCGGAACCCGGCGATGTGCTCGAGGTGAAGATTCTGGCCATCAAGCTGGCGATTCCCTATGCCTACAACGCGTTCGGTCCAGGGCGCGGTTATTTGCCGGATGATTTTCCCTATTCGAAGATGAAAATCATCCCGCTGGATGAAGACCGCATGGTGGCGAAATTCGCTCCCGGCATCGAGATTCCGCTGCATCCCTTTTTCGGCAGTATGGGCGTGGCGCCGCCCGAAAGCGCCGGGCATTTCAGCAGCAATCCTCCGTGGATCATGGGCGGCAACATGGACAACAAGGACCTGGTTGCCGGAACCACGCTCTATCTTCCGGTGCACGCCGCGGGAGCGCTCTTTGAGGTGGGCGATGGCCACGCCGGTCAGGGCGACGGCGAAGTGGACATCACCGCGATCGAGACCTCGCTCATCGGCACGTTTCGATTTACGGTGCGCAAGGATATGCACCTGAAATGGCCGCGGGCCGAAACGCCTGCGCAGTACATCACGATGGGGTTCAACGATGATTTGAACGCCGCGACCACGCTTGCGGTGCGCGAGATGATCGACTTCCTCACGAACGAAAAACACCTTTCCCGCGACGACGCGTACATGCTGGCGAGCGTTGCCGCCGATTTGCACATCACGGAACTTGTGGACGGCAACAAAGGCGTGCACATGAGCATCCCAAAATCGATTTTTCTTTCCTCTGAATCCGAAAAGAAGCAATGAAACGCTTCGCTATCTCATTCGCGGCAAGCGCAGCCTTCATGCTGGCTGTTGCAGGGACACGACACCTGGCGCCCCTGCCGGCGCATGCGCAGACGACGGCTTATGCGCCGGAGTGGTGCAAGGCTTTACCGCGCCCCGAGTACAAGGCGCTCGAGCGCGTGCCGGTCAGCGATCCGTGGTTCGAGGTGTATCGCCCCGCGCCGGGCGTCTTTGCGATCTACGAGCCGCACCAATCCGAAGAAACCATCGGATATCTCATAACGGGCGACCACACGGCGATTCTCTTCGACACCGGAATGGGCATCAGCGACGTCAAGAAGGTGACGGCTGAACTCACGAAGCTCCCGATCATCGTCCTGAATTCCCACACACACGATGACCACGTCGGTGGCAACTGGGAGTTCAGCACTATCTACAACCTCGATACGGATTTCACGCGCGCCAACGCAAAAGGCTCAAAACAGGACGCGCAAGCGGAAATCGCGCCAGGCGAAATCTGCGGTGAGCTGCCGAAAGGCTTTGACGCGAAAGCCTATGCGACCCGGCCGTGGAAAATCACGGCCGAAACACGCGATGGCGACCGCATAGACCTCGGCACTCGGTTGATCGAAGTCATCGGCACACCGGGGCACACGCCCGACGCGATTTCGCTGCTTGATCGCGCCAATGGACTGCTCTTTACAGGCGATACGTACTATCCGGGGACGATCTGGCTGTACCGGCCGGAAACGGATCTGGCGGCATACCGCAAGTCGATCCAGAAACTCGCCGATCTCGTGCCGCAGTTGAAACTGGTCCTCGGCGCGCACAACGTTCCGGTGGCCAAGCCGGATGTTCTGTTGAAGCTGGTTGCCGCGTTCGACGAAGTACAAGCGGGGAACGTGAAACCGAAGCCGGTTGGCGAGGGGAAGGTGATTTACAGGGTCGGCGAAATTTCGTTTTTGATGCGGCCGCCGAACTAGCGCGACTCCTCCCCGAGTAACTCGCGCGCCGGGAAAGAGGGCTCGAATCGTACGCGCTATTTCTTGTCGAAGGTATCAAAACTGGCGGCGATGGCGCGGATTTCCTCGAGGGTTTGGTCGCGTTTGAGCACGCCATTCTCCAGCACTGTCTCGAGCTGGTCGGCAGAGCGGTCCGGTCCCGCTTCTTCAAGCGTCCTGGTAACGAATTCGTTGCCTTGTCTGAGCAGCACGAAGCGTCCCGCGCGCGAATCCTTCGTGGGATCGGTCACCGGACGCTTGCAAACGTCATGCCATTTGCCATCTATGTCGATGGCCGAACACTTAAGCGCAAAGCGCAGCGTATCGCGATTGACCTGCTGGAGCAGCGCGCCGCCCATGCCGAAGCTCCAGTTGTCCATAGACCAGCCCTTGCGCGTGAGCTGAAAAATCATGTTCTGAATGGTGTGGTAGTTCACGCCATCGCCCTGGATGAACCGGACGCGCGGCGACAGCACCTTCCAGCCCTTGCGATTCACTTCGTAGCCGAAGATCTCCGCCGCAATGCGGAAGAGTTCCTCGAGGACCGTGACGGCATCTCCGCTGTCCGGCCGGATGACGAGTGTGCCATTCCGCTGGAGCACGCGGTCCTTGAGCTGGCCGCCCCAGAGATTGCGCACCGCGCTGAAAATATCATAGGAGTCACTCACGCAGGCGACGTACCCTTCGGGAACGTTGTCGAGCATGTTGCGGAAAGCATCGACTTCGTGGTCGCGCCCCCAGGAGGTCATGGTGGAGTGCTCGGAAGCGGGAATGCTGATCCCGGCCATTTGCGAAGAGTAAAACTGCTGGAGCAGTTCGATCGCGGGCATGTTATCCGTACCGAGGAAATTGAAAAGGTGAGCCGCGCCGCCGATGGCCGCTGATTCACGGCTGCTGACCCCGCGAAATCCGAAATCGTGGAGTTTCAGCGGAAGCAGCGAAGGGTCCCCCGTGCGGACCAGCGCCTCGCCGATGATTTGCTTGATGGCGCGGCTGAGCGAGCCTACTGTGATCGGATACCAGACTTGCAGGAGCACGGTCTCCGCCCAATTCGTGAGCCAATAAAATTCGGGATCCGTATTCTCAATGGTTACGATGGCATTCTGGGCCGCGACCACCGAACCTTCCTTCACCGCCTTGATGCGCAGCGGCAGAACGCCGCCATATTTCGCGTGAAGCTTCTTCCAACCTTCGTAGTTGAATGTCTTTGGATTGCCGCCGAAATGATCGCGCGCAAACTGAGCCGCCGCGTCAACATCGTCCATGGTGAAAACGCTGCCCGCGAAATTGGATTTGAGGATGTATTGCAAGCCTGCCATTTGTGAATGGTCGAAGAAACCGCCTCGCGAGCAAACATAGGAATAAATGAACCGTGTGTTGGGAGGATATTGCCACCAATGCGTGAGCTTGTAGCTATCGGTATTCAGGATGGGATTGCAGCGGAGCGTCTGAATAGAGCCCTCCCCGGCAGGCTGCTGAAAAACGAGTAGCGCAGGCACTCTTGCCTGTCATTAGTCTACCGCCAATCTTCTCGGCGCCTCGCAACGCCCGAAAATGCTCAACGCTGAGCTAATGAATTTCTCCAGCCGCGCGCTTGAGACGCCCCAACCAACCGAGACACTTGATTATGCCTGTAGGGCGAGTCCGCTGCACGCGCGAAGTCGCGCAGGAGCCGCTGCCGGAAGAGTTACATGGGGAGCGGCTCGCGGTCCTTTTCCTTGCTGCCGCTGAACTCCCTGGCGCTGCCGAAGGTGCGTTCGAGGTAGGCGCGAGCCAGGTCCTTGCCTCCGAGCCCGAAAGCTATGGCCATGCCGAGCATCACGGCCCCGAAAGCGATCGAAAACGCTGCGACAACGGTCGCGCGCGCAAGGCCCAATTCCTCAAAGGCCATAGCGATGGCGAGAATCCAGATGACAAAACGCACCGCGGAGCTGAGGGCGCGAGGAGACGGGTAATCTGCATTCACGCTGGCAAGCAGCACGGCGCGCGAGAGGAAATTGGCGGCAAGCAAGCCCGTGAAAAGAATCAGAATCGCGATGAAAACCGCCGGGAGAAAGCGGAAGAGACGCGAAATCTGGTCCTGCATGCCGGCGACCTGCAGCACGCTGATCCCAATGAGCAAAAAACCGAACCAAGTCACCCAGAAAATAGACCGGCTGAGAAGCTCCGTCATGGAAGGAAGCGTGGCCATGCGAAGGAAGCGGCCGGCGCCGGCGTTTTCGGAGATGCGGTCGAGCTTGGTGAGGCGCAGGAGGGCGCGGACCAGATACTTGAGCGCGAGAGCGACAAGGAGGCCGAAAGCCACGATGATCAGCATGGCGAGGAAGCGCGGGAGAAACGCTCCGAGCATGTGGACCAGGTTTTGAAAAGCCTGATGGGCGGCCTGGACGATGATATCTTTCATGAGGGCACCTCTGGAGTAGCGTTCCACCTTTCCATCAAATAAGGTTTCTGCCGTTCGAATTCGAGGCAGAGCGATTCGCTGCCAGCTTCGATACTCTCCGGCGTGGCATCGCTATTTTCCTCGAAGAAGGCGCCGATCTTGCCGCGATAGAGAGGAACGAGCGCCTGGACCAAGTGGTCGCGGTCAATCACGGAGCGATGATAGGCGGCGGCGAATTCGTAAAGAGCGCGCACCCACAGCTCGGAAGGGAAGACGAGCTTGCCGCGGTCAGACGCGGCGAGAGCGCGAATTTCGGCGTGAGTTTCGGGTGAGAGGATTAAGCTCAAGACTCCTTCCAATTCGGAAACGCCGACGTGGAACATTTCGAAAAGCCGGCTGCGATTTACGCGAACGGGCTCGACAATCAAGTCGTGCTCGGGACCAATGGTGCGCACCGGCGCGGAGCCCGAGGTGGTCTGCCAGAAGGTTTGATGCGTCTCCATGAGAGAAAAGAGCGTGCCAACGGCTTGTCGGATGGCATCCACAATGGCTGCTCCGCTCGCGCTCACGGGATAGTCCTTTTGTCCGAGGAACGCCTGGCAGACGGGCATGCCGGTTTCCAGCGCCTGAACCGCCATCCACGATTCGGTGCGAGAATGAAACGCTTCTTCTTGCTGCCAGAAATCGCGGTCGATGGCGCGAGCGAGCAAGCCGCCGGAGAACGCGAAATCCTCGGAGTACATTTCCCGGATTCGGAAACCGAAGACGGCGCGCGTCATGGGATAAAGCAGGGTGCGGATGAGCAAGCCCTGATTCCAATGGCGGCGATAGAGCGGCGCGACATAGTCGAAATTGTCCCGGCGGACCGGCGACAGCAAGTTGGTGAGCCATTCCTGCGGTAGCTGAACTGTGCTGGGCGAAATCATGGCCACGGCTTTGGCGCGCAGCAGGTCGGCGGTCGAAAAAAGCTGGCGCACCGTGGTGCCGTCCGCGGGATGGATCTTCGAGCCGATGGTCAGTCGGTGAATGGTTCGAAGCGCGCCGGAACGGTATGACGGAGAAGCTGCTTCGCTTGCGACCGCGGGACCGCTGCCGTTGCGGTGGCCGTCAATGCCAATCAGCGCGATGCGGTCGCGCACGAAAGTCCGCAAGCAGATGCTTTCGACTTGCTGAATTACCTGCTCGATCGCGGCGCCGTCGTGGTGCGCGCGGATTCCGACGATCAAGTCCACTTCACCGACGCTCATGAGCTGCCGCAGCAGCTCGTCGGGCAAAAATGCTTCTTCACGCGGCCACATAACTCACAACAAGGTCAAAACGAGGCGGGCCGCAGCGGGCGGCACAACGGTCCGCTCCCCAGCATACCAGTTTCGATGTATTAGATGCGGCGAAGCCTGAACCAAAAAAATTGATATGGGCCAAGCGTCAGCAGGTAGGGAAGCTCGCCGATCCGGGGAAAGAGATTTCTTCCGAACATCTCGATAGGCACGTCTCCCTTGTACTTGCGCAGGTCCAGCTCGACGGCTTGCGCGGAACTCGAGAGATTGTTGACGACGAGCACGCGCTCGCCGTCCAGCTCGCGCAAGTAAGCCAGGACGCGGTGATTCGAGGGATGAAGAAACGTTAAGGCGCCGCGGCTGAAGACGCGAGTCGAATTGCGGACTTGAATTAGCGACCGCATCCAGGAAAGGAGCGAGGCAGGAGAGCGCCGCTGGGATTCCACGTTGACACCCTGATAGCCATAGATGGGATTGGAAATCAATGGCGCGCACAGTTGTTCAGGGTCGGCTGCGGAGAAGCCGGCGTTCCATCCGTGGCTCCACTGCATGGGGGTGCGCACGCCGTTGCGGTCGCCAAGATAAATGTTATCGCCCATTCCGATTTCGTCGCCGTAGTAGATCACCGGAGTGCCCGGCATGGACATGAGCAGGCCGTTGAGCAACTCAATTTTCCGGCGGTCGTTCTCCATCAGGGGCGCGAGGCGGCGGCGAATGCCGGAATAGATTCGCATGGTCTTATCCATGGCGTATTCGTCGTACATATAGTCGCGCTCGATGTCCGTCACCATTTCGAGCGTCAGTTCATCGTGATTGCGAAGAAAGATGCACCACTGGCAGATTTCAGGCAGTTCCGGCGTTTGTTCGAGGATTTCAATGATGGGTTTGCGGTCCTCGAGGCGCAGGGCCATGAACATCCGCGGCATTAGGGGGAAGTGAAACGCCATGTGAAATTCGTCGCCATCGCCGAAATATTTGCGCACGTCGGCGGGCCACTGGTTGGCTTCAGCGAGCAGCATCTTCCCGGAATAGGCGGCGTCGATGCGCTTGCGCAAGTCCTTGATGATCTCGTGCGTTTCCGGCAGGTTCTCGCAGGCTGTGCCTTCTCGCTCGACGAGGTAGGGCACGGCGTCCAGCCGGAAGCCGTCGACGCCGAGGTCCAGCCAGAACTGCATGACCTGCCACATGGCTTCGCGGACGGCGGGATTATCGTAGTTCAAATCCGGCTGGTGGCTGAAGAAACGATGCCAATAGTAGGACTTTGAGACTGGATCCCAAGCCCAGTTGGAAATTTCTGCTTCGCTGAAAATGACACGCACGCCCGCGTAGCGCGTATCGGTCGTGCTCCAGACGTACCAGTCGCGCTTGGGATTTTCCCGGCTATTACGCGCCTCCTGAAACCAGGGATGCTGGTCCGAGGTGTGGTTCATCACCATTTCAATGATGACTCGGATTTTCCGCTCGCGCGCAGCCGCCAGAAACGTCTTGAAGTCGTCGAGCGTACCGTATTTGGGATTGATTGCCGTGTAGTCGGAAATATCATAGCCGTCGTCCCGCAGGGGAGATGGGAAAAACGGCAGGAGCCAAATCGCGCTGATTCCCAGATCCGACAAATAGTCGAGCCGTTTGGTCAGGCCGGGGAAATCGCCTACCCCATCCGCATTGCTGTCACAAAAGGTGCGAACGTGCAGTTGGTAGATGAGCGCATCCTTGTACCACGCTCCGTCATCTTTTTTTGCCGAAGCATGCCCGCTGGCTGGTGGGAATTGCGGCCGCATGATCACCGTGGCAAGCCCTCTTGGGAAATTGTCCTAAATCGATTTCACAATTTCCAGGTCGCCGCGCCTGCGTTCCGCTTCAATCCAAACATCGCGGCCCTGACGGCGGAAGATCAGGTCCGCGCCGGCTTCCCCCACTTGCAGCGATTCAATACGAATTTCATCGAGGTTGGGCGGAAGGAGGGGCGCGGCGAAGGAGACTTTCCTTTCGGGGGCGCGAATCTGGATTCCCAAACACGCTTGCAGCAGCAAGTACACGGATCCTGCGGCCCAGGCCTGCGGAGCGCAAGCCACTGGGTAAAGCGTTGGGCCGGTCGAATCCGGACGGCGGTGGAATCCGCAGAAGAGCTCCGGCAAGCGTCGCAAATCAAATTCGAGGCTCGCTTCGTACATGCCCATGAGAATGCGAACGGTTTCGGCGTGAAGCCCATAGCGTGTCAGGCCGAACCCAATAATGGCGTTATCGTGCGGCCAGACCGAACCGTTGTGGTAGGACATGGGATTGTAGCGGCTCTCATTCGCGCCGATGGTGCGCACGCCCCATCCGGAAAACATGGCTTCGGTGAGCAGGTTGCGCCCCGTTTTTCGCGCGCGTTCGTCGGAAGCGATGCCGCAAAAGAGCGCGTGACCGGCGTTCGAGCTTCGCACTTGGCACTGGCGTTTTTTGCCGTCCAGAGCCAGCACGTACATGCCGAGTTTGTCGCTCCAGAATTTGTCCTCAAAGCGGCCCTGAATCTGCGCCGCTTCGCGCTCGAGCCGGTCTCCGAAATCCTTCATGCCCCGCGCGCGCGCCATGGCGGCAAGCGAGCGTTTTGCGGCATAGACGTAGCCTTGAACCTCGCAGAGCGCGATCGGTGCGTCCGCGAGCCGCCCATCGGCGTGAAAAACGGAATCCTGCGAATCTTTCCACCCTTGGTGACGAAGGCCCTTCTCCGATTTTTGCTCGTATTCAATAAAGCCATCGCCATCCAGGTCGCCGTAGTTGGCAATCCATTGCAGTGCGCGCTCGATATTCGGCCAAATCGAGTCAATGAACTCCAGGTCGTTGGTACGCTGCCAATACTCGCCGGCCAGGAGCAGAAAAAGCGGCGTGGAATCCACACTGCCGTAGTAGCGGCCGAACGGCACCTCCTTCAGAGCGGCCATTTCGCCGCGGCGCAGCTCGTGAATGATTTTTCCAGGCTCGGCATCCTGCTCCGGTATCACTTCAGTTGCTTGCGTTTTCGCGAGATATTCCAGAACGCAGCGCGCCATCCGAGGCGTCATCCACAAGCACTCCAGCGCCGTGATGATGCCATCGCGCCCGAAAACGGTGCTGAACCAGGGCACTCCGGCATAGGGGTAGGGACCCTCGATGTTGCCTCGCGTAAGCATGTCCAGGTCCGCTTCGGAGCGCGTCAGCAGAGCGTTAAAACGCTTGCTGGAGGTCTGCACCGTGCAGCCGTGGAGAGTACTGCCAGGGCTAACAAACGTCAGCTCCTCGAAGGCCTGTGAATACCGCGGCGCTGAGGTGTCCCCCGTGCCGCGTTCGCAAATGATGGTGGCATAAACCGCGCCCTGCTCCTTCGGCGCCAGGCGCACTAGGAAACGCGCTTCGTGCGCCCGGATGAAATCCGGATCCGGAGAAAAGCGCAGCCGCGTGCGCCGCAGAATGCCGTCGAGCCCTTCGTAAGCCAGCACTGCTTCGTGTTCGTTGACTTCCGTCGGCAGCCGGCGGCCCGCGCGCTGGCGAGTTATGCCGCGGACCTCGAAAATATCGGCAAAATCGGCGTCAAATTCAAAGTCAATCACCGCGGAAACGGGTTCGACGCCATAGTTGGAGAAGCGCAGCTGTACATAACAACTCGGGCCATCCAGAAAAATTGACCGGAACAGATGCAGGATGCCTCGTGCCAGGTTTCCATCGTTCTCCGCGGTTGAGTCAAGGTTGGTGAGGTCCACGGAAATCGAGGCGTTGTCGCTTCGAACGGTGGAGTTCAGCAGCAGCGGCGCCCGCTGATTCACGCGCAGGACGAAACGCGAGAGATGCCGGCATTCCGTATAGAAAAGCCCGAACTGCACAGGCCCGAGCGCGGCGATATCTCCATAGCGGTTGAACACGGCGAAGGTGTCGCCGTCCTTGAGGACGCGCGTGCGGTCGTCGGCCAGCGCGGAAGTCGCGCGCACGTAGTATTCGTTTTCAACCCTCAGAATATCCGTCATGCTCGGGGCAGCTAAGGCGACAGGCGACGAAAGCCGGCGCTTGCCGTCGCCTCGAAATGTGAAGGCGAATGCATGCGAATGGTTTGCTCGTAGAGATCCAGGTAATCCTCGGCCATGCGGGTGGCGGTGAAGCGCTCCTCGAAGACGCCGCGGATTTGCGTGCGATCCAATTCCTCGATCCGCTTTACCGCGCGGACGGCTTCATCTTCGGAATCCACGATGTAGCCGGTCACGTCGTGTTCGATCAACTCCGGCACGGACCCGCACCGGAATGCGATCGTCGGCGTCCCGCAGGCCATCGCCTCGATGGTCGTCAAGCCAAAAGGCTCCGGCCAGTCGATCGGAAACAGATATGCGTAGGCGTTGCCGAGAAAATCGCTTTTCTCGGATTCGGTGATCTCGCCGACGAACTCGATACCCGGGTTCGCGAGCAGCGGTTTCACGACGCTTTCGAAGTAAGCGCGATCCGCGCGATCGATCTTTGCCGCCATCTTAAGCGGAATGCCAGTCCGCAGCGCGATGCGAATCGCGCGGTCCGGACGTTTTTCCGGCGAAAAGCGCCCGAGAAAGGCGAGATACCCGCCGCTGCCCTCGCGCAATGAGAGCAGGTCCCGCGGCAAACCGTGGTAGACATTCCCGACCCAGCCGGCAAATTGGAGAGGCCCGCGCTGCGCGAAAGAAATGGAAACCAGGGGCGCGCTGCTGAAATGCCGGTACACGGGTTGCAAGTCCGGAATGTCCAGCCGGCCGTGTAGCGTTGTAATGTTGCTGCACTTTAAGTGACGGAGCAGGGGAAAGTGAATGTAGTCGGTATGAAAGTGTAGAACGTCAAATTCGTCGCACTGCGCGAAAACTTTGTCCAACAGCAAAATGTGATAGGCCAATGAATCCGTAATCTCGTCGCAGAGGCGCAGGGAGCGGTCGCAAGCTGGTACGAGCCGCGCCGAGGATACAGAGTCGCCGCTGGCAAACAGCGTTACGTCGTGGCCAAGACGCACCAGCTCCTCGGTGAGATAGGAAACGACGCGTTCCGTGCCGCCATACAAATAAGGGGGAACGCTTTCATAAAGCGGGGCAATCTGGGCGATTCTCATGCTCCAACCGTTAAAAAACTCAGCTTAGATGAGGTGCCCTATTTCAACTATCAGTACAACCCTTGACAGCGATACTGGAAGCGACCCTATTGAGCCCGAAACGCATTTTCGTTGCGGAGCACCGGAAGAATGGCGAGCAGTCTTGCGTCAACCCCGTGGAGAAGCAGTGTTGCGTAGCCATCGGGCAAGAAAATTGGCGCCCTTGGCCAACGCAGCACTCGCCCTGCCAGCGATACCCCGCCCTCGCGGAAGAATGCGAAAATAGGAGCCGTCGCTCTTGCCAATAGCATGCCGCCGCTGACGACAATCGAGGACCATCGGCTCGAACAATCACGCGCCCGGACAAAACACTGGAAGCGCTGGGGGCCATACCTTTCGGAGCGCCAATGGGGAACCGTCCGCGAGGACTATAGCGCAAACGGTGCCGCATGGGAGTTCTTCCCGCATGATCACGCGCGCTCGCGCGCCTACCGCTGGGGAGAGGATGGACTTGCCGGCATTTCCGATCGGCACCAGATGATCTGCTTCGCTCTCGCGTTGTGGAACGGCAAGGACCCGATCCTGAAAGAGCGGCTCTTCGGCCTGACCGGCAACGAGGGAAATCACGGAGAAGATGTTAAGGAGTACTACTTCTATCTGGATTCCACCCCCACGCACAGCTACATGCGCATGCTCTACAAATATCCCCAGCAAGCTTTCCCCTATGAGTGGCTCGTCGAGGAAAACCGCCGGCGCGGACGCGAACAGCCGGAATTCGAGCTGCTCGACACCGGAATCTTTAACGAGAATCGCTACTTTGACGTGTTTGTGGAATACGCGAAGGCTGACGTCGAAGACATTCTGATTCGCATCACGGCCGTCAATCGAGGCCCCGAGCCTGCGCCGCTGCATTTGCTGCCGTCACTTTGGTTCCGCAATACCTGGTCCTGGGGGCGCGACCTCAGGCGTCCTGTCGTTCGCACCGGCGCGCCCGTGCCGCCGGCCGCTTGCGCGGAAATGGAGCATTTCCAATACGGCAAGCGCTGGCTGCTTTGCGCCGGGCAGCCAGAATTGCTCTTCACGGAAAACGAAACAAACTACGCCAGGCTGTTTGGCGTCGGGAACCGCACTCCGTACGTGAAGGATGCGTTTCACGAGTATGTTGTTGCTGGCGACAAAACTGCCGTGAACCAGGCGCATACCGGAACGAAGATGGCGGCTTACTACCGCGTGCGGATTGAACCCGGTCAATCCGTTACTGTGAAGCTCCGGCTCACCGACCGGGACCCGCTGGCGTCCACGGAATCCAAGCCGGGACCGCTTGTCTCTACGGGGCTGGACACCGAAGCGCCCGCGCTCGCGCCAAATGACTTCGGCGCCGGCTTCGATGCGCTCTTCGCAAAACGCAAGCACGAGGCCGATGAATTCTACGCCTCGCGCATTCCGAAGGAACTGTCGGATGACGCGCGCAACGTTATGCGGCAATCCCTCGCGGGAATGCTATGGTCCAAGCAGTTCTATCACTACGACGTGCGCACATGGCTTGAAGGTGATCCGGCCAGCCCCCCGCCGCCCGCTTCACGCTGGCAAGGGCGCAACAAAGATTGGACCCACCTCTACAACGACGACGTCATTTCGATGCCCGACAAGTGGGAATACCCGTGGTATGCCGCATGGGATCTGGCGTTCCACTGCATTCCGCTCGCGCTCGTGGATTCGGATTTTGCGAAAGAGCAGCTCATCTTGCTCCTCCGCGAGTGGTACATGCATCCGAACGGGCAGCTTCCCGCGTACGAGTGGGCCTTCAGCGACGTGAATCCCCCGGTTCATGCCTGGGCCGCGTGGCGCGTTTATAAAATTGACCGGCGCATCCGCGGCGTGGCGGACCGCGCTTTCCTGGAGAAGGTCTTTCATAAGCTGCTCTTGAACTTCACCTGGTGGGTAAACCGCAAAGATCCCGACGGCATGAATATTTTTCAGGGCGGATTCCTCGGTCTCGATAATATCGGTGTTTTCGACCGCTCCGCGCCGCTCCCGACTGGCGGGCATCTCGAGCAGTCCGACGGTACCAGTTGGATGGGCATGTATTGCCTGAACATGCTCGCGATTGCGCTCGAGCTGGCGAAGGATGACCCGGCGTACGAAGACGTCGCTAGCAAATTCTTC
>Ga0070741_10000595_pt1 | contig 125989 bp, 120 predicted proteins | sample Coa_R1_4_FD_66440 | JGI IMG/M metagenome (GOLD analysis project Ga0070741, IMG submission 66440) | Surface soil microbial communities from Centralia Pennsylvania, which are recovering from an underground coalmine fire - Coalmine... | ecosystem: Environmental > Terrestrial > Soil >... | reverse complement strand
GTGGAGACGGGCGGGGATCTGGATGCGGCCGCGGAGCTCATGCGCAAGCAGGGCCTCGCGAAGGCGGATAAGAAGGCGACCCGTATCGCGGCCGAGGGCGTCATCGCCGTCGAGCGCTCTTCCGATGGCCTGACGGCTGCCATGGTCGAGGTCAACTGCGAGACCGATTTCGTCGCCCGCGAGCAGGATTTCCGCGCCTTTTCCAAGGCGGTCGCCGGCCGCGTGGTGGCCGAGCGCCCGCAGACTCTCGAAGCCCTGTTGCAGTTGCAGCTCGAGGGCCGCGAGACGATCGAGGAGCGCCGAAGGGCGCTCGTCGCGAAAATCGGCGAGAACATCGGCGTGCGGCGCTTTGCGCTGCTGGCCACGCCCCAGCACCTGGGCGCCTACACGCACGGGACGCGGATTGGGACGCTGGTCGCGCTGAAGGGCGGGAATGCGCAGCTCGCGCACGACCTGGCCATGCACGTGGCCGCCAGCAATCCGAGATATCTCTCGCAGCGGGAGGTGCCTGCCGAGGTGATCGCCAAGGAGCGCGAGATCCTCAGCGAGCAGGCTCGGGGCGAGGGCAAGCCGGCCGAGATCGTCGCCAAGATGGTCGAGGGACGCTTGCGTAAGTCTCTGGGTGAGATCACCCTTCTCGGCCAGCCGTTCGTCAAGGACCCGGACACGACGGTGGAGAAGCTGCTGAAGGGCGCCGGCGCGGAGGTCGTCGCGTTCGAGCGCTTCGAGGTGGGCGCGGGTATAGAGAAGAAGCAGGAGGACTTCGTGGCGGAGGTCATGGCCCAGGTGAAGGGCTCCTCCTCCCCGGCCAAGCACTGACGCAGCGCCCGCCGCTTACGAAAAAGCCCCGCCGACAGCGGGGTTTTTTCCATCAACGACAAGGCTTTGGGGCATGACGACAGAAGGCACGACGAAGCAGGCTCGCTACTCCCGGATTCTGGTAAAGCTCTCGGGGGAGGCGCTGATAGGCGACGCCGATTACGGCATCGATCCGGCAGTGCTCAAGCGCATCGCCGGTGAGCTGCAGGACATCGTGGGCCTGGGCGTTCAGCTGGCGGTGGTGATCGGCGGCGGCAACATCTTCCGCGGCGCAGGCCTGGCGCGTGCTGGCATGGATCGCGTGGCGGCCGATCACATGGGGATGCTCGCCACGGTCATGAACGCGCTCGCCATGCAGGATGCCCTCGAGAGCCTGGGGCTCTACGCGCGCGTGATGTCTGCCATCCGGATCAATGAGGTCTGTGAGGACTACATCCGCCGCCGCGCCATTCGCCACCTCGAGAAAGGCCGGGTCGTGATTTGCGCCGCCGGCACCGGCAACCCCTTCTTCACCACTGACACCGCCGCGGCGCTGCGTGCGATCGAGATCAGCGCCGAGGTGCTCCTCAAGGCCACCAAGGTGAACGGTGTCTACTCCGATGATCCGATGCGCAATCCGGCCGCAGTGCGCTACGACCAGCTCACGTTCGATCGGGTGCTCACCGAGAAGCTCAACGTCATGGACGCTACCGCGATCGTGATGTGCCGCGACAACCACCTGCCTTTGCGGGTCTTCAATCTCAACAATGCCGGTGACCTGACGAGTATCGTGCGCGGCGCAAACGTGGGTACGATGGTGACTTGTGACTAAGCGCCGCAAGGCGGCTTTCGGCCAATAGAGGATTCAGTGAACCATGCTCGAAGACATCAAGAAAGACGCTCGTGAGCGCATGGCCAAGTGCGTACAGAACTTTCAGGCGGACCTGAAGAAGCTGCGTACCGGACGGGCGCATCCGAGTCTGATCGAGCATCTCAAGGTCGACTACTACGGCTCGGAGGTGCCGCTGCAGCAGGTGGCCAGCATTGCCGTCGAGGACGGCCGCACGCTCGTCGTCTCGCCGTGGGAAAAGAGCGTCGTGCAGGCTGTGGAGAAAGCGATTTTCAAGTCCGATCTCGGACTGACGCCCATGACCGCAGGTACCGTCATCCGCATTCCGATGCCGCCGCTCACCGAGGAGCGGCGCCGTGAGATCACCAAGGTGCTGCGGCACGATGCTGAGAGTGCGCGCGTAGCAGTGCGCAACGTACGCCGCGACGTCATGACCGACGTCAAGGATATGTTGAAGGAGAAGATGATTTCTCAGGACGACGAGCGGCGTGCCGAGACGGAGATCCAGAAGCTCACCGACAAGCACGTGGCCGACATCGAGCAGCTTCTGACGGCCAAGGAAAAGGAAGTCATGCAGGTTTGATGGGCTTCCCGGGACACATGGCCACCGCTGACGCCGTGCCCCGGCACGTCGCCATTACGATGGACGGCAACGGCCGGTGGGCAGCCGCGCGCGGCCAGCCCCGCTCGGCAGGTCACAAGGCGGGCCTGATACCGGTGCGGCTGTGTGTGGAGGAGTGCAGCCGGCTCGGTGTCGAGGCGCTGACGCTCTTCGCCTTCTCGAGCGAGAACTGGTCGCGGCCGGCGGAGGAAGTGGCGAGCCTGATGGGGCTCTTCTTCGAAGCCGTCGACCGCGAGATCGCCGAGCTGCACCGCCAGCGCGTGCGCGTGCGCTTCATCGGCAACCGACAGCGGCTCTCGGTGCGCCTGCAGGCCCAGATCACCGCTGCCGAGCAGCACACGGCCAACAACACAGGACTGAAGCTCCAGGTGGCGGTTAGCTATGGCGGACGCTGGGACATCGTGCAGGCGGCCCGCCAACTCGCCGCGCAATGCGCGAGCGGCGCCTTGCGTCCGGCCGATATCGACGAAGACCGATTTGCAGCGGCGCTCGAGCTCGCCGGACTGCCGGACGCAGATCTCCTGATCCGCACGGGCGGGGAGCGGCGGATCAGCAACTTCCTCCTCTGGAACATCGCCTACGCCGAGCTCTACTTCAGCGACCGGCTCTGGCCGGACTTCGACAAGGAGGAGCTGTCGGCCGCGCTCGAGTTCTTTGCCGGACGCGAGCGCCGTTTCGGACTCACGAAGGGACAGTTGCCACAGCTCGAGCCCGGCTCCACGCCGGCGGTGAAGCGATGAAAGCGCGCGGCCCGTGAGCGAGTCGCTGCGCAAACGAATCGCGACTGCCGCCGTCCTGATCGCGCTGCTTCTGGCGGTGCTGTTCTGGCTGCCGCCCGCTGCGACCGTACTGCTCCTCACCCTGGTCGTGCTCATGGGCGCATGGGAGTGGTCCGCCTTTCTCAAGTGGGACGACCCGCGGTTGCGCGCCTGCTACGTCGCGCTGGTCGCGGTCCTTCTTCCGGTGGCCTGGCGCGTGACCCGCACGCCCTGGGGTCTCGAGGCGCTGCTCGGCATCGCACTTCTCTGGTGGCTCATCGCGCTCGCCTGGATCGTGGTCGCGCCGCGACGGGTGCAGCCGTGGTCGGCGGGGCTTGCTGGCCTGCTATCGCTGGTTCCTGCCTGGCTCGCCCTGACGCGCCTGCGGCTGCAGACCGTACACGGTGCAGAGTGGGTGCTCTTTGCGCTGGCCCTCGTGTGGATGGCTGACATCGGTGCCTACTTCTGTGGCCGGCGCTTCGGTCGGCGGCGCCTCGCCCCCAGCGTTTCGCCCGGTAAGACCTGGGAGGGTGCCCTCGGCGGCCTCCTGACGAGCGGCATCGTCGCCGTTGCCGGCGGCGCCTGGTTCCAGCTTCCCCTGCAGCAGTTCCTGGTGCTCTGCCTGGCGGCGGTAGCCTTCTCCATTGTGGGCGATCTGACCGAAAGTCTGCTGAAGCGCTTCGCGGGAATGAAGGACAGCGGTACGCTCTTCCCGGGGCACGGCGGCGTGATGGACCGCATCGACAGCGTCACCGGCGCCGCGCCCGTGCTGCTGCTCGGCCTCACTTTTCTAGGAGTCCTGCCATGATCGGTGTGGTCGTCTTGGGATCCACGGGCTCGATTGGCGAGAGCACGCTCGATGTGCTCGCGCGCCATCCGGACCGCTTCCGTCTGGTGGCGCTCGGCGCCAACCGCAATGTCGGCAAGCTGGCGGAGCAAATCCGCCGCCACCGGCCGGCCTACGCGGCGCTGGCCGATGAGCAGGCCGCGCGGGATCTGGTAAGAGAGCTCGGTGACGGTGCGCGCGGGACGCGCATCATGGCTGGCGTCGGGGCTCTGACAGAGATTGCAACGCTGCCGGAGGCCGACTGTGTCATGGCCGCGATCGTGGGTGCCGCAGGGCTGCGCTCCACGCTCGCTGCTGCGCGCGCCGGCAAGCGCCTCCTGCTCGCGAACAAGGAATCGCTCGTCATGTCAGGACCGCTGCTGATGGATGCAGTGCGCGCCGGCGGCGCGACGCTGCTGCCCATCGACAGCGAGCACAATGCCATCTTCCAGTGCCTGCCTGCAGGCTCGCGCACCGGCGAGATGCCGAAGGGCGTGCGCCGGATCCTCCTGACTGCCTCCGGCGGTCCCTTCCGGGACTGGGAAGCCACCGCCATTGCCGCGGCAACTCCCGAGGCCGCCTGCGCGCATCCCAACTGGGTGATGGGCCGCAAGATCTCGGTCGACTCGGCCACCCTGATGAACAAGGGCCTCGAGCTGATCGAGGCCTGCTTCCTCTTCGCGCTGACGCCGGACCGTGTCGAGATCGTCGTGCATCCGCAGAGCATCATTCATTCGCTGGTCGAGTACCTCGACGGCTCGCTGCTCGCGCAGCTCGGCTCGCCCGACATGCGCACGCCGATCGCCTGCGCACTCTCCTGGCCTGAGAGAATGGCCTCCGGTGTAGAATTCCTCGATCTGGTGAAGACCTCGCGGCTCGATTTCCGTGCTCCGGACCCGCAGAAATTCCGCTGCCTCGCGCTTGCGCAGTCGGCGGCGCGGGCCGGCGGACTGACTCCGGTCGCCCTGAACGCCGCCAACGAGGTTGCCGTCCATGCGTTTCTGGAGCGTCGATTGAACTTTCCCGGCATCGCTGCAGTCATTGAGGAAGTGGTCACACGGTGTCCCGCGGGGGCTATCGCCGGCTTGGATGACGTGCTGGCGGCCGATGCGGAAGCCCGGCGGCTCGCCTCCGAGCGCATCGACGGCGGGCTGCGTGCGGCCGGGGGGCGCTCGCTCGAGGGCGCACGCGCATGAGTGTCGTCTGGTACACACTGTGGTTCGTCATCGCTGTGGGGCTCCTGGTCACCGTTCACGAGTTCGGCCACTACTGGGTCGCGCGCCGTCTCGACTTCAAGGTCCTCAGGTTCTCGGTGGGCTTCGGGCAGCCGCTGTGGTCCTGGCGGGTCGGCAAGGACCGGACCGAGATCGCCATCGCGCCCATCCCGCTCGGGGGCTACGTGAAGCTCCTCGACGAGCGCGAGGGTCCCGTGCCGCTCGAGGACCTGCCGCGATCGTTCACGCGCAAGCCTCCCTTGCAGCGCATCGTGGTGCTGCTCGCAGGCCCGGGCTTCAACATCCTTTTTGCCATCCTGGTGCTTGCCGGGATGATGTGCGTCAACGGCATTACGCAGTATCTGCCGGTGGTGGGCGATGTGACTGCCGGGTCCATCGCCTCGAAGGCCGGGCTGCGCTCCGGCGACGACATCGTGGCGATCAATGGCACGGCGGTCGGCGAGCAGCGCGATGTGGTCTTTGCGCTCCTCGATGCGATGAGCTCGCGCGGCAGGGCGGACCTGGCGGTCCGTGGCAGCAACGGAGCGCTCCGCAACGTCGATCTCGAGGTACCCAACCCCGTCACGCGACGTCACCTCACCGCACCGTCGGAGCTCTTTGTCGGCTTGGGATTCCAGTTCTGGGAGCCCCCCATTCCGGCGGTGCTCGGACAGGTCGTAGCGGGAGGACCCGCGGCCCGCGCAGGCCTGCAGGAAGGCGACCGCATCCTCTCCATCGATGGACACGCGGTGAAGGATTTTCAGGACATCGTCGCGCAGATCACGCCTCATCCTGGCAGCACAGTCAGCCTGACGTACGTGCGCGATGGCACGACGCATGCCGTGCAGGTGGAGGTGGCGAGCGTTCAGGTCGACGGCAAGTACGTCGGCCGCATCCAGGCAGAGCAGCTGACGGACGTCCCCTACCCACCGAGCATGATGCGTCACATCAGCGTGTCGCCCGTTACCGCCCTGGGACGCGCGGCGGAGGAGGCGTGGGACATGACGGCGCTGCAGGGAAGGCTCTTCTGGCGCATGATGCTGGGACAAGTGTCGCTCAAGAACCTGAGCGGGCCGGTCTCGATCGCCCAATACGCGGGTCAGTCGGCGAGCCAGGGAGCGGACGCGTTCCTCGGCTTCCTGGTGCTGATCTCGCTGTCACTCGGCTTCCTCAACCTGTTGCCCATACCGATCCTCGATGGCGGCCAGATCGTCTTCCAGCTGGTCGAGTGGGTGAAGGGCAGCCCCATGTCGGAGCGGGCACAGGCGTTCGGGCAGCAGGTGGGGATTGCGCTGCTGATCCTCCTCATGGGGGTGGCGCTCTTCAACGATATCGCGCGCCAGTTCAGTTGAGTTTTTAGTGAGCGAGCGCCGGACCCCAAGAGGTCCGCACATCCCCGCAGCGGTCCTGAGCCGCGGCGGGTGGGGTCGACGTACGTGATCGATGCAACAGTTGGGACCGGATGAGCCCGAAGGTGACAAAGTTGGGTAAGAGAACATGAAGCCTCGCCTCGTGCTGCTGGCCTCGGTCGCACTGGCCGTCCATGCGGCGATCGCGCTCGCGCAGGCCCAGGCGCCTACCTCCGATTCGGAGTTCACCGTCGGTGACATCAAGGTGGAGGGACTGCAGCGCATCTCCGAGGGCACGGTATTCAACTACCTGCCGGTGAACATCGGCGATCACCTGACGTCGGCGCGGGTGCGTGAGGCCATCCGCGCCCTCTACCAGACCGGGTTCTTCCGTGACGTGGAATTGCGCCGTGAGGGCAACACGCTGGTCATCGTAGTGCTCGAGCGGCCCTCGATCGAGAGCTTCACGATCTCCGGCAACAAGGACATCAAGACCGAGGAGCTGCAGAAGTCGCTGCGCAACGTCGGGCTCGCGCCGGGCAAGATCTTCGACCGCTCGGTGCTCGATGACGTCACCCAGTCCCTGACCGATGAGTACTACAGCCGCGGCAAGTATGGCGTCGGGATCGACACCACCGTCAGTCCCGACACCGACAACAGGGTGAAGGTCGCGATCAAGATCCGCGAGGGCGACCGGGCGGTGATCCGCTCCATCAACGTCGTCGGCAATTCGCGGTTCAAGCAGAAGGAGCTGCTGCAGTCCTTTCAGCTGAAGACGCCCAACTGGCTCTCCTGGTACAAGCAGGATGACCGCTACTCGCGCGAGACCCTGGAAGGCGACCTCGAGCGGCTGCGCGACTTCTACATGGACCGCGGCTACGCCAACTTCCAGATCAACTCCACCCAGGTGCAGATCACGCCGGAGAAGGGCGACATCTTCATCGACGTCAACATCACCCAGGGTGAGGTCTACAAGATTTCCGAGGTCAAGCTCGCCGGCACGTTCGTCGTGCCGAAGCCCGAGCTCGAGCAGCTGGTCGAGATCCATCCCGGCGAGATATTCAACCGCAAGCTCATCACCGCCACCCAGAAGGTGATCCAGGACCGCCTCGGCGAGGACGGCTACGCGTTCGCGAAAGTCGATCCGGTACCGACGCCGGACGACAAGAACCATACGGTATCGCTGACCTTCTTCGTCGATCCGGGCAACCGCGTCTACGTGCGCAACATCACTTTCTCCGGCGAGACGTCGATCAACGACGTCGTGCTGCGCCGCGAGATGCGCCAGCTAGAGGGCGGGTGGCTCTCCAACGTGGCGCTCGAGCGCTCCAAGCAGCGTATCCAGAAGCTCCCTTACGTCAAGGATGTGACCTACAGCACGACGCCCGTGACCGGGTCGGCGGACCAGGTGGACGTCGACTACAAGATCAAGCAGGGGCCGGCGGCGCAGCTCTCGGGCGGCATCGGCTACTCGGCCACCTACAAGCTGCAGCTGAATGCGAACTACGCGGATGCGGACTTCCTCGGCACCGGCAACCGCTTCGCCGTCGACCTCGAGGGCGGCGCATTCAACAAGGTCTATAGCATCCAGTACACGAACCCCTACGTCACCATGAATGGGGTGGGGCAGACGCTGTCGGCGACCTACCGTGACGTCACGCAGTTCGTTTCGTCCTCCTCGAGCTTCTCCTCGAAGAACCTGAGCATCGGCCCCACCTGGAGCTACCCGATCTCGGAGTTCCAGTACCTATCCTTCGGCGCGGCCTTCGAGACCTCGAAGCTCCTCACCACCTCCTTCAGCAGCGCGCAGCAGGCGCAGGAGTGGGTGCAGCAGAACGGCCATCCCTACAGCCGCCTGGTGCACGAGGACTTCACCAACAACGATTTCGAGCTCTTCGGCACCAATTTCAACGACATTCTGCTGGTCGCCGGCTGGGGACTCGACTCGCGCAACCGCTCGCTGTTCGCGGATCGCGGCAACCGCACGGCGCTCAATATGCGGATCACGGCGCCGGGAAGCACGGTGAAGTACTGGATGGCCAACTTCATGTTCCAGCAGTACGTGCCGATATGGCAGCACTGGCTCACCCTCTCGTTCCTGGACAGCGTCGATTACGGCGGTGCGCTCGGCAAGACCACCGCCATCCCGCCCTATCAGCAGTTGTACGGCGGCGGCCCGGATTCGGTCCGCGGCTTCCGCGAGGACTGGCTGGGACCGCGGGACAACTTCGGCAATCCGTACGGCGGCAATTTCCGCATCACCAGCCAGAACGAGATCATCCTGCCCATGCCGGAGAAGTGGCGGCAGAGCGCCCGGGTGAGCCTCTTCTTCGATATCGGCAACGTCTTCTACACCGGCAACAAGATCCAGTTCTTCGGGCCGGATGGGGCGACGCCGGTGTCGTACCACCTGAACGGCTGGAACGACCTCAGGCGCTCGACCGGCATCGCCGTCGAATGGCTGGCGCCGCTCGGGCTCTTCCGGTTCAGCTTCGGAGTGCCGCTGAACTCGCAGCACAGCGAGTGCCACACCCCGCAACATCCCACCGTCTGTACCTGGGGGGATGAGAGCGAGGGGTTCCAGTTCTCCATCGGGCAGGCTTTTTAACGCGCTGGCGCGCGGTCTCAACGGGGTGCGCCAGGCGAACCCCGTACACATAGCGGCGCGAGCAAATCGCCTGGGGCGATTTGCAGCGCCGAGGGGAATGCTATTATGGGCAGCTTGGCCGCCATAAACGGCGGGCGGGCCCCCATCATACCGAGGTAGGTTTTCGTGAAGCGCTTGATCCGGTTGAGCTCATGGGTTGGCAGGACCGTCATTCCGGGCGGCCTTGCTGTCGTCGTGGCGACGGGGCTGTCCGGGGCATTCGCCGCCGCGCCGGCGCAGGCAGCCGCGGCCGCAGGCGGACTGCGGATCGCGGTCGTCAACTACGGCCAGCTGATCCAGAATTCACCGCAGGCGAAGGCGGCCGTCGCTTCCCTGCGGGCGGAGTTCGCGCCGAAGCAGCGTACCCTCCAGGCCGAGGCTACGCAGCTCAAGGCGAGAGAGGACACCCTGAAGAAGAACGAGGCCACGATGACGCAGGATCAGCGCGATCAGGCGGAGGTCGAGCTGCGCGAGAAGTACCAGGATCTCGCGCGCCGGCAGAGTGAGATCCAGGACGATGTCAACACGCGCCGCAACGAGCTGATGTCGCAGCTGCAGAAGACCCTCGTGCAGGTCGTACAGAGCTACGCCAAGGAGCAGCGATACGATCTCGTGCTCGCCGACGGCGTCATCTACGCCGACAATGCGCTCGACATCACGCCTGCGATCCTCACTGCGCTCAAGTCGCAGGGCGGCACCCGACGCGCCCCGGCGCGCGGCAAGTAGCCGGAGCACGGTGCGGCCGCTGCGGCTCGTTCCATGGGCATCTCACTCGGGGAGCTCGCAGTCAGATTCGGCTGCGAGCTGCGCGGTAATCCGGATGCGCTCGTCGATCATGTGGCCACGCTGGCCAATGCCGACTCGCGGTCGCTCGCTTTCGTCGCCAATCCGCGTTACCGCCAGCAGCTTGCGGCCACGGGTGCAGCCGCGGTGGTGCTCGATGCCGCGAGTGCTGCGACTTGCGCGACCGCGGCCCTGGTTTGTGAGAACCCTCACGCAACCTTCGCCCGGATCGCCGCCATCCTCCACCCGCTACCGCCGGCGCCGCCCGGGGTACACGCCTCTGCGGTGATCGCCCCGGGTGCGCGCATCGATCCGAGCGCGCACGTCGGTGCCCTCAGTGTGATCGGGGAGGGCGCCGTCATCGGCGCGCGCGCTTTCCTCGGCCCTCAGTCTCTGATCGAGGCGGAGGCAACAGTGGGCGAAGACGCCCGGCTCGCCGCCCGGGTGACGGTGTGCCGCCAGGTGAAGATCGGCGCGCGCGCCGTGATTCAGCCTGGAGCGGTGATCGGCGGTGACGGCTTCGGCTTTGCGCACGAGCGCGGCCGTTGGATCAAGGTGCCGCAGACCGGCACCGTCATCGTGGGTCCTGACGTCGAGATCGGCGCCAACACCACGATCGATCGCGGAGCGATCGAGGATACGGTGATTGAGGAAGGCGTGAAACTCGACAATCTGATCATGATCGCGCACAACGTGCGGGTTGGCGCCCACAGCGCGCTTGCGGCCTGTGTCGGTATCTCGGGCAGCACGATCATCGGCCGCCGCTGCATGATCGGCGGCCAGGTGGGCATCGGCGGGCACCTCACGATCAGCGACGATGTGGTCATCACCGGCTGCACCATGGTCAGCCATTCCATTCCCCGCCCCGGCGTATACTCCGGGGGCATCCCGCTCGAAGAGGCCCATGTCTGGCGCCGGCTGGTCGCGCGCTTCAAGCGCCTCGACACACTCGCCACGCGGCTCAAAGCGCTGGAACACAACACCTCCGGCGGCCCCGATGAGGAAGAGGATGATGACTGACGCGACGCAACTCGATATCCAGGGCATTCTGCGGTACCTGCCGCATCGTTATCCCTTCCTGCTCGTCGATCGCGTGCTCGAGTGGCACAGTGGCAAGAACATCCGCGCGCTGAAGAACGTCACCTACAACGAGCCGTACTTTCCCGGTCACTTCCCGGGCCGGCCGGTCATGCCGGGCGTGATCATCATCGAGGCGCTGGCGCAGACGGCGGGCATTCTCACGTTCCTCAGCGCCAACGTGATTCCGGATGCGGAGACACGGTTCTACTTCGTCGGCATAGACAAAGCGCGCTTCAGGAAGCCGGTGCAGCCCGGCGATCAACTGGTGCTCACCGCGCAGGTGGAGCGTTACCTGAAAGGCATCTGGCGATTCTCCACGGTGGCGCTGATCGGCGAGCACGAGGTGGCGCACGCGGAAATCATGGTGACGCCGGAGAGCGCAAAGTGATCGATGCCCATGCCATCGTCTCGCCGCGTGCGGAGCTGGCGGCGGACGTCACCGTGGGTCCCTTCAGCGTGATTGGTCCGGAGGTGCGCATCGGTTCGGGCACGGTGGTCGGGCCCCACGCGGTCGTCAACGGACCGACCACGATCGGTGCGGGCAACAGAATATTCCAGTTCGCCTCGATCGGCGATGCGCCGCAGGACAAGAAATACGGCGGCGAGGCGACCCGGCTCGAGATCGGCGATCGCAACGTATTCCGCGAGAACTGCACGATCAACCGCGGTACGGCCCATGGTGCGGGCGTTACCGTCATCGGCCACGACAACCTCTTCATGGCGTACTCGCATGTCGCCCATGACTGCGTGGTCGGCTCGAATACGGTGTTTGCCAACTGCGCGGCTCTTGCCGGCCATGTGGAGATCGGCGACTGGGTGACGCTCGGCGGCCTCACCGCCGTACATCAGTTCACCCGGGTCGGCGCCTACGCCTTCCTCGGGGGCGGTGCGATCGTCACGCGTGATGTGCCGCCCTATGTCATGGCGGCGGGCAACCCTGCGGAGCCACACTCGATCAATTCCGTGGGCCTCAAGCGCAGGGGATTCACGGAGGAGCAGGTCCGGTCCATCCGTGAAGCCTACCGTATCGTCTACCGCTGCGATCTGAAGCTCAGCGAAGCGCTCGAGCGGCTCGAGCAATCCGCCGGCGGGCAGCCGGAGCTGCGCCTGTTCGTAGACTTCATCCGCAGCTCGACCCGCAGCATCGTCAGATGACGGGCGCGGCGCCGCTGCGCGTCGGCATCGTCGCGGGGGAATCATCCGGAGATCAACTCGGCGCTGCGCTCATCGCGGCGCTGCGCGAGCGCGTCCCGGACCTCGAGTGCTTCGGGGTCGCGGGGCCAAAGATGATCGCCGCGGGCTGTGAGGCCTGGGCGGGCGCGGAGGAGCTCGCGGTGATGGGCCTGACCGAGGTGCTGCATCATCTGCCGCGGCTGCTGCGGCTGAAGGCCGCCCTCGTCAGCCGCTTTCTCGCCGCGCGTCCTGATGTCTTCGTCGGGGTCGATGCGCCTGAGTTCAATCTGCGCCTCGCCAGGCGGCTGCACGCCCGTGGGCTGACCACGGTACAGTATGTGAGCCCGCAGGTCTGGGCCTGGCGGCAGGGGAGGGTCCGCAAAATCGGCCGCGCCTGTGACCTGGTGCTCTGTCTGCTGCCCTTCGAGACCTCCTTCTACTCGCAGCATGGCGTTGCAGCAGTCTTCGTCGGCCATCCGCTCGCCGATCAGATTCCACTCGAGGTCGACCGGAAAGGGGCGCGGGCCGCGCTCGGACTCGAGTCGGCGGGCACCGTCGTCGCGCTCCTGCCCGGAAGCCGCCTGGGCGAAGTCGAGCGGTTGGGGGCGGATTTTCTCAGTGCCGCCGCATGGCTCGCCGAGCGCCGCGCGGATCTCACCTTCATCGCCCCGATGGCGAGCGCGCGTGCTCGTGAGGTTTTCGAGAGCAAACGAGCGGAAGTCCCTGCTGCTCCAAAGGTTTTATTGATCGAGGGGCGAGCGCAGGAGGCGCTGGCCGCCTGTGATGCGGCCATCGTGGCCTCGGGAACCGCTACACTGGAGACGTTGCTGTCGGGCCGTCCCATGGTGGCGGCGTACCGTTTCAGCGCACTCACTGCGTTTCTGCTGCGAAGACTGGGACTGGTCAAAGTGCCGTACTTCTCGCATCCGAATCTGCTCATCGGCCGGGCGCTCGTCCCCGAGCTCCTGCAGGAGCAGGTGAGCGGCGCGGCGCTCGGTGGGGCGCTTCTCGACCGGCTTGCGGACGGACCGTACCTGCGCGAGATCGATGAGGAGTTTCGCAAAGTGCACGCGACGCTCCGTGGCGGTTCCGCCGGCCGCGCCGCCGATGCCATCATGACCCTCCTCGAGGCACGAGACTCACGAATACCCGGCCCATGACTTTCGCGCGCCAACAGACTGCAACCGCCGTGGCGGCCAGGCGAGTCGCCGGTGTGGATGAGGCCGGTCGTGGCCCGCTCGCCGGGCCGGTCGTCGCCGCGGCGGTCATCCTGCACCCGCACCGCCGCATTGCGGGTCTCGCCGACTCCAAGGCGCTGCCGAAGGAGGAGCGCGAGCGCCTGGCGCCGCTCATTCGCGCCCGTGCTCTCGCATGGGCCGTCGCCTGGGCCGACCGGGACGAGATCGACGCACTCAACATTCTCGGCGCCACGTTTCTTGCGATGCGCCGCGCGCTCCTGCGCCTGCCCGTCCGTCCGACCCACGTCAAGATCGACGGTAACCAACTCCCGCCACTCGCCGATCTCGAGCTCGGCTGCACCGCACAGGCCATCATCGAGGGCGATGCGCGCGTCGCCGCGATCAGCGCCGCTTCCATTCTCGCCAAGACCCATCGGGACGCGATGATGGAGGCGCTCGATTCCTGTTACCCCGGCTTCGAGCTCGCTGCCCACAAGGGTTACTGCACCCCGGCGCACCTCGAGGCGCTGCGCACCCGCGAGCCCTCGCCCCAGCACCGCCGCTCCTTCAGTCCCGTGCGGGTGGCGTTCGGCGCGTTGCCTGAGGTGCAGGACGAGCTGCCGCTCACCGGCACCCACATGGAGGCCTGAGGTGTCCGCCGGTTTCGTGCACCTGCGCCTGCACACCGAGTACTCGCTCATCGACAGCGTCGTGCGCGTGCCGGAGCTCATCGAGGCGGTCGCCGCTGCCGGCATGCCTGCCGTGGCGACCACCGATCAGAGCAATCTCTTCGCGATGGTCAAGTTCTATCGCGCCGCGCTCGCGCGCGGCGTGAAGCCCATCATCGGCGTCGATCTCCTGGTGCGCGAGTCAGGGGAGCGCCAGCAACCCGCACGCATCACCTTCATCTGCCAGAGCCAGACGGGCTACCACAACGCCACCCGCCTGGTCAGCCGCGCGTATCTCGAGGGCCAGCAGCGCGGGGTCCCACTGATCGAGCGCAGCTGGCTCACGGCGGAGACGCTCGAAGGGCTCATCGCACTTTCCTGCGCCACGGAAGGCGACGTGGGGCGCGCGCTCGCCAACGGGCGCGAGGAGGAGGCGGCGCGTCTGCTCGATGACTGGCTCGCGCTACTGCCCGATCGCTACTATATCGAGCTGCAGCGCCTCGGCCGTGCCAATGAGGAAAGCTACATCGCAGGCGCCGTCAACCTGGCGGGCCGTCGCGGTGTTCCCGTGGTCGCCAGCAACGATGTGCGCTTTCTCAAGCAGAGCGACTTCGAGTCCCACGAAGCCCGTGTCTGTATCCACGACGGTACGCTCCTCGCCGACCCCAACCGCACCCGCCGCTACACGTCCCAACAATACCTGCGCACGCCGGAGGAGATGGCGCGCCTCTTCTCCGACATCCCCGAGGCGCTGGCCAACTCGGTGGAGATCGCGCGGCGCGCCAGCCTGACCCTCAAGCTCGGCCAGCCGCGATTGCCCGCGTACCCCGTCCCCGGTGACATGACCACCGAGGACTTCCTGCGCAAGGAGGCCGAGTCAGGACTGGCAAAGCGCCTGGCAGAGCTCACTCGCACCGAGAATGCAGCGCCCGCTGGGCAGGGCGCGATCGACGTCGAGGTTTATCAAAAGCGCCTGCAAGCCGAGCTCGACGTCATCTGCCAGATGGGCTTCGCCGGCTACTTCCTGATCGTCGCCGACTTCATCCGCTGGGCCAAGGAAAATGGCGTCCCCGTGGGCCCCGGCCGCGGTTCCGGCGCCGGCTCCCTGGTCGCCTACAGCCTGGCGATCACCGATCTCGATCCGCTCCGCTACGATCTCCTGTTCGAGCGCTTCCTCAATCCCGAGCGCGTCTCCATGCCCGACTTCGATGTCGACTTCTGCATGGAGGGCCGGGACCGCGTGATCGACTACGTGGCCGGCCACTATGGCCGTGAGCGCGTCTCTCAGATCATCACCTACGGCACCATGGCCGCCAAAGCCGTCGTCCGGGACGTCGGCCGCGTGCTCGGGATGACGTACGGCTTCGTCGACAAGATCGCCAAGCTCATCCCCTTCGAGCTCGGCATTACACTCGATGATGCGCTGCAGAAGGAGCCCGAGCTCAAGCGCCTCTACGATTCCGAGGAGGACGTACACAACCTCATTGATCTGGCCCGCTCACTCGAGGGGCTGACGCGCAACGCCGGCATGCACGCCGGTGGCGTCGTCATCGCGCCGTCGGTGTTGACTGACTTCGCGCCTCTTTATTGCGACGAGTCGGGCGGGAGCCTCGTGACCCAATTCGACAAGGACGATGTCGAGGCGGCGGGTCTCGTGAAGTTCGACTTCCTGGGATTGCGCACCCTGACCGTCATCGACTGGACGGTGAAGGCGATCAACGCGCGGCGCGCGCTGGCGGGCGAGCCTGCGCTCGATATCGCCAAAATACCGCTCGACGACGCCTTCACCTACGAGAGGGTGTTCAAGAAGGCGCAGACCGTGGCGGTGTTTCAGTTCGAGTCCGGCGGCATGCAGCGCATGCTCAAGGAGGCCAGGGCCGATCGCTTCGATGACCTCATCGCCCTGGGCGCGCTGTACCGTCCCGGGCCCATGGACCTGATTCCGGAATACATCGCCTGCAAACACGGCAAGAAGCCTGAGTATCTGCATCCGGACATGGAGCAGGTGCTGGGCGTGACCTATGGTGTGTTCGTGTACCAGGAGCAGGTGATGCAGATCGCCCAGCGGCTGGCCGGTTATACGCTCGGCGGTGCCGACCTGCTGCGCCGTGCGATGGGCAAGAAGAAGCCAGAGGAGATGGCCAAGCAGCGCGGTGTCTTCGTCGCGGGCGCCGCTGCACGCGGCATCGAGGAGAGGATCGCCAATGCGATCTTCGACCAGATGGAGAAGTTCGCCGGCTACGGCTTCAACAAGAGCCATGCGGCCGCCTATGCGCTCATCTCCTACCAGACGGCCTACCTGAAGGCGCACTTCCCCGCGGCGTTCATGGCGGCAATGCTCTCCGCGGACATGGATCACACCGACAAAGTCGTGACGCTGATCCACGAGTGCGAGGCCATGAGGCTCAAAGTCGCCAGGCCTGACGTCAACACCTCTCTCTATGAATTCGCAGTGGCGGGCGACAACGCCATTCTCTATGGGCTGGGCGCGGTGCGCGGCGTCGGCCGCGGGGCCGTGGAGGCGCTCATCGCCGAGCGCGAGGCCCGCGGGCCCTTCACGACACTGGAGGATCTCTGCCGCAGGATCGATCTGCAGAAGATCAACCGTCGCGTCCTCGAAGCGCTGCTGCGCTCCGGGAGCCTCGATGCGCTCGGACCCAACCGGGCGACCCTCATGCAGCGCCTGCCCTCGGCAATGCAGCTCGGCGATCAGAACTCCAAGGCCCACGAGGCGGGCCAGAACGACCTTTTCGGCCTCGGGCCGCCACCGGCCGCGGTTGCCGCCGCCGGCAACTCAGCTGCAGCCCCGGCAGGCGCCGTGCGTGCGCAGGGTCCCGTGCTCCAGGAGTGGACCGAGGCGGTGCGGCTCGCGGGGGAGCGGGAGACGCTGGGCCTTTATCTCACGGGCCATCCCGCAAAGCCGTTCGCAGCGCTCCTTGCGCGAGTCGCCACCCACTGGATCGGCGACCTCGTGAGCGAGCGACCGCCGGCAGGCGCCGAGCCGATGCGCTTTGGCGGCGGCAAGTTGGTGACCGTCGGGGGTCTGGTCGATGACATCAAGAAGCGCGGCCCGCGCGTGATCCTGACACTGGATGACAGCACGGGACGGGTCGAGGTCACCCTCTTCGAGGATGTCTATCAGAAGTACCGGGACATCGCCACGAAGGATGCCCTGGTGATCGTCGAGGGGATGCTGCGTTTCGATGACTTCAGCGATGGCTGGCGGCTCGCCGCACGGTCGATCACCGATCTCGGCAAGATGAGTGAGCAGCAGGCCCGCCATATCGTGCTCACCTGGCCCCACGATCGACCGGACACCGCGGCGCTTCAGGGGCGGCTCGCCGAGCTGCTGGCGGCTTATCGCCCCGGCCCCTGCACGATCCTCATCGAATACTCCGGCGCCGCCGCGCGCGGCGCGCTCAAGCTCGGGCCGGAGTGGGGCGTGCGCGCGACGAGTGAGCTGCGCGAGAGTCTCGAGGGATTGCTCGGCCGCGGCACGGTGGACGTCAGGTACGCACGGCCAGCCGAGCTTGCGCCCGGGGCTGCCGCCCCTTAACCTCGGGCGCAGCATGAGAAAGTTACGGTAAGACCGCATGGCCGTTGCCTTCCTGGATTTCGAACAGCCCATTGCCGAGCTCGAAGCGAAGATCGAGGAGCTGCGGCACGTCACCTCCGATTCCGAGGTGAACATCCAGGAGGAGATCTCGCGCCTGCAGGCGAAGAGCCGGCAACTCACCACCAGCATTTTCGCGAGCCTCACTCCCTGGCAGATCACCCAGCTCGCGCGCCATCCGCGTCGTCCCTACACGCTGGATTACGTCGCTGCCATCTGTACGGACTTCTGTGAGCTGCATGGCGATCGCATGTTTGCGGATGACCAGGCAATCATCGGCGGTCTGGGGCGCATCGATGGCCGTCCCGTCATGGTGATCGGGCATCAGAAGGGCCGCGACACCAAGGAGCGCGTGCGGCGCAACTACGGCATGCCGAAGCCCGAGGGCTATCGCAAGGCGCTGCGCCTCATGCGGCTGGCCGAGCGCTTCGGCCTGCCGCTCGTCACGCTGATCGACACGCAGGGGGCCTACCCTGGTGTTGGCGCCGAGGAGCGCGGCCAGAGCGAGGCGATTGCCCGGAATCTCTTCGAGATGTCGGTGCTCAGCGTGCCGATCGTGACGGTGGTCACCGGCGAGGGCGGCTCCGGCGGCGCGCTCGCGATTGGTGTTTGCGATCGGCTGCTCATGCTGCAGTACAGCACCTACTCGGTGATCTCGCCCGAGGGTTGCGCATCGATTCTGTGGAAGAGTCAGGACAAGAAAGAGGCGGCTGCCGAGGCGCTCAACCTGACCGCCGATCGGCTCGCGAAGCTCGGGCTCCTGGATGAGGTGATCGAGGAGCCGCTCGGCGGCGCGCACCGCGATGCGGCGGCGATGTCTGCGAGCCTGAAGGCGGCGTTGCTGCGACACCTCGATGCGCTCGAGTCGATTCCGCGCGATGAGCTGCGTGCTGCGCGCTCCCGCCGGATCGCCTCCTTCGGGATCTTCAGTGAGAACGCGGAATGAATTGCCTGGAGCAATTCATGACGACACGCGCGAGCGTGTCGGCCCCCGCGGTAGCGGGGGGCGAGGCGCAGGGATGGCGCCGAGCAATGAATTGCCTGGAGCAATTGCTCGCCGCATCCCTGCGGCTCGGCCTGCGGCCCGCCTGGCGGCGTCCAAAGCTGCTCCCGGCAGCTTTGTCATGACGACACGCGCGAGCGTGTCGGCCCCCGCGGTAGCCGGGGCGAGGCGCAGGGATGGCGCCGAGCAATAGGAGGGACCCGTTCGGGCCGGACTGGCTGCGCGAGCGTCTCACTCATCTGCTGCCGGGATTTCCCGACATCTCCATCTGTGTCGCGCTGAGCGGTGGCATCGACTCTACTGCGCTGCTCGGGGCGCTTGCCGAGGGGCGGCCCGACGGCGGGCGCGGAGGGACTCGCGAGGTGCGGCTGCGCGCCATCCACGTGAATCACGGGCTGCATCCCAACGCGAAGCGCTGGAGCGCGCACTGCCGCAAGCTCGCTCGCCAGCTCGGTGTTCCCCTGAGAGTCGTCGCCGTCAGGGTGGCGCGCGAGCGTGGCGCCTCGTTGGAAGAGGCCGCCCGGCTCGCCCGCTATCGGTGCTTTGCCGAGCAGTTGCGTGAGGGCGAGGCGCTGCTCACCGCCCACACGCAGGACGATCAGCTCGAGACGGTCCTGCTGCAGCTCTTTCGCGGCTGTGGCGTAGCCGGGCTCGCGGCCATGCCGAACATCGCGCCGCTCGGCCCAGGCAGGCTCGTGCGTCCGCTGCTCACCTGCTCGCGGGCAGAGCTCGAGGCCTGGGTGCGCTCCCGAGGACTTGCCTGGATCGAGGACGACACGAATCTCGACGAGCGTTTCGACCGCAACTATCTGCGCCGGCGAGTGCTGCCGGCGGTGCGCGAGCGCTGGCCCGGAGTGGCCGCCGCGGTGGCACGCTCCGCCCGCCATGCGGCCGAGGCGCAGGGACTGCTGAGGGCGCTCGCCCAGGCCGATCTCGAGCGCGCGAGCGATGGCGCAGCGCTTTCCGTGAAGGTGCTCAAATCACTGCCGGCAGACCGGCGGCGCAACGTGCTCAGGCTCTGGATCGTGAGCAGCGGGCGAGCCCTGCCGGATGCGCGGCGGCTGGCGGAGATCGCAGGGCCACTCATCGACGCGCGGCCAGATGCGCATCCGCAGGTGCACTGGGGCGCAGAGGCGGGCGCCGGTCGCGGTACGGTCGTGATGCGCCACGCGGCCCTGCTCTCGATCGCCGATCGCGGGCCGGTGTTGAATCCGAGCGCGCCCGATGCGCACGTGGCGTGGTACTGGCGTGAGTCACCCCGCTGTGCATTACCCGGTGGCGGCGCCCTGGAGCTCGTTCCCGCACGCCACGGCCCGATCGATCTCGATGCGTTGCCCGCGCAACTTGCCATCGCCTGGCGGCGCGGTGGCGAGCGGCTGCGCGTGCGGCATGGTGGACCGCATCGGGCACTCAAGAGCTTGCTGCAGGAAGCTCATGTGCCGCTCGCAGAGCGTGCCCGACTGCCACTGGTGCTCGCTCGGGGCGCGCTCATCGCGGCCGCGGATCTCTGGATCGACGCGTCCATCCGGGCTCCGCCTCGGGCACGGCATCGCGGCCGACTCCTCTGGCGCAAACCTACCGGCAGCCCGCCCTGAAGTGCACTGGTCGATTTTGTGCTAACCTGTCGTCCCGTCGTCCAGCTCTCATTCATCTGGGCGCTGCAGGCAGCAAATCTCACGGCGGGACATCCCTCGATATAACTATGACGCGATTCGTATTCGTCACCGGCGGCGTCGTGTCCTCTTTGGGCAAGGGCATCGCCGCCGCCTCGCTCGGCGCGATCCTCGAGGCCCGGGGCCTCAAGGTCGCAATGGTCAAGCTCGACCCCTACATCAACGTCGACCCCGGAACCATGAGCCCGTTCCAGCACGGCGAGGTGTTCGTGACCCGCGACGGCACCGAGACCGATCTCGACCTCGGGCATTACGAGCGCTTCGTGCGCACGACCACGGGCCGCAACAGCAACTTCACCACCGGGCGCATCTACGAGCGGGTCATCGCCAAGGAGCGCCGCGGTGACTATCTCGGCGCCACGGTGCAGGTGATCCCGCACATCACCGATGAGATCAAGCGCAGCATTCAGCATGGAGCCGAGGGCGCCGATGTCTGCATGGTCGAGATCGGCGGCACGGTGGGTGACATCGAGTCGCTTCCCTTCCTCGAGGCAATCCGCCAGCTCGGTGTCGAGCTTGGCCGCAGTAATTGCGTGTACATGCATCTAACGCTGGTGCCGATCGTGGGCGGGTCCGGGGAGATCAAGACCAAGCCGACCCAACACTCGGTCAAGGAGCTGCGCGGCATCGGCATCCAGCCTGACGTACTGCTCTGCCGCTGCAAGCACCCGCTGCCCGAGGAGCAGCGCCGCAAGATCGCGCTCTTCACCAACGTCGAGGAGCGGGCGGTCATCTCCGCGGTCGATGCCGATGACATCTACCAGATTCCGATCCTGCTGCACGAGCAGTCCCTCGATGAGATCGTGGTCGATAAGCTCAGGCTCGATGTGCCGCAGACCGACCTCGCCGAGTGGCGCCAGGTGGTCAGCGCGAAGGCGAACCCGGACGGCCAGGTGGATGTCGCCATGGTCGGCAAATACGTGCAGATCCGTGACTCGTACCTCTCGCTGCACGAAGCGCTGATGCACGGCGGCCTCAAATCCCGCACGCGCGTCAACATTCACTACATCGAGTCGACCGACGTCGAGCAGCACGGCACCCATGCGCTGAAGGGGATGGATGCGATCCTGGTACCGGGCGGTTTCGGCGAGCGGGGCATCGAGGGCAAGATCCAGGCAGTGCGCTACGCCCGCGAGCATGGCGTGCCCTATCTCGGCATCTGTCTCGGGATGCAGGTGGCGATCGTCGAGTATGGGCGGCACGCGATGGGGCTGGCAGGCGCCAACAGCACGGAGTTCAACCGGGCGACACCGCATCCGGTGATCGCGCTCATCAGTGAGTGGCAGGACCAGACCCGCGGTACCCAGACGCGCGATGAGGCTTCCGCCAAGGGCGCCACGATGCGCCTCGGTGCCCAGGAAGTGCTGCTCGGGGCCGGCACGCGCGCCCGGGAGATCTTCGGCAAGGACTCGATTCACGAGCGCCATCGCCACCGCTACGAGTTCAACAACAACTTCCTCGACCGCTACCGCCAGGCGGGCATGCGATTCTCCGGCTTCTCGCGCGACGGCCTGGTGGAGGTCATCGAGATTCCCGGCCACCCCTGGTTCGTGGCGACGCAGTTCCATCCGGAGTTCACTTCCACGCCGCGCGACGGTCACCCGCTCTTCACCGGCTTCATCCGCGCCGCACGCGCCCAGCGGGCCTCGCTCCTGCCGCAGGCCGCGGGCGCATAGCATGAAGCGCTGGACCCGGACATCCTGCCCGCCCCGGCGCGGCTTTGGGCCTGATATCCCGTGAAGCTCGCAGGCCAGGAGATTGGCATCGGCCGGCCGCTTTTTCTCATAGCGGGCCCCTGCGTCATCGAGAGCGCGCAGCTCACCCAACAGGTCGCCGGGCGCCTCAAAGAGATCACCGGCCGCCTCGGCATTCCCTTTGTATTCAAGGCTTCCTTCGACAAGGCGAACCGGTCCTCGCGCGCCAGCTACCGCGGTCCGGGAATGGAGGAGGGCCTGAAGGTCCTGGAGGGGGTGCGGCGCAGCATCGGAGTACCGGTGCTAACCGACGTGCACGAGGACACCCCGCTCGATGAAGTCGCAGCGGTCGTCGATGTACTGCAGACGCCGGCCTTCCTCTGCCGCCAGACCAATTTCATCCTGGGAGTCGCCTCCCGCGGCAAGCCCGTCAACATCAAGAAAGGGCAGTTCCTCTCGCCCTGGGAGATGGGCAACGTGGTCGACAAGGCGCGCTCGACCGGCAACGACTCGATCCTCGTCTGCGAGCGCGGATTCTCCTTCGGCTACAACAATCTCGTGTCCGACATGCGCTCGCTCTCGGTGATGCGCGCGACGGGTTGTCCGGTCGTGTTCGATGCCACGCATTCGGTGCAGTTGCCGGGCGGCCTCGGCGCCGCCTCCGGAGGACAGCGCGAGTTCATCCCGGTTCTGGCCCGCGCCGCGGTGGCGGCGGGCGTCTCGGGGCTGTTCATGGAAACCCATCCGGACCCGGCGCATGCGCTCTCCGACGGACCCAACGCGTGGCCGCTCGACCGCATGGAGCCGCTCCTCTCGACTCTGAAGGCTCTCGATGAGGCCGTGAAAGCACGGCCACTCGAGGAGTCGCTGCTTTGCTCGGCCCCTCCCGGGCCTCGCCCCTCCGGGGCCGACACTGCGTGCCGTCATGATTCGACCCCGGCGAATCATTCACCCAAGGAACACTAAGATGACCCGTATCGCCGACATCCGCGGCCGTGAGATCCTCGATTCCCGCGGCAACCCCACCGTCGAGGCCGACGTCATTCTCGATTCGGGCGTGATGGGCCGGGCCGCGGTACCTTCGGGGGCATCGACCGGTACGCGCGAGGCGGTGGAGCTGCGCGACGGTGACAAGAAGCGGTATCTCGGCAAGGGCGTGCTGAAGGCCGTGGAGCATGTCAACACCGTCCTCAAGTCCGCCGTGCTCGGCGCGGACGCGCGCGACCAGACGGGCATCGACCAGAAGATGATCGAGCTCGACGGCACCGAGAACAAGGGGCGCCTCGGCGCCAACGCGCTGTTGGCGATCTCCCTCGCCACGGCCCATGCCGCGGCGCGTGATGCCGGCCTGCCGCTCTACCGGTATCTCGGCCAGAGTCTCGCCGGCAGCCGTGAGCCCGTCATGCCCGTGCCGATGATGAACATCATCAACGGCGGCGCGCATGCCAACAACAGCCTCGATATCCAGGAGTTCATGATCCTCCCCGTCGGCGCGCCGAGCTTCCGCGAGGCGCTGCGCTATGGCGCCGAGGTCTTTCATCACCTGAAGAAGATTCTCGGCGAGCGCGGCTTCTCGACCGCAGTGGGCGATGAGGGCGGCTTCGCGCCCAATCTGGGCTCGAACGAGGAGGCTCTCGGCATCATCCTGCAGGCGATCGACAAGGCCGGCTACAAGGCCGGTCGCGATATCTGTCTGGGTCTCGATGCGGCGAGCTCCGAGTTCTTCCGCGACGGCAGCTACGACCTCAAGGCCGAGAAGCGCCGCTTCTCGAGCGCGGAGTTCAGCCGCTACCTCGCCGATCTCGCCGGACGCTACCCGATCGTCAGCATCGAGGACGGCATGGCCGAGGGCGACTGGGATGGATGGGCGCAGCTCACGCGCGCGCTCGGAGAGAAACACCAGCTCGTCGGCGATGATCTCTTCGTCACCAACACCAAGATCCTGAAGGAAGGCATCGAGAAGCATGTTGCCAACGCCATCCTCATCAAGCCCAATCAGATCGGTACCCTCACGGAAACTCTGGCCGCAATCGAGCTCGCCGATGACTCGCACTACGCCGCCGTCGTTTCCCACCGCTCCGGTGAGACCGAGGACAGCACCATCGCCGACCTCGCGGTCGCCACGGCGGCCACCCAGATCAAGACCGGCTCGCTCTCCCGCTCCGACCGCATCGCCAAATACAACCAGCTGCTGCGCATCGAGGCCGAGCTCGGCAAGGTCCGCTATGCGGGCCGTGACGCGTTTCCGGTGAAGGTGTGAGCGGGAGCTGGTAGTCTCATGCGCTCATGAGGTGGCTCGCCACAGCCCTCCTGCTCGCCCTGGTGCTCCTGCAGTACCGGATCTGGATCTCCGACGATGGCCTTCGGGGTGTCGAGCGTCTCCAGCACGCCGTCGCCGCCCAGCAGAAGCTGAACACGCAGCTCACCGAGCGCAACAGCCGCCTCGAGGCCGAAGTCGAGGATCTCAAGTCGGGCACGGCCGCCATCGATGAGCTCGCCCGCAGCGACCTCGGCATGATCGGTCCGGATGAGACCTTCTATCAGGTCGTCGAGCCCCCTCCCGCAGGCAGCAGGCCGGTCACCGCCCGAGCCGCTCCCGCAAGATGAACTACTGGCTGGTCATGCCGGCTGCCGGGGTCGGCCGCCGCTTTGGCGGCGACCGCCCGAAGCAGTATGCCGCTCTCTGCGGCCGCACCGTCATCGAGTGGGCCCTCGATCCCTTCCTGACCGATCCCCGCTGTGTCGGCGCCGTGGTCGCTCTCGCAGAGGATGATCCCTACTGGACGGTCATCGACCTCCCCACTGTGGTGGTGGCGCCGGGAGGCGGAGAGCGCAGCCACTCCGTGCGCAACGGCCTCATGGCGCTGTCAGACCGCGCGGGCCGTGACGACTGGGTACTGGTCCATGATGCGGCGCGGCCGTGCCTGCCGCGCCAGGATTTGGACCGCCTCCTCGCGGACCTCGCCGCCCATGCAGTCGGGGGCCTGCTTGCGACCCCGGCCGCCGACACCCTGAAACGGGCCGATGGCTCCCGGGACGTGCAGCAGACCGTCGACCGCTCCGGGCTGTGGCGCGCCTTGACGCCACAGATGTTCCGCTACGGGCGCCTCTGCGAGGCGCTCGACCGCGCACACGCGGCGGGCCGAATCCCGACCGATGAGGCGCAGGCCATCGAATGGCTGGGCGACCGCCCCAGGCTCATCGAGGGCGCGCCCGCGAACCTCAAGATCACGGGCGTCGCGGATCTGGCGATCGCGGCGGCGCTGCTGAAGGAAACTCACTGATGAGAATAGGCTCCGGCATCGACGTGCATGCATTCGGCCCCGGCGACTTCGTCATGCTGGGCGGCGTGCGCGTGGCGCATACACACGGTGTCGTAGCGCACTCCGACGGCGATGTGGTGTTGCATGCGCTCACCGATGCACTGCTGGGCGCGGCGTGTCTCGGCGACATCGGCCAACACTTCAGGGATACCGATCCGCGCTGGAAGGGCGCCGACAGCAAGCACTTCGTGCGCGCGGTGATGGACATGCTGCGCGCCCGCAAGCTCCGTGTGGGTAATGCCGACGTCACGGTGCTCGCCGAGAGGCCGAAGCTCTCGCCGGTGCGTGATGACATCCGACGCCAGGTGGCGGAGCTCCTCGAGGTCGGCATCGAGCAGGTCAACGTGAAGGCCACCACCACCGAGAAGCTCGGCTTTCTCGGGCGCTGCGAAGGCATCGCTGCGCAGGCCGTGGTGCTTCTGCTCGATGTCGTTTGAGGCGGCGCTCGATCCGCCGCGTGCCCATGGTGCGCCGCTCTGCTCGGCGAGGCTGCGCACCGAGCCCGAGGACTTCCTGGTCGAGGAGCAGCTCGGATTCGAGGCCGCCGGCACCGGCCAACACGTACTGCTCAAAGTGCGCAAGCGCAACGCCAACACGCTGTGGATCGCCCGCGAGCTCGCGAATGCCTGCGGATGCCGCCCGGGGGATGTCGGCTATGCGGGCCTGAAGGACCGGCGCGCCGTAGCGGTACAATGGTTCACCGTGCCGCAGTCGCATCTCGCGCCGACGGACTGGCTCGGTCAGGGAAGCGGCGAATATCAGGTTCTGGAGGCGCATCGCCACTCGCGCAAGCTCCCCCGCGGAGCACTTGCGGGCAATCGCTTCGTGATCAGGGCTCGCGGCGCAGCCGTCGATGAGGCCTCTCTCGCCGGCCGCCTCGCCGCCATCGCGAGCCGCGGGGTGCCGAATTACTTCGGCCCGCAGCGCTTCGGGCGGAACGGGGCCAATCTCGAGCGCATGGGCGAGGATCTGCGGGCGCTGCGGCCCGCGGAGCGCGGCTTCATCCTGTCGGCGGCGCGCAGTCTCGTGTTCAATGCCGTGCTGGCCGCGCGCGTCGCTGAGGGCAGTTGGGAACGCCTGGAAGCGGGTGATCTCGCCAACCTCGATGGCCGGGCGAGTCATTTTCGGGTCGAAGCGCCTGATGAGACACTCGCGCTGCGATGCGCGCGGCTCGACATCCATCCCACCGGTCCCCTCTGGGGGAGCGGCTCACCCTCGAGCGGCGGCCGGGTGTTGGAGCTCGAGCAGCGTGTCGCTTCGGGTCTGATCACCGCATGCGGCCTTACCGCTCGGGCCGGCATGGAGCAGGAGAGGCGCAGCCTCAGACTGGCGGTCCGCGACCTCCATTGGCGGCGGGAGGAGGAAGCGGTGACCCTCGAGTTTCGCCTGGGCCGCGGCGCCTATGCCACGGCTGTGCTGCGCGAGCTATTCGCGCTGGACACCGACTACGAGGAGAGCAGCACGTAAACCGCCCCCGTTCCCCCATCGACCTGCCGTGCGGAGACGTACGCCAGCACCGGTCCGACCTTGCGCAGCATTGCGCCCACCATGCCCTTGAGCACCGGCCCGCGATGCCCGGAGCGAAGGCCCTTGCCGTGGACGATGCGCACGCAGCGCCATCGGCGCGCGAGCGCCTGCGCCAGGAATTCGCGCAAGGCCTGCTTCGCCTCGGCGACGGTGAGGCCATGAAGATCGATTTCTCCCTGAACGCGATAGTCGCCGCGGCGCAGCCTGCGCAGCACCGCGGGCTGAATACCGGCACGATGGAAGACCAGCTCCTCGCCGCTCGCGAGCGCGGGGTCCAAGAATTCGCCGCTCAGGCTCTCCTCGAGCACGGCGAGCCGGTCGGCGCGCGTGAAACGAGCGGCTGGCCGCGCCCGCCGGCCGCGGCTGCGCTGCAGGTCCGCCAGCGCTCTGGCATGCCTCAGAGGCTTGACGTCACGGACCGCGTCGCGGAAGAGGCGAGCGTCCTCGCCGCCGCCTCCGGGGGCATCTTTGGGCGATCTGGGACCCATGCTACCTCCGTGGAATTTTGTTCCAGTATAGTTACGCGCCCGCGGAATGGGGCGTGGGCCTTGCAATACCATAAATCAGGACAGTGAAGATCCTCGTCAGCAACGATGACGGTTACCGCTCCCGCGGCATCCGTCTCCTGAAAGATGCGCTCGCGAGCCTCGCCGAGGTCACCGTCGTGGCGCCGGACCGCAATCGCAGTGGCGCGAGCAACTCCCTCACCCTCGATGTGCCGTTGCGGGTGTTCGAGGCCGAGCCCGGCGTCTATTACGTACAAGGTACGCCGACTGACTGCGTACACCTGGCGATCTCCGGCCTGTTCGATTACGAGCACGACATGGTGGTCTCGGGCATCAACGATGGTGCGAACCTCGGCGATGACGTGCTTTATTCAGGTACGGTCGCGGCGGCGATCGAGGGCCGCTTCCTCGGCCTGCCGACCATGGCCATATCCCTGTGCACGGCGCCCGATTCCGAAGCGCATTTCGAGACTGCCGCCGAGGTCGCGCGACAGCTCGTCGGGCAGCTCGTGCGCCGCCCGCTCGAGCCGACCCTCATCCTGAACGTCAACGTACCCAACGTGCCGCTCGCGGCGCTGCGCGGTTGGCGCAGCACGCGACTCGGATTTCGCCATCGCTCGGAGCCGATTCTGCCGGCGCGCGACCCGCGCGGGCGGCCCGTCTACTGGGTGGGGCCGGCGGGCTCGCAGCAGGACGCGGGACCCGGAACCGATTTCGAAGCCATCTCCCAGGGCTGGGTCTCGGTGACTCCATTGCAGATCGATCTCACCCGCCATTCCGCGCTGCCTGCCCTGCAGCTGTGGCTGGAAGGCATCCATGCCTGATCTGCGATTCTCCGGCATCGGCATGACCTCTGCGCGCACGCGCGACCGGTTGGTGCAGCGCCTGCGCGAGCAGGGGATCACGAGCCTCGCGGTGCTCGACCGCGTCCGCAACGTTCCCCGCCATATCTTCGTCGATGAGGCGTTGGGCAGCCGCGCGTACGAGGACACGGCGCTGCCGATCGGCTTCGGGCAGACGATCTCCCAACCCTACATCGTCGCGCGCATGACCGAGGCGCTGCTCGAGAGCGGCCCGCTGCAGAAGGTGCTCGAGGTCGGCACCGGCTGCGGCTATCAGACAGCGGTGCTGTCGCCGCTCGTCGAGCGGATCTACACCATCGAGCGCATCGGCCCACTTCTCGATCGCGCCAAGCAGCGCCTGAAGGAGCTCGATGTCCGCAATGTCAGGTTCCGGCACGGCGATGGCAGCGCCGGGTGGAAACCGCAGGCGCCGTTCGACGGCATCCTCGTCGCCGCCGCGCCGCTCATCGTTCCGGAGGCGCTGCTCAAGCAACTGCGGGTGGGCGGAAGACTTCTCGTGCCGGTGGGGCCCGAGGGCGAGCAGGAGCTCGTGCGCTTCACGCGCCGGGAACAGCGGATCGATCGGGAGTCGCTCGGGCCGGTGGCGTTCGTGCCGCTGCTCGGGGGAACCGGCTGATGAGGATCTAGATTATATTTAGATCGTAATTCTATGTTATTACAGGAATTTCAAATATATAGTTGCTAAGCAGAGTGTGACCTGTTTAACATGTGCGCCTGTCGCTGACTGACGACAGGGTCGTCCGCCGCAGAGCAGCCGGAAGAGGGCACAGGGAGGAGGGGATGCCGAAACAAAAGCAACAACAGCGACGAACAAGAAGAAAAGCATGCCGTCGTCCGAGTCTGTCAGCTCAGGATAACGGGTCGGTTGGTTGATGCCCCTCCCCCTGTGTCTTCTTCCTGCTGCCCTGCGGGCAGCAGGAAGAAGCTCTGTCATGCGCTGCGCCCAATCCTAACGGGCTCGCTATTCCAGGAACAGCGCCGCGACCGCGCGCCGCTCCTCCTGCACCAGGATGTTGTAAGTGCGGCAGGCGGCACCCAGATCCATCACCTCGAGCCCCACGCCGCGCTCGGCGAATGCCGCGCGCACGCTCGCCGGCGGGAAGCGCTGCCGCTCGCCGGTGCCGAGCAAAACGACTTCAGGCTGCAGCGCGAAGATCGCTGCAAGATGCTCTGGCAACAGCGATTCGAATCGGGCCGGCGGCCAGTCGGTGACGAGCCGGTCCGCAGAGACGATACAGCTCGAGTGCACGATCTCATCGCCGATCCGCACCTGCCCCGGCGAGTAGGCGCGCACCAGGTTGACCCGGGAGCTGCTTTCCAATGTGAGCTTCATGGTGACGGGTACGATAGCGCCCGTGCGCGAGCTCGTCATCGTCATTGCGGACCTCTATCTGGAGCCGGAGCCGGACCATCCCATCCGGCAGGCAGCCCGCGCTGCAGAGGAGAATACCCTCGCGGCTGCGCGGGTGGCGGAAGAGAGCCCGGGCGCAGGTTTCCATCATCTCACGCGGTTCGGCGTCAAGCGTCGGCTCGAGGACGGTTGGCGCGCCTGGGCTGCACGCTGGCTCGGCCTCCCGCAACACGCGCGCGCGGCACCTGCCAGCATCGCTGCGGCTGCGCTCGCGGGTGCGCCCGAGGCCCGCGCCGTCTGGCTGGCAACACCTCTACATCTGATCGCGGGGCTCACGAGCGTGCACTTCGACAGGCGAAGCCTCCTTCGGCTGCCGCTCGCGGAGCTCGAGGCGCTCGCGGCGGGCTTCGGCGAGACCTTCCGCGGCTCGGGGTTTGAGCTGCACCCGCTCGAGAGCGGTGAGCTGCTGCTCTCGGGAGCTGCCGAGGCGGTGCCTTCGAGGACCACCGAGCCTGCGCGCCTGCTCCTTCACCCCGTGGCCGACGCGCTGCCCGCGGGAGAGGGCGCGGCGGCGCTGCGGCGCCTCATCGCCGAGATCGAAATGTGGCTGCACGGGCACCCGCTCAACGATGAGCGCGCGCGCTGCGGCGCGCCCCCGGTCTCAACGTTGTGGCTGTGGGGTGGCGGCGCGCCTGCGCTCACACCGGCAACCGCTTCGGGGCAGATCACGGCGGCCGCGTTCGGCGCGGACGCGTATGTTCGAGGACTCTGGCGCCTGGCCGGAGGAGAAAGTGCCGCGATGCCGGTACACTGGGAGGCGCTGATCAGTGAGCGCCGCGTGCAGCGCGCGCTTGGCGTAGTGGAGGTTGCCGATTTGCTGCATGCCCATCCTTCGTGGCGCCTGGCGGATGCGCTGACGGACATCGACCGGAGGTTGTTGTCGCCGGCGCTCGCCGCGCTCAATCGCGGCAGCCTCGAGAGGTTGGTGCTCGTGGCGAACGACCGATGCCTGACGCTGCGCGCGGCCGATCGCTGGCGGCTCTGGCGGCGCAGGCGGCCCGGTCTGGAAGGACTCGCATGAGTCTTCGCGTCGTGCGCCGGTCCGCAGGTGCCGGGGAGTCATCGACGCTGCATGCCGGACTGCACCCGGTGCTGCGCCGGATCTATCTGGCCCGCGGGGTGAGAACGGCCGGCGATCTCGACCTGTCACTCGAGCGGCTCTTGCCGGTGAGCACACTCGAGAGCATCGCTGCCGCCGTGGACCTGCTGCTCGCGCATCGCGCGGCGGGCCGGGTGTTGGTGATCGGGGACTTCGATGCCGACGGTGCGACCAGCACCGCGCTCGTCGTGAGGGCGCTGCGGGCCTGGGGGTTCGCCGCAGTCGATTTCCTGGTACCCAACCGCTTCGAATTCGGCTACGGCCTCACCCCGGAGATCGTGACGCTGGCGGCGAGCCGCACCCCCTCGCTCATCATCACCGTCGATAACGGGATTTCGAGCGCCGCCGGGGTGGCGCAGGCGCGCTCGCGCGGCATCGATGTGCTGATCACGGATCATCATCTGCCCGGCGCGGCGCTTCCCGCGGCCAACGTCATCGTCAACCCCAACCTCACCGGGAGCCTGTTCGCGAGCCGCGCGCTCGCGGGCGTGGGTGTGGCTTTCTATGTGATGGCGGCCCTGAAGCGGCGCCTCGATGAGGCGCGCCTCACGCCGCCCAAGGCACCGGGGGCCGCGGAGTTTCTCGACCTCGTCGCCCTGGGCACGGTGGCCGACCTCGTGCCGCTCGATGCCAACAACCGGGTGCTCGTTGCCCAGGGTTTGCGGCGCATCCGCGCCGGCCGCTGCGCCGCGGGCATCCGTGCTCTGTTGGAAATCGCGGGGCGGTCTCTCGAGGGGCTCATCGCGGCCGATCTCGCCTTTGCCGTCGCGCCGCGGCTCAATGCGGCCGGCCGCATCGATGACATGACCGTTGGAATCCAGTGTCTGCTCGCCGATGACCCCGCCACTGCGGCGGCGCTCGCGGCGCGTCTCGATGAGCTCAATCAGGAGCGGCGGGCGATCGAGGCGCGCATGCAGGCGGAGGCGCTCGCGGCAGTGCGCCGCCTGCGCGACCCCGGTCCGCGCGCACTCGAGCGAAGCGGTGTCTGCCTCTTCGATGAGAGCTGGCACCAGGGCGTCGTCGGGCTCGTGGCGAGCCGCATCAAGGAACACGTCCGCCGGCCCGTGATCGCCTTTGCGGTCGCGGGCGAGGGGCAGCTGCGCGGTTCGGCGCGCTCGACGCCGGGCATCCACATCCGGGACGTGCTCGCGAGCATCGATGCGCGCCATCCTGAGCTCATCGCGAAATTCGGCGGGCACGCCATGGCGGCGGGCCTCACCCTCGAACGCGACCGGCTCGACTTCTTCGCGCGTGCCTTCGATGAGGAAGTCGCCGCGTGGGCCGCGCGGTGCGGCCCGAGCGATGCCATCGAGACCGATGGTGAGCTGACGGTCGAGGAGATCGCGCTCGATACGGCGCATGCGCTGCGTGCCGGCGGCCCCTGGGGACAGGCCTTCCCCGAGCCGTGTTTCGATGGCGTGTTCGCCATCCGCAGCGCCCGCGTGGTCGGGGACCGACACCTCAAATTGTGGCTGGAGCTCCCGCGGACCGGCCGCTCCTTCGATGCCATTGCCTTCAACCAAATCAGCGGCGAATCGGCACTCACCCTGCCGGAGGGCTCGCTGCATCTGGTCTACCGGCTGGACGTCAACGAATATCAGGGCGAGCGGCGGCTGCAGCTTCTCGTCGATCACCTCCTGCAGTCTCAGCGCACGTGAACGGCGTCTCAGCCCCGGCCCGGCGCCTTCGCTAAGGTTCGTCTGCGCTCGGGATTCGCAGTGGCACGCCCTATGCGTGGGAGGCAGTCTTGGCTCACAAAGAGAGTGTTTCATCGGCTGGCGGGATGAGGGCGCGGCGCGCGGCTGCGGCCGCAGCGACAACGGTTCTCGTGCTGACGTGCCTGGCGGCGCCGGCAACAGCCTCGGCTGCAGATCCCGGCTTAGGGGTAGCGGTGCGCGCGGGCACACCGGGCATCGGCCTGGATCTGGACCTGGGTCTCTCGCCGTCCTTCGGCATGCGTGTCGGCTTCAGCGGTTTCAACATCAATCACAACATCGATACTTCGGATGTCAACTACAACGGACGGCTGCAGTTGCGAACGATAACCGGGTTGCTCGATTGGTACGTCCTCCAGGGAGGCTTTCATCTGACGGCGGGAGTTGCCGGTAACGACACGAAGCTGAACGTGGTGGGACAGCCGACGCAGGACTCCTTCACGATCGACGGCACCACCTACACGAGCTCCCAGCTGGGCTCACTCACCGGCCAGCTCAAATTCGGCAATTCAGTGTCGCCCTACCTGGGCTTCGGTTGGGGAAATCCAGCCGGTGAGGGCAGCCGGGTTCACTTTCTGTTCGATGTCGGGGCAATTTACGGCGGCACGCCGAGCGTCACTCTGACCGCACGCTGCGGGCCGGCCGCCCCCGCGGGCTCAGCCCTCTGTAACCAGGCGCAGGCCGACGTCGCCGCCGAGGAGGCGAAGCTGCGCCACAAGGCGGACATCCTGCAGTGGTACCCGGTGGTGAGCCTCGGGATCGGCGTGAGCTTCTAGCTGACCCCCGGCCCGCGCATCCGCGTGCGGGCGCTCGCTTGAAAGACACCGGCTCGCCCGTTTAGCATGCCGGGCTCCTGACGCCACCGCCTCCGCAGCCCCACGGCATCGCACTATGGAAGTCAATCAGCTCAAGCGCCATCTCAAAGACCTCGACGAGCGCACCGCCTCGCTACGGGGGTTTCTTTGAATACGACCGCAAGAAAGAGCGGCTCGAGGAAGTAGGCCGGGAGCTCGAGGACCCGACGGTCTGGTCGCAGCCGGAGCGGGCGCAGGAGCTCGGGAAGGAGCGCGCACGGCTCACCACCGACGTGACGCAGATCGAGCGCACCGCCAAGGGAATCAGCGATGCGGCCGAGCTCCTCGAGCTCGCCGAGGGAGAGGGTGATGAGGCCGCCGCCCGCGATATCGAGCGCGACGCCGAGCGGCTCGAGGGCGAGGTTCGCCGCCTCGAGCTCAAGCGCATGTTTCGCGGCGAGATGGATTCGCACAGCGCCTTCCTGGACATTCAGGCGGGTGCCGGTGGAACCGAGGCGCAGGACTGGGCGCAGATGCTCCTGCGCATGTATCTGCGGTGGGGCGCCGCGCACGGATTCGGGTGCGAAGTGATCGATTCCAATCCCGGTGAGGTGGCGGGCGTGAAGAGTGCCACGGTCGAATTCAAGGGCGACTATGCCTATGGCTGGCTACGCACCGAAACCGGCGTGCATCGCCTGGTGCGCAAGTCGCCATTCGACTCCGGCAACCGGCGCCACACCTCCTTCGCTTCCGTTTTCGTCTCACCGGAGATCGACGATGACATCGAGATCGACATCAACCCGGCGGATCTGAAGACCGACGTCTACCGCTCCTCCGGAGCGGGCGGCCAGCACGTCAACAAGACGGAGTCGGCCGTGCGTATCACCCACATGCCCACCGGCATCGTGGTCGCGTGCCAGAACGAGCGCAGCCAGCACAAGAACCGCTCGACTGCGATGAAGATGCTGAAGGCGAAGCTGTACGAGCTCGAGGTGAACAAGCGCAACGCCGCCGCCAGGGTGCTCGAGGACTCCAAGTCGGACGTGAGCTGGGGCAACCAGATCCGCTCCTACGTGCTCGATCAGTCCCGCATCAAGGACCTGAGGACTGCTGTGGAGGTGGGCAACACCACCGCGGTGCTCGACGGCGATCTCGATCAATTCATGGAGGCCTCGCTCAAGGCGGGCCTGTGACCCAAATGACAGACAAGCACAAAGACAGCAGCTCCGGCATGCCGGATCAGGGGGAGGAGAACAAGCTGATCGCGGAGCGCCGCGGCAAGCTCGCGGTCCTGCGGGGGCGCGGCGCGCCCGCCTTCCCGAACGACTTCCGGCGCACGGCGCTCGCGGAGCAGCTGCACAGCGCCTACGGCGAGCGCGACCGCGAGTGGCTCGAGGCCAATCCGACGCGCGTCAGCGTGGGCGGCCGCATGATGCTGAAGCGCTCCCAGGGCAAGGTCAGCTTCGCCAACATCGCCGACCGCACCGGACAGATCCAGCTCTTTCTGCAGAAGGACGCCGTGGGCGAGGAGGCCTACGCGGATTTCAAGACCTGGGATGTCGGCGACATCGTCGGTGCGACCGGGCTGATCTTCCGCACCAATGCGGGTGAGCTCTCCGTGCGGGTCGAAAGCCTCCGCCTCCTGGTGAAGTCGCTGCGGCCCTTGCCCGACAAGTGGCACGGCCTCGCCGACATCGAGACGCGCTACCGCCAGCGTTACGTCGATCTGATCGTCAACGACACCAGCCGGAATGTGTTCCGCACACGGGCCCGGATCATCAGGTACTTGCGTGATTTCCTCGACGCCCTCGATTTCCTCGAGGTCGAGACTCCGATGATGCAGCCGATCCCGGGCGGAGCGACGGCGCGTCCTTTCGTGACACATCACAACGCACTCGGCCTCGACATGTATCTGCGTATCGCGCCGGAGCTGTATCTGAAGCGTCTGGTCGCCGGTGGCTTCGACCGCGTGTACGAGATCAACCGTAATTTCCGCAACGAGGGGCTCTCTACCCAGCACAACCCCGAATTCACGATGCTCGAGCTTTATCTCGCATACGCCGATTACCGCGATATCATGGACTGGGTCGAGAAGGCGATCCGCGGGCTCGCCGATACGATCCACGGCTCGCAGCGGCTCACCTACCAGGGGCGCGAGTACGATCTCTCCAAGCCGTTCCGCCGGGTCACCGTGGAGCAGGCGATCCTCGAGAACAATCCTGACTTCGACCCGCTGTCGCTGCGCGATCCCACCTACCTGCGCAAGTTCTGCGAGCGGCTCGGCATTGCGGTGCAGCCGCACGACGGCGCCGGAAAGCTGCAGATCGAGATTTTCGAGAAGACGGCCGAGCATTTGCTGCTCGATCCGACGTTCGTGCATGCCTATCCGGCGGAGGTCTCGCCTCTATCCCGCGCCAACGACGCTGATCCCTTCCTCACGGACCGATTCGAGTTCTTCATGGCCGGGCGCGAGCTCGCCAACGGATTCTCGGAGCTCAACGACCCGGAAGACCAGGCGGCACGGTTTCGCGCGCAGGTCGCACGCAAGGACCGCGGCGATGAGGAGGCGATGTTCTACGACGCCGACTATGTTCGCGCGCTCGAGTACGGGATGCCGCCCACCGCGGGCCTCGGGGTCGGCATCGATCGCGTGGTGATGTTCTTCACCGACTCGCCATCCATCCGGGACGTGATCCTCTTCCCGCACATGCGGCCGGAATGAAGGGTCGAGCAATGAATTGCCGGGCGCTCAGTCGGGCAGGGCGTACGGCAGCTCCAGGCGCTCGAGGTCGTGGGGCAGCGGGGCGCTGAGCGCTTCCGGCAGGGTCCCGGGTCCTGCACGCCTGGGCGATGCCGGTGACGTCGCAAACGGCGCCCAGACGGCTCCCGTGGTGGTGAGCTCCGCGGGCAGCGCCGCGTGCAATGCGGTTCCCGTTGCCGGGGCACCTACGTTGGACCGTGTCAGCGCGGCCGCGCCTGCCTGCGACGGGCGCACACCGAGGGGTGCGCTGACACGCTCGAGCATGGCATCGGGCTGAGTGACCGCGGCGAGCTCCGGCTCAGCCCTGAGCAACGGCGCCACCGCCAGAAAATCGCAGCGGCCATCCTCGAGCCGCGCCGCTTCGACCACCTTGAAGGTGCGGCCATCGCCGAGCTCGCCGCTGTCGCCCGGCCTCAGGTCGAGCGGGCCGCGCGATCGGAACCGCTGCAGCCGCCGCTTCACGCGCCCGCGGTAGTGCGCGCGCGCGATCACTTCCTGGCCGGTGTAGCAGCCCTTGTCGAGGGCGATCGCGCCGACGACATCGAGATTCAACATCTGTGCGACGAATTCCTCCGATGTTGCCTCGTAGACCTGCGGCAGGCCTGCGATGACATCGAGCTGCCGCCAGACTTCACGGCTTGCAGGAGCGGCGCGCGGCAGGGCGCTGCCGCTCTGTGGCAGTGCCTCGCTGGGCGGCGCCGATTCGCCGCCGCCCGCGGCAGGCCTGATCAAGAGCCATCGGGCCGGCTGCTCACCGACGCACACGAGAAGGGTCTCGTCCATTCGATGCTGCGCGCCTGAGAGCTTCGGCAGCGCGCCGGGCGCTGCGCAGTCCCCGAGGCCCGATGCGATGAGCCCGCCGATCCGCCAGTGCGGCGAATCATCGGTGATTTTGACTTTGGCGCGCAGCACGTACTTCGTCAGGCGCGCCGCGACCGACGCCGCCAACTCACGCGGCAGCAGCGCGAGGAAATCGTTCGGTGCGAGCTGCACCAGACGCAGCAGTGCAATCGTGCGGCCCTGTGGGTTGTGGAAGCCCGCGAGCGTGGAGCGCTCCGCGCTCATGCGGCCAAGGTCGTTCGAGAGTTGCCCCTGCAGAAAGCGCGCGGCATCGGTGCCGCCGATGCGCACCGCACCGAGATCCTCGAGCTCGACGGACTGAAAATGTCCTGTATTCATATGATTAATCCCGGCGTCTTCATGGCCGCGGGAGCCGAATTCTGGCACACTTGTCTATATGCGGATCAGCCCCGAGAAGAACTCTCCAACGCCCTCGTCCGTTCCGCCCGCTGCTGATCTTCCCGCCACCGCGGATGCGGCTCGCAGCCCAGATTCCGCAGCGCCCGATACCGATGCCGAGCCGGCGACGCGCCGCGAGATCGGCGGGCCATCCGGTCCTGAGCCTACGCGCTTTGGCGACTGGGAGCGCAAGGGACGCTGCATCGACTTCTAGTCCGCCGAGCCGCCAATGACCGAACGACCGCTCTCGCCGCACATGACCGTGTACAGGATGTACCGGTATACCCTGCTGACTTCTCTGCTCAACCGCGCCACGGGGCTCGTGCTCTCGGCAGCACTCATCCTGCTCGTCTACTGGCTGGTTGCGATTGCGAGTGGCCCCGTAGCCTACCGCGGCGCCTACGAGGTGCTCTCGCGCGGCGTGCTGAAGGCGGTCTACGTCATCCTGCTGGCGACCTTTTCGTACCACCTTTTTGCCGGTATCCGCCACCTCATCTGGGACACCGGCCATGGCCTCGAGCGGGCGCAGTCGAAGCGCAGCGCCGCCCTCCTGGCGATCGCCAGCTTTCTCCTCTTCGCCGGCCTTGCGTGGTGGGCGCTGCATTCGGGGATGCACGGGCAATGACCCTGCGCAGCCCGCTCGCCAAGGTTCTCGGCCATGGGTCGGCCAAGGAGGGGGTGCACCACTGGTGGGTGCAACGCCTCACCTCGGTCGCGCTGGTGCCGCTCGCCGTCTGGTTCGTCGTCTCGGTGCTGTCGCTTCCCTCCCTCGATCATGCGACGGTGAGCGCCTGGGTGGGACAACTCTGGACGGCGGTATTCCTCATTCTTTTCGTCCTGACCGCGGCCTGGCATTCGCAGCTCGGAGTGCAGGTGGTGGTGGAGGACTACGTCCACGGCAGTGGGATGAAGATGCTCGTGCTGGGGTTGGTGACCTTCTTTCATGTAGTAGTCGCGGTTGCCGGTGTGCTCGCCGTCCTCAAGGTGGCGTTGGGAGGCGCTCCATGAGCGGTTACGAGCTCATCGATCACACCTACGATGTCGTCGTGATCGGGGCCGGTGGCTCGGGACTGCGCGCCACGCTCGGACTCGCGGAGGCGGGACTCTCCACTGCGTGCATCACCAAGCTCTTTCCGACACGCAGCCATACCGTGGCTGCGCAGGGCGGTATCAGCGCAGCGCTCGGCAACATGGGCGCGGACGATTGGCGCTGGCACATGTACGACACGGTGAAGGGCTCTGACTGGCTGGGCGATCAGGATGCGATCGAGCTCATGTGCAAGGAAGCGCCCGCAGCGGTGATCGAGCTCGAGCACTACGGCGTACCCTTCTCCCGCACCGAGGAAGGGCGCATCTACCAGCGGCCGTTCGGCGGCATGACCACGCAGTTCGGCCAGGGCATTGCGCAACGCACCTGCGCCGCGGCGGACCGCACGGGCCATGCGATGCTGCACACCCTGTATCAACAGTCGATCCGCCGCGCCGCGACTTTCTTCGTCGAGTACTTCGCCATCGATCTCATCATGGAGAGGGGCGCCTGCCGCGGTGTCGTCGCGCTCGACATGAACGAAGGGAAGCTGCATCGCTTCCGCTCGCACATGACGATCCTCGCGACCGGCGGTTACGGGCGCGCGTACTTCTCCTGCACCTCGGCTCATTCCTGCACCGGTGACGGCAACGCCATGGTGCTGCGCGCGGGGCTCCCCCTGCAGGATATGGAGTTCGTGCAGTTCCATCCGACCGGTATTTACGGGGCCGGCTGCCTCATCACCGAGGGAGCGCGCGGCGAGGGCGGCTACCTCACCAACTCCAAGGGCGAGCGCTTCATGGAGCGCTATGCGCCGAACGCCAAGGACCTCGCCTCACGCGACGTCGTCAGCCGCGCCATGACCATCGAGATCCGCGAGGGCCGCGGTGTCGGCCCCGAGCAGGATCACATTCACCTGCACCTCGAGCACCTCGGGCCGGAGGTGATCCACGAGCGCCTGCCCGGCATCGCGGAGACCGCCCGCATCTTTTCCGGGGTCGATGTCACCAAGCAGCCGATCCCGGTGCAGCCCACGGTCCACTACAACATGGGTGGCGTGCCCTGCAACTTCCACGGCGAGGTCGTCGTTCCGAGAGCTGGCGATCCCGATGCGGTCGTGCCGGGACTGATGGCCGTCGGCGAAGCGGCCTGTGTCTCGGTGCACGGTGCGAACCGGCTCGGCTCGAATTCGCTCCTCGACCTCGTGGTCTTCGGCCGGCAGGCTGCACGGCGCTGTGCGGAGCTGATCCGCCCGGGCATGCGCCATGCGCCGCTGCCGACGGATGCCGGGGAGCTGGCGCTCTCACGCCTCGATCGGCTGCGCAATGCCAACGGCTCGCGTCCGACGGCTGCGATCCGCCTCGAGATGCAGAAGATCATGCAGCTCGATGCCGCGGTATTCCGCACCGGTGAGTCACTGCAGGCAGGAGCCCGCAAGCTCGCACAGACTTTCGAGTCCTTCGCCGATGTCAGGGTGACCGACCGTTCCCTCATCTGGAACACGGACCTCGTCGAGACCATGGAGCTCGAGAACCTGCTCCTGCAGGCGACCGCCACGATGCATTCGGCCGGCAACCGCGGCGAGAGCCGGGGCGCGCATGCGCGCGAGGATTACCCCAAGCGGGACGATGAGCACTGGCTCAAGCACTCTTTGGTCTGGGTCGAGGGGGCCGGGCGCGTGCGCTTCGACTACCGGCCGGTGCACCTCAACACCCTGACCGATGAGGTCGAGACGATTCCGCCGAAGGCGCGCACCTACTGACGCTCAAGGTTTCCAATGGCCCAGTTCCGACTTCCTGCCAACTCCCGCATTCGCGCGGGCACCACATACCGGGCGCCGGCCGGTGCGCGCAAGGTGCGCAAGTTTCGCATCTACCGCTTCGATCCCAGCTCCGGTGAGAACCCGCGGATCGATACGTTCGAGCTCGACGTTGCCGGCTGCGGGCCGATGGTTCTCGATGCGCTGATCCAGATCAAGGCCGGCATCGATTCCTCGCTCACTTTCCGCCGCTCCTGCCGCGAGGGGATCTGCGGCTCGTGCGCGATGAACATCGATGGCCTCAATCGGCTGGCCTGCACCACCTCGATGGAGGACCTGGGGGCGCAGATCAGCATCTATCCGCTGCCGGCCATGCCGGTGGTGAAAGACCTGGTCCCGGATCTCACGAACTTCTATGCGCAGTACGCCTCGGTGAAGCCGTGGCTCGTCGCCCAGACACCACCGCCTCCGGACCGCGAGCGGCTGCAGTCGAAGGCGGAGCAGGAGAGGATCGACCGGCCCGCGGCCTGCATTCTCTGTGCGTGCTGCTCGACGTCGTGCCCCAGCTACTGGTGGAACAGCGACCGTTTTCTCGGGCCCGCGGCCCTGCTGGCTGCCTATCGCTGGATCATCGACAGCCGCGACGAGGCGAGCGGCGAGCGGCTCGATGCGCTCGAGGACCCGTTTCGTCTCTATCGCTGTCACACCATCATGAACTGCATGGACGTCTGCCCGAAGGATCTCAATCCCGCGAAGGCCATCGCCGAGATCAAGCGCATGCTCGTCGAGCGGCAGGCGTGATCGTGATGGACGGCGAGGCCCGGACGCTCCTCTGGCGCTGCCGCCGCGGCATGAAGGAGCTCGATGTCCTCCTCGAGCGCTACGCCGCCATTGCGCTGCCCGGCGCCGATGCCGGCGAGCGCCGGCTGCTGGCGCGGCTCCTGGAGCATCCCGACCCCGAGCTCGCGGGCTATTTCCTCGGCGGCGGGGCGCCTCCGGACCCCGCTCTCGCCGCGCTCGTCGACCGCATCAGGGAATGCGGCGCCTGAGCCGGCCGGAAAGCCCTCACGGACTGGCGAGCACCCACGAAAACAGTGCATGATCGGCCCTTGGGGGGCCTCTCAGAGCCGCATCCGCGGAGCCGGAAACGACCCCCGGAAACTCCTCGAAGAGCCCTTGACCGAGTCCAATTCCCGTAACGGCGCCGGCACGGACGACATGGCGGATCCGCTGAACTTTCAAAAGGGTTCAGGGTCTATCCAGGTCGCGGCGCCGCGACCTTACCCCTGGGAGGAGAGGGCGCGAATGAGCGCCGATGCAAGCGATCTCAGCCTGGTTCGCCGCGTGCAGCGCGGCGACAAGGGGGCATTCGACGTGCTGGTACTCAAGTACCAGCACAAACTCGTCAAGCTGGTCATGCGTTATGTCCGCAACCCGGCCGAAGCCGAGGACATCGCCCAGGAGGCCTTCATCAAGGCCTACCGCGCTCTGCCGCAGTTTCGCGGCGAGAGCGCCTTTTACACCTGGCTCTACCGCATTGCGATCAACACCGCGAAGAATGCGGTGGTCTCGCGCGACCGCAGCCCCATCGAATACAACGTCGACCGCGGCAGTACCGATAACGAGGAGTCCTACGACATGCAAGGCCGAATGAAGGATTCCGAGACTCCCGAAGGGCTGGTGCTGACGGACGAGATCCGCTCCACTGTCAACGCCGCCATCGATGCGTTGCCCGAGGACCTGCGTACCGCCATCGTGCTGCGCGAGCTCGAGGGCCTCTCCTACGAGGAGATTGCCGCCGCCATGGCGTGTCCGGTGGGCACGGTCCGCTCGCGTATCTTCCGCGCGCGCGAGGCGATCGACCGGCGCCTGCGCGAAGTCTTCGAAGGCGGCCTGGGCCGCACGGAGGAGTTGGGATGAACGAGGAGCTCGACAGCCAGCTATCCGCCATGTTCGACAACGAGCTGCCGGCCGCCGAGTGCGAGCTGCTCGCGCGCCGTCTCTCCCGCGATGCGGATCTCAAGGCTCGCTGGGGCCGATACGCCGTCATCGGCGCGGTCATCCGCGCCGAGCGCGGTGTCGCCCTGGATGGGACCATGGCCGGGCGCGTGAGCGCGGCCCTGTCCAGTGAGCCCGCATTGTCGATCGATACCGCGCCGGCCTCACGCCGCAGCCGCGCCTCGTCCTGGTGGCAGCCGCTCAGCGGTGCCGGGCTCGCGGCCGGTGTAGCCGTGGTATCGATTCTCTGGCTGCGCTCGCAGGCCCTGCCCGGCGGTTCCCCTGTTGCAGCGCCCGTCATGGTCGCGACCCGGACCGCGACTTTCGGCTCGCCTTCAGCGCAGGGGGCGCTGCAGGCGGCGAGTGCGACCACGACACCCGATAGTTTCGTCGTGCCGCCGATCCAGCAGCGGCCGATGATGGTCGTCCCCGCTACGGAGCTGGCCGACTATGTGGTCGCGCACAGCGCCTTCTCCTGGCCCGTCAGCCGGGGGAATCTGCTCTCCTCGCTGATGGTGAGTGAGCCGGGAACCTCCAGCACGCCCGCGGAGTCGGACCAGCGAGCTCCCCGCGTGCAAGGCAATGCGACCCAGAATCCGAAGTAGCGAACGAATCGGCCTGCTCGCGCTCGCCCTGGCCATCGCCGGCGTGGCGAGCGCCGATGAGCCGGCGAAGTGGCTGGAGCGCATGAATCACGCGCTCACCACACTCAACTACGATGGCACCTTCTCCCATTGGCAGGGTGGCAAGGTGGAGATGCTGCGCATCATCCATCGCGTCGAGCACGGCACCGTGGCCGAGCGGCTCGCCTCGCTCGACGGCTCGGGCCGGGAGTTCATCCGTACCGGTGCCAGCCTCACCTGTTACCTTCCGGACAGGCACGTCGTACTGGTGGAGCGCACGCCCGCCAAAGTCTCACTCCTCGGTGGCTTCCCGGCGGTCGATGAGCGGACCGCGCGCTTCTATGACATCAAGGAAGTCGCCCGCATGCGCTTCAATCAACGCAGTACGCACCTCATCACCGTGATGCCGCGGGATCAGTATCGGTACGGCTATCGGCTCTGGCTCGATGACTCGACGGCGATGCCGCTGAAGACACAGCTGTGTGACGCCGACGGCAACGTCATCGAGCAGATCGTATTCGCGAATCTCAAGATCCGTCCCCGGATCCCCGACTCGGCCTTCCGGCCCGACATCTCGACCGCGGGGTTCCAGTGGCTGCGCAACGATGCCGCATCGCTCAAGGAAACGGTGGTGCGCAGCGAGACGGTCTGGAATGCGGGGCGCCTGCCGCCGGGATTTCGCATGACGGTGCGCGCTGCGCAGACCATGCCGGGCTCCGGCCCCGTCGACCACCTGGTCTTCACCGACGGGTTGGCTTCGGTGTCAGTGTTCGTTGAGACACATGTCGTGACAGCCTCCGGCCAGGCGCCCGTGATGGAGTCGGCTCACGTGGGCTCCTCCTATGCTTTCTCCACCGTCGTGGATGGTCACAAGGTGACCGCAGTCGGGGAGGTGCCGCCGCAGACCGTGCGCTTCATCGCAGCCGCGGTGAAGGCGGAGAAGGCATCCGGGTCCGCACCGCCGCCCGCCTCGCTGGCACCGCTTCCGGGCGGTCCGTTCGCCCGCACACCGCCCCTGCATTGAAGGGCCCGCCGTCCTCACTGTAGTCCACCGGCGCGACTGCCACCTCTGCGAGCAGATGCTCGCCGAGCTGGAGGCGCTCGGGCGAAGCATGCCATTGCCGCCGATCGAAGTGGTGGACGTCGACTGCGATCCGGTTCTCGGGCGCCGCCACGGCCTCGATGTGCCGGTGCTGCTCCTCGACGGCACGGTGGTCTGCCGCCACCGGCTCGACATCCGTGAGCTGAAGCGCCTGCTGCGACAGGGCTGACTGCTATAATCGCGGCGGCCGCTGATCACCTGGCGCGGCAGCAACGCGACAGATCCGATTCATGCGGCTCATACGTAATTTCTCCATCATCGCCCACGTCGATCACGGCAAGTCGACCCTTGCCGACCGCTTCATTCAGCTCTGCGGCGGGCTCGAGGACCGCGAGATGCAGGCGCAGGTGCTCGACTCGATGGATCTCGAGCGCGAGCGCGGTATCACCATAAAGGCGCAGAGCGTCACGCTCTACTACCAGGCGCGCGACGGGCAGCGCTACCAGCTCAACATGATCGATACCCCCGGGCACGTGGACTTCTCCTACGAGGTGTCCCGCTCGCTCGCGGCCTGCGACGGCGCGCTGCTGGTGGTCGATGCCTCCCAGGGCGTGGAGGCGCAGAGCGTGGCCAACTGCTACACCGCGATCGAGCAGGGGCTCGAGGTCCTTCCGGTCATCAACAAGATCGATCTGCCCTCGGCCGACCCCGAGCGGGTCATGCGCGAGATCGAGGAGATCATCGGCATCGAGGCCGACGAGGCGGTGCGCGTGAGCGCCAAGACGGGCGAGGGTGTGCCGGAGCTGCTCGAGGCGCTGATCCGCCGTATCCCGCAGCCGAAGGGCGATGAGGAGGCGCCCCTGCAGGCGCTCATCATCGACTCCTGGTTCGACAACTATGTCGGTGTGGTCTCACTCGTGCGGGTCGTCAACGGCAGCGTCAAGACCGGCGAGAAGATCCGTGTCGTATCGACGGGCCGCAGCCACACGGTCGACCGCCTCGGCCGCTTCACGCCGAAGCCGATAGTGGAGAAAGTGCTTGCATCGGGCGATGTGGGCTTCATCGTCGCCGGGATAAAGGAGATCGACGGCGCGCCGGTGGGCGATACCATCACGCTCGAGAGCCGGCCGGCCGCAGCTCCGCTGCCGGGGTTCCGGCAGATCAAGCCGCGCGTCTTCGCGGGACTCTTTCCGATCAATTCCGAGGACTACGAGAGCTTCCGCGATGCGCTCGCGAAGTTGAAGCTCAACGATTCGGCGCTGCATTACGAGCCGGAGGTCTCCGGCGCGCTCGGGTTCGGGTTTCGCTGCGGCTTTCTCGGCCTGCTTCACATGGACATCGTGCAGGAGCGGCTGGAGCGGGAATACGAGCTCGATCTGGTGACGAGCGCGCCGACTGTGGTGTACGAGGTGTTGCGCACCGACGCTGCGGTGGCATACGTCGACAATCCGGCGAAGCTCCCGGCCTCCAACGAGATCGAGGAGATCCGCGAGCCGGTCATCGTGGCCAACATTCTCGTCCCTCCGGATCACGTCGGCGCGGTTCTCAAGCTCTGTAACGACAAGCGCGGGACGCAGAAGAAGATGCAGTACCTGGGCAGCCAGGTGTCACTGCAGTACGAGCTGCCGCTGGCGGAGGTGGTGCTCGATTTCTTCGACCGTTTGAAATCGGTGAGCCGCGGCTACGCCTCGTTCGATTACGAGTTCTCGCATTTCCAGGCGGCGCCGCTCGTGAAGCTCGACATTCTCATCAACGGGGAGAAGGTCGATGCGCTCTCGATCATCGTCCATCGCGAGAGCGCCTATCAACGCGGCCGGGAGCTCGTCGACAAGATGCAGGAGCTCATCCCGCGGCAGATGTTCGAGGTTGCCGTGCAGGCGGCCATAGGCAGCGCCGTCATTGCGCGCGCCACGGTGAAGGCGCTGCGCAAGAACGTGCTGGCCAAATGCTACGGCGGCGACGTCACCCGCAAGCGCAAGCTTTTAGAGAAACAGAAAGAAGGCAAGAAGCGTATGAAACAGTTGGGTCGGGTCGAGATTCCCCAGGAGGCGTTCCTCGCCGTCCTGAAGGTCGGCAAGTAAGGCGCCGGAGCGATGCCTCCCGTCCTCATGCAGGTCATCCTGGCCCTCGCCTGGCTCGCATTGCCGGTCGGGCTCCTCTGCATCCTCGATGACTGGTTCCTGCGGCCGCGGCGGCAGATCGCGGCAAGCCCGAAGCCGGCGGCCGACTCCCCGGCGATGTCGTTCGCCTACCTGGTGCTGCCGATCCTCATCGGCGCCGCGGTGGTGCGGCTCCTCGTCGCCGAGCAGCTCGATTTCAGCGGTGTGCTGGTCGCCATCTCCGGGGTAACCGGCGTCATCTGGGCGGCCGATGCGGCGGTGCTGCATCGCCGCCGGCTGCTAGCGGCCAAGGCGGCGGGCAAGGATCCGGCCACCATCCCGGAGCCGGGCACGGTCGACTACGCACGCAGCTTCTTTCCCGTGGCCCTGGCGGTGCTGCTGCTGCGCTCGTTCGTGTTCGAGCCGTTCCGCATCCCCTCCGACTCCATGATGCCGACGCTCCTCGATGGCGATTTCATCCTGGTCGACAAGTTCTCCTATGGCTTGCGGCTGCCGGTCTCCAACACCAAAATCCTCGACACCGGCAGCCCGAAACGCGGCGATGTGGTGGTTTTCCGCTATCCGCTCGATCCTTCTGAGAACTACATCAAGCGCGTGGTCGGCCTTCCGGGGGATCATGTGACGGTGCGCGACGACCGGCTGATCATCAATGGCAAGGTGATACCGTTCAAGGTCACCGACACCTACACCGACGGCTGCTACATCAACATGCAGCTCGCCGTCGAGCAACTGGGCGAGCATACCCACAAGGCGCTGCTCTGCCCCGTGCCGCTCGAGGTCACTCCATACCCGTTGCCGGGATGTCGGCGCAGTGATGCGCGCGGGTACGTCTGCGGCGGTACGGCGCCTCCGGGCGCGATGCCCCTCGATGAGCCGGAGGTGGTCACGAAAGTGGTGCCTGCCGGCGAATACCTGATGGTTGGCGACAACAGGGACAACAGCGACGACGGGCGCGTCTGGGGCTTCGTTCCGGATGCGAACCTCGTGGGCAAGGCGACCTACATCTGGTTCGATTGGGACCCGCAGCGCTCCGGCGGGCCCATCTGGAGCCGGATCGGCAACAAGATCCATTAGTGCGGGGGTTCAGCAATGCTTGCGCGTCAACGTGGCGTGACGGCGATCGGATGGCTCATACTGCTCATTCCCTTCGCCATCATCATCTATGCAGGCATTCGCCTGACTCCCGTCTACCTGAACTACATGAAGGTCGCTCGCGCGCTGAACGAGCTCGGCGACGAGTTCCGGGGCGGCGGCGCGAACCCGCAAAGCATCCGCAGCTCCCTCCAGAAGCACTTCGACGTCGATCAGGTGGATTACCCGGCGGTGAAGGACATCTCGATCTCCCGCGCCGGCCAGGGATGGCAGGTCGAGGCCGCCTACGATGACCAGGCACCGCTCTTTGCCCACATCACTCTTCAGGTCCAGTTCGACAAGACCGTCAGCCTGAGCGGTGGTGGATAAGCCCGATTGGCCGCTCGCCTGGGTACGCGCCCAGCTCGGCTACGAGCCGCGTGATCCTGCGCTCTTTCGCGCGGCGCTCACGCACAGGAGCGCGCCGGGCCCCAACAACGAGCGGCTGGAGTTTCTGGGCGATGCGGTGCTCAATCTCATCGTGGCGCACCACCTCTTCGCCGCATTCCCTCAGGCCAGTGAGGGCGACCTCAGCCGGCTGCGCGCGCGGGTCGTGAGCGGGGAGCCGCTCGCCCAGGTGGCGGCGTCCCTCGGGCTCGGGGAGGCGCTGCAGCTCGGCTCGGGGGAGCTCAAGACGGGGGGCTTCCGCCGCCACTCGATCCTCGCCGATGCCCTGGAGGCGATCTTCGGGGCGCTTTACCTCGATGGTGGACTCGCAGCCGCCGAAGCGGTGATCGAGCGCCTCTTCGGGCCACGGATTGCGGCACTCCCGGCCCCGCATGAGCTCAAGGACGCCAAGACACGTCTGCAGGAGCACCTGCAGTCCCTGGGATTCCCGCTGCCCCGCTACCGGGTGGAGCGGGTCGAGGGGGAGCCTCACGCGCAGACGTTTTACGTGACCTGCGACGTGCCGGCGATGCGGCTCTCGGCCGAGGGCCGTGGCTCGAGTCGTCGGCGTGCCGAGCAGGAGGCGGCCGAGCGCATACTGGCGGCACTGGACAGTGGCCAAGAGCTGCCGAAGTGACTGACTCTCCCCCTGATTTCCGCTGCGGCTTCGCCGCGCTCGTCGGCCGGCCGAACGTCGGCAAGTCGACTCTGCTCAACGCGCTCGTCGGGCAGAAGGTGAGCATCGTGACGCCACGGCCGCAGACGACCCGGCACCGGATCATCGGGCTCGCGCAGCTGCCGAATGCGCAGATCGCCTTCGTCGACACCCCGGGCCTGCACAGTCAGGCAAAGCGTGCGCTCAACAAGGCCATGAATCGGACGGCGGCGGCGGCGCTTGCGGATGCGGACCTCGTCGTGTTGGTGGTGGAGGCGCTCGTCTGGAATGCAGAGGACGAGCTCGTGTTGCAGCGCATCGCGCGCGCCGAGCGTCCGGTGCTGGTTGCGGTCAACAAGGTCGATCGGGCGAAGCCGCGCGAGCGGCTGTTGCCTTATCTCGCGGATCTCGACCGCCGCCATGGATTCCTTGCGCTCGTGCCGGTCTCGGCGCTCAAGGAGCAGAATCTCGAGGACCTGCGCACATCGATCGCGGCGCACCTGCCGCTCTCGCCCGCGCTTTTTCCCGATGGAGAGCTCACGGACCGGGGTATTCAGTTTCGGATCGCCGAGATGATCCGCGAGAAGCTGACTCTGGAGCTCAATCAGGAGGTGCCTTATGGCATCGCGGTGGAGGTGGAGAGGCTGGCCGAGGAGGATGGGCAGCTCACCGTCGATGCGGCCGTGTGGGTGGACCGCGAGGGACAGAAGCCGATCGTCATCGGGGCGAAAGGTGAGCGGCTGAAGCGGGTGGGCACCTCCGCGCGGCTCGCGCTGAACGGCCTGCTCGGGCGGCGATTGCACCTCAATCTCTGGGTCAAGGTGCGGGAGAACTGGGCGGACAATGCCCGCGCTCTGCGGGAGTTGGGCCTGGAGTAAGCACTGATGAGCGCGCATCCCCGCCGCGTTCTGCTCGCGCCGGGGTACATCCTCCATCACCGGCCCTACCGCGACACCAGCCGGATTCTCGAGGTGCTGGTGCGCGATCACGGGCGGTTGACACTGTTTGCACCGGGAGCGCGCGGGCCGAAACCGCGGTTCGGGGGAGTGCTGCAGCCTTTCGACCTGTTGCTTCTCTCCTTTCAGGTGGGACGGGAGGCCGGGCAGCTCACGGGGGCGGAGAGCGCTGAGAGCGCGGCCGCTCTACCGGCGGGGAGCCTCATGGCGGGGTTCTACCTCAACGAGCTGCTGCTGAAGCTCACGACGCGGCACGATCCCATACCGGAGATATTCGAGGACTATCGGCGGGCGCTCTCGGGGTTGCGGGCGGGCGGCCGGGTCGAGGCGGTTCTGCGGGTGTTCGAGAAGAGGCTGCTCGAGGCGGTGGGGTACGGGGTGGATCTGACGTCGGAGGCGCGGACGGGGAAGGCGATCGAAGCGGAGGGATTTTATCGATTCGTGGCGTCGGAGGGGCTGGTCCCTGCAGTAGAGCTCGACGCTGACGCCGTGGCGGGAACCTCCATTTTGGCGCTGGCGAGAGAGGAGCTGGGGGAAGGGCGGGCGCTCGAGGATGCGCGCAAGGTGCTAAAGGCGGTGCTGACTGAAAGGCTGGAGGGGAGGGAGCTGACCACCAGGCGGGTGGCTCGGGCAGTGGCATCACGGGGGGGGTCGCGTACTTAGCTTTTGTACGCAAGAATGCGCCTATTGACTGGTTTGCACGCGAACCGCCGGTCTCATTCGGAGCGCCTGTGACTCGTTCGTATATCGCGTTGGGCATCAATATCGATCATGTGGCTACGCTACGGCAGGCGCGCAGGGGAAAGAACCCTGAGCCGGTGCAGGCGGCGTTGGCTGCGGAGATGGCGGGGGCTGACAGCATCACGCTGCACCTGCGGGAGGATCGCCGACACATTCAGGACTTCGATGTCAGGACTCTTCGAGGGCTCCTGAAGACCCGCATGAATCTGGAGATGGCGGTCACCGAGGAGATGCTGGGGATCGCGTCGGAGGTGCGGCCTGAGGATTGTTGTTTCGTGCCGGAGCGGCGCCAGGAGGTGACGACCGAGGGCGGGCTGGATGTGGCGGGGCAGGAGGCTCGGATGAAGGAGGCCACGGGAATGCTCGTTGGCAAGGGGGTGCGGGTGGCGCTCTTCATCGATCCGGAACCGCGGCAGGTGGAGGCGGCGGCGAGAATAGGCGCGCCGGCGATCGAGTTGCATACGGGGGCGTACGCGGAAGCTACGGGGGCGGCGCGGGCGACTGAGCTCGAGCGGCTGGTGAAGAGCGCACGCCTCGGGGCCAAACTCGGGCTCGAGGTGCATGCGGGGCATGGTCTCGACTACCACAACGTGCAGCCGGTGGCGGCGATCCAGGAGGTCGTGGAGCTCAACATCGGGCATGCGATCATCGCGCGCGCGGTGTTCGCTGGCCTCACGGCGGCGGTGCGGGATATGAAGGCGTTGATGGCGGCGGCGCGGGCATGATCTTCGGGATCGGCGTCGATGTCCTCGAGGTGAGGCGTATCAAGGAGACGCTCGAGCGGTTCGGGACGCATTTCATCGAGCGGCTGCTGCTGCCGCAAGAGCAGGCGCAGCTCGCGAACACGCAGCGGCGGGAGCGCTTCCTCGCCATGCGGTTTGCCGCGAAGGAGGCGATCGTCAAGGCGATGGGGACCGGGTTCTCGCACGGGGTCTGGATCAGGGATGTCGGCGTCGTGCAGAACGCCTGGGGGAAGCCGGAAGTGGTGTTCTCGGAGCGCGGCGAGAAGGTGCGCAAGGGCCTCGGTGTCGGAGAGGGGCATGTCACGCTGACGGATGAGGCGGGGCTGGTCGTGGCGGTGGCTGTGTTGATGAGGGCGGAGTGACGGGCTTCAGGATTCATGAACTCTCTGGTGTTTGACATCGAGACCGTCCCGGATGTGGCGCTGGGGCGGCGCCTGTACGGACTCGAGGGACTCCCGGATGCGGAGGTCGCCAAGGCAATGTTTGCCTTGCGGCGGCAGGACTCCGGAGGAGAGTTCCTGCCGCTCGAGCAGCATCGGGTGGTGGCGATTTCCTGTGTGCTGCGCAGTGGCGAGGGGCTCAAGGTCTGGAGCCTGGGGGATCCGGAGTCGCCGGAGGGAGAGCTCATCGAGCGCTTCTTCGACGGTGTCGAGCGTTATCTGCCGGATCTCGTGTCCTGGAACGGGTCCGGGTTCGATATGCCGGTACTCACTTATCGGGCGCTGCTCGCTGGCGTGCAGGCGCCGCGGTACTGGGAGAAGGGGGACGGCGATCCGGCGTTCCGCCACAACAATTACCTCAGCCGCTATCACTGGCGGCATACCGATCTCATGGACGTGTTGTCGGGGTTTCAGGCACGCGGCAGGGTGTCGCTCGCGAACGTGGCATGCCTGCTCGGTCTGCCGGGGAAGCTCGGATTCTCGGGCGCGCAGGTCTGGGATGCGTACCTGGAAGGGGATCTCGTCGGGATTCGGCGTTATTGCGAGACGGACGTGCTCAATACCTATCTCATATACCTGCGCTTCGAAATGTTGCGTGGACGACTGACGCGCGAACGGTATGCGGATGAGGTCGAGAGGCTGAGGGTGCTGCTGCGCGCGGGGAAAGAGCCGCATCTCGCGGAATTCCTGCGCGTGTGGGAAGGCGGCGTTTGAGCGGCGCGGCCAATCGGGCCAGCGCCGGCCGGGGTCCCTGCGAGACGGCGGAAGTCGTCGGCCTGACGCGCGATGGCGAAGGGATCGTCCGGTCGGGCAAGACGGTGTTCGTGGCCGGCGCGCTCCCCGGGGAGACGGTGAGCTTCGAGCGCAGACGCAAACACCGGCAGCACGATGAAGGACGGTTGGTGGAGGTATTGCGGCCGGCGGCGGAGCGGGTGAGCCCGCGCTGCAGGCACTATGGCGTTTGCGGCGGGTGCGCCCTGCAGCATGCCAGCCCGGATGCACAGCTCGCGCTGAAAGAGACGGAGCTGCGCGACAATCTGGCGCGAGTGGCCAAGACCGAGTACCGCAGGTGGCTGCCGCCTTTGCGCGGTCCGGTCTGGGGCTATCGCCGGCGTGCGCGCCTCGGTGCGAAATACGTCCCGAAGAAAGGGCGGGTGGTCGTAGGGTTTCGCGAACGTCTGGCCCCTTACGTTGCTGACGTCACGCACTGCGATGTACTCGATCCGGCGGTTGGGGAGCTGATCGAGCCGCTTGCGCAGCTCCTGGGCGAGCTCGAGATCCGCCAGCACGTGCCGCAGATCGAGGTGGCAGTCGCGGACAACGCCACGGCGCTCGTATTGCGTGTCCTGAAGCCGGCCTCGGATCCGGATCTGCGCAAGCTGCGCGAGTTTGCAGCCAGGCACGCGCTGCGGTTTTATCTGCAGAGCGGTGGCCTCGATTCCGTCAGTGAGCTCTCCGCAGGCGAAGGGGTGTCGTCGTCCGCGGCGCTTCGCTATGGCTTGCCCGATTTCAATCTCGAGCTCGAATTTGCACCGACGGATTTCGTACAGGTGAATGGCGCCCTGAACCGGGCGCTGGTGATGCGCGCGGTGCAGATCCTCGCACCGGCTTCAGACTCCGCGGTGCTCGATCTTTACTGCGGACTCGGAAACTTCACGCTCGCGCTCGCGAGGTCCGCGGGCCGTGTCGTTGGAGTGGAGGGGGAGAGGAGCCTGGTGGAGCGTGCCCGTCACAACGCGCACCACAACGGACTCAACAACGTGGAATTTCACGCGAGCGATCTCTCGAAGCCGGCAGACGTCCCGCCTGCGTGGCTCGGCGGACCCTACACCCACATACTCCTCGATCCACCGCGAGCGGGAGCTGCCCGCGAGATGCTCGCTGCAATCGCGCGACTCGCTCCCGAGCGGGTGTTGTACATCTCCTGCCATCCGGGGAGCCTTGCACGAGATCTCGGTATCCTCGTTCATGAATACGGCTTCGCCCTCGAAGCCGCCGGAGTCGTCGATATGTTTCCCCACACCGCGCACGTCGAGTCGATGGCGCTGCTCACCCGCCCATGACGCTCGGGCCGCTGATGATCGACCTGGAAGGGACCTCACTCACGGTCGAGGAGCGGGAGATGCTGCACCACCCCCTGGTGGGCGGTGTGATCCTGTTCACACGCAACTATGCCGATCCGGGGCAACTCTCGGCCCTGGTGGCGCAGATTCACGCCGCCCGCAGCCCACCGCTCATCGTGGCGGTGGATCACGAAGGCGGACGGGTGCAGCGCTTCCGTCAGGGATTCTCGGCATTGCCGCCGCCCCGGCGGATAGGGCACGAATACGATGCCAACGCCCGCGCCGGCCTCGAGTTGGCCCGGAGCATGGGTTGGCTGATGGCGGCGGAGCTGCGCTCGCATGGAGTCGACCTGTCGTTCGCGCCCTGCGTCGATATCGACTATGGCGTCAGCTTCATTACCGACCGGGCGTTCCACTCCCGCCCGGATGCGGTCGCGGCGCTCGCTTCTGCCTATGCACACGGAATGCGGGACGCCGGGATGGCCGCCACCGCCAAGCACTTTCCCGGCCATGGGGCGGTGGTTGCCGATTCCCACCTCACCCTGCCCGTGGACCGGCGGGAGCTTGCCGACATGTCGGCAGACCTGGCGCCCTACCGCCGCCTGATCGCCAACGGCCTGCCGGCCGTGATGGTGGCCCATATCCTGTTTCCTGCGGTGGATGCCGCCCCCTCCAGCCTGTCCGCCCGCTGGATTCGCGACGTATTACGCGGAGAGATGCGTTTCCAGGGGGTAGTGTTCGCCGACGACCTGTCGATGGGAGGGGCCGCTGCCGCCTTCGGCGACGTCGTGACCCGGGCGAAGGGCGCATTGTCGGCAGGCTGCGACATGCTGCCGGTGTGCAATCAGCGCCCGTCAGTGAAGGAGCTGCTGGATCACCTGGCGGTGGAGCCCGAGCCGGCTTCGGGCCTGCGCCTCGTGAGGCTCCACGGACGCGGTGGCTTACGCCCGGAGGACCTCAGGAATCGGCCGGAGTGGCAGCGCGCTCAGGAATGGCTCGAACGGTGCGCGTCGCCTCCGGCACTGCAACTGGATTCGGGACGATGATGGGCTGGAAAGAATGAACAACTGGTCGGACGAAGCCTGGCGTGTGGTCGTCGACAGCGCGCCCGAGGGCGTCGTGGTCTGCGATGCCACGACCTCCGACCATCCCGTCATTTACGCGAATGCCGCTTTCGCCGCGATGAGCGGCTACGCCGTAGACGCTCTGCTTGGAAAGAACCTCCGCATGCTCCAGGGCAACGACCGCGAGCAGGAGGGGCGTCAGCGCATACGTGAGGCGGTGGAACGGGGCGAGACGGCACGGGTGCTCATGCGCAACTACCGTCAGGACGGCTCCCTCTTCTGGAACGAGGTAGTGATCCAGCCGGTGCGCGGCCCCGCCGGTCAACTGACCCATTTCGTCGCCTACTACCGCGATGCCAGTGAGCGGCTGAAGGGGGATGAGAAGGCGGCACCGGGTCTGCCCTCGTGGCTGCGGGAGGACCGGCTGACGGGGCTGCACTCGCGCGCCTACTTCGAGGAGCTGCTGCAACGCGACTGGGTGCTCGCGCAGCGCGACTCGCACGAGATCGCACTGACGCTGTTCGATATCGACGATTTGACGACCTACAACGACACCTTCGACAAGAACGCGGGGGACGCCTGCATCAGGCGGGTGGCCCGAGTCATCAGTGCATCCTACCGGCGCGGCGGTGATCTCGTAGGGCGTTGGGAGGGCGGAACTCTCGCGACTCTGACTCAGGGTGATGCGGCGCAGAAGGCTCCGCAGTATGCGCAGGTCGTCGCGCAGCGGGTTCGGGACCTGCTGATTCATCACCCGCGTAACGGCAACGGACGCTATCTCACTATCAGTGCCGGCGTTGCGAGCCTGGTGCCGGAACGCGACCTGCCGCTCGAGGCGCTGCTCAAGGCCTGCCGTGCGGCGCTCAAGCGCGCGAAGAAGACAGGCAAGAACAGCATCGTCACGGCCGGAGCGACCGACTTCTCCTGAGTCCGGCTCAAAAAAGAAGAGGGCCGCAGCCTCCCTGGCCGCGGCCCCCCGGGGATCACGTCACTTGAATTTCGCTTCCAGCTGCAGCGGGCCCCGCTGAGCTCCCGGATTCGCTGCTGCCGCCATGGCCGGGTCAGAGATAAGCGTCGATCGAGAGCAGATACGTGCGCCCGATGATTCCCGCGAAGTAGTAAGAGGTCGACGCGGTGAAATTGGCGGCCGAGCCGGCAAGCGCAAACGCCGGCGGTTCCTTGTTGAACACGTTGTTGACGACCAGGCGCACGTTGACGTGACTCCCCAGGGCATACGCGACCGAGGAGTTGATCAGCCACCAGTGCCCCACCGACAGAATGTTCTGCGAAGTGGGGGTGTTGAGGTTGTTGAAGTTCATGGCGCTCGAGTACTGCGCCTGCCAGTACCAGGAGAACGGTCCTTTCGCGTAGTTGAAGGCGAAGCTCGCCCGCTGCTTGGGCGCGATGATGTTGGTGCCGAGCTCGCCGGCCTCATCGAGGGGTGTCGAGTGCCCGATCTGCAGCTTCAGGGTCTTGGTATCGAGATAGTTGCCCACCAAAGCCACCCGGCCGAAATTCCGTGGCAGCACGAACTGGTAATTCAGAGAGACGGTATCTCCCTGGAAAACCAGCAGGCCCGCATTGATGAAGCCGTCGTGATAGCTGATGATCTGTCCGGAGGCGTTGCGCGTGAAATCGTTGCACTCCGCCGTGTTCGGATAGTCCGGCGAGTCGTAGCAGGCCTCGAGGATGTTGCCGAGATTGAATTGCTCGATGGCATTGCCCATCCTGATGCTGATGTAGTCAAGGGCGATGCTCAGATTGGGCACCCAGCGGGGGGTCAGCACCGCGCCGTAGGTATAGGACTTGGCAACCTCGCTCTGCAGAGCGGTATTGCCGGACGTCAGACCCGTTACCGTCGCGTTGATTGCATTCGAGGTGAAGGTCGCCGTGTTGATCCCTGCGGCGGCGCAATTCTTCGCGCGGGTCGCCGGATCGGGCCCTTGGGCGACGTAGTTCTTGTCGCACGGATCGCCGGGCGCCGTCGCGAACTCGTTCGAGGTCGAGGACGGCAGGAACAGCTCGGTGATGGCCGGCGCGCGGATGGAAACCGTCCGGTTGCCGCGGAACAGGATGTCCTTCGTCGGCGCCCAGCGCAGGCCCGCATCCCAGGTATTGGACGAGCCGGCGATGGAGTTCTTGACGCGCCGGATGGCGCCTTCGAGCTCGAGGCGGTTCAGCGCCGGAACGTTCTGCTTCGCCGCGAACAGCGGAATCAGGGTTTCGGCGTAGACCTCGTTGGTGTGATAAGCCCCTTCGATACCGGTGGCGGTGAGATTGCTGACCGGCGGGTTCGCGGAGTAGAAGGAATCAGGCTCGAACACCGCCGCTTCGCGCCGGTTCTCGTAGCCGACGGCGAGCTGCCAGTCGCCGGCGGGCAGCGTCACCAGTGGCCCGGTCAGGTTTGCGGTCACATCGCGCTGCGTGTCGTAGGACTCGGCGGTGGCGATGTGCGTGACGTAAGCCCGCGCGGCGGCGCTCGGGTTACCCTGGCCGAAGATATCGAGCGGCGCACAGGTCTCCGATTCCGTCTTGTACGGTGAATTGACCACGCCCGGCGGGCAGGCGATCTGTCCACCCGAGAGCACGGGATTGATCGCGTTCTCCAGGTTCTGGAAGTCGACGGCCGGCTGGCGCGAGATGTTGCGGGAGTAACCGTAGTTGGCGGTGACGTCCCAGTGGTAGGACTTGCCGAACGCGGCGAAATCGCCCTTCGTGCCGAGCACGCCGCGGCCGAGCACTTGGTCACCCGTGAAGGCGCCGGCCTCGAGGTCGGTGTTGGCGCGATTGAGGTAGAAGAAGTTGGGACTCCAGGCCGGGTCGAGTGGTGACCCGGGGGATCCCCCGAAGTCCGCGGCTCCTGGGTACCCGGCCGCCTGGTAGGCATTCATCTGGTTCTGGATGAGCGTCTGGTCGGCGGCCGAGAGATACGGATTATGGGTGCTGATATAGAGCGCGCCGTTCGGCGTCCCTGGGGGGCCGAAAATGTCGGCGAGGTAGAGCGGCTGAGAGATGAGCGCGTGGGAGTGGCTTTCCGAGAGCCAACCCTCCCAATACGTCTGCACGCTGTCGGTCCAGTCGAAGTGGCCCAGCGTAACGGCATTGAGCCGCTCGCTGAAGGCCTGGAGATTGCTGTAATTGATGAGGTTGACGCCATCGCCGCCGTTGTAGAAGATCGGATTGCCGGTAGCGGTACCCAAGCTATACGGCGAGAGCGCATTCGAGCCGGGCGAGAAAGCGAGCGGCTGCCCTGCCGCATTCACGAAGCCGACATCCCCGTTGGGGATGCCGGGCGTGTAAAAGCCGGCGCCCGCAGTAGCATCGAGGTATGGCACCCCGGAAGTGCTCAGCTGATTGACGACCGGCATTGGATACCAGATCTGCTGGAACGGTCCCGGGGTCGGCGGGGCCTCGAATCCGCCCTGGTTGACGAAATCCCGGCGGGAGATGCCCCTCAAGCCGTCGCTCTTCGTGAACTCGACGACGCCGGTCACGTTGCCCCGGCCGCCTGCAAAGTTCTCACCTCCGAGGGCGCTCACCCGGAAATTGAACGCATCCCACTGACTCGACGCGCCCGCTTCCGCATTGACGTCCAGTCCCTGGTAGTTTTGCTTCAGGAGGACGTTCACCGTGCCCGCGATGGCATCGGAACCGTAGATCGGGGCGCCACCCACCGAGACCGTCTCGATGTGGTCGATCAGCTGGACCGGGATGACGTTGAAGTCCACCTGACTGCCGGGTGACGAGGCGCCGAACAGGCTCGCGGTATTGGAGGAGACGAATCGGCGGCCATTGACCAGTGTCAGGGTGCGTTGCGAGCCGAGCGAATACAGATCGACGAAGCTCTGCCCGACGCTGAAGGCCGACTGCTGATTCTGCTGGCTCGTGGGCGGAACGCCGAACTGCGGCAACTCGTCGAGCGCCTGGCTGACGTTGGTATAGCCGCGGGCCTCGAAGGTCTGCGAGGAGACTTCGATCGTGGGCTGCAGGGTGTCGTTGACCCCGCGCGCGATGCGCGAGCCCGTGATGACGATCTCTTCGAGTTGCGCTCTTTTGGCTGCTCCGGTCGATTGGGGCACCGTCTGCGGCGGCCCGGCCTGCGCGAGCAGCGGCGAGCTCGCCTGCGGGTCGTTCTCGGCGAGGCGCAGCGTCTTCTTCTGCGCAAGAGACAGCTTCTTCTTCTGAGCTGAGGTGTGCGTCTTGCTGTTCACAGTGCTCTGCGTAGTGCTTTGTGTGCTGTTCTGCGTGTTGTTCATCGCATTTGCGCAGAGCGCGGCTGCGAAGAGCAGAGGTGCGAGGAGCCAACCGGAGCGGCGTCGGGCGGTGCGATGATTGATTTGATTCATCTGTCGACTCTCTAGCTGAGTGCAAGCGGAGGGTTCTGATCGGCGACGCCGAGCGCGGCTTCCAGCGCGCGCCCGAGCGTGATCAAGACGTCTTCCCGGAAAAGGGCGCTCCAGAGGCAGATCGCGCGGGGTACGCGATGTTTTGCGCCATGGGCGTCGATCGGCTCGTTGTCGATGCTGCGGGTCTGCAGCTCGAGGAAGCCGGCCTTCATGACGAGGCAGGGATGACCGCTGGCGTTGGTCGCTACCAGTGAGTGATCTCCCGACACGGGACCGATCAATGCATCGATGCCGTCGAAGAAACCGTCGAGCGCCACCATCACCTGACGACGCAGGCGCTCGACTTGTACCATCTCCACGGCGGGGAAGAGATGAGCGCGGCGCCAGGTGTTGGGCCAGGCCATGTCGGCCTGCCACTTGAGCTCATCGTCGCGATGGGTGAGGGTCAGCTCCGAGAAGGCGGCCGCAGCCTCGAGGAAGACGAGGGGGGTCAGCAGGTCGTACTGCAGATCGGGCAGGCGAACTTCCACGACCTGAGCCCCGGTCTCGCGCAGCGCATCGAGCGCCTGGCGGTCGACGGGCGTGGCGTCCTTGGATTCGAACCAAGCCGGTACGTAGCCGACCTTCAGGCCGCGGATGCTCGCCTGCCAGTCCCAACCCAGCGGCGCATCGAGGGAGCCCCAATCCCGCAGGTCGGGACCGTTGATGATGTCGAGAGTCAACCCGCAGTCCGTCACGCTGCGTGCGATCGGTCCGACCTTGTCCCACGACCATGCGAGGGCCATGGCGCCATGTCGGGAGACTCGCCCGAAGGTGGGACGCAGGCCCGTCGTCCCGCAGCGATTCGACGGCGAGACGATCGATCCCAGCGTTTCCGTGCCGATCGAGAAGCCGACGAGGCCAGCCGCCGTGGCGGACGCCGAGCCTGCTGAGGAGCCCGACGATCCTTCCGCAGGATTCCAGGGGTTACGGGTCGTACCCCCGAACCAGATGTCGCCGTATGCCAGCGCGCCGGCGCTGGTCTTTCCGAGGAGAACGGTGCCGGCCGCAGCCAGCTTATCGACGATGGCCGCGTTGCTGGCCGCTACACGCTCTTTATAGGGCTCCGCTCCCCAGGTGGTGCGCACGTGTGCCACATCGAACAGGTCCTTGAGACCGTATGGAACGCCGTGAAGGCCTGAGCGGATGTGGCCCCTTGCGAGGTCTGCATCCGCGCCCGCTGCCTGCTCGAGGGCGAGATCGTCGGTGACGGTGATGAAGTTCTGCAGTTCCGGGGACAGGCGGCTGATGCGATCGAGATAAAGACGCGTCAGCTCGACGCTGGAGATCCTCTTGGCGCGTAGCCAGTCCGCCTGCTTCCAGGCGGGGGCCAGCGCGACCTCGACCGGCGAAGAGGGAAGAGCGCCCGCTGCCGGCGCGCTACCGCGCACGCCCGGCGTTGGCATGCGGTAGGTCTTCCCGGGGATCCGTGGATCGAATCGGACGGCCGGAGATACGTCGTTCGGCAGGTTGAGCGCACGAACGCCGGCGAGCTCCTTGAGAACGGCCTGATACCCGCGAGCGAGCTGCTTGCGCTGCTTGGGCGTGTAGGAGAGGCCGAGGAGTCGCTCCGCCGCGGGCAGATCCGCCTCGATTCCGGCCGGCGTGCCGGCTTCGGCAGCCATCGGTTCGCGCGCCGGCCGTGCAGGGGCGGGGGCGGCGATGGGATTGGGGGTGGCAGCGGCATGGGCAGCGACCGATGCCGCTGAGGCGGTGAGAGCCTGAGTGATCAAGGCACGCCGTGTCAGTGTCATTTTCGCATCGCCGAGCCAGCACGCCGGGAGCCCCTCTGCGGAGTACGACTGGCCGAGTCGGTATTTCCGGTAGGTCCGGCGACAAAAATTTTGCCTTGCCGCTGTTGCGAATCTGCACTAGCCTCATGGTTCCTTGGGGCGTACTCGGGGGTCTCGCGCCTACTGCCGGTGGACGATACGGGCACTACAGCTTGGTTTTCCGAGGTCTTGGCGCACGAGCGGGATTTGCGCGCCTTCCTGGCCCGCTATCTTCCGCACCGGGATGATGTTTCGGACGTCCTCCAGGAGACCTACACCCGCCTGCTCGCTCTCTCCCCGGAACGACGTAGCGCCGTGCGCACGTGGAGGGCGTTCCTCTTCGCGACCGCCCGCAATGTAGCCATGGACCATCTGCGCTGGCCGGAGAGCGTTTCGCTCGATGCGCTACCGGAAATCGACGGCGCGGACGTCGTATCGCGAGGAGGCGAAGAGCAGAGCCCGGATGACATCGTGAATCTGACTCAGGAGCAGGACCTGCTTGCGCGGGTGATCGCTTCGCTCCCGGATAAGTGCCGGGAGGTGCTGACGTTGCGCAAGATTCATGGCTTATCCCAGAAGGAGATCGCCCTGCGCCTCGGGATCGCCGAGCACACGGTGGAGAAGCACATCAGTCACGGCGTGCGGCTCTGCGCCGAACGAGTGCTCGAGGCGATGGTCGAAGCCCCATCTGAGACTGATCCCGCTCGTCGGGGACGGACACGAGCACATGGCGCCGGGTGAGGACATCGAGGCTCGAGCCGCCGACTGGCTGGCGACTCTCGACCGGCCCGACACGCCGGCGCGCGCGCATGCAGCGTTCGAGGCCTGGTGCCGGGCAGACCCGCGCCATCTGGCAGCCTATCTGCGGCTGCTCGAAGTATGGAACCGGTTGGATGCGCTCAAAGAGCCGGAATCTGAGCTTGCTGACGGCCCTGCCGGCATAGCGAGAGTACCCGAGTCTCATGCGGTCCTGGGGCAGCGGCCGCTGCGCACCCGCCTAGTCTTCACGATGGCGTTTGCTGCGGTTGTGCTCGCCATTGCGGTGGGGCTTGCATGGTGGCAGTGGTCGCGGCCATTCGGGCTCTCGATCGGCGGGCAACACTATGTCACCACGCTCGGGGGGTTCCAGCAGATCAGACTCGCGGACGGCTCGGTGGTGCAACTCAACACCAATAGCGAGCTTCGCGTCCGGTTGCGCAGCGCCCGGCGCGAGATCACGCTGCTTCGTGGAGAGGCAACATTCGAGGTTGCGCCGGACAGATCGCGCCCCTTCATCGTCGTGGCGGGAAATACGGCCGTGCGTGCCGTCGGGACCGTTTTCAACGTGGAGGAGGCTGACGCTGGTGTCGAAGTGCTCGTCACGAAAGGCGTGGTGGCGGTAGGCCTGCCGCTCGAGGTCGTAGCGCAGCGTGGCACGCCCGCGATGGTCGACGCCGGACAGATGGCGATCGCAGGACAGTCGCAGGTGGAGGTCCAGAGCGTCGATCAGGAAGAGATCGCGCGGCGCCTCGCCTGGCACCAGGGCATGCTCGAGTTTGACGGCCAGTCGCTCGCGGACGTGGCTTCCGAGTTCAATCGTTATAACGAGCGCAAGCTGGTGATCGCCGATCCGCGCGTCGGGCAGGTTCGCATCGGTGGCTACTTTCGTGCGACGGACATCGGCGCCTTCGTCCGCGTCCTGCAGGAGCGCTTTGGGATAGTGGCGATCGAGGAGCCGGAACGCACCCTGCTGCGGCGGTGAGCTGAGCCACCCTTCGCTTGCCCACCGTAGCGTAGTGTGCTACGGCTATACGGATGAGGGGGCGTTTGGCGATCGCTGGCGCGTGCATCAAGCAACCGCGCCGTGACCGGCTCGTACGCGCTTTAGGGGTCGCGGTCGCCGTGGCGATTGCGCTCGGCCCCTGGCGCGCGGCCCTGGCGACCCCTAAACCCTTTGATATTGCAGCCAGCAATGCCGCAGCGGCGCTCACCGAGTTCGGCCGTCAATCCGGACGCGAGATCCTCTTCGAGTACGACCTCATCGCGGGTCAGCGGACCCATCCTATTTCGGGCCTCTACGAGCCCATCGAGGCCCTGCGCCGCATGACCGTGGGCACGAATCTGCGGGTGAGCGAATCCGCCGATGGCGTCCTCGTCGTCGAATGCAGCTGCGTCAAAGCCGGCCGCGGAGCCGCGCGAGGGGATGGACGAGCCCCGTCCGCGGCACCTTCCGCGCCGTCGGCTGCCGGCCCGGGCGTGGACCGTTCCACCGTCCCCCGCGCGCCCGCGGCAACGCCTGCGGCGTGGGGCAGTGCGGATCGGATTCAGGAAGTCGTCGTGACGGGCAGCCACATTCCGCAGGACGACGCCTCGGCGCCGATGCCTCTCACGAGCATCGGCCAGGAGTTCATCGCGGATACCGGCAGCGCGAATATCGCCGAGGCCATAGTGAAACTGCCCTCGGTGAGCGTGGGCCAGGGCCTTTCCAACACTCAGTCGCTGGTCGTCGGCGCCGGCTTGAGTCTCGTCAGCCTGCGCGGCCTCGGCACCTCGCGCACGCTGGTGCTGGTCGACGGCCGCCGGCAGGTATCCGGCTCGCCGTTGTCGGCCGCGGTCGACCTCAACACCATTCCCGCGGAGTTGGTGGACCGGGTGGAGGTCGTCACTGGGGGTACGTCGGCGATCTACGGCGCCGATGCGATCGGCGGCGTGATCAACGTGATTCTCAAGAAGCACTTCGAGGGCGTGAGCGTGCGCACCCACGGAGGCATGTCGTCCCGGGGCGATGCCGCTTCGCGCGGGATTTCGCTCACGGCAGGCAACGAATTCGAGGTCGGGAGCCGTCCCGGCAACGCGACACTCAGCTTCGTCTATGACAGCGCCCAAGGCGTGCGCGCGAGCTCGCGGCTCTATGCCTCCGACGGCCTCGGCCTCATCTCCAATCCCGCCTATCAGGGCCCGAACGGCGCTGCCCCGGCCTTTCTGACGAGGGTGAACACCGGAGTCAACACGGTGAGCAACGCCGGCGACTTTACGATAGGCGGCCAGACCTGGATTTTCACGAACGACGGCAGCGCCATACGGCCATACGATTTCGGACCGCTCGGCGACCGCTCGGGTGAATCCATCGGTGGCGACAGCGTCAACCCGGAACCCCCTCAGTTGCTGCTCGAGCCGATCGAGCGCGAGGTTTTCGGCGGGACCTTGCATCAGTCGCTGTCCGGCTCGGCGGAGCTCCTCTTCGAGGCCCGCATCGCGCACACCTCGGTGCAGACGCAGTTCCAGCCCACCTTCGATACGGGCGATGTCTCTCTCGGTATAGACAATCCATTCCTGCCCGCGGCGGCCGTCGCGCTGATGCAGGCCAACAGTGTCGCTTCCGTGCCGTTCCATCGCATCATCAACGAGATGGGGGTGCGTGGCACCGACAACGACAGGCTGATGCAGCAGTACGTGGCCGGAATCGACGGCACGCTGCCCAATCAGTGGATCTACGACGTGTCATACTCCTACGGCCACACTGTCGAGAGGACAGTGGATACGAACGATCGCAACAACGCGCTTTTTATCCAGTCGCTCGATGCGGTGCGCGATCCCACGGGGCAAATCGTCTGCCGGGACCCCTCGAACGGTTGTGTACCGCTCGACCTCGTCGGCATCGATCAGGCGAGCGCCGCGGCAATCGATTTCAGCCGCGTCGACAGCCTGTTCCGCCGGCGCGCGACTCAGCAGGTCGCGGGCGCCAACCTGACCGGCGAGCTGCCGGGACTATCGGCCGGACCGTTCCAGTTCGCAACGGGCGTGGAGTATCGCCGCGAGAGCGCGGCCTCGGTACCCGGCGCGGCCGAGCAGGCCGGCGAGCTCTTCCTGCCGCGGATAGCGCCGACTGCGGGCGGCTTCGACGTCCGCGAGGGCTATGTCGAGCTGCACGTGCCGCTGCTGCGCGACAGGCTGCTGGCGCATGAGCTCGTGTTGAACAGCGCGTTCCGGCTGTCGGACTACGACACGAGTGGCCTGCAGAGTGCCTGGGATGGCGGCTTCGAATACCAGCCGCAGGACGGCCTGAGGCTGCGCGCGATGTACTCGCGGTCCGTGCGGGCGCCCAACATCGGCGAGCTGTACTCGCCCCGCAGCACCACCTTCTTCTTCGGTCAGGACCCCTGCGACGTTTCGGTGAATCGCGTCTCGAGCACCCGGCTCAACAACTGCCTCGCGCTGGGAATCCCGGTCGACTTCAAGGCTCCGACCGACGAGCAGACGCTCGCTGCCGTGGTCGGCGGCAACCCCGGGCTGCAGCCTGAGATCGGGAATACGTGGACCGCAGGCTTCGTCTGGCAGCCCTCGCTGCTACCTGCTTTGTCCCTTGCCGCGGACTATTGGGACATCGCCATCAACCATGCCGTCAGCTCGGTGCCGCCGCAGACGATCGCGAATGATTGCGTCGATTCTGACGTCGGTGTCGAGTCCAACCCAAACTGTGCGCTCGTAACACGCGATCCACTCACGCATGCCATTACCGCGATCGCGGCCACCGAGCAGAACATCGCAAGTCTCCATACAGCGGGGGTCGACGTATACCTCGGATGGCGCCACGATGTGCAACTGCTTCACCTTCCGACAGGGGATTTCGAGCTCTCGGGCGTGGCGACCTGGCTCAGGACTCTCGATCTGCTGGGCGACGCCGCCGACCCCGACACACTGGTCGTCCAGGGGGGTGTGGTGGGCAATCCGCGCTGGCGAGCCTCGACGGACCTCACCTACCGCACCGGCGGCTTCCGGATCACCTGGCGTACGCAGCTCATCGGCGATGCGCGCATCGCCTGGTTCCCCGGTATTCCTGCGAATGAGTATGACCTGCCCATGACGGGCACCAGGCTCTTCCACGACCTCGCGATGGAGTTGCGCCGCGGGCACATCACGCTGCATCTCAACGTCGATAACGTGCTGGACGAGACACCCCCGGCGCGGGGTTTCGAGATCCACAGTGGCACCGGCACGGGGGCGGCCATCTACCCCAACCTCGGACGCCTGTTTTCCGCGTCGGTTGCCTATCAGTTCTGAGCGTTCCAGCCACCTCGAGCATCGCAGTACCGGGAACAGCCTTTGCTGTTACCTCCTCAGTGTGGTCTCACTGTAGGGGAGGCATTCACCATGGATGTCATTCTCGTAGTAATCCTGCTGTTGCTGCTCTTCGGCGGTGGCGGCGGCCTGTATTGGGGTTTCGGTGTCGGCTGGGGCGTCGGTCCCATCGGACTCATCATTCTGGTGATCATCGTAGCGTGGCTGCTGAATGGCTACCGCGGCCGGCGGGGTCCGCGCCTTTAGACCGCCGGGCCCGGAGCAGCAGGCTCAGGGAGCCATCATTTCGCTGACGATTTCCCTAAAAGCCGGTGACGATGGCGCAACGATCGCCCAGTCAGGTCCGTAGTATGGAGCGATCAGCTCGCCGACCAGGAAGAAAGGTACGCGCCGGCGGTTGATATAGAGATAAAGCGCCCGCGACCCGGCATAAGCGCCGCTCTCGATGGTCTGCAGGCTCGGTTGCACGCCCTCGAGGTTGCTCACGGAGAGCTCCTCGAGGGAAGAATGAGAATACCGCAGCGGGTATTCGAAGATCCCGACGGCGTTCGGCTCCATGAGTAGCCTCGCGGGGTCGAGCTTCGTGATCTCGACGTATACGCCATCCGTGCGAACCGTCCGGCAAATGCGGGCGTAGCGTTCCGGATCCGTCGACTTGAGTGCGGCTATCCAGGGATAAGTGTTACATCCCCCCTCCATCAGCAGCTCGATCATCGAGCGCCCCGCAGGCGATGCGAGTGGGGGGCCCAAGACCCGGATGGGCTCCTGTCCGAGCGCGGGACTGATCTGCCGCCAGGTGGTGCTCGGGTTGCCTTGAACGGTCGCCGGTCGCGCCGGATCCGGAACCCACGCGGCCAGTGCAAGGAACACCTGCCGGCGGGTGAGATCGACCGCTCCGTAGAGGGGGCTATGTGCGAGTGCAACCGCCTCGTAGGCGATGGGAAAGGCTACCACGGGGCCGAGCTTACCCAAGGCATTGCGAAAGCAGGGCCGACTGCTCACCGACCCCGCAGGCTCGAACGCATACGCGATATCGGGACCGCTCGCAGCGCCGTCGCACATCGTATGCGGCGGCCACGAATCTGAATCTCGAAGGGAGGCTTCAATATGCACGACGGGCGCTCCATTCATGCCTCCGTTCCTGTTGGCAGCCTCGGCGGTCTCGAGCAGGAGCGGGTAGGCCGCCCAGGAACTCACCGCCTTCAATTGAAGCCCGCGCGCTCCGAGCAAAGCGCCGCCGGCAGACGACGAGCTGCCGGCCGTTCCGGCGGATCCGCCTGCCGTTGAAGGGGTGCCGACAGCCGGCGTCGCAACGTGCGGAGGGCGGTTGCGCTGTGCTTCGCCACCGGGAAGGTTCCACGCGCCAGCGCCTTGACGCGCCTGTTCGCGGATACCGCCGTTGCCTAGCCCGCGCCCGGCGGTATGAGCACTTTTTCCGCCAGCGGAACGGCTGACGGCATGTTGGTATGCGTGCATGACCGATGTGGGTATCCCTCTCATCACCACGGTAGTGATCGCGAAAGCCGCGCCGCCGAGCAGCAGGATCGTGATCAGGGTGCGTACCAGCGAGGGCGCTCGGGGCCGAGGAGGGGCCGCAGATTTCAGCCGGAGCTGCGCCTGCAATCGGGCGGCGAACTCCGGCCGTGGCTCCTTACGCAGCCGATGGAGGAATTCATCATGCATCGTCGGTGGTCTGCGAGTCACCACTGCCTCCGTAGCGTCAGTACCGCCCTGTGGAGGATCGTGCCGACGTTCGACTCGGTGAGGCCCGTCAGTTTCGCTATCTGCCGGTTATCGAGCTCCGCGCCATACTTCAGCGCGATCAGCTCCTGCTCGCGTTCCGACAGATGCATGGCGAGCGCAGTCAATCGTTTCAGGTCTGAATGGAGCTCGACATCCTCTTCGGGCGTTCCCTCCGTGGGGAGCTCCTGCGCGGCATCGAGCGAAACCTGGGGCGGCGCGCTCGCAGGAAGTCCGCTGCGACGTTGTGGGCGATCGCGAACAGCCAGGTCGAGAAACCAGCCAGGTCCTGCCGATAGCGCTCCCGTGCTCGCCACGCGCGCTCGAAGGTATGGGCCGTCAGGTCCTCCGCATCGGCATCAGTGCCTACGCGAAAGCGAAAGTAGTTGTAGATACGCGGCAACTGGTCCGCGTACAGCGCATCCCAGTCCCGTTCAACAGCGGAGGCCCCCGCCATCCATTGGTCCGGCGTCGCCTGGTCCAGGCTCATGGTATGTTATACGGCGCAGGGGCCCGAGTATCACATGAGCCAATACTCCCGGCACGCCGCGCAGAGCTCACACCAGCCGCGCCCCTGGAGGGGCACCCACTGCTACTTCGGCAACAGGTGCATGAAGGGCTTTGCCTCCTGCAGGGCACGCGCATAGGAGGGGCGTGCCATCAGGCGGTCGAGATACGCCAGGGCATTGGGGTGTGTCTTGCGGAACGGACCGAAGAAGCGGTTGCCGTAGAAAAGGGCCGGCGCAGCTGCGCAGTCCGCCATCGTGAACTCATCGCCCATGGCCCAGGTCCTGCCGGCCATCTCGGCATCGACTGACGCGAGAGCGGTCACGAACGTCGCCTTCGCTTCCTCGACCCCATAAGCATCCCGCTCTGCCTCCGGCCGCCTGAGGTCGAAGGGGAGCTTCTGCATGGGGGTGTGCAGATAGTTGTCGAAGAACCGGTCGCGCAGGCGCACCTGCCAGGCGAGGTCGGGGTCATCGGGTATCAGCTTCACTTTGCCGGGGAAGTGGGTCTGCAGGTACTCGATGATGATGGTCGACTCGGGAATCACCCGGCCGCGCGTTACGTCGCGCAGGATCGGAAAGCGCCTGAGAGGGGAGAGCTGCTCCCATTCGCGGGCGACCGCCGGCTCGTCCAGCCGCTTCGCCGCGAACGGAATGTCGTTCTCATAGAGCGCGATCAGCACCTTGTGGGTGTATGAAGACAGCGGGTGCAGGAAGAGCTCGAGAGACATTGCGCGCTCCGTTTGTTAAGTGTCACATTAAGTATCTGGTGATCCGCTACCGAAGTCAAGGGCGCTCCGTCGCGGCTCGCCATGCGCGATCATGGCGCGGGCAGCGCATCATGCGCAAAGTCACGGAAATCGCAAACTGACATTGTTGTAATCTGATCGCCGCTCCGATGCTCGTCGCGAGCGACGAGCATTTTTTCATCGTGACCTGCTCGGCACGCGGTAAGGGTCGATGGGCGGACACCCGCAGCGGTGAGAACGCGACCGACACAAGGGCACCGAGATTGCGACTGCGCGGGCCCGCGGCCCAATGCCGCTGACGCCTGCAGAGCTCCAGACCGAGTGCGACAAAGGAGTTGCAGGCTCAGGTCAACGTGGAGGAGCTCATGAAGGCGGTATATCTCGAGAAGCCAGGCGACCCCCTCAAGGACGGAACGACCCGAGCCGAAGCTGCTGTCGGGCGGAGCTGTCGTCAAGATAACGGTGGCACCAGTCCTCAGCTTCATGAAGAAAGTGGTCTCTGGGGAGCTCGGATATGCCATGGCCACGCCGTGGATACCCGGGGCAAATGGGGTGGGCGTGATCGAGAGCGTCGCCGATGATGTGATCGGGCTGCGGCCGGGAGATCATGTGTTCATCGATCCCCACATCTATACGCACAGCACGACCGACGCCTACGACGGCATTTTGCTGGGGCTGACGGGTTTATCGCCCCTTTCAGGCTCTCTTCAACAGCGATGGCGCAATGGTACTTTCGCTGAGAAGTGCGTGGTACCTGCCGAGTGCCTCACCCTTCTGCCTGACAAGTCGTTCGAGCCGGCCATGCTCGCTTGGTTGAGCTTTGCAGCCGTCGCTTATGGCGGACTGCTGCGGGGAGCTCTTCGCCCGGGTCAAACACTGATCGTGAGCGGCGCAACCGGAAACATTGGCTCGTGCGCCGTGCTCATCGGCCTCGCCATGGGCGCCGGTCGCATCATCGCCGTGGGGCGGGAGAGAGAGGTCCTCGCGCAACTGAGGTCCGTCAATCCGGACAGAGTCGAGCCCGTCGAGCTGCAAGGCGACCTCGAGCGCGACAAAAGGGCGATCGCCGCGGCAGCGAAGGGCGCCGACCTGGTATACGACATGGTAGGCAACGCTCCGACGTTCGCGCCCACGGCGGCAGCCATCCATGCGCTTCGCCGCGGGGGTACGGCTGTACTCATGGGGGGCGTGCAGGCTGCGGTGGATCTTGCCTACTCGCACATCATGCTGAACGAGATCTCAATCAAGGGCGCCCTGATGTATCCGCGGTGTGCCCCTGCCGAATTGATGAGCATGGTGGCGGCCGGAGTCCTACCGCTCTCGCAAATCGACATCCGCATCTTCCCGCTCGAGCAGGTCAGTGGTGCACTTGATCACGCCGAGCGAAGTCGCGGTCTTAGTTATTCGATGTTGAAGCCGTGAGAGACCTCGGGGGCGCGCCCGGGCAGCCAGAGGGCGGCCTATGGCGTCGCAACCCGGTTCCGCGTATCTGACGCTCGAGCTCTCAGGGCGACAGCGCGATCGGGTACTCTTCAGGTCGGGGCTGGCCCCGCAGATGAGTCGCAATCGATGAGAATCGGCTTGATTTCGGATACCCATGGGCTGCTTAGGCCGGAAGCGGTGCAGGCCATGACCGGCGTCGGGCAGATCATCCATGCCGGTGATATCGGCGGCCCCGAGATCATCGAGGGCCTGCGACGGCTCGCACCCGTGCACGCCGTCCGTGGGAACAATGATCGAGGAGGGTGGGCGAACCTGATCCCGCCACGGCTGGGCCTGGAATTGGGTGGCGTACGGATATGCGTTCTGCATGACGTCCATGAGCTGGACGCGGACGCGAACGCACAGACGGCAGAATTTGGCGTCGTGATCGCAGGGCATTCGCACAAGCCGGGTGTCGTCGAGCGGGACGGGGTGCTGTTCGTGAATCCCGGCAGCGCAGGGCCGCGGAGATTCACGTTGCCGATAACCGTCGGGTATCTCATCGTTGCGGGTGGCACAGCGCGGGCGGAAATCCGCGAGTTGTTGTAATCGAATAATAGGTGTACGGGTATGGATTTGCGCATTGAGCGAGCGACACACGATGACCGTGATGCCATGGCGAAAATGCTCGACGCCTGTGGCCTCTCATCCTTTGGGATACTCGCTCCGAGCACTCTGTACTGGGTGTGCCGTGCGGAAAGTGGGCTGGTCGGGATCTGTGGCATGGAAGTCGGCGATCGGTGCGCGCTCCTGCGCAGTGTCTGCGTGCTCGAGAGTCAACGCGGAAAGAGCATTGCCGAGCGACTCGTGGGCTACGCCTTGCTCGAGGCGACTCGCCTCGATCTCGAGGACGTATACCTCTTCAGCAAGGACACTGGCGGATACTTCGAGCGTCTGGGTTGGCGTGAGGTGCCGGTAGCCGAAGTTGCTGCCCGCCTGCCGCGGGCGCCGCAGGTTCGTCGCTACGAGGAGATCGGGTGGTACCCCGATGAGCGTGCGTTCGTGCGCAAAGGGGCAGCAAAATGATCAGAGCGGAGGCCCAAGTGTCACCGCAACTCTACGCGCGCGCGATAGGTGTTCTTTACCTCATCGTGATCGTCCTGGGTTTTTTCGCTTATGGATACGTGCCCGGGAAGCTGGTATCGGCCAACGTAGCCGTCACGGCCAACAATATCCTCGCCCATGAGTTTTTATGGCGTGCAGGCGTGGTGGCCGGCCTCATCGTGGTGGTTTGTGCCGTTCCGCAGCTGCTGCTCGAGTATCTGCTGCTGCGTCCGGTGCAGCGCAATCTCGCGCTGCTAGGACTGCTGTTCAACGTGATCTCTCTGGTCATCGAGAGTCTCTCAGGCCTCGGCCACCTTGCCGCGCTCGCCATCGTGGTGGGGCGGGACTCGCTCAAGGGCGTGGCGGTACAGCAGCTGCAGGCGTGGGCCTCGCTCGCCATCGACGTTCACGATGCGGACCTGAACGTCAGTTTCCTGTTTTTCGGCTGCGTGTGCCTGCTCTATGGCGTCCTGATCTTCCGCTCGAGGTTTTTACCGCGGTTCCTCGGCGTGCTCATGGTGCTTGCCGGCCTCTGCTACGCGGGCAACAGCATTCTGGTGTTCCTCGATCTGCATGTCGTCCCGATGTCAGGCGTTCCTCTGTTGCTGGTGCCCGCCGGGCTCTCCGAGCTGATCCTGTGCCTTTGGCTGCTGATCGTGGGGGTCGATGTGCCGAAGTGGCACCTCTGGTCCGCTCAGCCGGTCGGGCAGTCGGTGTAGATCATAAAGCTGCCACGCGGCGTCCGACTTCAGCCAGTACCGCATCGCGCGCGGTGCTCGGTGCACTGGAGCCCGTGTAATACGCTGCGACGAGTATGGGCGCTCGCCGGGGTGGCCAGAGGATGGCGACGTCGTTGGTGGTGCCGTAGCTTCCCGTGCCCATCTTGTTGCCGCTTCGCCACCCGGCGGGCAGCCCTGCGGGAATGCGCGGAAACCTCGTCTTGCAATTGGCCAGCCACGCCGTGAGTCGCGAGCGGGCGGCCTCCGACAGGACGTTGCGCAAAGTGAGGCTCTGCAGATCCGCGAGCATGGCGCTTGGCGTGGTGGTGTCGCGTGGATCACCGGGAACGCAGGTATTGGCCAGAGGCTCCATTCGGTCGATGCGCGTGCTCTGATCGCCGATTGAGCGCGTGAAGCGGGTGGCGCCCTGGGGCCCACCCAACTCCCTGAGCAGAAGATTGGCCGCGGTGTTGTCACTGTATTCGATGGCGGCGGCGCAGAGCTCCTCCACCGTGAGGCTACCCTCCTGTACATGGGCACGGGTCACGGGAGCGGTTTCGAGAAGGTCGGACGGGCCATATGCGATAGGGCGATCGAGCTTTTCCTGTCCGTGGTCGATGTGCGCGAGGACCGCTGCGACTGCGATGAGCTTGAATGTGCTGCACATCGGAAAGCGCTCATCCGCGCGATAGGAAAGCATCCTGCCGCTGCCTACATCGAGAGCGGCCACACCCAGACGCCCGCCGTGACGCTGTTCGAGGGCTCGAAACGGGGATTGGCTCGGTGCAGCAGCGTAGGCTGCGACGGGTAGCGCGAGCATCGCGGAAAGCGCGTTGCGGCGGGTCCAGATTGCCCGGTTGACAGACATCTCAGTGCCCCTGAGAGGTCTTCTGCAACTCCGCGGCCCGTGCTCTGATCATCTGCTGCAGCTCCGGAATATACTGCTAGTATAGATCCATGCAACCGGAACGTGCGAGCCGCACGGCTCTTTCGGCCGCAGCACACAGGGCTGCTCACCAACTGGTGGAGCATGGCGTCATCTTCCCTGATCCGCTGGCGCTGTTGATTCTGGGAGCGGACGGTGAGCTGCTCGCACGGGAGTCGGCCGAGCGGCCGGACAGCCGGCGGATGCGTTTCCTGATCGCTGCGCGGGCGCGCTTCGCCGAGGAGGCTCTGGGTAAAGCAATCGAGCGTGGAGTGCGTCAGCTCGTCGTTCTCGGGGCGGGCCTCGATACGTACGCGTACCGCACTTCATCGAGCCGGCGCCTGCGCGTCTTCGAAGTCGATCATCCGGCAACTCAGGCATGCAAGGGACTGCGACTGCGGGAGGCGGGCATTCCGATTCCCGCGCAGGTGACATTCGTGGGAGTCGATTTCGAGCGAAACGAGCTGTCACAGCGGCTTGTCGCGGCCGGATTCGATACCGAGAAGCCGGCCTTCTTCACGTGGCTCGGCGTGGTGCCTTACCTGGCCCACGAAGCCGTCTGGTCCATGCTCGCATTCATTGCGGCGTTACCGGGCGGAGCCCACGTGGTATTCGATTATGGGGATCCTCCCGAGACGCTTGCGCCGCAGGAGCGCGCAGCTTACGAGCAGGACGCGCAGCGCGTCGCGGAGTTGGGGGAGCCCTGGGTGAGCTTCTTCGAGCCCGAGGAGCTCCATGCGCGTCTCAACGCGCTCGGGTTTCGGGAGATCGAAGATCTTTTGGCGACGGAGCTCGTCGGGCGCTATCTGCCGGTTGCTCGCGCGGGCTCTCGGCGCCGGGGTGCGCATGTGCTGTGCGCCACCAACACCTGACCGTGGAGGGCACGGCTAATACCTGCACCGTGCCCATCCACTCGCGCGTCATCAGACTACCTTCAGGACATGAGAGGCGACGGGCTGCGCGGCGGCCAGCACCAAGGGGGCGGTGGCGAGGGTCGCGCCTACGAGCGTGATGGTCAGGGACATGACGGCGGCGGCGGCTTTCTGGAAGGGATTCATGATGACTTCTCCTCTGTTGCGGTTACCTGCGAAGCACAGCGTCGTTGCTGGCAAGGTCCTCATCCCGTTAGACGCAGAGTTCGCGAGATGGTTGGAAGGGTTGAGCATGTGGTGCCTCTCGATTTCGTCTGCTACACCAGGAGAAAGGCAAATGCCGTGCCAGCCGCTGGGGCTGGCTAAGTCATTGGTTTTCGAAAGATATCTGCCCGCGGCACTGGTGTCCGGAAGTGTCCGCGGACGAGTCCGCGACCGTACGCCCGCGGACACATCCGCGCTTGCGGCCCGGGCTACAGGGCAGAGGCGGTCACTCTGAGAATGGAGCCGCCACGATCCTGGGCTTCGGAAAGCCAGGAGTCCCTTGCGGAGCGAAGAGGAAGCTTCCCACGACGGCGACGGTGAAGTTGATGCAGAGCGCCAGGAATCCGGCGTTGAGCCCGAACAGCGGGTCAAGGTGGGCGGACATCAGTGACACCGCGACTAACACACCTGCAATCATCCCGATGAAGACCGCGCGGCCCGAGGCTCGCCGCCAGTAGAGCCCGAGCACGACTCCCGGGAAGCACTGCGTCACCACCGCATAGCCGGTGAGGAGCAGGGAGACGAGCGTGCTCGAGCCGTAGATCGCGAGAGCCAGACTCGTGGCGCCAAGGAGGAAGACCATGCCCCGCGCAAGCCGGGCAACCCCATCGTCGGTCATCGCAGGGGCAAAGAGCGGCCGATAGAGGTTCTTGGCAAAGAGAGTCGCGGCCGTGAGGATGAGAACGGCTGCCGGCACCATTGCGGTCAGGGCGCCCGCGCCGCCGATTACGCCGAGGAACCACGGCGGGAAGATCCGGCGGACCACGGTCAGCAGCGCAAGGTCGCCGTTCTGCAGGTGAGGCGTGATGAGCACCACCGCAAAACCCGCGAAGAACATGAGCGCGAGCGTCAGGGTGTAAAGCGGCATGACGATCGCATTGCGCCGCACCGTGTCGGCGCTCTTGGCGGTGAACGTCGCACCGAAAGTGTGCGGCCACATGTAGAAGCCGAGGGCAGTGAGGAGCACGGTCGAGATGTACCAGGAGTGCCCCAGATTCACGGTATCGCCTGGCATCGTCAGATGATGCGGTCGCGCATGTGCCAGAGCGGTGAACATCGCGCCGATACTCCCGAAATGCGCCAGTGGTATCCCGACACCGATCGCCACCGCTGCAATCACCATCAGGACGTCCTTGACGACACTCACCCACGCGACCGCGCGCACGCCATTTGCGAACACGAAGGCGATGACGAGAGCCGTAGCAACGGCCATCGCCGGGACGCGCCCGATGTGGCCGAAGCTCGCCACGGATACGATGATGCCGACGCCGTCCAACTGTAGCTGCAGATAAGGAATGAAGGCGAGGATTCCCACCACGCAGACGAAGCCGGCGAGGTACTTGTTGCCGTAGCGAGTATTGAAGAAGTCCGGTTGGGTCTGCATCCGATGCTCGTGGCCGACTTCCCAGAGTTGCGGCAGGAAAAAGAACGAAGCGGCATAGGCGAGCGAGAGGTAGGCGAGTACGTAGAGGATGGGGCCGCCACGGCTGTAGGCCCAACCGCTCACGCCGAGAAACGCGAAAGTGGTGTAGACCTCCCCGGCCATCAGCAGGAAGACGAGCGCGGTCCCAAAGCCGCGGCCGCCGACGGCCCATTGCTCCAGGTCCATGCGTTGGCGGGAGCCCGCGAGGAAGCCAACGGCGGTGCCGACCGCCACGATGGCGATGATCACCGTGAGGGCGGTCGCAGCAGGAGTCATGCGCCGCGACCGGTCCGGCCGGTGTTGCTCTCGAGGCGGTATGCGCCCCACAGGCAGCAGGGTGTCAGCAGGATCCAGAGGATGAGCCAGAAGAGGTTGAAGGGCAGCCCGAGGATCATCGGCTCGATACGGTCCCAGAGCGCGACCGAGAAGCACATGGCGAGGTAGGGAATGGCTCCCAACGCGAGCGCGCCGATGGATGGTGGTTTCACTGGTAGGAGCCCGTCGACCTCGATCGAGTCTATCAGGCCGCGCCGTTGGCGCACGCCAGGCCGCCAAATGATTGCGTGCGAGCGGCCAAAGCCTCTACTCTAGCGCTCGGCCGATAGACTCTCGTCCGGTGAATTCGCGGAGGCTCCATGAATCCCCACCTCTTCGTGACTTACTGCCTCGCGGCGATCGTGCTGGTGATTCTGCCAGGTCCGATCGTGACGCTCGTCGTGGCGAATTCTCTGAGTCATGGCACGCGCAACGGCCTGGCCACGGTGGCGGGGGCCAGCGTCGGCAACACCATCCTGATTGCGGGGGCCGCCATCGGCTTGATGGCGTTCTTCTCGCTTCTGAGCGAGGTGTTCTCGATCGCCCGCTGGATCGGCGCCGCCTACCTGATCTGGCTCGGCATCCAGGCATGGCGCGCGCACGGCAGCGATGCGCCGGAGAGCACGCGGGTGCCCGTGCCCCGATCCGCGCGTGCGGTGGTTCTGCAGGGGTTTCTGATTGCGGTGACCAATCCGAAGGCCATCATTTTCTACATCGCATTCCTGCCGCAGTTCGTCGATCCGCGCCTGCCCGCAGGTCCACAGCTCTTCGTGATGAGCGCCGCCATGACCGTGATCGCGTTGATTTCCGATAGCTGCTACGCGCTCCTGGCAGGTCGCGTGCGCGGCTGGTTCAGCACCCATGCGCGGCGTCGCCTGCAGGGCCGGATTGCCGGGACGCTCCTCATCGGCACGGGTTGCGGCCTGCTGCTCGCAAGACGCGGCAGCTAGCTGGCATCGGCTATCTGCCGGGCTGCCGCGGACCACGCGCTGGAGTGATCAGGGCGATCACACCGAATGCCGGGTGATCGTAGTAGTTGCGTTGGTAGAAGCGCACGCGCCGGGTCTCGTTCATGACGAAGGTCGTGCCGGGCGGGGCGTTCAGGCCGGGCGGCGGGTCCTGCATCGTGTAGTTGAGCGTCATCCCGAGATGCAGGTACTGACCCCGCTCGAGGAATATGACGCCGCTGAGGCCGGGTACATTGATCCCGAGATCCCCCAGGGGAAAGCCGCCGCGGGTTCCCCAGGCACTCGCGGTCTGCACCCAGGCGGCATGTGCCACGGGCTCATACGTCCCGCTCGTGCGCAACCTCGTGGCAATGGATGTGAGGCGGTAGTCGGAAGATGACAGGACCGTCAACAGCTTGCCGACCTGACCTGAGCCGCTCGAGGCTTCGCCGCCCGCCACAGTTGCACTGGCACTCGTCTCGGACGCCCAGTTCTCCTGTTGGCCGAGTGCAGCTTTGGCGCGAAAGATGACGATCTCGATGTCATATGCAGGGCCGCTGACCGCGGGCGCAGCCTGAGCTGCGGCGCTCCCGGGCGCTGTCGCGGGAGTGCCTGCCGAAGCATCCGCTGCGGGCACCTGGCCTGGTTGGCCGCCTGTCCCGGCCGCAGCAGGCGCAGCAGACTGCGCCGGAGTCGTCCGAGATGGAGCACCCTTGGATGGCGCCGGCGGCCGTGAAGTGGCCTGCGGTGAAGTGACCTGCGATGAGGTGGCCTGCGATGAGGTGACCTGCGATGAGGCATCCCGCGGCGAGGGACCCTGCGCGGCCTGCGCAAGCGCCGGCGTCGGTGTGAGGGATGCCAGCGCGAGAAGCGCGGCGAGCGCATGGACCATAACGCGTCGTGCAATCATGCGGCCAAGTCTACCCGATCAGCGTGATGCCTCGCGGCCGGCGGCCGACTTGCCGGCCAGACGCTTCATCAGGTTCGCCCCGAACTCGAACCGCGCCTCCTCGGTGGGGATGGCGCGGCTCACCCGCAAGCGCAGCGGCCCCTCCAGGCGGTACTCCCGCGGCGCCTGCTGCATGAGGCGTATGACGGCGGCCGGCTCGACGGCGTTGCGCTCCTCGAAGGTCACCGAGCCTCCCTGCGGCCCGAGATCGAGCCGCCGGATGCCGATCGCCCGCGCGGTGAGCTTGAGTTTCGCGATGCGAAGGAGGCTCTGCGCAGGCGGTGGGAGGGCACCGAAGCGGTCGTGGATCTCGGCTGTCAGGTCATCGAGAGCCTCGGCGCTCTCGGCGGCAGCAATGCGCTTGTAGAGTCCCAGGCGCACGTGTACGTCGGCGATGAACGCCTCCGGCAGGAATGCAGGCAGGCGCAGCTCGACTTCCGTAGCTGCGGCGAGGGGCTTGTCGAGTACCGGCTCGCGCCCGGCTTTCAGCGCCTTGACAGCCTCATCGAGCAGATCGAGATACATGGCGAGCCCGATCTCGGTCATCTGGCCGCTCTGTTGCTCCCCCAGCAGCTCCCCGGCGCCCCGGATCTCGAGATCGTGAGTCGCGAGGACAAAGCCCGCGCCGAGCTCCTCCATCGATTCGATTGCCTCCAGCCGTTTGGCCGCATCACCGGCGAGTGCCTTGCGCGGCGGTGCGAGCAGGTAGGCGTAGGCGCGGTGGTGCGAGCGGCCGACACGGCCCCGGAGTTGGTGCAGCTGCGCGACTCCCATGTGATCGGCACGGTTGATGACGATCGTATTGGCCGTTGGGACGTCGATGCCGCTCTCGATGATGGTGGTGCAGAGCAACAGATCGAAGCGCCGGTGATAGAAGTCGACCATGAGCTGCTCGAGATCGCGCTCGCGCATCTGTCCATGGCCGATCCTGACGCTCGCCTCGGGTACGAGGCCCTGCACCTCGGCGGCAATCTTGTCGATGGTGCGGATCTCGTTGTGCACGAAGTAGATCTGCCCGCCACGGCGCAGCTCGCGAAGCACCGCCTCGCGCAGTGTCGGCCCATGCCATTCGATGACGAAAGTCTTGATCGCCAGCCGCTCCGCGGGTGGTGTCGTGATGAGCGACAGGTCGCGCAGGCCGCCGAGGGCCATGTTGAGCGTGCGCGGGATGGGAGTTGCCGTGAGTGTCAGTACGTGCACGTTCGCCCGCAATGCCTGCAGCCGCTCCTTGTCGCGCACGCCGAAACGGTGCTCCTCGTCGACGATGATGAGTCCCAGGTCCTTGAACCGCGCGTGCGCGTGCAGCAGCCGGTGCGTGGCGACGACGATGTCGACCGAGCCCCGCTCGATCCCCTCGATGGTTGCCTGGGTCTCCTTCGCATTGCCGAAGCGCGACAGGCCCTCGATGCGCACCGGCCAGTCGGCGAAGCGGTCGCGAAAGTTGGCGATGTGCTGCTGCACCAGGAGCGTGGTCGGCGCGAGCACCGCGACCTGCTTGCCGGCCTGTGTGGCAATGAAGGCGGCGCGCATCGCGACTTCGGTCTTGCCGAAGCCGACATCGCCGCAGACGATGCGGTCCATCGGTCGGTCGTTCTGCAGATCGGCGAGCACCTTGCGGATGGCCTCGGCCTGATCCTCGGTCTCCTCGAACGGGAACGCGTCGGCGAAGGTCTGGTAATCGGTCTCGTTCAGCGTGAGCTTGAGGCCCTTCTGCGCCTTGCGGCGCGCATAGAGGTCGAGAAGCTCGGCAGCAACATCACGGATCTGATCGGCGGCTCGCTTGCGCGCCTTGGCCCATTGATCCGTCCCCAGCTTGTGTAGCGGTGCGCTCTCCGGCGCGGCGCCCGTATAGCGAGTGACGAGATGCAGCGCGTGCACCGGGACGTAGACGCGATCGCCATCGAGGTATTCGAGGACCAGAAACTCTCCGGGCTGCCCGGCGACCTCCATCGACTGCAGGCCGACATAACGTCCGACGCCGTATTCCTCGTGCACCACCGGTGCGCCGGGGTTCAGATCCTGCAGGTCGCGCAGGATGGCCTCGGGGTCGACGGCTGCGCGCTTTCGCTGGCGCTCCTGCCGTGCGCGGGCGCCGAAGAGCTGCGCCTCGGAGATGATCGCGATCCGCGGCTCCGTGAGTGTCAGGCCGCCGAGGTCCGTTGCAACGGTCAGTGAGAGAGCCGAGCTGCCATCGGCAAACGCCTCCCAGCCTTGCACCATATCAACAGCGTGACCGTGTCCGCGGAGCAGGTCGTGCAGCACCTCACGCCTGCCGGGAGAGTCGGCCGCGATCAGTACGCGACCCTCGAACTCTGCGAGAAAGCCATCCAGCGCAGCGAGCGGCTGCTCCGACCGCGGGTCGACCCGCAGCTCGCGCGGGGCAACGGTCGGGAAGTTGCGCACGCTGTCAGCCGCCCCGCCGAGTGTGGTATCGGCCTTGAAGGCCTCGAGGGTGACGGAGGAGAAGCTCTCCAGCTTCGCTTCCAGCTCCGGCGGATCGATGAAGAGCTCGGCCGGCGCGAGCACGGGGCGCTCGATGTCGTGCCGGCGGTCCTCGTAGCGTGTTGCGATGCCGCTCCAGGCCTTCTCGAGCGCGGCCGGCAAGGCGGCATCGCGCACGATGACCGCGTTGGCCGGGAGGTAATCGAGCAGCGTCGCCGTCTGCTCGAAGAAAAGCGGCAGATAGAACTCGATGCCCGCGGGCGCCAGACCCTCGCTGACGCCGCGGTAGATCGTGGTCCGGTTCGGGTCTCCTTCGAAGTGCGTGCGGAAACGGCGCCTGAACTCCCGCACCGCTTCGGCATCGAGCGGCATCTCGCGCGCCGGCAGGAGGCGCACGCTCTCGAGCGCATCGAGCGAGCGCTGCGATTCCGGATCGAAGCGGCGGATGGCCTCGATCTCCTCATCGAAAAGATCGATGCGCAGCGGCGCCGCTGCGCCCATGGGGAAGACATCGAAGAGCGAGCCGCGCACGGCGAACTCTCCGGGGCTCGTCACCTGGCTGACGCTCGCATATCCGGCATCCGTGAGTCTCTGGCGGAAGGGCTCGAGCGCCAGGGCCTGTCCGCGGGTGAGCTCGAAGGCGCGGCTCTGTACGTACTGCCTCGGCGGCAGACGCTGCAGGAGCGTGTCCGCCGCGACGATGAGGCAGCCGTGGCGGGTCTGCGGTAACTCGAAGAGCGTCCGCAAACGCTCGGAAATGATGTCAGGATGCGGTGAGAAGAGGTCGTAAGGCAGCACTTCCCAGTCGGGCAAGGCGAGCAGGGTCAGGCGCTCGCCGGCGAAGAAGCGCAGCTCCGCCGCCAGCCGGTCGAGCTCGCGAGCAGCATCGGCCACGACCACATACAACCGCTGATCCGAGTGTGTCGCCTCGGCGAGGGCAAGGGCCGAGGCGCTTCCGTGCAGCTGATGCCAGCGCAGATGGCGCCGGGCGGCGCTCGGAACGGGCGGATTCAGGACTCTCAAATCGCGACGGGAACTTCCGTGACCTGCAGGCGCCGCTCCACGGGAACGCAGAAGATGTCGATCGAGCCGGAGCGGCCGCGCACTTGCATGGGCGGCAAGGGCGTGGCGCCGATGTCGAGCCCGATCGCATCGAGGGATTGCTTGACGGAGCGCGAGAAGAGCATCTCGCCCGCACGCGCCCGCTGACAGAGGCGGGCGGCGACGTTCACCGTGTCACCGATCAGCGTGTAGCTCATGTACGAGCTCGATCCGATGTTGCCCGCCACCACGTCGCCTTCGTTGATGCCGATGCCGAGCCCGGCATCGACCCCGTAGCGCTCCTTCCACGAGAGGGCCAGTGCCTTGAAGCTGTCCAGCATCTCGTGCGCTGCGCGTACCGCGCGGCGCGGGCTGTCCTCCTGCTCGAGCGGAACGCCGAAGCCGAGCATCAGACAGTCCCCGGCCATGTGGAAGACGGTACCCTCGTGGCGGAAGGTGATCTCCGTCAGGAGCGAGAAGTACTCGTTGAGGAGCGGGACCACCTGCCCGGGCTGCAGCCGCTCCGAGATGGTGGTGAAGCCGCGCAGGTCGGCAAAGAGGACGACCGCATGCGCGCGCAGATCCTGCGTCGAGAGCAGGGTATCGCGCAGCTGGGCATCCTCGAGAATCTTGTCGGCAAGCCGCGGCGAGAGGTAGCGGCGGAAGGTGCGGCGCAGTACCTCTTCGCGCCGCCGGATCTCCGCCTCGAGTTGCGCGGCCGCGAGCTTACGGCGCACCGCTCCCGCACGCACCAGCTCCTCGATGCGGGACTTCAGAGGCTCATCGACGGACAATTTCGTTAATCCCCGGAATTCTTCTATCAAATCCAATCCGAAGGGTATCACAGCTCGCCTCCCGGGCAGGAGGCCCCCGGGGCAGGCCCGCAGCCGGGCCGCCACCGGACCGGTCCGCGCGCGGCCGGCCCGACAATCGCCGAGCGGTTGGCTCCATGCGGTAGCGCCAGTGGCAGCGGTTGGACGGGCGTATTAGCGTCGCGCAGGACATTTTTCGTAACCGAACCGCCACATGTCTACCTCATCCAGACGCGCGAGCTTCTCGCTGTCCATTCGGATCGCGACCGTCATGACCCTGTGTATTGCCGGCACCAGCGCGAGCGCCGCTTGGGCCGAGACGGCCGGGGCGGGGATCCCACCACCCAAGGACACGGCATATCCGGGCACTATCCAGATAGCCGTCGACGCCAGCGATACGGCACAGGGAATCTTCCGCGTGCACGAAGTGGTTCCGGTGCACGGGCGCGACCTGACGCTGCTCTATCCGCAGTGGATTCCGGGCAATCACTCGCCGACCGGACCGATAGCCATGGTCGCTGGACTGACCATCACGGCCGACGGCAAGGCCGTGTCCTGGAAGCGTGATGAGTACGATGTCTATGCCTTTCATGTCAGCGTGCCGAGCGGGGTCTCGGCGCTGAACGTCGACTTCCAATACCTCTCCGGCCGCTCCGGTTTCGAGCGCATCCAGATGACCGGCGAGATGCTGTCGCTGGAGTGGAACGACGTGAGCCTGTACCCGGCAGGGCATTACTCGCGCGACATCACCTTCGCGCCGAGCGTGACGCTGCCGCACGGATGGCAGTTCGGCACGGCGCTGGAGACAGCCTCTCAGTCCGGCGACACCACCACCTTCAAGCCGGTGACATTCAACACGCTGGTCGACTCGCCGATGTACGCGGGTGTTTACTTCAAGAGGGTCGATCTCGATCCGAACGGTACGGTGCCCGTGCACCTCGACATCGTCGCCGATACGCCCAAGGATCTGGAGATGACTCCCGAGCAGGTGCAGGTGCACCGCAACCTCGTGACGCAGGCCTTCAGGCTCTACGGCTCGCATCACTTCGACCACTACGACTTCCTCTACTCGCTCTCCGACCAGTTGAGCGGCAACGGCCTCGAGCATCATCGCTCGAGTGAGGACGGCACGCGCGCGAACTACCTGGTCGACTGGAACAACAGCGCTCCGGGACGCGACCTCCTGGCGCACGAGTTCACCCACTCCTGGAACGGCAAGTTCCGCCGGCCCGCGGACCTGTGGACGCCCAACTTCAACGTGCCCATGGGCGACTCGCTGTTGTGGGTATACGAGGGCCAGACGCAGTACTGGGGCTATGTGCTGACGGCCCGCTCCGGGATGTGGACTGCCGATCAATTCCACGACGCGCTCGCGTTGGTCGCAGCCAACTATGACCGCAACCGCCCGGGCTTCGAGTGGCGCACCATCGAAGATACGACCAACGACCCCACGGCGGCGCGCCGCCAGCCGTTGCCCTACCGCAGCTGGCAGATGAGCGAGGAGTATTACAGCGCCGGCCAGCTGGTGTGGCTCGAGGTCGATGCCAAGATCCGCTCACTCACCGGCGATCGCAAGTCGCTCGACACTTTCGCCGGCCGCTTCTTCGGCGTCGACAACGGCAGCTTCGTCACCAAGACCTATACGTTCGAGGATCTGGTGGCCGCGCTGAACGGAGTGGTGAAGTACGACTGGGCTCGCTTCCTCGAGGAGCGCGTCAACGCCCATGAGCCGCCGCGCGCCGGCATCGAGGCCAGTGGCTGGAAGCTCATCTACAACGACCAGCAGAGCAACTTCCAGAAGCAATACGACACCGGCGCCTCGAGCCGGCACATGATCAGCTTTACGTTCTCACTCGGCCTGACGCTCATGAAGAGCGGTGAGATCAACGATGTGCGCTGGAACGGGCCGGCGTTCAAGGCCGGGGTCTCGAGCGGCGCCACCGTAGTGGCCGTGAACGGGCATGACTACTCGGCCGAGGTCATGACCGATGCGATCCTGGCGGCCGAGCACACCCAGCAGCCGATCAAGTTGTTGCTCAAGTATCAGGGCGCGTACGAGACCGTCTCCGTCGATTACCACGACGGCCTGCAGTATCCGCACTTGGTACGCCGTCAGGGTACGCCGGACTATCTGGACGAGATCATCGCCGCCAGAAAATGATAGCGCCCGACTTTGGGCCAGTCGAAGAGCTCAGCTGTGCACGACCGAGTGCACGACCCGGTTGAACTCGAAAAAGACGGAGAAGGAGGGGTAGTCCCAGCGGGTGATGGGCGGCTTGCCGACGGCCGGGTAACGCTTGGCCGGCGCCCCGAACTTCGCCTCCACCTCATGCATGGTGATTCCGCGCCCGGGCCGCGAGACCTGGGACTGCTGAAGCTGCACCTGCCCGTCGACCAATACCGTCTCCGCCGCCGCACCCCCGGCGATCGCGCAGCCGATCAGCAAAGCAAGTAGTTTTTGTGCGCGCATACGGAACCTCCACGGATCCGGCGTGACTATACACCCGGCCGGAATCTGTCAAAGCCCGCGGCCCCGGGTCTGCGGCAGTTCTGTGAAGCCCATCAAGGTTCGACGGCCCGCGGGCTCAATATGGTTAAATGACCGGGATGTTTCATCCGCTCTCCCTCTTCGTTGGCCTGCGCTATGTGCGCGCCCGATCTCACAAGTTTTTCGTATCTTTCATCACCTGGACCTCCCTTGCGGGCGTCTGCGTCGGCGTCGCGGCGCTCATCGTGATCCTGTCTGTGATGAACGGCTTCGAAGGCGACCTCAGACAGCGGCTCCTTTCTCTCGATGCCGATGCACGGGTCGTACCGACCGAGACTGCCAGTGCGATGGCGCCGGGCTCCGAGCCGTGGCAGTCGGTAACCCAGGCCATCCGCGGCTCTCCTGGAGTGGTCGGCGTCGCCCCTTATGCGCAGGTGCAGGCGCTCGCCGTGCGCACACCCGAGATGCTGCCCGTGCAGCTGCGCGGGATCGATCCCAAAGCCGAGCCCTCCGTCACGCGGATAGTCAAGGCGATCACCGAAGGATCGCTTTCCGATCTCGAGCCCGGCTCCGACAGCGTCATCATCGGTGAGGTGATCGCCGAAGAGCTCGGTCTCGCCCCGGGTGATGCGCTGACTCTTCTCATCCCGACCGTCACCGGTGGCGTGCCCTCGCCGAAGCTGCGGCAGTTCAAGGTGGCGGGTGTGTTCGAAGTCGGGCTCTCCGACAGTGATGCCACGCTGGTGTTCGCCAACATCAGTGATGTGCGCGCGCTCGGTCCGTCAGCGCAGGGAGACCAGGGTCTGAGGGTTCGCTATCGTGACGCGCTCGGCGCGCCCGCATTCTCCGCCAGCCTGCGCGCGCGGCTGCCGCAGGGACTCGAGGTGATCGACTGGACACAGGACAACGCGGATTACTTCCGCGCAATCCGCATCGAGAAGACCATGATGTCGCTCATCCTGCTGCTCATCGTGGCCGTGGCGGCATTCAACATAGTGGCGATGCTCGTCATGGTGGTCACCGACAAGCGCACCGACATCGCCATCCTGCGCACCTTCGGCGCATCGCCCCGGCGGGTGATGGGGGTGTTCCTCACCCAGGGGCTGGTCATCGGCTGGCTGGGCGTTGCGCTCGGAGTGGCGCTGGGGCTGGTGCTCGCCTTCAACGTCGGCACCATAGTGCCTTTCCTGCAGAGCACCTTCGGCTTTCAGATCTTCAGCTCCAGCGTCTACTACATCACCACCGTTCCTTCCATCGTGAGATGGGGCAACGTGGCGGCGATCAGCGCCGCGGCGCTCATCCTCACGGCTGCGGCGACAGTCTACCCGGCGGTGCGCGCCTCGCGGACGGCCCCGGCCGAGGCGCTGCGCTACGAGTAGCCGGCAATGAGCTCGCGATACGAATGGCTGGTCGGCACCCGTTATCTGCGCTCCACTCACCGGCGCGGTTTCGTATCGTTCGTCTCGCTCATGTCAGTGTGTGGACTCGCGCTCGGTGTGGCGACGTTGCTCGTCGTTCTCTCGGTCATGAACGGCTTCGGCCGGGAGCTGCGGACGCGCATCCTCAGCGTCACGTCGGATGCGACCATCATGGGGCTGCGCGGCACGATTCCCCGTTGGCAGGCGGTCCAGCAACGGGTGGAACGTGAGCCGGGTGTCCGTGTGGCCGTCCCCTATGTCGAGCAGCAGGCCATGCTGACGCACGATCAGCAAATCACCGGCGCAACCGTGCGCGGCATTCTGCCCGCAGAGGAGCAGCGCGCGACGGGTCTGGCGCAGCGGCTGACCGCCGGCACCCTCGCGGACCTGCAGTCGGGACGGTATTGCGTGATTTTGGGCAACGCGCTCGCGCAGGCGCTGCACGTGCACGTCGGCGACTCGGTCGTGTTGATTGCGCCGGAGGGCGTAGCGACCCCGACCGGGGTGGTGCCACGCATGCGCCGGTTCCGGGTGAGCGGCCTCTTTCATTCCGGCATGTATGAATACGACCGCGGGCTCGCGCTCGTGAGCCTCGAGGATGCGGCCCGGCTCTTCGGCCTGGCGCCGGCAGAGATCACGGGCCTGCGGCTCTCGCTCGATGATCCCTGGCAGGCGCCGAAGGTGGTCCGGCGGGTGGCCTACGACCTCGGCGGGGCGGGGTACTATGTCAGCGACTGGACGGACAACCACGCCAACTTCTTCCGCTCCATCGAGACGACCAAGTCGATGATGTTCGTGATGCTCTCGATGATCGTCGCCGTGGCGGCATTCAACATCGTCGCGACGCTCGTCATGATCGTGAAGGAGAAGCAGACCGACATCGCGATCCTGCGCACCTTCGGCGCCGGGCCGCGCAACGTGCTTGCCATCTTCGCGATTCAGGGCATCATCATCGGCCTCGCCGGGACGGCACTCGGAGCCGGGCTCGGCACCCTGGTTGCGGACAATCTGCAGGCGCTCGTCGGCGGGCTCGAGCGGCTGCTCGATACTCAATTCCTCGATCCGCGGGTCTACTACATGAGCGATCTTCCGGCGTACGTAGAGGGATTGGACGTGTTGCGCGTCTGCGGCGTGGCGTTCCTCCTCTGTGCGCTGGCGACCGTCTATCCGGCGTGGCGCGCCGGCCGTACCGCTCCCGCCCAGGCACTCCGTCATGAATGAATCGTCTGGAACGATTCATGACGACACGCGTGAGCGTGTCGGCGCCCGCGGCAGCGGGGGCGAGGCCCAGGATGGGCCGAGCAATGATTCGGCCGTGAGTCATGAGGTGCTCGCGGCGCGCGCGGTCTCGAAGAGCTTTCGTCAGGGACCGGTTACGCTCGAGGTGCTGCAGGGCGCTGCGTTGTCGGTCTCAGCGGGCGAGCGCGTCGCCATCGTCGGTGCCTCGGGCTCCGGCAAGACGACGCTGCTGCAGATTCTCGGCGGACTCGACAGGCCGACGAGCGGCCAGGTCCTCGTCGATGGGCGCGACATTCACGGCCTCACGGAAAGGGAGCGTGGTGAGTTGCGCAACAGTGCGCTCGGTTTCGTCTATCAGTTTCATCACCTGTTGCCGGAGTTCTCGGCCCTCGAGAACGTCGCCATGCCGCTGTTGGTGCGCCGGATGCCGGTAACGCCCGCGCGCAAGGCGGCCCGCGAGCTCCTGGAGCGGGTCGGGCTCGGCCAGCGCCTCGATCACAGGCCGCATCAGCTCTCGGGCGGCGAGCGACAGCGCGCGGCGGTCGCGCGGGCGCTCGTCACCCAGCCCAAGATCATCCTTGCCGATGAGCCCACGGGAAACCTGGACGGGGCGAATGCAGAGTCGGTGTTCGCCCTGATGCTGGAGCTCAACCGCGAGCGCGGCACGAGCCTGGTCGTGGTGACCCACGATGCTCGCCTGGCGAGCCGGATGGAACGCGTCTATGAGATCGAGAAGGGAAGGCTGACGGAGCGGCTCACGCCGCCGTTGCGAGGTGCCGAGTCCGATACCGGGACGTGACGTGCCAGCGCCAGATGAGCTCCAGGCACGCCCAGCCGAGTAAGCCCAGTACCACGGCGCACGTCACGCAACCCAAGAGGAACGGTTGCCACATGGGTCCCAAGCCGTGCTCGAGCCAGTCCCAACTCAAATGGAACGAGAACCTCTCCGGTGTGACCCGTAGGAGCACCGCGCCCACCCGATACGCCATGTAATAGATGGGCACCATGGTGAGCGGATTGACGAGGAGCGTCGTGCCATAGATGGCGGGTATGTTCAGCCGCCAGGCGAGCCCGATCAGGACTGCGACCACCAGATGCACGGGCAGGGGGATGAAGCAGATGGCAATGCCCACGCCGAAGGCGCCGGTGATCCCGCGACGGTGCAGCGCCCAAAGGCGCGGGTCTAGCAGGCGTTCCCCGAAGTGCCGCAGCAGCCAGTGGCCTTGCAGCCGGCCGGGGGAGGGAAGCAGTCTCTTCAGCACGCGACGGGGCATCGGGGTCCGGACTGTACCAGATTGGCGACGGGGCGGAGCCGCGGGGCTCCTAAATTCCGAAGCCTGGCGTACCGCAGCGGCCCTGAGGGCGCGCGGGCGGGGCCATTGCGCTACCGGCATACCCCGTTCCCGGCCGCTCGCCGCACTGGAATATGTGAAGAGCCTTTCATTGAGGTCGCACTCTTCTCCGGTATCATGCGCCGTCGCAGTTTCTTGGGTTCCGTCCCCCGGGGTCGCTGGATGTGGGAAATAGTGCGGGCAGGCGGCCCGCTCATGTGGCCGATCATTCTCTGCTCGATCACCGCCGCGGCGATCGTCCTCGAGCGGTTGTGGACCTTGCAGGACCGGCGGGTGATGCCGCGGGAGCTGCCGCAGAAGGTCTGGGCGCTGATCGAGGCCAATCAGATCAACGACAAGGTGATTGCCGCACTCGAGCAGAACTCCCCCTTGGGCAGGCTCCTCGCCGCGGGTCTGGCGAACCGCCACCGGCCGCGGGAGATCCTCATGGAGCGCCTCGAGGATACCGGCCGGCACGTCGTGTACGAGCTCGAGCGCTTCCTCAACACGCTCGGAACCATTGCCGGAGTGTCGCCGCTCCTCGGCCTCCTCGGCACCGTCACGGGCATCATCCGCGCATTCAACGCCATCCAGGCGGGGGGCATGGGTGATCCACGGGTCCTCTCCGGCGGCATCGCCGAGGCGCTGGTCGCCACGGCGGCGGGCCTGTGTGTTGCCATCCCCTCGCTCTTCGCCTACCGCTATCTTCGCGGCAGGGTCGAGCGCATCGTAGTCGAGATGGAGAAGCAGGCCATGCGCATGGCCGATGCGGTCGAGGCTGCCGGCGTCCGCGGCGGGCGCTCGGCCGCCGCTTGATCACTCTTCCATGAACCTCAAGCCGCGCCGTCACGAGGAGCCGGAGATCAACGTCGTCTCGCTGATCGACGTGGTGTTGCTCCTCGTGGTGTTCTTCATGCTCTCGAGCCGGTTCACCGACGAAGGGCGGTTGCACGTGCAGTTGCCGCAGGCGGGCGCCGTGCCGCCCGCCTCACCGCAGAGCGAGCCGCTCGTGGTATCGGTGACGGAGGCCGGGAGCTATCTCATCAACGGGCGTGAGCTCATCAACTCCAGTCCCGATACGCTGCGCTCGGCGCTCCTCAAGCAGGCCGGCACCGATCGCAACACGACCGTGACGATTCGTGCGGACGGCCGCGCCACCCAACAGTCGGTGGTCACGGCGATGGACGTACTCGGGCAGCTCGGCTTCGTCCGGCTCAATATTGCCACCATCAAGGACGAGCGGGCGGGCGGCCCTTGAACGACGTGACACGGTCCGGGTCCGACCGGACCTGCCGCCGGGCGAGCGAGCCGGTGAGCGTGCTCATCACCTATAGGCGGCTGCTCGGGTATTTGAAGCCCCACCGGTGGGCATTCGCCCTGGGGATCCTGGGGAGCACGATCTACGCAGCTTCCACGGCGAGCTTCGGCTGGCTGGCCAAGCGCTTCGGTGATGGCACCTTCACCCATCCCGACCCGCGCATGGTCTATCTGATCCCGATTGCGCTCGTGGTCATCTTCATCGGCCGCGGCCTCGGCAACTTCACTCAGACCTACTTCATGGGTTACGTGGGCCGCAGTATCGTCAAGCGTCTGCGGGGAGAGGTCTTTCGCAGCATTCTCGACCTGCCGGTAGCGTATTTCGATCGCACCTCGACGGGGACGCTCCTCTCGCGGCTCACCTACAACAGCGAGCAGGTCGGGCAGGGCTCCACCGACTCGGTGGTCATCATGATACGCGCGGCGCTCACCGTGCTCGCCATGATCGCCGGTCTCTTCTGGCTCAACTGGCAGCTCGCCCTGATTTCGCTCACCACGGGGCCGCTTGCCGCCTGGCTCGTGTCGGTGGTGAATCGGCGCTTCCGCCGCTACAGCCGCCGTATCCAGGACTCGATGGGCGATGTCACGCGCATCGCCAAGGAGAGCTTCGAGGCACCACGGCTGGTCAAGGTGTACGAGGCACAGTCGCACCTGCGGGCGATATTCGATGCGGTCAATGAGCACAACCGCCGTTCCTTCATGCGCCTGATCCTCACCCGCGGGCTCGCCAACCCGACCGTGCAGCTCGTCACGGCGCTAGGAGGCGCTCTCGTTCTCGGGCTCGCGCTTCGCGACACGCTCTCCGGGCGCATGACGCCGGGGGATCTGCTGGGCTTTTTCACCCTGCTCACCAGCATCGCGCAGCCGCTGCGAGAGTTGGTGCAGGTGGCCGATCCGCTGCAGCAGGGCATCACGGCGGCTGAGAGCCTGTTCGAGTTGATCGATGAGCCGCCGGAGCCCGTCGGCGCAGGACATGCGCTCAGCCGCGCCCGTGGTGACGTCGAGTTCCGAGAGGTCGCCTTCTCCTACCCACAGGGAGACAGGCCAGCGCTGCGCGGCGTCTCACTCAACGTCACTGCCGGCACGAGTCTCGCCATCGTGGGACGGTCGGGCAGCGGCAAGTCGACGCTGGTGAGCCTCCTGCCGAGATTCTACGATGTCGCCTCGGGCTCCATTCTCGTCGACGGCCGTGATGTCCGAGACTATGACTTGAGGAGCCTGCGTGCGCAGATCGCCGTCGTCAGTCAGGACGTCACGCTCTTCAACGACACCATCCGCAACAACATCGCATTTGGCCGCAAGGTATCGGAAAGCGACCTCCTGCAGGCTGCGGAGGCGGCGCACGTGTTGGAGTTCGTCTCCAGCCTGCCGGCCGGGCTCGATACGATGGTAGGCGATCGTGGCGTGTTGCTCTCGGGCGGTCAGCGGCAGCGCATCTCGATTGCGCGGGCGCTCCTCAAGAACGCGCCGATTCTCATCCTGGATGAGGCGACATCCGCGCTCGACACCGAGGCGGAGCGTCACATACAGGCTGCGCTCGCGCAGCTGGTGCGCAACCGTACGACGTTCGTGATAGCGCACCGCTTATCGACGGTGGAGCAGGCGGATCGGATCGTGGTGATGGATGCCGGTCAGGTGGTCGAGAGCGGCACGCACGCGGAGCTCCTGGCCCGCGACGGGCGCTACGCCCAGCTCTACAGACTGCAGTTCGCGGACTGATCGGCGATGCAGGGGCGGCTCTTCCGGCTCTGGTATGAGCAGCCCAGCAGAGCCTCGCTGTTACAGCCTATTTCCTGGCTCTACGGTGCGGCGGTGGCCGCACGGCGTGGGGCGTATTCACGAGGGTGGGTGCGATCGTATGCCGTCGATAAACCCGTCATCGTAGTCGGCAACCTGACCGTCGGAGGCACCGGCAAGACACCACTCACGGTGTGGCTTGCCAATCACCTGCGGCAGTGCGGCCTCACCGTGGGCATCGTGTCGAGGGGGTACGGACGCAAGCGGGGTGGTCTGCGCCTGGTGAGCTCGGACTCAGGTTGGCAGGACGTCGGCGATGAGCCGCTGATTCTCCATCGGCGTACCGGATGCTTGACCCTGGTCGCGAGCGACCGTGTTGCCGCGGCAAGAGAGCTGGTTGCGCGAGGGGTCGGGGTCATCCTCGCCGATGATGGCCTGCAGCATCTGCGGATGCGGCGCGATTGCGAGATCCTCGTCGTCGATGGCGCGCGCGGTTTCGGTAACGGCCGGGTGCTGCCGGCGGGGCCGCTGCGGGAGGGGAGCTCGCGAGCCCGGGCTGCCGACGCCCTGGTAGTGAATGGCGGTGCCCACGGGGAGCCGCCGCGCGGTGTTCCCCCGGAGCTCGTCGCAGCGGCTCTGCGGATGCGGCTCCTTGCCGGGAGGGCGCAGGAGATGGGAGGGTCGGGGCAGTCGCAGCCACTCGAGGCCTTTCGCGGTGGACCGGTGCATGCGGTGGCGGGGATAGGTAATCCCTCGCGATTCTTCGACGATCTTCGCGCGCGTGGCCTCGAGGTGATCGAGCACCCGTTTCCCGACCATCATGCCTTCTCCCCACAGGACCTCGCCTTCGGCGACGGCTCTGCAGTGCTCATGACGGAGAAGGATGCCGTAAAATGCCAGGCGCTCACGGGCTCCAGGCTCTGGTACGTGCCGGTGGAGGCGACGTTCAGCGAGGCAGACTCGCGCTCGCTCCTCGGGCTCGTGATGCGCACGATCGAGTCCTTTGTCCCTGCCGGAGGTTAGATTCCGATGGACGCCCGTCTGCTCGACATCCTGGCCTGCCCCGTCTGCAAGGGAACACTGGTCTATCGCCGCGAGCAACAGGTGCTCGTCTGTCGACTCGACCGGCTCGCCTACCCGATCCGCGAGGACGTACCGATCATGCTCGAGGAGGAGGCGCGGCAGCTCCAGGCCGACGATCCGCTCCTCGACCGCTGAGCCGATCATCCGCACGGCTCTCGCGTGACCTGCTCATTTCACGTCGCCATCCCTGCGCGCCGCGGCTCGACGAGGCTGCCGGGGAAGGTGCTCGCACTCATCCAGGGCAAGCCCATGCTGCAGTGGGTCTACGAGCGGGCTTGCGCCTCGGGTGCTCGTGACGTGTTGATCGCGACTGATGACGCCGGGATCGCGGACGCTGCCCGTGCGTTCGGCGCCGAAGCGCGAATGACATCTGCGAAGCATGCGTCAGGCACTGACCGCATCGCGGAGCTCGCCGCCATCGAGCACTGGCCCGAGGCCGACATCGTGGTCAACGTGCAGGGAGACGAGCCGCTCATTCCGCCCGCGCTCATCCGCCAGGTGGCGATTCTGCTGGAATCGGATCAACAGGCCGCGATAGCGACCTTGGCAACACCGATGGAGTCGCTCGCTGAATTTCTGGATCCCAATGCGGTGAAGGTGGTTGCCGACGCTAAGGGCCGCGCGCTCTACTTCAGCCGTGCGCCCATTCCGTGGAGTCGCGATGGCGCGCCGGCGGGAATTGCGAGCCAGCGGGTGTTTGCGGAGGCGCGACGGCATATCGGTATCTACGCCTATCGAGTTGGCGCATTGCAGACTCTCGCCGCCCTCGCACCCACAGCGCTCGAGAACTCGGAAAAGCTCGAGCAGCTTCGAGCCCTGGAGCAGGGTCTGCTCATCCGGGTGGCCGATGCAGTGGAAAGGCCGGGACCTGACGTCAATACGGCGGAAGACCTGGAGCGCGTTGGAGCCTTGATGGCCCCGTAGCCGACGGCTTGCGGCTTGCAGACTAGACAAAGGCGCATCATCGGCACGAGATGGGAAGGCGTTCGCGGGGGCGACGTGAGCGCAGAGGTATAATCCGTGCGTTATGGCAAATGCTCAGGCCGGGTTGTCAACCCGCAATTAGCCCCAACGTTCGGGCGAAGAGCGGGTTCGCGTAACGGAAAGACCATGCGTATCAAATTGTTACAAGATTTGTCGGCCTTCAGGAGCATCACCGGGATTGCAGCTCTGTCGGCCCTGTTTATGGGCCTCGTGGGCTGCGTGACGGCTCCGCAGCCTCGCCCGGCGCCGCCTCCGCCCCCGCCGCCGCCGGAGTACACAGGCCCGCCGCCAAATACGACGGTCTATGCCTATCCGCAGCGCGGCCAGTCGCCCGATCAGCAGAGCCGGGATCGTTATGACTGCAGCATGTGGGCCGTGCAGCAGACGGGCTTCGATCCCAGCGCGCCCAATGTTCCGCCGGCATATCGGGTGGTTGCGAGCGGTCCGCCGCCGGGCACCGGCACCGCTATCGGGGCCATCGCGGGCGCCGTCCTCGGTGCGGCGATCTCCCCTGGATGGGACAGGGGCGCGGGAGCAGTCTTCGGTGGTCTCACTGGCGCCATCATCGGGAGCGCGAGTGATTCCCAGCGCGCTCAGGAGAATGCAATGGCGATGAGCGCGCAGGACCAGCAGCAAGCGGCTGCCATGGCGCAGAAAGCATCGGAGTACCGCCGCGCCCTGGGCGCCTGCCTGGATGGGCGGGGCTACAGCGTAAAATAGCCGGGCCGTGAGGATCCTCTTCGTCTGTCTGGGTAACATCTGCCGCTCGCCGACTGCGGAGGTCGTGTTCCGCGTCGTGGCGCAGCGCGACGCACCGGAATTGGTGTTGGAAATAGACTCGGCGGGAACGGCTGCATATCACGTGGGGGAACTACCGGATCAGCGTATGCGCCAGGCCGCGGCGCGGCGCGGCTACGATCTCTCGACGCTGCGTGCGCGGGTGGTCGAGCCGGACGATTTCGAGCACTACGATCTCATCCTTGCCATGGACCGGGAGAATCTGCGCGTATTGGAGCGCCGGGCACCGCCCGAGGCCCGCGGGCGGCTGCGGCTCTTTCTCGAGTTCGCACCCGAGGCCGGTGTCAGTGAAGTGCCTGATCCGTACTACGGTGGCCCCAACGGCTTCGAGGACGTATTGGATCTCATAGAGGCTGCTTCGCGGGGCCTCATCGAGCATCTGCGCCGCCAATCCCGGGCGGCATGAGCCTGCTCGGCGCGTGCTTCGCGCTACTTGGCGAGATCCGACACGCCCATCCTTTGAGCCGCACCTGGCCGCCGGCCGTCAACCTGCATTCCGTTCCCGCGTTCTGCAGACGCAGTGGGTTCGCGTAACGGAATAACTCATGACCAACAAAATGTTGCAAGAATCACCCGCCTCCAGAGGCGTGGCCGGCTTCGCCGCTTTGTCTGCCCTCGTACTGGGGCTCGCCGGTTGCGCGACGCCGCCGCCACCGCAGCCGGAGTCAGCGCTCGTTGCCTATGGCGGGCCACCGCCGAATACCGTGGTTTACGCCTATCCCGAGCACGGTCAGTCCACCGACCAGCAGAGCCGGGACCGCAACGAGTGCGGGCTCTGGGCGGTCAATCAGACGGGCTTCGACCCCAGCGCGCCCAATGTGTCCGCAGACGATCAGGTCGTAGTGACTGGCCCGCCGCCGGGTACCGGCACTGCGATTGGGGCCATAACCGGCGCTCTCTTCGGAGCCGCTATTGCGGATAGATACGACCGCGGTGCGGCGATCGTAGACGGGGGTCTCTCGGGTGCGCTCATCGGCAATTGGATCGATGTTTCCCGGGAGGAGAAGAACGACGAGCTGATGAGCATGCAGCAGCAGGAGCAGGCGGACTACGTGGCGGATGGGGCCGCGGAATACCGTCGAGCCGTCGGCGCCTGCCTGGGGGCGCGAGGCTACAGCGTCAAATAGCTGCCTCTACGCGGCGGCAGCGACGCGGCCAGGTACGGCGGCCTCCGGTCTGAATCGGGTGCGCAGGCGAAGGAAGGGGCGTTCGACCAGGTAGTAGGATGCCGAGGCGCAGGCGAGTATCAGGAGGATTTTCCACGGGCCGCGAATATTCGCCCATACAAACACCTGTTGCCAGAGATAGATGGAGTAGCTGAGCGTCCCGAACCACACTGCAAGCGGTGCATTGAGAAGCCGCCCCACCCGAAGGTCCGGCGATCGCATGTACCGATCGAGGATCATCGCGATCGAGACGTTCAGGAGCGGAATGCCGAATAGGTCACGGACCCAGTAGGGCACGAATTGCGTCATGAGCCCGAGCGCGATGAAAGCCAGAATCCACGGCATCTCCGACTTGACGGCGCGCCGGTAGGCTGGCATCGCCCAAAGTGCATTTCGCAACAGCGCGAGTGCACAGCCGCTCGCGAGCGCGTCGCATACCGTCTCGAAAGCGTACTTCGATGAGCTGGGCCAGAATCCGGCATCGGACAGGAGCCGGAATGTCGGTCCTATCAGCAGCAGCGCGAGGCAAGCGATGCGCACGTAGCGAGCTCCGAGTAATACGATGAGCGGTGCCCAGAGGAGATAAAACTGCTCTTCCACCGACAGGGACCACGTGTGCCCGAGCGCGCCGCCGAGCCAGCGGTAATCGCCGAGATAGAAGAACGCCTCTGTCAGCCTTCGCCAGTCTGCGGTGGCGAGTCCCAATGGCGCGAGGATCGCGATTGCGGCGAGATACGTCCAGTAGGCGGGCACGATTCGGAAGAAGCGCCGCAGGTAGAACTGTCTGAGGCTGATCGATCCTGTTCGCGCGAGCTCCCGCAGAAGGAGCGACGTAATCAGGAAGCCGGATATCACCAGGAATACTCGCACTCCGAGATTGCCGAAGTCGAGGTATCTGCCGTAGTGCGAGCCGTAATCGGGGTCGAGCCGCAACAGCAGCGATCCTTGCATGTGCGAGAGAACCACCAGGCCTATCGATACCGCTCGCGCTCCATCCAGCGACGCGAACCGCGAGCTGTTGCTGTTCGATGTCATTTTCCGACCCCTCGAGCGTCCCTCGCTCGATTGTTATTGACATCGACCGCGGCGCCCTCTATCGGCCGCCGCGTACGGGATCTTCCTCCCTACGCCCTTGCTTGGCCAGCCTGGGCCTGGCCGGCGCGGGCGTCATTGATTCTCTGCGCTCGCATTGCTGCGTCTCGCTGCATGCCAACCGCCGAGGTGGTGTTTCCGGCTGCGGCTCGTTCTGGAGCTCGCTCCGCAAACCGGCATCAGCGAGGTGCCGGACCCATACTATGGTGGGCCGAATGGCTTCGAAGGCGTGTTGGATCTGATCGAGGCCGCTGCGCGAGGGCTCGTAGAGCATCTGCGCCGCGAGTCGCAGGCGGCGTGAGTCCTCACCGGCGCGCAGCGCGCGCCGGTGTAGATGTCAGAAAGGCTGGACTTGCTTATTCCTCCGACCCGCGGCTGCCGCCGGTGGCGGCATGGTCGGGCGGAGCTGAAGACCACACCACATACGGCTTCGCCTCCCGCGGTGTGTTGCTTTCGGTCGGCGGCGAAGGCTCGAAGTGCGCCGCGGGCGCGGTGGGCTCTTCGTGACGCGCCGGTGCCTCACGAGACTCGCGACGCTCCGGCGCTGCCGACTCACCTGTAGAGGGCGGCTCGGGACGGTGCTCGTGTGCGCCGTTCGCCGGTGTACCCGCTGAGAATTCAGACGCGCCGCCCTCCTGAGCAGACGCGGATGCTCCGGCCGGCCCACCTGATTCACGCAGGCCACCTTCCCGGCCCGCTCCGCCCCCGCCGTGTCGCCCGCGGCGACCGCGCCGGCGGCCGCGCCGCTCGCCGCGCTCTCCGCGGTCGGTGCGATCACCCGTAGATTGACGCTGCTCTGCGCTCGGCTCGACGCTAAAGCGTGGCTCCCCGCCTGACGGTGGCGCCCCGGCGCTCATCGAAGGCTCCGGGGGATGCGGGCTGACATCCCGATCGCGTGGACGACGGTCGTGATCCCGTCCGTGGTCACGCCGATCGCGATCACTCCCACTCCCGTCGCGCCCGCGTCCTTCGGAGCGTCGGCCATCACCGTGCCCGCGGCGCTGTCCGCCGTCCGAGCGGCGTGGCTGCCGTGAGTGCTCCCGATGACCGTCGCGATGCCGCTCGCCACCCCGAGTCGAGCGGTGAGTTGAGGTAGTCGAAGGTGCGGCGACAGCCGGCGCGGGCGCGGCGGTGTGTGCTGACTCCGCTGCTTCGGAATCGCCCACGAAGAGCTTCTTGAACCAGGCGCGAATACCGCCGTTGGCGCGGTGCTCTGCCGCGCTCTCGGCCGGCTGCGCGGCTGTCGCCACGGCGGCCGGCTGCGCCATCATCGGAGCCGGTGTGCTCGGCAACAGCGCGGCAACGGCCGGGGCTTCTGCCGGAGGCCGCTTGTCGCGGCTGCTGCCCGGCTCGCTGGGCTCCGGTGCCGTCGGCATGAGATAGCTCGTCTGGCGGTTCTCCGGCAGATCGGCCTCATCGTCCCTGACACGCCGGATGGAATACTCCGGCGTCTGGATGTTGGGGTTCGGGACGATGATGAGCTCCGCGGAGCTGCGGTCTTCCAAAGTGCGCAGCCATTCGCGCTTCTCATTGAAGAGATAGGTCGCCACTTCCACCGGAAGCTGGGCAATCACGCGCGTGGTGCGGTCCTTACGCAGCTCCTCGCCGATCAGGCGAAGCACCGCCAGGGTCATGGACTCGACGCTGCGGATGCTGCCGATGCCGACACAGCGCGGACAGACGATGTGGCTCGACTCGCCAAGCGAGGGGCGCAGCCGCTGGCGCGACATCTCGAGGAGCCCAAAGCGGGAGAGCTTACCGATCTGAATCCGTGCGCGGTCCATCCTCACCGCATCGCGCAGCCGGTCCTCGACCTCGCGCTGGTTCTTGGTCGACTCCATGTCGATGAAGTCGATGACGATGAGACCGCCGATGTCGCGGATGCGCAGCTGGCGCGCGACCTCGTCCGCTGCCTCGAGGTTGGTGTTGAACGCGGTGGTCTCGATGTCGCTGCCCTTGGTGGCGCGCGCCGAGTTGATGTCGATGGAGACCAGTGCCTCGGTGTAGTCGATGACGATGCTGCCGCCCGAGGGCAGCTGCACCTTGTGCGCGTAGGCGGATTCGATCTGGCTCTCGATCTGATAACGCGTGAAGAGCGGGATGTCGTCGGTGTAGAGCTTCAGACGCCGCTGCGCGTCCGTGGGCATGAAACGCTGCATGTACTCCTGCGCCTTCTGGAAGGCGGCCGGGTCGTCCACCTGCACCTCCCCGATGTCGTCGGAGAGGTAGTCGCGCATCGCGCGCGTGACCGCATCGCTTTCCCGGTAGACGAGAAACGGGGCGGGCCGGTCTTTGGCAGCCGCGGCGATCTGCTCCCACTGCGCGTTGAGGTTATCGAGGTCCCACTGCAGCTCCTCGGCGCTGCGTCCGACGCCAGCCGTGCGCACGATCGCGCCCATGCCGTCGGGAATCTTCAGCTGGTTCATCACTTCGCGCATCTGGTCGCGATCCTCGCCCTCGATGCGGCGCGAGACGCCGCCGGCGCGCGGATTGTTCGGCATCAGTACGAGAAATCGTCCTGCGAGGCTCACGAAGGTGGTGAGCGCCGCGCCCTTGTTGCCACGCTCCTCCTTCTCCACCTGCACGATGAGATCCTGACCCTCGGCGAGGAGCTCGCGGATGTTCATCCGTCCGCCCTGCACCTGCTGGCGGAAGTACTCCCGGGAGACTTCCTTCAGCGGCAGGAAACCGTGGCGCGCCGCGCCATAGTCGACGAAGCAGGCTTCGAGTGAGGGCTCGATGCGGGAGATGCGACCCTTGTAGACGTTGGCTTTCTTTTGTTCGCGCGAGGGAATTTCGATACTGAGGTCGAAAAGCTTCTGTCCATCAACCAGCGCGACCCGCAACTCTTCCTCTTGAGTCGCATTCACGAGCATTCTTTTCATGTGCCCCTACTATCAGATGTGGGGCCGGCAAGACGGCGGGAGGCCGCGGCGCTAGCGCGCTGCGGCAGCGAAGATTCCTCACACCCGGCGCATGCGCTCGAGTCTCGATGTGAAGGTCGGTGCCCGCCTCAACCGGGGCGGGGTGCCGGGAAAGCTTCGGTGCTGTCAAACGATGTCGCGGCCCGCGGAACCCTGAGCAAGGGGGTTCGACGCCGGCTGCGCGATCTTGTCGGCCCAATACGATGGCCTCTTATGCCGAGGTCCAACTAACATGCGGCGCAGTGCGCCGCCAACCATTGGCGCGTCCGAACGTCGGACGGCGCACGGAGTATACTGCAAAGATCACTGTAGAAACAGCGCCTTACGCCGAGGTCGATGTGCCAGAGGACGATTCGCAGCCTTCCCGGGGTGAAATGACCCGTCCGGGTCACGGCCCGGCCGAGGCCGGCCGGGGCCGGGGCCATGGGGTGCGGCATTTCGAGATCGGGGAGGAGGACGCCGGCCAGCGCCTCGACAAGTACCTCGTCCGGCGGCTGAGTGACGTGCCCCGGACGCGGATATTCCGGATCATCCGCAGGGGTGAAGTACGGGTAAATGGCCGCAGGGTCGGTCCCGAGGCACGCCTGAGCATCAATGACCGGGTGCGGATCCCGCCGGTCTGGGAGCAGGCCGAAGAGGGCACCGGCCGGCCGCAGCGAGGCCCCCCTCCGGCCATGCTCGAGGCGGTAGGCCGCGCGATCGTCCAGGAGACCGACCGGCTGCTGGTGCTCGACAAGCCGGCCGGAATTGCAGTGCACGGCGGCAGCGGCATCAGCTTCGGGATCATCGAGGCGCTGCGCTCGCTCAAGCCCGGCGAGCCGCTCGAGCTGGTGCATCGCCTGGACCGGGACACCAGCGGCTGCCTGCTCGTGGCGCGCAATGCCGCGACGCTGAGGACACTCCACGCGCTATTGCGCGAGGGAGGTTGCGACAAGCGCTACCTGGTGCTGCTCGCCGGCAGATGGAATCTCGGCCACAAGCGGATCGACGTCCCGCTGCGCACCGATACCCGCGTGGGCGGTGAGCGGACGGTCCGCGTGGACGCCTCAGGTAAGCCTTCCATCAGCGAGTTTCGCCCGGTGCAGTTTTTTGGCAAGGTCGCCACCCTGATGGAGGTTGGGCTGCACACCGGCCGGACGCATCAGATCCGCGTACATGCGAGTTATGCCAGTCACGCGGTGGCCGGTGATGAGAAGTACGGCGATGCAGGCTTCAACGAACGGATGCGGGAGCTCGGGCTCTCGCGGATGTTCCTGCATGCACACAGCATGAGCTTCGAATGGCCTCAGGGCGGTCCGTTCAGCGCGAGCGCGCCCTTGCCCCCCGAGCTCGCCGCAGTCCTCGATCGCCTGCCGTCCAGAGGCAAGTGAGCGGGCGGCCGGTCTCCCTGAGCACGTTCTCTCGGTTGCAGGGCTTCCCGGCGGCAGTTATCAGGGCCGCGAGAATGTTGAGTAGTCAACTATGGCAGTACAAAGCCTGCGCGCCTGAGCGCGCTGGCTAGCCAGATGAGGGGCAGGCCGATCAAGCCGGTCGGATCGCGGCTCTCGATGCTCTCGAAGAGGGAGATGCCGAGACCCTCTGCGCGAAAGCCGCCGGCGCAGTCGAACGGGCGCTCGCGCTCCACGTAGCGCTCGATCTCCTGCTCGCTCAAACTGCGGAAAAACACCGTGGTGGTATCTATGTGCACCATGCGGATGCCCGCCTGGGCGCCAATCACCGCACAGGCGGTATGGAAGCGCGCGCTCGAGCCGCTGGCGGTCGCGAGCTGGGCCCGGCACCGGGCGGCATCGCCCGGCTTTTCGAGAATCCTGCTCCCCACGGCCGCAACCTGATCGCTGCCGATCACGATGGCCGCCGAGCGCCGCGAGGCGATGGCCTGAGCCTTGGCGATCGCGAGGCGCAGGGCCCGGTCCGGGGGCAGCTCTCCCGGCAGGATCTCCTCAGGGGTTTCCGGGGGGAGGGCCGTGAAGGGCACACCGAGCCGCTCCAGCAGAGCCCGGCGGTAAGGGGAAGTCGAGGCGAGGAAGAGCTCGGGCATGAGGGGTTTGGAAACAACGACTTAAGGCGCGGCTGATCTTTGACTTGCCGAAAGCTGATACCTATTATACGCGGCCCATGTCGCCGCCCTGGTCCCAGCCGCTCGATGTCGATCGGCTCTCCCGTGGTGAGGCCGAGATCGAGTTCGACGTTCCGCTGGCCGAGCTGCCGCGGTTGAAATCGCGGATCGCAGGTGTCGGCGGTAGCGTGCGCGGTACTGCGCGCTTCGGGCAGCAGTCGGGCTTTGCGGTGGCGGAAATGTCGCTCGCCGGGACGGCGAGGCTCCAGTGCCAGCGATGCATGCAGGCGATGGAGCTCGGCATCGAGAGCACGACGAACCTGGCGCTGATCCTCGCGGAGGCCGACGCCGCCGAGGTGCCCGATGAGCTCGAGCCGGTGCTCGCGCGCGAGGGACGGATCAGTACCGGGGAGTTGGTCGAGGAGGAGCTGCTGCTCGCGCTGCCGATCGTGCCGCTGCACGAGGAGCTCGCTGAATGTGCCGTGCCGCCCGCCGCGCCGCTCATCGCCGAGGAGGCGCCGGAGCACGTGACGCAGCGGCCCTTCGAGGGACTCGCTGAGCTGTTGAGAGACAAGTAGTTCGAATGTTGGTTTGAGGTTAGCGCGCGCTTCGAGCGCCCGAGGACAATATGCCCGTTCAGAAAAGCCGGAAGACGCCCTCGCGGCGCGGCATGCATCGCTCCCACGACGGGCTCGCCAAGCCCGCCCTGTCCACCGATCCGCAATCGGGTGAGACGCATCTGCGTCATTGCATCACGCCGGATGGCTTCTACCGGGGCCGCCGCGTGATCGAGAAGCCCGCCGAGGCGGAAGAGCAGGAATAGCCCGCTTCGCTGACGAGCGCACCGCGCGCAACCGTGCTGCCCATCGCCATCGATGTGATGAGCGGCGATCATCCGCCGCCCGAGTACATCGCCGGAGCGCTTGCCGCCCTGCGCGAGGATCAGGGGCTGCGGACGCTGCTCGTCGGCGATCCCGATCTCATCGAGTCGCGGATATCCTCGCTCCCACGGACGCTGCGCGAGCGCATCGAGGCGGTGCCTGCTACCCAAGTCATCGCGATGAGCGAGACGCCGCGCGAGGCAATCCGCCGCAAGAAGGACTCCTCGATGCGAGTCGCGGTGGATCTCGTCAAGAGCGGGCGCGCGGCCGCTTGCGTGAGTGCCGGCAATACCGGCGCGCTGAATGCCATCGCGCACTTCGTTCTGAAGACGCTGCCCGGCGTCGAGCGGGCCGCAATCATCTCGGCCATCCCGGCCGCCCACGGTCACACTCACATGCTGGATCTCGGCGCCAACACCAAGGCGACGCCGGAGCAGCTGCGCCAGTTTGCCGCGATGGGCACCATCATCGCGCGCGATGTCTATGGGCTCGCCGCGCCGCGGATCGGTCTTCTCAATATCGGGGAGGAGGATATCAAGGGGCATGAAGTGGTGCAGTCGGCGCACGCCCTGCTCGCCACCACCCACCTCAACTATGTCGGCTTCGTCGAGGGCGATGACATCTTCTCGGGCGACGTCGACGTGGTGGTCACGGATGGATTCACGGGCAACGTGGCGCTGAAGACCATGGAGGGCGCGGCGACCCTGATTGCCGACCGGATGCGCCGGGAATTCCGCGCTTCCTGGCTCGACCGCCTGGCCGGCCTCGCCGCCCGCCCAGTGCTCAGGCGAGTGGCGGCCAGCCTCGATCCGCGCAAATACAACGGCGCGTGCATGGTCGGCTTGACCGGCATCGTGGTAAAAAGTCATGGTAGAGCAGACGGCGTGGCCTTCGCCAGGGCCATCATCACGGCCGCGCTCGCCGCGCGTCGCGGACTGACCGCGCACATTGCACAGGCGCTCGCAGCGCAGGAAGCTGCAGCGCCACAGGGTTCGCCAACTTGAACTATTCACGCATCGCCGGGACGGGCTCGTATCTTCCGGAGAAGGTTCTCACGAACTTCGATCTCGAGAAGATGATGGACACCAGCGACCAGTGGATTCGGGAGCGGACCGGGATCGAGCGGCGGCACATCGCCGCGACCGGCGAGACCACGGTCGATCTGGCGGAGCGCGCGGCGCGGGCTGCGCTCGATGCCGCTGGTGTCCGCCCGGAAGAGGTCGATTTCATCGCCTTCGGTACCACGACGCCCGACATGTTCTTCCCCAACTGCGGAGCGTTGCTGCAGGCGAGGCTCGGTTGCCGCGGGGCGGCGGCCTTCAGCGTGGAGACCGCCTGCAGCGGCTTCATGTACGCGCTCTCCATCGCCGATAAGTTCGTGCGGTTCGGTGATGCCCGCAAGGCGCTGGTGATCGGTGCCGAAACGCTCTCGCGAATCACCGATTGGAGTGACCGCTCGACCGCCGTGTTGTTCGCAGATGGCGCAGGCGCCGTGGTGCTCGAGCCGACGGAGCAACCCGGAATCCTGTCGACTCACCTGCACGCGGATGGCATCTACGGGGATCTTCTCTACTGCGGAGGAGGGCTCACCGCCGCCACCGGCGATCCGGCCAAGGCCCGGCGCGCAATCACCATGACCGGGAGCGAGGTCTTCAAGATCGCCGTGACCACGCTCGGCCGCGCGATGGACGAGGCGCTCGCGGCCAATTCACTCGACCGCTCGGCGGTCGACTGGCTGGTGCCCCACCAGGCCAATATGCGCATCATCCAGGCGACGGCCCGCAAGCTCGACATGCCTCTGGATCGCGTCATCATCACGGTGCAGGACCACGGCAATACCTCCGCGGCCTCGGTCCCCCTGGCTCTCGATGCCGGCGTCCGTGATGGGCGCATCAAGCGTGGCGAGCTGCTGCTGCTCGAGGCTTTCGGTGGCGGTGTCACCTGGGGCTCTGCGCTGGTGCGTTATTAGATTGGCTGAGCCGCCTGCGGCGCTTACACAAAGAAAAACGCCGCGCGGGTGCGCGGCGTTCTTTAAAGAACGGAAACCGCCCTTTACTTCGAGATCGACCGCTTGAACATGCGGTTGATCTTCTCGTTGGTTGCATCGACCGCAGACTGAGCGGCCTGAGCGGCAGCCAACGCCTGGTTCGCAGTGCTCTGCGCACCGCTCGCCGCCTGGCTGGCTGACTGGGCAGCGCTCGCCGCCTGGTCCGCCGAGCTCTTCGAGGCCGCAACCTGCGATTGCAGCTGGGCAACCTGCGACTTCAGATCCGCGATATCAGACTGCATCGGCTTGAGGTCCTGGCAACCTACAAGACCGATTACGACTGCCGCGGCAGCAGCCACCTTCACAACACTCGCGCACTTCATACTAGTCCCCTTCTGGGTTGTTGATTCGGGAGGTCCTGAGAACGCAATGCGAAGGCGATGGACATGCCCGGGTCCCACCGGGCAGGCGCTCCGCCGCCTTTGCAGCACGCAACTGCACCAAATTCGAGGCGGAAATGCAACTCCAAACGGAGATCTGTCTTTGACTCGCGACAGTTTGTGCGCAGGTCCGATAGGCGATAGATGGAAGGGCAGGCCATCGGGGAGCGCAGCATCCGCGAGGGCGGAAAGGCGCAACGGGAGGAGGGCGGTGACCTGGCTTGTTGCGTCTTTCCCACGAGCCATCTGAGACCTCTTGCCATCAGCCTTCATCTGTATATAATTGCAGTAGTGGATAAATGAACAGGCAGCGCAAGATGTCAGACCTTACCCCGCGGCAGATGCAAATTCTGCGCCTCGTCCAGCGCTTCATTTCCGATACCGGTATGCCGCCCACCCGGGCGGAGATCGCCCGTGAGCTGGGCTTCAGATCTCCCAATGCCGCCGAGGATCACCTGCGGGCGCTCGCCCGCAAGGGCGTCATTGCGCTGGTACCTGGCGCCTCGCGCGGCATCCAGCTGAAAGACACCATCCGGGAGCAGATGGGCCTGCCGCTCATCGGGCGGGTCGCTGCCGGTAAGCCGATCTTCTCGGAAGAGAACTTCGAGACCCGCCTGCAGATCGATCCCGGCCTTTTTCAGCCGCGGCCGCATTACCTCCTCAAGGTCACCGGCATGAGCATGAAAGACGCCGGCATCCTCGACGGGGACCTGGTTGCAGTCCACCGCACGGCGGAGGTGCGCAGCCGCCAGATCGTAGTGGCGCGGCTGGAGAACGAAGTCACCGTGAAGCGCTACCGTCAGGAAGGCTCCGTCGTTTGGCTGCTGCCGGAGAACAGCGACTTCGAGCCCATCAAGGTGGATCTCAAGGAGCAGCCGCTGCTCATCGAGGGCATCGTGGTTGGGGTCCTGCGTCGGGGAAAGACCCACGGGTTGATGTAGTAATGCGCAGGTTGTTGTAGTAAATGCCCAGGTCCTGCCATGTCCCGCGATCGAGAGCATGGAGGTGCGCTTCGAACGCCATCGGCGACCTCGGGAGCTACCTCTAACCAGGGGCTTTCTCGCCTTCTCGAGCATCCCGCCATCTGGCGCGGCCGTAGTGCCGCGCGGATGCGGACGCTCCCCACCGGCTTTTCTGCTCTCGATGGGAGTCTGCCTGGAGGTGGCTGGCCCCAGGCCGGGCTGATCGAGATTCTCCCCACCTGCTTCGGGGTGGGAGAGCTGCCGCTCCTGCTGCCGGCGCTTGCCGCCGTGACGCAGCGCCCGCAGGCGCGCTGGTGTGCGTGGGTGGCACCACCCCTGCAACCTTTCGCTCCGGCGCTTGCACAGTGCGGTGTGGGGTTGGAGCGCGTGCTCGTGGTGCAGACTCGAAGGAAGGACGCAGGGGGAAAATCCGCGCTCTGGGCCTTCGAGCAGACGCTGCGCTCCGGCGCCTGTGACATCGTGCTGGCCTGGCTGCGCAACGCGCTGCCGCGGCAGATCCGCCGGCTACATCTTGCGGCGGAGCGGGGTGCCACACTCGGGGTGTTGTTCCGGCCGAGTGAGGCAGCGCGGAGCTCCTCGCCTGCGGCGCTGCGGGTCGGCGTCGAGCCTGCCGCTCGGGGAATGCGGATCACGCTGCTCAAGAGCCGGGGCGGCGCACGGGGCACGATCGAGCTTCCTTTGAGGTGAGGCGCCATGCGACACCGCAGAGCCCTCGAGCTCCCCTTTCAGGAGAGCACATCCGTACCGGGGTCGGCGCCAGGGCCTGGCGATCTACTGCGCCCGATCTCCGGCCGCGCTGCCGTCTCGACCAGGGCTCCTGCGGAGTTGTGGTTGGCCGTGCATCTCGAGGAATCACCTTCCCAACCTGGACGACAGGACCTGGAGCGTCTGGGCGCCCGGGCTCAGCGGCTCACTCCACGGATCAGTCTCGACCCGCCTGACGGCCTGCTGCTCGAGGTGAAGGGAAGCCGGCATCTTTTCGGTGGTGTGGAGGGATTGATTCGGGAAATGGCGGGCGAGTGCTCGCGTCTCAGGATGGCATGCAGCCTGGCGATCGCACCAACACCGCTTGCCGCATCGGCACTGGCGCGCGCGGGCCGTATGGCCGCCGCCCCTGCCTCACTGCTGATCGTCACGGACCCGGCGCAGCTCATCGGGAGGCTTTCGCCTCTGCCGCTTGCGGCACTGCGGTGGCCACAGGACACGGTGGATCGTCTCGCGCGCATCGGCGTGCGCACCATTGGTGAGGCACTGCGCCTGCCGCGCGCAGGTTTCGCGCGCCGCTTCGGCACTGCGCAGCTGTTGGCATTGGACCGGCTGACCGGGCGGGCAAGCGATCTCAAGGACCGTTTCGAGGTCCGCGCGCGCTTCCGGCGGCGCCGTGAGCTGATCTATGAGTTGGAAAGTCATGCGGCTCTGCTTGCGGTGCTGGAGCCGCTGCTGGAGGAGCTCGGCCGATTCCTCGAGGCGCGCCAGTGCGGAGTGTTGACGCTCGAGTGCCGCCTGCAGCATCGCGCCGTTGCACCGACGCGCTGCGTGTTGCGACTTGCCGCACCGCTTGCCGATCCGCGGCAGCTCGCGGCGCTTCTTGCAGAGCGCTTGAATGCGCTCGTCCTGCCGGAGCCGGTACGGGGGTGTGAGTTGCGCTCGGGGCCACTGGTCTCGCGGGTGCTTTCCTCCGCAGGGCTCTGGCAGCCTGGGGAGCAGGGGGGTGGGGCTGCGGCGCAGGCACCGGAGCTCATCGAGCGGTTGCGGGCGCGGCTGGGGGCGGAGGCGGTGTATGGGCTTCGGCTTGTTGAGGATCATCGGCCGGAGGCTGGATGGAGGATCAGGGAGCCTGTAATTACTGCCTCGGCGGTTCAGAGCGGACTGCAAAATGACCCTGTCCGGAACGCCCTGACAAAATCGCAGGAGCGATTTTGGACGGCGGATGCCGGCCCGAAGGGGCTCGGCGCAGGGACGAAGCCGAGCAATCCGTCCTTGGAGGGTTTCCCGGGGCGCTTATCCTCGCGAGAGCGGGTCTCAGGGGGCGGATCGCCGTCCTGGCGATCAGCGTCCGGCCAGGATCATTTTGCAATCCGCTCTGAAGGTGATAATCCGGGTCCCTGGGACCGCCGTCCTCTTTGGCTGCTGTCAGCTCCACGTCTGCTCAATGAGCGCGACGGGCTGCCGCGACGTCGGGGACCGCTGCGATTGCTCTGCGAGGGCGAGCGGGTCGAGACCGGCTGGTGGGATGGCGGAGAGCTGGCGCGCGATTACTACAGGGCAGTGGATGTTCGTGGTGCGCGGCTGTGGGTATTTCGAGAGCGCGAGCCGCCACATCGGTGGTTTCTCCATGGAGTATTTGGTTGACCCCCGATGCTCCCTACGCCGAGCTGCACTGCCTCACCAACTTCACTTTCCTGCGTGGGGCATCGCATCCGCACGAGCTCGTGGGGCAGGCGGTCGAGCTGGGGTACGAGGCGCTCGCCATAACGGATGAATGCTCCGTCGCCGGTGTCGTGCGTGCTCACGTAGCGGCAAAAGGGCAGCAGCTGAAGCTCATCATCGGCTCGGAGCTGCGCCTCACCTGCGGTCTGAAGCTCGTGGCACTGGCCACCAACCGGCGTGGCTACGGCCGGCTCTGCCGGCTCATCACACGGGGCCGGCGGGCTGCGGCCAAGGGCGGATACTCGCTGACACGCGCTGATCTCGAGGAGAATGGGCTCGAGCACTGTCTCATCCTCTGGTTGCCCGGGAAGGCCCGAGGCACGACTCTCGGGCCGCAGGGCCATGAATTCGAGCCTCCGGATCCCGAGGAGGCGCGCTGGCTCGAAGAGCACTTCCGCGGGAGGTTGTGGATCGCCGTCGAGCTGCTTCGCGATGGCATGGATCGCGGACATCTCGAGACGCTGCAGCGGATCGGCCGGGATCTGACGCTGCCGCTGGTGGCCAGCGGCGATGTTCATATGCACATCCGCGCCCGTCGGAGGCTCCAGGATGCGGTCACCGCAATTCGGCACAACGTGCCCATTGCGCAAGCCGGCTGGAGGCTCTATCCCAACGGCGAGCGGTATCTGCGCGAGCGCGAGCGGCTCGCGAAGCTCTATCCGCGCGAGCTCCTCGAGGAAACGGTAGCCGTCGCCCGACGTTGTGCCTTCTCACTGGAGGAGCTGCGGTATGAGTATCCGCATGAGCTCGTGCCGGAAGGTGAGACTCCGGCGAGTCATCTGCGCAAGCTGACGGAGGCGGGCGCGCACTGGCGCTGGCCGCAAGGCGTGCCGCCGGGGGAGCGCGCCGCGATCGAGCACGAGCTCGAGCTCATCGCGGATCTGCGTTACGAGCCTTACTTCCTGACCGTCCACGACATCGTCGCCTTTGCACGCAGCAAAGGGATTCTGTGTCAGGGTAGGGGGTCCGCCGCGAACTCCCGCGTCTGCTACTGCCTCGGAGTTACCTCCGTCGACCCGCTGCGCGGCGCATCGCTCCTCTTCGAGCGCTTCATATCCCGTGAGCGCAATGAACCTCCCGATATCGATGTCGACTTCGAGCACGAGCGGCGGGAGGAGGTGATCCAGTATGTCTACGATAAATACGGTCGGGAGCGGGCGGCGATCGCCGCGACCGTGATCATGTACCGGCCGAAGAGCGCATTGCGCGACCTCGGCAAGATCTTCGGCCTCGATCCCACCGAATGCACGCGGCTCACCAAGGTCATGCAGTGGTGGGACGGGGGCGATGCAATGCGCGAGCGATTGCGCGAGGCCGGCTTCGATCCTGATGGCCCGATGCTCGCCCGATTGCTGCCTCTGGCGCAGGAGCTGATCGCCTTCCCGGGTTTTCCGCGGCATCTATCCCAACATGTCGGCGGATTCGTGATCTCGGAAGGAGCGCTCGAGGAGCTGGTGCCCATCGAGAACGCCACCATGGAGGGACGCACCGTGGTGCAGTGGGACAAAGACGACCTCAACGATCTCGGTCTTCTCAAGGTCGATCTGCTGGCATTGGGCATGCTGACTGCGCTGCGCAAGTCATTCGACCTGGTGAACGATTTTCGCGGCACGCACCATGCCCTGGGCAGCCTGCCGGCAGAGGCGGCGGAGGTCTACGAGATGATCTCCCGCGCCGACACCATCGGCGTCTTCCAGATCGAGTCGCGCGCGCAGATGGCGATGCTGCCGCGCCTGCAGCCGCGCTGTTACTACGACCTCGTCATCGAGATCGCCATCGTCCGCCCCGGCCCCATCCAGGGCGACATGGTGCATCCCTACCTCAAGCGCCGTAAGTCCGGCGAGCCGGTGCGCTACCCCAGCCGCGAGGTCGCAGGGGTGTTGCAGCGCACTCTCGGTGTGCCCATCTTCCAGGAGCAGGTGATGCAGCTCGCCATCGCCGCGGCGGGCTTCACGCCCGGGGAGGCGGATGCGCTGCGTCGCGCCATGGGAGCGTGGAAGCGCAGCGGCGGGATCGAGCACTTCCGCGAGAAGCTGATCGGGGGAATGCGGGCCCGCGGCTACGCGGAGGAATTCGCGCAGCGGTTGTATCAACAGATGTTGGGATTTGGAGAGTACGGATTCCCCGAGTCTCACAGCGCCAGCTTCGCATTGTTGGCGTACGATTCCGCCTGGTTGAAGTGTCATGAGCCTGCGGCGTTCGCGGCAGCGCTCCTCAACAGCCAGCCGATGGGCTTCTATGCGCCGGCACAACTCGTGCGGGACGCACGAGCGCACGGGGTCGAGGTGCGGCCGGTCGATGTCTGTGTGAGCGTCTGGGATTGCACTCTGGAACGCAGGGACGACGAGGAGCCGGTGCTGCGGCTGGGCTTGAGGCTCGTGAAATCCCTTACGCGTAACGGTGCGGATCGCCTCATCGCGGCTCGCCGCGAGCAGGCGTTCGACAGCGTTCAGGACCTGGCGGCTCGCGCGGCGCTCGATCGTGGCGATCTCGAAGCGCTGGCTGCTGCCGGGGCATTCGCCGCGTTGAGCGGCAACCGGCATCTGGCATTCTGGGAGGTGGCCGGAACCGAGCGGCCGCTGCCACTCGAGGCCGCTCTGGTCGATGCGCCCCACGAGGAGATACATGAGCCAACTCCGCTCCTGAGAACTCCCACCGAAGGGGAGCGCATCGTTGCCGACTATGCCTCCATAGGGCTCACGTTGGGACGTCATCCCCTGGCGCTATTGCGCGAGTCGCTGCAATCAAACCGTTTGCTCACCGCTCGAGATCTGGATGGTATGGCGCATGGCAAGCCGGTACGCACGGCAGGCATCGTTCTCATGCGTCAGCGTCCCGGAACTGCAAGCGGCGTGACGTTCCTCACCCTGGAGGACGAGACGGGCCAGGTGAACATCATCGTCTGGGAGAGGATCGGCGAGGAGTACCGCCGCCCTCTGGTGGAGTCCCGGTTGCTCGAGGTCCACGGCGAGCTGCAACGGCAGGAAGGGGTCATGCACGTCGTGGCACACCGGCTGATCGACCGCTCGCGGCTGCTCGGCGAGCTCATCACCCGATCACGCGATTTCCACTGACGGTCTCAGACCCGCTCGAGTGTGAAGAGGTACGACTCGAACCTGCTGTATTGCTCGCGCACGCGTTTGGGGGAGAGTGCGCCCAGGAGCCGATAGAGCCACGCACGGGGCATTTCCCGCTTGAGGCGCCGGCTTTCCGCGGTCATTTTTCGCACGGTGTGGGTCCGCCAGCCGAAGCGCTCGAAATAGGCAAGACCTCCAGGGGGCGCGAAGCGCATCTGCACGCTGCCCGTCGCAAACACCTTGAATTGGCGCTGCAGAAGGTACTCGAGCAGCTCAGGTGTGAGCACGTCCGCAATCCACCAGCGGAAAAGCGGCATGGCATGCAGGTCGGAGGCGAGGGCGGCGACGTCGGCCGGAGTCAGGTAGATGAGCAGTCCTTCGGTGATCACGAGTATCTGCCGGCTCGCCCGGCTCACACGCGTGAAGAATTGCTCGCGCGCCAGGCGGTCCGTGAGATCCAACGGAACGCGCTCGAGCGCGCACCGGGGCTGCGCATCCATGAGCTTGCCCGCCTTGTAGGCGATCATCTCGGGGAAATCGACCTCGATCCAACGAGTGTCGGGAGGTAGAGAAAGCCGGTACGGACGGGTATCCAGGCCTGCGGCGAGATTGAGGACCGTCTCAGCGCCATCCCGAATCGCGTTCAGGATGAGCTCATCGAGAACGGCCGTCCTCGTAACGATGGACCAGGCGCTGCTGGCGGCAGTCTCGAGCTGCCCGACGATCCGCCGGCCGCGCTCCCCGGCGAGCACCTCGGCATAGGGGTCGCGAAAGAGGGCGTCCTTCCTTTTCGATTCCGTCGCGCGGTGCACTGCGACCCAGAGAGCGGTGTCGGATACGTGCGCGACCGATTGGTCGGCGAGCGATGGGTCGGGACTGTTGACTGCGGGGTCCACCAAGGAATTCTCGTCCTCCAAGGCGCAAAGGACAACGGCGGGGTTGCATTCATATAAGTGTGGACTTATGATTGGACGATGCTCGAATCGCAGGTGTTTCAGGCGCTGGCGGATCCCACGCGCCGTGCGGTCTTCGAGACGCTCTGCCGTCAGGAAATGAGCGTTGCTGAGATCACGGCAGGGTTTCCGGTCTCGCAGCCCGCAATATCGCAACATCTCGCGGCTCTGCGGCGCGCCGGGCTGGTGAGCGAGCGTCGCGAGGGACGCAGGGCGTTTTACCGCTCCGAGCCGGCAGGTCTCGATCCGCTCGTGGCCTGGATGGAGCGCCACCGGCAGCTCTGGCCGGAGCGCCTGCAGAAGCTGAAACGAGTCTTGAAGGAGATCTGAACATGAAGACAACGCCGGATTCCTCGGACTCTCTGGTGTTCGAGTGTGACCTCGCGGAGCCGCCGGAAAAGGTCTGGCGCGCGTTGACGGAGCCTGCGCTGCTCGAGGCATGGCTGATGACCGAAGCACTCCCGGTGGCCGACCGGGCACCCGCATCGCACCAGGAGGCCACCGTGCCCGGCACGGCGCAAAGCCGGGATGGGCAGGACCGCGGCGCTCGTCAGGCTGGCTCCAGTGAATGCGAGCTCCTGACAGCCGAGCCGCACCGGTTTCTGCGGTACCGCTGGCGCGATCGCGAGAGCGGGGTTGGCGAGCCGACAGGGCGGGAGGTTCATTCCGTAGTCACCGTGGAGCTCGTTCCCTGCCCGGCAGGCGGCACGCACCTTCGGCTCACGCACGGTGAGTTCAGGCTCGTGTCGGTCGCGCCAGTCGTGGCAGCCGCTCGCATCGTGCCCATCACGAGCGCACGGCGGCGGCGGACGCCGACCGTCTCTTTCGCAGCGCAGGCCTACCTGCGGCGGGCCGCCTGATGAGCGCCAATCTGGTGCCCATGGTGATCGAGCAATCCGCCCGTGGCGAGCGCGCGTTCGACATCTTTTCCCGCCTGCTGCGCGACCGGATCGTGTTCGTGAACGGTCAGGTCGATGATGCCATGGCGGCGCTCGTGAACGCACAGCTCCTCTTTCTCGAGTCGGAGAACCCGGAGAAGCCGATCGCGATGTACATCAACTCGCCGGGCGGCATGGTGACGAGCGGACTGGCCATCTATGACACCATGCAGTGGGTCAAGTGTCCCATCGCTACGGTCTGCGTCGGAACGGCATACTCGATGGGCTCCTTTCTCCTCATGGCAGGCGCCCCGGGGCAGCGCATCGCGCTCCCCAACGCCAGCATCCTGGTACACCAACCCTCGGGAGGCTTCCAGGGGATGGTGTCCGACATCGAGCGGCACGCGCAGGACATCGTGCGGACCAAGCGCCGGCTCAATGAGCTCTACGCAAAGCACTGCGGGCGCACATACGAGGAGGTCGAGCGCACGCTCGACCGGGATCACTTCATGACGGCGGAGGAGGCGAAGAAGTGGGGCCTGGTCGATCAGGTGTACTCCTCGCGGGTTCTCGACCAGCGGCGGACGGCGTGAAGCGGGCGGCGTGTCGAGTTGACCGATGGGGCCGAATCCACTCGATTCCTGATCACCTTCGCTTTCGCTTGCGCACCTTATTCAGTAACCGCTGGGTGAGCGTCCGCCGCTGCGGCGAGAACTGCTCGACACACGCGCGCACGTAGGGGCTCAACTGCCGCTTGGCATAAGTGAGATAGCCCACCTGGCGAAGCTCACTCAGGGTCTGTCCGTAGTGCTCCAGCAGTGCCGCAGCCATGAGCCGCCCGGTGTGTCTCGTCCCAACACGGGCGGATGCCGACAACCGGCGCGCCTTCCGAGGCAGCGCGCGCACCGTGGAGACGGCCAGCACCGATGAGGTCTCGAAGATCGAGCGGCCCTGACGCGCCGACTCCTGCTTGAGCTCTTCCCATCGGCCGGAGACCGCCTGAGGGGAGGGCAGCGTCGCCGGGCGCATCCGGCCGGCCTCGTTGCGCAGCGCGGTCCATTCCTTGCGCAGGCTCGCGACGTCCAGCGGCGGAGTATTGAAGGTCTCTGCGAGCCGAGCCGAGGTCTTCTCGAGCCCATCGAGCAACTGATCGACACTCTCGAACCGGGAGCCTTTCTCCAACAGGCCTTCCGCCTCGAGTGCCGCGGCGATCTCCGGAATCAGCCGCCGGCCGAGCCCGCTGAGATCGGCCAGCGCTGCGAGCACCCACACCGGCGAGAGCCGGAAGGCGGCGATGCCGAGGAGCTCCACGACATGGCCGGCGCCGCGTCTCGCGAGAAAATCATCCGCCTGGGGCTCCGCCGCGGGATAGACGCCCCTGGCGCCGCCAACCTGCTCGATCACATAGCGGAGCGTCACGTCCACGAGGCTGCGGTAGAGGTGGCTGCGCCGCATGCCGCGCGGCAACGCCACCTCGCCGACTTCGCGCAGCAACCCTGCGCTGAATCCGAGCGCGGAGCGGAGCACACGCTCCGGAAGCGACAGGAGATAGTCCCGCGAGGACATGTCAGGCCGCGAATATACTCACGATGACGAGCAGGGCAACTCCAAACAAAGCGACAAGCAGCGCGAACGTGGGGCCGAGGTAAGGGCCGTGATAGGGCGGCGGCTGGTGGATGCGCCGGTGGGCGATGGCGAAGGCAAGGAAGCGCGCGCCAGTCGCCAATGCCATCAGGACGCCGAGCGCAATGAGCGCGCCTCCACCCCAGCTCGACAGGCCGTGTGTGCTCACGCGGCCGTGCGTTTGCGCTAGCGGCATTTGCCGCAGCAGCAGGCCGAACCGATCGATCGCGATACCGAAGATCATGAGCGCCAGGGCGGTGCGGATCCAGACGGCCAGGGTCCGCTCCGCATTCATGTAGCTGCGCTCGGCAGACATCTCGACCAGGCGCCTCATGATCGTGATCTGTTGCGGCTCGGCTGGCTCAGACATGGTGGGGGAGTATAGGGGCTGTACGCATGTGTACAAAGTACGCATGAGGAGTGTACAGTGTACGCATGACCAAGGACCGCATACTGTCTGCCGCCAAGGCAGTGCTCGAATCCGCAGGCATCGAGGGGCTCACCATCCGGCGCGTGGCGCAGCGGGCAGAGCTCTCGCCCATGGCGCTCTATCGTCACTTCGCGGACAAGGATGCGCTTCTGAACGCCCTCATGGAGGACGGCATTGCCGCCTGGGAGGGCATCGCGCGTGGCATCCGCGCCCGGGACCCGATGGAATGGCTGGCCGCGCTCGGAGAAGCGCTGCTCGATTTCGCCCTGACACAGCCTCATCGTTACGACGCCGCGTTTTTTCTGCCCGCTCCCGCGGCCCGCCGGTTTCCCGAGGACTTCGCGGCGGGCCGCTCGCCGGTGATGGCGATGGTGATGGCCCGAATCGATGAGGCGAAGGCCGACGGGCGGATCCGCGACCGGCCGACACTCGAGATCGCTCTCGCCCTGGCGGCATCCGGGCAGGGATTCATCTCGATGCATCGCGCCAAGCGATTCGCCAGCGACAAGCAGTTCAAGGCGCTCTACCGCGCCGCACAGCGTCATTTCCTCGAGTCCATCAAGCCGTGTGGAGCTGCCAAATGATCACCTTGCTGGCCGCCGTGTTGAGCGGGGTCATGTTTTATCTGTCGCAGGGGTTCGACAACGTATGGGTGCTCGCGTGGCTCGCGCCGGTGCCGCTCCTGTGGCTCGCGTATGGCAAGGCGCCCACCTGGCAGGTGACGGCGGCGAGCGCCGTCGCAATCCTCGCAAGCGCGGGCTACATCCTGCAATCGCCGTACCTCCACCTCATACCGCCGTTGGTCCTCGCTTCGGCTCTGTTGCTCGTTGTCGGACTCTTTTGCTTCGCAGTGTGGTTTGCGCGCTATGTGGAGCGGCGCGCATCGGCGTTTCTGACGCTACTCGCCTTTCCGGCCTGTTGGACCGCCTTCGAGTTCCTGGCGGAGCTCAAGTCGCCAAACGGCACCTATGGATCGTTCGCCTACAGCACGATGCCCGCGCCGGTTCTGATCCAGAGCGCATCGCTCTTCGGCATGTACGCCGTCACGTTCGTCATGTGTCTGTTCGCCAACACCCTCACCCTGGCGCTGCGGCGCAGACGCGAGGCTGCCGCGGCGATCGGCCTGGGACTTCTCATCTGCGCGGCCAATCTCGTGTTCGGAGTGGTGCGTCTGGCGCGGCCACAAACCGACCTGGTACGCGTGGCGGGGATCGTCGATGAGACTGCGGTTGCGGATTCCTGGCGTGCGCACTCCGCGAGCGATGATCTCGAGGTCACCGAGACCTACGCCGCAGAGATACGGCAGGCGGCTCGGCAGGGGGCCAGATTCGTAGTCACGCCGGAAGGCGGCATGGCCTCGAGCGCCGCTGCGCAGAGCACGGTCGCCGCACCTCTGGTTGCCGCTTCCAGGGACACGGGCGTGCAGATCGTCGCGGGCTTTCATTCCGAGGCACCGCCCGCCGACTTTGCGCTTTCGATCACGCCCGATGGCCGCATTCGACGCTATGACAAGCGCCATCCGGTGCCGGGGCTCGAGGACCGCTTTGCGCCAGGACGTGTCTCAGGCTTGCTCGCCGACGGACGTGCCGTGGAGATCTGCAAGGACATGGATTTCCCGGACACCATTCGCGCCGACGGCGCGAAGGGCATCCGCCTCGTGGCCGTCCCGGCCGGAGACATGGGCATCGACGGCTGGCAGCACGGCATCATGTCGGTGATGCGCGGCGTGGAGAACGGATTCGCGATCGTTCGTCCGGCACACGATGGCCTGGTGTTTGCGAGCGATGCCCAGGGACGCCTCATCGCGCTCGAGAAGGATGCGCCCACGGGCCTGACCATGATCATCGGCGATCTGCCGCTCGGCTCGGGGCGAACGCTCTACACGAGGATCGGCAACGCCTTCCCTTGGGCCTGCGTCATCTTCGCCCTTGCGGTGGGCGCCGGGTTGGCAACCTGGAGCCGGCTGCGAGGCGCCGTCCGTCAGCTCTTCTTCTTCCGCGGCGGCTTGTCCGGGTCGTCCTCGCCGCCCGCCTCGATGTCGTAATCCTCGAAGTCGCTCGTGAGCTCGGCGGTGCGCTTCTCCTCGAGCAGCCGCTCGAGGCGACGCCATGCGGGGTCGCCGGCGCGCTGCCCACGCCGCTTCGCCAGATCCAGGTCCTTGATGACCTGATCCAGATCGACGTCGCCTTCCTCAACGACCGGCTCGTCGTCGTCTTCGCTTTCGAACTCGTCCGATTCGGATTTCTCACTCACGCGGGACACCGGAGTCCTGCAAGGGATCGGCGCGAAACTTAAAACAGATTCCGTGACGTCTGCAATGCCGTCGTGCTCTTTTCTCAGTGAATCAGGTCATTCATCTGGAAGATGGGCAGCAGCATTGCAAAGACGATGCCCATGACGAACAGCCCCATCACCACGATGAGCAGGGGCCCGAGGAGGCCCACCATCGCCGCCAGGATGGCATCGAGCTCCCGCTCCTGGCTGACGGCGGCCTGCTCCAGCATGGAATCGAGCTCGCCGCTCGACTCGCCGCTCGAGATGAGGTGGACCGTCATCGGCGGGAAGAGCTTGCTCGAGGAGAGCGACCGGCCGATGGGGGCACCCTCGCGGACCCGGGCCGCGGCGTCCATGACGGCATCGCGCATCGGGAGGCTGGTCACGACCTCACCGGCGATGCGCATCGCTTCGAGCACCGGCACGGAGCTGGCCGAGAGAATGCTGAACGTGCGCGTGAAGCGCGCAGTGTTGAAGCCGCGCGCGAGCTTGCCGATGAGGGGCAGGCGAAGCTGCAGGCGATGGTATCGCCGACGGGCGTCGGGATCGCGCAGCCAGCGCCGGAAGAGCACGGCCGCGATGATCACGAGGATGATCAGCCAGATGCCGTACGACTTGAGAAACCCGCTCGTGCCGATGAGCACCCGGGTGATGAGCGGCAGCTGGGCTTTGGTAGCCTCGAAGACCGAGACCACCTTCGGAACGACGAAGACCAGCAGTGCCGAGACGATGATGAAGCACATCACCGTGAGCACGATGGGGTAGAGCATCGCCGCAAGGATCTTCTGCCGCATCTCCTCGCGGCTCTCCGTGTACACGGCCAGGCGCTCGAGGACGTTGTCGAGGTGCCCCGCCTGCTCGCCGGCGGAGACCGTGGCGCGATAGATCTCCGGGAAGACCCGCGGGAACTCCGTGAGTCCGTCGGCCAGCGTGTGGCCTTCCATGACCTTCGAGCGGACTCCGAGGATGATGCTCTGGACCCGCGGCTTCTCGGTCTGCTGCGAGACCGCGAGCAGCGACTCCTCGAGCGGCAGGCCTGCGCGCACCAGGGTGGCGAGCTGACGGGTGAAGAGCGAGAGATCCGCTGGCGAGACGCGGCGGGTGAAGCTGAACGATTTCTGCCGGTTCGCCTCCCTCTGCGCGACCTCGCTCACCGTCACCGGCAGGAGCTGGCGCTCGCGCAACAGCTGGCGGATGTGGCGCGGTGTGTCGCCCTCGAGGACGCCCTTGCGCTCTTTGCCGAGGTTATCGAGCGCTATGTATTCGAACGCGCCCATTGGATGTATGGCTTCCCCACAGGCACACGGATACTAGTCTTCCCGGGTGACCCGCAGCACTTCCTCGATGGTGGTCTCGCCCCTGAGGATTCTCGCGCGCCCGTCATCGCGAATGGAAGGGGTCGTCAGCCGGGCGTGGCGCTCGAGCTCCTGCTCGCTCGCGCCATCATGGATCATCGTGCGCATGGTGTCATCGACGACGATCAGCTCATAGACACCCGAGCGGCCGCGGTAGCCCCCCATGGCATCGCGTCCCGGCCGGTAGAGCACCGGCGAGGGATCCTCGGGGCGAAGATTGAGCAGGCGGCGCTCGTAGTCCCCGGCCTCGAACGGTTGCTTGGTTTCAGGATTGAGCACCCGGACCAGGCGCTGCGCGAGCACGCCGATGAGGCTCGAGGAGAGCAGGAACGGCTCGATACCCATGTCGCGCAGGCGGGTGACCGCGCCCGCGGCGGTGTTGGTATGGAGCGTCGAGAGCACCAGGTGTCCCGTGAGGCTCGCCTGTACGGCGATCTGCGCCGTCTCGAGGTCGCGGATCTCACCGATCATCACCACATCCGGGTCCTGGCGCAGAATCGCCCTGAGGCCCCGGGCGAAGGTCATTTCCACCTTCGTGTTGACCTGTGTCTGGCCGATGCCGTCGATGTAGTACTCGATCGGGTCCTCGACCGTCATGATGTTCTGCGAGTTGTCGTTGAGCCGCTCGAGCGCTGCATAGAGCGTCGTCGTCTTGCCCGAGCCGGTCGGCCCGGTGACGAGAATGATTCCGTGCGGCTTGTGGATCAGCTCATCGATCAGCGACTCGGTCTTCGGGTCCATGCCGAGGGCGCTCAGGTCGAGGCGGCCGGCCTGCTTGTCGAGGATACGCAGCACCACGCGCTCACCGTGCCCGGACGGGATCGTCGATACGCGTACGTCCACTGCGCGACCGGCGATCCTGAGGCCGATACGGCCGTCCTGCGGCAGCCGCTTCTCCGCAATGTCGAGCTTCGACATCACCTTGATGCGCGAGACCACGAGCGGCGCCACGGCGCGCTTCGACTGCAGCACCTCGCGCAGCACTCCGTCCACGCGGAAACGCACCACCAGGCGATTCTCGAACGGCTCCACGTGGATGTCGGAGGCGTTTTCCTTCACCGCCTGCGTGAGCACGGCGTTGATCAGCCGGATAATGGGCGCATCATCGTCGCTGTCGAGGAGGTCTGCCTGCTCCGGCAGCTCCAGAGCCAGATGCGCAAGGTCCGTCGTCTCGTCGAGGCCCTCCACGGCCTGCATGGCATCGGAGCCGGCCTCATACACCTCACGCAGCAGCAGATCGAACTCCGCCTCCGGTACGCGCTCGAGCCGCACCGGCCGGCCGACGAACCGGCGCACCTCGGCGAGCGCGAGGGCACTCGCGTGATCGCGGCAGATGCACTCGGCCTCATATTCGGTGATGTTCTTGATGAGGATGCCGTGGCGCTTCGCGAACGCGAAGGACAGCCGGCGCTGTGGGGCGGCTACGGTCTCGAGCTGCTGCGGCGCGTCCATGACTTCTGCGGCTTCGTTCAAGGTTTGTCTCCGTCCTTCGGGGGCGCGGCAGCGCTGGAATCCTTCGGGGCTGGGTTGCCGTCGGCTTTGCCGGCGGGATCTGATGCCGGGCTCTGCTGGGCCGGTGGCGTCTGTGCCGGGGCGGCCTGATCGCCCATGGGCGGGGTCTTGGCCTCGGGCTTCTTCTGCTCCGGAGGCGTGGGTGCGAGCGGGCTCGGCGCTGAGAGAGTACCCGGCGGCGGCGGGGGCGGCAGCGGCGGCAGTCGCGGCGTGGGCTGGCCACGCAGGAGCCGCGGGAACTGCTCGGGGGGGAGCGAGAGCTCCTGACCCGTCATGTAGTCATAAGTCTGGCCGGTCTGGAAGGCCGCCTGCGACTGATCGCGCAGAATCGTCGGCTTGATGAAGATCATCAGGTTGTCGCGCGTCTGCGCGTCGTTGCGCGACTTGAAGAGGAGCCCCAGGACCGGGATACCGCCGAGAAACGGCACGCTGTCGTGAGTGCGGTCCTGCTCGTTCGAGATCAGGCCGCCGAGCACGACGATGCCGCCGTTCTCGATGAGTACGTTGGTGGAGATGCTGCGCTTGGCGGTGGTCGGATTGGCGCTGGCCGCGGACAGCGAGGTCGCCAGCACGCTCGAGTTCTCCACTGAGAGTTTGAGCATTACGGCGTTGCCCTCGGCCGAGATCGTCGGCGTCACCTTGAGGATGGTGCCGACCTCCTGCTGCTGGACGGTCTGGAACGGGGTCACCGTGCCATTGCTCACCGTCGAGGCGCTGGTGTACTGGCCGGTGACGAACGGAACCTCATCCACGACCTTGAGCGTCGCCTCCTGATTGTCCATCGTCACTGCAGAGGGCGTCGACACGATGTTGGTATCAGCGTCGCTGCGCAGCGCGCGGATCATGGCGGCAAACGATTCGCCGCCGCCGGTCGCGAGGGTACCGACGCCGATCGTCGTGCCCGTGAGGAGCTGGGTACTGATGCTGGCTGGGTTCTTCGCGGCGCCGACCAGGTCCACGATGCTGGTGCCGCCGACTGGAGTGACGAAGCCGCCGAGCGGTACCGTGTTGTTCTGCGAAAAGGCTGCCCAATTGATGCCGAGGTCATCGGTCTTGTTGACGTTGACTTCGGCGATGATCGCCTGCACGAGCACTTCGGGCCGGCGGCGATCGAGCTTCCCGACGATGTCGAGGACGGTGCGCATCAACTTCGGTGGCGCGGTGATGACGAGCGCGTTGTTCTGCGTATCCGCCCATACGAGCGCGTTCTTCTCGGCCTCTGCCTGCGGGTTCTTGGCGCCGCCGGCCGCGCCGCCGCCGCCGCCCAGCTCCGCGAGCTCCGCCATCTGCTCCTTGAGTTTCGGCGCCAGCTTCGAGGCGGTGGCGTAGTGCAGGTAGACCACCTGCGTGTTGCCTCCGGACTGCAGCGGCGTATCGAGCTCCGCCACCAGCGCGCGCAGGCGCAGCCGCTGTGCCGGATCGCCGCTGATGAGAATGCTGTTCGAGCGGTCATCCGCCACGACGCGCAGCGCGCGGCCCTCCTGAATGGTGCCCTGGCCCTGGTAGAGGGAATTGATCGTGCGCACCACGTCCGAGGAGGACGCATTCTGCAGGGGCATCACATCGACATCCTGGTTGCCGATCTGATCGACCCGCTCGATGATGTCCATCATCCGATGAACGTTGCTCGCTCTGTCGGAAATGATGAGGATGTTGGACGGCGGATAGGCGGCCAGGTGCCCGTATTGGGGGATCATCGGACGCAGGATGGGCACCAGCTCCGCCGCGCTCACGTTCTTGACCGCGATGACCTGGGTGACGATCTCATCCGAGCTCGAGCTCACGTGCGCCGGCAGGTCGACCGAGGGCATCTGGCGCGCGTCCGCATCCGGTACGATCTTCACGATGTTGTTGCCCGAGGGCACCGCGATGAAGCCGTAGACCTCGAGTATGGAGAGGAACGCCTGATAGAAGGCCGGCGGTGACATGGGCGCGGAGGAGTACATCGTGACCTGGGCGCGCACTCGCGGGTCGAGGATGAAGCTCTTCCCCGTTGCCGCCGCGACCGCCTGGACGATCTGGGTGATGTCAGCGTCCTTGAAGTTCGGCGTGATGCTGACGGCCTGCTTCACAGCCTGCTGCGCTTGACACAGCAGCGGTACGAGCAGAGCCAGGCAGCAGGCAAATGTGCGAAAGCCTTTCACTAATCTCAACCCCCGGTTGGTGGGATAGCCCCTACCGCGTGCCCTGCGGCGGAGAGAATGGCATCGGGTGCCGCGGCGGCAGCGGCGGCCCGGGAGCCCCATTTTGCGGCGCGGCGAGCGATTCCGCCTCCTGTTCGACAGCCGCCAGATCGAGAGTGAGATCCTGTTGCTTTCCGTTGCGCAGTACCGTGACGTGCGCCTCACTGGAGGAGCCCAGCGTGCGCAGGATCTCTTCGCCGCGTGACGGGTCATCGAGCGGCGTACCGTCGATGGCTGTCACCAGATCACCGGGCTGCAGGCCCAAGCGTATGAATGCGTCCCGGTTGCGACCAGGGTACACCCGAAAACCCTGCTGTTTGCCGCCGGCGAACACCGGCTCCGGGCGCATGATGTCCGCGATGATGCCCGGATCACGGCTCACGAGCTCACGCATACGGTTGATGGGCGCCTCGGTCGGCGCTGCCGACAGGCTCGGCGGCGGCGCATTGCCGGCGAACTGGTGCGGCAGCGCCAGCGTTTCGAGACGCCCGTCACGGTCGAGCAGTACATGGTCTGCGAGCACCGAGTGCAGCCGCGCGCCGCCGGGGATGTTGTCTCCAACCGCATACACTCTGGTGGCTGCCGCGCTCGGTCCGAGTATTGCGAGCCCGTCGCGCGGATCATTGCCAGCGATCACCCCCGTGAGTACCAGCGGCATGTTCGTCTGTGGCGCGTTGGCGCCGTTGCCCCCGCCCGATACGGGTGCCACCCCGAAAAGGTGCGTATTGGTGATGGCGGCGATGTCGATAGGCGCGCGTTGGACGCGGGATGCCGCTGCCATCATGCCGGGCGCAGGCGCACGGCCGGCGCCGGCGAGATCGGTGAGGATCAGCGCGCCTTGTACGCCCAAGGCGAGAGCGAGCACCCACGTCGCCACCCGGGGGCCACGGGTGAAGAACAGAGCCCGCCACTTCTCGGAGCCCGGGATGCCTTGGAGCCAGGAGGCGGTGGTCATTGAGGTGGAAGCATCATGGATTCGTCGGCAAACACAGGATAGACCGCGGCCGGCTCAAACCGTGCGGCTGAGGCACGCCGGCGCAATCATACGGCGCCCCCGGTTGCGCTCTCAAGCGATTGTTTCTGCAAGGGTAAGAGCACGCCATCATCACAGGCTTGTGTTGCAGATTCGCGACCCCTATAAAGACGTCATGCCCGACCCGCATCCGACCCGCCCCGATACCGGTATTCTCGTCGAGGAGGCGCGGCCCGAGGTCAAGCAGCCGCCGCTCTACCAGGTGGTGCTGCTCAATGACGACTACACCCCGATGGAGTTCGTGGTCGATGTGCTGGAGAAGTTCTTCAGCCTTGATCGGCCGACGGCCACCCGCATCATGCTCGAAGTCCACACGAAGGGTAAGGGTGTGTGCGGGGTCTTTACGTTCGAGATCGCGGAAACTAAGGTGGCGCAGGTGACGACGTACGCGCGGGACCACCAGCATCCGCTGATGTGCACCCTGGAAGAGGCTTGACGTATTTTGAAGGTGAGTGCGAAAGCAAGTGAGTAAGCCGACCAGGGCCGCTCCCTGGGCGGCGAGATCGAATGCGGTAACTAGGCTGGCCGCGCAAAGCGGCAAAGCCGACTTTGCGCCAATTGAATATGCTGTCCAACGAGCTTGAATACTGTCTCAACGATGCCTTCCACCAGGCCCGGGAAGCGCGTCACGAATACCTGACCGTCGAGCATCTGCTGCTTGCGATCCTCGACACGCCCAGGGTACGTGAGGTCCTCAGGGCCTGCGGCGCCGACCTCGGCAAGCTCAAGCAGGAGCTGAAGGACCACATCGAGCAATCGACGCCTCGGGTGGAAGAGGGCGAGGAGCGTGAGGTGCAGCCGACGCTCGGCTTCCAGCGAGTGCTGCAACGGGCGGTGTTCCACGTGCAGTCGAGCGGCAAGAAGGAAGTCGGTGTCGCCAACGTGCTGGTCGCGATATTCAGCGAGAAGCAGAGTCACGCGGTGTTCCTCCTCAACCGCCAGCACGTGACCCGGCTCGACGTCGTCAACTACATCTCCCACGGCCTCTCCAAGATCGCGGAGGAGAAGACCGACAAGGAAGAGGCGCAGGCAGACGTCGAGCGCGACCCCGAAGGTGGCAGTGCCCTCGAGAAGTTCACGACCAACTTGAACCGTCTGGCGCAGGAAGGGCGCATCGATCCGCTGATCGGCCGCAAGCTCGAGGTCGAGCGCACCATCGAGATTCTCTGCCGCCGCCGCAAGAACAATCCCCTCTACGTGGGCGAGGCCGGCGTCGGCAAGACGGCCATCGCCGAAGGGCTGGCGCGTCTCATCATCGAGAGCAAGGTGCCGGAGGTGTTGGCGGACTGCACCATCTACGCGCTCGACATGGGCGCGCTCATCGCCGGCACCAAGTATCGCGGCGACTTCGAGAAGCGCCTGAAGGGCGTGATCACGGAGCTGAAGAAACAGCCCGGCGCCATTCTCTTCATCGATGAGATCCATACCGTGATCGGCGCCGGTGCCGCCTCGGGCGGTGTCATGGATGCTTCGAATCTGATCAAGCCGGTGCTCACCAATGGCGAGATCCGTTGCATCGGCTCGACCACCTACCAGGAATATCGCGGAATCTTCGAGAAGGATCACGCACTCGCGCGCCGCTTCCAGAAGATCGATGTCACCGAGCCGTCGGTGGCCGAGACCGTGGAGATCCTGATGGGCCTGAAGCCCAAGTTCGAGGAGCATCACGGCATCACCTACGCGGCCGATGCGCTGAAGGCGGCAGCAGAGCTTGCTGCGCGCCACATCAACGAGCGTCATCTGCCCGACAAGGCGATCGATGTGGTCGATGAGGCCGGCGCTCGCCAGCGCCTGAAGCCGATCGGCGAGCGTGAGCCCATCATCGAGGTCCGCCACGTCGAGGACGTCGTCGCGCGGATGGCACGCATCCCGGCGAAGAGCGTTTCGACTTCCGACCGGGAGGTCCTCAAGAATCTGGAGCGCAACCTCAAGCTCGTGATTTTTGGCCAGGACCGCGCCATCGAGGCGCTGGCTGCAGCGATCAAGATGGCCCGCTCGGGCCTCGGCGATCAGCGCAAGCCCGTCGGCAGCTTCCTCTTCGCGGGTCCGACCGGCGTCGGCAAGACTGAGGTCACCCGCCAGCTCGCAATCTCGATGGGCGTCGAGTTCCTGCGCTTCGACATGTCGGAATACATGGAGCGGCACACGGTCTCGCGCCTCATCGGTGCCCCGCCGGGCTATGTCGGCTTCGACCAGGGTGGCCTGCTCACCGAGGCGATCGCCAAGCACCCGCACTGTGTGCTGCTGCTCGATGAGATCGAGAAGGCGCACCCGGACGTATTCAACCTCCTGCTGCAGGTGATGGACCACGGTACGCTGACCGACAACAACGGACGCAAAGCGGATTTCCGCCACGTCGTCATCATCATGACGACCAATGCCGGCGCCCAGGAGATGGCGCGACCCTCGATCGGATTCACCCATTCCGATCATGCGAGCGACGGGATGGAGGCGATCCGCCGCTCCTTCACGCCGGAGTTCCGCAACCGGCTGGATGCGGTGATTCAGTTCGCGAGCCTCGACCCGGTCACCATCGAGCGGGTGGTGGACAAGCTGGTCGTGGAAGTCGAAATGCAGCTCGAGCAGAAGGGCGTCACCATCTCTCTCGACGATGCGGCGCGCCGCTGGATCGCCGAGAAAGGCTATGACCCGAAGATGGGCGCGCGCCCGATGGCGCGTACGATCCAGGAGCACATCAAGCGGCCCCTGGCGGAAGAGCTGCTATTCGGCCGGCTGGTTGGGGGAGGGCACGTACGGGTGTTCGTTGCGGCGGACGGCTCGAAGCTCGAGCTCGAGTGCACCCCGAATACGACGCCTGAGTTAATCGGGTGAGTTGATTGGCTAAATATATGGACTCCCCCTGCAATGCGAGGGCGGTGAGCTGCTGGATTCAGGTTTGGACTGCGCAAATATATCCGGCCTCGTAAGTGCGTCCGTCGACGCGGGGCCCTGATGA
>Ga0070741_10000594_pt1 | contig 126262 bp, 124 predicted proteins | sample Coa_R1_4_FD_66440 | JGI IMG/M metagenome (GOLD analysis project Ga0070741, IMG submission 66440) | Surface soil microbial communities from Centralia Pennsylvania, which are recovering from an underground coalmine fire - Coalmine... | ecosystem: Environmental > Terrestrial > Soil >... | reverse complement strand
TCTGCTCCAGGACGTCGCGGTTCGCGTCGAAATCGTTGGCCGCGTTCAGGCTGCCGGCCGCGATCGCGAAGGCGAGCAGTTGCGCGACCTGGTTGCGCATCAGCGCGATCAGCGGCGACACCACGACGGTCAGTCCATCGCGCAACAGCGCCGGAAGCTGGTAACACAGCGACTTGCCGCTGCCGGTCGGCATGATCGCCAGCACATCGCGGCCATCCAGAACCGCGCCGACAATGTCGTCCTGGCCCGGCCGGAACGCGGCAAAGCCGAAGGTGGTGCGCAGAACCTGGTGTGCAGCCGCAAGGTCGGACATGGGTGCGAACTTGGGAAGGTGCGGACTTGGGAAAGTCGTGCGGCCGTTCTAGCTTTGTTTTCGCTGACGCTGCAACGGCGAACCCGGCCGCATGTCCACAGCCGGGCGCGTTCTTGCGCCCGTGACGGCGCTGATGCAGGTTGCCGGCTCACGACGCGCTGCACCCCACCTCATGTCCACTGCCGGAAATTCCGCAGCCGGCCCTCCGTCCGGCCGGCTGCTCAGACTCATGCTCGTGCTGTTTCTGGCGGGCGTCACGCTGCGCATGACGATGCTCGCCATGCCGCCGGTGATCCCGCTGGTGCACGACGAATTGCACATGTCGGAGACGCAGGTCGGCCTTCTGGTCGGTCTGCCGCTCGCGGTGTTTGCGCTTGCCGCCGTGCCCGGCTCGCTGCTGATCGCGCGGATCGGCGCGCCAATGGCAGTGCTGGTCGGCATGATCATTGCCGCCGTGGCGAGCGGGGCCCGTGGGGCCGCGATCGACGTGTGGACGCTCTATGCGGCGGCGATCGTCACCGGCTTCGGCATCGCCATCATGCAGCCCGGCATGCCGACCCTGGTGCGCGAATGGCTGCCGACCCGCATTGCGCTCGGGACTGTCGCCTATACGAGCGGCATGCTGATCGGCGCGACGGCTTCGTCGACGACGACTATTCCTTACATTCTGCCCGCCCTTGGCGGTTCGTGGCGCGCCGACATGGTGTTGTGGGCGGTGCCGGCGCTGCTCATCGCTCCCGTGTTCTATCTGCTCAGTCCGCGGCAGGACGCGCAGCACACCGCGCCGCTCATGGGCCGCGGCCGCTGGTGGCCGGACTGGAACAAGCCGCTGATCTGGTTGCTCGGGCTCACGCTCGGCAGCAACAACAGCACTTTTTTCGGCGCGAATGCCTTTATCGGCGACTACCTCGCCAGTGAGGGAAAGTCATACTTGTTCGGCCCTGCCGTGGCCTGGCTCAACGGCATGCAGACGGCGGCGCCGTTGTTTCTGCTCATCATGGCCGATCGGCTCGAACGTCGCGCCTGGCCGTTTTTGGTGTTTGGTCCGCTCCTTCTCGCAGCCTTTGTGGCTTTCATCTTCGTACAATCGGACCTCGCCTTCCTCGTTGCAGCCGGACTGGTGGGTTTCACCACCGCCATGACGTTTGCGCCGGCGCTGGCGCTGCCGGCGCTGCTGAGCGCGCCGCAGGACGTCGCGCGCACCTCGGCGGGCATGTTCACCGTCAGCTACACCTGCGGCATCATCATTCCGACTATCAGCGGCGCACTGTGGGACATCACCGGCCGGCCGTGGACCGCATTCCTGCCGATGTGTCTGTGCGCCGTCATGCTGACCGTCTTGGGCGCCATGGTCACCCGGCTGCCGAAGCCAGCCGATGACGCAGCCGGCCGATGATGCGCGGCGAAAGCCCGCGGCATCGCATGGCCTGCATTGCACCAACGCGAATCGCGGCCCATGACACGAACGGATTTGCTATAGCGGGACCAGGAGGCAGACGAGATCAATGGCCAAGCGTTTGAAAAAAGCGGCGCCGCGCAAGCGGAGTTCCAAACAGCCCATGCTGCCGCACGAGCGGCTCAGCTATTCGCCGATCACCGAACGGCCGCCGCTGAAATTGCCGAACGGCGCCCGCATGGCGGTGTGGGTGATCGTCAATGTCGAGGAATGGGACGCCACGCAGCCGATGCCGCGCACCGTACTCACGCCGCCGGCCGGCGGCTCGCCGATGCCGGACGTGCCGAACTGGGCCTGGCACGAATACGGCAACCGCGTCGGTTTCTGGCGTTTCGTCAAAGTGTTCGATGAGTTCAACGTTCCTGCCGCCATGTGCATCAACGGCTCGGCGCTGGCCGCCTATCCGCAGATCGTGCGTGCCGCGGTCGAGCGCAATTGGGAGTTCATCGGTCACGGCTTTAGCCAGCGCAACATGCAGAAGGTGCCGGACGAACGCGCCGATATCCGCAAGGTGCGCGAGGTCATCACCAAGGCCACCGGCAAGCCGCCGCGCGGCTGGCTTGGCCCGGGCCTCACCGAGACCTGGGAGACGCCCGATCTGCTAGTCGAAGAAGGCTACGACTACGTCGCCGACTGGGTGCTCGACGACCAGCCGGTGTGGCTGAAAACGCGCGGCAAGCCGATCCTCAACATTCCCTACACGCAGGAATGCAACGACGTCGCCATGATGCTGATCCAGCACCACCCGGCGCCGGAATATTGCGATCGCGCGCTCGACCAGTTCGAGCAGATTTACGCCGATGCCGCCGAATCGGCGCGCATCATGGCGCTCGTGGTCCATCCGTACATCATGGGCGCGCCGCACCGGGCCAAATATTTCCGCCAGGTGTTCGAAGCCATTCGCAAGAAGTCCGACGTGCTGTTCTGGTCCGGCAGCCAGATCGCCGATTGGTACTTGCGCGTCGGGCCGAAGGCGCCGTGATCGGTTTTGCCGTGAACGTTCCATGAGAAGTCCCGCACCCGCGCCGCAGGAGCCCGCAGCCGGCGATGTCGGTGCGCGGCTGATGCTGGCGGCGTTGTGCGTCGTGTGGGGCTCGACGTGGCCGATCATGCGGATCGCGCTGAACGAAGTGCCGCCGTTCACCATGCGGACGATCAGCGTCTTTGTCGGCGGGCTCATGCTGCTGGCGATCTGTCGCATCAAACGGCGCAGCCTGCGCCTGCGCGGAGCGAAAACATTCGTGCACGTCGCCATCGCGTCGATGCTCAATGTCGCGAGCTTCAGTGTGTTCTCGACCTTCGCGCAGCTCAGCGCCGCCACCTCGCGGGTGGCGATCCTGTCCTACACGATGCCGATCTGGGCGGTGATCCTGGCCTGGATTTTTCTGCGCGAGCGGCCGACCGGGCTGCAGCCGATCGCCATCGGCCTGTGCGCCGCCGGACTTGCGGTGCTGATCTATCCGCTGGCGGCGACGGGTATTCCGATCGGCATTTTGCTCGCGCTGTGCACCGGCGTGAGCTGGGCGGCCGGCACGGTCTATTTGAAATGGGCGCGGCTCGACATCGATGCGATGGCGATTGCCACCTGGCAGGTGGCATTTGCACTCATCGTCATCACCGCCTGCATGCTGATCTTCGAGGGCGGACCGGCACTACAGACCGCTCACACGGACGGTCTTGTTGCGACCGTCATGGCCGGCGTGCTCGGCACCGGCACGGCCTATGGTCTGTGGTTCTCGATCATCCGGCGCCTACCGGCGATGACCGCGTCACTCGGCGTTCTGGGAAGTCCGGTGATCGGGGTGATTTCGTCGGTCCTGATCCTCGGCGAGCGGCCGACGCCGGCCGACATCGTCGGCTTCGCCTTGATCCTGGCCGCTTGCGCCTGCGCACTGCTCACGCGGTCCGGACCTGCGCTGCCGCCTCCCGGCGAGGCACTGCTGGCGGACAGCGCTAAGCCACTGTCCGTCGCGCCAGTTCGGCAACACGCCGCGTCATCGCGCTCTGCGGGTCGGCCAGAGGGTCGATGACGGTAAAATGGTTGGCGCCGGCCACCTCTTCGTATCGCGTCTCCGCCGCACCCCGCCATGCCTGGACGATGAGCTGGCTCTGCCGCTTGAATTCGCTTGATTCGAGTCCGCCAGCCACGGCGTCGAACACGCGCCCCTTCGGTATTGGCCAGAACGCGGGTGACACCCGGCGCGCCTCTTCGATATCGAGCCGCAGATCCTGATTGACGCTGATCTGAACCAGCGGCGACAGATCGAACACGCCGGACACCGCATAGCCGGCTGGCACCAGATCGGCAGGCGCCTTCGGATAAAGCGCCGCCCAGTCGGTCGCCACCATGGCGGCGGCCAGATGACCGCCGGCGGAGTGTCCGTACACCAGCATGCGCCGGCCGAGCCGTTGCCACAGGAAGGCGCAGGCGCGGCGGATTTGATCGACGATGGCGGCAATGCTGACGTTCGGGCACAGGTCGTAGCCGGCAACCGCCACAGCAAAGCCGTTGCCATTCAAACCGCGCGCCATCTGGCTGAAGGTTGAGGATTCGAGCGAGCGCCACCAGCCGCCATGGATGAACACGGCAAGCGGCGCATGCTCGGCCTGGTCCGCAAGAAACAGATCGACGGTCTGCCGTGGCGTATCGCCATAGGGAAGGCCGAACTCGGCGCGCCCGGCCTTGAGCATCTCGGCCCGGTAGTCCTCGGCTTCGCGTGCCCAGCGCAGAAATATCTCCGCATGTTCGGGCACGCGCGCGCGATTGTTGTATTCGGCCTCTAGATCCAGTTCGGCCATCAAGACCTCCTCGGGCGCTTCGGCAGGACATTGCGGCAAGGCGACACGGCCGGCAAGGCGTCACGGTCTCCACAGCCGGCTGGAATCTGCTAGGGAAGCGCCATGAAAGTCGACGGCAAGCCGATGCGTACGATCTGGCTCGAGCCGGACGGCTGGTCGGTGGGCATCATCGATCAGACGGCGCTGCCGCATCGGTTGGCGACCGCCCGCCTCACCACGCTCGACGAAGCGGCTCACGCGATCCGCGCCATGCTGATACGCGGCGCACCGTTGATCGGCGCGGCGGCAGCCTATGGTGTTTGCTTGGCGCTGCGTCAGGACGCTTCGGACGAATCGCTCGAGCGGGCCTACGCGACGCTGCTCGCCACGCGCCCGACGGCGATCAATCTCAAATGGGCGCTCGATGAGATGACGGCGGCGGTGCGCAATCGGTCGCGCGCCGATCGCATGGCTGTCGCCTACCGGCGCGCTGCAGAAATCTGCGACCAGGATATCGCCATCAATACCGCGATCGGGCGCCACGGCCTGCCGCTGATCGAAGCGATCGCGGCGCGCAAAAAGCCGGGCGAACGGGTCAATGTGTTGACCCATTGCAATGCCGGTTGGCTGGCCACAGTCGACGTCGGCACTGCGACGGCGCCGATCTATCTGGCGCACGACAGCGGGATTGCGCTCCATGTGTTTGCCGACGAAACGCGGCCGCGCAACCAGGGCGCCTCGCTGACCGCCTGGGAACTCGGCAAGCACGGCGTGCCGCACACGGTGATCGCCGACAATACCGGCGGCCATTTGATGCAGCATGGTCTGGTCGATCTGGTCATCGTCGGCACCGACCGCGTCACCGCCAACGGCGACGTGTGCAACAAGATCGGCACGTACCTGAAAGCGCTGGCGGCGCGCGACAACAACGTGCCGTTCTATGTGGCGCTGCCGTCGCCCACCATCGATTTCGACGTGGCGGACGGCGTGGCCGAGATCCCGATCGAGGAGCGGAGCGCCGACGAGGTGGCGACCATGACGGGCCGCACCGCCGATGGCCGCATCGAGACCGTGCGCATCGTGCCGGAGGGGTCGGCGGTCGCCAATTTCGGTTTCGACGTGACGCCGGCCCGGCTGGTGACGGGGCTCATCACCGAGCGGGGCGTCATCGCCGCCTCGCGCGCGGCCCTGGCTGGGGCTTTTCCGGAGCGCGCCGGCGAGGCAGAATGAGGGGCTCGTCCAAATTGGCTGCGTCCAAATTGCCTGCGTGCAAGTTGCCTGCTCGGCCGGAGCGCGTCGCGTGCGTAAACTCGAGCATCGTCCCTTATCCAACCTGCCGCTGCCCGGAATTCTCGCCATGAGCGTCCGCTCGCTTGCGGCCGCATTGCCGGTCGACGGCCGGCAATCGCCGACCGCGCTCGCGGTGGCGCGCGGCACCGCGCGCTATCTGCATGCGCTCGGCTATTGCATGGTCAGCGAGTTGCCGTTGCCGTCGGGCCGGCGCGCCGATCTGGTGGCGCTCAGCGGCGACGGCGAAATCATCATCGTCGAAATCAAATCGTCGGTGGCGGACTTCCGCGCCGACCAGAAATGGAGCGATTACCGGCGGCATTGCGACCGGCTGTACTTCGCCACCGTGATCGAGGTGCCGCGCGAGATTTTCCCGCCTGATACCGGCTTGATTGTCGCCGATGCGTTCGGGGCTTCGATCGTCTCCGACGCGCCGGAGCATCGCTTGGCGGCGGCGACGCGTAAAACCATGATGCTGCGCTTTGCCCACGCCGCGGCGTTGCGGCTGCAGGCGCTGGCGGATCCGCAAGGACCTTACGCGGCCGAGACCTGAGGCGGTTGCTCGCCGTCCGCCTTGAGCCGCTCGAGCGAGTCGCGCAGCACCGCCAAGTTCACCGGCTTCGGGATCGACTCCCACACCTTGAACTTGAGCGACTCGGCCACGCGCTGGCTCTCGCCGCAGGTCGCATCATCGCAGCCGCTGATGATGATGATCGTGGCTTTGCAGCCGATCACCCACAGGTGCCGCAGCAATTCGACGCCGGCATGCTCGCCGAGCGAAAGGTCGAGCGTGATGCAGTCGAATTTATTGTTCTGCGCGAGCTCCACCGCTTCATCGTAGGTCGCTGCGCCAGCCGGCACATAGCCGGCCTTGTCGGCGACCCGGCAGACAATCATGCGATGCAGATTGTCGTCATCGATGACCAGAAGGCGCGGCTTGCGCGCCGACCTTGTGACGACGGCCGCAGCCGGCATCCCATCCTGATCCGCCCCCCAAACCTCGGCCTGCTCGATCATCCCGATCCCCGCCGCAACCAGGCACCATCCGATACCCGCCATGGTAAGCGCAGCCTGCGAAATTTGGCTTAATCGGTTCCGCGCAATTCGAGCTTTCGCAGCGCGGACGCGGTTCGTTTGGCAGTAAACGTTACGACCGCAGCGCCACGGTGCGTCGACGCAGTGAATCACTCCGATCAAAATTTAATTATTTGGGCGCGCGCTTTGCCAGAATGCGCTGCAGCGTGCGCCGGTGCATGTTCAGGCGCCGCGCGGTTTCCGAAACGTTACGGCCGCACAGCTCATAAATCCGCTGAATGTGCTCCCAGCGCACGCGGTCGGCCGACATCGGATTTTCCGGTGGCTCGATCTTTTTGTTGTCGAGCGCCAATAGCGCCGCGGCGACGTCGTCGGCATCGACCGGCTTGGCCAGATAATCGACGGCGCCGAGCTTCACCGCATTCACCGCGGTGGCGATGTTGCCGTAGCCGGTGAGGATGATGGCGCGCGCTTCGGGGCGACGCTTTTTCATCGCCGAGATTACGTCGAGGCCGTTGCCGTCGCCGAGCCGCATGTCGACGACCGCGAATGCCGGCGCCGCCTTCTCGACCTGCAACAGCCCGTCAGCCACCGACTCGGCCGTGGTGACCGCGAAGCCGCGGCCTTCCATGGCGCGGGCGAGGCGCTGCAGAAACGATTTGTCGTCTTCGACGATCAGAAGTGAACGTTCGTTTGGAAGCGCTCCGGGCGCTGCATTGGTCATGGCAATCTACTCCGCCGAGGCCAAACGTGCCCCTTCACGCGATGCGTGACGCCGCCCGGGACCTTTGCAGTATCGCCGCAATCACGGCCGGCTGCAATCAACTTGCAGGATGTCCGGCGGGCGCCTTTGCATCAATGATGAATCGGCAATCGGGCCAATGTCTCTTTATCCCAGAGTTATGCGGCCGAAGCAGTCGGCTCAAGGGGAGGCGACGGCAACGGCCGTTCAAAAGCTGCGCGGTTCCAGGTGATTTTGATGGTGGCGCCGTGCAGCGGCGGCGCTTGGTTAATCAGCGCCAGCTTGGCGCCGGAGCGTTCCAAGAGCGTCTTGGCGATGAAGAAGCCGAGCCCCAGCCCGAACACGGTATCGCCCTCGTCGGCGGCGCTGCGCGGCTCGGGCCGCCGCTGTGTGACGTACGGCGCGCCGAGGCGATCCAGCACTTCCGGGGCGAAACCGGGCCCATCGTCGCTGATGGTGATCGTGACGTCGTCGTCGTCCCATTCGGGGAAGATCTCAACTCGGCTCCGCGCGAAATCGACGGCGTTCTCGATGAGGTTGCCGAGGCCGTAGCGGATCGCCGGATTGCGGGCGCCGACGGGTTCGCCGGCGCGGTTCGGCGGCAACGTCACGCCGATCGAGACCCCGAAATTGCGGTGCGGGCCGGCGGCTTCCTCGATCAACGCCGACAGCGGCAAACGATCGAACGGCTCTCCGGTCGGCAGCTCGGTGAGCTTCGCCATGATTTCGCGACAGCGCTGCGCCGCCTCGCGCAAGAGTTTCACGTCGTCGGCGTATGGCGATTTCGGCTCGAGCATGCGCTCGATCTCGCGCACAACCAGCGTGATGGTGGCGAGCGGCGTGCCGAGCTCGTGGGCGGCGGCGGCGGCAAGGCCGTCGAGCTGAGACAGATGCTGCTCGCGCGCCAGCACCAGTTCGGTGGCGGCCAGCGCGTCGGAAAGTTGGCGCGCCTCTTCGGCGACCTGCCACGTGTAGACGCCGATGTAGCCGATGGCGAGCAGGATCGAGAACCAGACCCCCACCATGTAGATTTCCGGCAGCTCCAGCCCGTGCTGCGTCTCCCAGGGCAGGTCGTAATGAAAGAACACCAATACCGTCGCGCACAGCATGGCGAAGGTGCCGATCAACAAGGTCATGCGCGGCGGCAGCGCCGTTGCGGAGATCAGCACCGGGCCGAGCAGCAGGAAGGAAAACGGATTCTCGAGGCCGCCGGTGAGGTAGAGCAGCGCCGCGAGTTCGGCGATGTCGAAGCCGAGCAGCCAGGCGGCGCGGTCCGGTTCGAGCCATTGGGTCTGCGGAAAACCAACCCGCAGCGCGACGTTGAGCAGCGCCGCCACGGCGATCACCGCGATGCACGACCAGATCGGCACCACGACGTAATCGAGGCCGAAATGCACGACGAGCAGCGCCGCCAGCTGGCCGAACACGGCGAGCCAGCGCAGGCGCACCAGCGTGTCGAGCCGCACATTACGCGGCCGGTCGTAGCTTTGCGGCAGTCCGAACATGGCGCGAATGTAGCGACTGCGCAGCCGCAATCCAAATCCGCCCCGGCCTACTGGCGCCCGGGTCCGCGATGCGCGAAACTGGGCGGCAAGGACGAACGTCTCTTCAGGGAGCACCGCAATGGCTTACGATCTCGATCAATTCATCGCCGATTGCCGGTCCATTCTGTCGCGCGACCCAGGTCCGGAGGGGCGCGAACAGGTGCGAACCAACCTTGAAACGCTGCTGCGCAATCCGGATTTCATTCAAAAACACTGCAGTGAGGACACGCCGCGGGGACTGCATGTGCTGTACGAGGACCCGAAGCTCGGCTTCCAAATCCTCGCCCACATCAACGAGAAAGCGCGCGTGTCGCCGCCGCACGATCACGGCGCCTCCTGGGCCATTTATGGCCAGGCCACCCACCACACCGACATGATCGAATGGGAGCGCGAGGATGACGGCGGCGATGCCAAGCACGCCAAGCTCAAGCCGGCGAAGAAATACCGGCTGATGCCCGGCCATGCCGGCATCTATCAGGACGGCAAGATCCATTCGATCGATTATCCGGACTATTCGCGCTTCATCCGCGTCACCGGCACCAATCTGGACCGCATCGACCGCGTGCGCTTTGATCTGAAGACCGGCGAAGTGCACCGCATGACGGCGCAGCAAGCGACGTGAGCGTGCCGGTCAGTGCCGCGGCCGCGCAACGCGCGCGGCCGCAAGCTCCTTCATCATCGGCTGCGCCCGCAAGGGTGAACGCGCAGCAATTGCGTGCCATGCTTGGCGACGGCGGCGAGCTCGCGCTGATCGATGTGCGCGAGGAGCTGATCTTTTCGCAAAATCATCTGTTGCTGGCGCGCTCGGTCGCGCTGAGCCGCTTCGAGCTGAAATTCGCCACACTGGTGCCGCGCCGCGCCGCGCGCATCGTGCTGTGCGACGATGCCGATGGGCTTGCCGAACGCGCCGCCGGCATTCTGGCGCGCAACGGCTATTCGGATGTTTCGATTCTCGACGGCGGCGTGGCGGCCTGGGCTGCCGCCGGGTTCGAATTGTTTTCCGGCGTCAATGTGCCCAGCAAGGCATTCGGCGAATTCATCGAACACAGCAGCGGCACGCCGAGCATTGCCGCCGAAGAGCTGGAGCAACTGCTGCGCACGGGCGCCGATCTCGTCGTGCTCGACAGCCGCCCGTTCGACGAATACGCGCGGGTTTCCATTCCGACCGCGGTGAACGTGCCGGGCGCCGAGCTGGTGCTGCGGGCGCGTGAGCTTGCGCCGTCGCCGCGCACCACAGTGGTGGTCAATTGCGCCGGCCGCACCCGCAGCATCATCGGCGCCCAATCGCTGATCAATGCCGGCCTGCCCAATCGCGTGCTGGCGTTGCGCAACGGCACCATGGGCTGGAGCCTGGCGGGTTTTGTTTGCGACAACGGGCAGAGCCGGCGCGCGCCCGGCGTATCGGCCGCCACGCTGCAATGGGCCCGTCAAGCCGCCAAGGGCGTGGCGCAGAACTGTGGCGTCAAGGCCATCGACTCTGCCGGGCTCGAACGGCTGCGCACTGATGCGGAGCGCACGACGTATTTGTTCGATGTTCGTGATCCGGCCGAGTACGAGGCCGGCCACCTGCCGGGCGCGATCTCGGCGCCGGGCGGGCAATTGGTGCAGGCGACGGACCAGTATGTCGGCACGCTCGGCGCTCGCATCGTGCTGGTCGACGACGCCGAAGTGCGGGCGCTGATGACCGCATCGTGGCTGCGCCAGATGGGCTGGCAGGACGTGTTCGTGCTGGCCGAGGCGGGCACGGAGATCGGCCGGCCAGGCGCGCAGGCGCTCGAGACAGAGATCGGCAGCAGCGCCGCGATCGACCTCGCATCATTCGGCGAGTTATTTGCCCGCCACGCAGCGACTGTGGTCGACCTGTCGCCGAGCCGCGACTATCTCAAGGAGCACATCCCCGGCGCCTGGTTCGCGATCCGCACGCGGCTCGAACGTGCGCTCGAAAAAATTCCGCTGCGCGACACGTTGGTGCTGACGTCGGAAGACGGCGTGCTCGCCGCCATGGCGGTTGCCGAAGCGGCGGCGCTGGTGAACGTCCCGGTGCGCTTTCTCGCCGGCGGCAACGCGGCATGGCGCGCGGCCGGCTACGAGCTTTCGACCGAGGCGCTGATGGCCGACGAGATCGTCGATCAATGGCGCAAGCCATACGAGCGCTCCGGCGATGCCAAAGCGGCCATGCGCGAATATTTGGCTTGGGAGATCGATCTCCTCAGCCGCGTCGAGCGCGATGGGCTGCTAAAGTTTAGCCGCGTCGGCCAATAGACGCAGCGTCGCCGCCGACGATCACGGATGCCACGCATCGTGCGGCACCGTTTCGGCAGCCATGTTCGCGCGTTTCTCGTCGATGACGCGCAGCAGAGCACGCAAGACCTCCGGCATGCCTCTGCGGCTCACAGCGGAGACCACGAGCGGCGTCTTTTTGGCAGCGCGCTTTAACCGCGCGAGCTGTTTTTTGGCATCGGCCTCGCTCATCGCATCGGCCTTGCTGAGCGCCACGATCTCCGGTTTGTCGACGAGGTCGTGTCCGTATGCCTCGATCTCGCTGCGCACGGTCTTATAGGCTTCGCCGGCATCGGCGCCGGTGCCGTCGACGAGATGCAGCAGCACGCGGCAACGCTCGACATGGCCGAGGAAACGATCGCCGAGCCCGACGCCCTCGTGGGCGCCTTCGATCAGGCCCGGAATGTCGGCGAGCACGAATTCGCGGCCGTCGACGTCGACCACGCCGAGCTGCGGCGTCAGCGTCGTGAACGGATAATCGGCGATCTTCGGTTTGGCGGCGCTGACTGCCGCCAGGAATGTCGATTTGCCGGCATTGGGCAGTCCGACGATGCCGGCGTCGGCAATGAGTTTCAGCCGCAGCCGGATCGTGTGCTCGGCGCCGGGCTGCCCCGGATTGGCGCGGCGCGGCGCGCGATTGGTCGAGGATTTGAAATGCGCGTTGCCGAAACCGCCATTGCCGCCGCGCGCCAGCACGACGCGCTGGTCGGGCTCGGTGAGATCGGCAAGCAGCGTCTCGCCGTCCTCTTCGTAGATCTGGGTGCCGACCGGCACTTTGAGCACCGCATCGGCGCCGTCGGCGCCGTGGCGATCTTTGCCCATGCCGGCGCGGCCGTTCTGCGCGAAGAAATGCTGCTGGTAGCGGTAGTCGATCAGCGTGTTGAGACCGTCGACCGCGACAGTGACCACGTCACCGCCTTTGCCGCCGTCACCGCCGTTCGGTCCGCCGAATTCGATGAATTTCTCGCGCCGGAACGACACGCAGCCGTTGCCGCCATCGCCGGAACGAATATAGACCTTGGCTTCGTCGAGGAATTTCATCGCGATACAAATAGTTCGGCAGGACTGCTCCGCATGGGCAGTCGATGTTAGCAATAATCGGACAATAAATGGTGATGCAGCGAAAGATAGCGAGTTAACGCGCTTAAGGGAGCTGCGCCGGGAGGGGCCGGGTGGGCCTTGCCTCACTGCTGCGGCCCGGGGGGCCGCTCCCGACGTGCCGTTCGCGGGTACCGCTACGCCACAACCCGAACAGTGAAGCGGCGGTCATCGCGGCTCGACTGGCCCGGGGGCATTGCACCTCCATTTCCGCATCTTGCGAGTCGCGACGCCAAGCGCGACACGCGCCGATATCGTCCGCCCGTCACGCCCGCATGTCAACGATTCGTTGGTGTCGAGTTCCCAAACCGGAACTTCTAAGGTGCCCGCTTCGCCTCGCGCCGTCTCGGCTGCTCTATGAAGCCATATCGAGCAGGGCGTTTTTCAACGCCTCGGCTGTCCCGGCAAGCTCAAGATCCGGCGGGTTGGGCATACCACGGAAGGTGAGCGTCTCCTCAACGATGTAGCGGCGCGAGGTGATGTCGGTGGCTTCGTGCATGGGAACGACATGCGCGTGCGCGTGGGCGACGTCGCTCCCGGTGAAGGCAAATGCGACGCGAGGTACCCGATAAAGCCGCTTCAAGGCGCGCGCCAGCCGTTGTCCGAGCAGCGTCATCGCCGACGCTAGCTCTGCGGGCGTTTCGTCGAAACAGGCAAAATGCTGTTTCGGCACGATTTGTGTGTGCCCGGGCCGGATTGGGCCACGGTCGAGAAAAGCCATCAGGCGATCGTCCTCGTAGACGATGTGTGCGGCGACCTCGCGCTTTGCGATCCGACAGAACACGCACTCTGCGGCCATCGTCGTGTACCTCAGGCAGCGCCGCTGAACCGTCCCCATGATTTCAGCGACAGCCAGAGTCGCCGATCGAGCCGAAAGCGGTCGGCTGGTGCCGCCGAATTGATGGCGCGAACGCGCGACAGGCGCACACCAGTCCACTGGAAACCGCACTTTTCCAGCACGCGTCGCGACGCCGGATTGCTGACCCGTGCGCCGGCCTGCAGCGTCTCGTGCTGCAGTTCGCCGAAGGCGTAGTCGATCAGCGCGCGCGCCGCTTCGGTGGCGTGGCCCTGGCCCCAGTACGATACGCCGATCCAATAGCCGATCTCCGGGCCGCCTTCACGCGGCTCGACTCCGCAGACGCCGATCGGCGCTGCGTCGAGCGTGATCGTGAAAGTCGCTTCGCCATCGAGCCGATTGACCGACGCAATGAATTCTTCGGCGTCATCGACACCGTACGGATACGGAATGCGCGCGGTGTTGATCGCGATGCGGCGATCCGCGAGGAGACGCGTCATGGCGGGAGCGTCCTCCGCGCAGGGCGCGCGCAAGACGAGCCGGTCGGTCTTGAGCACAGGCACCGTGCGCTGCGGAAGGGCCGCTGCAACAGCTTGCTGCGAGAGGGTCATGGCATGGGCTCCAAAACAAACCGAAAGGGGGAGCCGGCATTCCGGTCTCCCCCTTTTCGGAGCCCATGGGGCCCGCCGGTTCGACTGGATGCCGGCAGACCTCATATGATCCACCGTATTACTGGGCCGTAGCCTCCGTCATCGGAAGTACCGATACGAAGACCCGACCCTTGGTCTTGGTACGGAACTCAATGCGACCGTCGGCCAGCGCGAACAGCGTATGGTCGCGGCCAATGCCGACGTTGCGGCCGGCGTGCCACTTGGTGCCCCGCTGACGCGCAATGATGTTGCCGGCAACGACCTCTTCGCCGCCGAAAATCTTGAGTCCCAGGCGCTGGCCCGGCGAATCGCGGCCGTTGCGCGAGGAACCGCCTGCTTTCTTGTGAGCCATCGGCTCTTCTCCAACCTTTCTCGAGTGACCTTCTACACCGAATTCATGACAAGTGCATCACCAAATCCGGTTTTTTGTTTGTCATGCCCGCCGGCGGGCCTTATTCGGCCCGCAACGGTCCGCTTTCCCGCTCCGGGAAGTCGCTAGGCAGCTGGCGCGGCGGACGATTCCTCAGCGGGCTTGGCCGGGGCGCTTGGCTTTGCCTTGGCTTCCTTGTTCGGCTTTTTACCGTCGGTAAGGATCTCGGTAATCCTGATCCGGGTGAATTCCTGGCGGTGGCCGCGTTTGCGCCGCGAGTTCTTGCGCCTGCGCTTCTTGAACGCGATGATTTTGGGACCGCGGCCCTGTTCGAGCACTTCGGCCGCCACCGTGGCACCGGCGACGCTCGGCTTACCGAGGGTCACGCTGTCGCCGCCCACCAGCAGGACTTCGCCGAACTCGACGATATCGCCCGCCTCGCCCGCGATCTTGTCGACCTCGAGCACGTCGTCGGCGGCCGCCCGATACTGCTTGCCGCCGGTTTTGAAGACTGCGAACATCTTTTTCCTCGTGTTCTGTCCCGGCGCTCGGATTTGGTCGTCCGGACCGGCTTTTTCCAGTCGATATGATGATGCCCGACAAAGGCGGCGGGGCGTTGGCCCACCAAACCTCGCCGGGCGGCGCCGTTATGGCCGGGCTCCCCAAGGAATGTCAAGGAATGGCCGGGCTGCGGCCAAACGTCCCCGCATTCACCGCAAACCGATATTCCCTTAGCGCCCACGGTGCTGGCAGGATAGGGCCTGGGACCGATCCGTGCGCGAGAGAAGCGGGGGACCTTCGCGCGCTGCTCCGGGAGACACCCGATGAGCAAGCTGTCGCGGCGAAGCCTGATCGCCGTCGCGCTGCCCGCAATGGCGGCGACAGCCGTCCGCGCGCAGGATGCGGAAGACTACCCCACCCACCCGGTGACGTTCGTGGTGCCGTTTGCCAAAAGCGGCGGCACCGACACGCTGGCGCACATGCTCGGCGACAAACTGCAGGATCGTTTCGGTCAACCGTTTACGGTGCAAAACCGGCCCGGCCAGGGCACCGTCATCGCCACCAACTTCTTGGCGAAGTCGAAGCCCGATGGCTACACGATCTCGATGGCGGTCTCGACACTGGCGATCGACGCCACGCTCTACAAGAAGCTGCCTTACGATCCGGCGCGCGATTTCGCCCTGCTCGCGCTTGTCGCCTGGGTCCCGTTCGTGCTCGTGGTCAGCGCATCGCTGCCGGTCTACAGCGTCCAGGATCTGATCAATCTCGCCAAGCAAAGACCACTGAGCTACGGCTCCGGCGGCGTCGGCGCGTTTCACCACCTCACCGGTGCGCTGTTCGCCAGCAAAACCGGCATCAAGATGACCCACGTGCCGTATCATGGCACGGCGCCGGCGTTGGACGATCTGGTCCACGGCTATATTCAGCTGATGTTCGCCGATTACGGGCCGGCGCAGGCCCTGATTGCCAGCGGCAAATTGCGGCCGCTTGCAGTGACCACCACCACGGGCCTGGAGGTGCTGCCCGGGGTGCCGCCCCTTGCCGAGGCCGGCGTGCCCGGCTTCGATCTTGCGGCTTGGCAAGGCGTGATTGCGCCGAGCAAGACGCCTAGCGACATTGTGGCCAAGCTCAATTCCGTGCTCAACGCCATCATCACGACGCCCGAAGTGCGCGGACGAATCAAGGACCTGGGCATGGAGCCGATCGGCACTGGCTCGCCGGCCGAGCTTGCCGCGTTCCTGCAATCCGAGATCGTGCGCTGGGGCAAGATCGTCGAGGCGGCAGGCATCGCCAAATCGGCCTGACAGCATTGCGGAGTCCATGGCGTGCCGTCGTTTGCCCAGCCCGAGGTCGACCGCCAGCTGCCGTCCGGCGATGAGATTTTTCTCGATCATGTCGCGCACTTCGTGCGTGGCGCCGACGCGGCGAGCCGGGCGCTAGCCCGCGCCGGATTTGCCCCGACCCCACCATCAATCCAGGTGAATCCGGACGTTGCGGTCGGCACGCAGCTGACCGGCACCGGCAACGTCACCGCTATGTTCGCGCGCGGCTACATCGAGGTGCTGTTCAAGACCGCCGATACGGTGTTGGGTCGCGAGTTCGATGCGATGCTCGCCCGCTATGCGGGGATTCATCTTGCCGCGTTCGCGGTTGCGGATGCGCACAGCGCGCGCGAACGGCTGGCCGCGTCCGACTTTCACGTCCGCCCGCTGGCGAAAATGCAGCGGCCGGTCGAGACCGCGGCCGGCGACGACGTCGCGGCGTTCACCATCGCGCGGGTCGAGCCCGATGTGATGCCGGAGGGCCGCATCCAGATGCTGACCCATCATACCGAAGCCGCGGTTTGGCAGCCGCGCTGGCTTAATCACCCGAACACCGCGATCGGATTGATCGACGTCGTCATTGCGGTCGAAGATGTGCAAGAGGCGGCTGCGCGCTTTTCGCGTTTCACCGGCCGCGCTGCGACACCCATGTCTGGCGCCGCCCTCATTCGGCTTGATCGCGGCGGCATTTATCTGATCGCGCACGACCGGGCGGCGGAAAAGCTGCCGGAGGTGCCCGCCACCACGCTGCCGTACATTCTCGGCTACGCCCTGCGCGTTCAATCGCTCGCAGCCGCCGAGGCCGCGGTGGCAAGCGCCGATCTCGAATGGCGTGCCATCGAAGGCGGCCTGGTTGCGTGCTTCCCGTCCGAGCTCGGCGACGGCGCGTGGTTCTTTGTCGAGGATGCTGCGGCGCTGCCGTGGCGGCGTTAGCTTATTCGGCCGCGACCTTGGCGCCTTCGGCCGGCACCACTTCCTTCACGGCGCCGCGCCAGCCGTTGTGCGTCAGATCGAAGATGACGCCGTCCGGGTTTTTGTATTTGACCTCGTAGAAGGTGTTCGGGTTGTCGTTCACCCGGCCTTCGAAATAACTGCCACCCGCGTCGGTCACCTTCTTGGCGGTCTCTTCCAGATTATCGACCCACATGCCGAAATGGACGAGGCCGTGATAACCCTTGTGGAAGCCGGGCACCTCGCCGTCGTACTTCAAGAGCGCGACATTGATGGTGCCGTCGGAGACGTAGCAGCCGATGCCGGCCTTGCCGACGCGCTGCATGCCGAAGGCTTCCTCGAAGAACTTTGCCGCCTTCTCCGGATCGGGCACCGAGAGCGCGATGTGACGAAGCCGAGCAGCCATGGGAACCTCCATTCGGGGCGGGAAGGTGTTGAACGCCTGATTGGCCGCAAGCATCCGCCGCGCGCCCAAAACCGTCAAGCGCCCCGGCTTCCGTCTATTGCGGTTTGATGCCGGCGGCGACGATCACCTCGCGCCATTTCTTGATCTCGGCGGCGATGCGCTGGGCGAGCTCGTTTTGGGTGCTGGGCTCGGCTTCGACGCCCACCTTGGCGAGTGCGGCGATCACGCCGTCCTCGCGCAACAGCGCGTTCACCTCTTTGTTGAGCCGGTCGACAATGGCCGGCGGCGTGCCTGCGGGAGCGTAGATCGCCTGCCAGAGCACGGCTTCGTAGCCGGACAGCCCGGATTCGGCGACGGTCGGAACGTCCGGCATGCTCGGGCTGCGCTTTGGTCCGGTCACCGCAAGCGCACGCACCTTGCCGTTGCGGATCAATTGCAGGGTTGGCGGGATGGTGAGGTAGGCCGTGTCGACGCGGCCGGCGATCAGATCGATCACCTCCTGCTCCGAGCCGCGGTAGGACACCGGCGTCAGCTGCACGTTCGCCAGCTTGTTGAACAGAAGCCCGGCCAGATTGGCGAGCGTGGCAGGGCCTGCTTCCGCGTAAGTCAGCTTGCCTGGTTCGCCCTTGGCCTTGGCGATCAGTCCCTGCACGTCTTGGACCGGCAGCCCCGGATAGCTGGCGAGCACGAACGGCGACGCGCCCAGCATCGAGATCGGTGCAAAATCCTTGAGCGGGTCGTAGGTCGGGTGCGCCATCAGGCTCGGCGACAGCGCCAAGGTCGAGGTGTTGGCGAGGCCGAGCGTGTAGCCGTCGGGCTGCGCGTGTGCGACGAATTCGGTCGCCAGATTGCCGCTCGCTCCCGGGCGATTTTCCACGACCAGCTGCTGGCCACGCCGCACGGTCAGCTGTTGCGCCACGATGCGGGCGACGATGTCGGAGCTGCTGCCGGCCGGGAACGGCACGATGAAATGGATCGGCCGCTCCGGCCAATGGGCGGGCGCCGGCTGAGCCTGCGCGGCAGTGCCACCGGCCAGAATCATCGTGACAAACGATGCGATGAGCACGCGTAGCATCGGTCCCTCTATGCGCCGCCTAGGCGATCGCTTCGGCTTCGCGCAGGCTTTCGAACAGCGCGGTGCGCAGCAAAAACTTGCGGGCGAGCTCTGGGTCCTCCGCGGTGCGCCGCAGCTCGTCGTGATTACGCTGACGCACTGCCGGATCGCGCTCGGACAACAGCCGCTTGTTACGGATGGTCTGCGCCTGCGTGTGTGCCAATGCGACATGACGGCGCTGGCGCTCGTAGCGGTCGAGGACGTCGTCATCCGCCTCGCCGCGCGCGATCGCGATCAGCTTGTCGGCCAGATTGAAGGCGTCGTGCACGCCGCTGTTCATGCCCATGGCGCCGATCGGGCTGTTCACGTGCGCGGAATCGCCGGCCAGGATGGCGCGGCCGATGCGGAATTTGTCCGCGACGCGCTGGTGCACGACGTAGAGGTTGCAGCCGACGATGTCGAACGGCTTTCCGGTTGGCAGGAATTTTTGCAGCTGCGCCTGCAGGACCTCGGGCTGCAGCAGCGCGGCCTCGTCGGCTTTCGGATCGGTTGGAAAATGCACGCGCCAGCGGTCCGGCGGTCCCTTCCAGTGAAACAGGTTGGACCATTCGGTCGGATCGGAAATGTAATTACGCTCGGCGTAGCCGTGCTTGCGGAAATCGTACGCCACTTCGATGTTCAGCGTGCGATCGTCATAGGTAAAGCCTTCGAACGCGATGTCGAGCTGCTTGCGCACGGCGCTGCGCGCCCCTTCGGCGCTGACGAGGTAGCGCCCCGCGAAGCTTTCCTTTTCGCCCGCCGCATTGAGCACATGGGCGACGACGCCGTCGGCATCCTGCTCGAACGAGACGAATTCGGTGGACAGGTGCAGCTCGATGTTTGGCTCCGCCTTCGCCATCTTCAGCGCTTCTTCGACGATCTTGATGCGCTCGCACTGGAGCACGTAGGGAAAGCGCGTGTCGTTCTTCAGATGCGCATGATCGAAGGCGGCGATCAGCTTGTCTTCGTGGCGGTCCCAGTAATGAAACACCGGGGCCACGATGCCGCGCGGCTCGAGTTTTTCGTACAGCCCGATGCGCTCGTACATTTCGAGCGTGGCCGGATGATTGGTCCCGGCGCGCGGCACCTGTTCGAGGAAATTGTCGTCGCCCAGCGCCTCGATCAGGCAGACTTTCATGTCGGCTTGCGCCAAGGCGAGCGACAGGCACAGACCGACCGGTCCGGCGCCGATGACGATGATGCGATCAGGATAGGTGGGCATTGAATTCTGGGGCAACCGCTTCTCAATTTCGTCATGCCCGGGCTTGACCCGGGCATCCATGCGGCCGCGCCGCTGAATGGATTGCCGGGGGTTTTGCGTGAAGACGGCGCTTCGCGCCTTTGCCCGGCAATGACGATGTGGAGCGAAAACAGCTAGGCCTTGGCCACGACTTCTTTGGTGGCGCCGGCCCAGCCGTGGTGCGTGAGATCGAACACCACGCCGTTGGGGTCGCGGTACTTGGCCTCATAGAACGAATTGGGCGAGGTCGGCCGGCCGGCCAGATAGCTGCCGCCGGCTTCGGTGACCTTCTTCTCCGCTTCATCGAGATCGTCGACCCATATGCCGAAATGATAAAGGCCGGTCTTCTCGTTGCCCTCGGTCTTGAGCAGCGCCACGTTCATCACGCCGTCCGACATGTAGATGCCGCGGCGCGCGGTGCCGGCCCGCGTCATGCCGAAAGCGTGCTCGAAGAATTTCGCCGCTTGCTCCGGATCCGGAACGATGATGGCGATATGGCGAAGACGCGAAGCCATGGACGGTCTCCATTCTGGGTTTTCGCAAGGGGTGGCGCACCTTAATGAGCGATGCGATATTTGCAAACCCACGGACGCGCATGGCAAAGGCGCGCGTGGCAAACGGGGCTGCATTGCACACGATGACCCATACCGACACCGACTGGCCGGATGCGATCTTTCGCCACTTCCACCGCCTCGGCATCCGCCAGGTCGGCTACGTGCCCGACGCCGGCCATAGCCGGTTGATCGCGCTGTGCCAGGCCGACCCGGACATCGCCGACGTGGCGCTGACCACCGAAGAGGAAGGCGTCGGCCTTGTTGCCGGCGCGGCGCTCGGCGGCCAGCGCGCGGCGCTCTTGATGCAGTCGAGCGGCGTCGGCAATTGCATCAACATGTTTTCGCTGTTGCGCAATTGCGGCTTTGCCTGCGTGGTGCTGGTGACCATGCGCGGCGAGTTTGGCGAGTTCAACCCATGGCAGGTGCCGATGGGCTCGATCACCGACGACGTGCTGCGGCTCTCCGGCTTTCTCACCTACCGGCTCGACAGCGCCGATGACGTCGACGAGGTGGTCGGCGCCGGCTGCGACATGGCGTTCGACGGCAATCTGCAGGTGGCATTTCTGTTGTCGCAGCGGCTGATCGGCCGCAAGCAGTGGACGCGGTGAGGGCTTGGCGATGCTCGATCGACGCGACTTCGTGCGCCGCTTGCTGATCGACCGTGGCGACCTGCTCGTGGCCACTGGGCTCGGCGCGTCCACCTTCGACGTGGCCGCGGCAGGCGATCACCCCCTGAACTTTTATCTGTGGGGCGCCATGGGTGGCACCGCGATGGTCGGCCTCGGCCTCGCGCTGGCACGGCCCGACCGCCGCGTGGCGGTGCTCACCGGCGACGGCGACATGCTGATGGGGATCGGCAGCCTCGCTACCATCGGCGTGAAGCAGCCTAAAAATCTCGCCATCGTGGTGCTCGACAATGCCCATTACGGCGAGACCGGCATGCAGCCGAGCCACACCAAATCGGGCGTCGATCTTCCCGCCATGGCGCTGGCCTGCCGCTTCAAACAGGCGCGCGCTGTCTCACGCATCGAAGAAGCCGCTGAAGTCCGCGCTTTATTGCACGACGGCGAAGGCCCGATCCTGGTCAGCGCCCGCATCAAGGAAGAAGAGGTGCCGCGCGTGCTGCCGCTGCGCGACGGCCATGCGATCAAACAGCGATTTATTGCGGCGCTGAATGGGGCCGTTTAGGCCGTTTGCTTCGCGGCGAGCTTCACCGCTTCGATGATCTCCGGATACGCGGCGCAGCGGCAGAGATTGCCCGAGAGATAATGCCGGATGTCGTCGTCGGTCGGATTCGGGTGTTCTTTCAGAAGCTGGTGCGACATCAGGATGAAGCCGGGCGTGCAGAAGCCGCACTGGAAGGCGCCGGTGTCGATGAAAGCCTGCTGCACCGGCGACAGTTTGCCGTCGGCGTCGAGATGCTCGATCGTGGTGACGCTCTTGCCGTCGGCCCAGACGGCGAAATAGAGGCAGCCGGATACCGCCTGATCATCGACCAGCACCGTGCAGCAGCCGCACAGGCCCTGGCCGCAGCTTTCGCGGGCGCCGAACAGATCGAAGCGCTGCAACAGCTCGACCAGGTTGCGGTGCGGCTCGATGGCGGTCGAGACCTGCTGGCCGTTGAGCGTGAAGGTGATGGTGCGTGCGGTGGTCATTGTCAGCTTCTCAGCGGTTCTTTTCTACTCTGCCCGTCGGCCTCGCGAAAGCGGGAATGACGGCTAGGTTCGGAGCGCGATGGTTCATGCCGCATCCTCCAGCGGCCGGCCCTGTTGCTTGCGGAGCGCGCGCAACACGGCCTCGGCGGTGATCGGCAATTCGGTGATGCGCACACCGACCGCGTCGTGGATGGCGTTGGCAATCGCCGGCGAGACACCGAACGTGCCGGATTCGCCCAAGCCCTTGGCGCCGAATGGGCCGGAATGCTGTTCGGCGGCGACAAGCTCGTTATGCATCGGCGGAATGTCGCGGATGCCGGGGATCTTGTAGTCGGCAAGCGAGGCATTGGTCACCTGGCCGCCGTCGAGTTGCATGATCTCGGAGAGCGTGAAGCCGAGCTGCATGACCGCAGCACCGGAAAGCTGGGTGCGCGCCACCGCGGGGTTGATCGGCTTCCCGCAATCGGCGGCGTTGACCAGTTTTTCGACGCGCACCGCGCCGGTCTCGGTATCGACCGCGACCTCGGCGCCGGCGCCGCCGATCATCCAGAACGGCGTCACGTTGTCGGACAGCCCGGTCTGTGCGTCCGGCGATTTGTAGCTCGGCACGTAGCTCGCCGCGCCGATCACATTGCCGGCCTGCATGCCGAAACGTTTTTTGAAGATTTCAGCCGGCGGATAATTGGTGCCCTCGGGCAGGCCGGCTTCGGCGGCGAGCGCGCGCAATTTGGCGAGCGCATCCTCGGCGGCGAGCCGCACCGCGTTGCCCATGTGAAACAGCGAGCGCGAGCCGAGCGTACCCATGTCGTACGGCGTCACGTCGGTGTCGGGATGCACGACGCGTACCGCTTCGGCTTTCAGCGCCAGCACCTCGGCAACGATCTGGGCGTACGCGGTGTCGGAGCCTTGGCCCATGTCGACGCTGCTGGTGTAGACCACGGCGCTGCCGTCGCCCGAGACGTTGACGATCGCCACCGAGGTGGTGGGGGAGATCGACGCCTTGAAGCCGACGGCGATGCCGCGGCCGCGGCGGATCGCGCCGTTGCCGCGGTCGAATTCTTTGTTGTCGCCCCAACCCATGCGCGCAGCGAGCGTTTCGAGCACCTCGGCGATGGCGGCGTCCTTCATCGCGGTGCCGCTCGCCTGCGGCCGGTCCTGGCGCAAAATGTTGTTGCGGCGAAACGCGACCGGATCAAGATCGAGCTCGCGCGCGATCAGGTCGGTGTGACTCTCGTAGGCCCAGACCAGCTGCGGAATGCCAAAGCCGCGTAGCGCGCCGGCCGGCGTGCGATTGGTATAAAGCTCGTAGGAATCGATGCTGACATTGTCGATGTCGTAGGGTCCCGGCGAGGTGAAGCCGGATTTTTGCGTCACCCGCGGGCCGATGTCGGCGTAGGCGCCGCCGTTCCAAAACACCTCGCAGGCGCGCGCCACGATGCGGCCGTCGGCGCCGACGCCGCTTTTGATGCGAAACGTCGTCGCGTGCTTGGTGATCATGTAGAACTGCTCTTCCATGGAGAGCGCGATCTTGACCGGTCGGCGCACAATGAGCGCGAGCGCCGCCACCAAAGCTTCGAGCTTGACGTACACCTTGGCGCCAAAGCCGCCGCCGAGAAACGGCACCTTCACCCGCACCCGATTTTCCGGCCAACCGAGCAGACGCGCGATTTCGGTGTGCACGAACGACGGCGTCTGGTTCGAGGTGTGGATGACCAGCGCATCGTCGGCGGGCTCTGCCACCGCGACGAACGGCTCAAACGGCACGTGCAGGCATTGCTGGCTCTTGAACGTGTGCTCGAACACGTGGGCGGCGCTTTTGAATGCGCCATCCGGATCGCCGCGCCGCAAGTGATAATCGAGCGCCACGTTGGTGCCGGTGCGGCCCTTCAGGTGCTTGAGATCGGCGAAAGTGCCGGCCGGCTTGAGCACGTCGTGGACGACGATGTCGGGCTGCATCGCCGCGACCTCGTCGTATACCGCCGGCAGTTCGTCGTATTCGGCCGCGATCAGCTGCACCGCGTGCTCGGCGACATGCGGATCGGCGGCGAGCACCACCGCGACCGGCTCGCCGACGTGGTGCACCTTGTCGAGCGCCAGGATCGGCTGATCGTGGAAGGCGGGACCGTAATAGGGCTCGGGAATGACCTTGTGGATGTCTTCGCCGGTGACGACGCGGTGCACGCCGTCGAGCGCACGCGCCGCCGCGGTGTCGACGCGGCGGATGCGGCCGTGCGGCACGGTCGAGCGGAACACCTTGCCGTACAGCATGCCGGGCAAGCGCAGGTTATGCGTATATTCGGCGCGGCCGGTGACCTTGGCGCGCGCTTCGAGCCGCGGCAGCTCTCGGCCGACTTCACTCATGGGCGCGCCTACTCCGCGCCGCCGTCCAACGCCTGACGCACGGCGCGGCGCAGGTAGACCCGCAACAGCTCGCGTTTGTAGGGCGCCGAGCCGTGGGCGTCGGAGAGAATCTCCGCTTCCTCGGCCGCCGCATCGCCGGCGCGGCGCAAGGTTTGATCGTCCGGCGCCGCATTGCTCAGCGCCGTCTCCGCGGTTTTCATGCGCGTGACTTTTGCGGTCGCGGCGCTGACCACGATCATCGGATCCCTGATCTTGCCATCCTTGAGCGCGAACGAGACGGCGACGCCGAGCGACGGCCAATCGTCGGCGGTGCGCGACGTGACCTTCATGTACGCGGCTTTGCGGCCGTTGAGCGGCGGCACCGTGACGGCGGTGATCAGCTCGTTTTTTTCCAGCACGGTTTCGTAGTAGCCGGCATAAAGCGCTTCGACGGGCAGCTCGCGGTTCTGCTTCGGACCGGTGATCGAGACTCGCGCGCCGAGCGCCGCCAGCACCGGCGGCAAATCCATGTGCGGATCGCCGTGCGCCAGCGCGCCGCCGACGCGCGCGATGTTTCGCACGCGTACGTTGGACAATGTGCGCATGGCGCGCTTGAGCATTGGTAAGCGCGCCGCCACGTTGGCGTCCTTTTCCACCTGACGCAGCGTCGCCATGGCGCCAATGCGCAGCGCGCCGTCGCCGCTGGCCGTGATGCGCGCATGCTCAGGCTCGATGCGGTGCAGGCAGACCAGCCGCGTCGGCTGGAACACGCCGGATTTCATCATCAGCATCAGCGCCGTGCCGCCCGCCACCGGACGGATCGTCGGCTCCTGCGGATCGAGCAACGACACGGCCTCCTGCAGCGAGGCCGGCTCCACCATTTCGAACGGAATCACGAGACGCTTCTCCCTGTCGTGTTTGTTCGGCGGATCACGCGTTGGCCGCGCTCAGCACGTGTTCGGCGATCTGCGCGCGGGTGCCGACCCAAACGTCGGGCGCCGCCGTGGCACGCTCGATGATCTTCTCGTAAAAATACGCGCCGCGATGATGGCCGAAGATGTGGGCGTGGCTGGTGACGTCGATGATGCGCAAGTCGGCGCCGGCGCGCGCGATCTGCATCACCTCGTCGAATGCGTCGAGCATGAGCTTCGGCGGGTGACCGTATTTCATCGACGGCATGTCGTTGACGTCATAGGCTAGCGGAATGGCGACGATGCGCTTGTTGCCGTGGCTTTCGGCGTAAGGCAGGTCGGTGTGGAAGACGTCGCCATACCAGCGGTAGCCGGCATCGGCGAGCAGCGCCGGTGTCGACGGTTTTGAGGTGCCGCGCGGCGACAGCCAGCCGACGATCTTTTGGCCGGCGGCTTTTTCCAGGAGCGTGGTGCAGCGCGCGATATTCTTGCGCTCGTCCTCGTCGGAAAGGAGCGCCGGAATTACGTCCATGGCATAGGAGTGCGACAGCACCTCGTGGCCATTCGCCGCGATCGCCTTGACGGTCTCTGGCGCGCGCTCGGCGATGACCGCATTCGTCATCACGCTCGCCTTGGCGCCGTGCCGCGCGAAACCTTCCATCAGCCGATGGATGCCGACCTCGACGCCGTACGCGGCCCAGGAGATCGCCATGGTGTCGAGCACACCGGCCGGCAGCGGATTGCCCATCGGGCTGATGCCGGGCGCCTTGCCGTCGGACCAGGCTTCGAGGCAGACATTGAACACGACGGCAATACGCTTGCCGTTCGGCCAGACCCAATCGGGCTGTCGTTTCATTCCTCGGCTCCGCAGGCAGAGTGTCGGCCCGCATTGCACGGGCTCGTGCCGGAGCAGTCGTTAAATCACATTCCGGATTGCCGCGTCGAGGCTGCCGCGCGGCGGCGCGAACTACGCCTCTTGCGGACGCGGGCTCATGAACCAGGTACCGCCGAGGACCAGGAGCGCCAGCACGGCGGGGGCGATCGCGAGCCACAGGCTGACGGCGGCGACCGCGGCGGTCGCTGCCCAGCCGATTGACGAAAAGGCCTCCGCAAACGTGGCAAGCCGCGACGAGACCTGACGGCGGCGAAACTGGCTGCGCCGCGCCCGGCCGCGGAACCAGAACTGCACGGCGGTGGCCGCGGCGGCTGCGACCGCGATGCCGCAGCCGGCGACCAGTGCGTGCCACGGCGACGCGATGGCCAGTGCGATGAGGAGCGGCGCGAAGATGACGGCGACGGCACCCAGTACCGCTTCGATCTTCGCGCGCAGCACGAAGCCCGCCGGCATGGGTGCCGTGGCGACCAGGTCGGGCGCGTCCTCGCCGGAGATCGCGAGCCAGGCCAGGCCGCCGGCCAGCTGCCCTGCCGCCATCACCAGAACAGGTACGAGCAGCTGCAAGGCGCCGCTGCCTTGCTCGAAGCTGCGCCACAGCATCAACGCCGGCGGCAGCAGGTACAGCATTTGCATCAAGGTCTGCGACATCAGCCACGGATCGCGCCGCAGCAGAATCCATTCCTTGCGGCGCAGCGTGCCGCGCGGTGCGCTTTTGCGGCGAAACGCGGTCGAGCGCCGCGCGGCGTTCGAGCTGGAATTGTCCGTGCCGGCAGCCGCAATGACGTATGCGGCGAAACGCGGCGCGACGAATGCGATTGCGGCGGCAAGCAGAAGCAGGCTCGCGCCCAGCACGCAGGCCAGCGCCAACCCGTCGCCAAGCGCTGCACGCGCCGGCCACCACAGCACGCTGCCGGGATCGGGCGCCAGCGCCAGCAGCGTGTTGGACCGCAGCACCGCGACGCGCGAGATCGTCCCATAGGACAGGATCGCGGCGACCTGCAGGCCGATCACAAAGGCGGCGCCGATCACGGCGGCGACGACCTGCGCGACAAAGCGCGTGCGCTTGGTGCCGAGCACGCGGAACAACGCGACCGTCAGCCCGACGGCCAATGCGGTCGCGGTGCCGCCCATGGCCACGATCAACCCGTAGGCGCCGAGCCAGCGCCAGCCGCCGCGCACGATCAGCATGTCGATGAACGGCGCCGCGAGCGGCAGCGCCATCATGGTGGTCGCCAGCGCCACGGTGGCGATGCGCACGCCGAACAGTCTGTCGCTCGCCGCCGGCGAAGCCAGGATCAGATCGAGATCGGAGCGCGCATAGAACGCGCGTGTCACAGATTCCATGGCTTGCGAGATCATCAGCAGCCACGACAGCAGCACGATCGCGGTGATGGCGATCAGCGTCTGTTTGTCGATTGCGGTGTCTGCATAGCGGCCCACCATCCAGGAGGCGACGACGTGCATGAAGGCGAAGAAGACCACGATGGCGACGACGACCTTGCGCAGCCGCTCGCGCCGGCCGGCGGTGATCATCGACAGCCAATCGCGCCAGGCGAGCCGTGATTCGTGCCGCGCGAACCAGATCGCAGTGCCAGCCATGCTCATGCGGCTTGCAGCGGCGCTGCCACGAGCGCGAGGAACGTCTCTTCGAGACTGCCGGCGTCGCGCGTCTGCGCGTTCGTGTGGGTGCCGGCCTGCGCCCGCAATTCGTCGAGCGTGCCCTCGGCGATCAGCCGGCCGTGGGCGATGATGCCGATGCGATCGGCCATGCGCTCGGCCACTTCGAGAATGTGCGTGGTCATCACTATGGTGCCGCCTGCAGCGGTGCGCTCGCGCAGCACGGTCTTGACCTGGCGCGCCGAACCGGCGTCGAGACCGGTCAGCGGCTCGTCGAGGATGATGACCTGCGGGTCGTGCACCAGCGCGCCGGCCAGCGCCACCTTCTGCCGCATGCCCTTGGAGAATCCTTCGCAGCGCTCGTCGGCATGCGGCGCCAGATCGAGCCAGTCCAACAGCTCGCTGGCGCGCGCGGCCGCGAGCGACGGCTCGACGCTCCACAGCCCGGCGACGAACTCCAGATATTCGCGCGGCGTCAGCTTGTCGTAGATCATCGGCTCGTCGGAGATCCACGCGACGATGCGCTTGGCGGCGACCGGGTCGGCCAGCGCATCGATGCCGCCAATGCAGATCGTGCCGGCATCGGGACGAAGCAGCCCGGCGATCATGCGCAAGGTCGTCGTCTTGCCGGCGCCGTTGGGGCCGACCAGAGCGTAGAACTCGCCGGTGCGGACGGCGAGATCGAGACCATCGACCGCGGGCCGGTCGAAGCGCTTGACCAGCCCGCGAATATCAAGGGCGAAGGGGTGAGCCACGATCCGTGATCCGCCTCAAGGTGAAGGGGGATCACGCTAGATCAGACAGGTTTCGGCCCGGTGAATCGGTTGTAGCCAATTTCACAGGGTTAAAGCGTGATACGGTCGATTTCGGCCAGATCGGTCGGCGTCAGCGTCCAGCCGACGGCGGCGACGTTCTGCTCGACCTGATCGGGCCGCGTCGCGCCGGCGATGATGCTCGACACATAGGGTCGGCTGACGAGCCAGCTCATCGCCAATTCGAGCAGGCTGCGGCCGTGTGCGGCGGCAAATGCCGACAGCGCCTCGACGATGCGCCAGTTGCGCGCGGTGAGCAGATCGTCGGCGTGATGGGCACTGCGGGCGAGCCGCGTGCCGGGCGGCAACGGTGCATCGCGCCGGTATTTGCCGGTCAACAAGCCGCTGGCAAGCGGGAAGTACGGCAGCAGTCCCAAGCCGTCTTTGTTCATCGCCGCCAGCCGGTCTTTTTCCAGGCTGCGCTCGATCAAACTGTATTCGTCCTGGCAGCAAACAAATGAGATAAGCCGGTCGCGCGTGGCGACGTTCTGCGCTTGTTCGATCTGCTTGGCTGAAAGATTTGAGCAGCCGATGAAGCGAATCTTTCCAGCTTGCTTGAGATCGTCGAGCGCGCGCAGTGTTTCCTCGATCCGCGTCTCGGAATCCGGGCGATGCAGCTGATATACATCAATCCAATCGGTTTTGAGTCGCCGCAAGCTCGCTTCGACCGCCTGCATGATGTAGCGCCGCGAGGCGCCGCGCAGCTTGCCGGCCTCGTCCATGGGCAGGCCGAATTTGGTCGCCAGCACGACCTTCTTCCGCCGTGCCCCGAGCAGGTTGCCCAAAATTTCTTCCGAGCCGCCTTTGTTGCCGTAGACGTCGGCGGTATCGATCAGCGTGACGCCGAGATCGAGCGCGCGGTCGAGCACGAGCCGCGCCGCCGCGCCATCGATGCGGCCGCCGAAATTATTGGTGCCGAGCCCGACCAGCGATACGTCCGGACCCGAACGGCCGAGCTTGCGGGTTTGCATGCAGCGTCCGGTGCGAAAAGCTCAGCCGCCGACCTGATAGGCGGCGAGCGCCGCCATGTTGACGAGCTGCGCGTCGTTGGCGCCGAGCGGCACGATCTGCACCGAGCGGTCGAGCCCGACCAGCATCGGGCCGATCACGGTGGCGCCGCCGAGCTCCATGAGCAGCTTGGTGGAGATCGAAGCCGAATGGAACGCCGGCATGATCAGCACGTTGGCGGGCCCAGAGAGCCGGCAGAACGGATAGGCCTCGCGCGCTTCCATGTTGAGCGCCACGTCGGCCGCCATCTCGCCGTCGTACTCGAAATTGACGCGTTGGCGATCGAGCAGCCGCACCGCTTCCTGCACGCGCTCGGAGCGTTCGCCGGGCGGATGGCCGAAGGTCGAGAACGCGAGCAGCGCCAGCCGCGGCTCGTAGCCGAGCGCGCGGGCGACGCGCGCCGCCTCCATGGCGATCTCGGCAAGGTCCTGCGCGGTCGGCATCTCGGTCACCGCGGTATCGGCGACCAGCACGGTGCGGCCGCGTGCCAGGACCAGCGACGCGCCCATGACGCGATGGCCGGGTTTGGGGTCGATGCAGCGCCGCACGTCGTCGAGCGCAACGGAGAAATTGCGGGTGACGCCGGTCACCATGGCGTCGGCGTCGCCGAGCGCCACCATGCAGGAGGCGAAATGATTGCGGTCCTGATTGACCAGCCGTTGGCAGTCGCGCTGCAAGTAGCCGCGGCGTTGCAGGCGCTCGTACAAATAAGCCGCGTAAGCGGCGTTGCGGTGCGACAGCGCGGCATTGATGATTTCGATGCCGTCGCCAAGCTCGACACCGAGCGCCTTGGCGGTTTCGCGGACGCGGTTTTCGCGACCGACCAGAAGCGCGCTGCCGAGGCCCTGATGGACGAAGCTTGCGGCGGCGCGGATCACCTGCTCTTCCTCGCCCTCGGCAAACACGACGCGGCGCGGCTGGCGGCGCAGCTCCTGAAAAATCCGCTGCAGCACGCCGGCGATCGGATCGCGCCGGCTGCGCAACTGCTGGCGATACGCTTCCATGTCGGCGATCGGCCGCCGCGCCACATTGGATTCCATGGCGGCCTTGGCGACCGCGGCCGGCACGTCCGAGATCAGGCGCGGATCGAACGGCACCGGGATGATGTAGTCGGGGCCGTATTTCGGCCGCACGCCATAAGCCGCCGCCACCTCGTCCGGCACGTCCTCGCGGGCGAGATCGGCCAGCGCATGCGCAGCCGCAATCTTCATCTCCATGTTGATGGCACGGGCGCGCACGTCGAGCGCGCCGCGGAAGATGTACGGAAAGCCAAGCACGTTGTTGATCTGGTTCGGGTAGTCGGAGCGGCCGGTCGCCATGATGGCGTCGGAGCGTACCTGAGCGACGTCTTCGACGCTGATCTCCGGATCGGGATTGGCCATGGCGAAGATGATCGGCTTGTCGGCCATGGACTTCACCATGGCCTTGGTCACCGCGCCTTTGACCGAGAGACCGAAGAACACGTCAGCGCCGGCGAGCGCTTCCGCCAAGGTGCGCGCCTTGGTCTTCACCGCAAAGCCGGACTTCCACTGGTTCATGCCTTCGGTGCGGCCCTCGTAGATCACGCCCTTGGTGTCGCAGAGGATGAGGTTCTCCGGGCGAAAGCCGACGGCGCGCAACAGTTCGAGGCAGGCGATGCCGGCGGCGCCGGCGCCGTTGCAGACCAGCTTGGTTTTCTCGATTTCGCGGCCGGTCAGTTCCAGCGCATTCAGCAAGCCGGCGGCGGCGATGATCGCGGTGCCATGCTGGTCGTCGTGGAACACGGGAATGTCGAGCAATTCGCGCAGTCTTTGCTCGATGATAAAGCACTCCGGCGCCTTGATGTCCTCCAGATTGATGCCGCCCCAGCTCTTGCCGAGCAGCCTGACGCAATTGATGAACTCGTCCGGATCTTCGGTCGAGACTTCAAGATCGATGGAATCGACGTCGGCGAAGCGCTTGAACAGCACCGACTTGCCTTCCATCACCGGCTTGGCAGCCAGCGCGCCGCGATTGCCGAGGCCCAGGATCGCGGTGCCGTTGGTGATGACGGCGACGAAATTGCCCTTGGTGGTGTAGTCGAAGGCGCGGCTCTCATCCTCGGCGATCGCCAGAACCGGCACCGCCACGCCCGGCGAATAGGCGAGCGATAGATCGCGCTGCGTCGCCATCGGCTTGGTGGCGACCACTTCGAGCTTGCCGGGGCGGCCTTGGCTGTGAAACAGCAGGGCTTCCTGATCGGTGAAAGTCGGCCGGTTGGCGCGGCTGCCGTTCCGGCCGTCTTTTTGGGAAGCCATTGTCATCGTCCTTGCTACGCGTGCCGGCGAACGGCCGGCGAAAAAAGCGACCTTAGCGAAACCGGGCCGCCGGGCTCAAGTGAGCTGGGGTGCAATGCAGCGAGGCGCGTCTGCATTGCAACAGTGTTTATGACATCGCAACCCCGAGAGGGCGGCAGGCGCCACACATTGAACAAGGGCGCGAGGCAGAGTAATGCCTGCATGCTCCTGCCCCACGGCAGCCCGCCGGACACCCATGATCCGCTTTGTTCTTCGCTTCATCGGCCTTTGCCTGTTGGCGACCGCCTTCGTGTTCTTCGTCTATGACGGCACGAAATCGATCGCCAATCAGCAGTTCGTCCCGCTCAAGTTGAGCGAGCTCTGGGCCGACATCGATCAGCACAGCCTCAATGCGGTGCAGGAATGGTTCAAGGACAAGCTGCTGTGGGCGTGGGATCCGTACGTGCAGGGATTTTTCGATCTGCCGAGCTGGGCAGTGCTTGCCGCGGTCGGTGCGATCCTGGTCATGCTTGGGCGCAAGAAGAAGAGGCTGATCGGCTACGCGCGGGACTGATGCGCTGGCGCGATGCAGGCGTTGAGGGAGTGAAACTACGATGGCCGCCAACGGCTACGATTACATCATCGTCGGCGCCGGTTCCGCCGGCTGCGTGCTCGCCAATCGCTTGACCGAGGGCGGCACCGCCAGCGTGCTGTTGCTGGAGGCCGGCGGCCGCGACTGGCATCCGTACATTCACATTCCGCTCGGCATGGGCCGCATGCATGAATACGGCATGTTCGACTGGGGCTATGAGACCGATGCCGAGCCGAATCTCAACGGGCGGCGCATCGAGGCCATGCGCGGCAAGGTTTTGGGCGGGTCGTCGTCGATCAACGTCATGGCCTACACCCGCGGTAATCCCGGCGACTACGATCGCTGGGCGCAGAAGGGTGCGCGCGGCTGGTCCTACGCGGACGTGCTGCCGTATTTCCGGCGCTGCGAGACCTGGGAGAACGGCCAAAATCCGTGGCGCGGCGATGCCGGCCCGCTGGGCACCGAATTCGCCAAGACCCAGGACCCGCTCTACGACGCCTGGCTCGCGGCTGCGGCGGCGTGCGGCTATCCGCTGACGGCCGACTATAACGGCAAGCAGCAGGAGGGATTTGGTCGCGGCCAGTACACCATCCGCAACGGTCACCGCTCGTCGACCGCCAACGCATTCCTCAAGCCGGCGCGCGGGCGCAAGAACCTCACCGTCGTCACCAACGCGCAGACCACACGCGTCGTGCTGGAGGGAACGCGCGCCAAGGGCATCGAGTACATCAAGGGCGGCGCCACCGTGCGTGCGCAAGCCGCTCGCGAGGTGATCCTGGCCGCCGGGGCATTCAACACCCCACAGCTGCTGATGCTCTCGGGCATCGGGCCGGCGCAGCACTTGCGCGAGATGGGCATTGCGGTTGCCGCCGATCTGCCGGTCGGCAAAAACCTGCAGGACCATCTCGGCGCCTACATGACCTACACGCGGCCGCAGCCCGGCTCGTTTCATCGCGAGATGCGGTTCGACCGCATGGCGGTCAGCATGCTGCAGGCGTACTTCCTCGGCACCGGACCCGGCACCATTGTGCCGGGCGGGCTGCACTCCTTCATCAAGACACGGCCCGAGCTTGCGGTGCCCGATATCGAGTTCATGTTCCGCGGCACCTCGCACGATCCCCGGCTTTGGTTTCCGCTGGTCCGCGCGCCTTATCTCGACGGCTACGGCATCCGGCCGACGCTGTTGCATCCCGACAGCCGCGGCGAAATTTTGCTGCGCAGCGCGGATCCGGTGGCGCCACCACGCATCGTCTACAAATTCTTCACCGCGCCGAACGACCTGCCGACCTTGCGCGAGGGATTTAAGCGCGCGCGCGAGCTCGCCTTCCACAAGGCGCTCGATCCGTTCCGCGGCGAGGAGATCGGTCCTGGGCTACAGGTGAAAACCGATGCCGAGATCGATGCCTGGATCAAAAAGACGGTCATCACCGCCCATCATCCGGCGGGCACCTGCCCGATGGGCATCGACGGCGTGCTCGAGTCCGATCTGAAAGTGCGCGGCATCGACGGCTTGCGCGTCTGCGACGCGTCGGCGATGCCCGACCTCGTCTCGGCACACATCAACGCCTGCGTGATCATGATGGCCGACAAGGCCTCCGATATCATCCGCGGCCAGACGCTGCCGCGCGCGGAGGTGTAAGCCTTACGCTAACGTCCGCCGCCCGCGAACGTCTGCTTGAACAGCTTCGTCCACTTGTCCTCCTGGTCGAGGAACTGCGCGACGTTGACGAAGCTGATGCCGGGCGGCAGCTCGTGGACCGTGCGGTTGGTCGGCACGTTGCCGCGCTCGGCGAGGATGCGCTCGCCCTCGGTCAAATAAAAATCCATGAAGAGGAGCGCGGCGTTCGGATGCGGCGCTTTGTTGAAGGCGGCGATGCCGGTCGGCAACGCCAAGCCGGGCGGCAGCACGACGCCGTCGATCGGTGCCGCGCGGCGCTTCAGCTCGGTGACGCGGTAGCCATACACCGACAGTCCAAGCGGGACCTCGCCGGCGACGACGAGGTTGGACAGCAAGGTGTGGCCCTTGCGCAGCGACATGCCGTTGGTGGCGACGATCTTGCGGAACAGCGCCACTGCCTTGGCCTCGCCCATCCGGTCGGCAATGGCCATGAACCAGTTGGCGTCGTCGGCTTCGAGGCCGAGTTTGCCTTTCCATTTCGGATCGACGAGGTCCTCATAGCTCTTCGGCGCTTCCTCAGGATGAATCACCGTCGTGTTGTAGGCGGCGGTGAAGATGCTGAGGCGGTCGGTGACCCAGCCGCGATGCGGCACCACCGCTTGCGGCACGAGTTGCGAAAAAACCGGTGACGCGACTTCGACCAGCAATTTTTCCCGATCCAGCCCCTCCATCTCGGTGCCGGCGGTCTCGGCCACGTCCGCGTCGTAACGGTTGCCGCGCGCTTCGGTGACGGCGCGGCGCAGAATGTCTTCCGAGCTGCCGCGCCACAGCCGTACTGGCACGCCGTACTTCTTGGTGAAGGCCTCGATGATCGCGTTGCTGTCGGCCACCACGGCGGACGAATAGAGCGTGACGGCGCCTTCCTTCTTCGCGCCGTCGATCAGCCGCTGGGTGCGATCGGGAGCGGAATACTGCGCGAGATCCGCCATCGTCTGCGCATGGGCGGAAACCGTCACGGCAAATGACGCCGCGGCGGCAATGCACAATCCGGCGATCGCGCTAGCGATCTTCATTACGCGGCCTTCGGCGGCAGTTGCCCGACTTCGGCGGCGTAGACGTCGTCCATGCGCGACGCGAGAGCATGGCGCGAGAGCGCGTCGGCAAACAGCTGGCGCACCTTTGGATGTTCGTCGGCGTAATCGATCTGCGTGCCGCCGAGCCGGCGGCTGATCCAGGAGATCGGCACGCCCTGCATGTTGCGCGGCGACCAGTGCTTGAAGGCGAGATAGCGCGCCGGCGTCGGGCCGGAATTGAAGTGCTGGTGGAACCACATGTTGGGCGGCACCACGAGGGTGCCGACCTGCCATTGGAAGCGCTGCGGCTCTTCGCCCTCCGGCCACATCAGCGAGTAGCCCTCGCCGGACAGGATGATGACGTGAGCGCCCGGGCCGTGGGCGTGCGCCTTCTTGTAGGTGCCGACCGGGAATTGCGAGATGTGGCTGGCGATGGTGCCGCGCGCCATGTTGAAGCGGATGTGGCCGCCGCCGGCGCCGCGCTCCTTGGCGGAGATCAGCGGCAGGTTGACGGCGTCGGGCACGAAATTGGTGCGCAGCAGAAAGCCGTCCTGCTCGCCCTTGGAGGAAAAATAATCAGGCTCGCCGGAGAACCGGTTCTTGAAGTCGTAACCGCAGTTGAAGATGAAATCGTGATCGTCGTAGCGATTGATCACGGTCGGCGCATTGGTGACGGCGACGAAGCGTACCGACTCGCGGCCCGAACCGTTGAAGTGCTGGTACCAGCAATTGAGCGGGATGGCGAAGATCGAGCCTTCCTTCCACTCGAAGGTGATGCGCGCGCCGGAATTATTCCAGACCGTCGTCGAGCCGCGGCCGCTGAGGATCAGCAGCATCTCTTCATACAGATGATGCGCGGGCTCGAGCTTCTTGCCGGGCGGGATTTCGCAAACGTAGCAATCGTTGGAGAAGCGCGACGCCTCGTGGTTGATGTAGACGCCGCTGCCGCCGCGGCGCGGCCACGGTTTCAGCTCGACGGTGCGCAGGTTGGGCACGTAATGCGCGCTGATGATGTCGAGCCCGTCCTTGCGGACGTAGCGCAGATAAGCCGAATCCTTCTCGACCTTGAATTTTTCCGCCAATTCGTTGGAAGCGAGGGCATCTTTGGCCACGTTCTCCTCCCTATAATGCTGCCAAACCTCTAGCAGCGACCGCATGACCGCGCCAGCGGGCACGGCGGACGCTACAATGATCTCGGCATGCCGGAATTCCGCAAACGGATACCTTGGCGTCGCATCGCTGTGCGTGTGGCGATCGTCGTGCTCGTGCTGCTGCTCATTCCGTACGCGGTTGCGCCGTTCTACCGGGTCATCGATCCGGTCTCGATGCCGATGCTGTGGCGCCGGCTGACCGGCGCGCGCGTCGAGCGCATTTGGGTGCCGCTCGACCGCATTGCCCCCGTACTGCCGCTCACAGTCATTCTCGCCGAGGACGCGAGCTTCTGCCACAACCGGGGCATAGACCTCGGCGCCATCCGCGAAGTCTTGCAGCACTCCGACGATGATCTGGCAGTATCGCGCGGCGCCTCGACCCTTACGCAGCAGGTCGCCAAAAATCTGTTCCTGTGGTCCGGCCACAGCATCGTGCGCAAGGTGCTGGAGATTCCGCTGGCGCTGTGGCTCAACTTGGTGCTGCCCAAGCGCCGGGTGATGGAGATTTATCTCAACATCGCCGAATGGGGGCCGAACGGCGAGTTCGGCGCCGAGGCCGCGGCGCGCTACGCGTTCGGCATCTCGGCGCGCAATCTCGACGCCCGCCAAGCTGCGGAACTCGCCTCCATCCTGCCGAATCCGATACGGCGCAGCGCCCGCCATCCCAGCGCGCTGGTACGGCAGGTCGCGGCGCTGCACCTGCGCCGGGCCGCCGCACATCCCGCGCTCGCGGCCTGCCTGCGGGCCCACTAGCGTGCACCGCCGCGTTCTTCTATAAGCCCACCAAACCCGCAATGCCCGTCATCAGGAGTACGTCCCCATGGCCGTGCCGAAACGAAAAACATCGCCTTCCAAGCGCGGCATGCGCCGGTCGGCCGACGCGCTCAAGGCGCCCACCTACGTCGAGGACAAGGATTCCGGCGAATTGCGCCGCCCGCACCACATCGATCTGAAGACCGGCATGTATCGCGGCCGGCAGGTGCTGACCAAGAAGGCGGAAGCATAAGCGTCTGCCGGAGGCTGCAATCAAGCTGCAGCGCCCTCAAAGCGATCGCGATAAGGCACTCCCGGCGGTGCTCGGCCATTGGCCGAGTGCCCGATAGGCGGCGCTTGCTTCGTCAGGTTCGGCGCGGCGCCGCGCCCGCGTTTGCGGCATCTGAGCGGCCGTGGCGATGAGGTGGGCAACGAAGACGGCGTTGCTTCGGATAGACGCAAGGCTTCCCGGCTCGTTCCGGGTCTTTGCCGAAAGCGCAATCAAAGCCGTGGTCATCCGCACCGCCTGGGCTCGATTGTCCCACATCGGGACATCGCTGGCTCACAGGCTGAGGCATCGCAAGCAGCATGCCGGCGGAACGTGCCGCGCTCGCGCCCGTCGCAGCAGCGTTCAATGGGGCGCTGACCTAGTTAGCTTTGCCCGCCGCCGCCTTTGTCGCCCAGGCGAGCGATTTTGCGCTGCATCTCGTCGAGCTGGCGCTTGAGCTCGTCGATGTCGCCGGGCTTCGAGGCGGACTTCTCGGACTCGCCCGGTGCGGCTCCGCCCTGGCCCTCTCGGCGCGCAAACGGCGTGAACATGGCGAACGCGCGCTCGAACATTTCCATGTTCCGGCGCACCTGGTCTTCCAGCGCGCCAAACGGGCTGACGCCGAACGCCTGCGCCATCTGGTTGCGGAATTTTTCTTGCTCGCGCGTGAGCGAGTCGATGGAGACTTCGAGATAACGCGGCACCAGCATCTGCATGCTGTCGCCATAGAAGCGGATCAGCTGGCGCAGGAATGTGATCGGCAGGAGATTTTGGCCTTCCTTGTTCTCCTGCTCGAAGATGATCTGGGTGAGCACCGAGCGCGTGATGTCCTCGCCGCTCTTGGCGTCGTGGACGATGAAATCCTCGCCTTTCTTGACCATGGCGGCGAGGTCTTCGAGCGTCACATAGGTGCTGGTGCCGGTGTTATAGAGCCGCCGGTTGGCGTACTTCTTGATCTCGATCGGCTCTTTGGGTTTGCTGGTGTCGGACATGCGCTCGGAACCCGCGGGCTTGTCGCCAAAATAGGCGGTTTCCGGCGCCCCGGCTACCGTTTTGTGACAGGGCAAAGGACCCCGGGCGGCGGGGGCGATCTTTGGCGCCTTGTGAGCGGCAGCGCATCTCCCTATGACATAAATCGAGCCTATCTGATGCGCTGCGGCCTTTGAGTCCGCAGCCGACGCAAACCCTGTAAGCCCGGAAGGAACCCGCCATGAAAGACGACGTCGTCATCGTCAGCGCAACGCGCACGCCGGTCGGCGCATTCAACGGCGCCTTCGCCACGTTGCCGGCTCATGAGTTGGGCAAGACAGCGATCAAGGCGGCGCTCGACCGCGCCGGCGTCGAGCCGCAGCGGGTTTCGGAAGTCATCATGGGCCAGATCCTCACCGCCGGTCAGGGTCAGAACCCGGCGCGGCAGGCCTCGATCGCGGCCGGCGTTCCGGTCGATGTACCGGCCTGGGGCGTCAACCAGCTGTGCGGCTCCGGGCTGCGCGCGGTCGCGCTCGGCTACCAAGGCATTCTCAACGGCGATTCCGACATCGTGGTCGCTGGCGGCCAGGAATCCATGAGCGTCGCGCCGCACTGCGCGTATCTGCGCGGCGGCGTGAAGATGGGCAATTTCGAGATGATCGACACGATGATCCGCGACGGCCTGTGGGACGCCTTCAACGGCTATCACATGGGCAACACCGCCGAGAACGTCGCGCGGCAATGGCAGATCACGCGGCAGCAGCAGGACGAATTTGCGGTCGGCTCGCAGAACAAGGCCGAGGCGGCGCAGAAGGCCGGGAAGTTCAAGGACGAGATCACGCCCGTGACGGTGAAGAGCCGCAAGGGCGATATCGTCGTCGACGCCGACGAGTACCCCAAGCACGGCACCACGCTCGACGCGATCGGCAAACTGCGCCCGGCCTTCGACAAGGAGGGCACCGTCACGGCCGGCAATGCCTCGGGCATCAATGACGGCGCCGCCGCGGTGGTGCTGATGAAGGCGAGCGAAGCCGCCAAGCTCGGCAAGACGCCGCTCGCCCGCATCGTGTCGTGGGCACAGGCCGGCGTCGATCCGAAGATCATGGGCACCGGGCCGATCCCGGCGTCGCGCGCCGCGCTCAAGAAGGCCGGCTGGAACACCGGCGATCTCGACCTGATCGAAGCCAACGAGGCGTTCGCCGCGCAGGCCTGCGCGGTCAACAAGGATCTCGGCTGGGACACCAAGAAGGTCAACGTCAACGGCGGCGCCATCGCCATCGGCCATCCGATCGGCGCCTCCGGCACGCGCGTTCTGGTGACGCTGCTTTATGAAATGCAGAAGCGTAACGCCAAGAAAGGCCTCGCCACATTGTGCATTGGCGGCGGCATGGGCATTGCAATGTGCCTGGAGCGGTAAGTCAGGAACATTGCATTCATTGACCTGCGTCATGGCCGGGCTTGTCCCGGCCATCCACGTCTTTAAGTTAGCTGAAAAGATGCCGATGCCCGGCCTTGAGCCGGGCGCGACAACGAGGAGGACAGCATGGCCCGCGTAGCGTTGGTGACGGGCGGCACGCGCGGTATCGGCGCGGCGATTGCGAAGGCGCTGAAAGCGGCCGACTACAAGGTGGCGGCCACCTATAGCGGCAACGACGACGCAGCCAACAAATTCAAATCCGAAACCGGCATACCCGTCTTCAAATGGGATGTGTCGTCGTTCGACGCTTGCGCGGGCGGCGTCAAGAAGGTCGAAGCCGAGCTCGGGCCGGTCGAGGTCCTCGTCAACAATGCGGGCATTACCCGCGACGGCATGTTTCACCGCATGTCGGCCGAGAACTGGAACGCCGTGATCAACACCAATCTCGGCTCACTGTTCAACATGACGCGCCAAGTCATCGACGGCATGCGCGAGCGCAAGTTCGGTCGCGTCATCAACATTTCCTCGATCAACGGCCAGAAAGGCCAGATGGGCCAGGTCAATTACTCGGCCGCCAAGGCCGGTGAGCTCGGCTTCACCAAGGCGCTGGCGCAGGAGGGGGCGCGCGCCGGCATCACCGTCAATGCCATTTGTCCGGGCTACATCAATACCGAGATGGTGCAGGCGGTGCCGAAGGACGTGCTGGAAAAATCGATCCTGCCGCAGATCCCGATCGGCCGTCTCGGCGAGCCCGAGGAAATCGCCCGCTGCGTCGTGTTCCTCGCCTCCGATGACGCTGGCCTGATCACCGGCGCGACGCTGGCGGCAAACGGCGGCCAGTATTTCGCTTAAGCGCTTGGCTCCCAGCCGGCCGGCGCCAGCTCGAATTTGGTAAACTCGAAACCGGGCGCCACGGTGCAGCCGACCAGCGTCCAATCGCCGAGCGACTCGGCCGCTTGCCAGGTGTGCGCCGGCACGACAGCTTGCGGGCGCTCGCCGGCCGCCAGATCGTTGCCGAGTAAGATGCGTTGGCGCGTACCGTTTTCCGGCGCCATGTCGAGCCGGAGCGGCGCGCCCGCATACCAGTGGAACACCTCGGCGGCGTCGATGCGATGCCAGTGCGAACGCTCACCGCGCGCCAGCAGAAAATAGATCGCCGTCGAGGCGGCGCGGGCGGTCTCGACAAGCCAAGTGTCGCGAAACGTCTCGCGAAAGTGTCCGCCTTCCGGATGCGGCCGAAGATCGAGCAGCCGGATGACGTCGGTGGCTGTGAGATTCTGCGAGCTCAAAATCGATTCTTGCGCTCGCGGATTTCCGCAAACACTTTCCAAGCCGGGCTGCCGGCGAGCCCCAGCGATTCGGCGAGATCGGGATTGTCGGCGCGCAGGAACGGATTGGCGGCCTTTTCCGCTCCGATGGTCGCCGGGATCGTGAACTGGTGCGCGGCGAGCAGTTTCGCCACCTCATCGGCGCGCGCAGCCAGCGCCTTGTTGTTCGGCTCGACGGTCTTGGCGAAGCGGACGTTGGCGCCGGTATATTCGTGACCGCAGTAGAACCGCGTGTCGTCGGGCAGACCGCGCAATTTCAGAAGCGAATTCCACATCATCTCCGGATCGCCCTCGCTGACGCGTCCGCAGCCGATGGAGAACAGCGTGTCGCCGACGAAGGCAAGCTTGTCGGCCGGAAAGAAATAGGAAATGTGACCGAGCGTGTGGCCGGGCGTGTCGATGACACGGCCCTTGAGCGAGCCGACCGTCACGGTGTCGCCCTCGCCGACGGTCTCGTCGATGTGGGCGATGCGCTGGGCCTCGTTGCGCGGGGCCACGACGCGGCATTTGTGATGTTGTTTCAGCGCACCGATCCCATCGGTGTGATCGTGGTGGTGGTGCGTCACCAGAATGTCGGTGAGCCGCCAGCCGGTTTTTTGCAGCGCCGCCTCGACCGGGCCGGCCTCGGGGGCGTCGATGGCTGCCGTGGCGCCGCTTTGCGGGTCGTGCAGCAGCACACCGAAATTGTCGGTCAGACAGGGAAACAGATACGTTTGTGCAGGCATGGCTCACCATTGCTTGGCCAGAGGACGACCCCGCAGGCCCGGTATTCTTAAACCCCAATGGCGCAAGGTAGGCGTTCGCAGCCGCAGCCCGCAAGGGCAGGCTTGGCTCGAAGATAAGCCCCGGAACAACAAGCCGATCCGTGCTATCTAACAGCTATGGACGTTGTCGACCTGCGCAACTTTTACGCCCAGCGGCTCGGCGTGGTCGCCCGCCGCTTCGTCGGCCGCGGCATCCGCGCGCGCTGGAAAGACACCCGCGGCCAGCGCGTGGTCGGCGTCGGCTACGCCACCCCCTATCTGGGCCTGTTCCGCGAAGAAGCCGAGCGCTGCCTGGCGATGATGCCGGCGTCGCAGGGCGTGGTGCGCTGGCCGTCGACGCGGCCGGCGCTGGCCGCGATGGTGGAGGAGGACGAGTGGCCGCTGACCGATTCGGCGGTGGATCGCGTGCTGCTGGTGCACGCGCTCGAAATCTCGGCGGATGCGCCCGAACTGCTGCGCGAGGTCTGGCGCGTGCTGGCGCCCGGCGGCCGGTTGCTCGCCGTCATTCCCAATCGGCGGGGCCTGTGGGCGCGCATGGACACGACCCCATTCGGCTATGGCCGGCCCTATTCGCGCTCGCAGATCACGCAGCTGCTGCGCGAGACGTCTTTTACTCCCACCGGCTGGGGCGAGGCGCTCTACGTGCCGCCGATCGCGCGCGGCTGGTTCCTGCGCTCCTCGGTGGCCTGGGAGCGCACCGGCGCGACGCTGTCGGCGCCGTTCGCCGGCGTTCACATCGTCGAAGCCACCAAACAGGTGTATCGCGCCATTCCGGTGCGGCGCGAGCGGCGCCGCTTCGTGCCGGTGCTGCAGCCGGCATTATCGCCAGCACCTGGAGCGGCGCTGCGCTAGCTAGCGCGCTCCAGGATGTGCTGGAAGCTGTTTGTTAGATGAGCGCCTCCCTGCATCAGTGATGCATCAGGATCGCGATCAGAATGATGATCGGGATCGGAATTCCGATCAACCAAAGCAACAATCCACGGCCAAATCCCACGGCGGTTCTCCGTTTGTTATTATGTCCGATAGAGAACGCGGAGGATGCAGTGCGGTTCCTGTCAAATAATTCTGCAATTTTTTGCTGCGGGTCGTGTGTCAGGGCTCGCGCCGATAGCGCACGACGAGGCTCGCCGGGCCGAGACTGTGGCCGGCCAGCGCCGCAAACAGCTGATCGCGGTCGAGCCCGGCCGGCAGAGCACCAGGCGCAAGATCGAGCGCCAGCACGTCGATGACATAGTGGTGTGGCGCATCGGCCGGAGGTCCGCACGGGCCGGTGTAACCGGGCGTGCCGCGCGAATTCTTGCCCGGTGTGACGTCAGCCGGCGGCGGCGCGCCGCCTTCGCCTTCCTGCAGCGCGGTGCGGCTTGGTGGAATATTGTAGGCGAGCCAATGCACCGAGCCGAGGCCGCGCCGCCCGTCGGGATCGATCATCACAACCGCAAAGCTTTTCGTTCCGGACGGCGGATTGGTCCACGCGAGCGGCGGCGAGACATTGCCGCCGCGACTGTCTTTGCCGCACAACGTACCGCCCGCGTATTTGAGCGGCAGCACCGCGTTATCGGCGAATGCCGGCGACGATAACGCGAACAGTTTTGACGCGGGCTCGGCGGCGCCCGCCGGCGCCGAAGCAACACCAAGAGCGAGCGCGGCCGCGGCGAGTTTGCCGAACATCATCTCGATCGCTCGTGATCAAAGTCAGCTGGGGAACGGACCCCAGGCGCGCTGCACCGCGGGCCGCGCCGCGATGGCGTCGTGCCAGCGCTGCACGTTGGCATAGTCCTTCAGCCCGATGTCGTTGACGCCGTGCAGATGGACGTCCGAATACATGGTCATGTCGGCGATCGAGTAGTCGCCGGCCACGTATTCGGTCTGTGCGAGCTGACGGTCGAGAATGCCGAGCATGTCGCGCAGGTTCGCCTCGTAGTGCGCTTGCGCGGTCGGTGCCTTGACGGGCGAGCGGATGGTCCAATGACCAAATTGCTGCGCCAGCGTGGTGAAAGTCGCCGAGCCATAGAACAGCCATTGATCCACTTTGGCGCGCTTCGCCGGATCGGTCGGGTAGAATTGTCCGGATTTCTCCCCGAGATATTTGAGGATGGCGCCGGACTCGCACAGCGTCACGCGTGCGCCGCCCGGGCCATCGTGATCGACGATGGCGGGGATCTTGTGGCCGGGGCTGATCTTCATGAAGTCCGGCGCCATTTGCGCCTTTTCGCGCAGGTTCACCGGCACGATGCGGTGCTCGAGGCCGGTCTCCTCCAGCATCACGCGCGGCTTGTAGCCGTTGTCGGTGGTCCAGGTGTAGCAGTCGATCATCGTATCCTCCCGAAGGTGGTTTCCAATCTCATGCCGGCCACGGTTCGGCCGTGACCGCGGCGGCGTCGGCGCCGATGCATTCCTTGAGGCTATCCTGCCGCTCAGATTCGAGCGCGGCAACCAGGGCCGTCTTGATTTCGCCGATCAGGCCCAGGCCGCGAAACACCAATCCGGAGTAGACCTGGATGAGGCTGGCGCCGGCACGGATTTTTGCCAGCGCGCTCGCCGCGGAATCGATGCCGCCGGCGCCGATCAGGGGGAACGCGTCTTCGACCCGCACATAGGTTTCGGCCAGCATGCGGTTGGCGAGCGGCAGCAGCGGCCGCCCCGACAGTCCGCCGGCTTCTGCGGCGAGTGTCCGCTCGCGCAAGCTCGGTGGCCGCGCCACGGTCGTATTGCCGACGATCATGCCGTCGACCCGGCGCGCGCGGGCGATGCCGACGACGTCATCGAGATCGGCAAGCGACAGATCGGGGGCGATCTTCAGCAGAACCGGCGTCGGACCGGCGCTCTGAGCCACCCGCTCGCGCGCTTCGACCACGCGGGCGAGCAGATCGTCGAGCACCGCGGCTTGCTGCAAGTTGCGCAGCCCCGGCGTGTTCGGCGACGAGATGTTGACGGTGACGTAGCTCGCGACCGGGGCGAAGCGCTCGATCAACCGGACATAGTCGGCGACCCGGTCGGGCGCATCCTTGTTGGCGCCGACATTGACGCCGACGATGCCGCCCGCATTGGCGCGCGCGGCAAGCCGCGCCAGCACCGCATCGGCACCCTGCGAATTGAAGCCGAGCCGGTTGATGACCCCGCCATCGGCATCGAGCCGAAACAGCCGCGGCCGCGGGTTGCCGGCCTGCGGCAGCGGCGTCACGGTGCCTGTTTCGACAAAGCCGAAGCCGAGCCGCAACAGCGCATCGGGCACCTCGGCGTTCTTGTCGAATCCGGCGGCGATGCCGATCGGATTTTCGAAATTGAGGCCGAAGACGCGGATGGCGAGCCGATCGTCGTCGGGTGTGGCACGCGGCAGCGGTGCGAATTTCAGCATCCGGATGGCGAGACCGTGGGCATCTTCCGGCTCGAGCGCATGCAACAGCGGCCGGCTGAGGCGATCGAACAGCCCGATCACGGTTGCGGCTCCGGCTCGAGCTCCGGCGGCGGACGATGGCCGTCGACCTCATCCGGCAGCGGCCGCACCCAGCGTACCGCGTCGAGCGGCAGGGGTCCGTAGAGGTGCGGAAACAGCGCGCCGCCGCGCGAGGGTTCCCATTTGAGTTGCGCTCCCAATCGCTCGGCATCGACCGCGACCAAAATCAGGTCTGGCTGTCCGGCAAAGTGTTTGGCTGCCGTCTCGGCGAGCTGATCCGCGGTGGAAAAATGGATAAAGCCATCGCGCGCGTCGTCGGCCGATCCGCCGAACGCCCGCTCCGCTTCGGCGGCTTGCCATGCCCCCCGTTCGCAAATTTTGTAGATCGTCGTCACCCGCATTGCCTCGATCCGGCCGAGCCTATATCGGCGCCCTATGCCGGTCATCAAGGCGCGAGCCAAGCCGAGCGCAGATGTCGATTAGGGCTTGAGCATAGAGGTAATAAATTCCTATCATGAGGGAGAAAGTTCACGCGGTCGCCACCACGCGGCTCCCGGCCGAGAGAAGCTAGCGGATGCTCACACACGCACAGGTCTGGTCGGCAATCGACCGTTTGGCGGCCCGCGCCGGCCTTTCGCCCTCAGGGCTGGCGCGGCGCGCGGGCCTCGACCCGACGACGTTCAATAAATCCAAGCGAATCACGCCGGAGGGTCGCACACGCTGGCCCTCGACCGAATCGATCGCCAAAGCGCTGGCAGCGACCAGCACGCCGTTCGACGTCTTTGTCGGCCTGATCGAACAGACCGGTGCCGCCGCACGCGCGGTGCCGCTGATCGGCTTCGCCCAGGCGGGGGCTGGCGGCTATTTCGACGACGGCGGCTTTCCGTCCGGTGCGGGCTGGGACGAGTTCGCGTTTCCGGCGGTCAATGACGAGCACGCCTACGCGCTCGAAATCTCAGGGCAGTCGATGGAGCCCGCCTACCGCGACGGCGATGTTATTGTCGTCTCGCCGTCGGCGCCGATCCGCCGCGGCGATCGTGTCGTGGTCCGCACCCGAGCCGGCGAGGTGATGGCGAAAGAACTCAGGCGTCGCACCACCAAAACCGTCGAGCTGAAATCGCTCAACGCCCAGCATGCGGACCGCACGCTATCGGCCGCCGATGTGCTGTGGATGGCCCGCATCGTCTGGGCGAGCCAGTAAACGCCGCGCCACGGCACGGCGCGGCCGCGTTCGGCGCGCCGTCAGGCGTGCCACCACAGCATGGCGCCGCGGAACAGATAAATCACGCTGACCGTAAAAATGATGACGCGGGTCCATTGCCGAAAGCCGTGATCGGTCATGCGCTCGATCACGAGCGGCGCCAGCGAGGTGGCCGCGATGGCGAGCAGGATCGCGGGCGGGATCGCCCATTTCGGCACCTGACTGACGCCCGAAACCGTGCCGAAATAAACGATCCGCACCACATGGCTGAGCGATTGCACAGTGGCCTTGGTGGCGTTCGTGGTCTTGCGATCGAGCATGCTCTTCTGAAAGAAGATATCGAGGAACAGCCCGCCGATCCCGGCCAGCACCTGCACGATGGTGGTCAGAATTCCGGTTATGAACGGCACGCCGCGCCATTCGATGTTGGGCCGCATGGAGCGCGGCAGCGCCTCGATGACAAACGGCATCAGGCCGAGGCTCAGAAAGACCATCATTTTGTTCGGCACGAACCTGATGCTGTACATGGCGGCGAAAGCGAGCGCGGCACCGGCCACGTACCAGCCGAAGATCGGCCAGCGCACATAAGCGCGCCACTGCAGGGCACGCCAGCCATTGGCGAAGAACTGGATGATCGAGAACAGGATCATCGCCGCGGGAACGTCGAAATAGTGCAACAGCACGCCGAGCAGGATCATGCCGCCGGCCATGCCGAACACGCCGGAGATGAACGAGCTGACGATGACGGCGAGCCCGAGCAGGGCAAAGATGGAAAGGGTCATTCAACGATGCGGGACGAACGTGATGGACTGCGATGCCGATTGTTTATTCACGCCGACCTCGCCAGCGCGCCGTCGATCATGTCGATCGTGTTCTGCAGGCCGTAGGCGGCGACGAACGAGCCGAAACGCGGACCTTTCTCCTGGCCGAGCAGCACCTGATAGAGCATGTTGAACCAGTCGAGCGAAACGCCGGGCTTGCCGTCCTTGGCCTTCTTGTTGTGGTCCAGGAACGGCTCGCGGCGGCCGACCTCGTAAACGACGTTCTGGACGGTCTCGGGCGGCGCATCAGCATTCAACTGCGACAGCGCGTCGCGCAAATCGCCAAGCGCGGCGCGCTCGGCGGCGCCCGGCTCGCGATAGTTCTTCGCCGGCAGCACGAAATCGTGGAAATAATGGATCGCATACTCGACCAGCTTGGCGAGATGCGGATGGGTGTCTTTCGTGACGCCCTGCCGGTAGCGGCCGATGAAGCCCCATAGCGTGTCGGCGTTCTCCGCGTTCGATGCGGTGACGAGCGACAGCAGCATGGCGAACGATATCGGGTTGTCGGCTTTGGGCGGTGAGCCGGCGTGGATGTGCCAGACCGGGTTGGCCAGGCGATCGCGCTCGCCTTGCCGCGCGTAACCGTCGAGCAGTTGCTGATACTCGTCGACGTGCCGCGGGATGACGTCGAAATAGAGCCGCTTGGCGGCTTTCGGCTCGCGATACATGAACAGCGACAGGCTCTCGGGGCTGGCATAGCGCAGCCACTCGTCGATGGTGAGTCCGTTGCCCTTGCTCTTGGAAATCTTCTGACCGTTCTCGTCGAGAAAAAGCTCGTAGTTAAACCCCTCCGGCGGCGTGCCGCCGAGCGTGCGGCAGATTTTCGCCGACAGCTTCACCGAGTCGATCAAGTCCTTGCCGGCCATCTCGTAGTCGACGCCGAGCGCCAGCCAGCGCATGGCCCAGTCCGGCTTCCATTGCAGCTTGCAGCGGCCGCCGGTCACCGGCGTCGTCACCCGCTCGCCGCTGTCGGGATCCTCGTAGGTGATGGTGCCGGCCGCGGCGTCGTGCGCGACTACCGGCACCTGCAGCACGATGCCGGTCGTCGGCGAGATCGGCAGAAACGGCGAATAGGTCTGCGCCCGCTCCTCGCGCAGCGACGGCAGCATCACCGCCATCACCGCATCGAAGTGTTCGAGCACTTTGCGCAAAGCCGCATCGAAGCGGTCGGATGTGTAACAGGCGGTCGCCGACAGGAACTCGTAATCGAAGCCGAACTGATCGAGGAAGCTGCGCAGCCGCGCGTTGTTGTGGGCGGCGAAGCTGTCGTGCGTGCCGAATGGATCGGGGATCCGCGACAGCGGCTTGCCGAGATGCTGCGCCACCATCTCCTTGTTGGGGATGTTGTCTGGCACTTTGCGCAGGCCATCGAGATCGTCGGAGAACGCGATCAGCCGCGTCTTGATCTTGTCTTCGGTGAGCACACGAAAGGCGTGGCGCACCATGGAGGTGCGCGCCACCTCGCCGAAGGTGCCGATATGCGGCAGCCCGGACGGCCCGTAGCCGGTCTCGAAGATGACCTCGTCCTTCGGCGCGCGCTTCAGGCGCGCGACGATCTTGCGCGCTTCCTCGAACGGCCAGGCGTTCGATGACTCGGCCAATGCGCGCAGGCTCGCGGAGAACTCGATGGTGGCCGCCGGCATGGTGATCTCTTTAGGCGCGCGGACACTAGGAAGCGAGGCGTGCGGCGTCAAATAACGGCCGAGCCGCCCCTCAAAACGGGCTGATCGGGAAATAGCGCAGCCACAGATCGGTGAAGCTGCCCTTTTCCCATTGCCGGAACAGCGCCCAATTGAGCGCCTGACGCAGCACGTCGTTGCCGCGCTTGACCGCGATGCCGACGCCTTCGCCGAAAAAGCGGCTGTCGAGGAACGGACCGCCGCGGAACGCGCAACAGCCGGCCGAGTCGGTGCCGTTGAGCCAGAACGACAGCGCCATGCCGTCGCCGAACAACAGCTCGACCTCTTTGCTCTTCAAGGCCGCTCGCGCCGCCGCGGCGTTCGGATAGGAGCGCACGTCGGCCTGCGTGAACATCTGCTTGAGGTAAGCCTCGTGCGCGGTGCCGGCGACGACCGCGATCTTCTTGCCGGCCACGAGTTCCGGGAGCACGTCCTCGAGCTGACTGTCGGCGCGCGCCACGAAACGCGCCGGCGTGCGGTAATAGGGATCGGTGAAATCGGCCCGCTTGCGCGTTTCGGCATTGGCCGCCATCGAGGCAATGACCGCGTCGCCCTGATTGGCAGTGAGCGCATCGAGCAAGGTCTGAAACGGCCGGGCCTGGATCGTGCAAGAGACTTTGATCTCGTCGCAGACAAGGCGTGCGAGATCGACGTTGAAGCCGGCCGGATTGCCGTCCGGCCCCGCATAGTCGAACGGCGGATAATCGAGGTCGGTGAGAAAGCGAATGCTCTGCAGGCGGGACAGATCGGGCCGTTCCGGACGGCGGCGCGGATCCCAAAAACCGGGCACCACAACCTTGTGCTGCGCCGTGGCGCCGTTCTCGGCGGCCGACACGGAGAATGCGGCGGCCGCCGCGAACAACACACACAGCGAGCCGGCGACTGTCGCCGCCAGTACGCCGCGCGATCGACGCGATTGTCGATACCCTGCCATAGAGCTCGCCATAGACCATGATTCCGGCGGCGATTTGGTTTCGCGCGCCGTCACGCCCGCTTAGCGGGCGCATGGCAAAAAGTCGAGGCGATGCGCCGGGCCGAGGGTCCGTTCATACAAGTCGCCGCTCAGCGCGAGCGCTGCGACGAAGCCAACAGCCAGCAACCGCCGTCATTCAACGGCGGAAGCGACGTGGCTCGGCGATGAACGAGAACGCGGGCGCTAGTGATTTATTTGTGCGTGCCGGAACGCCGGGCGCTGATCGACTGAACGAGCGACAAAATCGCGGTCTGCAGCGCCGGGTCGCTGATCTCAGAAAATGCATCGAGCAGCTTGAATGCCCGCGGCGCCGTCATCAGTTCGGCGAGCGAGTCGGCCTCCGACCGGCTCTTCGAGCCGCTGGTCATGCCCTCGAAAAAAGCTGTGATCGGTACGTTCAAGGCAGTAGCGATTTGGGTCAGCCGGCCCGCGCCGACGCGGTTGACGCCCTTCTCGTATTTCTGCACCTGCTGGAAGGTGACGCCGATCTGATCGGCGAGCTCGGTCTGCGACAACCCGGCGTTGAGACGAAACAGCCGGATGCGGTGACCGACCGCCACGTCGATGTTGTTAGCCCGTTTGCCACCCATTCTTAGCACTCCTTTGTTGATTCTCCTTAGCAGAGCATTTCGAGTTCGACCAGAGGTATATGCTGCACCTGTGGGCAGGGGTAAAACGCAGTAAATGCCGCTGTGTTGCTTAGCGGACACACCTTCGGATTGCCCCGCGATACGTTTGGATTGTGCTAGGTCAAAAATAGCGCCGCAATTCGGCGGCCTCAGCGTCCGCGGTCCGCTGCATGTTGAACGGCGCGATGAAATGACCGTCCTTGTCCATCAGATAGACAAGAGCGGTATGGTCCATCGTGTATTCGCCGCCCTGTAGCGGGACCTTTTTGGCATAGACCCGGTAGTCCTTGAGCGCCTGGTCGATAGCCGGTTGTGCGCCGGTCAGGCCGCGCAGGTGCGGGTCGAAGCTCGCCAAATAGTCCTTGAGTACCGCAGACGTGTCCCGGTCCGGATCGATGGTGATGAACAACGCGCCGATGCGGTCGGCATCGGGCCCAAGCTTGCGTATCAGCTGCGACATATCGAACAAAGTGGTCGGGCAGATATCCGGGCAGTGGGTGTAGCCGAAGAACACGAGATACGGCCTGCCCTTCATGTCCTGATCGGTGAACGGCTGGCCGTTTTGGTCGACGAGGCTGAACGGTCCGCCGACGGTGGCGGTGCCGCGGCCCGGTGTCGGCGACAGTCCGCTGACCACGAGAATTGCGACCAGAAATACCGCGAGGCCGGCTAGAAACGCGCCCAGCAGAAGGACGATTCGCGGACTCTTCGTGTCTGTGGCTTCGCTCATTTCAACCGAAGCACGCCATGAAGCCGGCCCGGATGGTCTCGAAGAACACCGCGGTGCCGTAATGGGCCCAAAGGACGATCGTGCCGGCGAGCAAACAGATAGCGGCGCCGGCCGCCAGAAGCGGCCGGGACGTTGCTCGCGCTGTAGTCGTCTCGACCATGGGCCCTAGATAGGCCCGATCAGAACAAACGACAACACGCGAATCGGCCGCAGGACCCGCTCCGGCGGCCGTCGATTCGCTCTCAGCTCAGGCCCGCAGCAGCGTCACTGGCAGCTGTTGTAGAGCGAGGCGAGCTCGTGGCCGCGCAGCCTGATCAGGTGCGGCGTCAGGCCGCCGTGCCGGTCGATCCAGCGCTTGATTGCCGGCGGGTAGTAGCTCATCACCAGCCGGCTGCCGCGGCGCGTCGGCACCAGGGACCGCGACACGTCGTCGTAGTAGGACGCGGCATGGAAGCCGAGCACCGCCCGCTGCGTCACGCAGATGTGGTCGTGCGGGACCAGACCGGTGACCAGCGTGCATGCAGAGAGGCACGGACCGTCGATGACAACGTGCTCTCCGGCGGCGCGGATCTGCTCGTACTTATGGATGTACGAGGAAACTTCGCCCCCCGGATCGCCGACGATCCGCATGTCGGCTTTGGCCATTGACGAGGCCGCAACGATCAGTAACGCCGACGCGAAAGCGCCGGCGAGCAGTGTCCGCCATTTCATTGAGTAGTCCCTCTTCCCTCAATCGCGGGCGAGAATGCCGGGTCATTGTGGCAAGAGTTCGGGGATGAACAGACTGACAGGAGAAATCCCCACTTATTTCAACCTGCTGCTGGAACTTTTTCAATCTTGGCAATGGAACTTCGCCCGCACTAGCATCGCGGCCGCCGTTGGACGTCAGTGGCGGGGCGGAGGAAAGGAAAAAAGTCGTGACAATCGCGCGTGACATCGAAACCAGAGATTTGGTGTGTGCCGGCGGGTTGCCGGCATTCCTCGCTGCGCCGGCGGGCGGCGGCAAAAGCGGCGCCGTCGTGTTGATGCATGAGCGCTACGGGTTGGTGAAGCACACCCGCGATCTCGCCGAGCGCTTTGCGCGGGAGGGGTTTGTCTGCCTGGCGCCGGATTTTTTTCACAAGCATCCGGACCAGGACGCGCTGCACCGCGGTGACGTCGGCTATGCGCTCAAGGACGCCGAATCGATCGACTACCTGGCGAGCGCCGTCGCGGAACTCACCACGCTGCCGCAGGTTGACGCCGGAAAAATCGCCGTGATGGGCGTCTGCCAGACCGGCCGTCATCCGCTGGTGTTTGCCGCCGAGCGCAACAGCATCGCCGCGGCTTTGGTCTGGTACGGCGCGGCGAATGCGCGCGAGTGGGTGCCGAACGATCGTTACATGAAGCCGCTCGACGACATGCTGGCGCGGCTCGAATGTCCGGTGCTCGGCATTTTCGGCGAGGCCGATCACCTGATCCCACTCAATGACGTCCGGCGTTTCCGCGACAGCCTGGAGCGCCACGACAAGAGCTATACCATCAGCGTGTTCGCCGGCGCGCCGCATGGCTGGCTCAACGACACCATGCCGGGCCGTTATCGCCGCGAAGCCGCGGAAGCGGCCTGGGCGCTCCAGCGCGACTTTCTCACTCGGGTTTTCGGCGGCGCATACGACAAGCGCCGGCGCGTGCAGGTTTACCAATGCGATTACGCCGCCGATTACGATTTCTCGAAGAACGTGCGGATGGAGTGACCGATCGGCGGTCCCCAGCGAGGAGCGCGGTCCGCCCGGCGCTTTTCACGTTGCTGGAATAATGCCATGCATTTTTGCCGGGCCTCGTCTCGCGCGCCATGCCGAGCGATGGTATGGTGACCCAACCCAGGCAGGAGCCGAGAACGATGGCGCGCGACTTCGAAGATCATTGCTGGAAGGACCTGATCGACGCCGACACGATCGAGATCTACCAGGCCTACCGGCGCAAGACCTATGTGGGCGACAATCCGGCCGTGCTCGCCATCGACCTCTACAACAAGGCCTATCAGGGCGGGTCCCGGTCGGTGCGCGAGGTCGACCGCGAATTCTCCGGCTCCTGCGGCGAATACGCCTGGAAGGCACTGCCGCCGACCCAAAAACTGTTCGCCGCTGCGCGGCGCGCCGGCGTGCCGGTCATCTACACCACGCGCCACGTCGACACCGGCGGCGTGCAATCGACCAACCGCACCATGGGACGCCAGCGCGACGACATCTACGACATCAAGGCCGAGCTGGCACCGCAGTCCGGCGAGCTCGTCATCTACAAGGAGCGCGCTTCGGGCTTCTTCGGCACGCCGCTGATCGCGCACCTGCAGAAGCAGCGCATCAATTCGCTGATCATCTGCGGCGAGAGCACGTCAGGCTGTGTGCGCGCCTCGACGGTCGATGCCTACTCGTACGGCTTCCACAACGTGCTGGTCGAGGAATGCACCTACGACCGCTCGCCGATGAGCCACAAGGTCAACCTGTTCGACCTGCACCACAAATACGCCGACGTCATGCACATCGAAGAGGTGCTGGCGCATCTCGACGGCTTGGCGGTGCAGCGCAAGGTCGCCTAATCCGCCATTGCGAGCGGAGCGAAGCAAACCGGTCTGCGCCGCGTTCTGGATTGCTTCGCCGTTTCGCTCCTCGCCATGACGGAGTTAAGACAACTCCGAGAACTGTCCTCCTAGCCACGAGTATCCCCCATGGACGCAGCCGCCGCCCGCAAGACCAACGCTCCCGAGTTCGCCTCCGCCTACTACTTCCTCGAAGGCCTCACCGAACTCGGCGTCGAGTATCTGTTCTGCAATTTCGGCACCGACCATGCGCCGATCATCGAAGAAATGGCGCATCGTAAGAAGCGTGGCGAGCCGGTGCCGGGCGTACTGCACTGCCCGCATGAAAATACCGCCGCCCATATGGCCGAGGGCTACGCGTTCGTCACCGGACGCGGCCAGGGCGTGCTGGTGCATGTCGACGTCGGCACCGCCAACACTGCCAACGCCATGCACAACGCCTATCGGAGCCGCCTGCCGGTGCTGCTGATGGCCGGCAAGGCGCCCTATACGGCGAACGACGAGCTTGTCGGCTCGCGCGACACCTATGTGCACTTCGTCCAGGAGCCGTTCGACCAGGCGAGCCTGGTGCGGCCGTATCTGAAATGGGAGTGGACGCTGCCGTCCGGCGTCGTGGTCAAGGAAGCGCTGCGGCGCGCCTATTCGATCATGCAGAGCGAGCCGCGCGGGCCGGTCTATCTGATGATGCAGCGCGAGACGCTGACCCAGCCATGGAGCGCCGACCAGATCCGCCGCTATGCGGCCGATGAGTTCGCCGCCACCTCTGGCGGCGGCGCCGATCCAAAACTGGTGGCGGTGCTCGCCGAGCGGCTGTTAACGGCCGAAAACCCGATCCTGATCGCCGGCTATGCGGGGCGCAACGAGCGGGCGTCGGAGATGATCGACGCGCTGGCGCAATTCGCCGGCATCGCGATTTACGAAGCCAACATGACCAACAACATCTCCCACGCCTCGCCATGCTTCGTCGGCTTCGCCGCCGACAAGGCGGTGCCGCAGGCCGATGTCGGCATTCTGGTCGACGTCGACGTGCCGTGGTTTCCGAGCGACACGCAGACAGGCGAGAAATCGTTCTGGGCGCATATCGACATCGACACGCTCAAGCCCGGCTCGCCGATGTGGACGTTCCCGGGCAATCTGCGCATGCAGGGCGATTCCGGCCGCATTCTCGAGCAACTGCTCGATGAGCTGAAAGCCAAGGCGACGCCGAAGTTCAAGGCCGCGGCCGCGGCGCGGCTCGAGCGCATCAAAGCCTTGCGCGACGAGCGCCTCGCCCGCGCCGCCAAGCTCGCTGCCGAGCACGGCAAGCCGGGCGCCATCAATCCGCACTACCTGATGGCCGAGCTCGGCAAGGTGCTGGACGACGACGCCATCATCTTCAACGAGGGCGTCACCAATGCGGGCGCGGTGCTGATGCAGATTCCGCGGCGGCGCCCCAACACCACGATGCGCTCCGGCGGCGGCGGCCTCGGCTGGTCCGGCGGCATGGCGCTCGGCGCCAAGCTCGCCGCGCCCGACCGCCTGATGGTGCAAATCTCCGGCGATGGCGGTTTTTACTTCGGCAATCCGAGCTCGGTGTTCGCCGTCTCGCAGCAATACAAGCTGCCGATCTTCTCGATCGTCATGGACAACACCGGCTGGAACGCGGTGAAGCAGTCGACCTTGCGGGTGTTTCCGGAAGGCCAGGCCAAAGAGACGAGCTCGTTCGAGGCCAACCTTGCGCCGAAGGTGACGTTCACAAAAGTCGCCGAAGCGTTCGGCGCCTATGGCGAGGAGGTGAGCGATCCGGCCGACGTGGCGGCCGCCATCGCGCGCTGCCTCAAGGAAGTCCGCGCCGGCCGCAGCGCGCTGCTGCACGCGCGCGTCACAAAAATGTAGGGTGGGTCAGTCCGCCAATCCGTTCTCGCGCGCCAAAGCCTTGAGCGAGGTTTCCGGCCGCGCGCCGAGGTGCCCAATCACCTCGGCGGCGGCGAGCGCGCCGAGGCGGCCGCAGGTGCGGTCGTCGGCGCCGCGGGCGAGGCCCGACAGAAAGCCGGCGGCGAACAGGTCGCCGGCACCGGTCGTGTCCACCACGCGGCCGACCGGGAAGGCCGGCACGGCTTCGGTGCCCTCGGGGCCCACCACCAGGCAGCCCTTCTCGCTGCGCGTCACCACGGCGACGTCAATGTCGGCGCGTAGCGCCCGCACCGCGGCGTCGAAATCGGAGCTCTGATACAGGCTGCGCAGCTCGGCTTCGTTGGCGAAAATCAGATCGACCGTGCGCGAGCGCATCAGCTGCAAAAATTCGTCGCGCCAGCGGTCGACACAGAACGCATCCGACAGGCTCAGCGCCACCGTGCGTCCGGCATCGTGGGCGATCTTCGCGGCTTTGAGGAACGCGTCCTTGGCATTTTTCGGATCCCACAAATAGCCTTCGAGATAGATGACGGCGCTCGCCCCGATCGTCTCCGCATCGAGGTCATTCGGATGCAAATCCTGCGCGGCGCCTAAAAACGTGTTCATGGTGCGCTCGCCATCCGGCGTCACCAGCACATAGCAACGGCCGGTCGAGGCGCCGGCGGTGGCCGGCGTCGCGTCGAACGCCACGCCGGCGGCGCGGATATCGTGCGCAAAGGCGCGGCCGAGCACGTCGTCCTTGATCTTGCCGACGAAGGCGGCACGGGCGCCGAGCGAGGCGAGGCCGACCGTGGTATTCGCCGCCGAGCCGCCGGACGTTTCCACGGCCGGCCCCATGGCGTCGTAGATCGCCTGGGCGCGCGCCTCGTCGATCAGCGCCATGGTGCCTTTGCGCATCTCGTGGCGGAGCAAAAAATCCTCCTCGGCGCGGGCGATCACGTCGACGATCGCATTGCCGATGCCGAGGACGTCGTAACGGGCTGAAGGCATTGGAATCTCAAAAGGTCAGGGGCAGGCGCGGCGGGCGCGCACTATAGCGGCCGGCCCTTGCAGGGCAAGGCGCCGCCGTGGCATGGGACGCTCGCTTTCGCGGAGTTTCGGCATGGCCTTTCAGGAACGGGTTTTTTCCGGCGTGCAGCCGTCCGGCAACCTGCACCTCGGCAATTACCTCGGCGCGATCAAGCGCTTCGTCGAGCTGCAGGATCGCTACGATTGCATTTATTGCGTGGTCGATCTGCACGCCATCACGGTGTGGCAGGATCCCGCCGAATTGCCGCGCGCCATTCGCGAAGTGGCCGCCACCTACATCGCCTGCGGCATCGATCCGAAGCAACACATCATCTTCAATCAGAGCCAGGTGGCCGAGCACGCCGAGCTTGCCTGGGTATTCAATTGCGTCGCCCGCCTCGGCTGGCTCAACCGCATGACGCAATTCAAGGAGAAGGCCGGCAAGGATCGCGAGAATGTGTCGGTCGGCCTTTACGCCTATCCGACCCTGATGGCGGCCGACATTCTGGTCTACCGCGCCACCCATGTGCCGGTCGGCGAAGACCAGAAGCAGCACCTCGAGCTGTCGCGCGACATCGCGCAGAAATTCAATAACGATTTTTCCGGCTCGATCCGCGACAAGGGTTTTGGCGACGCGTTCTTCCCGCTGCCGGAGCCGATCATCACCGGTGAGGCGACGCGGGTGATGTCGCTGCGCGACGGCAACAAGAAAATGTCGAAGTCCGACCCGTCGGATTTTTCGCGTATCAATCTGACCGACGATGCCGACGCGATTGCGCAAAAAATCCGCAAGGCCAAGACCGACCCGGATGCACTGCCGACGGAAGTGAAAGGTCTCGAGCATCGCCCGGAGGCTGACAATCTGGTGGGCATCTATGCGGCGCTCGCCGACACCAGCCGCGCCGCGGTGCTGGCGCAATACGGCAATGCGCAATTCTCCACCTTCAAGACGGCCTTGGTCGATATTGCGGTCGCCAAGCTCGGCCCGATCGGCGCCGAGATGCAGCGGCTCTTACGCGATCCGCTCAGCATCGATGCGGTCCTGGCCGAAGGCTCCGCCCGCGCGCAACAGCTGGCGCATGAGACAATGAAAGCGGTGAAGGATATTGTCGGCTTCGTGCAGCGCTGATCTGCCGCCAAGAGGGAGCAAGAGGGAGTCCGACCATGTGCGAGCCAGCCCCGAAAAAGACCTATAGCTGGAACGGCTGGCGCGACATGCCGGCGCCGCGCATCGGCTCAGGCAGCGGGCCATGGATGGACCTTTCGCATCCACTGACCGAGACCCTGTCGCGCATCTCACATTTTCCGCAGCCCACGTTCCGCAAGTTTTCGACCAAGCCGCCGAGCAACTCCAACGTCACCGAAATCCAGATGGTGGTGCACTACGGCACCCACCTCGATGCGCCGTATCATTGGATCAACGGCGCGCCGGCCATGGACCAGGTGCCGCTCGAGCGCTTCTACGGTCCGGGCGTGATCTGGCACATCGATGCCGGCGATCGCGGCGCCATCAGCGTCGCCGAACTGGAGCGCGCCAGCCCGCGTATGCAGCCCGGCGACATCGTGCTGATCGACACTGGCTGGTGGCGCCACATGAAGACCGAGCGCTATCAGGAACATCCGTTCCTCACCGGTGAAGCCGCCGACTGGCTGGTGGCGCGAGGCGCCAAGCTCGTCGGCATGGACAACGCCACCCCGGACCAGGAGGCGCACTACCGCAGCAAGGATTACGACTTCCCGGTCCACAACACGCTGCTGAGCAACGGGGTGCTGATCGCCGAGCACGTGACCAAGCTGACCCCGCTCGCCGGCAATCGGGCCGAGATCATGTTCCTTCCGATCAATATCGTGGGCTGCGACGGCGGGCCGACCCGGGCGATTGCCCGCCTGGCGCAGTGACCGCGCCGCCGCTTGCGGCTTCGGCGTAAAAGCGCCATTTATGGAGCATGGCCAGCGCCGGCCGAAGCGACCCGGTCGCCGCGCTTTGTTCGGGAAACAGGCAAATGTTCATCCAAACCGAAGCGACACCGAATCCGGCGACCCTCAAATTCCTGCCCGGCCGTCCGGTTCTGGAAAACGGCACGCTCGACCTGCGCGATCCGGAACAGGCGGGGCAGTCGCCGCTTGCCGAGCGGCTGTTCGGCATTTCGGGCATCAGCGGCGTGTTCTTCGGCTCCGATTTCATTGCCGTGACCAAGGGCGACGGCGAGTGGCAGCAGCTCAAGCCGATGATCCTCGGCGCCATCATGGAGCACTTCATGTCCGGCGAGCCGCTGCTGGCGCGCGGCGAGGCCGAGCCGAGCGACGGCGGCGAGTTCTTCGAGGCGACCGATGCCGAGACCGTCGCCACCATCAAGGATCTGATCGAAACGCGGGTACGGCCCGCGGTCGCCAATGACGGCGGCGACATCACCTTCCGCGGCTTCAAGGACGGCGTCGTCTATCTGAACATGAAGGGCGCCTGCTCGGGCTGCCCATCGTCGACGGCGACGCTGCGGCACGGCATTCAGAATCTGCTGCGGCATTACGTACCCGAAGTCACCGAGGTGCGGCCCGTCTAATGCGGTGACGCGCCGCGGCGGGGGCATGCGCGTATTCTCGTGAGGTCAGGCTCAACCGCGGCCGGCGCCATGTGAGGCGCCGCGGCCGAGACGGCGATCAACCCCATGCGCCTGCTCGCCATCGATACGGCTCTGGCGGCGTGCTCCGCGGCCGTGCTCGACACCGAGCAAGCGGGCGTGCTGGCGAGCGAGAGCCTGCCGATGGTGCGCGGCCATGCCGAAGCGCTGATGCCGTTGCTCGCGAACTTGATGAAGCGCACCGATCTGGCTTTTACCGCCATCGATCGCATCGTTGTCACGACCGGTCCGGGCAGCTTTACCGGCTTGCGGGTCGGCATCGCGGCGGCGCGTGGCATTGGGCTTGCCGCCGGTAAGCCGGTCGTCGGTGTTTCGACTTTGTCTGCTTACGCCGCGCCGCATCTCGCGGACGACGACACGGCTCAGGTCGTCGCCGCGATCGATGCGCGGCACGACCACGTTTATCTGCAAGTTTTCGGCGCGGCCGGCCGCATTGTGGTGGCGCCACGGCTTGCCGCATTGGGCGAAACGGTGCGGGCGGCTTCGGCAGCGCCGTCGCGTATTGTCGGATCGGCCGCGCAGGCGGTCGCCGATCGGCTCCCCGCCGCGGCACCGACTCCGTTGTGCGTCGATCCGCGCGATGCGCCCGACATCGTCTGGGTGGCGCGGATGGGCGCCGTGCTGCCCGAGGGCCAAGCGCCGCCGAAGCCGCAATATTTGCGCGCGCCAGATGCCCAGCCGCAGAACGCCGCCCAATTGCCGCGCCGCTCATGAATCTCGTCTCGCGCCTGTTGACCCGCAGCCCGCCGACATTCTCCACGGCGAGCCCGCGCGATGCCGCCGCCATCGCGCAGCTGCACGCGCAGTCGTTCGCTCGTGGCTGGGATGAGGATGAAGTCCATCGGCTGCTGATCGACCCCGCGGTGCTCGCCCATCGCGCCATCAGCGGCCGCGCGCTCGTCGGCTTTGTCATGTCGCGGATGGCCGCGGACGAGGCCGAGATTCTCTCGATCGCCATCGCGCCGGCCCGACGTGGCCGCGGCCTATCGCGGCCGCTGCTCGATTATCACTTGCGCAGCTTGGCCGGCCTCGGTGCGTGCACCGTCTTTCTCGAAGTCGACGAACACAACGCCCCGGCCCGGCGGCTCTATGAGGGCGCGGGTTTCCGCGAAGTGGGGCGGCGCGAGGGCTACTATGCGGGCGGCGCGGCGGCGCTGGTACTGCGGCGCGATCTTGGCTGACCCGCGGCGGCGAACCCACTAGAATAATCGCGGACGACGAAGAGCCCGGGCCTATCGGGTGGATCGCGAAGGGGGGCTGCGATGAAGAGGGGATTACCGCGCGCCGCTTTGGCATTCGCGCTTGCGCTGACCTGTGGGGCCGGCACGCTGCGGGCGCAGGTGACAGGCTACCCGGACCGTCCGATCAAGCTTCTCGTCGGCTTCGGCGCCGGTGGCGGCACCGATATCGTGGCGCGGATCCTTGCATCGAAAATGTCGGAAAGCCTCGGTCAATCGGTCGTAGTCGAGAACCGCACCGGCGCGAGCGGCATGATCGCCGCGGCCGACGTGGCGAAGTCGCCGCCCGATGGCTACACGCTCATGATGGGTAGCCAGACCACGTTCGCGGTCGCTCCGATCCTTTATCGCAAGACGGTTACGCTCGATCCGGCCAAGGATTTTGCCGGCGTTACGCTGACCGGCGCCTCGCCGCTCGTGCTGGTGGCCAATCCGGCATTCCCCGCGCACACGCTCGCCGACGTCATCGCCATGGCCAAGGCCAATCCGGGCAAGATCAATTTTGGCACCGGCGGGGTCGGCACGACGCCCCATATGACCGCCGAGCTTTTTCAGCACGACGCCGGCATCCGGATGGTGCACGTTGCCTATCGGGGTGAAGCGCCGGCGATCAACGATACGATTGCCGGGCAGATACCGCTCATGTTTGCCAACCTGTCGGCCGTCATTGGCCATCTCAAAGGCGGCACGCTCCGCGCCATTGCGGTCAGCAGTGCGCAGCGCGCGGCCATCGCGCCCGACGTGCGGACGGTTGCGGAAACCCTGCCGGGCTTTGCAGCCGAAACCTGGTTCGGCATTGTCGCGCCTTCGCGAACGCCGCGCGATGTCCTGGAAAAGCTCAACGCCGCCGCCCGCAAGGCGCTCGCCGCGGCCGACACCAAGGCGCGCCTTGCCCAGCTCGGCATGAGCAACAGCAGTTCTAGCCCCGAGGAATTCGACGCCTATATCAAGTCGGAGATCGCCAAATGGGGCCAGGTGATCAAGGACGCCCATATAGAGGCGGCGAATTAGGGTGATTTCTTTCCACCCCGAAAGGCGATAAGAGGGTGCCTTCAGGACCGCCCAGTTGAGCAAAATTGCGAGCTAACAGAAAGACTTAGGCTCGGCCCCCACCGGCATGGACAGACCCCGCAAGCTCTTCGTCAAATCGTTCGGCTGCCAGATGAACGTCTACGATTCGCATCGTATGGCGGACACGTTGGCGCCGCGTGGCTATGTCGAAACGAATACCGTCGAAGACGCCGATCTCGTCATCCTCAACACCTGCCACATCCGCGAAAAGGCGGCGGAAAAGGTTTACTCCGAGATCGGCCGCGTGCGCCGGCTGAAACAGGCCGCTGCGGCCGAGGGCCGGCGTCTGACGATCGCGGTCGCCGGCTGCGTCGCGCAGGCTGAAGGCGAGGAGATCATCCGCCGCGCGCCCGCGGTCGATCTGGTGTTCGGGCCGCAGAGTTATCACCGGCTGCCCGAGCTTCTGGCCCGCGCCGAGCGCGACGGCAAAGCCGTCGACACCGAGTTTCCGCTTGACGACAAGTTCGATCACCTGGCGCCGCCGAGCGCGCGGGTGGTGCGCGGGCGCGGCATATCGGCGTTTGTCACCGTGCAGGAAGGCTGCGACAAGTTCTGCACCTTCTGCGTCGTGCCGTATACGCGCGGTGTGGAGGTATCGCGACCGGCTGCAAAAATTCTCGCCGAGGTCGAGCGGCTGGCGGAGGCCGGCGTGCGCGAGGTGACGCTGATCGGCCAGAACGTCAACGCCTATCACGGCGAAGATTTGGATGGACGCGCCTGTTCGCTGGCCCGGCTGCTCGAGCGTGTTGCCGCCATTGGGGGCGTCGAACGGCTGCGCTACACGACCAGTCATCCGCGCGACATGGATGGCGATCTGATCGCGGCGCATCGCGACCTGCCAAAATTGATGCCGCAACTGCATCTGCCGGTGCAGTCGGGTTCGGACAACGTTCTTGCCGCCATGAACCGTCGGCACACGCGCGCCGATTATCTCGACACCGTCGAGCGCTTGCGCGCGGCGCGGCCCGATATAGCGCTCACCTCGGATTTCATCGTCGGCTTTCCGGGCGAGACGGAGGAGGATTTCGCCGCGACGCTTGCGTTGGTCGAACAGGTCGGGTTCTCCGGCGCCTTCTCGTTCAAATACTCGCCGCGTCCGGGCACGCCCGGCGCTACGATGGCGGATCAGGTCGACGAAGATGCGAAGTCCGAGCGGCTGCGCCGCCTGCAGGCCGCCATCGACGCCGCGCAGCAGGTTTTCAACGGCCGCTGCGTCGGCCGCACCGTCGATGTGCTGTTCGAAAAGCCAGGCCGCTACGACGGCCAATTGGTCGGCCGCTCGCCGTATCTGCAGCCGGTGCAGGTGAACGCGCCGGCGTCTCTGATCGGCGACATCGCCGCGGTGACGATCACGGAAGTCTCGAGCAATTCGTTGTTCGGGATACTCGCCGATGAAGGGGCCGATGCGCGCGCCCATCCGCCGGCGCTCGCCGCCGCAGGAGCCTGAATTTGCCGACACGCGGTCCCGCCGGAACGGATGAATCGGTTTTCGTCGCGCCGGATAATGCGACGCAGGTCGTGCTCAGCTTCGACGACAACCGGCTCGCCTCCATGCTGTTCGGCCAATACGGCCAGAATCTCGCGCTGATCGAGCGGCGCTTGGGCGTCGTCGCCAATTCTCGCGGTAACCAGGTCACGCTGGAAGGTCCGCGCGAAGTCTGCGAGCAGGCGCGCCGCGTCCTGGAAAATCTTTACGAGCGGCTCAAGCGCGGCGACGAACTGGTGCAGGGCGACGTCGAGGGCAACATCCGTCTCGCCATGGCGCAGGGCTCGCTGTTCGATTTCGATCCGTCGGCGGCGCGCGAAAGTTTTGAAGAAATCAACTTGCGCAAACGCCGCGTGCGGGCCCGCACTGCGGCGCAAGACGCCTATGTGCGGGCGCTCAAGCGTCACGCGCTGGTATTTGCCACCGGGCCCGCCGGGACCGGCAAGACCTGGCTCGCGGTGGCGCACGCCGTGCAGTTGTTCGAGCGCAAGGAAGTCGACCGCATCATCCTGTCGCGGCCGGCGGTCGAAGCCGGCGAGCGCCTCGGTTTTTTGCCGGGCGACATGCGTGAAAAAGTCGATCCGTATCTGCGGCCGATCTTCGACGCGCTGTACGACCTGATGGATGCGCGTATCGTCGAGCGGGCGCTGCAGACCACCGAGATCGAGATCGCGCCGCTCGCCTTCATGCGCGGCCGCACGCTCTCCAACGCCGCGGTGATTCTCGACGAGGCGCAGAACACCACGTCGATGCAAATGAAGATGATGCTGACGAGGCTTGGCGAGAACAGCCGCATGGTGGTCACCGGCGATCCGAGCCAAGTGGATCTGCCGCCAGGCCAGACCTCGGGGCTGGCGGAAGCGGTGCGGCTCCTCGACGGCGTCGAGGGCATCGCCCATGTGCCGTTCACGTCGGCCGACGTCATCCGTCATGAGCTCGTCGCCCGCATCGTCGAGGCCTACGACAAGGCCGCGCCGCGCCAGCGCGAGCGGCCCTGAATGCGCGCGCCGCGGCGCCGGGCATGCAAGCTCGATGTGGTGGTCGAAACCGCGCCCTGGGACGAGCACCGGGCGCTGCGGCTGCTCCTCCGGCGGGCGGTCGATGCCGCTGCGGCCGAACTGTCAACAAGCGGGGCCGAGCTTGCTATCGTGCTGACCGATGATTCGGCTATCCGCGTGCTTAACCGGAAGTGGCGCGGCATCGATGCGCCCACCAACGTGTTGTCGTTCCCGGCCGATGTCCCGGCGGGCGCGCCGCCGCTGCTCGGCGACATCGTGCTTGCTTACGATACGGTGGCGCGCGAGGCGCAACGGGACGGCAAACCGTTTGCTCATCATGTTGCCCATCTTGCGGTGCACGGATTTCTGCATCTGTGCGGTTACGATCATGAGCGCGACAGCGATGCCGAGACCATGGAACAGCTCGAGCGCACGATTCTGCGGCGCCTCGACATCCCCGATCCGTACCGCGTCAAGCGCCAACCGACACGACCGCACGCCAAGCCGGCTCGGCGAAAACGCCAAACCCGCCGCCGAATGACAGAGAAGCGATGAGCGAAGCTCCGACACGCAGCGAACCGAGCGACAGCGAACACCGGGGGCTGCCTGCAGTCGTGCCGGCCACTGCCCATGCCGAAGCGCCGGGCTGGCTGTCGCGGGTCATGCACATCCTGTTCGGCTGGAAGACAACGTCGACGCGGGCCGATCTCGAACTCGTCCTCGCCGCGCCGCCGGCGGCATCCGGCTTCTCGCCCGAAGAAGCCGCCATGCTCAAGAATATTCTGGGCCTGCGCGAGTATCGCGTCGACCGGGCCATGATCCCGCGCGCCGACATCGTTGCCGTGCCGCAGGACACCACGCTCTCGGCGCTCATCAAGGTGTTCGAGAGCGCGGGCCATTCGCGGCTCGTGGTCTATAACGACACGCTCGACGATCCGACCGGGATGGTACACATCCGCGATCTGATCACCTTCATGGCGGCCCGCGCGGGTGTCGTTCCCGCCGATGCCGATCACGCCGACCAGCCGCCCGCGAGCGCGCTTGATTTCAGCCATGTCGATCTGACGACGCCACTCGTCGCCGCCCGGATTGTGCGCGACATTCTGTATGCGCCGCCGTCCATGCCGGCGCTCGATCTGTTGGCCAAGATGCAGGCGACGCGCATCCATCTGGCACTGATCATCGACGAATACGGCGGCACCGATGGGCTGGTGTCGATGGAAGATCTGGTCGAGATCATCGTCGGTGACATCGCCGACGAGCACGACATCGACGAGATACCGGCGATCACGAGGCAAAGCGACGGCTCGTTCCTGGCGGCGGGCCGCGCCAGCCTCGACGACGTGCGCGCGGTCATCGGCGACGAGTTCGATTTCGGCGAAGCGCGCAGCGAAGTCGACACGCTCGGCGGTTATTTGGTCATCAGGGCCGGACACGTGCCGGTGCGCGGCGAGCTGGTGCCGGGGCCGGGCGGGTTCGAAGCCGAAGTGCTCGATGCCGATCCGCGCCGGGTCAAGCGCGTCAAGATTTATCGCCGCCAGGACCGGCGCAACGCGCCGTCGCGCGAAGTGCCGCAGAATGTCAAGGCGCTACCGCTGCGTCCGGCCGCGCCGCGTGACGAAACCAATCGTCCCACCTCGAACGCCACGCGCTCGCCGTGACGGCAAAACGGCTGATCCATGCGATCGTCCTGGCTTGGGGCTGGCGGCGCTGGCTGACCGCTTTCGCGGCCGGGGCATTTTCGGCGCTCGCCATGGCGCCGTTCGACGCCTGGCCGGTCTTGTTTTTGACGTTTCCGGTGCTGATCTGGCTGATCGACGGGGCGGCGGCCGGGCGCTGGGGCGGCGTGCTGGTGGCCGCGGCGACCGGCTGGTGGTTCGGCTTCGGTTATTTCGTCGCCGGCTTGTACTGGCTCGGTTATGCCTTTCTGGTCGACGCCCAGACCTTCGCCTGGCTGATGCCGTTCGCGGTCATTGGCCTACCCGCAGCGCTCGCGATCTTCCCTGCACTTGGCATCGCCGGCGCCCGCCTGCTGTGGACCAGCGGCGCCATGCGCATCCTGGCGCTGGGCGTGGCGCTCACCGCGACCGAATGGTTGCGCGGCCATGTGCTGACCGGCTTTCCGTGGAACGCCTTCGGCTATGCGCTGACCGCGCCTCTGGCGCTGGCGCAGAGCGCCTCGCTGATCGGCATCTGGGGCCTGACCTTCCTGGCGGTCGTCGTCGCCGCGAGCCCCGCAACTCTCGCCGACGAGCCCGCCGAAACGCGCCGGCCATGGCTGCCGTTGGCGCTCAGCATCGCGGTGATCGCCGGCCTCGGCGCGTGGGGCACCCTGCGGCTTCATCGCACGCCGACGCGGCTCGTCGATAACGTGCATCTGCGCATCATGCAGCCCAACCTGCAGCAGGACGTCCGCTTCAATTACGCAGCGCGGCAGCAGGTGATGAACCGCTACATTGCTCTGTCCGACCGTGCGTCCGGTCCGCAATCGCTCGGCGCGCGCACGGCCACGCATCTGATCTGGCCCGAATCGCCGTTTCCGTTCTTCCTGACACGCGAGCCCGAAGCGCTCGCCCAGATTGCCAAGCTCTTGGCGCCCAAGACCGTGCTGATCACGGGCGCGATGCGGCTTGCCGAACCTGCCGATCCCGCCCACCCGCGCGCCTTCAATTCGATCTATGTGCTCGACCACGACGGCGCGATTCTGGCGCTTTACGACAAGGTCCACCTCGTTCCGTTCGGCGAATATCTGCCGTTCGCGCGCTTGTTTGAACGCCTGGGATTGCAGGTGCTGACCAAGCAACAGGATGGCTTTCTGGCCGGCGACCGCCGGCGGCTGTTGACCGTACCGGGTGCGCCGCAGGCGCTGCCTTTGATTTGCTACGAGGCGATTTTCCCGGCCGAAGTCGCCACGACCGGCGACCGCCCGGGCTGGATCATCAATGTGACCAATGACGGCTGGTTCGGCATCAGCACCGGTCCTTATCAGCATTTCCAGCAAGCGCGCGTGCGGGCCATCGAGCAGGGCCTGCCGCTGGTGCGAGCCGCCAACACCGGCATATCGGCGGTGGTCGATCCGGTCGGCCGCGTCGTCAGCGCGCTGCCGCTCGGTCGCGAAGGCGTGCTCGATGCGCCGCTGCCGCGGCCGATCGGGCGGCCGCTCTATGCCCGCGTTGGCGATATGCCGGCGTTTGTCATTGTGGCGATCGCCCTGTTTGCCGTGCTGCGCCGCCGCATGTCGGCCGGCATGAAAAAGCTCTGAACGCATCTCAACCTAAAATTCTTTCGCGCAACAAAAGCACGCGGTCGGAAGCAAAGACTTCCGCGCGCCCGGGCCTCGCTATGCGCGCAGTGCGGGCGTGCAGCGACAACGCATGCAACCCTATTTTTGATTTCTGTTCCCATTAATGCTAATAGGGGTCTCATAGGAGTTCGTTATGATGGTCGCGAAAAAGGCGCCGAATCCTATCGATAAGCATGTCGGCAGCCGGGTTCGTATGCGCCGGATGATGCTGAGCATGAGCCAGGAGAAGCTCGGCGACGCCTTGGGGCTGACCTTTCAACAGGTACAAAAATACGAAAAAGGCACCAACCGGATCGGCGCCAGCCGGTTGCAGCAGATCTCCCATATCCTGCAGGTGCCGGTCGAGTTTTTTTTCGAGGGCGCGCCGCATTTGGCGGGTACTTCGCGCGCGGACGGAGATGCTCCCTCGCCAGCCTACGTTTCGGACTTTCTCGCGAGCTCGGACGGTTTGGCGCTGACCAAGGCGTTCATGCGGATCAGCGACGCCAAGCTGCGCCGGCGTATCGTCGATCTCGTGGAACAGATCGCTACGCTCGAGAAGCGCTGAGCGGGTCTGCCGCCGCGGCGATGTCGCAGACCGGCGCCCACTTTCCGCCCACATCTTGACCGCGGCAGCCCTACGCGGCAACACCGTGCCGGATCAGCGCGGCGCCGCCGCCGACGAGGGGAGTGTTTCGTGGCACGTACAAACTACCTGTTCACCAGCGAGTCGGTTTCCGAGGGCCACCCGGACAAAGTCTGCGACCAGATCTCCGACGCGATTCTCGACGCCTTCATCGAGAACGACATCAAGCTCGGCATCGCCGACGAGAGCAAGGTGAACACCCGGCTCGGCTGCGAGACGCTGTGCACCACCAACAAGATCGTCATCGCCGGCGAGGGCCGCGGCCAGGACCCGCTGTTCCGCAAGCATGGCGCCAAGGTCGTGGTCAATCGCGAGATGATCGCCGACATCGCGCGCGGCGTGGTCAAGGACATCGGCTACGATCAGGACGGCTTCTCCTACTACGGCGCCGACGTCGAAGTCCTGCTGCACGGCCAGTCGCCCGACATCGCCATGGGCGTCGATGCCAAAAAGAAAAAAACCGGCGAGCAGGAAGGCGCCGGCGACCAGGGCATGATGTTCGGTTACGCCTGCACCGAGAGCGAGGTCTACGAGAAGGGCTCGTTCATGCCGGCGCCGATCTATTTTGCGCACAAGATCCTGAAAGTGCTGTCGGAGAAGCGCCGCTCCGGCGCGCTGTTCGATCTGCAGCCCGACGCGAAAAGTCAGGTCACCGTCCGTTACGTCGACGGCAAGCCCGTCGGCTGCACCAAAGTCGTGGTCTCGACGCAGCACAATGCGCAGAGCCGCAACGGCAAGAAATACAATCCCGGCATGATCAAAGAGATGATCGCCGATACGGTGGCCGCGGCCCTGCCCGACGGCTGGATGCCGAACCGGCCGAGCGACTTTCTGGTCAACCCGACCGGCAACTTTGTCATCGGCGGCCCCGACGGCGATTGCGGCCTGACCGGGCGCAAGATCATCGTCGACACGTACGGCGGCTACGCGCCGCACGGCGGCGGTGCGTTCTCCGGCAAGGATCCCACCAAGGTCGACCGCTCCGCCGCCTATGCGGCGCGCTACCTTGCCAAGAACGTGGTGGCGGCCGGCCTTGCCGACAGCTGCACCATCCAGATCGCGTATGCGATCGGCGTTGCCGATCCGATGTCGCTCTACGTCGACACCCACGGCACCGGCAAGGTCGAAGAGGCCAAGCTGCAAAAGCTCTTGCCTGAACTGTTTCCGCTGCGGCCGACCCATATCCGCCGCACGCTGAAGCTGAGCAAGCCGATCTATCGGCGCACCGCGGCGTACGGCCATTTCGGCCGGGCGCCCGACAAGGACGGCGGTTTTTCCTGGGAGCGGACCGATCTCGCCGACGCGCTCAAGCGCGCGTTCCGCTGATCGCGCGTTCTCTCGCGGACCGTTGCGGGGCGCGTTTCGGTGATTCACGCGTCCTGACAGATTTTGGCTGCGGCGTGGACGGCGCAGCGGCGCAACGCGACGGCCATGAGCCCCGACTTACAGCAATCGCGCGCGTTTTTCGGGCGCCGTAAGGGCCACAAGCTGCGGCCACGCCAGGCGCAGCTGTTCGAGACGTTGTTGCCGCGCATGGCGGTCGATTTGTCTCGTCCGCCGCCGGCTGATCTGCGCGATTTGTTTGCGGTGCCGGTTGCAGAGGTGGTGCTGGAAATCGGCTTTGGCGGCGGCGAATCGCTGATCGCGCAGGCGCACGCGCGGCCGGGCACCGGCTTTATCGGGGTCGAACCTTTTATCAACGGCATGGGCAAGGCGCTCGCCGCCATCGAGAGCGGCCGTCTTGTCAACGTCCGCCTGCATTTCGACGACGCGGTGAACCTGATCGCGTGGCTTCCCGATGCGTCGGTGACGCGCATCGAGCTCATCCATCCCGATCCCTGGCCGAAGCGGCGACACTGGAAACGCCGCTTTGTTCAAGACGACATGATCGCGCGCCTCGGCCGCATCTTGCGCCGCGGCGGTGAATTCCGCTTCGTCACCGACATTGCCGATTATGCGGCCTGGACGTTGCAGCGGTTCTTGCGTTCCGAGCAATTCGAATGGCCGGCGCAATGCGCGGACGATTGGCGCAAGCCGTGGCCGGATTTCACGCCGACGCGCTATCACACGAAAGCCGCGCGCCGGGAGCGGGCGTCGTGTTTCCTGGTCTTTTGCCGGGTCTAGCTTGGCCGTCCCGGCGTCTGCCAGACCAGCCAGATCCATGGCCGGCGGCCGGACCGATAGTTGCGGCGGGCCTTGCTTTAGCCATGTAACGCGCTATATTTGCCCTGTCCGTAATGGATACCTCATAACGGTCGGCTGATCCGAACGGTTTTGAGAGTGGGTTCCCCCGGGACCCGCTCTTTTTTGTTACCTCGCGGCCGACGTGACCATGCCGGACAGTCTGCAGATGAACGGCCGGAACCTATGGACGATAGTGCCGTCGCTTGTGCCGCTACGAGCTTTGCCGAGGAACCGCGGCTCATCATCGAGCCGGGGCGGGCGGCGCGCGTCGCCGCGCTCGCCGAACCCGTGCTGGCGGGGCTCGGCTACCGGCTGGTGCGGGTGCGTGTATCGGGGTTTGCCGGCTGCACCGTGCAGCTCATGGCCGAGCGGCCGGACGGCACCATGACGATCGAGGATTGCGAGGCGGCGTCGCGGGCGCTGTCGCCGGTGTTCGATGCCGCCGACCCGATCGAGGGCGCCTACCGCCTGGAGATTTCATCGCCCGGCATCGACCGGCCGCTGGTGCGGCGCTCCGATTTCGACCGCTATGCGGGTCACCTCGCGCACATTGAGATGGCGGCTCCGATCGACGGCCGCCGCCGCTTTCGCGGCGAACTCAACGGCACCGAAGGCGATTGCGTGCGCATGCGTTGCGCGACCGCTGACGCCGAGGCCACCGACATTCTGCTGCGCATCGACGATATGGCCGAAGCAAGGCTCGTCCTGACCGATGCGCTGATCGCCCAGTCGCTGCGGCGTAGCAAGCAGGACGAACGCCGCAGCAAAGGCGGCAACGGACACGACCGCGACACTGCAAGCAATGCCGCGCCGGACCGGAGCCGGCGCGCGCCTCATCACGATGGAGACTGACATGGCGACCGTAAGCGCCAACAAACTCGAACTGTTACAGATCGCCGACGCGGTGGCGCGCGAAAAGGCGATCGATCGCAAGATCGTGCTCGCCGCCATGGAGGACGCGATCGCCAAGGCGGCGCGCTCGCGCTACGGCAGCGAAACCGAAGTGCGCGCCGAGATCGATCCCAAGAGCGGTGAGCTGCATCTGTCGCGCCACATGCTGGTGACCGACACCGTCGAAAATCCCGCGACCCAGATCAGCCTCGACGACGCGCGCCACCGCCACCCCGCCGCGCAGGTCGGCGACACCATCGCCGATCCGCTGCCGCCGCTGCCGTTCGGCCGCATCGCCGCACAGTCGGCCAAGCAGGTGATCGTGCAAAAAGTGCGCGAGGCCGAGCGCGACCGCCAATACGACGAGTTCAAGGATCGCATCGGCGATATCGTCAACGGCATCGTCAAGCGAGTGGAATACGGCAACGTCGTCGTCGACCTCGGCCGCGGCGAAGCCGTGGTGCGGCGCGACGAAATGCTGCCGCGCGAGCAGTTCCGCAACGGCGACCGTATCCGCGCCTACATCTACGACGTTCGCCGCGAGCAGCGCGGGCCGCAAATCTTCCTGTCGCGCACCCATCCGGAATTCATGGCCAAGCTGTTCGCCCAGGAGGTGCCGGAAATCTACGACGAGATCGTCGAGATCAAGGCCGTCGCGCGCGATCCCGGCTCCCGCGCCAAGATCGCCGTGGTGTCGCGTGACTCATCGGTCGATCCGGTCGGCGCCTGCGTCGGCATGCGCGGTTCGCGCGTGCAGGCTGTCGTCAACGAGCTGCAGGGCGAGAAGATCGACATCATTCCCTGGTCGCCCGAAATCGCCACCTTCGTGGTCAATGCGCTGGCGCCTGCCGAAGTCAGCAAGGTGGTCATCGACGAAGAGCGCGATCGCATCGAGGTCGTCGTGCCCGATCAACAGCTGTCGCTCGCCATCGGCCGCCGCGGCCAGAACGTGCGGCTTGCCTCTCAGCTCACCGGCAAGGATATCGACATCCTCACCGAACAAGAGGAATCCGAGCGCCGGCAGAAGGAATTCGAGACCCGCACCCACATCTTCATCGATGCGCTCAACGTCGACGAAGTGATCGGGCAGCTCCTTGCCTCCGAAGGCTTCAGTTCGGTCGAGGATTTGGCGCTGGTCGATTTGAAGGAGGTCGCCAGTATCGAAGGCTTCGATGAGGACACCGCGCAGGAGCTGCAAAACCGCGCGCGCGAACATCTGGCCAAGCTCGAAGCCGAGCAGGATGCCAAGCGCAAAGAGCTCGGCGTTGAGGACGCGCTCAAGGACGTGCCGGGCGTCACCACCGCGATGCTGGTCCGCTTCGGCGAGAACGACATCAAGACCGTCGAGGATCTCGCCGGCTGCGCCACCGACGATCTGGTCGGCTGGACTGAGCGCAAGGACGGTGAGGCGGTGCGTCAGGCCGGCATTTTGGACGGCTTCGAGCTCACGCGCGACGACGCTGAGGGTCTCATCATGCAGGCGCGGCTCAAGGCCGGCTGGATCAGCGAAGCCGATCTGGCGCCGCCGCCGGCCGAGGAAGCCGAAGCCGCCGACGCGCTGGCCTGACCGGTGGGGACGCGCGCATGCTGGCCGAGGCCCGACATATGGACACGGCAGTCGCCGACCACGGCGTCGAACTCGACGCCGGGCCCCATGCGCGCGCGCCGCAACGGCTGTGCGTCGTCACCCGTACGGTTCGGCCGGTCGCGGAGCTGCTCCGCTTTGTGATCGGGCCCAATGGTGAGGTTGTCCCTGACGTAAAGGGCAAATTGCCGGGGCGCGGCGTCTGGGTCACGGCGACCCGGCAGACCGTCGAGGCCGCCGTGAAGCGCCACGCCTTCGCACGCGGCTTCAAGCGCGACCCGCGGGTGCCGGCGGACCTGGTGCCGCAAACCGAGACGCTTTTGCTGCGGGCCGCACTCGATGCGCTGGCGATCGCCGGCAAGGCCGGCCTGGTCGCGGTCGGGTTCGCCAAGGTCGCCGCCGCGCTGGAGCACGGCGAGGTGGTTGCGCTCTTGCATGCGGCAGAGGGTTCGCCCGACGGCATTCGCAAGCTCGAAGCGGTCTCCCGGCGCCGGATGCCCGAAAAAGGGCTGCCGGTGATCGAATTCCTGACGGCGGAGCAATTGGATTTGGCATTGGGCCGCCCAAATGTGGTACATGCTGCCCTGCTCGCCGGGCCCGCCAGCGACACATGTTTGTCGCGTTTGCGGCGCCTCGGGCGGTTTCGGACCGGCGATGCGGGCGATCGTGGCCATAAGGCCGATACGGCTGCAGCGCAGTGACCGAACGCTTACATGGATGTGTATGACTGAAACGAACAAGAATACCGGTGAAAAGCTCAGTGTCACCTCGACCAAAACGCTGACGCTCAAGCGCGGCGGGGTCGAGCAGGGCGTCGTGCGCCAAAGTTTCAGTCACGGCCGCAGCAAGGCGGTGGTGGTCGAGAAGGTCAAGCGCCGCACCGCGAGCCCTGCCGAAAAACCCGATGGCGGCACCGCTACGGTGGCGAAACGGCTGGCGCCCACAACCAAACCTCTCGCGCGCGAAGAAACGCCTCCGAAAACGACTGAGATGGCACCCAAGCCGGGTGTCGTGCTCCGCCCGTTGACCCAGGCCGAGATGGACGCGCGCGCCTCCGCCCTCGACAAGGCCGAACAGGTCGAAGTTCAGGAGCGCGAAGCCGCGAAGTTGCGCGCCGAGGCGTTGCGCGTGCAGCGTGAAGCCGATCAGAAAGAGCGCACCGAGGCCGCGGCACGCAAGGCGCAGGAAGAGCAGCGCCACGCCCGCGAAGAATCAACCAAGAAGCGGGCTGACGAGCTGGCGCAGAAGCGGCTCGGCGCCGAGGTGACGATCAGCAAGCAGGGCGCGCGCGTCAACGAGGCCGAAGAGGAGTCTGAAGCGCCGCGCACTCGTCGCCCCGGCGGCGCCCCGGTGCGGGCCCCCGCGCAACCGAAGCCGCAGCGCGTCGGTGCGGAAAAGCGTGGGCGCCGGCTGACCCTTGTCACGGCGCTTTCCGCCGACGAGGAGCGCGAACACTCCAAGGCGGCGTTCATGCGCCGCACCAAGCGCCAGATCGGCCAGCGCGATCTGGAACCCAAGGAAAAGATCATCCGCGAGGTGACGATCCCGGAGACCATCACGATTCAGGAATTGGCGAACCGCATGGCCGAACGCTCCGTCGACGTGGTGCGGCTCCTGATGAAGCAAGGCCACATGGCCAAGAGCACCGACACGATCGATGCCGACACCGCGCAGCTGGTCGCCGAAGAACTCGGCCATACGGTGCGCCGCGTCGCCGAAGCGGACATCGAAGAGGGCATGTTCGACGTCGCCGACGATCCGGAGCATTTGCAGCCGCGCGCGCCGGTCGTCACCATCATGGGCCACGTCGACCACGGCAAGACCTCGCTGCTCGACGCCATTCGTTCGACCGAAGTGGCGGCCGGCGAGGCCGGCGGCATCACCCAGCACATCGGCGCCTATCAGGTGACGTCGCCGTCCGGCGGCCGCATCACCTTCATCGACACGCCCGGCCACGCCGCCTTCACGGCGATGCGCGCACGCGGCGCCAAGGTCACCGACATCGTGGTGCTGGTGGTCGCCGCCGACGACGGCGTCATGCCGCAGACCGTGGAGGCTATTCAGCACGCCAAGGCCGCGCATGTGCCGATCATCGTCGCCGTCAACAAAATCGACAAGGCCGACGCCAAGCCCGAGCGCGTGCGCACCGAACTGCTGCAGCACGAAATCCAGGTCGAATCGCTCGGCGGTGATGTGCTCGAGGTCGACGTTTCCGCCAAGGAGAAGCTCAATCTCGACAAGCTGCTCGAGGTGATCGCGCTCCAAGCCGAAATCCTGCAGCTCAAGGCCAATCCGAACCGTGCCGCGGAGGGCACGGTGATCGAGGCGCGCCTCGATCGCGGCCGCGGCCCGGTTGCGACCGTGCTGGTGCAGCGCGGCACCCTCAAGCCGGGCGACATCGTCGTCGCCGGCGCTGCCTGGGGCCGCGTGCGCGCCCTGATGTCGGATACCGGCCATTCGGTTGTTGCGGCCGGTCCGTCGATGCCGGTGGAAATCCTGGGCTTTGGCGGCACGCCGGAGGCCGGCGACCGGCTCGCCGTGGTCGACAGCGAAGCCCGCGCCCGCGAGATCACCGCTTATCGCGAGCGGCAGAAGCGCGACAAGATGGCGGCGCGTCAGACCGGCATGCGCGGCTCGCTCGAGCAGATGATGAATCAGCTCAAGACCGCCGGCCGCAAGGAATTCCCGCTCGTCATCAAGGCGGACGTCCAGGGCTCGGTCGAAGCCATCGTCGGCGCGCTGGAAAAATTGTCGACCGACGAAGTGGCCGCCCGGCTCATTTATGTGGGCGCCGGCGCCATCACCGAATCTGACGTGACGCTCGCCGAAGCGTCAGGAGCCGCGATCATCGGCTTCAACGTGCGCGCCCACAAGGAGGCACGCGAATCCGCCGACCAGGGCGGCATCGAGATCCGCTATTACGACATCATCTACAACCTCGTCGACGACGTGAAGAAGGCGATGTCGGGCATGCTGGCGCCGACCTTGCGCGAGACCAAGCTCGGCGACGCCACCATCCTGGAAATCTTCAAGGTCTCCAAAGTGGGCAACGTCGCCGGCTGCCGCGTCACCGACGGTGTGGTCGAGCGCGGCGCCAACGTGCGGCTGATCCGCGACAACGTCGTCGTCCACCAGGGCAAGCTGTCGCAGCTCAAGCGCTTCAAGGACGATGCGCGCGAAGTGCTCGCCGGCCAGGAATGCGGCATGGCATTCGAGAACTATCAGGACATGCGGGCCGGCGATACGATCGAATGCTACCGGGTGGAAACGGTGCAGCGGACGCTGTGAGTTCAAATCTCGCGCTGCCGCTCTCGGAATGTCATGTCCCGAGCACGCGGGGCATCCAGTAATCACCTGATCGCGAGGAATGGGATCGTCCGCGTTGGCGGACGACCTTCGAATTAAGATCGAAAACGAATCGTTATGGCACGTCAACAACATCGTGATCAGCCGGCAGGCGGCTCGCAGCGTCAGCTGCGGGTCGGCGAACTGATTCGGCACGAGCTCGCCGACATGCTGTCGCGCGGCGGCATCCACGATCCGGTGATCGAGCAGCACATGATCACCGTGCCGGAAGTGCACATGAGCCCGGATCTGCGGCTAGCGACCATCTACATCATGCCGCTCGGCGGCCGCGACGTGGAAGCCGTGCTCGAAGCGCTCGAGCGCAACAAACGCTACGTGCGCGGCGAGATCGCGCGGCGCGTTAACCTGAAATTTGCACCTGAGATTCGTTTTCGCCTCGACGAGCGATTCGACGAAGCGGAACGGATCGAGAAGCTTTTGCGAACGCCTGCAGTCCAACGCGATCTTGCAGATGAGAATGACGATGAATGAGGCTTCACGGCCCGACATCGCCCGGCATCAGCAAGCTTTGGGCGGGCAGCCGGCAAAAAAAACCAAAAAGCGCGACGTGCATGGCTGGATCGTGCTCGACAAGCCGGTCGGCATGACCTCGACCTATGCGGTTGCGGTCATCAAGCGCCTGTTCGCCGCCAAACGCGTCGGTCATGCCGGCACGCTCGATCCGCTGGCGTCGGGCTGTCTGCCGATCGCGCTCGGCGAGGCCACCAAGACGGTGCCGTTCGTGTTCGACGGCCGCAAGACCTATCGGTTTACCATCCGCTGGGGCGAGGAGCGCGACACCGACGACGCCGAAGGCCGCGTCGCGGCGACCAGCGCAGTTCGGCCGGATGTGGCGGCGATCCGGGCGCTGCTGCCGCGCTTCACCGGCACGATCGAGCAGATTCCGCCGCGCTTTTCGGCCATCAAGGTCGACGGCGAGCGCGCCTACGACCTGGCGCGCGACGGCGAAACCGTCGAGCTGAAAGCGCGGAACGTCGAGATTTACCGGCTGGACCTGCTCGAAACCCCCGATCCGGACCACGCCGTGCTGGCCGCCGAATGCGGCAAAGGCACCTATGTGCGGGCCTTGGCCCGCGACCTCGGCCGCGCTTTGGGCGCGCTCGGTCATGTTTCGGCGCTGCGCCGGGACCGGGTCGGCCCGTTCGGCGAGGCCGAGATGATTTCGCTGGAACAGCTGGAGGCTTTGTGTCATAGAGCCGCCGCCGGCGAGCAAAATCTCGCCGACGTGCTCCTGCCGATCGAGACCGCGCTGGACGACATCCCGGCGCTGGCCGTGAGCCCGGCAGACGCGGCAAGGCTTCAAAGAGGCCAAGCCGTCTTATTGCGCGGACGGGACGCTGCCATTTTCAGCGGCATTGTTGCAGTCGCTTGCGGCGGCGCCATCGTGGCCATCGCCGAAATCGACCGCGGCGAAATCGTCCCCAAGCGCGTGTTCAATTTGACCGGCATCGTAGGTCGAGCCGGCGGAAAGGTTAGATAACGATGTCGATCACGACCGCACGCAAAGCGGAACTTATCAAGACACATGCGCAAAAGTCCGGCGACACCGGGTCGCCCGAAGTCCAGGTCGCGCTCCTGTCGGAGCGGATCAACAATCTGACTGAACACTTCAAGACCCACATGAAGGACAACCATTCGCGCCGCGGGCTTTTGAAGCTCGTGTCGCAGCGACGGCAAATTCTCGACTATCTCAACCGCACCAATGAGCGGCGATACAAGGAATTGATTGAACGGCTGGGTATCCGCCGTTGAACGAGCGGCGCGGTGCGCATGAGGCGACCGCGTCACACCCGGCGGCAAATGCCGCCGATTTGTGGAACGGGCCCGTTGCCCGTTCGTAACTGCAAAGAGAAGATCCGAAGGCCATGGCAGGATCGCCGGACGCTGACAGGCTGCGCAGCCGCTGCGCTGCGCCGACAGTGTCTCGCCGTCTTGCTTATGGCTTTCGCACCTCTTCCGAAAACCATGAGAGACAAACGCAATGTTCGATATCCATCGTGTGCAACTTGACTGGGGCGGCCGCAAGCTCACGCTAGAAACCGGCAGACTTGCGCGCCAGGCCGACGGCGCGGTGTTCGCGTCCTACGGCGACACCACCGTGATCGCCACCGTGGTGGCCGCCAAAGAGCCCAAGGAAGGCATCGACTTCCTGCCGCTCACCGTCAACTACCAGGAAAAATACTACGCCGCCGGCCGTATTCCGGGCGGCTACTTCAAGCGCGAAGCGCGGCCAACTGAAAAAGAGACGCTGACGTCCCGCCTGATCGACCGGCCGATCCGTCCGCTGTTCGCCGATGGTTGGCGCTGCGACACCCAAGTCATCATCACCGTGCTGTCGCACGACCTGGAAAACGATCCCGATATTGTGGCGATGGTCGCGGCGTCGGCGGCGCTGACGCTGTCCGGCGCGCCGTTCATGGGACCGATCGGCGGCGCGCGCGTCGGCTTCATCAACAACGAATACGTGCTCAATCCGCAGGTCGACGAGATGACCGAGAGCGCGCTCGATCTCGTCGTCGCCGGCACCCAGGACGCGGTGCTGATGGTGGAGTCGGAAGCCAAGGAGCTGTCCGAAGACATCATGCTCGGCGCCGTGATGTTCGGCTATCGGCATTTCCAGCCGGTGATCGAAGCCATCATCCGGCTCGCCGAAAAGGCCGCCAAGGAACCGCGCGAGCTCAAGGTGCCCGACACCGCGGCGATCGAGACCGAGATGCGCGGTCTCGTCGAGCAGGATCTGCGCGCCGCCTATGCGATCGTCGACAAGCAGGGCCGCCACAAGGCGCTCGCCGCCGCCAAAGAGCGCGTCATGACGCATTTCTGTCCGGCTGACGCGGAGAAACCCAAGTATCCGAAGCTTCAGGTCTCCGGCGTGTTCAAGGAGCTCGAAGCCAAGATCGTGCGTTGGAACATTCTTGACACCGGCCACCGCATCGACGGCCGCGACGTCAAGACCGTGCGGCCGATCGTCTGCGAGGTCGGCGTGCTGCCGCGCACCCACGGCTCCGCGCTGTTCACCCGCGGCGAGACCCAGGCCCTGGTGGTGGCGACGCTCGGCACCGGCGAGGACGAGCAATACGTCGACGCGCTGCAGGGCACCTACAAAGAGACGTTCCTGCTGCACTATAACTTCCCGCCGTTCTCGGTCGGCGAGACCGGCCGTCTCGGCGCACCCGGCCGCCGCGAGATCGGTCACGGCAAGCTCGCCTGGCGCGCCATCCATCCGGTGCTGCCGGCGCACCACGAGTTTCCCTACACCATCCGCGTGGTGTCGGAGATCACCGAGTCGAACGGCTCGTCGTCGATGGCGACGGTCTGCGGCACCTCGCTGTCGCTGATGGACGCCGGCGTGCCGCTCAAGCGCCCGACCGCCGGCATCGCCATGGGCCTGATCAAGGAAGACGAACGCTTCGCCGTCCTGTCCGACATTCTGGGCGACGAGGATCACCTTGGCGACATGGACTTCAAGGTTGCCGGCACCGAACGGGGCGTCACCTCGCTGCAGATGGACATCAAGATCGCCGGCATCACCGAAGAGATCATGCGCATCGCGCTCGGCCAGGCCAAGGACGGCCGCATGCACATCCTCGGCGAGATGGGCAAGGCGATCACGTCGGCGCGCGCCGAGCTCGGCGAGCACGCGCCGCGCATCGAGGTGTTCTCGATCCCGGTCGACAAGATCCGCGAGGTGATCGGCTCCGGCGGCAAGGTGATCCGCGAGATCGTCGAGAAGACCGGCGCCAAGATCGACATTTCCGACGACGGCACCGTCAAGGTCGCCTCCGCCAAGGGCGAGGCCATCAAGGCGGCGATCAACTGGATCAAGTCGATCGCGTCAGAGCCGGAAGTCGGCCACATCTACGAGGGCACCGTTGTCAAGGTGATGGACTTCGGCGCCTTCGTGAACTTCTTCGGCGCCAAGGACGGCCTTGTCCACATCAGCCAGCTGGCGCCGCGCCGCGTGCAGAAGACCACCGACGTCGTCAAGGAAGGCGACAAGGTCAAGGTCAAGCTCTTGGGCTTCGACGAGCGCGGCAAAGTGCGGCTGTCGATGAAAGTCGTCGATCAAGCGACCGGTGAAGACCTCGAAGCCAAGCAGAAGGCCGAAGGTGCCGCCGAGACTGCCGGCGCGGCGGAGTAACGCCTCACCTGAACATTCCGCTCGTCCCCGCGAAAGCGGGGACCCAGCTCTCCGCGAGCTCTGGATTCCCGCTTTCGTGGGAATGAGCGGAATCTTATTTTGCGGACATCACTCGCCGACGTGGACGGGCTGCGTCGCCCCGCCGCCCTTCGGCTTGCGAAACACGATCAGCAGCGGCAGCACCGCGAGCGTGGCGATCATCAGGAGCTTGTAGTCGTCCATGTAGGCGATGATCTGCGCCTGCTGGGTGATCACGGCGTCGAGCGCAGCGCGGCCGCTGGCGGTGAACGGGCTCCAGAAGTGCGCGACGTTGGGATTGTCCAGCGCGCGGTTCACGGCGGTGACGTTCTGGGCGATGTCGGCGTGATTGATCTGCGTGTTGCGGATCAGAAGCGCGTTGACCACCGAGATGCCGATGCTCGAGCCGATATTGCGGAACAGGCTGTAGAGCCCGGCGCCTTCAGTGCGCTCCTGCAGCGGCAAGGTCGCCAAGGTGGCGGCGCTCAGCGGCACGAACAAGAAGCCGAGCCCAAAGCCCTGCACCATGGTGACCATGATGATGGACTGCGCCGATACGGCGGGGGTCCAGCCGGTCATCGCGTAGAACGACCACGCGGTCAGAGTCAGGCCGATCGCCAGCAGGATGCGCATGTCGGTGCGGCCGACGAGGCGCCCGACGACCAGCATGGAAATCATGGTGCCGACCCCGCGCGGCCCCATGATGATGCCGGACGACACCACCGGGTAATTCATCAGTCCTTGCAGGTACGGCGGCTGCAGCGCCATCGAGGCGTAATAGGTCAGGCCGATGATGACGATGAACAGCATGCCGGCGGAAAAATTGCGGTCGCGGAACATCGAAGGCTTCACGAACGGCTTGTCGGCCGTGAACGTGTGCACGATGAAGAGATAGAACGCGGAAGCCGCGACCACCGCCTCGATGATGACCTCGCCTGAGCTGAACCAGTCCTTCTGCTGGCCGCGATCGAGCATGATCTGCAGCGCGCCGAGCGCGACGCTCAGCGAGCCGAAGCCGATCCAGTCGAGCTTGTTGACCGGGTTGCGCGGCGATTCCGGCAGGAAGAACCAGATGCCGATGAAATCGAGAATGCCGATCGGCAGGTTGATGTAGAAAACCCAGCGCCAGCTGTAATTCTCGGTCAGCCAGCCGCCGAGCACCGGCCCCAGCACCGGACCGATCATGACGCCGACGCCGAACAGCGCCATGGCGAACCCTTGCCGCTCGCGCGGATAGGCGGCGAACAGCACCGACTGCGACAGCGGCACCAGCGCGGCGCCGAACGCGCCCTGCATGACCCGGAACAGCACGATCTGGGTGAGCGTTTGGGCCATGCCGCACAGCATCGACGCCATCGTGAAGCCGCCGATCGAAACCAGGAACAGGCGCTTGATGCCGAATTTGCCGGCGAGAAATCCGGTCGGCGGCGTCATGATGGCGGCGGCGACGATGTAGGAGGTCAGCACCCAGTCGATCTGCTCCTGGCTCGCCGACACCGTGCCCTGCATGTAGGGCAGCGCCACATTGGCGATCGTGGTGTCGAGCGCCTGCATCAACGTGGCGAGGATCACGCACAGCGTGATGGCCGTGCGGTGGCCGCCGATCTCTGCGGGTTTTTCCTCGGCCATGGTGCTTTGCTAAAAGATCCGCGTCGCTAGAAGATCGCGCTCAGGAAGTGCGGCAGGCCGCGGGCGTGGCCGGTATCGACCGCAATCTCGGCGCTCATCCCGGCGCGCAGCGGCGGCAAGTCCTGGCCGCTGCTATCGACGCGCACCCGCATCGGCACGCGCTGCACCACCTTGACCCAGTTGCCGCTGGTGTTTTGCGCCGGCAGCAGCGCGAATTCCTGGGCCGCGGCCGGGCTGATGCTTTCCACCGTGCCGTGCCAGACGCGGTTCGGATAGGTGTCGACCGTCACGTCAACTGATTGGCCTGGCCGCACATAGGTCAGCTCGGTCTCTTTCGGATTGGCGTCGACCCAGACACGATCCTCGTTGACCAGATAAAACGCTGTCGTTGACGCGGCGAGATATTTGCCCGGAGCGATCGCAGGGACGTTGGTCGCCGTTCCGGCGAATGGCGCCGTGATCACCGTGTGATCGAGCTGACGCTGCGCTTCGTCGACTTTGGCCTGGGCCTGCTTGTATTGCGGATGCTGCGCCACTTCGAGGTCGGCATCGCCGCCGAGCTTGGCGAGCTGCACCTGCGCCTGCTGGCGCAGCGATTGCAGCTTGCTCTTGTCGGTTTCGAGCGTCGATTTGACCTGGTCGTAGACGGCTTGCGAAACCGTGCCGCTGCGAATGAGCGTGGCGTCGCGATTGAAGTTCGTCTGGTCGAGACCGACCTGCGATTGCTGGGCCTCGACGTCGCTCAGCATGCGCTGGTAGTCCTGCTTCATCGCCTCGATGCTCATCGCGGTCTGCGCCAGGTTGGCCTTGGCGTCGTCGAGCGCGATCTGGAACGGGCGGGGATCGAGGCGATAGAGCACTTGTCCGGCAGCGACGTGCTCGTTCTCATGAACGTCGACGTCCTGGACGATGCCGGCCACGTCGGTGGAGATACCGACCTTCTCGGCTTCCACATAGGCGTCGTCGGTCGACATGGTCTGGCCGCCGGTCGTGTACCAGTAAAAGCCGACGGCAAGGACCAGCGGCAGCAGCGCAAACAAGCCCCATCGGGTCCAGCGGCGGCGCAGCGGCGGCTGCGGCGGTTCGGCAAGCGCCGGCTTGTCGCGGCGCGAGTCGATCGGCGCCGGCGCGACGGCGGGCCGTGTCACCGGCGCTTCGGGCGCTTCGTCGCGCACGGGCGTTGGTTTGCGGAGAGCTTCAGCCATAGCGCCGCTCTCCCGCTGTGTCGGCGGTGCTGCGCTGCGCGATGGCCTGCCGCAGATTTTCTTTGACGATGCCGAGCTCGCCGATCATCCGCTCGACGCTGTCGGGCGCGACGCCGACAAGCGCCGTCGCCATCAAATCCTCGCCGAGGTCGCCGAGTTTTTCGAGCAGCGGCCGGGCCGCGGGCGTGAGAAACAGCCGCTTGGCGCGGCGGTCGACCGGGTCGGCGCGTCGCTCGATCAGCCCGCACTCGGCGAGCTTGTCGAGCAGGCGGGTCAGCGAAATCGGCTGCAGGTCCAACACCTCGGCCAGCTCCGATTGCTTCAGCCCCTCGGAGCGGTCGAGCCGGACCAGCACCACCCACTGGGCCCGCGTGATGCCGAACTGCGCGGCCTTTTGGTCCGCATAGGTCCGCAGCATGCGGGCTACGTCGTTGAGTGTAAAAGCGAATTCTCGATTGAGCGAGCGCGGCAGCACGGCAGCTTCCCCGAACTATGGAACCTTATTGAGTGCTCGCATAATATAAGGAAGCTTATAATAAGAGCAAGGCAAAAGCTGCAGTGCAGCAATGCAGCTGATGGCCCTCAGGCCAAGCCGAGATCGGCGAGGACGGCGACGTGATGGTCGGCTGATGCTTGGCCGAAGCAGCAGAACACGGCGCGCGCGATGCCGCGTGGCGCCGCGGAGAGTTCCGCCACGACGGTGCCGACGGCGATGCGGGCCGCGCGGTCGGGCGGAAAGCGATAAACGCCGGTCGAGATCGCCGGGAAGGCGAGTGACGCAAGCCCATTGCCCGCGGCCAGTTCGAGCGCCGTGCGATAGCAGGACGCCAGCAATTCCTCCTCACGCCGATCGCCGCCGCTCCACACCGGCCCAACGGCATGGATCACGTGTTTGGCCGGCAGCCGATAGCCGCGCGTGATCTTGGCTGAGCCGGTGGCGCAGCCGCCGAGCGTTTCGCATTCGGCAAGCAATTGCGGGCCCGCGGCGCGGTGGATCGCGCCGTCCACCCCGCCGCCGCCGAGCAGCGTGTGGTTCGCCGCATTGATGATGGCATCGACCCGCAAGGTCGTAATGTCGGCGACGCAGACTTCGAGGCGAGCGTTGCCGACTTCAGCAATGGCGAGCGGCGCCGGCTCAGTCATAGCGCCATTCTATCACGCCCACTCGGCCTGCGCCTCGGCACGCAGGTCGACCGTGCTCTTCTTGCCGATATCGTCGAAGTGCTCATCGAGAAACCGTTGTGCGGCGCTGCGGCCATTGACGCGGAGCATTTCGAAGAAATCGTAGTCCGTCGACAATTTGCTCTGCGCGTCGAGATGCGTGCCGAAGCGGTCGAGCACGATGCGATGCACGTTGATGCGGCGATATTGCCCGGACCCGATGCCGCGCGGCAGCCGGCCCTGGTCGATCAGGCGGCCGACAAAGTCGATGGCGCGGTATTCGCCGATCAACGATGAATTGAAGGTGATCTCGTTGATGCGGTTCATGATCTGGCTCGACGACATCGGCGTGTCGTGCCGCACCAGCGGATTGATCTGCACCACCAATACGTCCTCGGTGCGGGTGGTGCGGAAAAACGGAAAGATCACCGGATTGCCCAGATAGCCGCCGTCCCAGTACGGCACGCCGTCGATTTCGACGGCGCGGAACAGAAGCGGCAGACAGGCCGACGCCATCACCGCGTCGGCCGTGATCTTGTCGCGCGGAAAGATGCGCACGCGGCCGGTCTGCACATTGGTGGCCGAAATGAAAATCTGCAGATCCGAAAAGCTGCGCAAAACCTCGAAATCGACGAAACGCTCGATCACATCCTTCAGTGGATTGATGTTGAGCGGGTTGACGTCATAGGGCGAAAAATAGCGCGACAGCGCGTCGAACCAGGCCTGCACCGGCGTGCCTTCGAGCGGCGTGAACGACAGCAGCCGCTCCATCACGGAGCGCTGCAGGCTCGACAGCTTTCCATTGCTGCTGACGGCGCGCCAGAAATCCTCGAGCCGCTTTTTCGCTTCGGCGCGGCCGCCGTGCGCCAATCCGTCTGCCAGCATGACGGCGTTCATGGCGCCGGCGGAGGTGCCCGAGATGCCCTCGATGGACAGCCGCTCGTCATCCAGCAAATGGTCGAGCACGCCCCACGTAAACGCGCCGTGCGCGCCGCCGCCCTGCAGCGCGAGGTTGACGCGCTTGATGGCGGAGGAAGCATTTTGCTCCGGCGCGCGGCCGGGCAGCAGCGCCGCAATCACGTCCTTCATGCTGCGGCGGCTGCGCGGTTCGGCGGTGCTCACGCCGCGGTCCAGCCGCCGTCGATCGACAGATTGGCGCCGGTAATCGCCTTGGCGGCGTCCGAGCAGAGATAAACCGCCAGCGCCGCGACCTCATCGACGGTGACGAATTCCTTGGTGGGCTGCGCCGCCAGCAACACGTCGCGCTTGACCTGTTCCTCGGTGAGGCCGCGCGCCTTCATGGTGTCGGGAATCTGTTTTTCCACGAGCGGCGTCCACACATAGCCGGGACTGATGCAGTTCGCCGTGATGCCGCACGTCGCGACCTCGAGCGCCACCGTCTTGGTCAGGCCGGCGAGCCCATGCTTGGCCGAAACGTAAGCCGCCTTGAACGGCGAGGCGACCAGCGAATGCGCCGACGCGGTATTGATAATGCGGCCCCACTTGCGCGCCTTCATGCCCGGCACCGCGGCGCGAATGGTGTGAAACGCCGCGCAGAGATTGATGGCGATGATCTGGTCCCATTTCTCGATCGGGAATTCCTCGATCGGCGCGACATACTGAATGCCGGCGTTGTTGACCAGAATATCGAGCGAGCCGAAGGCCGTTTTGGCCGTGCGGACCATGGCGGCGATGTCGGCCGGCTTCGACATGTCGGCTGGCGAAAACATCGCCTTGACGCCGAATTCCTTCTCAATGCCGGCGCGCTCTTTTTCGATGGCGGCCTTGTCGCCAAAGCCGTTGATAGTGACATTGGCGCCCTCGGCGGCGAGCGCCCGCGCGATGGCGAGCCCGATGCCCGAGGTGGAGCCGGTGACGAGGGCGGACTTTCCTTTCAGCATGGCAATCCCTAATTGGCGGTCGGTGCAGCGGAGGCGGCATGCGGGGCCAAGCCCCCACGGCCGGACCGGCCGGAATGTGAGGGTCTTCTTGCTGCAGTGCAACATAAAAGCCCGCCGCCGCGTCACGTTTTCGCGAGGCTCGCCGGTGCGCTACCATCGCGCTGCCACCGTTTCGACCACGGACTGACACCGATGCCGCGCGCCATCTTTCCTGCGCCCGACCATGACCACGAACGCTGCGCCCACGCCGCGATCGCGCATGCGGAGGCGCACTGTGCGGCGCGGGCGCAACGGCTGACGCCGATCCGTCGCCACGTACTCGAGGCGCTGCTGGCAAGCCACAGCCCGCTCGGCGCCTACGAGATCATCGAGCGGCTGGCCGACAAAAGCGGCCGGCCGGCGCCGATCACGGTCTATCGCGCGCTGGAGTTCTTGCGCGACAACGGCCTCGTGCACCGCATCGAAAGCCGCAACGCGTTCGTCGCCTGCGTGCACAACCACAGCGGCGACGACCTCGTGGTGTTCCTGATTTGCGAGCGCTGCGGCACCGTCGGCGAGGGGCCGGCCGGAGCGGTTGCGGAAGCGCTCAAGGCGTCGTCGCGCGCCGCCGGATTTTCGCCCAAAAGTCCGTTGATCGAGATCGTCGGCGTCTGCTCGCACTGCCGCCAACGCTGATTCTTGCAAACGCCGAACGCATTACGCCCCGTGTCGAACAACGCGCCCACCTCCCGGCCGCTTGACGCTCTTGCCATCGCGGTGACCATCGGGCTGTGCGTGAGCTGGGGCTTCAACAATGTCGCCATCAAGTTCGCGATCCATGACATTCCGCCGCTGATCCAGTCGGCGACGCGCTCGGCGATCGCCGCAATCTTGGTCACGGCCTGGACGCAGACGCGCGGCGTGGCGCTGTTCAAGCGCGACGGCACGCTCGCGGCAGGAATTTTCGCCGGCGTGCTGTTTGCGCTGGAGTTTCTGCTGATCTACCGCGGCCTCGTTTGGACCACGGCGACGCGCGGCGTGCTGTTTCTCTATCTCGCCCCGTTCTTCGTCGTGCTCGGCTCGCGCTGGCTCATTCCGGGCGATCATTTTCGCCTCTCGCAATGGCTCGGCCTTCTTTTATCGTTTGCCGGCATCGTCATTGCCTTCGGCGTCCCGACACCGGCCTCCGGCCCCCACCAGGTGCTCGGCGATCTGATGTTCGTCGGCGCTGCCGCCGCCTGGGCGGCCACGACGCTCCTGATCAAGGCGAGCGCGCTGAACCGAACCAGCGCGGAAAAGACGCTGCTGTATCAGCTCGTCGTATCGGTGCCGCTCCTTGGCGTCGGCGCGGCGGCGTTCGGCGAACATATCGACGCCATGCCGTCGGCGCTGGCGCTCGGCGCGTTCGCCTATACGGTTTGGGTTGCGAGCGTGACGTTTCCGATCTGGTTCGTGCTGATCGTGCGCTATTCGGCCGGCCGGTTGTCGGCGTTTACGTTCCTGGCGCCGCTATGCGGCGTCGCGGCGGGCCACCTGGTGCTCAACGAACCCTTGACGCCGCCCTTTGCGCTGGCTGTGGTGCTGGTCGCTGCCGGACTGATCCTGGTCAACCGGCCGCGATGATCGGCAGAGCGGCGGCCGCAGCGGACATGGCAAACGGACCCGGACCACTGCGAACGGCGAGCACGGCCGAGGCCGTGCAGCAGGCCATGCTCGCGCTCAACAACGAGCGTCCGGACGAGGCCGAGCGCATTGCCAGCGAGGTGCTCAAGCGCGAGCCGCGCCACCCCGGCGCGCTGCATGTGTTCGGCTGCGCGCTCTTGATGCAGGGCCGCGCCCAGGAGGCCATTGCGCCGCTCGAGACCGCGGCGCGCGCCCAGCACAATCCGGAGCTCGACGTCCAGCTTGCGCTGGCGTTGCGCAATTCCGGGCGGGTGGACGATGCCGTGTCGCGATTAAAACGCGCCGTCAAACGCCAACCGCCATTCGCTCCTGCCTTCCACGAGCTGGGTTGCCTGCTCGCGTACACGCAGCGCTACGACGAAGCGATCGACGTGTTTCGTCGCGGTCTGCAAGTCGCGCCCATGATGATCCAGCTGTCCTTGCAGCTCGCGTTCGTGTTCATGCAACGCCGCCGATGGGCCGAGGGCAAGGCGGCTTTTGCCCAGGCCCTGGCAATCTCTCCCGATTCGCCCGAAGCGCTGTTCGGCATCGCCAAAGCGCATCAAGAGCTTGGCGAATATCAGGCCGCGGCCGACTGCTATCGCCGCTCGCTGCGGTCGAGGCCCGACCCGCTCACCTGGCACAATCTCGGGCGCTGCCTGATGATGATGGGCGAGAACGACGAGGGCTACGATTGCCTGCGCTGGGCGGTGCGCGGCGATCCCAAGCGCTACGGCGGCGTGCTCGGCACGTTGGTGAAGTCGCCGCGCGGCCGCTTCTGGCTCAAGCCGAGCGCCGCGTCGCGGTTTCTCCGCGAAGCGAAAAGCTAGCGCTTTCCCGCCCGATATTTGTGGCGATAGACGTCGTTGCCTGCGAGAATTTCATTGCGGCTCTGGAACAGGCGCGAGGCGTCGTCATCCGACAGCGTCTCGAACCGGCCACCCCAGTTTTCGCGCTTGACCGGCAGACACTGCGCCACCGGCGTGCCCTTCGGCAGCACGCCGTTGAAGTCAGGATCGTGCCAGCGCGCCGGGAACAGGACCGGATTGTGATAGAACGCGTCGCAATCGACCAGGCCGGTGAGTGTGGTGAACGGCAGATCGCGGCGATTGACCGGATGGGTGAACAACAGCGAGTAGCCGGCCGGCGCCTGAATGGTCCAAAAATTGTTGAACTTGATGATGAACTGATCGTCGTCGAAAAACGGCGTTCCGGCGATCTGGCTCGGGTCGTGAAAATCGATCGGCGAATAGGCGTGGTCGCCGACCACGCCTTCGGGCACCGCGAAATTCCAGCTGAACTCGCCGTCGCGCACTTCAAGATCGGCCGCCAACGGGATCAGAAATCCGTACGTCATCGCATCGATGAACGGCGGGCATTTCTTCACCGTCATGGTCTCGCCGCCCATCGTGGCATTGAACGCCTTCTGCGGCAGCGCCTTGAACCAGTCTGGCAGGCCGAGCACGGCCGGCACCGGGCGCGGAATGACATTCTCAAGCCCGCGCGGGCAGCGAAACGTCAATGTCATTTCGGTTACGGCATCCATCGCGAAGGCCCTCGACGCCTCGCACTGCGCGAGCATCAACGATCGAAGATTTTAGGCGAACGGTCGCAGGCTGTACACTCTTGCCGGATGTGGCAACAATGCGAGCGTGGCCGGCCTGACAACAAGACGTCAGCACATGAAAACGCCACGGAGATGAGCAATGGCGAGCGGACCGCGACCGGGGCCTGGCACGCATGAAGGCGCAAGCCGCGTCGACCAGGCGCTGGCGCAAGCCATGCGGGCGCTCGATGGCAGGCGGCCGGATGAAGCGGAACGGATTGTCGGCGACGTTCTCAAACATACGCCGCAGCACCATCGCGCGCTTTACATTCTCGGCTGCGCATTGCTGATGCAGGGCCGCGGCGAACAGGCGCTTGCGCCGCTGGAGAGCGCCGCGCGTGGCCGGCACGATGCCGAGATCGAAACGACGCTCGGCATCGCGTTACGGCAGGCCGGACGGCCGGACGAGGCGCTGTCGCGGCTTCGCCGTGCCACCAAACGGCGGCCGCCTTATGCGCCGGCGCTTTATGAGCTTGGCTGCCTGCTGGTGGCTATGGACGAGTACGACGAGGCCATCGAAGCTTTTGGTCGCGGTATCGAGATTGCGCCCATGATGCCGGAGCTGTCGATCCAGCTCGGCTACGCCTTGCTGTGGCGCAAGCGCTGCGAGGAAGCGAAGGCGGCGTTTGTCCGGGCGCTCGAGATTGCGCCGCGCTCGGCCGAGGCGCTGGCCGGCATCGGCAAAGCGCACCGCGACAGCGGCGAGGTCGGACCCGCCGCCGATTATTTCCGGCGCGCGCTCACCGTCAGGCCGGAGGATCCGGGCATCTGGCTCGCGCTAGGTCTCTCGCTGCAGGAGCTCGGCCAGACTGACGCAGCGCAGGACGCGCTGCGCCGGTCTGCGCGCGGCGAGCGCAAGCGCTACGACCAGGCGCTCAACTCTCTGGTCGCCTCAGGGCACGGCCGGTTCTGGATTCGGCCGAGCGCCGCAGCACAGTTTTTTCAGGTGCCGGAATCTAGCTAGACTAAATCTAGCGCTTGGGGGCGCGAAATTCGCGCCGGTATACGTTGGCTTCGCGCGCCAGGGTTTGCTTCATCTGCGCCAGCCGCGCCATCGCGTCCGCCGACAAGCCTTCGTAGTGGCCGGTCCAGCTCTCGCGTTTCACCGGCACGCATTGCGCGACCGGCGTGCCCTTCGGCAGCACGCCGTTGAAGCTCATGTCGCGCCAGCGCGCCGGAAAATGCACCGGCGAATGGTTGAACGTGTCGCAGTCGACCAGACCGGTGAGCGTGGTGAACGGCAGCTCGGGACGATTGATCGGATGCGTGAACAACAGCGAATAGCCGGGCGGCGCCTCGATGATCCAGAAATTGTTGAACTTGATGATGAACCGGTCCGGCTCGGAAAACGGCGTGGCGGTGACTTGGCTCGGATCGTGAAAGCTGATCGGCGAATTCGGATATTCGCTGACGTAGCCTTTGGGCGGATCGAAGTTCCAGCTGAATTCGCCGTCCTGCACCCGCAGATCCATGGCCAGCGGAATGAGAAATCCGTAGGTCATGGCGTCGATGAACGGCGGGCATTTTTTCAGCGTCTCGGTCTCGGCGCCGAGCGTCGTGTTCCGGGATTTTTGCGGCAGCGCCTTGTACCAGTCGGGCAGGCCCAGAAAGGCGGGCAGCGGCCGGGGTATGAGGCCGTCGAGTTCGGTCGGACACCGGAACGTCAGCGCACGTTGCTGGACGGCTTGCTGGGCGACTTGCTGTGCGACTTCCATGGCACCTGCACGTTCCACAGAGCGCACTGCTGCCGCCGATTGGAGAGACGAAGCCGTAACCGCTTTGCGCGCCGGCAAACTAAGTCGGGTGGAAAACAGGACCTAGAGTTCCACTCATAAATTCGCGGGCGCACCGGATAATTGCGGGGTAAACCGAAGCGAAATTAACTTTATGCACGACAAACGCTTGGCTGCCGGCCGGTCGGTCTGCTCCTCGTCAAACTGTCACCAGGACGCTATATCCTGGGCACACGGCGGCGCGGACCTCCGCAGGCAGGCCCGTCGTATTAGCGCTAAAGGATTGATCCAATGATGGAATTTTCCGGCCCCGCGCAGCGGCACAAAACCGTGGCGGTGCGCGTCGGCAACGTGACGGTCGGCGGCGGCGCCCCCGTGGTGGTGCAGTCGATGACCAACACCGACACGGCCGACGCCGACGCGACCGCGCGGCAGGTGGCGGCGTTGGCCCGGGCCGGCTCGGAAATCGTCCGCATCACCGTCGACCGCGACGAGGCCGCCGCCGCGGTGCCGCACATCAAGGAGCGGCTTCTCAAAATGAACGTCGACGTGCCGATCGTCGGCGACTTCCACTACATCGGCCACAAGCTTCTCGCCGACCATCCGGCTTGCGCCGAGGCGCTCGATAAATATCGCATCAATCCGGGCAATGTCGGTTTCAAGGAAAAGAAGGACCGCCAGTTCGGCGCCATCGTCGAGACCGCGATCCGCCACAACAAGCCGGTGCGCATCGGCGCCAACTGGGGCTCGCTCGATCAGGAGCTGCTCACGCACCTGATGGATGAGAACTCCAAATCGAACCACCCGGTCGACGCGCGCGACGTGACGCGCGAGGCCATGATCCAGTCGGCGCTGCTGTCAGCGCAGCGCGCCGAGGACATCGGCCTGGCGAAGGACCGCATCATTCTCTCGGCCAAAGTGTCTGCCGTGCAGGATCTGATCGGCGTCTACGCCGAAATGGCGCGGCGCTGCGATTACGCGCTCCACCTCGGGCTGACCGAAGCCGGCATGGGAAGCAAGGGCGTGGTCGCCTCGTCGGCCGCCATGGGCGTTCTCTTGCAGCAGGGCATCGGCGACACCATCCGCATTTCGCTCACGCCGGAGCCGAACGGCGACCGCACTCTCGAAGTCAAGGTGGCGCAGGAACTCCTCCAGACCATGGGGCTGCGCACCTTCGTGCCGCTGGTCGCCGCCTGTCCGGGCTGCGGCCGCACCACCTCGACCACTTTCCAGGAGCTCGCCGCCAGCATCCAGCACTTCATCCGCGACTCCATGCCGGAATGGAAGACGCGCTATCCGGGCGTCGAGGGGCTCAACGTCGCGGTAATGGGCTGCATCGTCAACGGCCCCGGCGAATCCAAGCACGCCGACATCGGCATCTCGCTCCCCGGCACCGGCGAGCAGCCGACCGCGCCGGTCTTCATCGACGGCAAGAAGGCCGCCACGTTGCGCGGGCCCACCGTCGCCGCCGACTTCCAGAAGATCGTCATCGACTACATCGAGCGCCGCTACGGCCACGGCGCGCGGACGGCGGCGGAGTAGCGCGCCGGCTTCGGGGCGTCGGGCTATGAAGCGCATCTCCTCGAGCTGGACGTTCTTCCATAAGCGCGTCTTTCCGCTCATATGGTTCGGGTTTTGCGCGGTGTTTGTCGTTCTGCCGTTGCTCGGGATTCCGATCTCGGGCCGCTCGCCGCCCGGTCCATTCTTCCTCGCTCCGGCCGTGATGATCCTTGTCGGCTTGGTCATCATGAGAAAACTCATCTTCGACCTGGTGGACCAGGTTTGGGATGACGGCGATTCGCTTCTGGTCAGAAACCGCGGCGAGGAAGAGCGCGTGGCGCTCGCCGACATCAAGAACGTGAACTATACGCCGTTCCTCAGTCCGCCTCGCGTCGTGCTGTCGCTGCGACGGACTACGACGTTCGGCGATCAGATCGCATTCTGCGCACCGGTGCGCCTCGTGCCTTTTGCATCGAGCCCGGTCATCACCGATCTGATCAATCGCGTTGACGCCGCGCGCCGGAAGTCTGCGTAGCACCCCACCATTGACCAATTCGGCATCCGCGGTAGTTTGACCGCCGGCCGAGACATCGGGGAGGTGGGCATGGAAGCCTCAGTGGCGAGCGCGGACGTCGCCGCAGGCGAACTGCACGGCAGCCGCATCATCGCGGCGCTCAAGGCGAGCGGCATCGAATACGTGCTGGCGCTGCCCGATATTGTCACCTCATCGGGCCTGCTGTCGCCGATCGCCCGCGACGAGGATTTTCGCCTGATCCGCGTCTGCAAGGAGGACGAGTGCATCGGCATCGCGTCGGGCCTGTCCTATGCCGACAAGCGCGCGCTGATCCTGATCCAGTACACCGGCTTTCTCGATTCGCTCAACGCCATCCGCGGCGTCGGCGTCGAATACAAGCAGCCGATCTGCATGATGGTCGGCCTGCTCGGCCACGACCCCGACAAGACGCCGCGCGCTTCGCCGCGCTACGGCGTGCGCATCATCGAGCCGATCCTCGACGACATGGGCATCGCGCACGCTCTCGTCAGCGTCGATGCCGACGTCGCCAAAATCCAGCCGGCGATCGAGCGCGCCTATCGCGACTCGGCGCCGCTGGCGTTGCTGATCGGGCGGAGGCCGCGAGCGTCATGATGAAGCGCGACGAGTGTTTCAAGATTCTGGCGCGCCATATCGGCGATGCCGCCCTGGTGGCGACCTATAGCTCGGCGGTCGACTGGGTCGACATCGCGCCGCGCCCGCTCAACTATCTGTCGATCGGCGCCATGGGGCTCGACTCCTCGCACGGCCTCGGCCTGGCGCTCGGCCGCCCCGACAGGCGCGTCGTCGTGCTGCAAGGCGACGGCAGCCTGCTGATGAACCTCGGCAGCCTGGTGACCATCGCCGCCGCGGCGCCGAAGAACCTCGTGCATCTCGTCGCGCAGAACGACACCTACGAGGCCAACGGCAGCCAGCCGATCCCCAATCCGAAAATCGATTTCGCCGCCATGGCGAAGAGCGCCGGCTATGCCGCGTCCTACGACTTTGCCGACCTGCGCATCTTCGAGCAGCAAGTCGCCCACGTCCTCGAGCAGGACGGCCCGGTCTTCGCCACCCTGCACGTCGCGCCGACGAAGCCGCTCAAATACGATTACCCGAGCCTCTATGCCCCGGAAAAGCGTGCGGCCTTCAAGGCGGAGTGGAACGGGCGAGATTGATTGTCTTCGTCAACGCGCGCGGACGGCCGAGCCGGGAGGTGCCGTGGTCGGTAAGACCTCTCCGCGCCGCGCTCACCTGCGGCGGCATCTCATGATGCGGAGAAAATGAAACAGATTTTTCGAGCGCCTGCTACCCGACATCGGTTCGGGCCAACGAAAATGTACTGCTCCTGTCATTTCGCCGTGATGTTCTGCACATGCGGCCCATTTTCATTGATAAGACCAGACCAGCGTAGCTTTGCGTCGGCATCGGAAAGCGCGAGGTAAACGCTGCCGTCGTCTTTCAAGCCGATTAACGCCCGCGGCTTCTTTTCGCTGCTCAGTACGAGAACCGGCAGGTTGTTCCTATCAGTAGTGAGCATGGCGACCAACTCGTTGTTCGCATTGCGCACACCAAGCCGATCCGCCACGATTGTATGAACTGGCCTCATGGTGAGGATCAGCGCTGCCCCGCCCAGAATGAGGGCGCCCACGACACTGTATCGGAACGCGCGGACCTGGGACTCTATTTTCGCAAGCCGACCTATGAGATCGTCGAGTTTGGCGTCTGAGTCGGTCGCCATGGTAGTCCTCTCCCGAGTAAGTCGGCCCGGCAAAAACACGAAAGTTCCATCATAGTACTCGGCGGGCCTGCCTGTTTTTAGTAGTCCGGGCCAACGTTAAAGTTCATGGCAGGCCCTGGTTCGCGCCTCGCGCTCGCCGATTGGCCGCTTTGTTGTCGGAAGGATGGTACCCGGGAAGGGTTGCACAGCTTTTGAATGGAGCGGGCGAAGGGATTCGAACCCTCGACCCCAACCTTGGCAAGGTTGTGCTCTACCCCTGAGCTACACCCGCATCCGAGAGGGTAAGCCGACGCCGCGAGGGGCGACCGCCGACTGCGGCGAAGCTATGCCAAAGAGCGGCAGGCTTTGCAACCGGCGCCTCCCCGGCTTAAAGACCGCCGATGGCTGCCGCGCCGGACGAGCTTTTTGCCTATCTGGATAGGCTCGGGATATCCCACAAGACCGTCAGCCATCCGCCGCTGTTCACGGTCGACGAATCCCGGGCGCTGCGCGGGCAAATTCCAGGCGGCCATACCAAGAACCTGTTCCTGCGCGACAAGAAGGATGCGGCGTTCCTGGTGGTGGCGCTGGAGGACGCGGCGATCGAGCTCAAATCGCTGCACCGCCTCTTGGGCGCGTCGGGCCGGTTCTCGTTCGGCTCCGCCGCGCTGATGGGCGAACTGTTCGGCGTCGAGCCCGGCTCGGTGACGCCGTTCGCCGTCATCAACGACACGGCGGCCCGCGTGACGGTGGTGCTGGACGCGGCCATGATGGCGCACCACGTGCTCAACTTTCACCCGCTCCGCAACACCGCCACCACCACGATTCCGCGCGACGGCTTGGTCAAGTTCCTCGAAGCCACCGGTCACAAGCCGCGCATCGAGCCGGTGTCCGGTCCGGCCCTATAGGAGGCATCCGCGAGAGTCGATTGCATTCGCCCGCGTTCTTCCCATTTAATCGGGTGGAACCGGGCAATTGCCGCCCCGACGGGCTCAAGGAGGCGCATCCAGGCACATGTTGCAGCAAGCTCAACCCGCAGCCGCTGACGCGGTGGTCAAGGACGCCACCACGCAGACCTTCGTTAAGGACGTTATCGAGGAATCCAAGCGCCAGCCGGTGCTGGTCGATTTCTGGGCGCCGTGGTGCGGCCCCTGCAAGCAGCTCACGCCTGTCCTGGAGAAGGCCGTCAAGGCCGCCAAGGGCAAGGTGAAGCTGGTCAAGATGAACATCGACGACCACCCCGCCATTCCCGGTCAGCTGGGCATCCAGTCGATCCCCGCCGTGATTGCCTTCGTCAACGGCCAGCCGGCCGACGGCTTCATGGGCGCGCTGCCGGAGAGCCAGGTGGTGGCGTTCCTGGAGCGGCTGACCAAGGACCGCATCGGCGGCGAGGCGCAGGACCTGCTCAAGGCCGCCGACGCAGCGCTGGCCGAGGGCGATACCGCCGCTGCCGCCGAGGTCTACGCGCAGCTGCTGGCCGAGGACGGCACCAACGTGCCGGCGCTGGCCGGACTCGCACGCTGCTACGTCGAGACCGGCGCGCTCGACCAGGCGCGGCAGACGCTCGACATGGTGCCGGAAGCCAAGCGCAACGATGCGGCGGTCGCCGCCGCGCGCGCCGCGCTCGAGCTTGCCGAGCAAGCCAAGACGGTGGGCCCGGTTACCGAGCTGGAGCAGAAGGTCGCCGCCAACCCGCTCGACCATCAGGCGCGGTTCGAGTTGGCGCTGGCGCTCAACAGCCAGGGCCAGCGCGTCGAAGCGGTCGAGCACCTGCTTTCGATCGTGCGGCGCGACCGCAAATGGAATGACGACGGCGCCCGCAAGCAGCTCGTCCAGTTCTTCGATGCCTGGGGGCCGACCGACGAAGCCACCATCGAAGGCCGCAAGCGGTTGTCTTCGATCCTGTTCGCGTAAGCTCGGCCGCCGGCCGCGAAGGTCTCTGGTCGCGGTGGCCTAAATACGGTGCCGTCGCTGCGTGGGGTGCGACATGCCGATCAATACCGCTTATCACGGACCGGAATCGCTGCCGGACACGATTTCGGTCTTTCCGTTGCCGGGTGCGCTGCTGCTGCCGCGCGGGCAGATGCCGCTCAACATTTTCGAGCCGCGTTACCTGGCGATGACCGACGACGCGCTGCGCGCGGGGCATCGGCTGATCGGCATGATCCAGCCCGATCCGACCCATCCGGGACCGGACCACAACAAGCCAAACCTGTTTCGTGTCGGCTGCGTCGGCCGCATCACCCAGTTCGCCGAGAGCGGCGACGGCCGTTATTTGATCCAGCTCACCGGCGTTGCGCGCTTCCGCATCGAGGAGGAGCTTCCGGTCGTCACGCTGTATCGGCAGTGCCGGGTGAGCTACCAGGCGTTCGCCGACGATTTCGTCGCCCGCAAGGGGGAGGACGAGGTCGACCGCAAGGCGCTGTTGCGCGCGCTGTCCGCTTTCCTCAAGGCCAACGATCTCAAGGCCGATTGGAAAGGCATCGAGAACGCGCCCAACGAGGCGCTGGTCAATGCGCTGGCGATGATGTCGCCCTACGATACCGCCGAAAAACAGGCCATGCTGGAAGCGCCGGACCTGAAGACCCGCGCCGAGATTTTGATTGCCGTCACCGAGATCGAGATCGCCAAGAGCAAGACGCCGGGCGAGACGCCGCTGCAATGAGACTAACCGTAGCTTCGAGAGGTACAGAACAGTGAGCAGCCCTCCGCCGGACCGTCCGCATGAAAAACCCGATCCCAAGCTCTTGGAGATCCTGGTCTGCCCCAAGACCAAGCAGCCGCTGGTCTGGGATGAGAAGAATAACGAGCTGATCTCGCGCGCCGCCAAGCTCGCCTATCCGATCCGCGACGGCATTCCGATCATGCTGGAAGAGGAAGCGCGGCCGATCGATTGACTTTCGGCATAGGAACTTCCCATCGTCACCCGCGCGCTTGACCCGCGGGTCCATGCTGAGCTGCGGTATGGATTGCCGGGCCTTCGCCCGCCGAAGGGGCTGGCGGATTGAGTTTGCAGTCCATGGCTACGACCCGCAGGCGGGTCAAGTCCGGCAATGACGACACGAAAACGTGGAGGGGGAATCGTGATCAAAATCTGGGGCCGCAACACCTCGTCGAACGTGCAGAAGGTGATGTGGGCGGTCGGCGAGATGGGCTTGCCGCATCAGCGCATCGATATCGGCGGACCGTTCGGCAAGAACCGCGAGGCGGCTTATCTGGCGATGAATCCGAACGGCCTGGTTCCGACGCTCGAGGAAGAGGACGGCTTCCTGCTCTGGGAATCCAACTCGATCGTGCGCTACCTCGCCGCCAAGCATCGCGCCACCGTGCTCGAACCGGCCGATCTGCGCGCCCGTGCGCTGGCCAGCAAGTGGATGGACTGGCAATTGTCGGTCGCCGGCCCGGCGATCACGCCGGTGTTTTGGGGCCTCATTCGCACGCCGCCCGAAAAGCGCGACCACGCGGCCATCGAGGCCGGCAAAAAGAACACCACAGCTGCGATGACAATGGTGGACGAGCAACTGGCGAAAACCGCCTACCTCGCCGGCGACGCATTCTCCTACGGCGACATCCCCATCGGCATCATGGCCTATCGGTATCGCCAGCTGGTGCCCGAGGATCCGCCGCTGCGGCATTTCGAGCGCTGGTACGCGGCAATTTCAGCTCGTCCAGCATTTCAACAGCAGATCGCCTCGGTGCCGCTGACCTGATCAACCAGCGTAACCGCAAAGCGCGACGCCAATCAGCGGGGCGCGACAGCATCCTCATCGCACGCACTTGCGCGCGGTCGGCGAACGCACATTGACAGTGCAGAGGCTCCCCTTCACAGTGGCGACAAAGAGCCGCAAGCAGCGGCCGGACGTGTGAGGGCAACGGGGAGGGATCAAATGGCGACGGCAGCGCCGGCGGTCGGCAGCACGCAGACCATTGAAGGTTTCGTCAGCGAAGCACTCGACAACGCACAAGTCTCGCCGCTGTACCGGCGCGTCATCGCGCTCATCGCCGCCGGATATTTCTGCGACGTCATCGACTACACGATTTACGGTTCGCTCGTTCCGTTCATCATCAAATCCGGCTTCGGCGCGGCCGATGCGGCTTTGATCGGCAGCGCGACGATCTTCGGTTTGGCGCTCGGCACCGCCGGCCAGGGCCAATTCTCCGACCGATTCGGCCGCAGATTTGTTTATCAGTTCAATCTCTTGTTCTTCGGCATCTTCACCATCCTCGGGGCGCTCGCTCCCAGCGTCACCTTGCTGGTGGTCTGCCGCTTCATCGCCGGAATTTTCCTCGGGGCCGAGCAGCCGCTGGCGTTTGCCTATGCGGGCGAATGGTCGCCCAAACGCATCCGCGGCCGCGCGCTCGCCATCGTGCATTTCATCGGCGGCGCCTGCGTGTGGCCGATCGGCACCGGACTGGTGCTGTTTTTTGGCGCCATGTTCGCGTCATCGGGCACCGACCCGGTCGCCGCCGGTCACGTCTGGCGCGGCGTGTGGATTTTGATCGGGGTGCTTGCCTTGGTGGTGTGGGTGTTCCGCTTCACGCTGCCGGAATCGCCGCGCTATCTGGCGACCCACGGCCGCGGCAAGGAAGCCCTCGACATCCTTGGCCGGATGGGCATCCCCCAACCGACGCAGCCGCTGTCGAGCACCGCAGCAAGCGACACCAAGAGCGATCCGTTCGGCGTCGTGTTCAGGATGTTTCCCAAACGCGTCATCGCCGGCATGATCTGCTTCACGGCGTTCTTCGGCATCGCCATCGGGCTCGGCGCCTGGCTGCCGAACATCATGAATGCGAAGGGCTTTTCCATCACCAAGTCGCTGCAATACCTGCTGGCGATGAACTTCGCGGTGCCGTGCGCGAGCATCTTCATGATGTACGCGCTCGACAAATTCGGCCGCAAGATCACGTCGATCTGCACCTTCGTGGGTGCCGGCATCATGGCGATCCTGTTTGCCAATGCGCAGACCGCGATCGGACTCATGGTTGTCGGATTCATCATGACCTTCTTCGTGCAGGTCGCCGGCAATGCCATGCAGATTTTCGCATCCGAAGTGTTTCCGACCAATGCGCGCGCGTCGGGCTTTGGCTGGGCTTCGGGCGTCGGCCGGTTCGCCACCGCCTTCATCATGCCGACGATCCTGTGGATTCAGACCGGGTTCGGCCTGATGACCGTGTTCGTGTGCCTCGCCGCGCTCTTGTTCATTGCGGCGATCGCGGTGACGCAGCTTGGCCCGGAGGCCCGGCAAAAGAGCCTCGACGAGATCGCGCCGCCGACCGGGTGATGTGTTGAGCGTGTGAGTTTTGGCGCGGCGGACTCCGCGTTCCGCCGCGCTGCCTTACCAGAATATCGCTCAGATCGGGCGATTCACCGCCAGCGGCGCTGCAGCCAGAGCCATTGCTCGGGCCGCTCGCGAATCCAGCCTTCGACCACGTCGGTGATTTTCTGCGTCCCGGCTTCGACGTCGATCTTGCCGTCGGCGCCGCGCGGCATGGCGATTTCGTCGGTGAATTCGAGCGCAATGCGGTTGTCGGGCAGGCGCACGGCGCGAAAGCCATGTACCGGGCAATCGAACAGCCGCGCAAAGCGGACCGCCATCGGATTGGCTTTGCAGCGCCGGCCAAAAAAGTTCACGTCGATGCCGCCGGCCTGATGGCGATCCATGAATAGCGTCAGATGCAGACCTTCTTTCATCGCCTCTCGGATTTTCCACGCGGTGTCGGCGCCGGCGACGATGAGACGGCCCATGCACTCCTGGCGCATCGCCAGCAATTCTTCCGACAGCGGCCCGAAGTTCAGCGGATTGTAAATGATGGCGAGATCGAGCCCGTGGCGCCTGACCCAGATGGCGCCGATCTCGTAGCTCGCCAGATGCGAGGTGAACAGTGACGCAGTCCGGCCGTCGTCGCGCAGCCGCGCCAGCCTCTGCAGTGTCGCATCCGCAACCACGATGCGATCCGCGTTGCCATCGGTCCCGATCAGCCGATCCAGGTTGACGTATTCGACGGCGAGCCGGCCGAGGTTGTCCCACATGCCATCGAGAATGTGCTCGATCTCCACCGCGGGCTTGTCCGGATAGGCCGCCACCAGATTGGCGCGCGCGGTGCGATGGCCGCGCAGCCGCGGTCCGACCATGCGCAGCGCCCAGGCGGAAAAATTCGCGGCGCGATCGACGTCGAAATAGCGGATCAGCTTGAACAGCAAATGGCCGACGCCATTGCGGGCGCCGCCGGCGGCCGTGTCCAGCCGATAGAACCAGCTCAGCTTGCTGAGAAATTCGACGTTCGGATTGGCCGCCGCAATGCGTGCCTTGAGCTCGGCCACGAACGATGTGCAGTTCGCCGCGCGGTTCTCGGCCGTGCGGAACCGCACCACATGGATCGAATTGAGAGCGATTTTGCTGCCGTCGCGGCAGTACAGCACGTAATCGAAGCGGCGCGGCAATTCGGCCGACAGCGCGCCCCAGACCTTCGACTTGTACTCATGGACCGCAACGATGTCGCCATAGGGGACGGCACCGGAGGACGCGCCGTCGCGCCATTCCAGATCGCTCGCGCCAAGCCGATAAGTGCGCTCGGCAGCAAAAATTCGCCGCCGAAACGAATGCACGTATTCGGGATTCGCGGCGGAACTGGCCGACACATCGTTCATCGCTGCAATCATACAGTTGGGTCAGCAACAGGGCAATTTTGGGTGCTCGCAAACACCGGCCGCCGTTGCGATCGTCGGCTTCCGCTGATCAGCCAACAACCAATTAGGACGACCGCCGCCCCTAACCGCGCCAATAACGGTCCTCCCAGCTGCGCGACAGGCGCATTGCCGAGAGGATGAGTCCGGCCATCGAGTAGGTCTGCGGGAAGTTGCCCCACAGCGCGCCGGTGTGCGGATCGACGTCTTCGGAGAGCAGGCCGTAGCGGTTGCGATGCCCGAGCGCGTCGATGAACAGATCGCGCGCGGCGTCGCGGCGGCCGAGCGACCACAGCGCATCGATCAGCCAGAACCGGCAGATCAGGAACGCGGTGACCGGCATGCCGAAATCGTCGGCGCTGGCGTAGCGCATGACGTGCTTCTCGCGCACCAGTTCGCGCTCCATGGCGCCGACGGTCGAGATGAAGCGTGGGTCGTCGACCTCGACGACGCCGAGATCGGGTAAGAGCAGCACGCTGGCGTCGAGATCGTCGGAGCCGAACGCCGCAGTGAACGCGCCGCGCTTGCCGTTCCAGGCGCGCTCGACCAGCTCGGCATGGATCGGCTCGGCAATGGAGTTCCAGTATTTGGCGCGCGGCTCGAGCCCGATGCGGGTGGCGATGGCGGCGAGCCGCTGACAGCCCGCCCAGCACATCGCCGCCGAATGGGTATGGATGCGCTGGCGGCCGCGGTATTCCCAAATCCCGGCATCGGGCTCGAACGCCTTTTGCGCCGCGCGATGGCCGAGCGACTCGAGCAGATGAAACAACCCCTCGTCGCCGGGCCGCGGCAGCCGGCGGTCGAAGAACAACGGCATCGCCGCCAGAATGACGCTGCCATAGGTGTCGTGCTGCGTCTGGTGCACCGCCGCGTTGCCGATACGCACCGGCCCGTCGCCGCCGTAGCCGGCAAGATGGGGCGCCGTGCGTTCCTCGACGGAAACAGTCGGCACTACGCTATAGAGCGGCCGCAGCTCCTGATCGGTCTTCGAGACGATGCTCAGCGTGAAGGAGATGAACTCCTCCATGGTGCGCGTCGCGCCGATGCGGTTGAGCGCCTGCACGACGAAATAGGCGTCGCGCAGCCAGCAATACCGGTAATCCCAGGTGCGGCCGGACGACGGCGCCTCTGGGATCGACGTGGTATGCGCGGCGATGATGCCGCCGGTCTCGTCGAAATTCGACAGCTTCAGCGTAATGGCGGCGCGAATAATGGCTTCCTGCCAATCGATTGAGATCGACAGCCGGCGCACCCATTCGGTCCAGTATTCGTGAGTGCGATCGGCAAATTCCCGGCAGGTCGTTTGCAGATCGCCGGTGAACGGCTCGTCGGGGCCGAACACCAGATGCAGCGGCCGCGTCAGCACGAACGGCGACTCGTTGTCGATCAGCGACAGCGCTGCGTCGGTGGTAAGCCGGATCACGGTGGCGTCGTTGGCGTAGCGGATATGGTTGCTGCCGAGCGAGCGATGCGGCAGCGGCTTGCCGTACTCGCAGGTCGGCCGCATCCGCACCGTGATGCGCGGTAGGCCGGCAATCGGCTCAACGATGCGGTAGAGCTGCGGTGGCCGGAATACGCGTCCGAATTGGCGAAAGCGCGGGGTAAAATCGGTAATGCGCACCTTGGCGCCATGGCGGTCGGTCAACACCGTGCTGACGATCGCGGTGTTGCGGATGTATTCGGACTGATACTCGACCATGTCGTCGAGAACGACGTCGGAGAAACCCTTCTCCTCCTGGCCCGACACGAGTCGGCAAAAAATCGGATCGCCATCGAAGCGCGGATAGCACCACCAGACGATCCGCGAGCACGGATCGACCAACGCGGCCGTGCGGCCGTTGCCGATCACGGCGAGATCGAGGCCATGATCGATCATTGCGCTTCGCCCAAGCCTTCCGCTGCAATCTGCGCAAGCCACGCGCGCACGGCCTCGGGCCGATCGAAATGGCCGTCGACGTCGGCAACGATGCCGCCCACCGAATAGGCCTGGCCGTCGAATTTCGGAATGACGCCGAAGACAGGAAGATCGGTGGTGTCGTCGCCGATGAAGATCGGACGGCGGCCGGCGAACGGCGCCAGCCGCATGAGTTCGCATACCGCGTTACCCTTGTTGATCGCCGCCGGCTTGATGTCGACGACGAGCTTGCCGGGCAGGATCTCCACCGCTTCGCCGCCGGCATCGGAGCAGATCGTCCGCACCGCAGTCACCACTTCCACTCCCTTGTCGGGCGCGAGGCGATAATGCAGCGCCAGCGAATAGCCCTTGTCCTCGACCAGGACCCCGGGCCCGAGTTCCGCGACGGTGGCTAGCTTGCGTTTGAGCGCCTTGCTCAACGGGGTTGTGCGCGACTGCACATCGGCGTCGCCGCTCACGCGCATTTCGGCGCCGTGAACCCCGATGGCGGCAAGCTGCAGCGGGGAAAAGATCAGGTCGATCTCGTTGAGCGAGCGGCCGCTGACCAGCGCCACGGCGCCCTCTGTGAGTTCGGCAAGCCGCGTCAGCGTGCGCCGCAGCCCGGTTGGAACCCAGACCTGCCGCGGCGACGGCGCGATATCCAGGATGGTGCCGTCGATGTCGAGCAGGAAGGCGCGGTCGTGCAGATCCGACACGGACGGCAATGGGGGTGCGGCAATATCCATGGTCTCAATGATGCGATTCGAAACGCTCAATCCCCTTGGCACGACCGGGCCTCATTTTTCAATCGACGAATGCCAGGGGCCGGCTCACGGTTTCGAGCGATTTGCGCTCGGCCGCAACCCCCCAGACCGCCTGGACCAGGGCGGCGGCAACCATCAGCGCCGCGCCGACGCAATAGCCGATGGCGACGCTGCCGCGCGAGCCGGTACTGATCAGCATGCCGAACAGGAGCGGCCCCGCAATGCCGCCGATGCCGGTGCCGATGGCATAGAAGAACGCGATGGCGAGCGCCCGCAGTTCGAGCGGGAAAATCTCGCTCACCGTCAGGTAGGCCGAGCTGGCCGCGGCCGAGGCAAAGAAGAACACCACCATCCATGCGACGGTGAGCTCTTGGGCGGAGAGCAGGTTCCGGTTGAACAGATACGCGGTGACGGCGAGCAGCACGCCGGAGATCGCGTAGGTCGAGGTGATCATGATCCTGCGGCCGACCGTGTCGAACAGCCGGCCGAGAATGAGCGGCCCGAGCACGTTGCCGGCCGCGAACGGCAGGATGTACCAGCCGACCTGGTCGGCCGGCAAACCGTAGAAGTCGGTCAGCACCAGCGCGTAGGTGAAGAAGATCGCGTTGTAGAAGAACGCCTGGGCGATCATCAGGCTCAAGCCGACCAGTGTGCGCTGCCGGTAATTCACGAACAGCGCCTGGCCGACCTCGCGTAACGGTGTGTGGTCGCGGGTGCGCAGGCGCACGCGCTTGAGCGCGCCGGTGTCGTTGTGCGCTCTGCGCGAGGCGCCGGGAAATTGCGCTTCGATGCCGCTGACGATCTGCTCCGCCGCCTGCGCTCGGCCGTGCGTCACCAGCCATCGTGGGCTTTCCGGAATCCACTGCCGCATCACCAGGATGACAAGTCCTATCGTGGCGCCGATCAGGAACGCCAGCCGCCAGCCGATCGCCGGATTGATGAAGGCCGGATCGAGCAGCAGGATGGAGCCGCCGGCACCCATCGCCGCGCCCAGCCAAAAGCTGCCGTTGATCATAAGATCGGTCCAACCGCGCAGCCGTGCGGGAATAAGCTCCTGGATTGTCGAATTGATGGCGGTGTACTCGCCGCCGATGCCGGCGCCGGTGAGAAACCGGAACAGCGCGAAGCTCCAGAAGTTCCAGGACAGCCCGGTCGCGGCGGTGGCCAGGAGATAAGCCACCAGCGTTACGGTGAACAGCTTCTTGCGGCCAAGCCGGTCGGTGAGCCAGCCGAACAGGAAGGCGCCGAGCACGGCGCCGGCCAGATAACAGCTGCCCGCAAGGCCGACCTCGCTGTTGCTCAGGCCGAGCGCCGAGCCTTGCTTGAGCTCGCCGGAGAGCGAGCCGGCGAGCGTGACTTCGAGGCCATCGAGGATCCAGGTGATGCCGAGCGCCACGATGACCAGCACGTGAAAGCGGCCGAACGGCAGCGCGTCGAGCCGTGCCGGAATGTCGGTCTCGATGATGCTCCCATAAGGCGCGGGTCTCGGCTCCTCACCAGCCGGCGCGGCGCCCTGCTGCGGAGACGCCGTAGGGCCGGAATCCGGATGCGGCACCCGTTTGCCAGCGGCTGCAACCATCGCGCAATGCTTCGCCCGCCCCGCGCTGCCCGGCTCGTCAACGCCCCGCGCGAAGCGGTGTTCCGGCAGAGGCGTGATGCCGGCAATGCGCCGCTTGCATCGTTGGGTTGACTTCAACACCGTTTGGGTCGATTGCCTTGCATTCAACGGTGCAGTGCTGTCCCGAAGGGATTACGCCGCCGCGCGGGGAAACGCGACGGCAGGCCTGCGGCCCGGACGAGCCGCCGCGTACGCAAAACAGCGCGGCGCCCCACTCGCCACGGCGGCAGCGCCCGGAAGGCAGCCGGCCCTGCTCGAGCGAACGCGCCATGACGACGAGCGACGTTAACTTTGCGACGCGAGTCGCCATGATGGCACGCACCAACGGACGCATAGCGTCTCTGCAAACCGGTCTGGTCGCTGCACCGGCCTTGATTCCCGCTTGCGTCCGGCGAATGCGACATGACCCCGACGCACATTGAGCCGACAACCTATCCCCTCAAATCGCGCGGTCGACGGCCCTGGTCCGCGCTGACGCGCGTGACCGACCGCTTGGAAATTCCGCACCGGCTGCGCGCGCTGGTCCGGGCGCGGGAATCGAGCCTTGTTGCCCTGGCGATGCTGGTGGGCACCATCGCCGGCTTGGTCGTGGCCGCGATGGGCTTCACGGTCGATCTGCTGCACGAAATCTTCTTCGACCTGCAGCACGGCGAGCGACTGTCGGCCCGGCTGTCGCTCAACCCGATCTTGGCGATCTGCGTGCCGCTGCTGGGCGGACTTCTGTTCGGCGGCGCGACCGAACTGATCAGGCGCTGGCGGCCGGAGCGCGAGGTCGACCCGATCGAGGCCAACGCGCTGCATGGCGGCCGCATGTCTCTCCTCGGCAGCATGATCGTCGCCGCGCAGACTGTTTGGTCGAGCGGGGTGGGCGCCGCGGTCGGCCTCGAAGCCGGCTATACCCAGGCGGCGAGCGGCATCGCCTCGCGCATCGGCGCCGCCTTCCGCCTGCGCCGCGGCGACCTGCGCATCCTGGTCGGCTGCGGCGCCGCAGCCGGCATTGCCGGCGCCTTCGGCGCGCCGCTCGCCGGCGCCTTCTACGGCTTCGAGCTGATCATCGGCAGCTATACGCCGAGCAGTTTGGCGCCGGTCGCCATCGCGGCCCTGATCGGATTCGAAGTCGCCGACAAGCTGTCGCCGGCGGACATCGGCGTCGTCGCCCCCGAGAAGATGGCGATCGTCAGTCATGACCTCGCCATCGCCGCCATGCTCGGCCTGCTCGCCGCGCTGCTCGGCATCACGCTGATGCGCGGCGTCGCGCTGAGCGAAACGCTGTTCGCGCGGCTGGCGCTGCGGCCGATCCTGCGCACCATGCTGGGCGGGCTGGTGGTCGGGCTATGCGCGGTGGTATCGCCGCAAGTGATGTCGTCCGGGCACGGCGCGCTGCGCATCGCCGGCATGCTCGACCTGTCGTTCGGCGTCGTGGCGCTGCTGTTCCTGCTCAAGATCGTCGCCTCGATCGCCTCGCTCGGCTCCGGCTTCCGCGGCGGCATGTTCTTTTCCTCACTGTTGATCGGCGCGCTCGGCGGCCACCTGCTGGCTGTCGCGCTCACCATGATTTTTCCGACGCTCTACTTCGATCCGAACGCCTATGCGGTGATCGGCATGAGCTCGCTGGCGGCGGCCGTGATCGGCGGACCGCTGACGATGATCTTCATCGCGCTCGAAACCACCGGCGACCTGTGGCTCACCACCTTGGTGCTGATCGCGGTGATCATCTCGGCGCAGGTGACGCGCGAAGCATTCGGCTACTCGTTCGCCACCTGGCGCTTCCATCTGCGCGGCGAGACCATCCGCAGCGCCGCCGACGTCGGCTGGATGCGCGACCTCACCGTCGGCCGGATGATGCGCCAGGATGTGGAGACGGTGCACGCCGCCACCAATGTCGCCGCCTTCCGTGAAGCCTTTCCGCTTGGCTCGACCGCCTATGTGGTGGCGGTCGACGAAGCCGACCGCTATGTCGGCCTCATTCGTGTGGCCGACCTTCACGCCAATGAAGTCGATCCCGACCGGCCGCTCAAGGATTTCCTGCTTTACGCCGACGAGATGCTGCTGCCCGGCATGGCGGTCAAGGAAGCCGTGCTGGCGTTCGACCGCGCCGAGGCCGAGGCGCTGGCGGTGGTCGAGTCCTATCTCGATCGCCGCGTCATCGGGCTATTGACCGAAGCCTACGTGCTGCGCCGCTACTCGGCCGCGCTGGAGCGGCGGCGCCAGGAGATGCTTGGCGAAGAGTAGGCGCTAATCCCGCGGCTCGATCCGCGTGATCCAGCCTTCGTGGTCGACGTACCAGACCGTCACCGGGTCGGTGGAATTGTCGATCCAGCTTTCGCGGTCGATGCCGTAGGGCTCCGGCAGCACGTATTCGGTGAACTGCTCGGTCTTCGGATCGAAACGGAAGTAGCGGCCCGAGTGCATCTCACCGCCCCAGACTTCGCCATTCCGGTCGGCCTGCGCGGTGTACATCGACGCGTACGGGGTCGGGATCGGGAATTCGTGGATGCGTTTCTCGGCCATGTTGAACTCGACCAACTCGCCGCCGCGGCCGCCGGCCCAGTAATTGTCGTGCAGGTCGAACTCGCCGCGCGCCGGGCCGGAATTGAAGCTGGTGTCGGGCTCCCAGATCTCGCCGCTCTTGGTGTCGGCAACGACCACGCCGTCGCGCGGCCAGGCGCCGCCGCCGAAAAAGCGGCCGTCGGCGCTGATCGCGCTGCCATAGGTGCCGGGGAATTTCTTGGTGATGACGCCGTACACCTCGGCGCCGGTCAGCGCGTCGACCTTGCTAACTTTGCTGTTGCGCGTCTTCCAGATGTAGCCGTCGGGATCGAGCGCATAATTGCCGCCCATCGGCGAGTTGAGCGTTTCCTTGACCTGCCAGGGAATCCGCTTGAACGCGCCGGTGCGCGGGTCGAGCCGCCAGATGTTGTGCGCCCAGTTTTCCGAGCCCCAGACGATGCCGTTCTTGTCGACATGAATCCAATGGGTGCCGGGCAGCGCGCCGGGCTGCACCGGCGGCACGTGAAACTCGGTGACCTGCCCGGTGCGCGGATCGAGCCGGCCCACGTACGAGCTACGGTGCGTCGAGTACCAGATGTTGCCGTTGGCATCGCCCGACACGTCGTGCGTCGCCGGCTCGAGCCGCGGCAACTCGAACTCGGTGATGACCACGTGGGTGGCGCGGCCCTGCGGCCGCGGCAGCGCGATGAAGGAGGGCTCCGGCGATTGCGGGCCGCGGACGGTCGCCAGCCAATGCACCAGCCGCGCTTCGTCGGCGTCGGAGAAGCGGCCGCGGCTGTTGACATTGATCAGCGGCGAGCCGGCGCCATGGATCATGCGGTGCAGAATTTTCGACCAGCCCGCTTCGTCATAGCGGTTGCGGAAAATCTGCTGATAGGAATGGCACCAGTTGCAATTGACGGTGAGCAGCCGCTTGTCCTCGCCGCTGCCCGAGAGGCTCATCAGCCATTCCGAGCCGGTCATCTGCGCGGCGATTTCCGGAGAGGGCGGCAGCACGTCGGACTTGGCGATGCGTTTGAGGACAATGTCAGGCAGCGCATTGGCGCCGTCGATGTTCACCCCGTCTTGCGCGTAGGGAAAGAACTCGCGCGGCTGCGCGATGTGTAACGTGTACGGGCCGGACACGAGCTGGGGAAATTCGTAGCGGCCGTTGGCGTCGGTAAACACCGTGGTCCGGATCGCGCTGTTCTTGGCGATCAGCTGCACCATCATGCCTTCGAGGAAATTACCCTCGGCGGATTTGACGATGCCATGCGGGCCGCCCACCAGTCGATTGCCGCTCGATCCCGGTCCTTGCGCCGCGCTTGCCCGATACGCCGGATTGAGCGGCGGCGCGTCGGAATTCCAGCAGCATTTCTCGCGCAGGAAAGCGACGAGGTCGTTCAGGTCGGCTTCGCTCAGCGTGTATTTGTAGGCCGCCATGTCGGCGCTGCCGTTGCGGATTTGATTCTTCACCGTCTCGTCGTTGACCGGCTGGCCGGACCACAGCGTCGGGTGCGTGAACAGGCCTTCGAGCTTCGGCACGTCTTTGGTGAATTCGTTATGGCAGAACCAGCACTTGTAATAAAAAATCTCGCGGCCACGCTCGGCGCCGCTGAGCGCGGCTTTTTTGAATTGATAAATCTGGTCGGCCTTCTGCAGCTCGTCCATCGGCGGCGCCTGGTCGGACGCCTGCTGTGCCGCCGCCGGAACTATGGATTGCACCAGGAGGCCGGCCGAGATGATCAGCGCAGCGCCGAGCGCCGCCGTCGCGCGATAAAGCCGCATGTCCTCCCCCATACTCAGAGGCTTCGGCACCTCTATGCGGGCAAGTATAGTTTGTCGCACGCGCGGCAGCGAGCCCTTGCTAAGACCCCGGATGAACGGCACTGGATGGACGCCTCGGGCCCCATGGGTAAGATGGCGGACCGGCCGATGGTCGCGGCGGTCGCGTGCGGAGCGTGGCGGAATGGATGATCGGGTGCGAGTCGATTGTGTTGCCAATGCCCGGGCCTTGGCGCCGATGATCCTCGAAGCGGCGCCGCGCATCGAGGCCGAGCGCGGCCTGCCGGCCGATCTGGTCGACGCGCTCCATGAGGCGCGGTTGTTCCGGATGCTGGTGCCGCGCTCCTACGGCGGCGAAGAAATCTCGCCCGTCGAATACGTGCAGGCGATCGAGGAGATCGCCAAGGCCGACGCCTCCACGGCCTGGTGCATCGGGCAGACCTCGGTCTGCTCGACCATCTCCAAGGCCATGAACCCGAAAGTCGCGGAGGAGATTTTCAAGAAGAATCCGCGCGGCGTCTTGGCCTGGGGACCCTCGGGCAACGGCAAGGCGATCGCCGATAAAGGCGGCTTCCGCGTCAGCGGCGTGTGGCCGTTCGCCAGCGGCAGCCGGCAGGCCACCTGGCTCGCCGCCCATTGCATCGTCTACGAGGCCGACGGCGAGCAGCGCCGCGATGCCGACGGCAAGCCAGTGCAGCGGACGCTCGTGCTGCCGCGCGAAACCGCCACCATCAAGGATGTGTGGCATGTGATCGGGCTTCGCGGCACCGGCAGCGACACCTATTCGTTCACCGACGTGTTCGTGCCGGAGGAACGCGCCGTCGCCTATCACGCGCTCAATCCGACCGAGCGGCACGAGCGCGGCCCGCTTTACGCCTTCACCATCTATCAGCTGTTCGGCTGCAGCTTTCCGGCCATCGCGCTCGGCATCGCGCGGACTGTGCTCGATGCGTTCTGCGCTCTGGCGCAGAGCAAGACGCCGATGGGCCAGACCAGCGTGCTGCGCGACAGCGCCGTCATCCAGTCGCAGGTCGGCGTGGCGCAGTCGTCGCTCGAGGCCGCGCACTCGTTCTTCTATGACGCGCTCGGCGAGATCTGGCGAGCGGCGCAGGCCGGATCAATCTCGCTCGATCAGCGCGTGCGGCTACGCATGGGATGCATCCATGCCACCCAGCAGGCGCGGCAGATCGTCGAGAACGCGTATCTGGCCGCCGGCGCCACCGCGATCTTCGAAAGCAATCCGTTTGAACGGCGCTTCCGCGACATCCATGCGGTGTCGCAACAGGCACAGTCGCAATTCTCGATCTACGAGGCGGTCGGCCGGCACTTCTTGGGGCTGCCGCACAATTCGCGCCTGATCTGAGCGGCATCGATGCGGCGCGCCGCGGAGAAAAACCCATGACCGACGACGCGCGAGCAGCCGCGCTGATGCAGAAAATGCTGCGCAAGAAACTTTACGTCGTGTTGTCGAAGCCGCTGGTCGCGCCCGAACAGCTGCGGCCGGTGCTCGCCGCGCATCTCGACTACATGATCGATCTGGAAAAGCGCGGCGTCATCTTCGCATCGGGCCCGCTCGCCGATCCGGAGCGCCCGCCGCAGGGCGAAGGCTTGACCATCCTGCGCGCCGCCAACGCCGCGGACGCGCGCGCCATCGCCGAGGCCGATCCGTTCTTCAAAAATGGCCTGCGCACCTTTGAGCTGAAGGAATGGACCGTGATGGAAGGCATGCTGGGCTTGCGCGTGAATTACTCCGATCAGACCATCGAACTGGCATAGCGGGCAGGGGACCTTTATGGAGACCATCGGCTTTATCGGTCCGGGCAAGATCGGGCTGCCGATTTCCCAACACCTGATCAAAAGCGGCCGCCGCGTCGTCGGCTTCCGCCGCTCATCGCTCGCCGAATTCGAGAAGATCGGCGGCGTCGCGGCGGGTTCGGCGGCCGAGGTCGGCGCCCAGGCCAGCATCGTGTTCTCGTGCCTGCCCTCGACCGAGGCGCTCGACGATGCGATGCAGGGCCCACGCGGCCTCCTCAACACCGCACGGCGCGGCCAGATCGTGGTCGAGCTCGGCTCGCATCCGGTGCCCGATAAGGAACGCCAGGTCACGGCGCTCGCGCAAAAGGGCGCGATCTTCATCGACGGCGAAGTCTCCGGCACGCCCGGCATGGTGCAGGCAAGGAAGGGCGTGATCTATCTCGCCGGCGACGCCGCGGCCTGCAAGACCATCGAGCCGGTGGTGGCAGCGTTCGCCGAGACGTGCCTCTATTTCGGCAAGTTCGGCGCCGCGAGCCGGGTCAAGCTGGTCAATAACCTGATGGTGGCGCTCAACATCGCGGCGACCGCGGAGGCGATGGCGCTCGGGCTCAAGGCCGGCGTCGACGTGCCGCTGATGATCAAGGCGATCGCCGGCGGCAGCGGCGGCTCGACCCAGTTCGGCATCCGCGCGCCGTGGATGGCGGAGCGGCGCTTCACCCCGGCGCAGGGCACGGTGCCGCAGCTGCAGCACTATTTCGACATGATCGGCGACATGGCCGACAGCCTCGGCGTGGCGACGCCGATGCTCGATTGCGCGGCGGCCTTATATGAGCGCTTCGTCGCCATGGGGTTTGGCGAATTCGACGTCGCCAAGATGGTCGATGTCGTCGCCGCGCTGCCGCGCGCCAAAAAACAGACCAAGAAATAAGAGAACGAGGAGTATCCCATGATCCGCGTCAGCAAGATCGCCCACGCCAGCTACGAGACGCCCGATCTCGACCGGCAGACCGAATATTACACTGAGGTGCTCGGGCTGACGGTCGCCGCCAAGGAGAAAGACGCAGTCTTTCTCGCCTCCACGGTCGATCATCATTCGGTGGTGTTGCGCAAGGGCGCCAACGCGCAATGCACGCGCGTTGGTTTTCAGATCGCGCCCGACGCCGACCTCGGCGCATTCGAGAAACAGGTCGCCGGCCACGGCATCAAGACCGAACGCAAAAAGGACCCGGAGCCGTCGATCGCCGACATGCTGGTGTTCGCCGACCCCAAGGGCACGATCATGGAGGTGTTCAAGCGCGACGCCTTTTCACACCAGAAATTCACCGAGAAGGGCATTGTGCCGTTCAAGCTCGGCCATGTGGCTTTCCATGTCACCGACGTGAAGCACACGACCAAGTTCTATTGCGACGTGCTCGGCTTTCGCGAGTCCGACTGGATGGGCGATTTCTTCTCGTTCCTGCGCTGCGGTCCGGACCATCACACCATCAACCTGATGCAGACCGGCTCAAACCGCCACTTCCACACCGCGTTCGAGCTGCGCGACTGGGCGCACATGCAGACCGCCTGCGACTTCCTCAGCCGCCACGGCTACAAGCTGCTCTGGGGCCCGGGCCGCCACGGCATCGGCCATAACCTTTTCGCCTACCACCGCGCGCCGAACGGGCTGATCACCGAAACCTTCGCCGAGCTCGACCGCATGAACGAGGAGCTCGGCTATTTCGAGCCACGGCCGTGGCACCGCGACAACCCGCAGCGGCCGAAAGTCTGGGCCAAGGACCCGTCGGCCTCCAATCTGTGGGGCATCATGCCGCCCGACGAGATGCATCACTAACAACCCGTCATTGCGAGGAGCCCCGAAGGGGCGACGAAGCAATCCAGAGTCAGTGCACCAGTCCCTGGATTGCTTCGCGGAGCTTGTCATCGGGCCGGACCCGTTGGCTCGCAATGACGAATCGTCAGCGCCCGCGCTTGCGTGCCGCTCGCTCCCTGTCCCGCTTGGCCGCCTTGCGGATGCGGCAACCGGCGCACTGGCAGCCGCCGCTTTCCATGAAGTAGGCGAGATACTCGGTCCCGTAATTGTAGGTGATTTCCTCGCCTGGCGAGATGGTGCGCAGCGCCCGGATCACGATCTTGCCGTCGCCTATGATCGGCGTCGCATTCGGCCAGCATGAATGGTTGATGTAGCGTGCCACGTTCCAGCGCGGCGAGCCGTCGATCGTGTACTTGCTGTTGAGCTCGAACATGTAGCGCGCACCGCGCGACTCGCGGCGGTCGGCCTCGTCGTTGGGCAGGCGCGGACCGCGATACCTGGCGATGTAGGCGCCGCGCTTGATGGTCTTGACGGCAAACAGCCCGAGCCCGGTCTCGGAACGGGCGATGCGGAAGAACGGCAAGGACATCATGTGCGATTAGCCGTGCCAGGGCGTTTTGTCATCCCCCTCGGGCGCTATCCACATCTCTGGTCGCCTGAGTCGCCCGTGCCAGGCCCACACGGGCCGCTGCCCGGGGCCGCATGCCCCGGCATTGCCTTGTCCATCCGTCACGCTAGGGTGCGGCCGGAAAAATCGCGGCAACAAGGAGAACACGATGGACGCGGACAGCAAGAAGACCGTGCTGCGCATGATCCCATACGGCATCTATGTGCTCACCGCCGACGACGGCGCCGGCAACATCGCGGCCGCGACTGTCAACTGGGTGACACAGACGGCGTTCGCGCCGCCGCTGGTGGTGGCCGCGGTCAAGACCGATTCTGGCGCCTACAAGGTGCTGAAGGCGGCCAAGGCATTTGCGCTCAACATGCTCGGCAAGGACCACAAGGGCGTGGCCTTCGGCTTCTTCAAGCCGACCGTGGTCAGCGAGGGCAAGCTCAGCGGCCAGCCGTACCGCAAGGGCTCGACCGGCGCGCCAATTCTCACCGAGGCGCCGGGCGCGGTCGAATGCCGCGTCACCTCGATCGTCGAGCAGGGCGACCATCACATCGTGGTCGGCGAAGTGGTCGACGCCCATCTCAAGGCGGCGCTGTCCGGCCGGCCCGATACCGCGATCCTGGAGATGAAGGATCTCGGCGACAACGTTTTTTATGGCGGCTGACGCCGGCATTGCGGAGCGAACATGCGAACCATAACGGTCGAAGAGCATTTTGCGCATCCGGACTTTTTTGACGGACCCGGACGCGAGTTCAAGGAGGCGGCGAAATCCGGCCCGCGCGGCGCCAAGCTGTTCGAGCAGCTGTCCGAGCTCGGCGCCAAACGCGTCGCCGAGATGGATGCGGCCGGCATCGACGTGCAGCTTCTGTCGCTGCAATATCCCGGCACCGAGCAACTGGAGGCCGCCGAGGCGCTCGCGGTGGCCCGCGCCGCCAACGACTTTTTGGCGGACGCGGCGAAACAATATCCGACGCGCTTTGCCGGGCTCGCCGCGCTGCCCACGGCGGCCTCCGAGAAAGCCGCCGAAGAGCTGCAAAGCCGGGTTCGCGCGGGCTTCAAGGGCGCCATCATCAACGGCCACAATCGCGGACGTTATCTGGACGACAAATTCTATTGGCCGATCCTCGAATGTGCCGAAGCGCTGAACGTGCCGATCTATCTGCATCCGACCCGGCCGCCGAAGGCGGTTATCGACGCCTCGTTCGGCGGCCTTGCGCCGGAGGTGAGCTGGATGCTGTCCGGCGCCGGCTGGGGCTGGCACATCGAGACGGCCAATCACGTCATCCGGCTCATTCTCGGCGGCGTGTTCGATCGCTTTCCCAAACTGCAGATCGTGATCGGCCACCTCGGCGAAGGCCTGCCGTTCATGCTGCCGCGGCTCGATATCAATTTCGCGCAGTCGCTGACCAAGCTGAAGCGCTCGTTTGCCGATTATCTGCGGCAGAACGTGCACTACACGTTCGGCGGCTTCTTTTTCCCGGCGACGTTTCTCGATCTCCTGCTCGAGGTCGGCGTCGAGCGCATCATGTTCTCGGTCGATTATCCCTACGGCTCGATGGCGAGGGGCCGTGCCTTTCTGGAACAGCTTCCGGTCAGCGCCGCCGACCGCGAGCGCATCGCCCACGGCAACGCCGAAAGGCTGTTCAAGCTGTAGACGCTGTTATTTCAGACTCGTAATCATCCACCTCATCCTGAGGTGCGAGCAAAGCGAGCCTCGAAGGATGTCGGCCCCGGCGCCTCGGCCTGCATCCTTCGATGCCTCGCGCTACGCGCGAGCACCTCAGGATGAGGTTCACTGGTGAGTATTACTCCGCCGCTTCCATGTCGGCGGCGTCGAGGAAGCCACCGGCCTGGCGGCGCCACAGCGCGGCGTAGTGCCCGTTGTGGGCGATCAGCTCGCGATGGCTGCCCTGTTCGACGATGCGGCCGTGTTCGAGCACCAACAACCGATCCATCTGCGCGATCGTCGACAGCCGGTGCGCGATGGCGATCACGGTCTTGCCGCCCATCAGCGTGCCGAGGCTCGATTGGATCGCCGCCTCCACCTCGCTGTCGAGCGCCGAGGTCGCCTCGTCGAACACCAGGATCGGCGCGTCCTTGAGGATGACCCGCGCGATGGCGACGCGCTGGCGCTGGCCGCCCGACAGCTTGACGCCGCGCTCCCCCACATGGGCGTCGTAGCCGCGGCGGCCCTGCCAATCTTCGAGGTCGAGGATGAACTCGTGCGCGTGAGCGAGCTTGGCGGCGCGGACGATCTCCTCCTCGCTCGCCTCCGGCCGGCCATAGCGGATGTTGGCGCGGATCGAGCGGTGCAAGAGCGAAGTGTCCTGCGTCACCACCGAGATCTGCGCCCGCAGCGATTCCTGGGTGAGCGAGGAAACGTCCTGGCCGTCGATCAGGATGGCGCCGTCTTCGAGCTGAAAGAACCGCAGCAGCAGATTGACCACGGTCGATTTGCCGGCGCCGGAACGGCCGACCAAGCCGATCTTCTCGCCGGGCGCGATGATGAGATTAAAATTCTGCAGCACGCCGACTTCGCGGCCATAGCCGAAGCTGACGTTCTTGAACTCGATGCGGCCCGAACGCACCGCCAGCGGCCGCGCGTCGGCGGCGTCCGGCAGCTGCAGCGGCTGCGCGATGGTGATCATGCCCTCCTGCACCACGCCGATATCCTCGAATATCTCGGTGATGCGCATGGCGATCTGGCGTGACATGTTGGTGAGCTGCAGGCTCAGCGGCAGCACCATGGCGATGGCGCCGACCTCGACGGCGCCGTAGCGCCACAGCAGCAGCGCCAACGCGCCGGAGCCGGCGATCAGCAATGCGTTGAGCACGTCGAGCAGCGCGCCGAATGCGGTCAGGAGCCGCTGCGACGCCTGGAACAGGCCGACGTGCCGGTCGACCGCGTTGCGTACGTATTCGTCTTCCTCGCGCGCGCGGGCAAACAGTTTCACCGTGACGATGTTGGTGTAGCTGTCGACGATGCGGCCCATCAGGGTCGAGCGCGCGATCGAGCTCTCCTTCGAGCGCTCGCGCATGCGCGGCACGAAATAGACGAGCAGCGTGGCGTAGCCGGAGAACCAGAGCAGGATCGGCGCCGCCAGCCAGCGGTCGGCGCTGGCGGTGAGCGCGAGCGCGGACGCGCCGTAGACGCAGATGTACCAGAGCGTGGTGATGGTCGCGGTGAGTGTCGAGCGCACCGACGGGCCGGTCTGCATCACGCGGTTGGAGATGCGGCCGGCGAAATCGTTCTGAAAGAACGCCCAGCTCTGGCGCACCACATGCCAGTGTGCCTGCCAGCGGATCAGCCCGGTGAACGGCGCGGCGATTGCCTGATTGGTGATCAGGTAACGCGTCAAGGTCACCGCCGGCCGCGCGATCAGCACCACGATCGCCATCCCGACCAGCCACGGCCAGCCTTCAGCGAGGAAGCGCTCGGGCGGCAGCTTCGTCACCATGGTGACGACGCGGCCCATGAACCAGGGCACGGAGCTGTCGCCGAGGGCGACCAGGAGTTCGACCACGAACAAAGCCGCGAACAGCCACTTCGCCTGGCGGGCAAAGTGCCACAGGAAGGAGAGCAGCGCGTCCGGCGGTTCCGGGTGCTCGGGCGCCGCCGTCGGCTTCAGGAATCGTTCGAAAAGTGCGAACATTTTCGAGTGGTTACAGGGGTGTGACGGGCGGCGTCAATCGCCGCTCGCGAGTGATTTGTGACAGAGAGACGCCCCGGTCGCGACAGCGTTGCTGACCTTTTCGCCCGGCATCGTGCATGTCATCGTTCGCACCCGGAAACACAAGGGGGCAAAGGGGAGCAAGGGGAGAACGTTCATGCGGAGACTGACGTACGCGCTGGCGTTGATCGCGGCCTTGTGGGGCGGCACCGGCGTGCAGGCACAGACCTATCCGACGCGGCCGATCACCATGCTGGTGGGTTTTCCGCCCGGCGGCCCGACCGATGCGCTGGCGCGGCTTCTTGCCGATTCGATGGGACGGACGCTCGGTCAGGCGATCGCGGTCGAGACAGTGAGCGGTGCCTCGGGCACCATCGCGGCCGGGCGCATGGTTCACGCCGCCCCCGACGGCTACACCATCGCCATCGGCAACTGGACCAGCCACATCGGTTCGCCGGCGATCTATGCGCTCGATTTCGACGTGCAGAAGGATATGCAGCCGATTTCGCTGCTGGCCTATTCGCCGCTCTGGATCCTCGGCAAGGAAGCTTTGCCGCCGAAGAGCGCGACCGAGCTGATCGCCTGGCTGAAAGCGCAGCCGAGCCCGGTCACGTTCGGCACGGTCGGCACCGGCAGCGCCGCGCAATTGGCGGCTGTGTCGTTCGCCAAGGCGATCGGCGTGAACTTCCAATATGTGCCGTATCGCGGCGCCGGCCCGGCGATTCAGGACCTGCTCAGCGGGCAGATCGATCTTTCGTGTCTCGAAGCCTCGTCGACGCTGCCCTACGTGCAGGCCGGCAAGATGAAAGCCTACGCGGTCGTGAGCGAGCAGCATTGGCCGAAATCGGCGCAAACGCCGACCTTGATCGAGGCCGGTGCGCCCGGCGTGAGCCTGCCATTCTGGCACGGCCTATGGACCACCAAGAACACGCCCAAACCCGTGGTCGATAAGCTCGATGCCGCGGTGAAGACCGCGCTCGCCGATCCCAACGTGCGGCAGCGCCTCGATGCGCTCGGCCAGGTCATTTTCCCGGCCGAGCAGCAAAACCCGGCGGCACTCGCGGCCTACGAAAAGGCCGAGATCGACAAGTGGTGGCCGGTCATCAAGTCGCTCGGCATCAAGCCGCAGTGATGCTCGTTTCGTCATTGCGAGCCAACGGGTCCGGCCCGAAGTGGCCGGCCCGATGACAAGCTCCGCGAAGCAATCCAGGGGCGGGTGCACCAAAGCTAGATTGCTTCGTCGCCCCTTCGGGGCTCCTCGCAATGACGCGTTCTACTCCCCGCTCCGCCGCGCCTTGACGGCGATCGACAGCAGCGCGCGCTCGGCAATGGCGTCGGCCAGGTCGGAGGTGCGCCGCGATTCCAAAACCGCTTCGGCAAGCTCCGCCATGGCGACGAGGAGGCGGCGCGCGGTCCACAGATTGAGCGCTGCCCGCACCGCGTCTTTGCGCCGGAACTGCGCCGGCGGCAGCGCGCTGTCGACCGAAAAGTTCTCGCCGGCTTCGATCGCGGTGCGCCATTTGTGCAGCTGCGCGACCTGGCGCTGCGCGGCAAAGAAGATGGAGCCGAGCGACGTGCCGGCGGTGCGCGCCTTGCCGAGCTGGGTTTCCAGTTCGGCCGCCTTGCCGGCGAACGCCGCGTCGACGATAGCGTCGATCGCCAGCTCCGAGGCATCGGAGACGACTGCGGCGACGTCCTCGACCGTCACCTGCTTCTCGCCGCGGGCGTAGAGCGCGAGCTTGCGCACCTCGTTGCGCGAGGCGGCCCGGTCGCCGCCGAGCAGTGGCACCAGCATGGCCTGCGCGTCCGGCGCCAGTGTCAATCCGGCCGCGCGCATCTCGTCGTCGATCAGCCGCGTGCGCGCCCGCTCGTCGTCGGCGTAGCACGGCAGCGCCGCGGCGTTCTTGGCGCGCTCGACCAGCGCCCGCAGCGGCGCGTTGCGCTTGAGGTCGCCGGCCTCGATGACGACGCGGCATTCGTTGTCGCGGAGCGCGAGCAGCGGCTCGACCGCCGGCGCGATGTTGCGGCTGCCGGCCTTGACCCACACCGCGCGCTTGCCGCCGAACAGCGGAATGGTCTGCGCCTCCTCGACGAGACGCGACGGCTCGGCCGACAGCGCGTCGCCTTCGAGCCGCGCCAGCGCGAACGGATCGTTCGGATCGTCGACCGCGCTCTTGATCAGCGCATTGACGCGCTCGCTGACGAGGCCCGCATCCGGGCCGAACACCAGCACCACCGGCTGCGCCGGATTGGCCCGGGCAACGAAGGCATCGACCTCTGATGCTTTGACGGCGACCATTGCATTAACTCAGTTTCGTGCAGGTACGTTCATCGTCATTGCGAGGAGCCCCGAAGGGGCGACGAAGCAATCCAGGAGTCGGTGCGCTCGGCCCCTGGATTGCTTCGCTTCGCTCGCAATGACGAACGCGAGCTCACGCCACCACGTTGACGATGCGCTTCGGAACGATGATGACCTTCTTCGGCTTCTTGCCGTCGAGCGCCTTTTGCACCGTGTCGAGCGCCAGAACCGCGGCTTCGATCTCGGCGTTGCTGGCATCGCGCGGCACGGTGACTTCGGCGCGCTTCTTGCCGTTGATCTGCACCGGCAGGGTGATCGTGTCCTCGATCAGCAACTCACGCTCGACATTCGGCCACGGCGACTGCGCCACCAGCGTGTCACGACCCGTGCTTTGGCCGAGCGCGGCCCAGCACTCCTCGGCGAGGTGCGGCATCATCGGGGCAAACAGCTGCACCAGAATTTCGGCCGCCTCGCGCATCGCCCAGCGCAGGTCGGGCGCGATGTCGCCGCTGTCGATATCGCCGATCGCGGCGCTGAGCGAGTTGGCGAACTCATAGATGTGCGCCACGCAGACGTTGAAGTGCAGTTTTTCGACGTCGTCGCCGACCGCGGCCAGCGCCTTGTGGGCCGCCTTGCGCACCGCGATCGCTGCCGGCGAAAACTGCGCCGGGCGTGCGGCCGGCGCGCCGCGGCCGATGTCGCCGGCCTCGCCGACCAGCCGCCACAGCCGCTGCACGAAGCGCGCGGCGCCCTGCACGCCGCGTTCGGTCCATTCCACATCGCGCTCCGGCGGCGAGTCCGACAGCATGAACCAGCGCGCGACGTCGGCGCCGTATTCGCCGATGATGTCATCGGGATCCACGGTGTTGCGCTTGGACTTCGACATCTTCTCGATCGGGCCGATCTCGATCGCCTCGCCCGTCGCGATCAGAGTGGCGCGCCGCGCGTCGCCATTGGTCTCGATCTTCACTTCCGCCGGCGCCACCCATTCGCCGTTCTGCCGGCGGAACGTCTCGTGCACCACCATGCCCTGCGTGAACAGGCCGGCAAACGGCTCGTCGAGCCCGACGTGGCCGGTCTCTTTCATGGCGCGGGTGAAGAAGCGGCTGTACAGCAGGTGCAGAATCGCGTGCTCGATGCCGCCGATATATTGATCGACCGGCATCCAGCCATCGACCATCGGCCGCTCGGTCGGCGCGGTTTTGATCCACGGATCGGTGAAGCGCTCGAAATACCAGGACGAGTCGACGAAGGTGTCCATGGTGTCGGTCTCGCGCCGCGCGTTCTTGTTGCCGCATTGCGGACAGGCGACGTGCTTCCAGGTCGGATGGTGATCGAGCGGATTGCCCGGCCGGTCGAAGCTCACGTCCTCCGGCAACGTCACCGGCAAATCCTTTTCCGGCACCGGCACGACGCCGCACTTGTCGCAATGAATCACCGGGATCGGGCAGCCCCAATAGCGCTGCCGCGAAATGCCCCAGTCGCGCAGCCGGTAATTCACCTGCCGCTCGGCGCGCGGGCGGTTGCCGTCATTTTCCTTTTCCAGCCGCCGCGCCACGTCCTCGCGCGCCTCGGCCGGATTCATGCCGTCCAGAAAGCGCGAGTTGATCATGCGGCCATCGCCGTCGTAGGCGGTGTCGGTTATCCTGAAAGTCTTCGGATCCTGACCGGGCGGGCAAACGACCGGCGTATTGCCGAGATTGTATTTGTTGACAAAGTCGAGGTCGCGCTGGTCATGCGCCGGGCAGCCGAAGATGGCGCCGGTGCCATAATCCATCAGGATGAAGTTGGCGACATAGACCGGCAGCGTCCAGTTCGGATCGAACGGATGCACCGCCTTGATGCCGGTGTCGAAGCCCAGCTTTTCGGCCTTGTCGATGATTTCCTGCGCGGTGCCATGGCGCTTGCACTCGGCGATGAACGCCGCAAGCGCCGGATTCTTCTGCGCCGCGGCCTGCGCCAGCGGATGGTCGGGCGACAGCGCCATGAAGCGCGCGCCGAACAAGGTGTCGGAGCGCGTGGTGAAAATCTCGAGCTCGCTCTCGCCGTTCGGCGTGGTCTGCGGATCGAGCGCGAAGCGGACCAGCAGGCCCTCGGAGCGGCCGATCCAGTTCTTCTGCATCAGCCGGACTTTTTCCGGCCAGCGCTCCAGGCCATCGAGCGCCTCCAGCAAAGGCTGCGCGAATTTGGTGATGGCGAAGAACCACTGCGTCAGCTCGCGCTGCTCGACCACGGCGCCGGAGCGCCAGCCACGGCCGTCGATCACCTGCTCGTTGGCCAGCACGGTGTTGTCGACTGGGTCCCAGTTCACCTTCGACTTCTTGCGCTCGACCAGGCCGGCGCGCCAAAAATCGAGAAACATTTTCTGCTGGTGCTTGTAGTAGGCCGGATCGCAGGTCGCGATCTCGCGGGCCCAGTCGAGCGACAGCCCCATCGACTTGAGCTGCGTCTTCATGGCCGCGATGTTGGCGTAGGTCCACTCCTTGGGATGGACCTTGCGCTCCATGGCGGCGTTCTCGGCCGGCATGCCGAAGGCGTCCCAGCCCATCGGATGCAGCACGGAAAAACCCCTGGCCCGCTTCACCCGCGCCACCACGTCGCCCATCGTGTAGTTGCGCACGTGGCCCATATGGATGCGCCCCGACGGATACGGGAACATCTCCAGCACGTAGTACTTCTTGCCGAGGTTCTGGTTCGGCGTGGCGAAGATGCCGCGCTCGTCCCAGACTTTCTGCCAGCGGGCCTCCGCTTCGGCGGCGTTGTAGCGTTCGGTGGGCATGGATTCGCAGTCGTTTTCAACGCATTCGGCGCGACGTTTGGCGCGCGGCGACGTGACACGAAAGGGCGCGGCGGGTCAACGGTTCAGGGCGGGCTTGCCTGATCCGCGCATCCATGCTGCCCATAGCAGCGAAGGCGCCTCGGAGAGGACTCGCGGACATGGACTACACCACCCTCGGCCGCACCGGTTTGCGCGTCAGCGTCGCCGGGCTCGGCACCGGCGGTTTCTCGCGGATGGGGCTCAAGTCCGGGCTGAGCGAGGACGAGGCGGCGCGGCTCGTGCTCGACGCCATCGAGCTTGGCGTTAATTTCATCGACACGGCGCCGCCCTATGGCACCGAGGGCGTGGTCGGCCGCGCGCTCAAATCCGTGCCGCGCGACAAGGTGGTGGTGGCGACCAAATCGACGGTGCGGCGGAACGGCGAATGGTGGACGCCGGCGCGGGTGGTCGAGAGCCTCGACAATTCGCTGCGCGTGCTCGGCACCGATTACGTCGACGTCTTCAACCTGCACGGCGTCGAGCCCGACATGTACGATTACGCGCGCGAAACCTTGGCGCCGGCGCTCCTCGCTCAGAAAGAAAAGGGAAAAATCCGCCACATCGGGTTCACCGAAAATCCGATCGTCGACTTCACCAACGAGACGCTCAAGCGCGCGGTGCACGACCCGGTCTGGGACGTCTTCATGGTCGGTTTCCACATGATGCACCAGGGCGCGCGGGTGAACGTGTTTCCGGTCACGCGCCAGAACGGCATCGGCACGCTCATTATGTTCGCGGTGCGCAGCATCTTTGCCGATCCGCCGCGCATCGCCCGCGAACTGCGCGCCCTGGCGCACAAGGGCCTGGTGGAGAAGTGGCTCGGCGAGACCGACGATCCGCTCGGTTTTTTGGTGCACAAGGACGGTGCCGCGAGCGTGATCGAGGCGGCGTACCGTTATGCGCGTTACGAGCCGGGCGTCGACGTGGTGCTGTTCGGCACCGGCAATAGCGCGCATCTGCGCGCCAACATCGCCTCGCTCACGAAGCCGCCGCTGCCGGAGCCCGATCGCGCCAAGCTCGCCGCGCTGTTCGGCCATCTCACCGGCATCGGCCTCGACGGCCACGAAGGGCGCATACGGTGAGGGCACAGCCGTGAGCGCCTCGCGTCCCATTCCGGTGTTCGACGGCCACAACGATGCGCTGCTGCGGCTGCATCGTCACGGCGGCGCCGATGCCATTGCCGGATTTCTCAATGGCCAGGAGAAAGGCCAGCTCGATCTCGCCAAGGCGCGACAGGGCGGCTTTGCGGGCGGGCTGTTCGCGATCTTCGTTCCCTCGCCCGAGAAGAAGCAGGACACGGGCGCCAAGGCGACCGACAAGGCGACCGACAAGCCGGCCGAGCCGAATTTCGCCAGCATGCCGGCGCCGCCGGCGCTCGATGCCGCCGAAGCCCAGCGCGCCGTGACCGCCATGGTGTCGCTGCTCTATCGCATCGAGCGCCAGGCGGAGGGGCGGCTTCGCGTCTGCCGCAGCGTCGCCGAGATCGAGCAATGCGTTGCCGATTATGCCGTGGCGGCGGTGCTGCACATCGAGGGCGCCGAAGCGATCGATCCGGATTTCCAGATGCTCGACCTGTTGCACGCCGCCGGGCTGCGCTCGCTCGGCCCGGTCTGGAGCCGGCCGAATATTTTCGGCGAGGGCGTGCCGTTCCGCTGCCCGTCGTCGCCCGACACCGGGCCGGGCCTGACGGAAGCCGGCAAGGCGCTGGTCGGCGCCTGCAACCGCCTCAAAATCCTGATCGACCTGTCGCATCTCAACGAGCGCGGCTTCTGGGACACGGCCGAGCTGAGCGACGCGCCGCTCATTGCCAGCCACTCGAACGCGCACGCGATCTGCCCGCACGCCCGCAACCTCACCGACGCGCAGCTCGCCGCCATCGGCCGCTCCGGCGGCCTCGTCGGCGTCAATTTCGCCATCAGCTTTTTGCGTCCGGACGGCGGCCGCGACCGCAACACGCCGCTCGATCTGATCGTGCAGCACGTCGAGCATTTGCTCGAACATGCCGGCGAGGACAATGTCGGCTTTGGTTCCGATTTTGACGGCGCGCCGATGCCGGCCGAGCTCGGCAACGCCGCCGGCCTGCCGAAGCTGATCGCGGCGCTGCGCGATCGCGGCTTCAGCCATGATTTGATCGAGAAACTATGCTTTCGCAATTGGCTGCGCGTGCTGAGAGAGACTTGGGGTGCATAGTTGGGGCGCATGGCGATGGAGGCCATCATGGCCGGTGCTGCAAGATTTGTTGTGCACTTCGCATGCTTTTGTTCTGTGGCGCTCGCGTTCGTCGCGCCGGTGCGGGCGCAGGAGCCGCCGCCGGTGCCGCCGGCGCGCATCATCGTCAGCGGCGAGGGCAGCGTCACCGCCGCGCCCGACTATGCCTACGTCACCATCGGCGCCACCACGAACGGCGCCACCGCCGGCGCCGCGACCGAAGCCAATTCGCGAATCATGGCTTCCGTCGCCACCGCGCTGCGCGGCGCCGGCATCGCGCCGCAGGACATGCAGACCGCGCACTTTTCGGTGCAGCCGATCTATTCCAGCGTGACGTCGAACAGCGCGCCGAAGCTGTCCGGCTTCGCGGTGACCAATCAGTTCGGCGTCACGGTGCGGCAGATCGAGCGGGTCGGCGACGTGCTCGACCGCGCCATCGGCGCCGGCGCCAACGATGTCGGCACCATCCAGTTCGACCACGCCGACTTGTCGAAAACGCTTGACGCCGCGCGTACCGCGGCGCTCGCCGACGCGCACCGCAAGGCCGAGATTTATGCGCGCGCGGCCGGGCTCACGCTCGGCAGCGTGTCATGGGTCATTGAAGAACAGGCCAACGCGCCACAGCCGCGAGTCCTCGGCGCCCGCATGGCTGCCTCGGCGGGAGTCCCGATCGCTGCCGGTGAGGATACGCTGGAGGTGCGGGTCACGGTCGGATTTGACGTGACGCATTAGCTGGTGAGCGTCCGAGCCTCGCACGTTATTTGCTCTGCTCGTCGCGTTCCGCCGTCGATCGCAATGGCAAGCAAAAGTTTCGAAAGGATTGTTTTGTCAAGGGCGCGAAGCGCCGCCTTCGGCGGTCAACAGACCCTTGATGATGTGGACGGCCCCACACCGACGGCATCAGAGTGCCAAAGCGTGGTCGCT